>Ga0209281_1000018_pt1 | contig 579091 bp, 526 predicted proteins | sample MedtruBG_FD_187514 | JGI IMG/M metagenome (GOLD analysis project Ga0209281, IMG submission 187514) | Root nodule microbial communities of legume samples collected from California, USA - Medicago truncatula BG (SPAdes) (version 2) | ecosystem: Host-associated > Plants > Roots > Nodule | place... | reverse complement strand
TTGTGCGCCAAGCCATTCCGTCTGATCAGCTTCGATTGATCCGCGATGCCTTGCAGCGAGGCCAACTGACGGGAACAAGCCGTTTCGTAGATGAGGTGGAGCGAATTGTTGGTGTGAGGGTAGAGCAGCGAGGGCAGGGGCGGCCGAGGGCTGAGTTGGGAAAATAAATCTGTCCCCTTTGTGCGGAGGACATCTATGGCCGGGAGCCCCAGGAAAAACAGCTTTCCCTGCCTCTTGGAACGGCGATAAGGTCATGCACAATGTTTCTGACTTGGCTACAGATCCTAAAGCTTCGTGGTCGCAATTGACTGGTAAGCCTGGTGCCCAGCTCACCACGAAAGGTAAGCCTGTCCGCTGGGCTGTAGAGGGTGTGCGTGATGGTGTGAATATTCGTGTAATAGTTGAGCCTCATGGAGAGGGGATTATTACTGCATATCCTAAGTAGAGGTATGACGTGCGCGAGCCAGAAGAAATAATAAAAGCAGTCTTGGAAGAGATTTCGGGATGCTTTGGCGACGATACAGAAAAAAATGTCAAAGAGCTTCTCGTATGTGGAGAGCCTGGAGTTGCGCTGGAAGTGCTTTGCTCCCAGTTAGTAGAATTTGACATAGCTATTCCATTTGAAACGAAAGAGCAGCTTGCAATGGTGGCAGGTTTCATGGGAATGGATATTGAGGAGTTGCAAGATTTAAAATCTTTGTAGTTTTTTTGGTGCAAATAGAAAAAGGGGACGGAAAAGGGGACAGATTCTGAGGGATCCCCACAAATCTACTCCAATGCCTGCGCCTCTTGATGAGTCTCTGCGCACAGCACGTGCTCAAGCCTCTCCAAGGTGCTTGTAGGGAAATAATAAAAGAGGACAGATTTATTTTCCGAAAAAAAGGTGCCGGTATGAGGCGTTTGTACGCCAAATTATTCCGACTGATCAGATTCGATTGATCCTCGATGCGTTGCAGCGAGGTAAATTGACGGGTACAAACCGTTTGTGGAGCGGATTGTGGGTGTGCGCGTAGAGCAGCGAGGACAGGGAGGGCGAGGACTGAGTCGGAAAAATAAATCTGTCCCTGAGGGATCCCCACAAATCTACTCCAGTGCCTGCGCCTCTTGATGTACCTCTGCGCGCAGCGCGTGCTCAAGCCTCTCCAAGGTGCTTCGAGAATTTGAACCGCGTCCGCTGCGCGAGTATTCCAAGCCCAGCCGCCACAGCGATAGCACTCGTCGGCGTTTAAGGCTGTTGCTTTGAAAACGGTGCTCATGACCCGCTTCGCGGGCCTGCAACCCTGTTAAACACATGATGTAATTAGCCAGAGCCGAGATCAGCAAAAGCACTTCGATTCGGCGTGGACAGCGACTCCGATGGCGAGTGATGCCTACGCCAAAATACTCACTTTTTACATCCCTGAAGCCTTCTTCTATCTGCATGCGCTGTTTGTAAATGGCCACGATTTTCGATGGGTTCCATTGATCTTCCGGCAGGTTGCTGGCCAACAACCAGGGCTCTCGCTCACGATTGGCCGATTGCCTACTGAGTTTGTTTTTGGCAATTGAGCCGGTGACACGCTGGTGTTTGCGACCCTTTGCCGAATGCCTAACGCAATACAGATGAATGATGTGCGGAGCGCTCTGGGTCATCTCGATCCGTCCCAGTGACTTCGGTAAGGACGATGCCAGAGCGTAGAGGCTTTTAACGGGTACCCAAGTGTCTGCGTCGTTTCGGTAGAGATCCCGATTACGCACACGTCCCACGTAATACCAGCCTTGCGCTTCGACGGCTTTGATCCATGGCCGGCGAAAACCTGCATCAGCCACAAGGATCGGAACGCAGTCTTTGGGGAGCATTTCGGCCAGCGTTTGTAGCAGTCGTTTTTGATATTTCGGACAACCCTCGCGCTCATGAACACTCTCGTAGATCGGGAACGAGCGTCCTGCCAAAGGGATGGCAGCGCGCAACAAAAAGAACTCTCCAGCCGCATCAATAGGTGACCAGTCAACCAGGATCAACGGATGCTTCAGCGAGCCCAGCAATGCTCGCAGCATGACCCAGTAGAACAACGGGCGCTCGGTTTGCAGATGCCGATTACCCAGCAACCGATCCACTCGCTTGATGGTGTGTTTGGGATAGGCTTTGCTCGGCAAGAATCGACCAAGCCCCGTCAGAGTGAGCCGACGTCCTCGGAGTAAAGCGCTGACACAACACATCAACGTTTTCAGACGATGAGAATGAACATCGGGAAGTGCTTGGGCGAGCGCGCTGTGTAAGAATCGGATGGCCTGCATGGGTCGGGATCTTGTTTTGTGTGGTGCAACACAAGCTGCCGATTCATGCAGGTCTCTTCAATATTCCAACTTCTTGATTTTGCGTAAGAAAATTCGGGGATCCCTCAGAATCTGTCCCCTTTTTTTCTTTTTTTCTTTTTTTCTTTTTTTCTTAGACGGTGTGCTGTATAGAAAGCCCTCTAATTTAACGCATATACCCGTGGATTTCTAGATATGAAAAGTATTGCTTACTACTCTGCGCTGCCTGACTCAATGACTAGTGGCGAGCTTTGTTCTGAATTTCTAGAATTATTGGGCGGTCTTGAGTCTGAAGGTGTAAGTAGTGATGATTTTTTAAAGTCATTATTAGAGTTGAGTGATAGGCAATGGCATACCTATAGTCTTTTAGAAGCTAGCCTCAAAGAACGAATTGAGCGATGCTTGATGTCATTGTGGGATGGTTACGATCTAGTTATGACTGAAGATGTGATTGGTATTATGGTGAGATTAGGTCTTGAGGGGATAAGTAACTTTCTGGCCTCGCGCTCACCAAAAGAGGTATCGTCGGAAGTTTTCAACGAGATTTCACGTGCCCTCTCTGAACTAGGCAGTTCAGTTTCAGATCCATTCAGTGGTATGCGTTAAAGGGTACAAAAACAACTGGCGGGGCGGTAGACCGTGCTACTACTGGGATTGAGGGGGAAAAAGGGGAAAAGGAGGGGAAAAGGAGAGAAAAAGGGGACAGATTTATTTTCCGAAAATGGGGGGCGGTATGAGGCATCTGCACGCCAAATTATTTTGGCTGATCAGATTCGATTGATCCGCGATGCGTTGCAGCGAGGCCAATTGACGGGTACAAGCCGTTTCGTAGACGAGGTCGAGCGGATTGTGGGTGCGCGCGTAGAGCGGCGAGGACAGGGGCGGCCGAGAACTGAGTCAGGAAAATAAATTTGTCCCCTTTTTTACTCCAAATTATTTTGGCTGATCAGATTCGATTTATCCGCGATGCGTTGCAGCGAGGTCAATTGACGGGTACAAGCCGTTTCGTAGACGAGGTCGAGCGGATTGTGGGTGCGCGCGTAGAGCGGCGAGCACGGGGGCGACCGAGGACTGAGTCGGGAAAATAAATCTGTCCCTTTTTTGCTTTTTGATCTTGTCGCTGTCAAGTTGCAAAACCAACGTCCGAGACTCTTCCCCAACCCTGCTCAACAACGGTATCCAGCTCCAACAAAACAAAATAGCCGTCGACGCCCAGCATGCCAAGGTCATCATGAAAGCGACAGGCAACGTCGTCCCAGTGGAGTTTTCAATCAGGCGCGCAATGGACCCGGACCAGCGCCTTGATGTGCAGGGAACCGTAGTGGATTCCGGTCGTGGCAAAGTGTTCGGCTGGGTTGTCAAGCTTAACGAAGCGACTCACAGAGCGACCTTGAAGCACTTCCCTCAGTTGGAAGTCCAAGCCGACCCGGACCAGCCATTCGAGGTATCGGGTTACGCCAGCGGTGAGAGTATCAACCGTGGCTACCGCTGTGGTCCGATCAACACCACGTTCACGCCGGAGAAAGGTAAGGTTTACTTGGCGGAGTTTCAGTTTGTGGGTCAGGGTTGTGAGCTGCATGTCTATGCCACCACGCAGCCTCAGCAGCGCATTCCTGTTACGAGCGCACCTAGCCTTTGATTTGGTTTATGAGTGCGAAACGGGCGACCAACAGGTCGCCCATTTTCATTATTCCGCCGCCTGCGCTCGTAACCGCCGTCCAATCACATCCATCACATCACACCCATCGCGCAACGCTATCGTTATCATTTTGCAAAAGTCGGAAAGCACGACGGTGTCGGAGCTGATATCCGAACGAAACGCGATGTTCTCCAACACCTGAGTCACGGTCCGAATACGGTAGTCGGCGGTTTCGAAAAGGACGTCGAGTGGAGCTTCGGTGTCGATGAGCAGGGTGGCGGGGACGCAGTCGATGCCAGTGATGGGCATGTATCGATTCATTTTGAAGATCTCTGTTTGATTGGCTGAAAGCCATCACTCAGTCGTCGCCAAACAATTGGGTGGTGGCTGTGCGCAGGTTGGCGAACCGGTTACAGAGAAAACCGGCAGATCCGAAGATCTCCCGCGCACAGCCGCCGTGGAATATAGCGGCTTTGCGGGTGCGTCGGTACCTGCAATGAGCTGGTAGCTTTCGCATTCTCTGTAGTCGGGTCGCCAAACCCGAATCGCCTTTTGGGGCGATGGGGGACTATAGGCCGACCCATCCCGAGCCACAAGACGCCACTTTCCGAGCTTTGTGTAGGACCTTTGGCCCTGCATCAGTCGGCTTTTGGGGCTGCCGCGGGTCAGGCAAAGCAAGCGACTGCTACGCAGTCGAGCGGGAGCAAGCTCCCTCGCCACGGAGCGATGTCGGCCTAAGGATTGGTTTTTAGCCGTATGAGCAGCCATGTGGCTTGGCGTCTTCATACTTCATCACGGTAGCGGAGCAAGTTCCCGTTTCCTTGACTACGACCTGCTGTAATTCTGTCCGTCTGTTTCGCAGGAGGTTTCCACGTCTGTGCAGGTTCTTTCGTACTTTTTTTCGGGATGCGTCTGATTTCAGAAGAACGGTTTCGGCAGTAGTCTTCGGTGAAGAGGCGCCATGCGTCGAACCATTGGCTTGATCAAATCGATGATTGGCATGGTCGTGTACATCGAGCTGCGGGGCGATGTGATCTGCATCATCTCCTTCCGAAAAGCCATAAGCAGGAGGCCATACGGTATGGCGAAAACATCGAAAACTGACTGGGAGCGCCTGGCCAAGTTGAATGACCCGAACATCGATACCAGCGATATTCCTGAGCTGGGTGAGGATTTCTTCCGCCGCGCGGAGCTGCGTGTTCCAACAAAACAAGCGGTGACCATTCGCCTCGACTCCGATGTGCTGGAGTGGTTCAAGGGGCAGGGCGCTGGTTACCAGACGCGCATCAATCAACTTCTGCGTCAGTACATGCAAGCGCAGCAAAACCACCGGCAATAAAGGATCCAGCAATGAAACGGGCGAATCAGGTCGTCCGTTTTCATTATTGTTCTTCCTGCGGCCGCAATCGTTTCCAATCACATTCAAGTGGTGGTGTTGATTCAGGCATCGCGGGCGCCTGCTACGCAGTCGAGCGGGAGCGAGCTCCCTCGCCACAGGGGTCGCGCTCGACTTGTGCGGGTTGGCGCATCAGTCGTGGCAGCAGCTGTGTGGCTTGGCCTCGTCGTACTTATCGTGATGCCGTACCCAGTCCCATGATTTCGTCCTCATTACGACCCTTCGGCGTGAGGTCGAGGTAGTGGTAGGTCCCGACCAGCATGTCCAAACCTCGGGCATAGGTGGAGTAGGTGTGAAAGATCTCGCCGGCTTGGTTGCGATAGAAGACGCTCAGGCCTGGGAGTTCGCCTTCGGCGGTGTCGGTTTTTTCGTAGTTGTAGGTGGCCGTTCCGGCAGCGGTGTCTTCGGCTTTGAAACTGACGCCGAAGTCGTCGTTGAAGTCGCAACCGTTTGAGGAGACCCAGTCGAAGGCCCAGCCCATGCGCCGCTTGAACGGCTGGAATTCGGCGAACGGCGCGCGGGAGACGGCGACCACTGCCACGTCGTGATGGGCGAGGTGTTGGTTGGCGCCGTCGATGTGGTCGGACAGGAAGGAGCAACCGTGGCAACCTTCTTTCCAGCCGGGGCCGAACATGAAGTGGTAGACGACCAGTTGGCTGCGGTCGCCGAACAGGTCGGCCAGGCTGAGTTCGCCGTGGGGGCCCTGGAAGCGATAGGGTTTGTCGATCTTGACCCAGGGCAGGGCGCGGCGTTCGGCGCTGAGTCTGTCCCGTTCGCGGGTAAAGGCTTTTTCGTGGGCCAGGTGTTCGCGGCGCGCAGCGAGCCATTCTTCCCGCGAGACGACTGGATGATTCTCGACGTTCATGATGATTTCTCCTGTAGTCAGGGTCGTTCAGCAGGTGCTTGTGTCAGTGGTCGTTTGGCCGTGTGTGAATTCGACAGACCGTTGGTCGGCAGATGAAATGGCCCGTCGGGAAGCCCAGCTGAACGGCGGCGCAGCGTCTCGGTCACACCCTTAGTGTCTTTATTTGCGAAACAGGACACTGGGAAGGCATCTCATTCTTTGGAGGATGGACCAGGATGACGACTTATAACTGGGACTTGATCGAACGGTTGCTGCACGAAGTGCAGAACGGCGCCGGCCACAGCTTTACCCCTCGGCCTTATGCGGAGCAGCACGCGGCGGCCAAGGCGGCGCAGGGCGAGGAGATCGAGAATCTCGATCATCTGAAAGCGGTTGCCGGGGAGTATGAAAAGCTGCTGCTGGAGCGTGGCTTCATTGAACCGCGGCCGGAGGAAGAAGGCGGTAATGGCGAGAACTTCGTGCTCACGCCCCGCGGTTCGCGCTTGCTGAGCCTGATTGACAGCAGCATTCCGGGCAATGATCACCCACGCCAGGTGCTGGATGAGCAGGACGATGCGCTGGATGAGTTCACGTTCGATGACTTGGCTTCGAAGGCGCAGATTGCTTGATGGGTGTGCGCCTTGTTTGTGGGAGCAGGCTTGCCCGCGAATGCGCCGTGTCAGCCAACATGATCGTTAGCTGGTAGATCGCATTCGCGGGCAAGCCCGCTCCCACATTGGATTTTTTTGTGGTTTCAAGAGCGTGCCGATTTCAGGCATTTCAGGTCGCTGAAGTCCTTCTTCACCCCGTCGATTTTCTTCAGCAAACGCTCGCGCTGGGGCGGGGTGCTGTCGGCCAGCAGGTCGATCAACAGGCTGAGGGCCTGGGCTTCGGTCTTGCTGAAGGCTTCGCGATAGGCCGGGGTCCAGAGGCTTTCGCGGTTGACCAGCAGTTGCTCGATGCGCTGCGGGAAATCGGGGCTGTGGCGTTGGGCCACGGCTTGGCTGAACTGGTTCTGCCAGTGGGCGCGGTTGGCGATCCACTGTTGGTTCTGGTCGCCGAGGGCAGTGGACCATGCCATCACACGTTGACGCTGAGCCTCGTTGATTGGGCCGAGCCAGTCGTTCAGGCGTTTCTCCATGCGTTTGCTGCGCGCCTGGATTTGCTCCTGCAATGACGGCTTGAGGTATTCCTCCTGGCGCTTGCGCTGGTCCTTGACGAAGGCGGCGTCCATGTCCGCCACTTGTTCGTCGCTAAGCCCCTGGAGCAACTGGATGGCCGACGGGGTGATTTCCCGGGCGGTTTCGGCGATGGCGGCCTTGGCTTCCTGAGTGCGCTGTTGCAGGGCGGCATCGGTCACCCGGTTGGTTTGCACCATGGTCTTGAGGCGGTCCAGCCAGTCGAGGTAGCCCGGTAGCTGCGTGGTGCAGTGCCAACTCAGGTGTTGCTTGAGGCGTTCGTTGAACCAGTCTTTTTGCTCGCCGTTGATTTCCAGGTAGTCATTGAGGGTCCACGGGATGATCAGGTCGAGGTTGCGGTAGGCCAGGCCTACCCGGCTGCAGGCGGTGAGCGTCAATAGCACGGCGATGAACAGGGCGGTGCGTGTTAACCAGCGCGACATGAGCGAGTCCTTGCGAGGGCGTAGGTGCTTTGTTGGAGCATTGCAGACGCGCGGCAGTTCAGCCGATTAAAAGCGTAACGCCTAGGATGTGTACGAAATAGTTTGAAACGCAGGTTAGGCAAGGCAAAAACCGGCTTGGAACGACCGGGGTCGCGCTCGACTTGACTGGTTGTCAATGAGCATTCCGAGCCGGTTTTTAACGCCGCATAACCAAGTTTCAAGCTATTTCTTACATAGCCTAGTAAAAAGGGTGGGCCATCTTGAGGGTCAGCAGGCTGTCGCACTGGCTGTTGTGCCCGGAATAGGCCGAGCAGCTGCTGCCGCTGAGGCTCGAGTCGCTGTAGATCAGGTCCAGGTCGAGGCCTTTCCAGGGGCGGGAAATTTTCAGCGACCAGTCACTGAAGCTGCTGACATAACCGTTGTCCACCGACACGGGCGTGTTGAGCTGGTGGGTGGTGTACTTGGCGCTGATGCCGATGCCGAAGGGCACGTTGCCGCCGAGGTCGGCAAACAGCGTGCTGTTCAGCTTATCCGGATCGTTGCTCAAGGCAGCACCGAAGCGGCTGCCGAGCACGGTCAGGCCGCCGAAGAATTCCTGGCTGTCGAGGGTATCGGCGGTGGGATAGCTGTAATGGATCAGGCCGACTTCATAGCCAAGCGTCTGGTCGAAGGGGTGTTTAAAGCCCATGTAGGAATCGACTTCAAGGTCCGACGTCAGACCGGCGCTCGGGGACCATTGGCCGGCGTACCAGCCGCTGTCGTGGCTCAGGTCCAGGCCGCCATGGAACGAGCCGGTGCTCGATTGGGTCACCAGGCCCTGGGCCATGCTGCGGGTCGGCGTGGTGCCAAGCTTGAGGTCGAAGTCGCCAAGCTCGCGCTGGAAGACCTGCCCATAGGCCAGGGAACATGTCATCAGGCTGGTCGTCAGCACAGCAACAGGAAAGCGCATGCTTCACTCCGGAATTAGCGAGGAGCAGGAACGGAAACTAAGCTGAAACGCTTGAGCTAGAGAGGTGCAAGGATACCGGCGAATACTCGGCAGCGATGGCCGTTCGTCGATTCGTGGGAAATGCAGGAGGCAGGGAAGGGATTTTCCAGTCCAAGCGCTTCGAAGCTCAAAGCGCTTTGGGACAAGGTGAGGCGCAGGTTACTTCTTGCCCAGGCTGATCTGCTTGGACGGGCCGAACGTCTGGCCGCTGACACCTTTGGCAATTTGCTGGATCTCGCCGCCGGACTTGAGGAATGCCGCGATCTGGTCGTTGATCGACTCGCTGGTTTCAACGGCTGGAGCTGGCTTTGCTTTGCTGTTGGATGCTTTTACGCGCATGACGGCCATTAACCTATAGATCATTAATTGGGCCAGGCATCGTACAGGAAATACTTGACAATAGCTTGGGAAATATCCCCCGCGAGGCCTACTGCCCAAGTGCAAATGGCACCCGGATAATCCAGCCATTGTTGCCCTAACCCTCTGTTTTTAAATAACAACGGTTCGGAAATATAACGCCGCGGGCTGGCGTTCGGCTCCGTCACTGGTCTGACGAATGGCCACTGTTCGCGCGAAAAGCCAGGAAAATCAACGGTTGCGCGGGGCTTCCCGGCAAAGCGCGTGACGGCCACGAACCGCGCCGCAAAACCGGGTAGAATGCCGCCCACGCAATGAGGGTATTGGAAATGGCTTTAATCGGGCGCTACAACAGTCTGCAAGTGGTTAAACACACTAATTTCGGTTTATATCTGGACGGCGGGCCGGACGGCGAAATTCTGCTGCCCAACCGTTATATCCCCAAGGATATTTCCAGCGAAGATGAAGACTGGCTCAATGTTTTTATTTATTTGGACAGCGATGACAAACTGATCGCGACCACGGAAAAGCCCAAAGTCCAGGTCGGTGAGTTCGCCAGCCTGAAAGTGGTTGAAGTCAACAGCATTGGCGTGTTCCTCGACTGGGGCCTGCCCAAGGACTTGCTGCTGCCGTACTCCGAGGAAAAGCGCCAGTTGAGCGCTGGCGATTACTGCGTGGTGCACGTCTACCTCGACAAGCACACCCGCCGCATTACCGCCACCGCTCGCCTGGACCGTTACCTGGACAAGACACCGGCCAACTACACGCCGGGCCAGGAAGTGGATTTGCTGGTGGCCGAGGCCACCGACATGGGGTTCAAGGCGATCATCAACAACAAGCACTGGGGCTTGATCCACAAGAACGAAATCTTCAAGTTCATGCGTGCCGGCAAGCAGGAAAAAGGCTTCATCAAGGAAGTCCGTCCGGACGGCAAGATCAGCTTGAGCCTGCAGCCGGTGGGCCAGGAAGCCGCCACCAGCCTGAACGCCAAGATCCTCGCCAAGCTGCGCGAGAACAACGGCACCCTGGCGGTCAGCGACAAGAGCGATCCGGCGCTGATCAGCAGCCTGTTTGGCGTGAGCAAGGGCAACTTCAAGAAAGCCATTGGCGCGCTGTACAAGAATGGGCAGATTGTCATTCATGCTGATCGCATTGAATTGAGCTGAGCACCCATCGCGCTTGCTGCCCTGTGGCACAAAGCATGTGCCTCTGGGCAGCAATCTGTATCTCCTGTGGCGAGGGAGCTTGCTCCCGCTGGGTCGCGAAGCGGCCCCTCGACCATGCCCCTCGGTGTGTCAGTTTTGATTGAGCACACGTGTTTTAGGCCTGCTTCGCAGCCCAGCGGGAGCAAGCTCCCTCGCCACGAGATCTTCGCTGTATACAAAAAACTGCACCTTCAGCATGCACCCACGCCCTGTTCGTGGGCGTAGGCGCCTGCCTGGGCGGTTGCATCCTTCGCTGTACACCGCGTTTTGTCGCATATCTTCTCTCTATGGCACGCATTCTGCGTAGTGCTTCGTATACAAACCATGCCGGCTCCCGTGCGCAGTATGGTGAGCAGGTTGATGCGGGGGCACGGCGGTACTCAAAAGGAGCCCCGCAATGTCCAAGCAATTGCCCAACGGCTACAGCCCACGCCTCTACAACGAGGACCTGGGCCCGCTGCCGCAGAAATGGAATTGGTACAACATCTTCGCGTTCTGGATGAGCGACGTGCACAGCGTGGGTGGCTACGTCTTTGCCGCCAGCCTGTTCGCCTTGGGCCTGGCCAGTTGGCAGGTGTTGATTGCCTTGCTGGGCGGGATTTGCATCGTGCAGTTGATCGCCAACCTGGTCGCCAGGCCGAGCCAGCAGGCGGCGGTGCCGTACCCGGTGATCTGTCGGCTGGCGTTCGGGGTCTTCGGGGCGAACATTCCGGCGGTCATCCGCGGTTTGATTGCCGTGGCCTGGTATGGCATCCAGACCTACCTGGCTTCCAGCGCGTTGATCATCGTGGTGCTGCGGTTCTTTCCTTCAATGCAAGCCTACGCCGAGCCGCAGTTTGCCGGCCTGTCCTACCTGGGCTGGTTCGGTTTCCTCGGCCTTTGGTGCGTCCAGGCGTTGGTGTTCTGGACGGGGATGGACTCGATCCGCCGGTTCATCGACTGGGCCGGGCCAGTGGTCTATGCGGTGATGTTCCTGTTGGCCGGCTGGATCGTGTGGAAGGCCGGTTGGAGCAACATCAGCTTCACGCTGGCGGAAAAGTCCTTGTCGGGCTGGCAGGCGGTCGGCCAGGTGATCGTGGCGACGGCGCTGGTGGTGTCGTACTTTTCCGGTCCGACCCTCAATTTTGGCGATTTCAGCCGTTATTGCCGGAGCATGTCTGACGTGCGCCGAGGCAATTTCTGGGGGCTACCGTGAATTTCCTGGCGTTCTCCCTGGTCACGGTAGTGATTGTTTCCGGGACCCTGCCCGTGTTCGGCGAAATGCTCCACGACCCGATCGCCACCGTGGCGCGCATCGACAACGATGTGGCTGTGCTGCTGGGGGCCTTTGCCTTCGTCACCGCGACCATCGGCATCAACATCGTCGCCAACTTCGTGTCCCCCGCGTTTGACTTCGCCAACGTCGCGCCGAGCAAGATCAGTTGGCGCGCGGGCGGCATGATTGCCGCCGTGGCCTCGATTTTCATCACGCCGTGGAACCTGTTCAACGACCCGGAGGTGATCCACTACACCCTGGACGTGCTGGCGGCGTTCATTGGCCCGTTGTTCGGGATCCTGCTGGCGGACTACTACCTGATCAAGAAACAGCACATCGATGTGGATGCGCTGTTCAATGACGGGCCAAGCGGGCGTTATTACTACAGCGGCGGCATCAACTGGACGGCGGTCAAGGCCATGATTGCGGCGACGCTGGTGGGGGTGGCGATTACCTTTACGCCGGTGCTGCAACCGATGGCTAACTTTGCCTGGTTCACCGGTTGCCTGCTTGGGGGCGCGCTGTACTTCGCCCTGGCGCGGCGCGAGTCGATTCTGCAGCGCGGTCCCTCGCTCAACCCGGCCGGCCAGGCCTGATCAACGCAGGACGGTGCGAGGGCAGGGGCTCGCCGCAGCCTGGCTGGCGGGTCGCAGCAACAGCCCGCCGGCCAGCACCAGGCCACTGCCGGCGATGATCAGCGCCGGCTGCAACCCACCACTGAAATGGCTGCTCAGTGCCGCGAGCAGTGGGCCGCTGAGCTGGCCCACGGCAAAGCAGGCGGTCAGCAACCCGGCGTTGCGCTGGGTGGCGTGGGGAGCCAGCTCCCGCGAGCGCAGCATCACCAGTTGCATACAGGCCAGGAACGGCGCGCCGCACAGGAGAACCCCCAGTGCCAGCCCCAAGCCGCTGCCCAGCAGGCAGGCGAACACCCCGGCGGCCTGCAGCCAGAGCGTGCCGATCAACCAGCGACCGGTGGTGTTCGGGTCCGGGCGACGCAGGCTGACCAGCAGCACGCCCAGCGCGGCGGCCAGGCCAAAGCTGGGCCAGAACAGGTCGGCCTGCCATTGCCCGTGGAATTGGGCCGAGGCCATTTGCGACAGGAACGTGGCCGGGATGATGTAGCCCACGCCGTAGAGGGCGTACACCACACCAAGGCGGGCAATGCCACGGCTGGGTGAATGGCGGGGCGGCGCTGCGACGGCGGCGGTTGCGGCGGGCTGCGGCAGGATCGGCAGGATCCCGAGCAACATCGCCAACGCCACGCCGGCGTAGACCAGCCACAGGGTGGCGGAGGCCTGGCCCAGCAGGTTCGAGCCCAGGGCGAGCAAGCCGGTCAGCGCAATTCCCAGGCCTGGGCCGGCAAACACCAGGGCGCCGAGACGAGGGCGTCCGGCGGCCGCGGCCAAGGGCTGGCTCAAGGCCGTGATCATCACCAGCACCCAGGCACTCGCCACGCCCGTGCCGAAACGCAGCGCCAGGTGCGGCCAGAAGCCCCAGGCCCAGAACGACGCCAGCGTCAGCAGCACGCACAGCCACAGGCCGCCGAGCAACCGGCGCCTCACCTGTTCCGCACGACGGGCGAACATCGCATCCAGCGCGCCGAGGAAGTAACCCAGGTAGTTGGCGGCGGCAATCAGACCGGCGGCGGTCAAGTCGACCTGGCCCTCGCCGATGAGATGAGGTAACTGGGGCGTCAGGGCAAAGCGACCAATGCCCATGGCCATCATCAAGGCGATGAAGCTGCCGAGCAAGCGAGTGAGAGGTGACATGTCGTTCTCCAGCGTCGAGGCGAATGACCGTCAGGCTAGAACCGATTGACTTTCATTAAAAATGAATAATAGTGAGTAACTTGTTCTTTTTTGGAGAATGTCGTGGAGTTCAGCCAATTACGGATTTTCCAGGCCGTGGCCGAGGAAGGGTCCATCACCCGGGCGGCCGAACGCTTGCACCGGGTGCCGTCGAACCTCTCGACCCGGCTCAAACAGTTGGAAGAACAGCTGGGTGTGGATCTTTTCTTGCGCGAGCGTCAGCGCTTGCAGTTGTCACCGGCGGGAAAAGTCCTGCTGGACTATGCGAGCAAGCTTTTTGCCCTGCACGACGAAGCCCACGCGGCGGTGCAGGGCGGGCAACCGGCCGGGGATTTTGTGTTGGGTACGATGTACAGCACCGCGGCGATTCACTTGCCGGACCTTCTGGCCGCTTATCACCGCACTTACCCGGCGGTGAACCTGCAGGTGCAGTCCGGGCCCAGTGGCGAACTGCTCGAAGGCTTGCTCACCGGGCGCCTCGACGCCGCGCTGGTGGATGGCCCGCTGGAACTGGCGGGGCTGGACGGTGTGCCGTTGTGCGACGAGCGGCTGGTGGTGATCACCGAGGCCGATCACCCGCCGGTGCGCAGTGCGCTGGATGTCCAGGGGCGCTCGGTGTTCACGTTTCGCCGGGGCTGTTCGTACCGCATGCGCCTGGAAGCCTGGTTCGCCCATGACCACGCGACCATGGGCCGGGCGATGGAGATCGAGTCTTACCAGGGGATGCTGGCGTGCGTAATCGCTGGCTCCGGGGTGGCGTTGTTGTCCGAGTCGATGCTAGCCAGCATGCCGGGCCGCGAGCGGGTGACGGTGCACCCGTTGGCCGAGCCGTTTGCCAGCGCCACGACCTGGCTGATGTGGCGCAAGGGCATGGTGGGCGCCAACCTGAATGCCTGGATTGAATTGCAACAACAGGCTTGGCCGCGCGTGCCTGCGGTGACGGCTCGATCGGCTTGAACTCCGGGCGTGGGATTTGGATCAATTCAGTAACAGATCATTGCAAACTGAGACGAGCATTGCGTAACACATCGGACTATTATCAGAGCGAAGGGGCCATAGCATTCTGCCGCTCGTATTACCCTGAGGGGGCACCACGATGAAAGAGAAAATCCAGAACTGGCTTCACGACCTGGGTGTTGCGCTTGGCTTGATCGAACCGCCGATGCAGCCGGTCCCGATCCGTACCGATGACGAGCAACGCCGCCGCCAGCCGCGCCGCCGCTGATTAGCTGTCAGGTCGGTTTTTGTGGGAGCGAGCCTGCTCGCGAAGGCGTTGTATCAGCAGCATAAGTGGTGGCTGATACGTCGCCATCGCGAGCAGGCTCGCTCCCACAGTCGTTTACCGCCTATCAGACCATCTTCGCCACCGCATTCGCTCGTGGCGACAACAGGCTTACCACCACAAAACTCACCAGCGCCACGCTCAGGCTGTAGTAGATCGGCGTGTTGGCGTCCAGGCCGTCCTTGACCATGAAGAACAACGCCGTCAGGAAGCCCAGCGACATGCTGCTGATCGCGCCGGCGGTGGTGGCGCGTTTCCAGTAGATGGCGCCAATCAACGGGATCAACATGCCGCCCACCAACAGGTTATAGGCCAGGGTCAGGGCGCTGATGACGTCACTGACCACCAGGGCGATAACCAACACCAATGCCCCCATCAGCAGGGTGGCGATGCGGTTCTCGTGGACATCGCCGCTGCCGCCTTCACGGCCTTGGCGCAAACGTGGCAACAGGTCCTGCACCACCGTGGTGGACGCCGCGAGCAGGCCGGCTGCGGCGGTGGACATCAAGGCCGCCAGGGCAGCGGCGACCACCAGCCCGCGAATCCCGTTGGGCAGGCTGGTCTGGACCACGCTGGCAAAGGCGTTGTTGACGTTGGCAAGGTCCGGCAGCAACACCTTGGCGGCCATGCCGATCAATGCACCGGCCAGGCCGTAGAGCACGCAATACAGGCCGGCGGCGGTGCCGGCCACTTTCGCCACGCCTTCGCTGCGAGCGGTGAACACCCGCTGCCAGATGTCCTGGCCGATGAAAATCCCGAAGAAGTAGATCAGGAAGTAGGTAAGGATGGTGTCCCAGCCAATGGCGGTGAAATCGAAGTAACTGGCCGGCAGTTTCGCCACCATCGCATCCCAACCGCCGGCGTCGACGATGGACATCGGCATCAGCAGGAACACCAGGCCGATGGTCATGATCAGAAACTGCACGATGTCGGTGAGGGTCAGCGACCACATGCCGCCGATGGTGGAGTACAGCACCACCACGCCACCGCCCACCAGGATCGAGACCCAGAAGGGCAGGCCGAACAGCACTTGCATCACCGTGCCGATGGCGATGGTCGAGGTGGCGCCGATCATCAACGCATACACCAGCATGATCAGCGCACTGGCGTGACGCGCGGCCGGGTTGTAGCGGCGCTCCAGCACCTGGGTCACGGTGTAGATCTTGAGTTTGAGCAGCGGCTTGGCCAGAAACAGGCTCAGGCCGACGATGCCCAGGCCGATGGCGCCGCACAGCCAGAAGCCGGAAATCCCATGGACATAGCCCAGGCGCACGGTGCCGATGGTGGACGCGCCGCCCAGGACCGTCGCGGCCATGGTGCCCAGGTAGAAGCCCGGGCCAAGGTTGCGTCCGGCGACCAGGTAGTCGTCGCGGGTCTTGGCGCGACGCATGCCATACCAGCCCAGGGCGATCATGCCCGTGGCGTAGAGAAGAACGACGATTAAGTCCAAAGCCATGGTGGCGAGTCTCCGATTGTCTTTTTATAGGAAGGTCGGGATGAGTGATGCCCTTGTGGCGAGGGGATTCATCCCCGTTGGGCTGCGAAGCAGCCCCAAAATAGTCAACTCAATCTGGCTGGCACACCGAGGTGTCAGGGTTTGGGAGCGCTGCGCGCTCCAGCGGGGATAAATCCCCTCGCCACAGGTTCTGTGCTCGGCTGGTTTTTGCTACGCGGATCCTGCGGCCCATACACCGCCGCCGGCTCGGCGAACAGCCCAAGCAACACCAGGTACACCACCGACGCCAGGCCCAGGGTCACCGGCAGGCTGATGTCGATGCCACCGGCCAGTTCACCCAACGGGCCGACGAACTGCCCCGGCAGGTTGACGAAGCACAGCCCGACCAGTGCGCTGGGGATCCACGCTCCCAGGCCGCGCCAGTTCCAGCCATGGTTGAACCAGTAGCGTCCGCCGGTTTCGCCTCGGGTGAACACTTGCAGGTCGTCCGGGCAGTAGAAACCGCGTCGCACCAGCAGGCCGATGATCATGATCACCATCCACGGGGTGGTGCAGGTGATGATCAGCACGGCGAAGGTCGACACGCTCTGCACCAGGTTCGCGGCGAAGCGCCCGATGAAGATGAAGGCAATCGACAGCAGGCCGATCAGCAACGTCGCCTTGACCCGCGACAACAGCCGTGGGAACACGCTGGACATGTCCAACCCGGTGCCATACAGCGACGTGGTGCCGGTGGACATGCCGCCAATCACCGCGATCAGGCACACCGGCAGGAAGAACCAGCTTGGCGACACCGCCAGCAGCCCGCCCACGTAGTTGTTCGCCGCGATGTAGTCCGGGGCCTTGATCGCCACGATGGTGGCGGTGGCGAGGCCGAACAGGAACGGGATCAGGGTGGCCAGTTGTGCGGCGATCACCGCCAGCATGATGCGCCGCTTGGAGGTGTGGCGCGGGATGTAGCGCGACCAGTCACCGAGGAACGCGCCGAAGGAAATCGGGTTGCTCATGGCCACCAGCGCCGCGCCGATGAACGCCGCCCAGAAGCCCGGTTGACCAAGCCCGACAGTGCCGGCGAACTGGCTGTCGAAGCTTGGCGCGAACGCCACGATGCCCAGCAGGAACAACAGGCTGGCGGCCCACACGGCCACACGGTTGACCCACAGCATGAAGCGAAAGCCGTAGATGCACACCGTCAACACCAGCAGGGCGAACAGGCCGTAGGCCAGGCCCAGGCTCAGGTCGGTTTCCGGGACGCCGACCAGCCGCTTGGCGCCGCCGATCAACGCATCTCCGGAGCTCCACACCGACAACGAGAAGAACGCGATGGCGGTCAGCAGCGACAGGAACGAACCGACGATCCGCCCATGCACACCGAAGTGCGCACCGGAGGACACCGCGTTGTTGGTGCCGTTGAGCGGGCCGAACAGGCCCATGGGGGCGAGGATGATCGAACCCACCAACACCCCCAGGACGATCGCCCAGGCCCCGGCCTGGAACGACAGGCCGAACAGCACCGGGAAACTGCCCAGCACGGCGGTGGCGAAGGTGTTGGCGCCGCCGAAGATCAGGCGAAACAGATCGCCCGGGCCGGCGGTGCGTTCGTGGTCCGGGATCTGTTCGACCCCGTTGGTTTCGATTTGCGTAAGGCTGTTTTCATTATTGTTATGCATGATCTGCTCCGATCATCGAGGCGCGTTCATCGAAGGTGGACGTCGCCTGTTTGGCTAAGGGGGTGGCAGCCCTTCCGGCATTGCGGACAAATGTTCATGGCAGGCCAGCCAAAGGCCCTGTTGTTCTTGTGTGCGTCCTTCCTGCTTGCGGAACAGGATGGTTTCGCGCTCCTGGCTAAAGTGTCGCTCCCCTTGCAAGCGCAGCTCGGTGGCCACGTCATGGATGAAAACCGCCACGTCACCTTGCAGGCTGACGAAGGCGTTGCTCGAGGTGCACGCCAGCACCTCGAAGCCATCCTCGGACCGCCAGCGATCCCACAACGCCTGGTAGGCATCGCGTGACAGCAACGGCTGTTCGAGGGTGTGGAACACGAAACTCGCATCGGCGGTGAACGCGCCGAAGTAAGCCTCGCGGTCGTTGCTGGCGAAGGCCGCCACCAGTTCGGCGGCGGCCAGCAGGACTTGCTCGCGTTCGTTCATGGCGCGCCCCTCAGCGATGAGCCACGCCAGGCAGTACGCAGAGCATCTCGTACAGCAGGTTGGCGCCCAGCAGCGAGGTATTGCCGGTGGTGTCGTACGGCGGCGAGACTTCTACCAGATCGCAACCGACCAGGTCGAGGCCCTGGCAGCCGCGCACGATTTCGATCGCCTGGATGGTGGTCAGGCCGCCGATTTCCGGGGTGCCGGTGCCTGGGGCCCAGGCCGGGTCGATGCCGTCGATGTCAAAGCTCAGGTACACCGGGCCGCCCCCGACCTTCTCCCGGACTTCAGCCATCAGCGGCGCCAGGGAATGGTGCCAGCACTCTTCGGCCTGGACCACGCGAAAGCCCTGGCGGCGGCTCCAGTTGAAGTCATCGGCGGTATAGCCCTGGGCGCGCAGGCCGATCTGCACCACGCGATCGCAATCGAGCAGGCCCTCTTCCACGGCCCGGCGGAACGTGGTGCCGTGGGCGATCTTCTCGCCGAACATGTGGTCGTTCACGTCGGCGTGGGCGTCGATGTGCACCAGGCCGACCTTGCCGTGTTTCTTGTGGATGGCCCGCAGGATCGGCAGCGTGATGGTGTGGTCGCCGCCCAGGGTCAGGGGGATGACGTCGTGTTCGAGGATGGTGTGATACGACTCTTCGATGATCCGTACCGCGTCCAGCAGGTTGAAGGTGTTGATTGCCACGTCGCCGATGTCGGCGACCGACAGCGAGTCGAAGGGCGCAGCGCCGGTGGCCATGTTGTAGGGGCGGATCATCACCGATTCGGCGCGGATCTCGCGGGGCCCGAAACGGGTGCCGGCGCGCAGGGAGGTGCCGATGTCCAGCGGCACGCCGACGAAGGCAGCGTCCAGGCCGGCGGCGGTGGGCACGTGGGGAAGGCGCATCATGGTGGCGATGCCGCCGAAGCGCGGCATTTCGTTGCCGCCCAGTGGCTGGTGAAGAATCTTGTCCACGGGTAGGGCCTCATCGTTGTTTTATTTATCAGGGGCCGATTCTGCGAAAAGCCGTGGCGCTGAAAAATCGCTGGGGGCAAATACTTAGTTCAGATTTTTCTAAACTAATGTGGGGTAGGGCGATAGACTCCGCGTCAGCACGGTCCCCCTGTTTGGATGGGTGTGGTTCTGTGGCGAGGGGATTTATCCCCGCTGGGGCGCGAAGCGGCCCTAAAACCTGAAAGCTCGGTGTGTCAGGAAAATGGTATTGGGGCTGCTTCGCAGCCCAGCGGGGATAAATCCCCTCGCCACACAGTCTTGCAGTGATACGCCGGTACGGAGAAACCCAATGGCCAACGCTCTACCCGACCTGAAACTGCTGCGTATTTTCGTCAGCGTGGTCCGGCACCAGGGGTTTGCCAACGCCCAGCACGAACTCAACCTTTCGACATCGGCCATCAGCACTTACATGAGCCAGCTCGAATCGGCCCTGGGCCTGGTGCTGTGTCATCGCGGGCGGGGTGGGTTCAGCCTGACCAGCAAGGGCGAGTTGTTCCACCAGGAAACCCTGCGCCTGCTGGGTGAGCTCGAAGGGTTCGAACAGTATGCGGCGGCCCTCAAGGGGGAGCTGCGCGGCACGCTGAACCTGGGCGTGATCGACTCCACCGTCAGCGACAAGGCCTTGCCATTCGCCGAGGCCATCGGTGCCTACAGCCAGGAGCATCCGGCGGTGCACCTGCACCTGTCCGTCCTGAGCCCTTATGAACTGCAGCTCGGTGTGCAGGACAACCGCCTGGACCTGGCCATCGGCGCGTTTTCCACGCGCATGAGCGGGCTGGTCTACATGCCGCTGTACCGCGAGCAGCATTGGTTGTATTGCAGCAATCGCCACCCGTTGTTTCACGAGCGGCGCATCCCCGAACCAGTCATTACCCAGCAGCGTATGGTCGGACGCGGGTATTGGAGCCAGGCCGAACTGGCCCGCCATGGTTTCAAGCACAGCGCGGCGACGGTGGAGAGCATGGAGGCGCAGTTGATCCTGGTGTTGTCCGGTGCCTATGTCGGTTACTTGCCCGAGCATTACGCCCAGGCCTGGGTCGACAAGGGCGATTTGCGGGTGCTGCTGCCGGCCACCTTTGGCTACCAGGCGCCGTTTTCGATGATCGTGCGCCGTGGCCGCAGCCGCGAACCTTTGATCCAGACCTTCCGCGACCTGCTCAAGGCGCAGCTCAACCAGGCCTGAGGTGCCGCCATGTCCCGAATCCATTGCCCGCGTTGCCACCGGCCACAAAGCCATTGCCTGTGCCCGCTGATTCCCAGCCTCGACAGCCGTACCCGAGTGTTGCTGCTGCAGCATCCCAGCGAAGTCAATCACGCCTTGAACACCGCCCGGCTGGCGGCCCTGGGGCTGAACAATGCCGAGCTGATCGTGGGCGAAGTGTTCGAAGACTTGCCGCAATTGCTCCACCGGCCGGGGTATCAGGCACGCTTGCTGTTTCCCGGCGAGGTCGCGCAACCGTTGCAGGCTTATGCAGCGTCCGACGATCCACTGCTGTTGGTGGTGCCGGACGGCACCTGGCGCAAGGCGCGCAAGTTGCTGCACCTCAATCCATTGCTGGCGGCACTGCCGAGGGTGACGCTGGCTGACGGCGGGGTGTCCCGCTATCGCTTGCGCAAGGCACCGGGGCCAGGGGCACTGTCGACGGTGGAGGCGATTGTCCAGGCATTGCAGGTACTGGAGGCACCGACGAGTTTCGAGCCGTTGCTGAAGCCGTTCGAGGCGTTGATCGAAGGGCAGATTGCGGCGATGGGGGAGCAGACGTTTCGGCGCAACCATGCTGAAAAATAGTGCGTGTTCCTGCCGCCCCCTTCGCGGGCAAGCCCGCTCCCACACTGGATGGATGGTGCGCCTCCGAGCCTCTGTGGGAGCGGGCTTGCCCGCGAAGGGGCCCGAATGGCCACAGATAATCCCAGCCAGAGACTACCGCTCGCGCATCGCCTCGGTCCGCGCCTTCAGCACCGGTTTGAGCAAGTAGTCCAGCACGCTTTTCTCTCCGGTGATGATGTCCACGGTCGCCACCATCCCCGGGATGATCAGCAGCGGCTTCACGTCGCCCCCCAAGTGGTTTTTGTCGGTGCGGACCTGGATCAGGTAGAAGCTGTTGCCCTTGTCGTCGGTGATGGTGTCGGCGCCGATCAGTTCGAGGCGGGCGCTCAGCCCGCCGTAGATGGTGTAGTCGTAGGCGCTGAACTTGACCATGGCTTTCTGGCCCGGATGCAGGAACGCCACGTCCTGCGGACGGACCTTGGCTTCGATCAACAGGTTGTCTTCCAGGGGCACGATTTCCACCATGTCGCTGCCCGGCTGCACCACGCCGCCGATGGTGTTGACCTTCAATTGCTTGATCACCCCGTGCACCGGCGAGACCACGGTGGTGCGGGACACGCGGTCGTCGATGGCGATGCTCGAGGCGGTGATTTTCGACAGCTCGGTGCGTTTTTCGTTGAGGTCCTTGGCCGCGTCTGAGCGGAAGGTCTGTTCCGATTCGTCGATCTTGCTCTTGATCTCATTGATCGCCGATTCGGCCCGGGGAATGGCCAGGGTGGTGGCGTTGAGCGAGCCGCGGATTTCCACCGCGTTGCGTTTGAGCCGCAGGATCTCCACCGGCGACACGGCCCCGGTCTTCACCAAGGGCGCGGACATGTTCATTTCTTCTTGCAGCAAGGCCAGGGCAGAGCTGAACTGGCTTTGCTTGGAGCGAAACTCCGCCAGTTCCTGGGTCTTCTGCCGCAGTTGTTCGGTCAGGGTCCGTTGTTCGCTGGCCAGGCGCCGTTGCCGTTGTTCGTACAGCGCGCGTTCGTCCTCGGCCACTTGCGGGGCCTTGCTGGCCACCTCGGCCGACAGCGTGAAGGGGCGCCCCTCGGCCTCGGCCGAGAGCCGTTCGACCTGGGCGGTCAAGGCGTAGCGGTCGGCTTCGCTTTCGCCCTTGTTCGACAGGAACCGCGTGTCATCCAGGCGCAACAGGGTGTCACCCTTGTTCACCATCTGGCCTTCGCGCACGAAAATCTCGGTGACGATGCCGCCTTCCAGGTTCTGGATCACCTGCACTTTGCTCGACGGAATCGCCTTGCCTTCGCCGGTGGTGACTTCCTGCAAGACCGCCAGCTTCGCCCAGACCAACCCGGTGATGATCAGCCCGGCGGCCAGCCACACGGTGACCCGCGATCGCCGAGGCGAATCCTGCAACGCCGCGCTGGCGGTTTCCGCCATGAACTCGCTTTCGGCGCTTTTGTTGAAACTGCCGAAGTAGCTTCGGGCAGTTGGATCGGGTGTTTGGGCAGACATGGGGATACCCGTTGGTTAAGTGAAATAAAGCCAAGTGAGACTTTTGTGGCGAGGGAGCTTGCTCCCGCTGGGCTGCGAAGCGGCCCCAAAAAATCAACTCGATCTGCCTGACGTTCCGCGGTGTCAGGGTCCGGGGCCGCTACGCAGCCCAGCGGGAGCAAGCTCCCTCGCCACGGCATCGACTAGACGGCGCCAGACCCCACCCGCCCCTTGCGCAGCGCATCGATCACCGCGTCCTTCGGCCCGTCCGCCACGACCCGGCCGTTGTCCAGCACCACCAGGCGGTCCACCAGGCTCAGCATCGAGGTGCGGTGGGTGACCAGCAGCACGGTCTTGCCCTGCACGCGGGTGTGAAGTTTTTGCCGCAAGAGGTCCTCGCTGCTGTTGTCCATGGCACTGGTGGGTTCGTCCAGCAGCAGGATCGGCGGATCGAGCAGCAGGGCCCGGGCCAGCAGCACCGCCTGGCGCTGCCCGCCGGAGAGCAGTTGGCCGCGCTCACCCACCGGGCGGTCGAAGCCTTGGGGATGCTGGCGGGCCAGTTCGGTGACGCCGGTCAGTTCCGCCACTTCCAGCATGCGCGCGTCGCTGACGTAGCGGGCGCCCAGGGTGAGGTTGTCGCGCAGGCTGCCGGCCAGCAGCGGCAGGTCGTGAGCCACGTAGCCGACCTGTTGGCGCAGGTCGGCGACGTCCAGCTGCCGCAGGTCCAGGCCGTCGAGCAGCAGTTGGCCTTCCTGCGGCGCATAGAAACCCATCACCAGGCGCGCCAGGGTGCTTTTGCCCGAGCCGCTGCGCCCGATGATCCCGACCCGTTCGCCGGGCTTGAGGCTGAAGCTGATGTCGGCCAAGGCCGGGGTGCTCTGGCCGTTGTAATGGAACGTCACGCCGCTGATGTCCAGTGCACCCTGCAATTGGGTGCGCTCCAGCGGCCGCTGCCTGGCATCGCGCTCCTGGGGCAGGGCCATCAGGGCATCGGTGCTGCGCATGGTGAGCTGGGCTTGCTGGTAGCGGGTGATCAGCCCGGCGATCTGGCCCAGGGGCGCCAGCACCCGGCTGCCGAGCATGTAGGTGGCCACCAGTGCGCCGACGCTGAGGTTGCCGGCGATGATGCTGTAGACCCCGGCCACGATGGTCGCCATGCCGGCCAGTTGTTGCAGGAACAGCGTACCGTTGGTCGCCAGCGCCGAGAGGTTGCGCGCGTGGCTGTCCAGGCGGGTGAGGGCGCCGTGGGTGCTTTCCCATTGATGCTGGCGCTCGCTTTCGGCGCTGCAGGCCTTGAGGGTTTCCAGGCCTCCGAGGGTTTCGATCAGCAAGGCCTGGCGTTGGGCGCCCAGGGCCAGGCTTTTTTGCACGGTGTCGCGCAGGCGCACCTGGATGATCATGGCGAAAACAATGGTGATCGGGAACGCGATGACCGGAATCACCACCAGCCAGCCGCCCAGCAAGCCGATCACCACCAGCATCAGCACGGCGAAGGGCAGGTCGATGAGGCTGGTGAGGGTCACGGCGGTGAGAAATTCGCGCAGGCCCTGGAAGTCATGGATGCTCTGGGCGAACCCGCCGATGGTCACCGGCTTGGCTTTCATGGCCATGCCGGTGATGCGTTCGAACAGGGTCGCGGAGAGGATCACGTCGGTTTTCTTGCCGGCGGTGTCCAACAGATGAGCGCGCACCACCCGCAGCACCAGCTCGAACCCGGTGCCGATCAACAACCCCACGGCCAGCACCCACAAAGTCGAAGTGGCCTGGTTGGGCACCACGCGGTCGTAGGTCTGCATGACGAACAGCGGCACCATCAACCCCAGCAGGTTGATCAGCAAGCTCGCCAGGATCGCGTCGCTGTACAGCCAGCGCGACAGTTTCAAGGTGTCGCGAAACCACGCTTCGACCCGCGGCACCAGGGGCGCGCGCAAGTCTTCGAGTTCATGCCGTGGCCGGGCGAACAAGGCCTGGCCACTGTAGTCGAGGGCCAGTTCCTCGCGGCTGACCCATTGTTCGCCGCCGTCGGCTTCGCTGGGCAGGATCAATGCCCGGCCGTCCTCGCCCCAACGCCGCAGTACCGCACAGCGCCCTCCCGTCAGGATCAGCATCACCGGCAGGTTGAGCGGCGAGATGTCGGCCAGCTCGCGGCGCAGCACCCTGGCCTGCAAGCTGGCCCGGGCTGCTGCGCGGGGCAGCAGCTCCAGGCCCAGGCGTTGGTGCGCCATAGGAAGCCCGGCGCTGAGGCTGGCGCGACTGGCGGTCGCGCCATGGAGTTTGCAGAGGATCAACAGGCCGTCCAGCAAGGGATCATCAAAGTTCAGGCGCGGGTCGGCGCCGGGGGTTGCGGGTTCCATGCTGGTCATGTCGGTCGCTCCCAGGCGCTACTTGAGTTCTGGCAACCGCGCTTCGTTCTTGACCTCGGTCTGCGCAATCGCGTCGGCCGGCAGCACCACCCGCTGTTTGTTCAGCAGCAGGCCCATGTTCGCCAGCACCCGGTACATCGAGTATTCCTCGGTGTAGCGCACTTCGGTGTAGCGCCGGTTGGCGTTGTACAGCTCGTTTTCGCTGTCGAGCAGGTCGAGCAGGGTTCGCTGGCCGAGGCCGAACTGGTCCTGGTAGGCCGCGCGCACACGGGTGGTGGTCTCGGCGTATTCGCGGGCGGTAGGGGTCTGCTTACGGGCGTTGGTCATGGCGTTCCAGGCCAGGCGCGTGTCTTCGTTGAGCTGGCGCAGGGCGTTGTTGCGGATGTCCATGGCCTGGTTGATCTGGTGGGCGTTGGACGCGAGCCGGGCCTTGTCGCTGCCGCCGCGAAACAGGTTGTAGTTCATCACCACGCCCACGCGCCAGTTGTTGTCGTGGCCTTCCTCGCCGCCGAGGTTGTTGTTGGCGCCCACCGCGGCCTCGGCATCGAAGCGTGGGTAGAACGGCGACTTCGCCACTTCGTACTGGCTTTCCGCAGACTGGATGTCGGCCTGGGCCGATTTCAGGTACGGGTTGTTGTCGATCATGCTCTGCTGGGCCTGGCGCAGGTCGGCGGGCATTTCACCCTTGGTCGAGGGCGGGGTTTCCAGTTCATCGGGCATGCGCCCGACCACGCTGTAGAAGTTCGCCTCGGCATCGGCCAGGTCCACTTCGGCGGTGTCGAAGTTGTTTTCCGCCAGGGCGCGACGGGCCCGGGACTGGTCGGCGTCGGCGGTGCTGCCCACCCCGCGTTCGGTGCGCAGGCCGATCTGGTCGTTGACCCGCAAGTGCGCTTGCAGGTTGTTCTTGGCCAGGGTTACCAGTTCGCGACGCTTGAGCACTTCCAGGTAGACCTCGATGGTGCGCAGGGCCAGGTCCTGGGCGGTGCCCTGGGCGTAATAGGCGCGGGAGTTGACCACGCCCTTGGTGCGTTCCACTTCATTGGCGACGTTGAACCCGTCGAAGATCATCTGCCGCAGGCGCAGCTCCGATTGGGTGTAGTTCAGGATATTGGTGTGGTGGTTGCCCAATGCCCGGGTGTTGGTGTTGTCGCTGTAGCCACGGCCGTAGCCGGCGTTCAAATCCACCGACGGGTAGAAGCCCCCCTTGGCGACCTTGACGTCTTCATTGGCCGACAGACGGCTGTCCACCCGCTGTGCCAGTTCCGGGTGGGTCGCGATGGTGCTCTGGATCGCTTCGGTCAATGACATGGCCTGCGCCTGAGAAGAGCAGGCCATGGCCAGCAAAACCGCGCTGCAGAGGGGGGTTAGAACGCGCATGGGGTGCATCTCCTGAGGTCTGTAAGTGCTTCGTTGTCGCCAGAAAATTGACGTATTTAAGATCAAAACCGTTTCAACCTTGTAACAACACAGCTAAGAACATCCTGCGAGAAACCTAAGAAGAATTTCTCATAAGGCTTATTTCGAAAAAAACTTATGTGCTCTTCGAAAACCAGCACATTGTTCAAAGCGCAAGCCTTTGAATCTGCGGGTTATGACGGCTTTTAGGCGTCAATAAAAGTTTCAGGCGATTTTCTAGACGACGTGAAGAAGTGTCGAAAGTGGGGACGGCGGGGCGAAATTAAACGACGGTTTTTTGTCATTCTGTCGGAAAGCCAGCACCTTTCGACCCTGTAAAAGCTGGCAGATTTTCCAGCTTTTCGATCGCCATCCCGAGGACGGATTCTTCACCCAGACACGTGCCGATTGCAGTCGGCAACGGAGGACAGCACATGGCAGCGCTCATCGGTACCGTCAGCAAAGTGGTAGGGCAGGTTTTCGCAGAAGGGGCCGGAGGGCTGCGGCGGCCCTTGGTGGAAGGCGATCGGCTCTATGCCGGCGAACACCTGGTCACCGGTGCCGAGGGCGCAGTGGCGGTGCACCTGCAGAACGGCCAGGAACTGACCTTGGGCCGCGAGAGCAACCTGACCCTGACGGCGCAATTGCTCGCGCACCAAGCGCAGGCGCCGCATGTGGATACGCCGGAAGCGACGGCCCCCAGCGACGCGCAACTGACCGATGTGCAAAAACTGCAACAAGCCATCGCGGCCGGCGCCGACCCGACCCAGACGGGCGAAGCCACGGCAGCAGGCCCTGGGGCGGGCAACGCCGCGGGCGGCCTGGGTGGCGGCCACAGCTATGTGCTGCTGGAGGAGGTGGGCGGGCAGGTTGATCCGCAGATCGGCTTCCCCACCGCCGGATTCAACGGGATTCCCGAGTTTCCGCAATTGCGCCTGGCCGCTGAGCCAGACAATAACGGCAACGACGCCGGCGTGCCGCCGGTGACGCCTCCCGACAACCCGGTGACCCTCGACGGGGTCGATGTGCAAGGCGGTGAACTGACCACCAACGAAGCCAACCTGGCCGATGGCACCGCCAGCAATCCGGGGGCGCTGGTGCAGAGCGGCACCTTCACGGTGTCCGCCCCCGACGGGCTGAGCAGCTTGAGCATCGGTGGCATCAGCGTGATGACCGGTGGCGTGCCTGTGGGCTTTCCCCAGGCCATCACCTCGACGTTGGGCAATACGCTGACCATCACCGGCTATGACCCGGCCACCGGAGTGGTCAGCTACACCTACACCCTCACGGGCAATGAAACTCACCCGACCGGCGGTGGTGCCAACAGCATTACCGAACAGTTCCCGGTGGTGGCGGTCGACACCGACGGCGACACCGCCACCGGCACCCTCGACGTGAACATCACCGACGACGTGCCGCAGGCGATCGACGACAACAACACCAATAGCGCCTCGGAAACCCTGGTCACGCTCACTGGCAACGTGCTGCCCAACGACCTCCAGGGCGCCGACCGCATTCCCACCGGCCCCGACAGCGGCCCGATCGTGGGTGGGACGTTCACCGGCACCTACGGCACCCTGGTGCTCAACCCCAACGGCACGTACACCTACACCCTCAACACCAGCGACCCGCAATTTGTCGCGCTGCATGGGGGAGGCAGCGGTACCGAAACGTTCACCTACACCCTGACCGATGCCGACGGCGACACCAGCACCGCGAACCTGGTGCTGCAAGTCCACAACAATGACGACCCGGTGATCATCACCGGCCTCGACACCGACGGCGGCGAGCTGACGGTGCAGGAGAAAAACCTCAGCGACGGCAGCAGCCCGGATGCCTCGGCGCTGACCCAGAGCGGCACCTTTACCGTCACCGCGCTGGATGGTGTGCAGACCTTGAGCGTCGGCGGTATCAACGTGGTGAGCGGTGGCGTGGCCGCTGGTTTCCCTCAGTCAATCACCACGGCGTTGGGCAACACCCTGACCATCACGGGCTTCAACGCCACCACGGGGGTGGTGAGCTACAGCTACACGTTGCTCGACAATGAAGCTCATCCAAACGCCAACGGTGCCAACAGCCTGAGCGAGCAGTTCGCGGTTGTGGTCACTGACGATAACGGCACCACCGCCAACGGCAACCTGGACGTGAACATCGTCGACGACGTGCCCAAGGCCGTGGACGACAGCAACGCCGCCACCGCGTCGGAAACCCACCTGACCTTGACCGGCAGCGTGCTGACCAATGACACCCAAGGTGCGGACCAGGTCGCGTCCGGCCCGGTTACGCCTGGTACGTTCACCGGGACTTACGGCACCCTGGTGCTCAACGCCGACGGTTCCTACACCTACACGCTCAATACGACGGATGCAGACTTCAAAGGCCTGCACGGTGGTGGCAATGGCAGCGAGACCTTCACCTACACCCTGACCGATGCCGACGGCGACACCAGCACCGCGAACCTGGTGCTGCAAGTCCACAACAATGACGACCCGGTGATCATCACCGGCCTCGACACCGATGGCGGCGAGCTGACGGTGCAGGAGAAAAACCTCAGCGACGGCAGCAACCCCGATGCTTCGGCGCTGACCCAGAGCGGCACCTTTACCGTCACCGCACTGGATGGTGTGCAGACCTTGAGCGTCGGCGGTATCAACGTGGTGAGCGGTGGCGTGGCGGCCGGTTTCCCTCAGTCGATCACCACCGCGCTGGGCAACACCCTGACCATCACGGGTTTCAACGCCGCTACGGGTGTGGTGAGTTACAGCTACACGCTGCTGGATAACGAAGCTCATCCCAACGGCAACGGTGCCAACGGCCTGAGCGAACAGTTTTCGGTCGTGGTCACTGACGACAACGGCACCACCGCCAACGGCAACCTGGACGTGAACATCGTCGACGACGTGCCCAAGGCCGTGGACGACAGCAACGCCGCCACCGCGTCGGAAACCCACCTGACCTTGACCGGCAGCGTGCTGACCAATGACACCCAAGGTGCGGACCAGGTCGCGTCCGGCCCGGTTACGCCTGGTACGTTCACCGGGACTTACGGCACCCTGGTGCTCAACGCCGACGGTTCCTACACCTACACGCTCAATACGACGGATGCAGACTTCAAAGGCCTGCACGGTGGTGGCAATGGCAGCGAGACCTTCACCTACACCCTGACCGATGCCGACGGCGACACCAGCACCGCGAACCTGGTGCTGCAAGTCCACAACAATGACGACCCGGTGATCATCACCGGCCTCGACACCGATGGCGGCGAGCTGACGGTGCAGGAGAAAAACCTCAGCGACGGCAGCAACCCCGATGCTTCGGCGCTGACCCAGAGCGGCACCTTTACCGTCACCGCACTGGATGGTGTGCAGACCTTGAGCGTCGGCGGTATCAACGTGGTGAGCGGTGGCGTGGCGGCCGGTTTCCCTCAGTCGATCACCACCGCGCTGGGCAACACCCTGACCATCACGGGTTTCAACGCCGCTACGGGTGTGGTGAGTTACAGCTACACGCTGCTGGATAACGAAGCTCATCCCAACGGCAACGGTGCCAACGGCCTGAGCGAACAGTTTTCGGTCGTGGTCACTGACGACAACGGCACCACCGCCAACGGCAACCTGGACGTGAACATCGTCGATGACGTGCCCAAGGCCGTGGACGACAGCAACGCCGCCACCGCGTCGGAAACCCACCTGACCCTGACCGGCAGCGTGCTGACCAATGACACCCAAGGTGCGGACCAGGTCGCGTCCGGCCCTGTCACGCCTGGGACGTTCACCGGGACTTACGGCACCCTGGTGCTCAACGCCGACGGTTCCTACACCTATACGCTCAATACGACGGATGCAGACTTCAAAGGCCTGCACGGCGGGGGCAATGGCAGCGAGACCTTCACCTACACCCTGACCGATGCCGACGGCGACACCAGCACCGCCAACCTGGTGCTGCAAGTCCACAACAATGACGACCCGGTGATCATCACCGGCCTCGACACCGATGGCGGCGAGCTGACGGTGCAGGAGAAAAACCTCAGTGACGGCAGCAACCCCGATGCCCCGGCGCTGACCCAGAGCGGCACCTTTACCGTCACCGCACTGGATGGCGTGCAAACCTTGAGCGTCGGCGGTATCAACGTGGTGAGCGGTGGCGTGGCCGCTGGTTTCCCTCAGTCGATCACCACCGCGTTGGGCAACACCCTGACCATCACGGGCTTCAACGCCACCACGGGGGTAGTGAGCTATAGCTACACGCTGCTGGATAACGAAGCCCATCCAAACGCCAACGGTGCCAACAGCCTGAGCGAGCAGTTCGCGGTCGTGGTCACCGATGACAACGGCACCACCGCCAACGGCAACCTGGACGTGAATATCGTCGACGACTTACCAACCGCTCACGCCGACTCGGCCTCGGTGGTGGAGGGCGGGACGGTGAGCGGCAACGTACTGGACAACGACGTGGGCGGTGCCGACGGGCCGGCTGCCAGTGGCGCAGTGATCGGCGTACGGGCTGGCAACGACACTTCGTCCCCGGTGATCGGCGGCCTCAACACCCAGATCAACGGCACCTACGGCTACCTGACCCTGGACGCCAACGGCAACGCCGTCTACCACAGCAACCCCAATAGTGTCGGCGCACCGGGCGCCACCGACGTGTTCACCTACACTGTGCGCGACGCCGATGGCGACCAGAGCACCACGACCATCACCATCGACGTGCACAACAGCTGCCTCGTCGCCACGTCGGACCAGGACATCACCGTCTACGAAAAAGCCCTGGACCTGACCCAGGACGGCCAGGACCTGGCCCCCGGCACCGTCACTGGCAGCAACCCGAATTCCACCGGCGAAACAGCCAGCGGCAGCCTGGTCGGTTCGGTGTCCGGTGCCGTGGGTGCCGTGACGTTCGCCTTGGTGGGTAATGCCACCGGAGCCTACGGTCAGTTGTTGCTTCACGCCGACGGGACCTACACCTACACCCTGACCGCGCCGACCACGACCACGCCTCATGCCAATGACGGCCCGAACGTCTTGAGCGAAAGCTTCACCTACCAGGCCACGGACTCCCTGGGCAATACCGTCACCAGCACCATCGTGATCAACATTGTCGACGATGTGCCCAACGCCCATGCCGACTTCGCTTCGGTGGTGGAGGGCGGCACGGTCAACGGCAATGTGCTGGGCAACGACGTGCTCGGCGCCGACGGCGGTGAAGTCATCGGCATCCGGGCCGGCAACGACACCTCGTCCCCGGTGATCGGTGGCCTCAATACCCAGATCAACGGCACCTACGGCTACCTGACCCTGGACGCCAACGGCAACGCCGTCTACCACAGCAACCCCAATAGCGTCGGCGCACCGGGCGCCACCGACGTGTTCACCTACACCGTGCGCGATGCCGATGGCGACCAGAGCACCACGACCATCACCATCGACGTGCACAACAGCTGCCTCGTCGCCACGTCGGACCAGGACATCACCGTCTACGAAAAAGCCCTGGACCTGAACCAGGACGGCCAGGACCTGGCCCCCGGCACCGTCACTGGCAGTAACCCGAATTCCACCGGCGAAACAGCCAGCGGCAGCCTGGTCGGTTCGGTGTCCGGTGCCACGGGCGCGGTGACCTTCACGCTGGTGGGCAACGCCACGGGGGCGTATGGGCAATTGCTGCTCCATCCGGACGGCTCGTACACCTACACCCTGACTTCGCCCGCCACGACCACGCCCCACGCCAATGACGGCCCGAACGTGTTGAACGAAAGCTTCACGTACAAGGCCACCGATGCCCTGGGCAACAGCGTCAACGGCAGCCTGGTGGTGAGCATCGTCGACGATGTGCCCAAGGCAGTCGCGTCCGAGCGATCGGTCACGGCGGTGGAGATCGATTCGAACCTGCTGATCGTGCTCGATGTGTCTGGCAGCATGAAAGACGATTCCGGCGTGCCGGGGCTTTCGCGCATGGATCTGGCCAAGCAGGCGATCAGCGCCTTGCTCGACAAATACGACGACATGGGCGACGTCAAAGTCCAGCTTGTGACCTTCAGCGGCAGTGCCACCGACCAGAGTAGCGTGTGGGTGGACGTGGCAACGGCCAAGACGCTGATCGCCGCGTTGAACGCGCACGGTGACACCAATTACGATGCGGCCGTGGCGATGGCCAAGACGGCGTTCGCAACCCCCGGACAACTGACCGGCGCACAGAACATTGGCTATTTCTTCTCCGATGGCAAGCCGACCCTGGGCGAAATCGGCTCGGCGGACGAGGTCGCGTGGAAAGCCTTTCTCGATGCCAACAACATCAAGAATTACGCCGTCGGCCTGGGCAGCGGCGCCAGAAACGTCAACCTCGACCCGCTGGCCTATGATGGCAGCACCCACACCGACACCAACGCGGTGGTGGTCACTGACTTGAACCAGCTCAATTCGGTGCTTTCCGGCACGGTGCAGGGCGTGCCGGTGACCGGTAGCCTGTTCGGCGAGGGCGGCTCGTTCGGCGCCGACGGCGGGTTTATCAAGAGCCTGGTGGTGGACGGCACGACCTACAGCTACAACCCGGACGCCAACGGTGGCCAAGGTGCGCTGACCGCCAGCGGCGGGGCCAACCACGGCTCCTTCAATACCGTGACCAACACCCTCAGCATTGCCACCGCCCATAGCGGCATGCTCGTGGTGAATCTCGATACCGGTGCGTTCAGCTATGCCTCCCAGACCACCACCAGCACCGTGATCACCGAGAACATCGGCTATACCCTCAGCGATAACGACGGTGACCTGGCCAGCTCCAACCTGGTCATCAAGGTCCAACCCAACAGCCCACCGGTGGCGGTCGATGACAACATCATCACCAACGTGCTCTCGGGCAACATCGTGATTCCGGGCGAACTGCTGCTGGGCAACGACGGCGATGCCAATGGCGATCCGCTGAGCGCTTCGCCCACCAGCTTTAACACCGGCTGGGTGGCCCGTGGCGCGGACTTTACCGGCAGCACCGGCACGGCGAGCTTCACCGGCAACAATGTGCAGTCGATCAACCTCAGCCGCAGCACGTTCGTCGCCAATGCCGCGACCATGACTGCCGTGCTGGTGGTCAGCGGCGCATTGGGGGCGGTGTCCAACAACAACGCCAATGATGAAGACCGGCTCAACATCAGCCTCAAGCAAGGTGAAACCCTTACCCTGGATCACAACCTGGCGGCCGGCCACGTCAGCCTGGAATACGCCCTCAACGGCGGGCCATTCATCGCCATTGCCGATGGCGGCTCGTTCACGGCCGCCGCCGATGGCAATTACCAGATCCACGTGACCAACATTGCCAACCCCGGCAACGGCAACGTCAATGCGGCGGAAAACTACCAACTGACCCTGACCGTCAACTACGCCGGCGCCCACGACATCACACCGGATTACCACGGCACCTACACCGCCAGTGACAACCATGGCGGCAGCGACGGTGCGGCGGTGAGCATCAGCTACCAGGCCGGGCACACCCTGACGGGCACCAGCGGTGATGACGTGCTGGTGGCCGGCGATGGCGACAACGTCCTCAACGCCGGCGACGGCAACGACATCCTCAGCGCGGGCTCGGGCAACAACGCCCTGCACGGTGGGGCGGGCAATGACTTGCTTTACAGCGGCGCGGGCAACGACCTGCTCGACGGCGGCACGGGCAACGACACTGCCAGCTACGCGCACGCCACGGCCGCGGTGACGGTGAACCTGGGCCTGTTGGGCGCGCAAAACACCCTCGGTGCAGGCACCGATACCTTGAACGGCATCGAAAACCTCGTCGGCTCGAACTTCAACGACACCCTCACCGGTGACGCCGGCAACAACCGCATCGATGGCGGGTTGAGCAATGACGTACTCAATGGCGGGGGGGGCGACGACCTGCTGATCGGCGGCCTGGGCAACAACACCCTGACCGGTGGCAGCGGCGCCGACACCTTCCAGTGGCGGGCGGGCAACAGCGGCCACGACGTGATCACCGACTTCACCCCCGGCGTCGACAAACTCGACCTGTCGCAACTGTTGCAGGGCGAAAACGGCAGTGCGGCGTCCCTGGACGATTACCTGCACTTCACCGTCAGCGGCAGCGGTGCGTCGGTCACCACCAGCATCGACGTCAGCGCACTGGCCGGCGCCACGCCGAGCCAGACCATCGACCTGGCGGGCGTCAACCTCGCCAGCCACTACGGTGTCACGCCGGGGGCAGGTGGGATGATCGCCGGAGGCGCGGACACGGCGACGATCATCAACGGGATGCTGAACGACCATTCCTTGAAGGTGGACACGGTGTGATTTGAGCGGTACCGCGGCGTCTGGTCTGGGGCGGTTTCGTCCCTTGCCGGTCCAGTCCCTCAGTGGCTGATCGTTCCCATGCGGTACGTGGGAACGATCAGCCTCGTGCTTTTATATCGTGCCGACAATGATGATGAACGTCGCCGTCTTGCCGTTGGAGGTCGCGGTGACCGTCACGAAACCGTATTGGTCGCCGGCGATCAGCTTCGGCGACACGGCGTCACCCTGGCTGTTGGTCGTCGCGGTCGGTGTCTGGTCGTCCCCGACGAAGCGGGTTCCGGTTTCCCTGTCGTCGATGATCGTGTAGGTGACCCAGGCGCCCTCTACCGGATTGCGGTCCTGATTCAAGGTGCGCGCCGTGAGGGGCAGGGGGAACTCAGTCCCTTCGGGCGCGATCTGGCCTTGCCCCGTGACCACGGACAGATGCTCCACGTTCTTCGTCGGGTCGCCCTCCTGCGACACCACTCGCAAGTGGAACGTGGCTGTCCGGCCGCTGGACAGGGCGGTGACCTGCAACGTCCCCGTCCTGGCGTCGGTCACCAGCGCTGGCGACGTCGCATCACCCTCGGCGTTCGTCTGCACGATCGGTGTCTGGTCAGCCCCTTCGAACCGGGTCCCGGTTCCGCCATCATCAGTGACTGCAAAGGTGACCTGTGCACCCTCGATCGCTGCGTCCAAGGGGTCTCTTGCCCGTGCGGTCAATGGCTTCGCAAACCGGCTGTCTGTGGGGGCGGCCTGGAGATTTCCCGCCTGCGTTCGTAGCGACTGAACCTCGCCCGACCCACGGGACATCACGGTCAGGGCGAGGTGGCTTGCGCCGCGGATCTGCCCGGTATCGGACAACAGCCGTACCCGGCCATCGGTGATCCGGCCCTCGGGGGCGCTGTCATCCACACGCAGCATGGCCGTTTGTGCCGTGGCCCAGTTGGCTGCGCCTTGCAGGGTGCATGACGCGGCTTTACCGTCCTCGGCGATCCATTGGGTGGCGCCGCTCTGGCAGGACAGGTCAGTGATCGCGGTATGGGTGGGGGCGTGGTAATACAACTGCTCGCCGGGTTTGCCTGCCACCGGGGATTCTCCGTCCACCTGGGTCACGCGTACCGCAATCGGCACGCCAGCCGCTCCCGGCTTGGCCACTGGCACGCTCGGCTGTTCCACCGGGACACTGCCCTCGGGCAACCGCTCATCGAAATATCCCGCGACTCCGGGCCAGATGCTGCTGATCTGCGTGCCAGCGTTGTACCCCGAACTGAAACCATAGTTCAGGGCAACCACCGCATTGGTTCGCGCATCGATCACTGGCGATCCGGAGGACCCTGAGTCGGTGTCGCAGTTGTATTTTGCGAAATCCGTCCGACCGTTGTTACGCACTTCGGTCACCCAGCAAGGGTGCCCGTCGTCGTGAAAGCGCGAAATTCGTTTCGGCCCCGCCAAGGGGTGGCCTGCAATGTAGACCGGGTCGCCAACCTCCGAGATGCGGGTATCCAGGCCCAGGTAGCCGAAGGCGTCCAATACGCCGCTGTCGACCGCCGCCTGATTCAGGGCCAGCAGCGCAAAATCACCCGAGCCATCGGATGCAACGATTCGCTCGACCGGCACCCGGACAGCAGGCCGCACAGCCTCCGAGTCGCAGCTCGTTTCCTCGTAATCGAACTCCACCACCATCCGCGTTATGTCCGGGTTCTCACCGATGACATGCAGGTTGGTGAACACGAGGTTCCCAGGCCCTACCCGCCATGCAGTGCCATAGCTGCGCCCGGTATAAATCCTCCCGACCGCCCGTGAGCGCTGGTACTTTGCCGGGTCCGACGCCTGTACGCATCGGGCCTTTTCGAGCTGGCTCTCGCCGATGATCTGGCCAGGAGTGATCGGGGTGGCAGGCGCAGGCTGCACGGCAGCGACCGCCAACCCGGCGGCCAGTACCAGCCCGGCAAAGGCCAGCGGCGCCAGCTTGTTTTTCAATGGGGTCGGCATGGCGGATGCTCCGGTCGCGAAAGGACGATGGAGCGATTAATGAGGTGGATTCGGTTCGCTGGCTACTGTCGGATCTGACAGGTTGCGCGCGTGGCTGACGGATGGTCGGGGCTTACGGTTTGCGCAGGGTCTTCTGCTTGAGGATGTAGACCGTCACCAGCACCGCGCTGGTGAGCATGAAACCGCGGGCCCATGGCAGCGGGACCAGGTAGCAGGAAAAGAGGATGCTCGCCCACATCAGGCCGATGGCGTAGACCTTGCCCTTGAGCGGGATGCCATTGCCGTTGAGGTAGTCACGGATCCACGGGCCGAGGCGGGGATGTTCTACCAGCCATTGGTAGAAGCGCGGCGAGCTGCGCGCGAAGCAGGCTGCGGCCAGGAGCAGGAAAGGAGTCGTGGGGAGGACGGGAACGAAGATACCGATGACCCCCAGCACCACGCTCAACCAGCCGATGGCCAGCAGAGCGTAACGCAGGATCAGCGGGCGATTGCCGATGGGCGCGGACACCCAGGCACTCAGTGGTGACGAGGCTTGAGGATCGCCGGTTTCTCATCCGGTGCGTTGCACAGCAGGTACAGGGCGGTGAGCGCCTCCGGGATCTGCACGATCATGTCGTCCATCAGGTTGGCGTCGGCAGCGATGTCGGAAAACTCCGGCTGCTCGTCGAACAGCCCGGAACCGACCATGATCGGCAGCAGCATCTCGCTGACTTCCTCTTCGGCGGTTTCGAACCAGGCGGCTTCGCGCAGGAACACGCCTTCCATGAAGCCGATGCACCAGCCACGCAGTTCCGAATCGTCCGGGTCATCGCCCAGGTCCAGTTCACAGGGCAGCTCGAATTCCTCGTCGGAAGCCAGCTGACGGGCGATGTGGGCCTTGAGGCCAACCAGCGTGGCTTCGATTTCGGCACGTTGGGCTTCGTCGCTGTAATGCGGCTCTTCGGCGAACAGGGCATCGATCCATTCGCGATCCGGCACCGGTTCGGAGCAGATCGACAGGGCGGTCAGATAGCCATGAGCGGCCACGTAATCCAGCGCCTCTTCGTGCAGCTCATCGGCGTCGAGGAAGACTTGCAGGCGGGTCAGTTGCTCAGCGAAGGACATTACGGGCTACCTTGGGGAATAAACAATGCGGGAATTCTAGGCCTTCTTGCGCCCACAGGCCAGCCGCGTGGCGTATTTGCCTCCTTCTCGATGGTAGACGCAGCCTCTGTGGCGAAGGGAATGACCTGTGGCGAGGGGATTTATCCCCGTTGGGCTGCGGAGCAGCCCTGAAACCATGCGCCCCGGTGTGTCAGGTGGGTTGAGTTGCCTCTTTTGGGGCTGCTCCGCAGCCCAACGGGGATAAATCCCCTCGCCACATGGAACGATGTCTGGATTCAACCACCTCTTGTCAGCAGCGCCCTTTGCACCGAAGGCCTCGGGTATACTGCCGCGTTTTGTGATGCCCTGCGGCGTCCCGCCGGTTCGAAACGCACACTTACGATTTGCCCAGGCAGCGTGGGTGATTCTGAACCAGCCTTGCAGGGATGTTTCGGTGATTTTTGGAGTTCCTATGCTCGAACAGGCTCAACGCGTCCTCAAGGACATCTTCGGCTACGACAGTTTCCGTGGCCGCCAGGGTGCCATCATTGAGCGCGTGGCCAGCGGTGGCGATGCCCTGGTGCTCATGCCCACCGGCGGCGGCAAGTCCTTGTGCTTCCAGGTGCCGGCGCTGCTGCGCAACGGCCTGGCCGTGGTGGTGTCGCCGCTGATCGCCTTGATGGATGACCAGGTCGCGACCCTCGAGGAACTGGGCGTGGCCGCCGCGTCGCTGAACTCCACCCTGAGCGCCGAGCAGCAGCGGGACCTGGCGGCGCGGATCAAGCGCGGCGAAGTGAAGATGTTGTACCTGGCGCCGGAGCGCCTGGTGCAGCCGCGCATGCTGGCGTTCCTGCAGAGCCTGGAAATCGCCCTGTTCGCCATCGACGAAGCCCACTGCGTGTCGCAGTGGGGCCACGATTTTCGTCGTGAATACCTGCAACTGGGGCAACTGGCGGAACTCTTCCCCGACGTCCCACGTATCGCCCTGACGGCCACCGCCGACAAGCGTACCCGCGAAGAGATCGTCGAGCGCCTGCACCTGCAGAACGCCGAGCGATTCCTCTCCAGTTTCGACCGTCCCAATATTTTCTACCGCATCGTGCCCAAGGAGCAGCCGCGCAAGCAGTTGCTGGCGTTCCTCGCCGAGCGGCGCAGCGACGCCGGCATCGTCTACTGCCTGTCGCGCAAGAAGGTCGATGAAGTGTCGGCGTTCCTGTGCGAGCAGGGGTTTCCGGCGTTGCCCTACCATGCCGGCCTGCCCAACGACCTGCGGGCCTACCACCAGAAGCGCTTTCTCAACGAAGAAGGCCTGATCATGGTGGCCACCGTGGCGTTCGGCATGGGCATCGACAAGCCGAACGTGCGCTTCGTCGCGCACCTGGACCTGCCCAAATCCCTCGAGGCGTATTACCAGGAAACCGGACGTGCAGGCCGCGACGGCCTGCCGGCCGATGCCTGGATGGCCTACGGCCTGCAAGACGTGGTGATGCTCAAGCAGATGTTGCAGAACTCCGAAGGCGACGAGCGGCACAAGCGCCTGGAGCAGCACAAGCTCGACGCGATGCTCTCGCTCTGCGAGGAAACCCGTTGCCGGCGCCAGACCCTGCTGGCCTATTTCGACGAAGACATGCCCCAACCGTGCGGACACTGCGACAACTGTGTCGACGGCGTGCAAACCTGGGATGCCACCGAGCCGGCTCGCCAGGCGTTGTCGGCCATTTTTCGCACCGGTCAACGTTATGGCGTGGGGCACCTGGTGGATGTGCTGCTGGGCAAGGACAACGAGAAGATCCGCAGCTTCGGTCACCAGCACCTGTCGGTCTACGGCGTGGGCAAGGCCCGCAGTGAAAGTGAATGGCGATCGTTGTTCCGTCAGCTCGTGGCCCGCGGCCTGGCCGACATCGACCTGGAAGGCTACGGCGGCTTGCGCCTGACCGAGCGCTGCCGCCCCTTGCTCAAGGGCGAGGTCACGCTGGAGTTGCGCCGCGACCTCAAGCCAGCCACCGCGGTCAAGAGCAGCAAGAGCCAGGCCAGCCAACTGGTGCGCGGCGAAGAGCGCGACCAGTGGGAAGCCTTGCGCGCCTTGCGCCGCAAACTGGCCGAGGAACATGGCGTGCCGCCGTACGTCATCTTCCCCGATTCGACGCTCTTGGAAATGCTCCGCAGCCAACCCGCGACCCTGGCCGACATGGCTCGGGTCAGTGGTGTGGGGGCGCGCAAGCTGGAACGTTATGGCGAGGCCTTCCTCCAGGTGCTGGGCGGCGAGGCCGAGGCGCCGGCGGCGGTGCTCGACGTCCGCCACGAACTGATCACCCTGGCACGGGCCGGCATGACGCCGCTGCAGATCGCCGGGCAGTTGCAGTGCTCGGAAAAGAACGTCTACACGATGCTGGCCGAGGCCATCGGCCAGCAGCAGTTGTCCCTGGAGCAGGCGCTGGACCTGCCCGAGGACTTGATGGGCGAGGTGCAGGACGCGTTTCTGGATGGCGAGGGCGAGTTGCCATCGGTGTCGGAAGTTGCCGCACTGTTTGTAGGGCGAGTGCCAGAAGGTGTGCTGTATTGCGTCAGAGCCGCCTTGCAGTCGGAATTTGAAGTCTGATCAGTGTGTTAAGCGCCTTTAACGATTCACTACAGGGCAACCCTTGCTTGAATCCGAAGCTCATGCTTAGCTGACTAATAATTAGCATTTCCCTATTTCAGATCTGATGAGTTTTTTATGCCGTTAACCGATCAACACCGATTTGGCATGCAACTGGCGCAGATGTCCCGGGGCTGGCGCGCCGAGCTGGATCGTCGCCTGGCGGGGCTGGGCTTGTCCCAGGCACGCTGGCTGGTGCTGTTGCACCTGGCGCGTTTCGAACAGGCGCCGACCCAGCGTGAGTTGGCCCAGAGCGTTGCCGTCGAAGGCCCGACCCTGGCCCGCTTGCTCGACAGCCTGGAAACCCAAGGGCTGGTGCAGCGCCAGGCCGTGGCCGAAGATCGGCGTGCGAAGAAGATCGTGCTGTGCCCGCCGGCCCGACCGCTGATCGAACAGATCGAAACCATTGCCACGCAGTTGCGCCGGGAGTTGTTCGAAGGCATCGACGAAGCGGACATGCGTGTGTGCATGCGGGTCCACGGCAGGATCCTGGCCAACCTGGAAAAATCCTGAGGCATATCGGCGGTATCCCGACTTTTGAGATTCGGCCGTTAGCGAACTATAACCAGTACTGAGCAATCGTATTGGATGCGTTCGAATCGAAAGGGATACCCATGCTTGAAAGTCTGCAGTCCACGTTGCGCAGTGGAGTCAACGTGTTGGTCGTCGTGGGGGCATTGGGGTATTCGGCCCTGGCGTCTGCGCTGGGGCTGGGGGAGATCACGCTTCATTCTGCCTTGAACCAGCCGTTGCGCGCCGATATTGCCCTGGTCGATGTCGCCGGGCTCGCCGAGGGCGACCTGTCGGCCAGCCTGGCAAGCCCGGACGATTTCAATCGCGCTGGCGTGGAACGGGTGTTTTTCCTCAACAACCTGCGCTTTACGCCGGTATTGCGAGGTGAGCGCAGTTACATCCGGGTGACCTCCAGCAAACCGGTGGAAGAACCGTTCCTCAACTTCCTGGTACAAGTCAGCCAACCCAATGGGCGCCTGTTGCGCGAGTTCACCGTGCTGATGGACCCGCCCGGCACACCGGGGATCGTGCCGGCCAATGACGAACCCGGTGCAGCCGCGCAGTCGTCGACACCGAGCCAAGCCGCGCCGGCCATCAAGCCGCCCCCTGCGACACAAGGCAAGCGCTACACCGTCGTGCCGGGGGACAACCCCTGGGTCATCGCCAAGCGCTTGCATGATGCCGGCAGCAACGGCTCGGTCAACGAGCTGATGGAAGGCATCCAGGCGCTGAACCCCGGCAGTGACCGGCTCTCCATCGGTCAACGCTTGTTGCTGCCTGATTCGGCCGTGTTGCCGACCTCCGTGGGGCCTGCCGCTGGCGCTGCCACTGCAACGGCCGCCTCCGATGAACAGTTGGCCGCCAGCGTGCTGCAAAACCAACAGCAACAGAAAACCATCGAGGCGTTGCAGGCCCGGCTCCAGGCGCAGGACGAAGAAATCAACGGCCAGCGCAAGCAGATCAGCGAATTGCAGGCGCGTTTGGCCGAGTCCGCCCCCGCGCCTGCCGTGGCCGCCCAGGCGTCGTCGCCACCTTCGACAGCGGCCCCGGTGGCGGACGTCCAGTCGACAGCGCCAGCGGCCACCGAGCCGGAGCCGGACGGCATCGACTGGCTGTGGGTGGGCGGGCTGGTCGGCTTGCTGGGCTTGCTCGGATTGCTGTTGTTCATTCGTCGTCGCCAGCAGGAACAGGTCGATTCGACGCCGATCCCCGAGCGCCCCGCGCTGATATTGGAAGATGCGGCCGAACCCTATGGCGTGCCCCTCGACAAGGCGCAACCCGAGGCCGCCAGCACCTTCAATCACGGCGATACGCCCCTGGGGGATGTGCTGGAAGGTGTCGGGATCTACCTGACCTACGGTCGCTTCACCGAGGCGGCGGGGTTGTTGCGCGCGGCCTTGCTGGCGGAGCCGGAGCGCACGGACCTGGGCCTCAAGTTGCTGGAGGTGCTGGGCAGGCAGGGCGATGTCATCGGTTTCCAGGCCCAGGAACAACATTTGCTGGCCCAGGGCGTCGACGCCGAGGTGCTGGAGGGTATCCGCGGGCGCTACCCCAAGGTGGCGACCCTCGCCACAGCGGCTGCGGTTCCCGCCGTGTTTCAGGCATCGGCCGCCGAGCTCGCGCCGCAACCGCCTGCTGCTGCGCCGGCCCCGCCACCCACCCACGTGCCGGGCGACGAATTCGAACTGGACCTCGACGCGCTGTCCCTGGAAACCAGTTGGGATTTGGCCGATGTTCCGTCGCCTGCCGTAGAAAAGCCGGCATCGGCGGCCTCTGACGAGTTGTCGTTCTCGGGATTCGGTGAACCGGAACTGCAATGGGAGGCCCCCCTGGAAACCGAGTCGTTGGACGATGATTTCCTCGACAGCTTTGCCGATGAAGAGCAGGCGCTGGAGCTGGAAGCATTGCCCTTCGAACCGGGTACCATTGAAGCCGATTCCCTTGAGTCCTTTACCCTGGAGCCCGAGGTGCCGGAAACCTCGGAGAAGTTGGAGCAGGCGCAGAACTGCATCGATGATGGCGACCTCAAGACCGCCATCTCACTGCTGGAAGAACTGCTCGAAGAGGGGGACGAGCCCCTCAAGCAGACCGCCCGGGTGTTGTTGGCCGGGATTCGCTAGGCAATGACGGGGTATCGGCTTGCCGGGCTCTTCGCGAGCAGGCGCCAATGCCCCAGGTCCCTCAGAACGTCTGGCCCAGGTTCAGGTACACCGCTTGCTCGTCATCGTCATTGAAGCCATAGCTGAAATTCAGTGGCCCCAGCGGTGTGTCGAAGCCCAGGAAAAGGCTGGCGGCCTTGATGTAGCCGCTGTCGAACGCATTGTCGTTGTTCCAGGCCCGGCCGCGCTCCAGCGAGCCGCCGATGTACAGCGGGAAGTCCAGCGGCAGGTACGCCCGCGGCGTGAGGCGGCGATAATACACGGCGCGCATCAGGCTCATGTTCTGCCCCGAGATACTGTCTTCGCGAAAGCCCGACAGTTGCCGTGCTCCCCCCAGGACGAAGCTTGAAGTCACGATTTCGGCGGTGTCGAGTGTCCGCCCGTAGCGCCCGCCCAGGATGAAAGTGTTCGGGCCGCTGCTCAGGGCCTTGTCCAGCTTGAACTCCCACTGGCGGTAGCGCTGGTCGGACCCCAATCCCGGTTCGTACTGGCGCCAGGCCAGGCCAATGTCCTCGCCTTCATGGGGGAAATACACATTGTCGAAGGAATCGAACGAGTATTTCAGTTCGTAGAAGCCCTCATTGAAATTTTCGCTGGGCTGGTCGTGGTCGCCGATGCGCACGTCCGCCTTGCCCCAGGCCTGGCCGACACCGAGGCGGACCTCGCCGCTGTTGCCGATCTGTCGGCCCAGGTTCAGGCCGAAGCCGTAGCGCTCGACGCGATACTGGGCGATCGGATCGTTGTCCAGGATAGCCTCGACGTTGCGCGACTCGAATTGCCCATAGGGTGCGATGAAATAGCGCGAGCCGACGTCCAGCGGTTGGTAGAACTCGCTGTACAGCTCCTGCCTGTCGCCGATCTGCGCCCGCGTCAGCCATTCGGCGCCCAGGCGATTGATCCCGTTGACCCGGTAGCTGGCGCCGAGGTTGAACGCGCTGTCGCCGCGCATGTCGTCCGACAGGCTTAGCCCCAGCCGCAGGTAATCGGTGCCGGTTCGTTTGCCCCGGGCGCTGATCACCAGCGTATGGTCCTGGCCCTTGCGCACCACGCGGTATTGCACCTGCTCGAAGTAATCCAGGCCATACAGCGTGCCCATGTCGGTCTGCAAGCGCCCCAGGTCCAGCGGCTCGCCGATCTGTTGGCGGACGTAGTAGCGAATCACGTCGTCGCCGACTTTCGAATCGTTTTCCACCCGGATCGCGGTGATGACCGGCGTGCGTTCACTTGGCGTGCGCGCCGCCATGAGCTGCGGGTCGGGCGGTTCGGCGGGGCGCAGGTGTGCCAGGCGGGCCTGGAGGATTTGCGTGGCGCGGTAGCCGGCATCGATCATTTCCCGGGCGCGTCCGAAATCGGTGGAGCCGAAGCTCGCCAGGGCCGGCTGGATCAACACGTCGTCCTGTTTCAGCGTGGCCAGTTGCTCTTCGGAGTTGCGCCGGGTCATCAGGGTGGTCGACTGGTTCAGCACGTCGACCACCGTGACTAACTGCTTGCGGTTGCGCAAAGGCGTGCCGATGTCGACCACGATGGCCACGTCCACGCCCATTTCCCGGGCCACGTCCAATGGAATGTTGTCGGCCATGCCGCCGTCCACCAGCAACCGGCCGTCCAGTTCTACCGGGGCGAACACCGCCGGGATCGACATGCTGGCGCGAATGACCTTGGGCAAGTGGCCTTTGCTGAACACCACCTTTTCGCCGCTGGCGATGTCGGTCGCCACTGCGCGGAACGGGATCGGCAGCTTGTTGAAGTCGCGGGTGTCGCTGGCGTGGGCCAACAAACTTTCCAGCAGCAGGTCCAGGTTCTGCCCCTGGATCACGCCCAACGGCAGGCCCAGGCTGCCGTCGTCGCGAAAGCTCAGTTTCTGCTTCACCAGGAAGTCCCGGTCATCCTGTTTGCGCCTGAAGGGCACATCCTTGCGAGGCGGGGCGTCGGACAGCGCCTGTTGCCAGTCGATGCCCAGGGCCAGCTTCTCCAGTTCGTCGATCTTGTAGCCCGACGCGTACAGCCCGCCGATCACCGCGCCCATGCTGGTGCCGGCGATGGCGTCGATCTTGATGCCTTGTTCTTCCAGGGCCTTGAGCACGCCGATATGGGCCAGCCCCCGGGCCGCGCCGCCGGACAGCACCAGGCCGATTTTCGGTCGCGCGGTTTGTGCGGCGGGTGCGTCGGCATGACCGAACAGGGGCAGCAACAACAGGAGCAGGCAGGGCAGCAAGCGGCGCATCGTCAATCTCGGGCGAACGGTAAAGGCGGGTATTATAACGACGCCCTCGACCCCAGGAGTTCACTCGCAATGACCGCGCACAAACCGGAAATCGTCATCACCTATTGCACCCAGTGCCAATGGCTGCTGCGCGCCGCCTGGCTGGCCCAGGAGTTGCTCAGCACCTTCGCCGACGACCTGGGCAAGGTGTCGCTGGTGCCGGGCACTGGTGGGGTCTTCCACATCAGTTGCGACGGCACCTCGATCTGGGAACGCAAGGCCGACGGCGGGTTTCCCGAGGCCAAGGTGCTCAAGCAACGGGTTCGCGACCAGATTGATCCGGCGCGCGACCTGGGCCATAACGACCGGGTTCAGTGAGACGCGGCCTCGGTGCCGACACTCGGTTTCTTCGAACCGGCCACCTGGCTCGACACGACGATTGCAACGATGATCACCGCGCCGCCGATCAACATGCGCAGCGTCGGGTTTTCATCGAACAGTAACCAGGCGATGGTGATGCCGTAGACCGGCTCCATGGCAAAGACCACGGCCGCCGTGCGGGCCTTGATCACCGCCAGGCTGGCGACGAACAGGCTGTGGGCCAGGCCGGTGCAGAACACGCCGAGCAGCGCGATCCACAGCCAGTCGAGAGGGCGTACATCGGCCAGTTGTGGCGCGGCCATGGGCAGCAGGCACAGGCCGACCACCACGTTCTGGCACAGTGCGGCCTGCACCGGCGGCACATGCGCCGAGCCGGCGCGGTTGGTCAATGACAACAGCGAGAACAGCAACCCCGAGGCCACGGCCCACAGCAGGCCGGTAGTGGCGCCGCTGGCCAGGTCGAAGTCTGGCGTGACCAGCACCAGGCCGATGCTCACCAACACCACCAGCAGGATTTCATTGGCGCGAATCCGCTCGCGGAAGATCAGCCCTTCGAGCAACACCGTAAAGGCCGGGAAACTGGCGAACCCCAACGTCGCAATCGCCACGCCGGCGACTTTGACCGCGATGAAGAAGCTCACCCAATGCCCGGTCAACAGCAACCCGCCCAACAACAGTCGACGGCCATCGGTTGCCCGCAGTTTTTGCCAACGGGTAGGGCTGGCGAACCGGGCAAACACCGCCAGGGCCAGTACGGCGAAGACGGCGCGACCGAACACGATGACCGCCGGCGAAGCGGCGGCGAGCTTGCCGAACACGCCGGTCAGGCCAAACATGAGGGCGCCGATGTGCAGGGCGCCGAGGGCGGTACGGGGAGTCATTGCGGTCCTTGGGCTGGTGGATTGGAACGGGTGGATAAGGGCATGGGCTCACTGATCGCTATCAGCCAACACAATTCCCTGTGGGAGCTTGCTCAATCAATGCAACGTTGACTGGCAGGCCGCCATCGCGAGCAAGCTCGCTCCCACAAGGGTATTTAAGCGTCAAGGACGCCTTGGTGTCTGTCGCGATCCTGGCGTTTTTTAGCGCCAGGCTAGCGTTGGCGTCGCAACTGGCCCGGTGAGGCGCCGAATTCGCGCAGGATGGCGGCGGCGAAGGCGCTCTGGGAGCTGTAGCCGACGCGATGGGCGATCTCGCCGATGGGCAGGTCGCTGTCGCGCAGCAACGCCACGGCCTTGTGCAAGCGGCGGCTGCGGATGTAGTCCATCGGGGTCTGGCCGCACTCGGCGATGAAGCGGGCGTGCAAGCGCGCGCTGGAGAGTCCGGCGACCTTGGCCAGATCGGCCACTTGCAGCGCATAGGCGGCGTACTGGTCGATGTGGGCGTCGAGGGCGGCAAAGGGCAGGCGCCGGCCACCGGACGGCTGCGGGCCAATGCCATTGAGGCTGGCCAGGAGCAGCACCGCACCTTGCTGGGCGATCACCGGGTCGTCCACCGGGCTGCCCGCCAGCCAACTGACCAACTGGTTTTGCCCCGCATCCAGCGGCAGGCGCGCGCAGCGGTCCAGCAACCGCCGGCTGGCGTCGGCATGGTCGCCCAGGGATTGCCCGACCCACTCATCGCTCGGCACATCCAGCACCAGGCAGCGGCTGCCGCGGGGGCTGTCACAGGCATGGTGGGCACCGGCCGGCACCACCACGAAACTTTGCTGCACCACCTGGCTGCCGCAGCCCTCGACCTCGAAATCCAGCGCGCCCGACAAGCCGAACACCAACTGGGCGTGGTCATGGCTGTGGACGATCAGGTCCTGGCTGTAGTGGCGTAGCGTGAGGATCGGTCTCATCGCGGTCTCCCGGGGGCAGGCCGCCAGTCTACACCCGGCGCGCCGCGCCTCGCGTTGTCATGTAACCGACTTGTGCCTGTCATGGGCCATTAACCGCCTGGGTGCACAGTGGCACAAACGATCAGAGGGTTGCCCATGACCAGCGCCGAGCTCGCCAGACCCAGCCGCAAACAACGTGTTCGCACCCTGTGGATCTCCGATGTGCACCTGGGCACCCGGGATTGCCAGGCCGAGCACCTGTCGCATTTTCTCAAGGGCTATCACGCCGACAGGATCTATCTGGTCGGCGACATCATCGATGGCTGGAAGCTGCGCGGCGGCATGTACTGGCCCCAGGCCCACACCAACGTCATTCGCCGCTTGCTGACCATGAGCAAGCGCGGCACCGAAGTGATCTACGTCACCGGTAACCATGATGAGTTCCTGCGCCGCTATTCGAAACTGATCCTGGGCAATATCCAACTGGTGGACGAAGCCGTGCACGTCACCGCCGACGGTCGGCACCTGCTGGTGATCCATGGCGACCAGTTCGACGTCATCACCCGTTACCACCGTTGGTTGGCGTTCCTCGGCGACTCGGCCTACGAATTTACCCTTACGCTCAACCGCTGGCTGAACCACTGGCGGGCCCGTTATGGCTATGGGTACTGGTCGCTGTCGGCCTACCTCAAGCACAAGGTCAAGACCGCGGTGAGTTTTATCAGCGACTTCGAAGAGGCCATCGCCCACGAATGCGTCAAGCGCGAGCTGCATGGCGTGGTGTGCGGGCACATCCATCATGCCGAGATTCGCCAGGTGGGTGGCGTGGAGTACCTCAATTGCGGCGACTGGGTCGAGTCATGCACGGCGCTGATCGAGCATTGGGACGGCTCGATCGAGCTGTATCGGCTGGCGGATGCCCAGGCGCGGGAGGCGCAGTTGAAGGCCCTCAAAGTGGCTGAGCCTGCCTGAGTCGTCTGCTGTTGTGTCAGGCGGGTGCGTCAGCCATCGCCGCCTTGTAGATCGACTGCTTCGGCGCGGCGAATACCCTTTCCAGCAGGGGTTCGAAGAAGCTCAACGGCAGCGTGTCGTAGTCGGCGTCGAACGCCGCCGCGTCGTAGCGGGCGCAGAATTCGAGGGTGGCCTGGTACTGCGGGTGTTCGCGAAATTGCTCGCGCAGGTGCCGGTCCATGCCCAGGTGATGGAAGAAGTAGTAGCCCTGGAAAAGCCCGTGCTTCTCCACCATCCACAGGTTTTCGGCACTGACGAAGGGCTTGAGGATCGCCGCGGCGATGTCCGGGTGGTTGTACGAGCCCAGCGTGTCGCCGATGTCGTGGAGCAGGGCGCAGACCACGTATTCCTCGTCTCGCCCGTCGCGGTAAGCGCGGGTGGCGGTCTGCAAGGAGTGGGTCAGGCGATCCACCGGGAAGCCACCGAAATCACCATCCAGCAGTTTCAGGTGGGCCAGGATCCTTCCCGGCAACTGCCGCGCGTAGGCGCTGAAGTCGGCCGCGATGATCGCCCAGTCTTCCCGGGTGCCGTCCTGCATGTGGGTAAAGCGTGCGTGGGTGCTCATCGACAATCCCCTGGTACCTGGTTAAAACGCCACCTTGCCCAGCATCATGTCCCGGTACATGACGAAGTCACCGAGCAGGCTGTAGAGCGGGTGTTGAAAGGTGGCCGGACGGTTTTTTTCGAAGAAGAAGTGCCCGACCCAGGCAAAGCCGTAGCCGGCGACAGGCAGGGCGAGCAGCCACCAGGCGCTGCCGACGACCCACGCCACGGCAACCAGCAGGATGACCAGGGAGGTGCCGATGAAGTGCAGTCGTCGGCAGGTGCTGTTGCTGTGCTCGCCGAGGTAGTAGGGGTAGAACTCGGCGAAGCTGTTGAATGATCTGACCTTTCCCAAGACGGCAGGCTCTTTGAGGGTTATTGTCCTTTCAAGTCTAGAGCGCTCACCTGCATCGGCCAGTGACAATGAGGGCCAGTCTAGTATCCTTCGCAAATCCGGCCGCAGCACGCGGCTCCTCGTGCAAGTGATCCGTCATGAGCGAACGAACGACTTCTTCAAGCTGGGCGATGGGGATTGTCAAGGCGCTGGAAATGGACGGCCTCGATTGTCGGGCGCTGTTCAAGCAACTGGGGTTGGATTTCGAGGCCCTGGACGATCCGGACGCGCGCTTTCCCCAGGACTCGATGACGCGGCTCTGGCAGCAGGCCGTGCAACTCTCGGGCAACCCGGCCATTGGCCTGAACATGGGCAAGGTAGTGCGCCCGGCTTCCTTCCACGTGGCGGGCTACGCCCTGATGTCCAGCCGCACGCTGGTGGAAGGTTTCCAACGGCTGGTGCGTTACCAGCGGATCATCGCCGAAAGCGCCGAGTTGAGTTTTCGTCAGTTCGAAGAGGGCTACGGGCTGATCCTGACGGTGCACGGCGATCATCTGCCCCCCACCCGCCAGAGCGCCGAAGCATCCCTGGCCTGCGCGCTGGCCCTGTGCAACTGGTTGACCGGGCGCACCCTGCGTCCGGTGAAGGTGCTGTTCCAGGGAGAAGAACCGGCGGACCTGGCGCCTTATCGCCAGGCGTTTCCCGCGCCGCTGGTGTTCGGTGCGCCTTACGACGCGCTGATCCTGGAGCGCAGCGACCTGGAAGCGCCGCTGCCCACGGCCAACGAGGCCATGGCGAGGCTGCACGACCGGTTTGCCGGCGAGTACCTGGCGCGGTTTTCGGAAAGCCGTGTGACCCACAAGGCGCGGCAGGTGCTGTGCCGACTGCTGCCCCAGGGCGAGCCCAAGCGCGACGTGGTGGCGCAGACGCTGCACCTGTCCCAGCGCACCTTGCAACGCCGCCTGCAGGAGGAGGGCACCAGTTTCCAGAGCCTGCTCGACGACACCCGCCGCGAGCTGGCCGAACAGTACCTGGCGCAACCGGCCATGACCTTGCTGGAAATCGCCTACTTGCTGGGCTTTGCCGACCCGAGCAATTTTTTCCGGGCCTTTCGCCGTTGGTTCGACACCACGCCCGGCGAGTACCGGGCACGGCTGGCGAGTGCGACGAAACCGGTCAGTGACGCCAGAACGCCGGGATACACAGCACGAACACCGTGATGATCTCCAGCCGTCCCAGCAGCATGCCGCCGGACAGGATCCACTTGGCGGCATCGGGCAGCGGTGCGAAGTTGCCGGCCGGGCCGATGGTTTCCCCCAGCCCCGGGCCGACGCCGGACACGGTGCTGGCCGCGCCGGTCAGGGCAGTCATCCATTCCACCCCCAGCAGCGACAGCAGCAGGGCGATCACGCAGATGGTGATGGCGAAGAAGAACGAGAAGGTCAGGATCGAACGGACGATTTCCTCGTCGAGGCGGTGGCCGTTGTATTTCTGCTTGATCACTGCCCGAGGGTGGATCAGCTGATTGAGGTTGGCCCGCAGCAGGATGTAGGCGACTTGGAAGCGGAAGATCTTGATCCCGCCGGCCGTCGAGCCCGAGCAGCCGCCGACGAAGCCCAGGTAGAAGAACAACATCAGTGAGAAATTGCCCCACAGGCTGTAGTCCCCCAGGGCGAAGCCGGTGGTGGTGACGATCGACGTCACGTTCAGTGCCACGTGCCGCAGGGCGTCCAGCCAATGCAGGTCGGTGGTGGCCCAGTACCAGGTGCCGAGCACCAGCCAGGTGACCAGCAGCACCCCGATCAAGCCCTGGACCTGCTGGTCCTTGATCAACGCCCGGCGATTACCGCGCAGGGTCGAGACGTACAGGGCGAACGGCAGGCTGCCGAGGATCATGATGACGATGGCCACCCAGTGCACGGCCGGCTGCGTCCATTTGGCCAGGGACAGGTCCGAGGTGGAGAAACCGCCGGTGGAAATCGCCGACATCGAATGGTTGATCGCGTCGAACAGGCTCATCCCGGCCCACCACAGGGCCAGTGTGCCGAGGATGGTGATGCCCACGTAGGACGCCACGATCAGCCGCGCCACCATGTGCGAGCGAGGCATGACCTTTTCCGAGCGGTCCGACGACTCGGTCTGGAACAGCCGCATGCCACCGATGCGCAGCAACGGCAGGATCGCCACCGCCATGCCGATGAAGCCGATCCCGCCGAGCCAGTGCAGCAGCGAGCGCCACATCAGGATGCCCGGGGACATGGTGTCCAGGCCGCTCAGGACCGTGGCGCCGGTGGCGGTGATCCCCGACATGCTCTCGAAGAATGAATCGGTGTAGCTGATGTGCTGAGTCAGCAGGAACGGCAGCGCGGCGAAGATGCACACCACCAGCCAACTGCTGACGGTCAGCAGGTACATGTCGCGCGGGCGCAGGTGAATGTGTTCCGGGCGCCCGGGAAGGACCAGGGCCAGGCCGGCGACGAAGGTGATCATGCTCGACCAGAGGAACGACGGCAGGTCACTGGTGCGGTCGAACACCAGCAACGTGGCCATGGGCACGACCATGAAGATCGCCAGGGTGATCAGGAAGATGCCGATGATGAAACCTATGATCCGCAGGGTCGGCAACGCCATGAAGTCCGCTCGGGCTGAAAGGGGAAGGGCGCCATTCTACCGACGGCAAGCGGCATGTAAACCGCACCCGGCGCGACGGGCGTGTGCATCGGCGTTCTAATTTGCGCTAACGAACTCGCCGTACAGCCACTAGAATAGCCGGACATTTTTCAGGGAGGTGGCCGATGCAGGCTCTCGACGCTTTGCTCAACCGTGTTTCCGTCCCGCGCCTGGTGGACCCGGCCCCTACGCCGGAACAGCGCGAGGTCATGTTCGCCGCTGCGATGCGGGCGCCGGATCACGGCCAGTTGCGGCCTTGGCGTTTTCTGACGGTGGAGGGGGCGGCGCGCCAGCGCATGGGCGAACTGCTGGCCGAAGCGGCGCGCTTCAACGACCCGCTGGTGGCCGAAGCCGTTGTGGAAAAAGCCCTCAACGGCCCGTTGCGTGCGCCGTTGGTCGTGGTGGTGATCGCCCGCCTGCAGGATCATTTCAAGGTCCCGAAGGCCGAGCAGATGCTGGCGGCCGGCTGCGCGGCCCATGCCATCCTGCTGGCGGCTTATGCCCAGGGCGTCGGTGGCGTCTGGCGTACGGGCGAGCTGGCGTATTCCCCGCACGTGGCCAAGGGGCTTGGCCTGGAGGACGGCGAAGAGGTGATCGGCTTCCTTTACCTGGGCACCCCGCAGAAAGAGGCACGCGTTGCTCCGAAGGAAGACACCGCCGAATTTGTTCGTGAGTGGACAGGGCTGTAGCTACAACTGGCGGGCTCTTGTGGCGAGGGGATTTATCCCCGCTGGGCTGCGCAGCAGCCCCCCAAACTGTTTTTGCAGGTCAATCTGACACAGCCGAGGCGTCAGCTTTCAGGGCTGCTGCGCAGCCCAACGGGGATAAATCCCCTCGCCACAAAGGGGCATGTGTCAGATAGGGATGACAGTTATTTACAAACGTCAGCAATCGCCTCGGCCAATTGGTCCAGGCGTGTCGCGTCGATGCCCGCCACGTTGGCCCGGCCCGTGCCGACCATGTACACGCTGTGCCGCTCGCGCAGATGCCGGACCTGCTCCGGCGTCAGGCCGGTGTAGGAAAACATTCCGCGTTGTACGCCGATATGGGCGAAGCGCTCCCGCAGGCCGTGGGGCTCGAGGGCGTCCAGCAGGCCGCTGCGTAGTTGGGCGATGCGCAGACGCATGGCCTGGACTTCATCGGCCCACAGGCCTTTGAGTTGTGCATCGCCAAGGATCGTCGCGACCACGGCGGCACCGTGATCCGGCGGCGTCGACCACAGGTTGCGGGCGATGTTGGCCAGTTGGCTGCGGATATCCAGCAACTTCCCGCTTTCCCCGGCGCAGACGATCAGCGCCCCGGTGCGATCGCAGTACAGGCCAAAGTTCTTCGAGCAGGAACTGGTGATCAGCACTTCCGGCAGCGCCTGGGCAAACAGCCGCACCGCCCACGCATCCTGTTCCAGCCCGTCGCCAAAGCCCTGGTAGGCGAAGTCGATCAACGGCAACAGTTCACGCTGGCGCACCACGTCCAGTACCTGGCGCCATTGATCATGGGTCAGGTCGAAACCGGTGGGGTTGTGGCAGCACGCGTGCAGCAGCACCACATCGCCTTTGGGCGCTTGGTTCAAGGTCGCCAGCATGGCCTCGATATCCAGGCGATTGTCGGCGCCCACGTAGGGGTAGTGACTGGCCTTGACGCCAGCGGCGGCGAAGATGGTCTCGTGGATCGGCCAGGTCGGGTTGCTCAGCCAGACGCCCCGTCCGGGCAGGCACTGGGCGATGAAGTCGGCACTCAGGCGCAGGGCCCCGGTGCCCCCTGGGGTCTGGGTGGCGCCGGCGCGTTTTTCGGCGATGTGTGCCGAGTCCGCGCCCAGCACCAGTTCACTGATCAACTGGCCGAACGCCGCGTCGCCGTGACCGCCAATGTAAGTCTTGGTGGTCTGGCGATCCACCAGGCGCTGTTCGGCCTGCTTTACCGATTCGAGGATCGGCGTCAGGCCTTGGGCGTCCTTGTAGACCCCCACGCCCAGGTCGAACTTGCTCGGGTTGGTGTCCGCGCCGTAGGCCTCCATCAGGCCGAGGATCGGATCGCCGGGCACCCGGCCGATGGCGTCGAAATGCATTACTTGCGACCCTCGGCGGTCTTGGCCACTTCATCGGTGCGCGCGGCCATGATGAAGTCATTGCGGTGCAGGCCCTTGATGGAGTGGCTCCACCAGGTCACGGTGACTTTGCCCCATTCGGTCAGCAAGCCCGGGTGATGGCCCTCGGCTTCGGAGATCTCGCCGACGGCGTTGGTGAAGGCCAGGGCGTGCTTGAAATTCTTGAACAGGAAGACCTTTTCCAGCTGCATCACGCTGTCGCGCACTTCGATGTTCCAGTCCGGGATCTGCTTGATCAGTACCGGCAGTTCTTCGTCGCTGACTTGCGGGGCATCGGCGCGGCAGGCTTCGCAATGGGCTTGGTTCAGAGTGTTCATGGTGTGTTCCTGGATCGAAAGAGTAGAACGTCGATGCGCCCACGCTAAAGCAAAGCCGTGCGGCGCAACAGACTCAATTGGGCTCAAAAAAAGCCATTCAGGCCGCTTTTGGCGGAAATTTCGGCGTGTGCAGGCCCAGTTCCCGGCCGCGCTTGACCAGGCTCATGATGTCTTCATGGGCCAGGTCGAACAGGCGCTTGAGTTCGGGAAGGACGAAGTACACCGGTTGCAGGATGTCGATGCGATACGGCGTGCGCATGGCTTCCAGCGGATCGAACGCCTGGTGCTCGGGCTCGTCGGACAGGCAGTACACCGTCTCCTTGGGGGACGACAGGATGCCACCGCCGTAGATGCGTCGGCCCTGAGGCGTGTCCACCAGGCCGAACTCGATGGTCATCCAGTACAGGCGCGCCAGGTAGACGCGTTCTTCCTTGGAGGCCTGCAGACCGAGCTTGCCGTAGGTGTGGGTGAATTCGGCGAACCAGGGGTTGGTCAGCAGGGGACAGTGGCCGAAGATCTCGTGGAAAATGTCCGGCTCTTGCAGGTAGTCCAGTTCTTCACGGGTACGAATAAAGGTCGCCACCGGAAACTGCTTGCTGGCCAGCAATTCAAAAAAGGTCTGGAAGGGGATCAGCGCCGGCACCCGGGCGACTTGCCAGCCTGTGGTTTCGCCCAGCACTTTATTGATTTCACCCAGTTGCGGGATGCGATCGTGGGGCAGGCCGAGCTTTTCGATGCCGTCGAGGTATTCCTGGCACGCGCGGCCCTCGATGACTTTCAACTGGCGGGTGATCAGCGTGTTCCACACCGCATGTTCTTCGGCGGGGTAGTCGATAAAACCTTGCGCATCGGGCTCGCGGGCCACGTACTGCGTCTGCTTCATGCTGTTCTCCTGCTGATTTCCCTCAGGGGGAAAGGCGTGTTTTGTTGTTATGTCCAGCGATGCAGTAGAGATAACGCGAAGCAGACGAATGTGCAGCAGGGCCATGGCGACGTGGGTGGATGGAATGGCGCTGTTTCGTAAATTTTTCGTTACAGATGGGCCGGTGCGTCCATGCCGATTGGATTTTCAGCTGGGAAATGCCCTGCAGCTGTCACATAATCTTGACGGTTATTTGCACTCAGTCTCAGAAAAATCCTACTCACAACGAGCTCCCGGGCCTCCTTATGCGCATCAAAGTCCATTGCCAGAACCGCATCGGCATCCTGCGGGACATCCTCAACCTGTTGGTGGAGTACGGCATCAACGTCGCCCGCGGGGAGGTTGGTGGCGAACATGGCAATGCGATCTACCTGCACTGTCCCAACCTGATCAACATTCAATTCCAGGCGTTGCGTCCAAAGTTCGAGGGCATCGCCGGGGTGTTTGGCGTCAAGCGTGTAGGGCTGATGCCCAGCGAGCGTCGGCACATGGAGCTCAACGCCTTGCTGGGCGCCCTGGAGTTTCCGGTGCTGTCCATCGACATGGGCGGCTCCATCGTCGCCGCGAACCGGGCGGCGGCGCAGTTGCTCGGGGTGCGGGTGGATGAGGTGCCGGGGATTCCGCTGTCGCGTTATGCCGAGGATTTCGACCTGCCGGAGCTGGTGCGCGCCAACCAGTCGCGCATCAACGGCTTGCGGGTCAAGGTCAAGGGCGATGTGTTCCTGGCCGATATCGCGCCTTTGCAATCGGAGCACGACGACAGCGAGGCCATGGCCGGCGCGGTCCTGACGTTGCACCGCGCCGATCGGGTCGGCGAGCGTATCTACAACGTGCGCAAGCAGGAGTTACGCGGCTTCGACAGCATCTTCCAGAGCTCCAAGGTGATGGCGGCGGTGGTCTGTGAAGCCCGGCGCATGGCGCCGCTGGATGCGCCGCTGTTGATCGAGGGCGAGACCGGCACCGGCAAGGAATTGCTGGCGCGGGCCTGCCACCTGGCGAGCCCGCGCGGGCAATCGCCGCTGATGGCGCTCAACTGTGCCGGCCTGCCGGAGTCCATGGCCGAGACCGAACTGTTCGGCTACGGCCCTGGCGCCTTCGAAGGTGCCCGGGCCGAAGGCAAGCTCGGCCTGCTGGAACTGACGGCGGGGGGCACGCTGTTTCTCGACGGGGTCGGGGAGATGAGCCCGCGCCTGCAAGTGAAGCTGCTGCGCTTTTTGCAGGATGGTTGCTTTCGTCGGGTCGGCAGCGATGAGGAGGTGTACCTGGATGTGCGCGTGATCTGCGCCACCCAGGTGGACCTCTCCGAACTCTGCGCCCGCGGCGAATTCCGCCAGGACCTGTACCACCGCTTGAACGTTCTGTCGCTGCACATTCCGCCACTGCGCGAATGCCTGGATGGGCTGACGCCGTTGGTGGAGCACTTTCTCGACCAGGCCAGCCGCCAGATCGGCTGCCCGTTGCCAAAGCTGGCCCCGGCGGCGATGGAGCGCCTGAGCCACTACCATTGGCCGGGCAATGTCCGGCAACTGGAAAACGTGTTGTTCCAGGCGGTGTCCCTGTGCGATGGCGGGAAAGTGCGGGCCGAGCACATTCGCCTGCCGGACTACGGCGTGCGCCAGCCCCTTGGCGATTTCTCCCTTGAGGGCGGGCTCGACGAGATCGTCGGGCGCTTCGAGAAGGCGGTGCTGGAGCGCCTCTACTCCGAGCACCCCAGCAGCCGGCAATTGGGCAAGCGGTTGGGGGTGTCCCATACCACCATTGCCAACAAGTTGCGGGCGTACGAGGTGGGCAAGGCTGAGTCCTGACCGTAGCGGCGGCTGAAATAGTTGGTATGGGATTTGCTCGACCGAGGTCGGTGCGCCGCTTATTCACATTCTGTGGCGACTTTTTGACAGGGCTCAGCCCCGGTTCCCGCTGCGTACGTGAGATTCAGAATGCATAAGAAAATTGCAGTGGTGCAGTCGAACTACATTCCCTGGAAGGGCTACTTCGATCTGATCCGCAGCGTCGATGCGTTCATCCTGTACGACGACGTCCAGTACACCCGCAGTGACTGGCGCAACCGTAACAAGATCAAGACCGCCCAGGGCGAGTATTGGCTGAGTATCCCGGTCAAGAAAAAGGGCCGCCTCGGCCAGTTGATCAATGAAGTCGAGATCAGCACTCCGGGCTGGGCCGCCGCGCACTGGAAAACCATCGAGCAGAGCTACCGACGCGCGCCGTATTTTGCGCAGATGCAAGCGCCGATTCGGGCGCTCTACGAGCAGGCGGCCGACCTGACCCACCTGACCCGGATCAACCACCTGTTCATCGCCGGCCTGTGCCCCCTGTTGGGCATCCACACACCGCTTTACCGTTCTGAGGACCTGGGTGGGGTCGAGGGCAAGAACGAGCGTCTGATCCACCTGTGCCAGGCCCTCGGTGCCGAGCATTACCTTTCCGGACCGGCAGCCAGCCATTACCTCGACGAAGCCGCGTTCGCCGCCCAAGGCATCACGGTGTCGTACATGAGCTACGCCGGCTACCCCGAATACCCGCAGGTGTACGGCGACTTCCAGCACGCGGTCAGTGTCATCGACCTGTTGTTCAATACCGGCGCGGATGCATCGGCTTTCATGACGCGAGGGGCTGCCTGAGCGGGCCTTGCAGTCACACCCTGTTTGATTTGATTGTGGAGATGCACCCGATGTCGAACCCCGCGCAGTTGGACGCTCATTCGCTTGAACAGGCGTTGGCGCGTTTGCGGCTGATGTATGCCAAACCCGAGCATCCCTACTATTTCGCCGCACCTGCCTACCGTGAATCGTCGTCGGGCGTGGTCTCGCTGCATTACCTCTGCCACATGCTCAATCTCAGTGGCCGTGAGGCTTACATCTGCGGCAGCGACGTGGTCAATCCAGACCTCAAGACCCCGGTGATCACCTCCGCGATCAAACAGCGCCACAAGGCCGCCGGCAAAGTGCCGATCGCGGTGTACCCCGAGGTGTTCCCCGGCAATCCGCTGAACTGTTCGGTCGTGGCGCGTTTTCTGCTGAATTTCGAGGGCTTCCTTACCGGAAACAGCATGGACGCGGCGCCCACCGACTTGTTTTTCTATTACGCAGCCCGGCTCGCCGAGCACCGGGGCGACCCTGACGGCGACCTGCTGTGCCTGCCGACCATCGACATCGAAATGTTCTCCAGCGTGGGCACCGATGCTGTGCGCGAGGGTAGCTATCTCTATCAGAACCGCCACCCGCTGGAAAAGATCGACTACGCGCAACTGCCCGCCGACATTCGTCTGCTGAGTATGGCCAATCCGCTGACCCTGCCTGAGTTGGCCAAGGTGTTGCGCAAGGCCGAGGTGATGTATTCCTACGAGTGGTCGATGACCTGCGTGATGGCGGTGCTGTGCGGCTGCCCGGTGATCTTCATTCCGGGGCATGGCGTCGACCAGCCGCTGCTCGACACCAGTTTCTTCGGCAGTGTGGGCTTTGCCATGCTCGACCAGCCGGACCCGTTGGCGCATGCCCGGGCCAGCCTCGGTGACGCTTTGCCGCGTTACGTTGAGCGCACCGCGTCTTTCTGGCAGCAACTGGATGTGTTCATTGCCCGGACCCAGGCGACCGCCGCCCGGGAAGCCGTCGGCAACCGCCTGGGGGCGCTCGACTGGTTGCGCCAGCGCTACCCGACGGCCCAGCAGTTGCGCCTGGTCAACGAGCGCTTGGCGATCCCAACGGCCCCCAGCTTCACGGTCCTGGTCCGCGATGACGGCAACCCGCTTGCATTGGCGCACACCCTCGACAGCCTGGATCGACAGTTGTACCAGCGCATCCATGTGTGCGTGATGGGCAGCGTCGATCCGGCGCGCGCCAACGTCCAGTGGTTGGCCTGTGATCCGAGGCAGCCGGTGACTGCGATCAATGGCTTGCTCGCTGGCATCCAGAGCGACTGGGTGATGATGGTCGAGGCGGGGGAGGAGTTCGTGGCCGCAGGCTTGCAGGTGACGGCGCTCAACCTGCTCGACGCCCCCGACAATTGCCTGGCGGTGTACGCCGACGAGGCGCTGCGCATGGCTGGGGTGGTCAATGTCGCGCTGCGCCCCGACCTGAACCTGGACTTGCTGTTGGCCAATCCGGCCAGTTTTTCCCGTCACTGGATGTACCGTCGCGAAGCGCTGGTGCAGCTGTGCGGTTTTGACGAGACCTGCGGCGGAGCCTTTGAGCTGGCCTATCAGTTGCGCCTGATCAGCGAGCAAGGTGGGCAGAGCGTGGGGCATGTCAGCGAGCCCCTGCTGATCGCCAACGAGCCGAGGCCGTCGGACTGCGCCGATGAGCGTGCGGTCATCGACGCGCATCTGCAGGCGCGTGGCTACGTTCAAGGGCAGGCGATCGCCCTGGACATGCAGCCCGGCGGCTACCGCATCGACTACGGCCATGAGCGCCAGGCCTCGGTCAGCATTGTGATCTACCTCGAAGGGCAACTGGTCAATTTCCAGCGTTGCCTGGAAAGCCTGCTGATCCAGACCAGCGCCGTGGACTTCGAAGTCTTGCTGGTCGAGCCGGGCGGCGACGACCCTGCCTTGCTGGAGTGGCTGGCGCTAGTCGAGGAGATGGGCGAAGGCCGTTTCCAGGTGTTGCGTTTCATGCCGGGACAATCCCGTGCAGCCATGTGCAATGCGGCGGCGCAGGAAGCGCGTGGCGAGTACCTGCTGTGGCTCGATGCCCATGCCGCCGTGCTGGAACCCGGCTGGTTGCACGCGTTGCTCAACCAGGCCCAGCGCCCGGAAGTCGGCGCCGTGGGCGGCAAGTCCCAGGACAACCAGGGGCGCATTCGCCAGGCGGGCCTGGTGCTGGGGTTGGGAGGAACGGTCGGTCGGGCTTTCGAGGGTGTGTCATCCCAGGTGGCGGGCTACATGGGGCGGCTGGGGCTTGAGCAGAGCTGCTGCGCGGTGGACGGTGAGTGCCTGATGCTGCGTCGGGCGTTGTTCCTCGAAGCGGGCGGCTTCGACACCGATCCGTTGTTGGCGCCCTGGACCTCTATCGACCTGTGCCTGAAGTTGTACCAGGCGGGGTACCTTAACGTCTGGACGCCTTTCACACGCCTGTTGGTCGACCCGCTGCCGGCCCCCCGTGCGAGCCGCGAGCAGGAGGACGCGTTGTTCGCCCGCTGGATGCCGCAGTTGGCCCGCGACCCTGGCTACAACGCCAATTTCTCGCTGCGTGCCGGTGAGGGCTTTACCCTGGAAAACAACGACCTGAGCTGGTATCCGCTGCAAGGCAGCGTGCCGAGGCTGCTGGTTTGCATCACTGACCCGCAGGCGACGGGGCACTCGCGGCTGATCCAGCCGTTGCGGGCCATGCTGGAAGCCGGGCAGGTCGAGGGTACGGCGGTTTCAACGGTGTTGTCGGCGGTGGAGATCGAGCGCCTGGCGCCGGCCACCGTGGTGTTGCAGCGGCCTCTGGATGACGCGGGGCTGTTGGCCCTGAGCCGCCTGAGGGCGTTTTCCAAAGCGTTCACGGTCTACGACCTGGGCGGTTACTTGCCGCAGATGGAATTGAAGGGTGATGACTCGGCCGATGAGCTGTTGGAGCGCCTGCGGTTCGGGCTGCTACAGGCCGATCGGGTATTGGTCTCTTCACCGACGCTGGCCGAACTGTTGCAGGGCCAGCACGATGATATTCGCCTGGTGGAAACCCTGCTGCCGGCCGCCTGGGGGCGCCTGCAGAGCAAGCGTGCCGTAGGCGTCAGGCCGCGCCTGGGCTGGCTGGGTGGCAAGGACGCCGAGCTGTTGGCCGATGTGCTGCCAGCGTTGGCCGGCGAAGTGGACTGGGTGGTGCTGGGCGACTGTCCGGCGGCCATGCGGCCTTTCGTGGCAGAACTGCACCCGGGTGTCGGGCAGCAGCAGTTGGCGGGCGCCCTGGCCGCGTTGAACCTTGATCTTGCCTTGGTACCGATGGCCGAAACCCTGGGCAACGCCTGCTCGGCCGACCTGCGCGTCCTGCAGCATGCCGCTTGCGGGCATCCGGTCATTTGCAGCCGGGTGCCGGGGTTTGTCGGTGGCGAGGTATTGCCGCTGTCGCGCGTGAGCAACGAGGCGCAAGACTGGATCCGCACGATTCGCCTGCACCTGGAGGATCGTGAGGCCTCGGCGACCCTGGGAGACGCCTTGCAGTCGGCCGTGCGTACCCAGTGGCTGCTCGAAGGTGAGCGCCTGGACGCCTGGCGACAGGCCTGGCTGGCTGATTGAACCGTACCGATGACTATTTGGCCGCCCAGCGGAGTGCAGTGACATGAGCAACGATCTTGATACCTTCATCGCCGCCTACAGCGACAGCTTTGGCTATGCGTATGACAACAACATCATTCTCAATTGGTATCCCCAACGCATCATGGCGCTGTGCACCCAGGCGCAAAGCCTGCTGGAGCTCGGCGTGGGCCATGGTTTCAGTACCCATCGCTTCTCGAAGTTCTTTAGCAAACACACGGTCATCGACGGCTCCGCCTCGGTGATCGCCCAGTTCAAGGCCCAGTACCCGGACAGCCCGGCCGAGATTGTCGAAAGTTATTTCGAGACCTTCGACACCGACCAGCGTTTCGATTTCATTGTGATGGGCTTCGTGCTTGAGCACGTCGATGATCCGCAGGTCGTGCTGCAACGGTTCAAGCGTTTCCTGGCGCCGGGGGGGCGTTGCTTCGTGCTGGTGCCCAATGGCGAGTCCCTGCATCGGCGCTTCGGCCATGCTGCCGGGTTGCTTGACGACATGATGGCGCTGGGCAGCGGCGATCTGGAACTGGGTCATGTGCGCAGCTATTCGCTACAGTCCCTGACGGCCGAGCTGCAAGCCGCAGGGCTTGAGGTGGTGCGCAAGGAAGGCGTGTTCCTCAAGCCTTTCACCACCGGTCAACTGAAGGAATTGAACCTGGGGGCGGACATCGTCCAGGCCATGTGCACCGTGGGGATCGATTACCCGGAGCTCAGTTGCGCGCTCATGCTCGAAGCGACAGTCGCTGCGTCATGAGAAGCCTGGTCATCGGAAGTACCTCGGTCATCGGCCAGGCGGTTGCTCGCGGCTTGTCGCGCCATGGCCAGGTCAGGTTGGCGGGGCGCCGGGATGCCGACATCGCCTTCGACTTGAGTGCCCAGGCGCCCGTCGCCTGCGATGAGCGCTTCGACGTTGTCGTGTTGGCCGCTGCCGATTTCGGCGGGCGCCAGCCGGATGAGCTGGTTCGCGCCGAGCTGGTCAACAGCGTGGGTACGCTGGCGGCCTGTCGCCTGGCGGAACAATGCGGGGCCCGCCATTTCATCTTGCTGTCGTCGCGTTCGGCCTGCGACCAGGTGACGGATCCCTACTTTGGCATCTACTCGCTGTCCAAGCGCCATGCCGAGGAAGTGGCGAGCCTGTATTGCCAGGAGCGCGGCATGGCGTTGAGCATCCTGCGTATCAGCCAGGTCTACGGCAGTGACGAGCAGTGCCGGTCTCATCAACCGCTGTTGTATGCCATGGCCGACAAAGCGCAAGCCGGGCAGGCCGTCGAGCTGTATGGCCGCAACGACGCCAAGCGCAACTACCTGCACCTGAACGACCTTGCCGAGCTCTGCGCACGGGTAGCGACCCACGGCATTACAGGGCTGTTCAACTGCGGCCATCCGCAATCCCCGCGTCTTTCCGAGATCGCCCAGGCCGCGTTCGAAGCATTTGGCAAGCCGCTGGACGTCCGCTTCCTGGCGGAAAAAAACGACATCCCCGACCTGCCGCCCTTCGACGATTTGCAGGCGCTCCACGAGCAAACGGGTTTCACCCCGCGAATCGACATTCGCCAGGGATTCGAGTTGATGCGAGCGCACCGGGAGACCCTGGCATGAAGACCGTCATGGTGACTGGCGTAGGGGCCATCATGGGCTATGGCCTGCTCAAGTCCTTGCGTGCGGCGGATGCCTCTGTCCGGCTGATCGGCACCGATATCTACGACGACGCTGTCGGGCGCGCCTGGAGCGATGCATTCGAGCAAGCCCCGCTGACCGCTGACCCGGGATATGGCCAATGGCTGGGCGACACCCTGGCCCGGCACAAGGTTGACCTGCTGATTCCGGGGATCGAACAGGACCTCCATTGGCTGTCGGACAACCGCGCGTTGTTGGCCACGCTTGACTGCCGGGTGGTGCTCAACAATTCGCACCTGATCGACCTTTCCCGGGATAAATGGGCCATGGACCAGGCGCTGGTGGCGCTGGGGGATGCCTGCCGTATTCCCAGCCTGCTGTCCGGGGACTTTCATTCGCTCACGGCCGCGCTGGGCCTGCCGTTCCTGCTCAAGCCGCGCAGGAGCTACGCTTCCAAGGGGTTGGTCTGGGTTCGCGAGGAGCGCGACTTCACGCCTCACGCGCCGTTGCTGGGTGAGTACCTCATGGCCCAACCGATCATTGGCAGCGCGGCCGACGAGTTCACCGTGGCGGCGTTTGGCGACGGTCGCGGCGACCCCGGGCCGATCATTGCCTTCCAGCGCCGCCTGGCCTCGGATGGCTCCACCGCCAAGGCTTGGGTGTATCAGGACGATTCGCTGGAACAGGTGGTGGTCAGGTTATGCCGTGCCTTCAAGCCTGAGGGGCCGACCAACTTGCAGTTCCGGCGTGGCGGCGACGGTTCCTGGAGCCTGCTGGAGATCAATCCGCGGATCTCCTCGACCAGTTCGATACGCCGCGCATTCGGCTACAACGAGGCGGCCATGTGCCTGGACTATTACCTGCACGGCAAGACGCTGGCCCGGCCTACGCTGCGCAGTGGTTTCGCTGTTCGTTATATAGAGGACTTCATTGTCTATGATCGGGATCATTTCTGACGTACATGGCAATTACAGCGCCCTTCGGACAGTGCTGGCCAAGCTCGACGAACTGGGTGTTACACAGATCATCTGCTTGGGCGACACCGCCGGTTACTACAGCCAGGTCAATGAATGCTGCGACGCCCTGCGCGAGCGGGACGTCTTCTCGGTGATGGGCAACCACGACTGGTACCTGGCCAAGCACGAGCGATGCCCTCGTTCCAACAGCGCCAATGCCTGCCTGGACTACCAGCAAGGCGTCGTCACGGCGCAGAACCTGGCCTGGCTGGGCTCGCTTGCGCAGCGCTCGAACCAACAGGGGGTGAGCATCGTCCACGGTGGCTGGAACGATCCGTTGGATGAGTACGTGCGACCTTCGCAGGCGTATTTTTCGCCCTTGCCTGGCCGCTACTTCGCCTCGGGCCATACTCATGTCCAGTACCTGTGGAGCGGCGAAGGCAAGGTCTACTGCAACCCTGGTTCAGTCGGCCAGCCCCGTGATGGTGACGCTCGGGCCGGTTTCGCCACCTGGGACGGTGAGGCGTTCGAGCTGCACCGGGTTGAATACGACATCGTTGAAACCCAGCAGGCGATGAAGCGAGCCGGATTCACTCCGTACTTCTATGAAAATCTTGATACAGGCAGCCAGATAGGTGGGCGGATCAGTGCGGTTTGAGGTTTTGTCCTGCGCGCCACCCATGACCATGCCCATCCAGGGAAGTTTGCAATGAGCAAAGAAACGATCTTTTTCAATCGCCCTTACATGACCGGCAAGGAACTGGATTACATCGCCCAGGCCAAGTTCGGCAACATGCTCGCCGGCGATGGCCCCTTCACCAAGCGGTGTCATCGCTGGCTGGAGGCGCAAACGGGCAGCAACAAGGCCCTGCTGACCCATTCATGCACCGCGGCCCTGGAAATGACGGCGTTGCTGCTGGATATCCAGCCTGGCGACGAAGTCATCCTGCCGTCGTATACGTTCGTCTCCACCGCCAATGCCTTCGTGTTGCGCGGCGCGGTGCCGGTTTTCGTCGATGTGCGGCCCGACACCCTGAACCTGGACGAGCGCCTGATCGAGGCGGCGATCACGCCACGGACCAAGGCCATCGTACCTGTGCACTACGCAGGCGTGGCCTGCGAGATGGACGAGATCCTGGCCATTGCCCGCAGGCATGGGCTGGCCGTGGTGGAAGACGCCGCGCAAGGTGTGATGTCGACCTACAAGGGGCGGGCGCTGGGCAGTATCGGTGACCTGGGGGCCTTCAGCTTTCACGAAACCAAGAACGTGATTTCGGGGGAGGGCGGGGCCTTGCTGGTCAATGATCCCGCGTTGGCGTTGCGGGCCGAGATCATCCGGGAAAAAGGCACCGATCGCAGTCGGTTCTTCCGGGGTGAAGTAGACAAGTACACGTGGCAGGAGGTGGGTTCCTCGTTTCTGCCGGGGGAAATGACGGCCGCGTTCCTCTGGGCCCAGTTGGAAGAGGCGCAAGCCATCACCAACCGCCGCCTGGCCCTCTGGGACAATTACCATGCGGCGCTGGCGACGCTTGAGCGGCAAGGGGCGCTGCGGCGTCCGATAGTGCCTGAAAACTGCCAGCACAACGCGCACATGTACTACGTGATCCTCGCCCCGGGCGTCGAGCGCCAGGCCGTCCTCGAAGAGCTCAAGCGACATGCCATCTACGCGGTGTTCCATTACGTGCCGCTGCATTCATCGCCCGGTGGCCTGCGTTATGGACGCGTGCAGGGTTCGATGGAGGTGACTGACGGCTATTCCGAGCGCCTGTTGCGTTTGCCCATGTGGCTCGGCTTGACCCATGAGCACCAGGAGCAGGTGGTGGGTGTGTTGGGCGATGCCTTGGCAAAGGCCTGACCTCCGCCAGCCGATGAGGCGCCTGGCATCAGGCCAGGTGCCAGGCCTTGCCACCTAGCGGCATAACACCGCCGGTTTTTCGACTTCGACACCCTCAACCTATCCTCTGTAAATCCCCCAGGCCCTTTGTTTACCGGGCCTTGGCCCGCCAGAAAAAAGTTGGTCTGCAAATTGCTTAAGGCTGTGCAACACAGCAGTGGACGGCAAACGTCCGGCATGCAGAGGAACGACAGTGGACAAGTACCTTTATGTGGCAATGACCGGCGCCAGCCAGAACGCACTGGCGCAACGGGCCCATGCCAACAACCTGGCGAACATTTCCACCAATGGTTTCCAGAAAGACCTGGAGCAGGCGCGCTCGATGCCGGTGTTCGGCGACAGCTTTCCGGCGCGGGCGTTTGCCATGTCCGAGCGACCTGCCACGGACTTCACACCGGGCGCGTTGGTGGAAACCGGTCGCGACCTCGACGTGGCGGTCAGCGGTCCGGGCTGGATGGCGGTACAGAATCCCGACGGCGGTGAAAGCTACGTGCGCACCGGCAGCCTCAATGTTGACGCCCTGGGCGTGCTGCGGGCCGGCAACGGCATGCCGGTGATGGGCAACGGCGGTCCCATCGCCGTGCCGCCGGAGCAGAAGATCGAAATCGGCCAGGACGGCACCATCAGCATCCGCGCCATGGGCGAAGGCCCGCGGGTAATGGCCGAGGTGGACCGCATCAAGCTGGTCAATCCGGACCTCAAGAACATGACCAAGGGCCTGGACGGTTCGATCCGGACCAAGGACGGCCAGCCGGCGCCCATCGATGCCAACGTGCAGTTGGTCTCGGGGTTCCAGGAAGCGAGCAACGTCAATGCCGTGGACGAGATGACCTCAGTCCTGGCCCTGGCCAAGCAGTTCGAGCTTCACGTGAAGATGATGAACACCGCCAAAGAAGGCGATGAGGCTATGGCTCGGGTCTTGCAGATCTAACTATTAATGACAGCGTCGCGCCGATAATCAGGCGTACGAGGAGAATCGAATGCTTCCGGCTTTGTGGGTTGCCAAAACAGGTTTGTCCGCCCAGGACACCAACCTGACCACCATTTCCAACAACCTGGCGAACGTCTCGACCACGGGTTTCAAGCGTGATCGTGCCGAGTTCCAGGACCTGCTGTACCAGGTCAAGCGTCAGCCAGGTGCCCAGTCGACCCAGGACAGCGAGCTGCCGTCGGGCCTGCAAGTGGGTACCGGTGTGCGCATCGTCGGCACCCAGAAGAACTTCAACGCCGGCAGCCTGCAAACCACCGAGCAGCCGCTGGACATGGCCATCGACGGTCGCGGTTTCTTCCAGATCCTGCAGCCGGACGGCACCACGTCCTACACCCGTGACGGTACCTTCCACCTCGACTCCAATGGCCAGATCGTCAATGCCAGCGGTTTCGCCCTGGAACCGGCCATCATCATCCCGAACGATGCCCAGACCTTCACCGTGGGCCGCGACGGTACCGTGTCCATCACCGTGGCAGGCAACCCGGCCGCCCAGGTAATCGGCAACCTGCAGACCGCCGACTTCATCAACCCGGCCGGCTTGCAGGCCGTGGGCAACAACCTGTTCCTGGAGACCGCCGCCAGTGGCGCGCCGCAAATCGGCACCCCGGGCCTGAACGGTTTCGGCACCACGCTGCAGAACACCCTGGAAACCTCCAACGTGAGCACGGTCGAGGAGATGGTCAACATGATCACCACCCAGCGCGCCTACGAAATGAACTCCAAGGTGATCTCCACCGCCGACCAGATGCTCTCGTTCGTCACGCAGAATCTGTAATCGTCCCAACATCTGTACTTACGTAGACAGGGCGGCCCGTAGGTCGCCTGCAACACCGAGAGGTAGGGTCATGAAACGCTTTGTATCTGTACTGGCATTGAGTGGGATCACCGCGCTTGCGGGTTGTGTCGCGCCAACGCCCAGGCCCAATGACCCGTACTACGCGCCGGTGTTGCCGCGTACACCGTTGCCGGCTGCGGCCAACAATGGCTCGATCTACCAGGCCGGCTTCGAGCAGAACCTGTACAGCGACCGCAAGGCATTCCGGGTCGGTGACATCATCACCATCACCCTGAACGAGCGGACCCAGGCCAGCAAGAACGCCAACTCGCAGATGGACAAGACCAGCGCCACCAGCGTCGGCCTGACCTCGCTGTTCGGTTCCAGCCTGACCACCAACAACCCGATCGGCAGCAACGACCTGAGCCTCAATGCCGGCTACAACGCCGACCGGGCGACCAAGGGCGACAGCAAGTCCGGCCAGAGCAACAGCCTGACCGGTTCGATCACCGTGACCGTCGCCGACGTGCTGCCCAACGGCATCATCGTCGTGCGGGGCGAGAAGTGGCTGACCCTCAACACCGGTGACGAACTGGTGCGCATCGCCGGCATGGTTCGTGCCGACGACATCGCCACCGACAACACCGTTTCGTCCACCCGCGTGGCTGATGCGCGCATTACCTATTCGGGCACCGGTGCCTTCGCCGATGCCAGTCAGCCCGGTTGGTTCGATCGTTTCTTCCTCAGCCCGAAGTTCCCTTTCTAGGTGGCCCCGTTGAATCTTAAACAGCTGTTGCTCGGTGCGCTGATGATGTCGGCAGCCTTCGCCGCTCAAGCCGAGCGCCTGAAGGACATCGCCAGCATTTCCGGCGTGCGCTCCAACCAGTTGATCGGCTACGGCCTGGTCGTGGGCCTCAATGGCACCGGTGACCAGACCACCCAGACCCCGTTCACGCTGCAGACCTTCAACAACATGTTGTCGCAGTTCGGCATCAAGGTGCCGGCCGGTTCCGGCAATGTGCAGTTGAAGAACGTCGCGGCGGTGTCGGTCAGTGCCGACCTGCCGGCTTTCGCCAAGCCCGGCCAGCAGGTGGATATCACCGTTTCGTCCATCGGTAACTCCAAGAGCCTGCGCGGCGGTACCTTGCTGCTGACGCCGCTCAAGGGTATCGACGGCAACGTCTACGCCATCGCCCAGGGCAACCTGGTGGTGGGCGGCTTCGACGCCGAGGGGCGCGACGGTTCGAAGATCACTGTCAATGTTCCGTCGGCCGGTCGCATCCCTGGCGGTGCGTCGGTGGAACGTGCGGTGCCGAGTGGTTTCAACCAGGGCAACAGCCTGACGCTGAACCTCAACCGTTCCGACTTCACCACCGCCAAGCGCATCGTCGACAAGATCAACGACATGCTCGGCCCAGGCGTGGCCCAGGCCATCGACGGCGGCTCGATCCGGGTCACCGCGCCGCTGGATCCGAGCCAGCGGGTCGACTACCTGTCGATCCTGGAAAACCTCGAAGTCGATCCGGGCCAGGCCGTGGCGAAAGTCATCATCAATTCGCGCACCGGTACCATCGTGATCGGCCAGAACGTCAAGGTTTCACCGGCCGCCGTGACCCACGGCAGCCTGACCGTGACCATCACCGAAGACCCGATCGTCAGCCAGCCGGGTCCGTTGTCCAACGGCCAGACCGCCGTCGTGCCGCGGTCGCGGGTCAATGCCGAGCAGGAAGCCAAGCCGATGTTCAAGTTCGGCCCGGGCACCACCCTGGATGAAATCGTCCGGGCGGTGAACCAGGTCGGCGCGGCACCGGGCGACTTGATGGCGATCCTCGAAGCCTTGAAGCAGGCCGGCGCGTTGCAAGCCGACCTGATCGTGATCTGAGGGTCGAGCCATGGATATGCGCAAGGGCGCTTTGACCAGCGGCGACTCGGCGTCCTACTCGGACCTGAACCGCTTGAACCAACTCAAGGTTGGCGACAAGAACAGCGATGGCAACCTGCGCAAGGTGGCGCAGGAATTCGAGTCGCTGTTCCTCGGCGAAATGCTCAAGTCCATGCGTTCGGCCACCGAGGCCCTGGGCAAGGACAATCCGATGAATACGCCTGAAGCCAAGCAGTACCAGGAAATGTACGACCAGCAGTTGGCCGTTTCCATGTCCCGCGAAGGCGGCGGTATCGGCCTGGCCGACGTGCTGTTGCGCCAGATGTCCAAGAACAAGCCGCTGGCCCCGGGCGAAGCGGCCACGCTGTCGGCGGCCAAGCAGCAAGAGGCGCTGGACAAGGCGACCAAGGCAGCCGTGCCGACCCCGGTTGCCGCCGGCACCCTGCCCACGGACGGCCCGTTGTCGCGCACCAGCGGCCAGCGTCCACTGTGGGCCTCGCGGGCCGTCAGTGCGCCGCAGGGCGCCGAGGGTGGTCATCGCAACGACATGGAACTGCTCAACCAGCGTCGCCTGGCTCTGCCGCCGAAGCTGGCCGACCGCCTGCTCGCGGGCCTGGTGCCTTCGGCCTCGGTCAATGCCGAGGCCCCGGCGCAGAACCTGCTGCCCGATCGTGCTGTCGCCGCCGTCAAGCCGGCGACCGGCGAGCTGGGCAACGGCGACTGGCTGGCCGCGCTCAAGGCGGCCGACGCGAAACCGGACATGCAGGTCTACGGCCGTGCCGTCGCGCAGCCGCCATTGGCACCGGCGCGCAAGGCTTTCCGCGATGCCGACGAATTCGTCAACGCCATGTTGCCGATGGCCAAGGAAGCTGCGGACCGCATCGGTGTCGACCCACGCTACCTGGTGGCCCAGGCGGCCCTGGAAACCGGTTGGGGCAAATCCGTCATGCGCCAGCCCGATGGCAGCAGCAGCCACAACCTCTTCGGCATCAAGGCGAGCCAGAACTGGAAAGGCGATTCGGCGCGGGCGATCACCAGCGAGTTTCGCAATGGCGAGATGGTCAAGGAGACGGCCGAGTTCCGTTCCTACGCGTCCTATCGCGACAGCTTCCACGACCTGGTCAATCTGTTGCAGAGCAACAGCCGCTATCAAGATGTGCTGAAGTCGGCCGATAACCCCGAACAATTTGTACGCGAGTTGCAGAAGGCCGGTTACGCCACCGACCCGAACTACGCCCGCAAGATTTCGCATATAGCCCGGCAGATGACGAGTTACCAGAACTACGCATCGGCAGGCGCCACCACGACGTTATAAGGTCTGAACCATGAGTTTGCTCAATATAGGGATGTCAGGTCTGTCCACAAGCCAGACCGCGTTGGTGACCACGGGTAACAACATTGCCAACGTCGATACCGCCGGGTATTCGCGTCAGCAGACCGTGCAGACGACCAAGGCGTCGAACCAGTACGGCAACGTGTTCATCGGCTCTGGCACCACCCTGGCCGACGTGCGTCGGGTGTATAACTCCTACCTCGAAGCACAGCTCAAGACCACCACCTCGCTCAACAGCGATGCGGCGGCCTATCAGGGGCAGATCACGCCGCTCGATTCCCTGTTGTCCGACAGCGGCACCGGCCTGAACGGCGCACTGACCAAGTTTTTCGCCTCGGTGCAGAACGTCAATGCCAAGCCGGGCGACGACGCTTCCCGCCAGTTGCTGCTCAGCGATGCCCAGGCCCTGAGCAACCGCTTCAACTCGGTGGCCAGCCAGTTGACCGCGCAGAACGACAACATCAACGGCAACCTGTCGAACATGGTCGACCAGATCAATAGCCTGACCACCACCATTTCCCAGTTGAACAAGAAGATCTCCGAAGTCTCCAACTCGGGCGGTGCGCCCAATGACCTGCTGGACTCGCGCGGCGAAGCCATTCGCCAGCTGTCGACCTTCACCGGCACCCAGGTCGTGGAGAACGGCAACAGCCTGGATATCTACCTCGGTTCCGGCCAGCCGCTGGTGATGGGCAACATCACCAACACCCTGCAAGCGGTGCCGGACAAGAACGATCCGGGGCGCATCGGCATCCAGCTCAACAGTGGCTCCAGTTCCATGGACCTGACCCAGGTGCTGACCGGCGGTGAGATCGGCGGCCTGATGCGCTACCGCAGCACCGTGCTCGACCCGGCCATGAACGAGCTGGGCCGTGTGGCGCTGGTCGTCGCCGACCAGATGAACAGCATCCAGGCCTCGGGTATCGACAAGAACGGTGCCTTCGGTTCCAACCTGTTCAGCAGCATCAACAGTGCCGCGCAGATGAGCCAGCGCAGCGTCGCCGCCCTGAACAACAGCGCCGGCGCCGGCAACTTCAACGTGTCCATCGAGGACACCGGCAAGCTGACCACCAACGACTACAAGATCACCTTTACCAGCGGCAGCGACTACACCGTCCAGCGCCTGCCCGATGGCACCTCGATGGGCGCGTTCAACACCGCGACCACGCCGCCACCGGTGGTCGATGGCTTCTCGCTGACCTTCGCCAACGGCACCGCGGCCGCCGGCGACTCGTTCAAGATCACCCCGACCCGCAATGCGGCGGGCAGCATCAAGACCGAGATGACCGATTCCAAGCGGCTGGCGATTGCCGCGCCGTTGGGCGCCGCCATCGCAGCGGGCGGCAGTGGCACGCTGACCATTCCGGCCAGTGGCCAGCCGGCGATGACCACCAAACTGGACATCTACGACGAAGCCACCACCAGCATCATCCAGAACGGCATCCAGAACTCGATGCCGGTCAAGGTGGTGTTCGGCGCGACCTCCGCTGACGGCACGAGCCAGGGTTACCAGTTGCTCGATGCCAAGGGCGGCACGATCAGCAGCGGCACGATCAAGCCTGGCCAGAGCAACACCCTGAGCCTGAGCGTTCCACTCAAGGACGCCAGCGGCAACCCGATCATGGACTCGTCCGTCCCGCCGGTGCAGCGTACCGTCTCGTTCGACATGTCCATCGCCGGCGCGCCTTCCCAGGGGGCGGGCATCAACATCAGCCTCAGCCAGGCCGGCAGCCTGGACAACCGTAACGGCACCGTCCTGGCCGGTTTGCAGACCGCCAAGACAGTGGACACCAATTCCGGCAGCAAGGGCATTTCCCTGAACGATGCCTACGGCAAGCTGGTGGAAGGTGTCGGTGCCAAGGCCGCCCAGGGCAAGCTGGACAGCGCCGCCACCGGCGCCATCCTGAACAACGCCAAGAGCGCCCGCGACTCGCTGTCGGGCGTGGACCTGGACGAAGAAACCGGCAACCTGGTCAAGTTCCAGCAGTACTACACCGCGTCTTCGCAGATCATCAAGGCTGCGCAACAAATCTTCAGCACATTGATCAACAGTCTTTAAGGAGCCGTAGCCCATGCGCATTTCTACCTCTCAGTTTTACGAAAGCACGGCTGCGAACTACCAGAAGAACTTCGCCAATGTGGTCAAGACCAGCGAAGAGGCCAGCAGCCTGGTACGGGTGAACACGGCCGCCGATGATCCGGTGGGCGCTTCGCGTCTGCTGCAACTGGGCAACCAGGCGTCGATGCTTTCGCAATACGAAGCGAACGTCACCACGATCAAGGCGACCCTGGGCACCACCGAAGCGGTCATGACCAGCATCGGCAACGTGCTGCAACGCGCCAAGGAATTGGCCGTCAGCGCTGGCAACGCCGCCTACACCGACTCCGACCGCAAGGCGGTGGCCTCGGAATTGGGGTCGATCGAAGAGCAACTGCTGAGCCTGATGAACACCAAGGACGAGAACGGCAAGTACATCTTTGCCGGCTCCAAGGGCGATGTCGTGCCGTTCACCCGCAACGACGACGGCACCTACAGCTACAACGGCGACCAGGTCACCCTGGACCTGCCGATCGGCGACACCATGTCCATGGCCACCAACAGCACCGGCTGGGAAGCATTCCAGCAAGCCGTCAACACCAGCCGTAGCCAGGTCACCATGACTGCGCCAGCGGTGGATGATGGTCGCGTGGTGTTGACCAACGGCCAGGTCTCGTCCGCAGTGACTTACAACAGCCAGTTCCGCAGCGGTGAACCGTACACCGTGGAGTTCGCCAGCGGCACTCAGTTGAAAATCACCGATTCGAGCGGCAACGACGTGACGGCCGAAGCCAGCAAGGGCGGCGTCATCAACCCCAACACCCAGGCCGGGCAGACCGTGAGCTTTCGCGGTGTCGACCTGACCTTGAACGTCAACCTTCATACGGGCGACGCGGCCGGCACGGTGCTGCCTGGTCATACCTTCACCCTGGCGGCCAAGCCCGACAGCTTCACGCCGGCCCGCAGCCCGGGCAACACCACGACGACCCAGATCACCGGCAGCACCATCACCGACCCGGTGGCCTACCACGCCAGTTTCCCGTCGGGGTCGGCCGTGATGAAATTCACCAGTGCCACGGATTTCGACCTGTACGCCGCGCCACTGACCGCCGACAGCAAGCCGGTATCCAGCGGCACCCTGGCAGGCAACGTCGCGACCGCCTCCGGCGTGAGCTTCACGCTCAACGGTGCCCCGGCCGCCGACGATCAGTTCAGCATCGCGGTCAACACCCACGAGACCCAGAACATCCTGGACACCGTGAACCAGTTGCGCTCGGCATTGGAAACGCCCGTCGATGGCAACAACATCGCCGGCCAGAAACTGAACGCGGCGCTGGCTTCGGCCATGGGTAACCTGGCCAGTGGCACTGACCAGCTGACCAGCGCGTTGAGTTCGGTCGGTGGTCGTGGCCAGTCCCTCGACACCCAGAGCGACACCAACCAGAGTTTTGTGTTGGCCAACTCCCAGACCCAGTCGGCGATTCGTGATTCCGACCCGGCCGAAGTGATGACGCGCCTGACCTTGCAGCAGACTATGCTGCAGGCATCGCAGTTGGCGTTCAGCAAGATCGCTCAATTGGGTCTGTTCAACAAAATCTGATCCGGGGCAGGGACCGTGACGCCAGCGCGGTCCCTGACTCGCTCCTTATACGATTCAGGACGTCCTGCTCTCGCCTGAGTTGACGCCCGCCGGTTGAGAGCCATGCGTGTGAAATCAGCTCCTCTTGTCAGTATTGCCATTCCCGCGTTCAACCCACGCTTTTTCACTCTCGCTTTGCAAAGTGCGCTCGACCAGACCTACGAGAACCTGGAGATTGTCATCTGCGACGACTGTCGCACCGATGAAGTCGAGCAGATTGTCCAGACCCTTGGCGCGGGTTCCAACGTCCCCGTGCGCTACCTGCGTAACCCGCAGCGGCTGGGATTCCAGCAGAACCTGTTGCGCTGCCTTGAAGAGTCCCGGGGCGAATTCATCAAGTTCCTGTGCGATGACGACCAGTTGTTGCCGCTCTGCGTCAGCCAGCAGGCGGCGATGCTGCAAGAGCATGCGCAAGTGTCGTTGGTGGTCAGCAAGCATCACCTGATCGATGCCGACAATTACGCCTTGCCGATCCGCTTGGAAAACACCGGCATCACCCAATTCGATGCGCTGTTCAACGGCACTGACATGCTGGCGTATTTCGAAAAAACCACCCGTAATATTCTCGGCGGCTTCAGTGGTGCGTTAATGCGCCGCACCGATGCCGAGGCCTTGCTGCCCGCGTTGGCGCGGGCCGGTGAAGGTTTCGAGGCTGTCCTCGATTTCGCCCTGTTCATCTGCCTGTTGCGCCGCGGCAACCTGGTCCAGCTTTATGCCGAGGGCAGCGGCCAGCGGTTGCATCCGGATCGCCTGGGGCGTCAACCCAAGATGCTCGATGCGGCCACGGTGGAACTGACATGGCTCAAGGAAATGCTCGCCCAGCGCAGTGGCGAGCCGGCGCCCGCCAGTGGCTGGGTGCGTTACCAGACGCTGGGGCAGCCCAAGGAACCGGGGGCACCGGAGTGGGAGGAGGTCAACGTCTACTCGATCATTGCGACCCGGCAGGGCGTTATCGGTTCGCAAGTCGGTACGGACATCGAAAGCTACGCAGACCTCTACGTGCAGTGGCTGGAGTGCCGGCGTTTCAGCCCATTGCGCAAGCAAGTCCTGTCTCGACAGATCGCCCGCTGGGCCTATCGTCCGAGGATCGTCCCCGTCATCATCGACGCGCAGGACGATGCCTATGCGCTGGGGATTACCCTGCAGAGTATTGCTGCCCAGGCCTATGCCTGCGAATCGGTGCTGGTGTTGTCCAATGGTCGCCAGTCACTGGACAACCATGTCCTGCGCCTTGGGCTGCAAGCAGATTGGGCGCAGCAGCTCAATGGCTTGCTGCCCCAGCTGGACGGTGCCGACTGGTTCTACCTGCTGCAGGCCGGCGATCGCCTGACCGAATCGGCGCTGTTGATAATGGCCGACCGGATTGTCGGTTCGCCGGGTGCGGTCTGTCTCTACAGCGATGAAGGCGCGCTGGTGGATGAAAAATCGGCCGAGCCGATCTTCAAGCCCGACTTCAACGTCGACCTCATGCGCGGCTATCCCTATGTCGGTCGGACACTGGCGTTCGAGCGCGAGCGATTCCTGGCCTCGGGTGGGTTCGATCCGAGCCTGGGCGAGTTGGCCCCCCATGACCTGGTCTGGCGACTGGTGGAAACGGACGGGCCGCAAGTCATTGGGCATATTCCCGAGGTCCAGGTCGAGTCGATGTTCTCGTTCGCCCAATGGCTCTCGCTGCCCGAGGTCATCGAGCAGAACGCCCGGCTGGTCGGCGCTCACCTGCAGCGCATCGGCGTACCGCACCGGCTGCATCCGGGGCCGCTCCTGGCGTTGATCCCGCGCATCGAATATCTGTTCGACGAGCGGCCGCTGGTGTCGATCGTCATCAGCGTCAAGGATGACCTGGGCGCGCTGGAACGCTGCGTCAACAGCCTGATCAGCACGACCACGTATCCGCACTACGAAATCATCATCGTCGATAACGCCAGCGAGAACGCCGAGCTGCAACATTGGTTGCGGGCAATGGCCGAATTGGGCAGCGACACCCTGCGAATATTCACCCACCCGGGAAGCGACAACGAAGCCGTTATCCGCAACTTCGCCGTACAGCAGGCCCGCGGTGAATACCTGTTGTTGCTCAACCCCAATTGCATCGTGCTGGAAGCCGCCTGGCTGGACGAGCTGCTCAATCATGGGCAGCGTCCCGAGGTTGGCATCGTCGGGCCCCGCACACTCAACCAGCAAGGGCGGGTCATCGATTCCGGCATGATCATGGGGCTCGGTGGCCTGGCGGGCAGGGCCTTTGTCAACGAGTCGGTCACGTCAGGCGGCTATATGCAACGCTTGCAGACCGTGCAGAACTGGAGCGCTGTCGGTGATCACTGCCTGTTGGTGCGCAAGCAGGTGCTGGAGGAGACCGGTGGGTTCGATGAGTCGATCACGACGCAGCGCATCAACGCCCTGGAGCTGTGCCAGCAGGTCGGGAAAAACGGTTACCTGATCGTCACCACCCCTTACAGTGACGTGGTGCTGGCGTCTGGCGTGGAAGCCAGTCGCGATGCCTCCTGGAAGCAGCGGTTGGAGCACGAGCAGGAGGCGTTCTATCAGCGCTGGTTGCCCAGGATCGCCAATGATCCTGCCTACAACCGTAACCTGACCCTGACCGGGAAAAGCTTCAGCCTCGAACCCGGACCCCGCACCGGCTGGAATCCGTTGATTACCCGCAACGTGCCTTCGATCCTGGGGATGGCGGTCAATACCTCGGCGGTGGGGCACTACCGGGTCAGCCAGCCGTTGTTCGAACTGGAAGCGGCAGGGCGGATCGTGGGACGTGTTGCCTACGATACGCCCTCGATCATCGATATCGAGCGTCAGTCACCCGATGTGATCGTGCTTCAAGGTCGCTATAACGTGGGTAAGTTCAAGGACATCGCCCAGGTCAAGAATTACTCCAAGGCCATGCGCATCTACGAATTGGATGACTACATCGCCAACGTCCCGGAAAAAAACGAACACCGTCGCAATATGCCGGACAACCTCGAAGACTTGCTACGCCGGGGGATCGCCCAGTGTGATCGGGTGGTGGTTTCCACCCATCCGCTGGCGGACGTCTTGTCCAGCATGCATCACGATATCCGCGTGGTGCCGAACATGTTGGCGGCCGGCCTGTGGCACCAGCTCAGAAGCCTGCGTGCCACCTCGAGCAAGCCGCGTATCGGTTGGGGCGGCGGCACCAGCCACCGTGGCGACCTGGAGCTCATTGCAGATGTCGTGCGTGAACTGGCTGACGAAGTCGAATGGGTTTTCTTCGGCATGTGCCCGGATCTGCTCAAGCCCTATATCCATGAGTTCCATCCTGGCGTGAGCCTGGCGGCGTATCCGGCGAAGCTTGCGAGCCTGAACCTTGACCTGGCCCTGGCGCCGCTTGAGTTTCATGTTTTCAATGACTGCAAGAGCAACCTTCGCCTGCTGGAGTACGGTGCGTGTGGCTATCCGGTCATTTGCTCGGATACCGAAGCTTACCGGGGGCATTTGCCTTGTACGCGGATTCTCACCAACAGCAGCGAAGAATGGCTGGAGGCGATCCGCATGCACCTGGCAGACCCGATTGCCAGTTACCGGATGGGCGACGAATTACGTGAAGTGGTGCTGCGCGACTTTATCTTGCGCGGCGATAACCTGCAGTACTGGGCCAACGGCTGGCTGCCGGATTGATGGGTTTCAACCTTGAAACTCCCGGTGTCGCTGATGCGGTCACCCACTCGTTAAGGAATGAATATGCAAAGCAATGTCCCAACAGGATCGTCTGCGCCGTTGAATGAACGGTTGACCCTGGTGCTGCTCGCTCACGACCAGTCGACTGCCCTGCGGCGGGCGTTGCACCACTACCGCGACGGTTCATTCGCCGTGCTGGTCATCGACTCGTCCAGCCAACCCGGCGGCGACATCACGGCAGCGTTCCCAGGCGTGCAATACCTGCATGCACCCACGGCCACGGGTTTCGGCGACAAGGTTCGCCAGGCTGTAGAGCGCGTCGCCACGCCTTACCTGGCAGTGGCCGATGCCGAGGATTTCCTGCTGCCCCAAGCGCTCGAGCAGGCGTTGCAGTTCCTTGAGGCACACCCCGACTACAGTGCCTGCCAGGGCTACAGCCTGGCGTTCGAGGCCCACGCCGATCGTGTCGACTACTACTTGCTCGACCGCAAGGGCTGTGATGACTACCGCGGAGCATCGGCCGAAGCGCGGCTGGCTGCGTTTGCCGAAGATTGCCCGTCGCTGGCCAACGCCCTCGTGCGCACTGAAACCCTGCGGCGCAGCTACGCGTCGTTGCCCACCGGTTTTGATTCGCGATTGCAGGAAGCCGGCCATACCTATGGTGTGGTGAGCGAAACCTCGGTGCGCCTGCTGGACATTCCGTACGGTGTGCATGAACGCGGTCGCGTGGCGCCGCCGCGAAGCCCGTCCGCAGTGCCGGGTTCCCAGGACCTGCGCGCGGCCGCCGAACAGGAACGCCTGGCCACGACGTTGGCCAGCGCATTGGGTGCGGGAGCCTCGACGCGCGAGCACGCCAAAACCATCGTGAAGAAACTGGCCGAGCGCTCGGTGCCGCAGTCCGGCAAGCTGTTGGAGTCTGCTTGGGATTCGCGGCGTGGCGAACCGGTTCGCCGGTTCGAACCGACGCAATACGTCGAGATGCCTTTTTATAACCGGGCGTTCTTTGACGAACTCACCGACCTGGAATTCCTGCTTCATGCGGCGCCAAGCGGGCAGGTGCAGTTGAGGGCGCTGGAAGCGGTCATGCTCAAGCAGAAGGAGCTGTCTCGTCCCCAGCGCAATGCCAGCGCCGAGCCGCTTGATGAACAACTGGCGAGGGCTTTCCTCAGCTATGCGTTCAACCAGGACCTGATCAAGCAACTGCTTGAGCTCATGCAAGCCAAGGGTGACAAGCGCTACGTGCAAATGCTCCAGGCCTGGGACCAACGGCTCAAGGCGGCGGCGTTTGAAAATACCGCGAGGTTGTTCGACACCACGCGCTCCGGCCAATTGCTGGCCTGGCTCGAAGCGCGTGAGCCGAGCGCCAGTGACGCCCGGAAAGTCTCCAAATACCTGGCCGCCCGCAACGGTGGCCCGACGTTCGGCATTTTGATCCTGGACCTGGACGCCGACATCTTCAAAATGCAGGCGACGTTCGACAGCGTCATCAATGGCTATTGCCGGGCGTTCAAGATTGTTGTGTTTACCACCGGCGATCTGCCGGCCGAGACCACGTCAAAGAATGTCCTGCATTTCGTCAAGGTCAACGAAAGCAACTACGTCGACAAGATTAACCAGGTGGTCAGCCAAAGCGATTGCGATTGGATGGTCATGGCCGAGGCCGGTGATGAGCTGACGCCGGGCGGCCTGTTCCGCGCGGGTGTGGAATTGCTGGGCGCTCCACAGTGCCAGGCTGTGGCAATGGATGAGTTCCAACGTCAGCCCGACGGGACGCTGGCCGATGTGTTCCGGCCAGGGTTCAACCTCGACTTGCTGCTGAACGCCCCGGCCTTGATGGCCCGTCATTGGCTGGTACGCCGCGAGACGTTGGTCAGGCTCGGCGGCTATTCCCGCGAGTTCAAGCAAGCGATGGAATTCGACCTGCTGTTGCGTTTGATCGAGCAGGACGGCCTGGAAGGGCTTGCCCACCTAGATGAGCCTTTGCTGACCTGCCAGGCGCCGGCGGTGGAAGACAACGCCGATGAACGCAAGACGTTGCTGCGTCACCTGGCGGTGCGTGGTTATCAAGCCGATGTGAGCGCGTCGGTGCCGGGGACACACAAGATCGACTACCGCTTTGCCGAGCGTCCGATGGTGTCGATCATCGTCCATGGCATCACCGACCTGACGCCGCTGCAGCGCTGCTTGCTCAGCGTGCTGCAACGCACCCGGTATCAGCGCTACGAGGTGTTGGTCCCGCTCGTGGCGGCCGAGCACGCGACGCTGCGCACCTGGCTCGGTGGCCAGGGGCATCAGGCCAGTCGGGTGCGGTTGCTGGAGATCGAACCCGGCGTCGCGACAGGGTCGTTGATCAACGCCGTCAGCCAGGAGGCCAAGGGTGACTATCTGGTGACCCTGGCGGCCGACAGCGAGGTGCTCAACGTCAACTGGATCGAGTCGTTGCTCAACCAGGCCTTGCGTCCGGAAGTCGGTGTGGTCGGCGCCAGGCTGATCGAGCGCGATGGGCGTATCACCCAGGCTGGCTTGATCCTGGGCTTGAATGACGAGGTGGGCTCGCCTTTCATCGGCGAATCGAAAACCGCCAAGGGCTACATGAACAGGCTGGTGGTCGAGCAGAACTGTTCGGCGGTGTCGTTCGCCTGCCTGATGATTTCCCGGCAGTTGTTCAACGCGGCCGACGGCATCGACAGCGGACTGTTCGACGAGGCCCTGGGGGATGTCGACCTGTGCCTCAGGGTGGGCCAGGCGGGTTACCTGACGGTCTGGACGCCCCACGTGCAGGTCATCCAGTCCGGCGTGCTGGCCAGTACGCCCGAGGCGCTTGCGGCGCTGCGTGGCAAGTGGTCCGGGGCGTTCGCTCAGGACCGTTTCTACAACGCCAACCTGTCGCTGCAAGGTGCGGGTTTCGCCCTGGGACCGGTGCGCAACGTACCGTGGACCGACCTGCTCGACGAACCTGCCGCCTGACCTCGCTGCTCAGCGTCGGCAGGGTGAACCTGCCGGCGCGCTTGCCGAAGTACCCCACTCATCACCCGATGCCTGCCCGCAGTCTCTGACGGACGCGGGCAATGACACGGCTTCGTTTGTCATGAAAAAATGCCTCTGCGGGACAAAACGGCGTGACGCATAGGTCATAAAGTGCATCTTCACTGTATTGTATTCCGCAGAGTGGAGGCCCGTTCGTTTGCCTGGCAATGGCCTGCGCCCTTGGAAATCAACCATTTTGAAGCGCCCCTGAGCTTTTGGGGGTGGAACCTAGTCGCAGTTTATGATCGGGAAGCCATGATGATTGGCATAAAAAGCATAGCGAGTTACGTGCCGACCGCTGGCGTGGATAACTACGCTCAGGGTGCCAAATTCGAGAAGGATGAGGAGTTCATCCTTGGCAAGATCGGTTCGGCGTTCCTGCCGCGCAAAGACGCCGACCAGGAAACCTCGGACCTGTGTGTCGAAGCCGTGAACGCCTTGTTCGCCAACAACCCGCAGCTGTCGCGCGAGTCCATCGACGCGCTGATCGTGGTCACCCAGAACGGTGACGAAGAAGGGCTGCCCCATACCGCGGCCATCGTGCAGGACAAGCTGGGGCTGCCGACTCACGTGGCGGCATTCGATATCTCGCTGGGCTGCTCGGGCTACGTCTACGGTATCTACGCTCTCAAAGGCTTCATGGAGGCCGCTGGGCTGAAGAACGGCCTGTTGGTGACGGCTGACCCTTATTCGAAGATCGTCGACCCTGAAGACCGCAACACCACCATGCTGTTCGGCGATGCCGCCACGGCCACCTGGATGGCCGAAGGGGCCAACTGGCAGTTGGGCAAGTCCAAGTTCGGCACCGACGGCTCCGGCGCGCCGCACTTGAAGGTCAGCGACGGCGTGTTTTTCATGAACGGCCGCCAGGTGTTCAATTTTGCCTTGTTGAAAGTGCCGGCCCATTTGCACGAGCTGCTCGATGAATCCTCGCTGCAAGCCAGCGACATCGATGCCTTCTGCATCCACCAGGGCAGCGCGGCGATTGTCGATGCCGTGGCGCGCCGTTTCGAGGGTGAGCCCGAGAAATTCATCAAGGACATGGTCGAGACCGGCAACACCGTATCGTCGAGCATTCCGTTGCTGCTGGAGAAGCACGTGCTGGATGCCGACTGGAAGCGCGTGGCGATCAGCGGTTTCGGCGTGGGCCTGTCGTGGGGATCGGCGATTCTCTATCGCGACTGATTCACACCGGAACATAAGTGTGGGAGCGGGCTTGCCCGCGAAGGCGTCGGTACTTCAGCACAGATACAAGCTGATCCACCGCCTTCGCGAGCAAGCCCGCTCCCACTTTTTTTGCCTGCGATTTCATGGATCAGGTTTTTGACGCCATTTTTCAGCGCTTCGCTCCACGCTAAGCCCTTGTTTATCAAGGGGTGGCAGTCTGCTAGCAAATTTTTTGAAAAAAGCCCTCAAGCAAGTTCCCAACCCGACGATAACTATTACGAAGGTTCTCTAGGCCACACCCCGGCGGTTGCCAAAGGGCCGGAAGCCGCAGTACCCAACCAACGAGGAATTCGTCATGGCTTTAACAGTAAACACCAACACTACTTCGCTGAACGTTCAGAAGAACTTGAACCGTGCTTCCGACGCTCTCTCCACTTCGATGACTCGTCTGTCTTCCGGCCTGAAAATCAACAGCGCCAAAGACGACGCCGCCGGCCTGCAGATCGCTACCCGTATGACCTCGCAAATCCGCGGTCAGACCATGGCAATCAAAAACGCCAACGACGGTATCTCCATGGCGCAGACCGCTGAAGGCGCGATGCAAGAGCAAACCAACATTCTGCAGCGTATGCGTGAACTGGCCATCCAGTCCCGTAACGATAGCAACAGCGCAGATGACCGTATCGCTCTGAACAAAGAGTTCTCGCAGATGAGCGACGAACTGACCCGTATCGCCAACAGCACCAACCTGAACGGCAAGAACCTGCTCGACGGTACTGCTAGCACCATGACCTTCCAGGTTGGTTCGAACACCGGTTCCGACAACCAGATCTCCCTGACCCTGAGCGCCAGCTTTGACGCCGCGGCCCTGGGTGTTGACTCGGCAATCACCATCGTTGGTTCCGACAGCGCTACTGCTGAAACCAACTTCTCGGCCGCAATGGACGCAATCACCAGCGCGATCGACACCATCAACAGTGCTCGTGCCGACCTCGGTGCTGCTCAGAACCGTTTCGCCAGCACCATCTCCAACCTGCAGAACATCAACGAAAACGCCAGTGCTGCACTGGGTCGCGTACAAGATACCGACTTCGCTGCTGAAACTGCACAACTGACCAAGCAGCAGACTCTGCAGCAAGCGTCGACTTCGGTTCTGGCCCAGGCCAACCAACTGCCATCCGCTGTACTGAAGCTGCTTCAGTAATAGCTGGATGAGTTTTAGCGGGGGAGTGCGCATGCGTGCTCTCTCGCTTTTTCCGTTCAAGAGGTGATGGACATGGATATGAGCGTGAAGCTGAACTTGTCTTATCCAGCGGCGAAGCCGACGCCTACAGTGGCCGACAAGCCAGTGGAGAAGCCTCAAGCCGATGTTGTTTCCGTGGCACCGGTCAAGGAAACTCCCAAGGACGCTGCTGCCGAGCAAGACAAACTCAAGAACGCCGTTCAGGAAATCGAGAAGTTCGTCCAGTCGGTCAAGCGTAATCTGGAGTTCTCTATTGATGAGCCTTCAGGCAAAGTAGTGGTCAAAGTCATCGCCAGCGGTTCCGGTGAAGTGATTCGCCAGATCCCGAACGAAGAAGTTCTGAAACTGGCGAACAGTTTGAATGATGCAAACAGCTTGTTGTTCAGCGCTGAAGCCTGACAATCGGCACGAATTTCGTTGCTATGTACTTTTGGGCGTTGTAGGGGTCAAAAGGCCGGCGACACACTGAAGGGAGTTCCTCATGGCAAGTCCAATTCTACCTGGCCTGGGGCTGGGTTCTGGCCTTAATACGACTGAGATCGTCAAGGCGCTGGTCGATTCCGACAAGGCTGCCAAGCAAGGTCAGATCACCCGAGCCACCACCACGACTAGCAACAGTATCTCGGGGGTCGGAACCCTGAAGTCGTTGCTGGCAGCCTTCAACACCGCCATGAAGGACTTGGGCAACACCAGGACCCCGCAATTCGCGGGTTTTGCCGCAACCTCTTCCGTCCCCGGTGTCCTCACGGCTACCGCCAGCAACACGGCGGTGAACGGCACTTACGCCATCAAGGTCACCAACCTCGCCACGGCGTCCAAGGTCACCTCGGCGGCTTTCGCCGGCGGTACGACCAGTGCGATCCCTTCCGGCACGCTGACCATCGCGCAGAAGGGGGTCAACTACAACCTCACTGTGCCGGATGGTTCGACCCTGCAATCGGTGCGTGACGCGATCAACGCCGACTCGTCCATGAAGGCCGCCGGTTTGAGCGCCAACATCGTGACCGACTCCTTTGGTTCGCGGCTGGTGCTGGGTTCCACCACCACCGGCGCAGGTTCCGACATCTCGGTCAGCGGCATCGCCGGGCTGGAGATCGATGGGACGAACGTCGTGGGTGCCAACGGTGCTGCGCTGACGGCCACCTCGGCGGGCGCTATCGGTGCCCTGGCCCAGGACGCCGTGTTTTCCGTCGACGGCATGAAGCTGACCAGCGCAAGCAACACGGTGAGCACGGCGATTTCCGGACTGACCCTGAATCTGGTCGGAGTGCCAGGAGACGGAACGTCAACCGTTACCGTCGCGCCGAACAATGATGGCCTGAAAGCCTCGATCCAGAAATTTGTCGACGCCTACAACGCGGTCGCCAACAGTGTCACTGCGCTGACCAAGCCGTCCCTGGACGATGATGGCAACCCGACAATACCGGCCAAGCTGACCGGTGACTCTTTGCCTCGCTCGCTCCTGGCGACGATCCGCGAACCGTTGTCCCAGACGGGCGCCGGCGACAAGCTGACGGTGCTGGCCCAGCTGGGTATTACCACCGACCAGAAGACGGGTGCGTTGAACTTCGATACCGCCAAGTTCAACACGGCCATGAATGACAAGAAACTCAGCGGTGAAGTCCAGACGATGTTCACCGGTACCAACGGCTTGCTGGAGCGCATGGGCAAGGCGATCGAGCCCTTCACCCAGACCGGCGGCATTCTCGACCAGCGGACCTCTGCGCTGACCAAGACCCAGACCCGCCTCAAGAGCGATCAGGCGGCCCTGGATCGCCGGGTCGAGACCTTGACGGCCTCGTTGACCAAGAAGTACAACGACATGGACACCCTGGTCGGCAAGCTGAAGGCCACGGCCAGTAACATCACTTCGATGTTCGAGGCTCTGACGGCGCAACAGCGAAACAGCTGATTTCGACCGATGCAAAAAAGCCCGGCAACGTTTTGACAACGTTCCGGGCTTTCGGCTTTTCGGTCTAAAGTTTTTTGACGCAGCGTCGATACGCTGTTTATACGAACCGAAGATTTTTGATGAGGTAGAACATGAATCCGATGTTGGCCCTTCGCCAATACCAGAAGATTGGCGCCCAGGCGCAAACCTCCGAGGCAAGTCCCCATCGTCTGGTGCAGATGCTTATGGAAGGTGGGCTGGACCGTATTGCCCAGGCCAAGGGCGCGATGGAGCGCAAGGACATCGCCAGCAAAGGCATCCTGATCAGCAAGGCCATCGGCATCATCGGCGGCCTGCGTGAAGGGCTGGACCTGGAGAACCAGGCCGAGTCGGTGACGGAGCTGGACAACCTGTATGCCTACATGATCAAGCGTCTGACCGACGCCAACATCCAGACCGACCCGAAGATCCTCGACGAAGTCGCCGATCTGCTGCGCACGGTCAAAGAAGGCTGGGATGGCATCGCCGCGCCTGGTCCGCAATTCTAAGGAGTACTCTCATGAGTCTTGTCTTGCAGCGAATAGAACAAACCCGTGATGCGCTGGTCGATGCCCTGGCACAGCGCAACTGGGAGGCAATCGGTCAGTTGGACTTGACGTGCCGTTCGTGCATGGAAGACGTCCTGAGTGAATCCGGGGTGGACGAGGCGACGTTGCGTAACAATCTTGAGGAATTGCTGGGGGTCTACAAGCAGTTGCTCGAGGCGGCGACAGGGGAGCGCCAGGCAATCGTCGACGAGATGTCGCAAGTCCATCAAGCACAGAACGCTGCAAAGGTTTACCATCTGTTCGGTTAATGCTCAGTTAATCCAACGCCGCTGCGCCATAAATTTGACTGTGCACGGTTTTTTGACTTAACTAGTATCTGTTTACAGATTTGAGGCGTCTACAGGCATGACAAGTCTGCAAGCGTCTAGCTTGCCCCCTAATTTCGGGCATTGGGTTGACTAGGGAAGTTGCTATTGCATGTGGCGTGAAACCAAAATTCTCCTGATCGATGACGATAGCGTTCGCCGCCGTGACCTGGCGGTGATCCTGAATTTTCTTGGCGAAGAAAATCTGCCCTGCGGCAGCCATGATTGGCAGCAGGCCGTCGGCTCCTTGTCGTCCAGCCGTGAAGTCATTTGTGTCCTTATCGGGACCGTAAATGCTCCCGCTACGCTATTGGGCTTGCTAAAGACACTCTCAACCTGGGATGAGTTCCTTCCGGTTTTGTTGATGGGCGAAAATTCTTCCCTTGACTTGCCAGAAGACCAGCGTCGCCGTGTGCTTTCCACGCTCGAAATGCCGCCCAGCTACAGTAAGTTGCTGGATTCGCTGCACCGTGCGCAGGTCTATCGCGAGATGTACGACCAAGCCCGCGAGCGTGGCCGGCACCGCGAACCCAATCTTTTCCGAAGCCTCGTCGGCACCAGCCGGGCCATCCAGCACGTCCGCCAGATGATGCAGCAGGTCGCCGATACCGATGCCAGCGTGCTGATCCTGGGCGAGTCGGGCACCGGCAAGGAAGTGGTCGCGCGCAACCTGCATTACCATTCCAAGCGCCGCGAAGCGCCGTTCGTGCCGGTCAATTGCGGAGCGATTCCGGCCGAATTGCTGGAAAGCGAACTGTTCGGCCATGAGAAGGGCGCCTTCACCGGTGCCATCACCAGCCGCGCCGGGCGTTTCGAGCTGGCCAATGGTGGCACGCTGTTTCTCGATGAAATCGGCGACATGCCCCTGCCGATGCAGGTCAAGCTGCTGCGGGTCTTGCAGGAGCGTACATTCGAGCGCGTGGGCAGCAACAAGACCCAAAGCGTCGATGTACGGATCATTGCCGCGACCCACAAGAATCTCGAGAGCATGATCGAGATCGGCAGTTTCCGCGAAGACCTCTATTACCGCCTCAACGTATTCCCGATCGAAATGGCGCCGCTGCGTGAGCGGGTCGAAGACATTCCGCTGCTGATGAATGAATTGATTTCGCGCATGGAGCACGAGAAGCGCGGTTCGATCCGCTTCAACTCGGCAGCGATCATGTCCTTGTGCCGGCATGGCTGGCCGGGCAACGTCCGCGAGCTGGCCAACCTGGTGGAGCGCATGGCGATCATGCACCCGTACGGGGTGATCGGTGTGAACGAACTGCCGAAGAAATTCCGCTATGTCGACGATGAAGACGAGCAGATGGTCGACAGCCTGCGCAGTGATCTGGAAGAGCGGGTGGCGATCAACGGCCACACGCCGGACTTCACCGCCAATGCCCTGCTGCCGCCCGAAGGCCTGGACCTCAAGGACTACCTTGGCGGCCTGGAGCAAGGGCTGATCCAGCAGGCCCTGGACGACGCCAACGGAATTGTCGCCCGTGCTGCGGAACGCCTGCGCATTCGCCGGACCACCCTGGTGGAAAAAATGCGCAAGTACGGCATGAGCCGACGCGAAGGTGATGAACAGGCGGATGATTGACGCCTGTTTTCCACGCGCCTGACTGTTGAAGGTGGGGGCGTTTGTCCCTGCTGGTTCGCCTGACAGGCTCTAAACAGTGCCGCTGCGCGTCCTGGCGGGAGCAAGCGCCCTCGCTACACATGCACTTTTTCTTTGCTCTTTGTCTCGGCACGGGTATTGCTACACCCCTCGCAACGTTCCGTTTAACTGACGGTCAGCCAAGCGAGAGAGCCCGATGAGCCAAGCCGCCCAAGCCCAGATGTCTCCTGTCCCTGATCCGGGACACCTGCCGAGCGCCGAACAGGCGAGCCGGCTTGGACTCGAGCAGGCCTTTTCGCTGTTCAACCAGATGTCCAGCCAACTGACGGATTCCTACAGCCTGCTGGAAGCCCGGGTGACCGAGCTCAAGGGCGAGCTGGCCGTGGTCAGTGCCCAGCGCATGCAGGAGTTGGCGGAAAAAGAGCGTCTGGCGAATCGCTTGCAGAATCTTCTCGACTTGCTGCCGGGGGGCGTCATCGTCATCGATGCCCATGGTCGCGTGCGCGAAGCCAACCCGGCCGCCTGCGAGTTGCTCGGCCTGCCGTTGGAAGGTGAGCTGTGGCGCCACGTCATCGCCCGCTGCTTCGCGCCCCGCGAGGATGACGGCCACGAAGTGTCCCTCAAGGACGGCCGACGGTTGTCCATCTCGACCCGTTCGCTGGACGCCGAGCCTGGCCAACTGGTGTTGCTTAACGACTTGACCGAAACCCGTCACCTGCAAGATCAGCTGGCCCGCCATGAGCGCCTGTCTTCCTTGGGGCGGATGGTGGCGTCGTTGGCGCACCAGATTCGCACGCCGCTGTCGGCCGCGCTGCTCTACGCCAGTCATCTGACAGAACAGCCCCTGCCGATGGAAACCCAGCAACGGTTCGCCGGGCGCTTGAAGGAACGCCTGCATGAGCTGGAGCACCAGGTGCGTGACATGCTGGTGTTCGCCCGCGGCGAGCTGCCGCTGACCGACCGCGTGACTCCCAAGGCGCTGCTTCAATCATTGCAGGCTGCCGCGTTGACCCATGTGCAGGGCCTGTCGATCCGCTGGCAGTGCGACAGCCATGCCGGGGACATATTGTGCAACCGCGACACGCTGGTGGGCGCGGTATTGAACCTCATTGAAAATGCGATCCAGGCCAGTGGCAGCGATGTCCGGCTGAAAGTGCACCTCTATACCCGCGACAACACCTTGCGCCTGTGCGTCAGTGACAGCGGCAGTGGCATCGAGCCGGCCGTGCTGGCGCGGTTGGGTGAACCCTTCTTCACCACCAAGACCACCGGGACAGGCCTTGGCCTGACTGTGGTCAAGGCTGTGGCCCGTGCTCATCAGGGAGAATTGCAGTTGCGCTCGCGGTTGGGGCGCGGCACTTGTGCGACGGTGCTCCTGCCGCTGTTTTCCAGCGCGCCAGGAATGGAGTGAGAGCCATGGCGACCAAAGTACTGCTGGTTGAAGACGATCGAGCCCTGCGCGAAGCGCTGGCCGATACGCTGATGCTGGCCGGGCATGATCATGTTTCCGTCGGGTCGGCGGAAGAGGCGTTGCTGGCCGTGGGACGGGAGGCGTTCAGCTTGGTGGTCAGCGACGTCAATATGCCGGGCATGGACGGCCATCAATTGTTGGGCCTGTTACGTGTCCGCCAGCCGCAACTGCCGGTGCTGCTGATGACGGCCCACGGTGCTGTCGAGCGCGCGGTGGATGCCATGCGCCAGGGGGCCGCCGATTATCTGGTCAAGCCATTCGAGCCCAAGGCGCTGCTGGACCTGGTGGCTCGCCATGCGCTGGGCAGTCTCGGGCCCGAACGCGAAGGGCCGGTGGCCATCGAGCCGGCCAGTGCCCAGTTGCTGGAGCTGGCCGCGCGGGTGGCGCGCAGTGATTCGACCGTGTTGATTTCCGGGGAGTCCGGTACCGGCAAGGAGGTGCTGGCGCGCTATATCCACCAGCAATCGCACCGCGCCAACGAGCCGTTCATCGCCATCAACTGCGCGGCGATTCCCGACAACATGCTCGAAGCTACGCTGTTCGGTCATGAAAAGGGTTCGTTCACCGGCGCCATCGCTGCCCAGGCGGGCAAGTTCGAGCAGGCGGACGGCGGCACGATCCTGCTCGATGAAATTTCCGAGATGCCCATGGGACTGCAAGCCAAGTTATTGCGGGTGTTGCAGGAGCGGGAAGTGGAGCGGGTGGGGGCACGCAAGCCCATCAGCCTGGATATCCGCGTGGTGGCGACCACCAACCGCGACCTGGCCGGCGAAGTGGCGGCGGGGCGTTTTCGTGAGGACCTGTATTACCGCCTGTCGGTCTTTCCGCTGGCCTGGCGACCGCTGCGCGAGCGCACCGCCGATATCCTGCCGCTGGCCGAGCGGCTGTTGGCCAGGCACGTCAATAAAATGAAGCACGCGGCCGCCAGGTTTTCTCCGCAGGCCCAGGCTTGCCTGATCGCTTATCCATGGCCGGGCAATGTCCGCGAATTGGATAACGCCATTCAGCGGGCGTTGATCCTGCAGCAGGGTGGTGTGATCCAGCCGGAAGATTTCTGCCTGGCCGGCCCGGTGGCCTGCGCGCCATTGCCGGCCTTGTCAGTGGTTTCAACCGTGGCTGCGGCGCCTGCGGTCGAAGTGGAAGGCGAGTCGGCCGGCGCCCTGGGAGATGACCTGCGCCGGCGTGAATTCCAGATGATTATCGACACCCTTCGGGCCGAGCGCGGCCGCCGCAAGGAAGCCGCCGAGCGCCTGGGTATCAGCCCTCGCACGCTGCGCTACAAGCTGGCGCAAATGCGCGATGCCGGCATGGACGTAGAGGCCTACCTGTTCGCCAGTTGAGGCGTGTAAACCAGTCATTCACTTGTGGGAGCGAGCCTGCTCGCGAAAGCGCTAGGTCAAACAATACAGGTGTTGTCTGGCCCACCCCTTCCGCGAGCAGGCTCGCTCCCACTCATTTGTTTATTGCGGTCATCGAGCTGGCACCCTTGTTGCTACTACCTGGGTACCCGCTGAGTAAGTGTCAAAAAAATGCGGGCCGCCAAAGAGAGTAGACCATGAGCCAAGGTATTGAATTTAATCGATTGATGTTGGACATGCGGGCCATGCAAATGGACGCCATGGCTCAGCCCAAGTCGGTCGCGGTCCCCCAGGTGGGTGGCAGCAGCTTTTCCGACATGCTCGGTCAGGCCGTCAATAAAGTGAACGATACCCAGCAGGCGTCGAACCAATTAGCCAGTGCTTTTGAAATGGGCAAAAGTGGTGTCGACCTCACAGACGTGATGATCTCTTCGCAGAAAGCCAGTGTCTCGTTCCAGGCGTTGACCCAGGTTCGCAACAAACTGGTTCAAGCCTATCAAGACATCATGCAGATGCCGGTTTAAGGAAACTATTGAGTCATGGCAGAAGCAGCCGTAGATAACGTTCCAGCCAAGGCCACCGCACCAGACGGCAAACCGCCGCTGTTCGGCTTGTCCTTCCTGGAAAATCTCTCCGAGATGACCATGTTGCGTCAGGTTGGCCTGTTGGTCGGCCTGGCTGCCAGCGTGGCGATTGGTTTTGCCGTGGTGTTGTGGTCCCAGCAGCCGGACTACCGTCCCCTCTATGGCAGTCTGGAGGGCATGGATGCCAAGCAAGTCATGGAGACGCTGTCTTCCGCCGACATTCCTTATACCGTCGAACCCAATTCCGGTGCCTTGCTGGTCAAGGCCGACGATGTCGCCCGTGCGCGCCTCAAGCTTGCCGCGGCGGGCGTGACGCCAAAAGACGGTAACATCGGTTTCGAGATCCTCGACAAGGACCAGGGCCTGGGCACCAGCCAGTTCATGGAAGCGACCCGTTATCGTCGCGGCCTGGAAGGTGAGCTGGCACGGACCATTTCCAGTCTGAACAACGTCAAGGCCGCCCGTGTGCACTTGGCGATCCCGAAAAGCTCGGTGTTCGTGCGCGATGAGCGCAAGCCGAGTGCGTCGGTATTGGTTGAGCTGTACGCCGGCCGCTCCCTCGAGCCTGGCCAGGTCCTGGCCATCGTCAACCTGGTGTCCACCAGCGTCCCTGAACTGAGCAAATCGCAGATCACCGTGGTCGACCAGAAAGGCAATCTGCTGTCCGACCAGGCGGAGAACTCCGAGCTCACCATGGCCGGCAAGCAATTCGACTACAGCCGCCGCATGGAAGGCATGTTGACCCAGCGGGTGCACAACATCCTGCAACCGATCCTGGGTAACGACCGCTACAAGGCCGAAGTGTCCGCCGACGTGGACTTCAGTGCAGTCGAGTCGACTTCCGAGCAGTTCAACCCGGACCAGCCGGCGTTGCGCAGCGAGCAGTCGGTGAATGAACAACGTACCGCCAGCAATGGCCCGCAAGGCGTGCCGGGTGCCCTGAGCAACCAGCCGCCATCGCCGGCCAGCGCGCCGCAAACCACGGGAGGCGCCGCAGGTGCCGCCGGCATGGTGCAGCCAGGCCAGCCACTGGTGGACGCCAACGGCCAGCAGATCATGGACCCGGCCACTGGCCAGCCGATGCTGGCGCCGTACCCGGCCGACAAGCGTCAGCAGTCGACCAAGAACTTCGAGCTTGACCGTTCCATCAGTCACACCAAGCAACAGCAGGGCCGGTTGAACCGCCTGTCGGTTGCCGTGGTGGTGGACGACCAGGTCAAGGTCAATCCGGCCAACGGCGAAACCAGCCGTGCCCCTTGGAGCGCCGACGAATTGGCGCGTTTCACCCGCCTGGTGCAGGACGCCGTCGGTTTCGACGCCAGCCGCGGCGACAGCGTCAGCGTGATCAACGTGCCGTTCTCTTCGGAGCGCGGGGAAGTGATCGCCGATATTCCGTTTTATTCGCAACCCTGGTTCTGGGATGTGGTCAAGCAGATATTGGGCGTGCTGTTCATCCTGATCCTGGTGTTCGGCGTGCTGCGTCCGGTGCTCAACAACATTACCGGCGGCGGCAAGAGCAAGCAGTTGGCAGGCCTGGGTGACGTAGAACTGGGCGGCATGGGCGGCCTGGATGGCGAATTGGCTAACGATCGCGTCAGCCTTGGCGGGCCGCAGAGCATTCTGCTGCCAAGCCCGAGCGAAGGCTATGACGCACAGTTGAACGCCATCAAGAGTCTGGTGGCAGAAGATCCGGGTCGTGTGGCCCAGGTCGTGAAAGAGTGGATTAACGCAGATGAGTGATAATCGAGCCGCTGTTGCCAAATTGTCCCGGGTCGACAAAGCCGCGATCCTGCTGCTGTCCCTGGGTTCGACCGACGCTGCCCAGGTGCTGCGCCACATGGGGCCCAAGGAGGTCCAGCGCGTGGGCGTGGCCATGGCGCAGATGGGCAATGTGCATCGCGAGCAGGTTGAACAGGTGATGAGCGAGTTCGTCGACATCGTCGGCGACCAGACCAGCCTGGGCGTCGGCTCCGACGACTACGTGCGCAAGATGCTGACCCAGGCTCTCGGCGAGGACAAGGCCAACGGCCTGATCGACCGTATCCTGCTGGGTGGCAACACCAGTGGCCTGGACAGCCTCAAGTGGATGGAACCGCGCGCCGTTGCCGACGTGATCCGCTACGAGCACCCGCAGATCCAGGCCATCGTGGTGGCTTACCTCGACCCGGACCAGGCCGGTGAAGTACTGGGCAACTTCGACCACAAGGTGCGCCTGGACATCATCCTGCGGGTGTCCTCGCTCAACACCGTGCAGCCGGCGGCCCTGAAGGAATTGAACCAGATTCTGGAGAAGCAGTTCTCGGGCAACTCCAATGCCTCGCGCACCACCCTGGGTGGTATCAAGCGTGCGGCGGACATCATGAACTTCCTCGACAGCTCGATCGAAGGCCAGCTGATGGACTCGATCCGCGAGTTCGACGAAGACCTGTCCGGCCAGATCGAAGACCTCATGTTCGTGTTCAACAACCTGGCGGACGTCGACGATCGGGGCATCCAGGCGCTGTTGCGCGAAGTGTCTTCCGATGTGCTGGTCCTGGCCCTCAAGGGGTCGGACGAAGGCGTCAAGGAAAAGATTTTCAAGAACATGTCCAAACGGGCGGCGGAACTGTTGCGCGACGACCTCGAGGCCAAGGGCCCGGTGCGCGTCAGCGACGTGGAAACTGCGCAGAAGGAAATCCTTACCATCGCCCGCCGCATGGCCGAAGCCGGAGAGATCGTGCTCGGTGGCAAGGGCGGCGAAGAGATGATCTAAGGTCGTTATGTCTGCCAAGAGCGATGAGTCACCCAGCGACCTGATCCGCGCCCGGGACGTCGGTGGTTTCGACGTCTGGTCGCTGCCCAGCTTCGATCCCCATGTGCCCGAGCCTGAACCGGAGCCGGTGGAAGAACTGCCGGAAATCGAGGAAGTACCGCTGGAGGAAGTCCAGCCGCTGACCCTTGAGGAAGTCGAGAGCATTCGTCAGGAAGCCTATAACGAAGGCTTTGCCGTCGGCGAGAAGGAAGGCTTCCACAGCACCACCCTCAAGGTTCGCCAGGAAGCCGATGTGGCGCTGACGGCCAAGCTCCGGGCGCTGGAATCGCTGATGGTCAACCTGTTCGAGCCGATCGCCGAACAGGACACCCAGATCGAGAAGTCCCTGGTGGACCTGGTGCAGCATATTTCCCGGCAGGTGATTCAGCGCGAACTGGCCATCGATTCGAGCCAGATCGAGCATGTCATGCGTGAAGCCCTCAAGCTGTTGCCGTTGGGCGTGGGCAATGTGCGGCTGTACATCAATCCCCAGGATTTCGAACTGGTCAAAGCCCTGCGGGAGCGCCACGAAGAAACCTGGCGCATCGTCGAGGATGCGTCGTTGCTGCCGGGCGGTTGCCGGGTGGAAACCGAGCACAGCCGCATCGATGCGACCGTCGAGACGCGCATCAACCAAGTCATGGCCAAGTTGCTCGACCAATTGCACGAGCAAGCCTTGCACCCGGCCCCCGGCGATTTGAGCCTGGAGTTGCCGGACGAACCCAAGGGCGCCGCCGGTATCGACCTCGAAGGCGTCGAACCGGTTGCAACGACAGCGGACGACCGCGATGCGCCTTGAGCGAACCAGCTTCGGCAAGCGCCTGGGCAGTTACGCCGAGGCGACCGAACTGGCCGGCCAACCGATCCTCGAAGGGCGCCTGTTGCGCATGGTCGGCCTGACCCTCGAAGCCGAAGGCCTGCGCGCGGCCATGGGCAGTCGCTGCATGGTGATCAACGACGACAGTTATCACCCGGTGCAGGTTGAAGCCGAAGTCATGGGCTTTGCCGGCAGCAAGGTTTTCCTGATGCCGGTGGGCAGCGTGGCCGGGATCGCTCCGGGCGCACGTGTCGTGCCGTTGGCCGATACCGGTCGCCTGCCCATGGGCATGAGCATGCTCGGGCGCGTGCTGGACGGTGCCGGGCGGGCTCTTGACGGCAAGGGCGGCATGAAGGCTGAAGACTGGGTGCCGATGGACGGCCCGACGATCAACCCGCTCAAGCGCGACCCCATCAGCGTTCCACTGGACGTGGGCATCCGCTGCATCAACGGTTTATTGACGGTAGGACGCGGGCAGCGCCTGGGTCTGTTCGCCGGTACCGGCGTGGGCAAGAGTGTGCTGCTAGGCATGATGACCCGTTTCACCGAAGCCGACATCATCGTGGTCGGGCTGATCGGCGAACGGGGCCGCGAGGTGAAGGAGTTCATCGAGCACATCCTCGGCGAGGAAGGCCTCAAGCGTTCGGTGGTCGTGGCATCGCCCGCGGACGATGCGCCGTTGATGCGCCTGCGGGCGGCCATGTATTGCACGCGTATCGCCGAGTATTTTCGCGATAAGGGCAAGAACGTCCTGTTGCTGATGGATTCGCTGACCCGTTTCGCCCAGGCCCAGCGGGAAATTGCCCTGGCCATCGGCGAGCCGCCGGCCACCAAGGGGTATCCACCGTCGGTGTTCGCCAAGCTGCCGAAACTGGTGGAGCGCGCCGGTAACGCGGAGAAGGGCGGTGGTTCGATCACCGCCTTCTACACCGTGTTGTCCGAAGGCGACGACCAGCAGGACCCTATCGCCGACTCGGCGCGGGGTGTGCTCGACGGTCACATCGTGCTGTCCCGGCGCCTGGCCGAGGAAGGGCATTACCCGGCCATCGACATCGAGGCGTCCATCAGCCGGGTCATGCCGTCGGTCATCAGCACCGAACACCTCAAGCGCGCCCAGCAGTTCAAGCAGTACTGGTCGCGCTACCAGCAGAGCCGGGACCTGATCAGCGTGGGCGCCTACGTGCCCGGCGGTGATCGCGAGACCGACATCGCCATCAATCTTTACCCGGCAATGTCCGTCTACCTGCGCCAGAGCCTGAACGACAACATTGGCCTGGGCGCCAGCGAAGCGCACCTGGAAAGTATCTTCACGCCGATCGCCGGCGGGTAACCGATCATGGCCACGAGTCGTGCGGCGCGTCTGGCGCCAGTGGTCGAGATGGCGGAGAAGGCCGAGAAAACCGCCGTCCAGCGATTGGCCTATTTCCAGGGCCAGGTGGCGGTTGCCGAAAGTAAGCTGGCCGACCTGGAAAACTTTCGCCTCGAATACCAGGAACAGTGGATCACCCGTGGCAGCCACGGTGTCTCCGGGCAATGGCTGCTGGGTTACCAAGGGTTTCTTGCACAATTGGGCACCGCGATCGACCAGCAACGGCAAAGCCTGGTCTGGCACCAGAACAATCTGGAAAAGGCCCGCCAGAGTTGGCAAGAGGCGTTTGCCCGGGTCGAAGGCCTGCGCAAGCTGGTGCAACGCTATATCGATGAAGCGCGACAGTTGGAAGACAAGCGCGAGCAAAAGCTGCTGGATGAATTGTCCCAGCGCCTGCCGCGACAGAATCCGTACTGATCATGGAGTTTTTTAGAGTGAATGCTGTGAAACCTTGCTCAGGCTTCGACCAAGTGCTAAACCTTGTACACGTATGTCCATGACAGGGAAGCCAGCTATGCAAGCTCAAGCGATACAAGTCTTTACCGAATTATCGAGCAATGGAAAAAAGCTGACGATTTCGGTCAAGGGGCGGTTCGATTTCAAGCTCCATCAAGAGTTTCGGCAGTCTTACGAGAAGTACGAAACACTCAATGCACAGCTTGATAGCTACGTCGTGGACTTGAAAGACACCACTTACCTCGACAGCTCCGCGCTGGGCATGCTGCTGTTGCTGCGCGACTACGCGGGCGGCGAGGACGCCGACGTGAGTGTCATCAATTGCGGCGCGGATGTGCGCAAGATCCTCGCGATCTCCAATTTCGAGAAGCTGTTCGATATCAACAGCCCGAAAGAAGACAAGTCGGCGGAGGGACGGCAGCAGGCAGGGCAATCCTCGGGCAAAGCCTGATACAGCCATGTTGTCCGCCGCCGAATCACTGACAGTCCTGATTGCCGAGGACAGTGCCGCTGACCGCCTGCTGTTGTCGACCATCGTCCGCCGCCAAGGGCATCAGGTGCTCACTGCCGCCGATGGCGCCGAAGCGGTCGAGGTCTATCTGGAGCAGCGCCCGCACCTGGTGCTGATGGATGCGATGATGCCCGTCATGGATGGTTTCGAGGCCGCGCAGAAAATCAAGCAGTTGGCCGGGGATCAGTTGGTCCCGATCATTTTTCTCACCTCGTTGACCGAAAGCGAAGGCCTGGCGCGTTGCCTGGAGGCCGGTGGCGACGACTTTCTTGCCAAACCCTACAACCAGGTGATCCTGGCCGCCAAGATCAAGGCCATGGACCGTCTGCGGCGGTTGCAGGCCACAGTGGTAGAGCAGCGCGACCAGATTGCCCGACACCATGACTACCTGCTCAACGAGCAGCGCGTCGCCAAGGCGGTGTTCGACAAGATCGCCCACTCCGGCTGCCTGAGCGCGCCGAACATCCGTTACCTGCAATCGCCCTATGCCCTGTTCAACGGCGACCTGTTGCTGGCTGCGTTCAACCCCGCCGGCGACATGCATATCCTGCTCGGGGACTTCACCGGGCATGGGTTGCCGGCGGCGGTCGGTGCGATGCCGCTGGCCGAAGTGTTCTATGGGATGACCGCCAAGGGCTACGGCCTGGCGCAGATCCTGCGGGAGATGAATGCCAAGCTCAAACGCATCCTCCCTGTGGACATGTTCTGTTGCGCGACCCTGCTGTGCCTGAGCTTCCAACGGCGCACGGTGGAGGTCTGGAACGGCGGCATGCCCGATGGCTACCTGCATGACAGCCTGAGCGGGGCGCGCACGCCGCTGCCGGCGCGGCACCTGCCGTTGGGTGTGCTCTCGCCGCAACTGTTCGACGACCGCACCGAAGTGCACCCCATGTCCCTGGGGGACCGGGTGTTCCTGCTGTCCGACGGGGTGATCGACACCGCTAACGATGACGAGCAATTGTTCGGCGTGGAGCGTCTGCAGCAGGTGTTCGCGGCCAACCGCGAGCCAGACCTGCTGTTCGAGGACATCCAGCAGGCCCTGCGGGACTTTCGCGGTGAGGCCCGGGACGATTTCAGCATGGTCGAGGTCAGCCTGGTCGCCGCGACGCAACTCAACCCGCCGCCACCGGTCTATTCCGATAGCGGTCAATCGAGCCCGCTGGACTGGTCGGTGAGCTTCGAGTTCCGGGCGCAGACGCTCAAGCGCTTCAACCCGATGCCGTATCTGCTGCAGTTACTGCTTGAGGTCCATGGGCTTCGGGCGCAGAGTGGCGCCCTCTACAGTGTTCTGTCGGAGCTCTACTCCAACGCTCTGGATCACGGGGTGCTGGGGCTCGACTCGGACCTCAAGCGCGACGCGTCAGGATTTGCACGTTATTACAACGATCGCAATACGCGTCTGGATGAGTTGAGCGCCGGTTACGTGCGGGTTCATCTGCACGTCACGCCAAACGGCGACGGTGGCCGTCTGGTTATCGAGGTCGAGGACAGCGGCGAAGGTTTCGATGTTGCCCGGGTGTTGGCACGGCCCGTGGACTGTGATCGGTTGTCCGGGCGCGGCGTAAGCCTGGTGCGTCAGCTGAGCCATCAGGCCCGTTGGTCAGACGATGGTCGTAGTGTACGCGTGGAGTTTTTCTGGGAGGCTCTGGCATAATCGGGTCATTCTTGATCAGGGAGCGAACAAGTGAGTGAGATTCATCTGGATCGCGACGTGCTCAGCACGTTGAAGGAAGTCATGGAAGAGGGCTATCTGGAACTGCTGGATACCTTCCTCAACGACTCCGAGGCGCGTTTGCGCGTGCTGCATGAAGCCCGGGACGCTGAAAAACTGAGCGCCACCGCCCACAGCTTCAAAGGCAGCAGCAGTAACATGGGAGCCATTCGCCTCGCCGAGTTGTGTGGTGAGCTGGAACAGCGTGCCAAACAGCCTTCGCTGGGGGGTATCGAAAAACTGGTCAGCGAAATCGACAGCGAATTTGCCCATGTCCGCAATCTTTGCCGGGAAGAGCGCGAAGGCTTCCACTGCTGAGATCTACCGGCCACTCAAGCATTGGCCCGCCCCTTGCATTGTCTTGTCCGACTGTACCTATGAATCCAGTGCAGCGGAGAGAATGTTCATGCCTGTCACCCCTAATACGCTGCTCCAGGCCACTGCCCAGGCCAAGCCCCAGGCAGCCGTCAATTCACCGGCGGCGGCCCCGGACAATGGGGATAGAGCCTCCAGCTTCGCTCAGGTCTTCGCCCGTCAGGCGCCCGCCAAGTCATCGGCTGCCCCTGAACCGTCGGTAAAACCGATGCGCGACAAGTCTTCCGATAACACCGTCAAAAAGGACGCCGGCAACGAAACCGCTGCCGCCCCCGAGCGGACGGTTGCCGATAGCGGCAAACCCTTGCCCGCGGACAAACCCGCCGATGCCGACGACCAGGTCGCGAGCGATGACGCCGCAGATTCGACCGACGCGCCAGTGGCTGACGCTGCGCCGGTTGATCCGACATTGCTGCCGGAGGTCACCCCGCCCGTGGTGACGACTGCGCCGGAGCCCGCGCCAGCAGTGGTGGCGGCGGATCCCCAGGTGGCCGCTGCGGTAGTGGCTCCAGTCGTCTCGCAGGCGCTGACCACGCCGCCTGCGGACCCGGCGACGGACCCTGCGTTCGATCCCCAAGCCGACCCGCTCGACGCGATGCCTGCCTTGCGGCTGGCCATGGAGCAGGGTGGTCATGTTTCCGCCGCCAGCCAGGCCCAGCCCAAGGCTGCCGCCCCGGCGGCGCTTGATGCCGAGCCGACGTCGGCGCAAACCTTCGCCGCCGGCATGGCGAGCATGCTCACCGTGCAGGCTGACCAGGACAGCACCAGCCCTGGCAGCCAGGGCGGTGAAAAGGCTTTTGGCGGCTTGATCAACGAGGGCCTCAAGGACCTGACCAGTGCGGCCAGCGACACCCGGGTCGACGACTTCGCCAATCGCCTGGCGGCCCTGACCCAGGCGGCGACGCCGAAGACAGCCAACGCGGTGCCGGTCAACCAGCCCATTGCCATGAACCAGAATGGCTGGACCGAAGAGGTGGTCAACCGGGTGATGTACCTGTCGAGCGCCAATCTCAAGGCGGCCGACATCCAGCTGCAACCCGCCGAACTCGGGCGACTGGACATCCGCGTGAACATGGTGCCGGACCAGCAGACCCAGGTCACGTTCATGAGTGCTCACCCGGGCGTTCGCGAAGCCCTCGAAGGCCAATTGCACCGCTTGCGGGACAGCTTCACCCAGCAGGGCATGGGGCAGGTCGACGTCAACGTGTCCGATCAGTCCCGAGGATCGCCCAACCAGGACCAGCCGGCCCAGCAGCAGGCCCAGGCCGGACGTCCCACCTCATCGGGCGGTCGAGCGGATGCGTCGGTGGATGAGCACCTGCCGGCTGGCGTGGCCGAAGTTGCAGCCAGTACGACCAGTGTGATCGGCAGCAGCGCGGTCGATTACTACGCCTGACCTGGTGAGGTAACCTTTTGTGGGAGCGGGCTTGCTCGCGAAGGCGGTGTGCCAGTTGATAATCATGTCATCTGACGCACAGCCTTCGCGAGCAAGCCCGCTCCCACAGTTGTTTTCGGGTGGCGTAAATTGCTTCTGGCATAACACTTGCTCCTGCCTTGCCAGGCAACCGTGAACCCCCCGATTAGTGACGGATTATTGGCATGGCGAAGAGTGAAGCAGCAGCTGTAAAAGACCCGGCAACCAAGGGCAAGCTCAAGATGATCATCATGATCGTGGTGGGCCTGCTGTTGGCGATCGGGGTGTCCGTGGGGGCTACCTGGTATTTCATGCATGGGGCCCAGAGCAAGCCGGCTCCCGTGGCCGAAGCCGCCCCCGTCGGTAAGCAACCGGCCATTTTCGAATCCATGGCGCCTGCGTTCGTCGCCAACTACACCCAGAATGGCCGCCAGCGCTACATGCAGGTCAGCATCACCCTGATGGGGCGCAACCAGGCCGACCTGGAGGCCCTGCGGGTGCACATGCCGCTGATCCGCAACAACCTGGTGATGCTGTTCTCCGGACAGAATTTCGACACCCTGGCCACCCCTGTCGGCCAGGAAATGTTGCGCCAGAAAGCCACGGCCAGCGTCCAGGAAGTGGCTCAGAAAGAGCTGGGCAAAGTGGTGATCGAACAATTGCTCTTCACTAACTTCGTATTGCAGTAGGAACACGACATGGCCGTGCAGGACCTGTTGTCCCAGGACGAAATCGATGCGCTGTTGCATGGTGTCGACGATGGCCTGGTGCAGACCGAAAATGCTGCTGAACCGGGCAGCGTCAAAAGCTATGACCTGACCAGCCAGGATCGCATCGTTCGTGGACGCATGCCGACGCTGGAAATGATCAACGAGCGTTTCGCCCGCTACACCCGCATCAGCATGTTCAACATGCTGCGCCGCTCGGCCGATGTGGCCGTCGGTGGCGTACAGGTGATGAAGTTCGGTGAATACGTACACTCGCTGTACGTACCCACCAGCCTCAACCTGGTGAAGATCAAGCCGTTGCGTGGCACCGCCTTGTTCATCCTCGATGCCAAGCTGGTGTTCAAGCTGGTGGACAACTTCTTTGGTGGCGACGGCCGTCACGCCAAGATCGAGGGGCGTGAATTCACCCCGACCGAGCTGCGGGTCGTGCGCATGGTGCTGGAACAGGCCTTCGTCGACTTGAAGGAGGCCTGGCAGGCGATCATGGAAGTGAACTTCGAGTACATCAACTCCGAAGTGAACCCGGCCATGGCCAACATCGTCGGCCCGAGCGAAGCCATCGTGGTCTCGACTTTCCACATCGAACTCGATGGCGGTGGCGGCGACCTGCACGTGACCATGCCGTACTCGATGATCGAGCCGGTGCGAGAAATGCTCGACGCCGGTTTCCAATCGGACCTCGACGACCAGGACGAACGCTGGATCAACGCGTTGCGCCAGGACGTGCTGGATGTCGACGTGCCGATCGGTGCGACGGTCGCCCGGCGCCAGTTGCGTCTGCGGGACATCCTGCATATGCAGCCGGGGGACATCATTCCCGTCGAAATGCCGGAAGACATGATCATGCGCGCCAACGGCGTGCCGGCCTTCAAGGTCAAGATGGGTTCCCACAAGGGCAACCTGGCGTTGCAGGTGATCGAGCCGATCGAACGCCGCTGACCGGTGTCGAAGTGGCTGAGCCTTTTTTACTGACTTTTACGTTTTGAACCGATTTTTGCCCGCCGAGGACACATGATGGCTGACGATATGAATACCCAGGATGACCAGGCGCTGGCCGACGAATGGGCTGCGGCCCTGGAAGAAACCGGCAACGCCGGGCAGGCCGATATCGATGCGCTGCTGGCGGCCGATACGGGGGCCCACGCTTCCAACCGTCTGCCGATGGAAGAGTTCGGCAGCATGCCCAAGAGCAATGAGCAGGTTACCCTGGACGGTCCGAACCTGGACGTGATCCTCGACATCCCGGTGTCGATCTCCATGGAAGTGGGCAGCACCGACATCAACATTCGCAACCTGCTGCAACTGAACCAGGGTTCGGTGATCGAGCTGGACCGTCTGGCGGGCGAGCCGCTGGATGTCCTGGTCAACGGCACGCTGATCGCCCATGGCGAAGTGGTGGTGGTCAACGAGAAGTTCGGCATTCGCCTGACGGACGTGATCAGTCCGAGCGAACGCATCAAGAAGCTGCGCTGAGTGAAAGGTTTCCTTGGCGCTGCATTGATGCTGCCGTTCAGCGTGCTGGCGGCCGAGCCGGTGGCCACGGCGGCCGCTACGTCGGCCAGTGGCAGCGGCGTGGCCGGGCAATTGGCGCAATTGGTGATCGGCCTGTTGCTGGTGCTGGGCCTGATCTTCTTCCTCGCCTGGTTGCTGCGCCGCGTGCAGCAGGCCGGGCCGGCGGGCAAGGGGCAGGTCATCGACATCGTCAGCGCGCGCGCGCTCGGCCCACGGGACCGGCTGGTGCTGGTGCAGGTCGGCAACGAGCAGATCCTGCTCGGCCTGAGTCCAGGAAGCATCACCGCCTTGCACGTCCTCAAGGAGCCGGTGCAGGTGCCCTCCACCGAGCAGGCTACCCCCGAATTTGCCCAGCGCCTCATGGAACTGCTGGGCAAAGACCAGAAGGATAAGAAGTAATGCCGTTGCGCATTCTGTTGGCGCTGGCCTTGATGCTGGCCGCGCCGTCGGTCTTTGCCGCCGATCCGCTGTCAATCCCGGCGATTACCCTGGGCACCAACGCCGACGGGGCCCAGGAATATTCGGTCAGCTTGCAGATCCTGCTGATCATGACCGCGCTGAGCTTCATTCCGGCGTTCGTCATGTTGATGACCAGCTTTACCCGGATCATCATTGTCTTCTCGATCCTGCGCCAGGCCCTGGGTCTGCAACAGACACCGTCGAACCAGATCCTCACCGGCATGGCGCTGTTCCTGACGATGTTCATCATGGCCCCGGTGTTCGACCGGGTGAACCAGGATGCGCTGCAACCCTACCTGGCGGAAAAACTCAGCGCCCAGGACGCGGTTGCCAAGGCCCAGGTGCCGATCAAGGACTTCATGCTTGCCCAGACTCGCAGCAGCGACCTGGAGCTGTTCATGCGCCTGTCCAAGCGCACCGACATCGCCAGTCCGGACCAGGCGCCGCTGACCATCCTGGTGCCGGCGTTCGTCACTTCCGAGCTGAAGACCGCGTTCCAGATCGGCTTCATGATCTTCATCCCGTTCCTGATCATCGACCTGGTGGTCGCCAGCGTGCTGATGGCCATGGGTATGATGATGCTGTCGCCGCTGATCATTTCCTTGCCGTTCAAGATCATGCTGTTCGTGCTGGTGGATGGCTGGGCGTTGATCATTGGCACCCTGGCGGGCAGTTTCGGCGGTGTTTAGACCTTCCCTGCGGATAGCAAGATATGACGCCTGAAGTTGCGGTAGACCTGTTTCGCGAAGCGCTCTGGCTGACCACCATGATGGTCGCCATCCTGGTGATCCCCAGCCTGCTGGTGGGCTTGCTGGTGGCGATGTTCCAGGCCGCGACCCAGATCAACGAACAGACCCTGAGCTTCCTGCCGCGCCTGCTGGTGATGCTGGTCACGCTGATCGTGGGCGGCCCCTGGATCGTGCAAACTTTCATGGAATACATCCTGCGTTTGTACGGCAGTATTCCGCAGTTGATCGGCTGACCTGATGTCGATGCTTGCGCTGACCGACACCCAGATCAGTTCCTGGGTGGCGGCGTTCGTCCTGCCGCTGTTTCGCGTCACCGCCGTGCTGATGAGCATGCCGGTCTTCGGCACGACCCTGTTGCCGCGACGCGTGCGCTTGTATTTCGCCCTGGCGATCACGGTGGTCATCGCCCCCGGCCTGCCGCCGACGCCGCCGGTCCATGCATTGGACCTCAGTGCGTTGATGCTGGTGGCCGAGCAGATCCTCATCGGTGCCCTGATGGGGTTCTCGTTGCAGCTGTTTTTCCAGGCATTCGTCGTGGCCGGGCAAATCATTTCGATCCAGATGGGCATGGCCTTCGCCTCCATGGTCGACCCCACCAACGGGGTCAACAGTGCGGTGATCGGGCAGTTCCTGACCATGCTGGTGACCTTGCTGTTCCTCGCCATGAACGGGCACCTGGTGGTGTTCGAGGTACTGACCGAAAGTTTCACCACGATGCCTGTGGGCAGCGCGCTGCTGGTCAATCATTTCTGGGAGATCGCCGGCAAGCTCGGTTGGGTCCTGGGTGCGGCGATGGTGCTGGTATTGCCGGCGATCACCGCACTGCTGGTGGTGAACATCGCTTTCGGCGTCATGACCCGGGCGGCGCCGCAACTGAACATCTTCTCGATCGGTTTCCCGCTGACCCTGGTGCTGGGCATGGTGATCTTCTGGATCAGCCTGGGGGATATTCTCAACCAGTATCAGCCGCTGGCGACCCAGGCCCTGCAGCTGCTACGTGACATGGCACAGGCGCGCTGACCATGGCTGAAAGCGAGAGTGGCCAGGACAAGACAGAAGACCCCACGGAGAAGCGCAAGCGCGAATCCCGGGAAAAGGGCGAGATTGCCCGCTCCAAGGAGCTCAACACCCTGGCGATCATGCTGGCCGGGGCGGGTGGCCTGTTGATCTACGGGGGTGGGTTGGCCCTGGACCTGCTGGAAATCATGCGCCTTAACTTTTCCCTGCCTCGCGAAATACTGCTCACGCCCGGCGCAATGACGCAGTACCTGTTGCACTCGGGCAAGATCGCGATCCTGGCGGTGCAGCCGATTCTGATTTTCCTGCTGCTGGCGGCCTTTATCGGGCCGATTTCCCTGGGCGGCTGGCTGTTCGCCGCCGGCAGCCTGGCGCCCAAGTTCAGCCGAATGAACCCGCTGTCGGGCCTCAAGCGGATGTTTTCCACTTCGGCGCTGATGGAACTGCTCAAGGCCTTCGGCAAGTTCCTGTTGGTCCTGTCCGTGGCGTTGACGGTGTTGCAGGGCGACATCGACGACCTTCTGAGCATTGCCCACGAGCCGTTGGAGCAGGCCATCATCCACAGTGTGCAACTGGTGGGGTGGAGCACGTTGTGGATGGCTTGCGGGCTGATCCTGATCGCCGCCATCGACGTACCGATCCAGCTTTATCAGAGCAAGCAGAAGCTGATGATGACCAAGCAGGAGGTGCGCGACGAGTACAAGGAGCAGGAGGGCAAGCCGGAGGTCAAGCAAAAGATCCGTCAGCTGCAGCGCGAAGTCTCCCAGCGCCGGATGATGGCGGCCATTCCGGAGGCCGATGTGGTCATCACCAACCCGACCCACTACGCCGTGGCGCTCAAGTACGACCCCGAAAAAGGCAATGCGCCGGTGTTGCTGGCCAAGGGCAGCGACTTCCTGGCCTTGAAGATCCGCGAGATCGCCGTCGCCAACCAGGTGATGCTGCTCGAATCCCCGGCCCTGGCACGGTCGATCTACTACTCCACCGAACTCGAAGAAGAAATCCCCGGCGGCTTGTACCTGGCCGTGGCCCAGGTGTTGGCCTACGTCTACCAGATCCGCCAGCACCGCGCCGGCAAGGGCAAGCGTCCCGAGCCGCTGAAAGACCTGCCGATTCCGCCGGATTTGCGGCGTGATTCCTGAGTCGGGCCAAGGCTGATGTGGGCGCGCGCTGCGCCTCTATTGCTACCCCTGACAAAAGTTGGAAGGCTTCTTGCAATGCCCCGTTTGCGCTCGTTCCGGGCGTCAAAAGTTTGCTTCACAGAAACGGGGAATATCGGTGAATCGCTCTCAGCTACTCAGCACCGCGCGCAGCAACGCTGTGACTCTCAGCCAAGGCAACCTCGGGGTGCCGCTGCTGCTGATGGTCATGCTTGCCATGATGATGCTGCCCGTGCCGCCGTTCCTGCTGGACGTGTTCTTCACATTCAACATCGCCCTGTCGATCGTGGTGTTGCTGGTCTGCGTCTACGCCCTGCGCCCCCTGGATTTCGCGGTGTTCCCCACCATCCTGCTGGTGGCGACGTTGCTGCGCCTGGCGCTGAACGTGGCGTCCACCCGGGTGGTCATGCTCCACGGCCAGGACGGTCATGCCGCCGCCGGTAAGGTGATCCAGGCCTTCGGCGAGGTGGTGATTGGCGGTAACTACGTGGTGGGTATCGTGGTTTTCGCCATCTTGATGATCATCAACTTCGTCGTGGTGACCAAGGGTGCCGGGCGGATTTCCGAGGTGAGCGCGCGTTTTACCCTCGATGCGATGCCTGGCAAGCAAATGGCGATCGACGCCGACCTCAACGCCGGCCTGATCGATCAGAACCAGGCCAAGACGCGACGCCTGGAAGTGGCCCAGGAAGCCGAGTTCTACGGTTCCATGGACGGCGCCAGCAAGTTCGTGCGCGGTGACGCCATCGCCGGCCTGCTGATCCTGTTCATCAACCTGATCGGCGGCATGGCGGTCGGTATCTTCCAGCACGGCATGAGCTTTGGCGATGCGGGCCGGGTCTACGCCTTGCTGACCATCGGTGACGGTTTGGTGGCGCAATTGCCATCACTGTTGTTATCCACAGCGGCCGCGATCATGGTGACCCGTGCATCGGGTTCCGAGGACATGGGCAAGCAGATCGGTCGGCAGATGTTCGCCTCGCCCAAGGCCCTGGCCGTGGCCGCTGGCCTGATGGCGGTGATGGGCCTGGTGCCGGGCATGCCCCATGTCTCCTTCCTGAGCATGGCCGCATTGGCGGCGGGTGGTGCCTACCTGTTCTGGAAAAAACAGAACGCCCAGAAAATCCAGGCCCTGCAAGAGGTCAAGCGCCAGCAGGAACTGCTGCCGTCGCCGGCTCGCGCACTGGAGACCAAGGAACTGGGCTGGGACGACGTGACCCCGATCGACATGATCGGCCTGGAAGTCGGCTACCGCCTGATTCCATTGGTCGATCGCAACCAGGGCGGCCAGTTGCTGGCGCGGATCAAGGGCGTGCGCAAGAAGCTGTCCCAGGATTTGGGCTTCCTGATGCCGACCGTGCATATCCGTGACAACCTCGACCTGGCGCCGAGTGCCTATCGCCTGACACTGATGGGGGTGATCCTGGCCGAAGCCGAGATCTACCCGGATCGCGAGCTGGCGATCAATCCGGGACAGGTCTACGGTTCGCTCAACGGCATCACCGCCAAAGATCCGGCTTTCGGCCTGGAAGCGGTGTGGATCGAAATCAGCCAGCGGGCGCAAGCGCAGTCTCTCGGCTATACCGTGGTGGACGCCAGCACCGTGGTTGCCACCCACTTGAACCAGATTCTGTACAAGCACTCCAGCGAGCTGATCGGTCACGAAGAAGTCCAGCAATTGCTGCAAGTGCTGGCCAAGGGCTCGCCGAAGCTGGCCGAAGAGTTGGTGCCGGGGGTGGTTTCGCTGTCGCAACTGCTCAAGATCCTGCAGGCGCTCCTGGCCGAGCAAGTGCCAGTGCGCGACATTCGCAGCATCGCCGAAGCCATCGCCAACAACGCTTCCAAGAGTCAAGATACCGCCGCGATGGTGGCGGCGGTGCGGGTCGGTGTATCCCGCGCAATCGTCCAAAGCATTGTAGGTACTGAGTCCGAGCTGCCTGTGATCACCTTGGAGCCAAGGTTGGAACAGATATTGCTCAATAGTTTGCAGAAGGCAGGACAAGGTTCGGAAGAGGGTGTTCTGCTGGAGCCAAGCATGGCCGAGAAGCTGCAGCGTTCGTTGATCGAAGCAGCCCAGCGGCAAGAGATGCAAGGGCAACCGGTGATCCTGCTGGTGGCCGGTCCGATTCGCGCGATGCTCTCGCGGTTCGGGCGCCTCGCGGTCCCGGGGCTGCATGTGCTGGCTTACCAGGAAATACCGGACAACAAGCAAGTGACCATCGTTGCGACAGTAGGGCCCAACGGCTGAGGTAGTGGTTTATGCAAGTGAAGCGTTTTTTCGCCGCCGATATGCGTCAGGCCATGAAGCTGGTTCGTGACGAGCTGGGCGCCGAAGCAGCCATCATCGGTAATCGCCGGATCGCCGGCGGTGTCGAGCTGACAGCGGCTCTGGACTACAAATTGTCGGCGCTGGCCCCGCGTGTTCCGAACATGGAACTCGAGGACGAGCTGCGCAAGACCCAATCGCGCATCGCCAGTGCCCAGGCCGAACTGAGCCTGCGCAGCAGCGAAGGCGAGGCCGCGCCAGGCACCAATCGTCAATTGTTCGCCGGTCAGCCACTGACCGCCGGCCTGCCGCTGACTGCCGCTGAACCGCTGATCGAGCCTACCCAGGCCGAGCCGCGTCGGCCGGCGCCAGCGCCCGCCGCGCCAGCCCGTGGGGTCGACCCGCGTGCCCTGGACTCGATGCGCTTTGAACTCAACAGCCTGCGCGAACTGATGGAAGTCCAGCTCGGCTCCCTAGCCTGGAACCAGTTGCAAGGCAGCCGTCCGGCCCAGGCCAACCTGTGGCGTCGCCTGCAACGCATCGGTCTGTCCGGTCCGTTGTCCCGCGACTTGCTGGCACTGATCAATGGGATCGAAGAGCCTCGCCAGGCCTGGCGCATGCTGTTGGCGCACCTGGCGCGTATGATCGCCACGCCGGACGTCGAGCCACTGGAAGAGGGCGGGGTGATTGCCATGGTCGGTCCTGCCGGCATGGGCAAGACCACCACCCTGGCCAAGCTCGCCGCCCGTTATGTACTCAAGTACGGTGCCCAGAGCATTGCGCTGGTGAGCATGGACAGCTTCCGCATCGGAGCCCAGGAGCAACTCAAGACCCTGGGCCGCATCCTCAATGTGTCGGTAACCCACGTGGACCCGGGCCAGTCCCTGGCCCAGGCGCTGGAGCCTTTGCTGCGCAAGCGCGTCGTGCTGATCGATACCGCCGGCCTGCAAGCCAGCGATCCGGCCCTGCGCCTGCAGCTCGAAAGCCTGGCCGGGCGCGGTATCAAGTCAAAAAATTATCTCGTGTTGGCAACCACCAGCCAGAAACAGGTTCTAACCGCCGCATACCACAGCTACAAGCGCTGCGGGCTGGCCGGCTGCATCCTGACTAAGCTGGACGAAACGGCAAGCCTGGGCGAGGTGTTGAGCCTGGCGATCGGTCATGAACTGCCGGTGGCCTACCTGACCGACGGGCCGCGGATCCCGGATGATCTGCATCTGCCGCGCCGTCATCAACTGGTCAGTCGTGCCGTGAGTGTGCAAATGCAGGAAGAACCCAGCGAAGAAGCCATGGCTGACATGTTCGCTGATATCTACCACAGCCCATCCAAACAGGTCGGCTGAGGTTATCATGAGTATTTTTTGTACCTACATCGATGGTCTGCCATGCATTGTTCCGTGTGAACGCGCAGCCAGTAATGTGGCCTCCGTCTAAGTAAGACAAGGTAAAGAACGAACATGGGCAGCATGCATCCCGTACAGGTGATCGCGGTGACCGGCGGCAAAGGTGGCGTCGGGAAGACTAACGTGTCAGTGAACTTGTCCCTGGCTCTGGCAGAGCTTGGCCGACGGGTCATGCTGCTGGACGCCGACCTGGGCCTGGCGAACGTCGACGTGTTGCTGGGGCTAACCCCAAAGCGCACGCTGGCGGACGTGATCGAAGGCCGCTGTGAACTGCGCGACGTACTGTTGCAAGGGCCTGGCGGGATTCGCATCGTGCCGGCCGCCTCCGGCACCCAGAGCATGGTTCACCTGACCCCGGCCCAGCACGCGGGCCTGATCCAGGCGTTCAGCGACATCGGCGACAACCTCGATGTGCTGGTAATCGACACCGCGGCCGGCATCGGTGACTCGGTCGTCAGTTTCGTGCGGGCCGCCCAGGAAGTGCTGCTGGTGGTCTGCGATGAACCGACTTCCATCACCGACGCCTATGCCCTGATCAAGCTGCTGAACCGCGACTACGGCATGAACCGCTTCCGCGTCCTGGCCAACATGGCGCAGAGCCCGCAGGAGGGACGCAATCTGTTCGCCAAGCTGACCAAGGTCACGGATCGCTTCCTGGATGTCGCCCTACAATACGTCGGCGCCGTGCCCTACGACGAAAGTGTCCGCAAGGCCGTCCAGAAGCAACGTGCCGTCTATGAAGCTTTTCCACGTTCCAAATGTGCGCTGGCGTTCAAGGCAATCGCCCAGAAGGTCGATAGCTGGCCGCTGCCGGCCAACCCGCGCGGGCATCTGGAATTTTTCGTCGAGCGTCTCGTGCAACAAACAGCAGGGCCCGTGCTATGACAGCCAGCAGTTACAACCACCTCTACAAGAAATCGGCACGGGACGCCCAGTACGAGTTGATCGAGCGTTACGCGCCCCTGGTCAAGCGTATCGCCTATCACTTGCTGGCGCGGCTGCCGGCCAGTGTCCAGGTCGAGGACCTGATCCAGGCCGGCATGATCGGCCTGCTCGAAGTGTCGAACAAATACGACGCGAGCAAGGGCGCCAGTTTCGAGACCTACGCCGGTATCCGTATCCGCGGCGCGATGCTCGATGAGGTCCGCAAGGGCGATTGGGCACCGCGTTCGGTGCACCGCAACACCCGCATGGTGAGCGATGCGATCCGTGCGATTGAAGCTAAAACCGGGCGTGACGCTAAAGATCACGAGGTTGCGGCCGAACTCCAGTTGAGTCTCGATGATTATTACGGGATTTTGAACGATACCTTGGGCAGCCGCCTGTTCAGTTTCGACGACCTGTTGCAGGACGGCGAGCATGAAGGGCTGCACGAGGATGGCGCGAGTGCTCACATGGAGCCATCGCGTGACCTGGAAGATGAACGCTTCCAGAGCGCGCTGGCCGAAGCGATTGCCAATTTGCCGGAGCGTGAGCGACTGGTCTTGGCGCTGTACTACGACGAAGAGCTGAACCTCAAGGAAATCGGTGAGGTCCTGGGGGTCAGCGAATCGCGGGTCAGCCAGTTACACAGCCAGTGCGCAGCCCGTTTGCGGGGGCGTTTGGGGGAATGGCGAGCGCGCTGATACGCAGTGCGGGGGCGCTGCGAACGAGGCCGGCAGGTACTGCACGGTCTCACCCGTTGTGCTGCGCGCTGTTGTCGAGCGTTGTGCCGGATTGATTGAAATGGCGCGTTCAGGTGCTGGACGCGTTTAAGACTGCTTGGAGGTCGAATTGGACAAGAACATGAAAATCCTCATCGTTGATGACTTCTCAACGATGCGGCGGATCATTAAAAACCTGTTGCGTGACCTTGGGTTCACCAACACGGCCGAAGCAGATGACGGGACCACTGCGCTCCCGATGTTGCACAGTGGCAACTTCGATTTTCTGGTCACCGACTGGAACATGCCCGGCATGACCGGCATCGACCTGCTGCGCCAGGTGCGCGCTGATGAAAAACTCAAGCACCTTCCCGTGCTGATGGTCACCGCCGAAGCCAAGCGCGAGCAGATCATCGAAGCGGCCCAGGCCGGTGTGAACGGCTACGTGGTCAAACCCTTCACGGCCCAGGCGTTGAAAGAGAAGATCGAAAAAATCTTCGAACGCATCGGCTAACGGCGCCCCGGGGGGAGCTATGGATAACGAATCTTCAATGGGCGATTTCGAATCGACCCTGAAAAAACATGCCCGTGAACTGGTCGAAAGCCTCGAAAAAGGCCGTTTTGGCGATGCGGTTCAAATGATCCATGAGCTCAACCAGACCCGTGACCGTGGTCTGTATCTGGAAGTGGGCAAGCTCACGCGTGAATTGCACAGCGCGATTGTCAATTTCCAGATCGACCCGCGCATGCCGCAGGCCGAGGAAGTCTCGCAGATCACCGACGCCACCGAGCGCCTGGGGTATGTGGTCAAGCTGACCGAAGCGGCGGCCAACCGCACCATGGATTTGGTGGAGAGCGCCACGCCGCTGGTCAATGGCCTGAGCGAGGAAGCCCAGGCCTTGAGCACCGACTGGGGTCGGTTCATGCGTCGCGAGGTGGGGGCCGAGGAGTTTCGCGAGTTGGCCCGCCGGGTCGACGGTTTCCTGACGCGCAGCAGCAGCGAAAACCGCGCCGTCGCCAGCAACCTCAACGACATCTTGTTGGCCCAGGATTATCAGGACCTGACCGGCCAGGTGATCAAGCGCGTGACCCAACTGGTCACCGAAGTGGAAAGCAATTTGCTCAAGCTGGTGTTGATGGCCAGCCAAGTCGACCGCTTTGCGGGCATCGAACACGACCGTGAAGCGATGCTTGCTGAAAAAGATCCACAAAAACATCTCTCTCAGGGTGAAGGTCCGCAAATTCATGCCGATAAAAGAGAAGACGTTGTGTCCGGTCAGGACGATGTGGACGATTTGCTGTCCAGCCTTGGATTTTAGCCTGTTTTAGGAGCACCCCATTAATGAGCTTCGGCGCCGATGAAGAGATCCTTCAGGATTTCCTGGTTGAGGCTGGCGAGATTCTTGAGCAACTGTCCGAGCAATTGGTCGAGCTGGAAAGCCGGCCGGATGATGCGGATCTGCTCAACGCAATTTTTCGCGGTTTCCACACTGTAAAAGGAGGCGCCGGCTTCCTCCAGCTCAACGAGCTGGTGGAGTGCTGTCACATTGCCGAAAACGTGTTCGACATCCTGCGCAAGGGTGAGCGTCGCGTTGATTCGGAGCTGATGGACGTGGTGCTTGAAGCGCTGGATGCGGTCAACAGCATGTTCAGCGAAGTGCGCGAGCGCTCGCCGATTACCCCTGCCACGCCTGAGCTGCTCGCTGCGCTGTCGCGCCTGGCCGAGCCTCAGTCGGCGGATGAAACCGCTGCCGTGGCCGAGCCGGTCATTGAAGAGCCGGCCGTCGAGGAACCCGTCGCCGAGGAATCGGGCGACATCACCGATAACGAATTCGAACAACTGCTGGACTCCCTGAGCGCCGCCAAGGCCCAGGCCGAGGCGCCGGCGGCTCCGGCTGCCGCACCGGCGGGCGATGCCGCTGCCAGCGATGAAATCACCGACGCCGAGTTCGAGTCGTTGCTCGACCAGTTGCATGGCAAGGGCCAGTTCGCCGTCGATGCCGTCGCGCCTGCAGCGGCCCCGGCCGCCCCGAAAGCGGCGGGCGACAACTCGGACATCACCGACGACGAATTCGAAGCCTTGCTCGATCAGTTGCATGGCAAGGGTACCTTTGCCGTCGACGCCCTGGATTCGGCCATCGCTTCGGCGCCAAGCCCGGCGCAACCTGCCGCCGCTGCGGCCGGCAGCGACCTGATCAGCGACCACGAATTCGAGTCGCTGCTGGACGAGTTGCACGGCAAAGGCAAATTCACCGAAGTCGGCACGGCTTCCGCTACGGGGGCTGGCGCTGCGACGGCTGCACCGGTGGCCAAGGCCGCGCCGAAACCGGCTGCCAAGGCGCCGGAGCCAAAGGCCGAGACACCTGCGCCCGCGGCCAAGCCAGCCGCCGCGGCCGCGCCAGCACCGGCTCGTGCCGCGTCGGCGCCGCCAGCGGAAAAACCAGCCAGCGAAGCCGAGACCACCGTTCGGGTCGACACCGCACGCCTGGACGAGATCATGAACATGGTCGGCGAACTGGTGCTGGTGCGTAACCGCCTGGTGCGCCTGGGCCTCAACAGCCAGGACGAAGCCATGTCCAAGGCCGTGTCGAACCTCGACGTGGTCACGGCCGACCTGCAGACCGCGGTCATGAAGACCCGGATGCAGCCGATCAAGAAAGTCTTCGGGCGCTTCCCGCGCCTGGTTCGCGACCTGGCGCGACAGCTCAAGAAAGAAATCAACCTGGAACTGGTGGGTGAAGAAACCGACCTCGACAAGAACCTTGTCGAGGCCCTGGCCGACCCGCTGGTCCACTTGGTGCGCAACGCGGTCGACCACGGTATCGAGTCGCCGCAGGAGCGAGAAGAAGCGGGCAAGGTCCGCAGTGGCAGGGTGATCCTGGCCGCCGAGCAGGAGGGCGACCACATCCTGTTGTCGATCTCCGACGACGGCAAGGGCATGGACCCGAACGTGTTGCGCTCCATCGCGGTGAAACGCGGCGTGATGGACAAGGATGCCGCCGACCGCCTCAGCGACACCGAGTGCTACAACCTGATCTTTGCCCCGGGCTTCTCCACCAAGACCGAGATCTCCGACGTGTCGGGCCGTGGCGTGGGCATGGACGTGGTGAAAACCAAGATTTCCCAGCTCAACGGTTCGATCAATATTTACTCGACCAAGGGCCAGGGCTCGAAGATCGTCATCAAGGTCCCGTTGACCCTGGCGATCATGCCGACCCTGATGGTGATGCTGGGCAACCAGGCGTTCGCCTTCCCGCTGGTGAACGTCAACGAAATCTTCCACCTCGACCTGTCGCGCACCAACGTGGTGGACGGCCAGGAAGTGGTGATCGTACGGGACAAGGCATTGCCGCTGTTCTACCTCAAGCGCTGGCTGGTCAGTTCGGCGGCGCACGAGGAGCAGGGCGAAGGCCACGTGGTGATCCTTTCGGTGGGCACCCAGCGGATCGGCTTCGTCGTCGATCAGTTGGTGGGCCAGGAAGAAGTGGTCATCAAGCCGTTGGGCAAGATGCTCCAGGGCACCCCGGGCATGTCCGGCGCCACCATCACCGGCGACGGCCGTATCGCACTGATTCTCGATGTGCCCAGCATGCTCAAGCGCTACGCCGCCCGGCGTATTTGATTCTGGAGGAGGGCGGTCCATGGCCGCGCCTCGTCTAACGGAGTGTTTATGGTAGTTAAAGTCCTGGTGGTGGACGATTCGGGTTTTTTTCGCCGCCGCGTCTCGGAAATTCTTTCGGCTGATACGAGTATCCAGGTTGTCGGTACGGCAACCAACGGCAAAGAGGCGATCGATCAGGCCCTGGCACTCAAGCCGGATGTGATCACCATGGACTACGAGATGCCGATGATGGATGGCATCACGGCCGTGCGCCACATCATGCAGCGCTGCCCGACTCCGGTATTGATGTTCTCGTCCCTGACCCACGAAGGCGCCCGGGTGACCCTCGATGCGCTGGACGCCGGGGCCGTGGATTTCCTGCCGAAAAACTTCGAAGACATCTCGCGCAACCCCGACAAGGTCCGGCAGTTGCTGTGCGAGAAGGTCCACAGCATTTCGCGCAGCAACCGCCGCGTCGGTGGCTACAGCGCCCCGGCACCGGCCCCTGTCGCCGCGCCAAGCCCTGCGCCGACGTCAAGCGCTTCGAGCAGCTTCAACCCGCCACCGGTGCGCAGTGCACCGGCACCGGCCCCCACTCGTTCGGCCCCGGCCAGCGCCTCGTCGGCGGCGCCCAAGCGCAAAGCCTACAAGCTGGTCGCGATCGGTACGTCCACGGGCGGCCCGGTGGCGCTGCAACGGGTCCTGACCCAATTGCCGGCCAATTTCCCGGCCCCCATCGTGCTGATCCAGCACATGCCCGCGGCGTTCACCAAGGCCTTCGCGGAGCGCCTGGACAAGCTGTGCAACATCAGCGTCAAGGAAGCCGAGGATGGCGACATCCTGCGTCCAGGCCTGGCGTTGCTGGCGCCGGGTGGCAAACAGATGATGGTCGACGGGCGTGGCGCGGTGAAAATCCTGCCGGGCGACGAGCGCCTGAACTACAAGCCGTGCGTGGACATTACCTTCGGTTCGGCGGCCAAGTCCTACGGTGACAAAGTTCTGGCGGTGGTGCTCACCGGCATGGGCGCCGACGGGCGCGAGGGCGCACGCCTGCTCAAGCAGGGCGGCAGTGCGATCTGGGCCCAGGACGAAGCCAGTTGCGTGATCTACGGCATGCCGATGGCCATCGTGAAGGCCGATCTCGCCGACGCGGTGTACAGCCTGGATGACATAGGTCGACACCTGGTCGAGGCATGCCTGTAATGGATGTGCTCAGCCTGATCGGCATCATCATGGCGTTCGTCGCCATCATCGGTGGCAACTACCTGGAAGGCGGGCATCTCGGTGCCCTGGCCAATGGCCCGGCTGCGTTGATCGTGCTCGGTGGCACCATTGGCGCGGCGTTGCTGCAATCGCCCATGAGTGCATTCAAGCGGGCGATCCAGGTGCTGGTCTGGATCCTGTTTCCGCCGCGTGTCGACCTGGCCGGCGGCATCGACCGGGTGGTGAACTGGAGCCTGACCGCGCGCAAGGAAGGCTTGCTGGGTCTGGAAGGGGTCGCCGATGCCGAACCCGACAGTTACTCGCGCAAAGGCCTGCAATTGCTGGTGGACGGTGCCGAACCGGAAGCCATTCGCAGCATCCTGGAAGTGGATTTCTACACCCAGGAAGCCCGCGACATCGAAGCGGCCAAGGTATTCGAAAGCATGGGCGGCTACGCGCCGACCATCGGCATCATCGGTGCGGTGATGGGCTTGATCCACGTGATGGGCAATCTGGCCGACCCGTCGCAACTGGGCAGCGGCATCGCCGTGGCCTTCGTTGCCACGATCTACGGCGTGGCGAGCGCCAACCTGGTGTTGCTGCCGATTGCCGCCAAGCTCAAGTCCATCGCATTGCGCCAGTCGCGCTACCGCGAAATGCTGCTGGAAGGGATCCTGTCGATCGCCGAAGGTGAAAACCCACGCTCCATTGAGTTGAAGCTCCAGGGCTTCATGGATTAATGGGGGTAATGGACCATGGCCCGTCGCAGGCACACTGAAGAACACGTCAACCATGAACGCTGGCTGGTTTCCTACGCCGACTTCATCACGCTGCTGTTCGCCTTTTTCGTGGTCATGTATTCGATCTCGTCGGTCAACGAAGGCAAGTACAAGGTCATTTCCGAGGCCCTGATCGGCGTCTTCACCGACTCTGATCGCGCCCTCAAGCCCATCCCCATTGGCGAAGAGCGGCCCAAGACCACGACCCCGGCCCAGCCGCTGGTCAAGGATTCCGAGCAGGTCGATGCCGGCATCGCCGGTGGCAGCGATCCATTGAAAAGCATTGCCGACGACATCAGCGCGGCATTCGGTGACCTGATCAATTCCAATCAGATGACCGTGCGCGGCAACGAGTTGTGGGTCGAGATCGAACTCAATTCCAGCCTGTTGTTCGGCAGCGGCGACGCAATGCCCAGCGACATGGCCTTCAACATCATCGACAAGGTGGCGGCGATCCTGAAGCCGTTCGACAACCCGGTCCATGTCGAAGGCTTTACGGACGACCAGCCGATCCGGACCGCGCAGTACCCGACCAACTGGGAGCTGTCATCGGCCCGTTCGGCCAGCATTGTCCGCATGCTGGCGATGCAGGGCGTGAACCCCGGTCGCCTGGCGTCGGTGGGCTATGGCGAGTTCCAGCCGGTGGCCAACAACGCCACCGCCGAAGGCCGTGCGCGCAACCGTCGCGTGGTGCTGGTGGTGTCGCGCAACCTTGATGTGCGCCGTAGCCTGACCGGTACAGGGACGGCCAACGCAACACCGGATGCGGCGTTGAAGCGTGCTGGCACACAAACTGCACCGGCTGCGGTCAAGTCGCCGGGACAGCGGAGCGCCGTCAATTCTCCGTCACCCGCTTTATAACCGAGCTATTTCTCGGTCGAGCCTGTTTCGGCCGGGAGGAACGATCCGAATGAGAGTCTGGGCAGTCGCCAATCAAAAAGGTGGTGTGGGTAAAACCACATCTTCCATCGCTCTAGCTGGCTTGCTGGCCGAGGCGGGCAAGCGCGTGGTCATCGTCGACCTGGACCCCCATGGCTCGATGACCAGCTATTTCGGCTACGATCCCGATAGCCTGGAGCACAGCAACTTCGACCTGTTCCTGCACAAGGGCACCGTGCCCGAGGGCTTGCCGGGGCAGTTGCTGTTGTCCACCAGCCACGAAAGCATCTCGCTGTTGCCATCGAGCACCGCCCTGGCCACGCTGGAGCGCCAGTCGCCGGGCCAGAGTGGCCTGGGCCTGGTGATCGCCAAGAGTCTGGCGCAGCTGTGGCAGGATTTCGATTACGCCATCATCGACAGCCCGCCGTTGCTGGGCCTGTTGATGGTCAACGCCTTGGCCGCGAGCCAGCAACTGGTGATCCCGGTGCAAACCGAGCACCTGGCGGTCAAGGGCCTGGAGCGCATGGTCAATACGTTGGCGATGGTCAACCGTTCACGCAAGCAATCGCTGGCGTTCAACATCGTGCCGACCCTGTTCGACCGCCGTACCCAGGCGTCCCTGGGGACGTTGCGCGTTCTGCGGGACAAGTACCCGGATGACATCTGGCAAGGCTACATCCCCGTCGATACGCGCTTGCGGGACGCCAGCCGCGTCGGCGTGACCCCATCGCAGTTCGATGGCAAGAGCCGCGGTGTGCTGGCTTACCGGGCGCTGCTCAAGCACTTGTTGGCCCAGCAACTCGTTTCGCAGCAGGTGGCTTAACGTGACGAGGTTTCCTACAGGCATTGCGCCGACTCGTGAGCGCTCAAGTCCTACAGCATTCATGCCGATAACCTTTTCAAGTGGCGGACTTTTCCAATGAACCGCCCGATAAAGACGACCTCGCGTCCCCAACTGGCCCTGCAGTCCTACCTGGACGGGCTGTTGCAGGAAGCGACCGAAGAATTACCACCGTCGCCGAGTGTGATCGAGGCGTTGCCCGAGCCCGAGCCTGTCGAAGCCGAAGGTGTGCTGGATGAGTTTCAAGCGGCCGTGCTCGAAGAGCAGGCTCGTGACGCCCGTACGTCGGTGGTTGCCGCAGCGGTCGAGGCACCGTTCGTCAAGCCGTCGCTGAAGGTCATGGACGCACCCGCGCCGATCCTTGCGCCGGTGTCGACGGTTGCACCGCTGTTGCAGGGGCTGGTGACGCCGGTGGTGGAAGTCCACCTGCCGCCGAGCAGCCCGCCGCCGCCGGAGCCGACCGATGACCGCCCGAGCTGGGCCGCCGAGCCGTTCGAGTGCCTGTTGTTCGATGTGGCCGGGTTGACCCTGGCGGTGCCGCTGGTGTGCCTGGGGTCGATCTACTCCCTGGCCGGGCAGGAATTGACGCCGTTGTTTGGCCAGCCGCAATGGTTCCTTGGGATCCTGCCGAGCCAGGCCGGTAACCTGAAGGTGCTCGATACCGCGCGCTGGGTGATGCCGGACCGTTATCGCGACGATTTTCGCCAGGGCCTGCAATACGTGATTTCGGTGCAGGGGTACGAGTGGGGGTTGGCGGTGCACCAGGTCAGCCGTTCGCTGCGCCTGGATCCGAACGAGATCAAGTGGCGCAGCCATCGAGGGCAACGGCCATGGCTGGCCGGTACGGTGATCGAGCACATGTGCGCCTTGCTGGACGTTTCCGAGCTGGCAGAGCTGATCGCCAGCGGCGGGGCAAAACACCTGGATGGCAGCCTGCCGGTCCAGAAACCGAAATAACACAACCGGTGGCGCACAGCGTCGCTGGACAGAATACACGCCGCCACAAGGCGGTTTTTCGAGGGGTCAGGGTATGAATGATAAGGCGTCGTCTCTCAAGGGTTCCGAAGATCCGATTTTGCAATGGGTGACCTTCAAGCTCGATAACGAAACCTATGGCATCAACGTGATGCGGGTCCAGGAAGTGCTGCGCTATACCGAGATCGCTCCGGTTCCGGGTGCGCCAAGCTACGTGCTGGGGATCATCAACCTGCGCGGCAACGTGGTCACGGTGATCGACACCCGCCAGCGTTTCGGCCTGAATTCCACCGAGGTCAACGACAACACCCGTATCGTGATCATCGAGGCTGACAAGCAAGTGGTCGGTATCCTGGTCGACAGCGTGGCCGAAGTGGTTTACTTGCGTCAGTCGGAAATCGAAACCGCGCCTAACGTCGGTAACGAAGAGTCGGCCAAGTTCATCCAGGGCGTCTGCAACAAGAACAATGAGTTGCTAATCCTGGTCGAGCTGGAAAAAATGATGAGCGAAGAAGAGTGGTCGGAACTGGAGAGTATCTGATTTGATTCTTGAGGTAGCAGTCATTGTCCTGTTCCTGTTTTGGGCAGGCACGCTGGCAATGTTCGTGGCGTACATACGCGACCAGCGACAAGTTGCTGCTCAGCAGGCCCAAGGCGATGCGCTGCGTGACCAGCGCATCAAGGAGCTGGCCAAGCGCGTCGACGACTATCAGAACGGCACCGTGCGCATGGGCGAAGCGCTCCATGAGCTGCGGGCCGTGGTCGCGCCGTTGCCGGACAAACTCGCCCAGCTGGAGCAGCGTGACCCTTCCACCCTCTCGTTCGCCCAAGCCGCCCGCCTGGTAGGCATGGGTGCCAGCATCGACGAACTGACCCAAGCCTGCGGCCTGACCCAGGCCGAAGCGGAGTTGATGAGCAAGTTGCACAAGGGCGGCTGAGCCGTTCGGCGCCCAGCACCATCACCATGGCGAGGGCGATCGTTGCCGCAGGGCAGCGCAGCGGCCCTCGCTTTTTTGCGGCTGCTGCGCACTGGAGCGCCAGCCCGGCGGAGCGGGAGCAAGCGCCCTCGCCACGGTCGATCAGTACGCGCTCGATCAGTAGTCGTCCCCGCGCTCCGTCACATCTTTCTCGAGGCTCGGCGCATTCGGGTCGTAGCCCTTGGGGAACTTGCCTTTCAGGTTCCAGGCGAACGCGATGATCTCGGCGATCGTGCGGTACAGCTCCTCCGGGATGCTGTCGCCCAGTTCCAGCCTGGCCAGCAGTTTCACCAATTCGGCATTTTCATAGATCGGTACTTCGCTGTCCCGGGCGATCCGCAGGATTTCCTCGGCCAGGGCTTCGTCGCCCTTGGCGGTGAGGGTCGGGGCGTGGTGGCCGTCGTATTTGAGGGCGATGGCCTGGCGCGGTTCGGTGTGGGTTGTCATGCGGTTTCATCCACCCAGCGTTGTTCGAGTCGGGTCTTGGGCCCTTGGGGCGGGATGCCGAGGTGGCAGTCCAGGTCGCTGACGTTCAAGCCGCAGTCCAGCAGGCGTTCACGCAAGGTCGCCAGGTTGCTCTCGATCAGGCTCGCGGTGTACGGCCGCTGCGCCCACAACTGGCTCGACAGGCTACCGCTGAGCAGTTGGGCCTGGACCTGCAAGGGGCCCAGCGGCTCCATGTCGAACGCCAGTTCGACCCGCCAGAGTTGCTGCTTCGGTTCACGTTCTTCCCGGCGCTCGTCAGGTTGTTCCCGAGGCGGGGTTTCCTCGCGCTGAAACTTGACCTGCAAGGGCACGATGTCCTGCAGGTTGCGCATGGGGATCTCCAGTTGCCAGGTGCTCATCAGCCTGCCGTCGGGGGTCAGCCCCGTTTGTTCCAGGCTCGACAGCTGATGGCTTTGCAGGCGCGACACGGCAGCGGCGGCCAGGCGCAGCAGGTGCTCGAGGTCGCCTTCGTCATCCTGCTCCTTCAGCAGCCGCGAGGGCAGGGGGAAATTGGTCGGTTGCGGCTTGGCGCTGACCTGGCCGAGCATCCCCAGGGCGCTGCGCACAAAGGTGGGCAAGGCCTGGGCCAAGGTGTTGGCGGCGATGATGGCGCCCAGGTTGGTGGAGGCGGGCAGCGACGGGGTCAGTTGGGCGATCAGCTTCAACAGGTCGCCTTTCATGTCTGCCGCCGGACCCAGCGCAGGCCCGGCAAGCAGTTTGCTTTCCAGGAACACCCCGCTGGCCACCATGGCCTGGGCCAGGCCTTTGGGCGTGCTCAATTGTTGGACATCCGGCAGGCCGGCCAACAGCCGCGTCACGGCTGCGCGCAGCTCGGCACCGGTGTCGTCAGTGGCCGGGAGGTTCTGCAAGGCGCTGATCAGGCTGTCCAGCGAGCCTTGGCGGCTCACTTGGGTGGCCAGTTGCTGGCTTACCGCCAGTTGCTCCTGGTGGTTGCTCAATGGCACGAACTTCAGGGTCTGGGCGTCTTGCACCTGGGCGCTCAACAATGTGCCGATGCGCAGCGGCTGCGGGCTGTCGATGTCGAGGGTGGCCCCTGCCTGGGCGGTGTTGAGCAGGCTCACCAACGACCGGTACACCACCGGCTGCCCCGGCAGTTGCGGCAGGGCCTGGCTGGTCAGCACCTTGCCTTGCAGCAGGGTCCCGACCGGCATTTGCGCGGTGTCGATGCGGGTCAGTGTGGCGACGCTGGAGGCGATGGCCTGTTGCACCGTCACGGCCAGGTTGGTGGCCGAGGGCTGGGTCACGGCCAGGCTGGTGCCCTGGGGCAGCGGCTGCATGCTGGTGGCCTGGACCGTGGTCTGGCGGCCGCTTTCCAGGGTGACCTTGAGCAATAGCTGGAATGTCTGGTCGGCCTGCTTGAGCGAAAGGACTTCGGCACTCGCCGTCTGGCCGGCACCGATCAGGCCCTCGACCGGCGTCAGCAGTTTGAGCAGCTCGCCACTGACCACGGGCGTACGCGTCGTCGCCGTGGGCTGAGGCAGCGGCTGAATGTTCATGTCACCTGTCATCAGCAGTCTTACCTTGGGAAAAAGCCCTCTTTCGCGCAGGGCACGACATGTATAATGCCGCCCGTCTTACAGGGAGTGGCGAAAACCTTGCAATTGTTTGACGCAGCTCTGTGGAACAGGCCGTCAATGCATCTATGCTGCATCTCTTTAACGGCCGCTGCACCGCCGACTTGAACCGTATAAGGCCCGCGATCCCTTGACCAGTCCTCTTTTGCAAACCGTCGGCCTCGCTTGTGAGCGAGACTTGCGGCTGCTGTTCGAACATCTCGAATTGAGACTCTCGCCCGGCGATATGGTGCAGGTCAGTGGCCCCAACGGCAGCGGCAAGACCAGCTTGCTGCGGCTGCTGGCCGGGTTGATGCAGCCCACCGCCGGCCAGGTGCTGCTCAATGGCCACCCGTTGCAGAGCCAGCGCAGTGAACTGGCGCGCAACCTGCTCTGGATCGGCCATGCCGCCGGGATCAAGGATCTGCTCACCCCGGAAGAAAACCTCAGTTGGCTCTGCGCCTTGCATCGCCCGGCCGGACGCGAGGCGATCTGGCAGGCGTTGGCCACGGTGGGCTTGCGCGGTTTTGAAGACGTACCGTGTCACACCCTGTCCGCCGGCCAGCAGCGTCGCGTGGCCCTGGCCCGGCTGTATCTGGACAGCCCGCCGCTGTGGATCCTCGACGAACCCTTCACCGCCCTGGACAAGCAGGGCGTGGCGCAGCTCGAGGAACACCTGGCCGGACACTGCGAGCGCGGTGGCACGGTGCTGTTGACCACTCACCACACGCTGGCGCGGATGCCATCCGGTTATCGCAGCATTGACCTGGGGACCTGGGCGATATGAGCGTGTTCGGTTTGTTGTTGGCCCGTGAGGCTCGGCTGTTGTTTCGTCGTCCGGCTGAATTGGCCAATCCGCTGGTGTTCTTCGCGATCGTGATTGCATTGTTCCCGTTGGCCGTCGGCCCGGAGACTCAATTGTTGCAAACCTTGTCGCCAGGACTGGTCTGGGTGGCCGCGCTTTTATCGGTCCTGCTCTCGCTGGACGGGCTTTTCCGCAGTGATTTCGAGGACGGCTCCCTCGAACAGTGGGTCCTTTCGTCGCACCCCCTGGCCCTTCTGGTTTTGGCCAAGGTACTGGCACACTGGGTTTTTTCCGGGTTGGCGCTGGTGCTGCTCTCGCCGCTGCTGGCCATGATGCTTGGCTTGCCCAGCGCGTGCATGCCGGTGCTGCTGGTGTCGCTGCTGCTGGGTACGCCAGTGCTGAGCTTGCTCGGTGCGGTGGGCGCGGCGTTGACGGTGGGTTTGAAGCGCGGCGGCCTGCTGCTGGCATTGTTGATCCTGCCGCTGTATATCCCGGTGTTGATCCTCGGCAGTGGCGCCTTGCAGGCGGCTTTGCAGGGCATGCCGGCGACGGGTTATCTGCTGTGGCTTGGGAGCCTGACCGCCCTGGCGATAACCCTGACACCCTTTGCAATAGCCGCTGGCCTGAAGATCAGCGTCGGCGAATAATAATGAGGCCTGGTCAAAAACTGACCACTTCCCTGGAAGTCAAGGCCGCCCCGGCGGTTCGTGATGGCGAGCCGCAACCGTGATGGAAACAGCAATGAACTGGACCTGGTTTCACAAGCTCGGCTCACCCAAGTGGTTCTATGGCATCAGCGGCAGGCTGCTGCCCTGGCTGAGCATCGCCGCTCTGCTGCTGATCGGTTCCGGCATCGTCTGGGGCCTGGCCTTCGCCCCGCCGGATTACCAGCAGGGCAACAGCTTCCGCATCATCTACATTCATGTGCCCACGGCGATGCTGGCCCAGTCCGTCTACGTGATGCTGGCGGTGTGCGGGGTGGTCGGGCTGGTGTGGAAGATGAAGCTGGCCGACGTGGCCCTGCAATGCGCGGCGCCCATCGGCGCCTGGATGACCGCCGTTGCGCTGGTCACCGGTGCCATCTGGGGCAAGCCGACCTGGGGTTCATGGTGGGTCTGGGATGCCCGACTGACGTCGATGCTGATCCTGCTGTTCCTGTACTTCGGTCTTATTGCGCTGGGCAACGCCATCAGCAATCGTGACAGCGCCGCCAAGGCGTGCGCGGTGCTGGCGATCGTCGGCGTGATCAACATCCCGATCATCAAGTACTCGGTGGAGTGGTGGAACACCCTGCACCAGGGCGCGACGTTCACCCTCACCGAAAAGCCGGCGATGCCGGTGGAAATGTGGCTGCCGCTGCTGCTGACGGTGCTGGGGTTCTATTGTTTCTTCGGCGCGGTGCTGCTGCTGCGCATGCGCCTCGAAGTGCTCAAGCGCGAAGCCCGCGCCAGTTGGGTGAAGGCCGAAGTACAGAACAGCCTGGAGGCCGCTCGATGAGTTTCGCTTCATTCGGCGATTTCCTCGCCATGGGCCATCATGGCCTGTATGTCTGGTCAGCCTATGGCATTTGCCTGGCGGTACTGGCCCTCAACGTGGCGGTGCCGATCCTGGCCCGCAAGCGGTATCTGCAACAGGAGGCGCGTCGTCTGCGCCGGGAGAACGGTCAGTGAATCCGCTGCGCAAAAAACGTCTTGTCATCATTCTGGCGATCCTGGTGGGTGTCGGTGCCGCGGTCGGCCTGGCGCTCAGTGCCTTGCAGCAGAACATCAACCTGTTCTACACCCCGACCCAGATTGCCAACGGCGAAGCGCCCCATGACACACGCATCCGCGCCGGTGGCATGGTGGAAAAGGGGTCGCTGGTGCGTTCCGGGGATTCGCTGGACGTGACCTTCAACGTCACTGATTTCAACAAGACCGTCACCATCACCTATCGCGGCATCCTCCCGGATCTGTTCCGCGAGGGGCAGGGCATCGTCGCCCTGGGCAAGCTCAACGCCAGTGGCGTGGTGGTGGCCGATGAAGTGCTGGCCAAGCACGATGAAAAATACATGCCGCCGGAAGTGACCAAGGCCCTGAAAGACAGCGGTCAGTCGGCGCCTGCTCCCGTGAAGGAGGGCTGATCGATGAGCACCGGTATCTTTATTCCCGAGTTGGGCCACCTGGCGATGATCCTGGCCCTCTGCTTTGCCCTAGTGCAGGCCGTGGTGCCGTTGCTCGGTGCCTGGCGCGGCGACCGCCTGTGGATGAGCCTGGCCCAGCCGGCGGCGTGGGGCCAGTTCGCCTTCATGGTGTTCGCCTTCGGTTGCCTGACCTACGCCTTCATGACCGACGATTTTTCCGTGGCCTACGTCGCCAGCAACTCCAACAGCGCGTTGCCCTGGTATTACAAGTTCAGTGCGGTGTGGGGTGCCCATGAAGGTTCGCTGCTGCTCTGGGCATTGATCCTGGCCGGCTGGACCTTCGCCGTCTCGGTGTTCTCCCGGCAGTTGCCCCAGGTGATGCTGGCCCGGGTACTGGCGGTGATGGGCCTGATCAGTACCGGCTTCCTGCTGTTCCTGATCGTCACCTCCAACCCGTTCGAGCGCATCCTGCCGCAGATGCCCAGCGATGGCCGCGACCTCAATCCGCTGTTGCAAGACATCGGCCTGATCGTGCACCCACCCATGCTGTACATGGGGTACGTCGGCTTCTCCGTGGCCTTCGCCTTCGCCATCGCGGCCTTGCTCGGCGGACGCCTGGATGCCGCCTGGGCTCGCTGGTCGCGGCCCTGGACCATTGTCGCCTGGGCCTTCCTCGGCATCGGCATCACCCTCGGTTCGTGGTGGGCCTACTACGAACTCGGCTGGGGCGGCTGGTGGTTCTGGGATCCTGTGGAAAACGCCTCGTTCATGCCCTGGCTGGTGGGCACGGCACTGATCCATTCCCTGGCCGTCACGGAAAAGCGCGGCGTGTTCAAAAGCTGGACCGTGCTGCTGGCCATCGCGGCGTTTTCCCTGAGCCTGCTCGGGACGTTCCTGGTGCGCTCCGGTGTCCTGACGTCGGTGCATGCCTTCGCCTCGGACCCTGAGCGCGGCGTGTTCATCCTGATGTTCCTGTTGTGCGTGGTCGGCGGTTCGCTGACGTTGTTCGCCCTGCGCGCGCCGGTGGTGAAAAGCCAGGTGGGCTTCAACCTCTGGTCGCGGGAAACCCTGTTGCTGGGCAACAACCTGGTGCTGGTGGTGGCCGCGTCGATGATCCTGCTGGGGACGCTGTACCCGCTGGTGCTCGATGCGTTGTCCGGGGCCAAGCTGTCGGTCGGTCCGCCGTACTTCAACGCCTTGTTCATCCCGCTGATGGGGATCCTGATGGTGGTGATGGCCATCGGCGTACTGGTGCGCTGGAAAGACACGCCGGTCAAGTGGTTGCTGGGCATGCTGACGCCGGTGCTGCTGGGCACGGCGGCCCTGGCCGTGGTGGCCGGGGTGGCTTATGGCGACTTCAACTGGGCGGTGCTGGCCACTTTCGTACTGGCAGCCTGGGTGCTGCTGGCCGGTGTCCGAGACATTCTCGACAAGACCCGCCACAAAGGCCTGGTCAAGGGCCTGCCAACCTTGACCCGCAGCTACTGGGGCATGCAGATCGCCCACTTGGGCATCGCCGTCTGCGCCCTGGGCGTGGTGCTGTCCAGCCAGAACAGCGCCGAGCGCGACCTGCGCCTGGCCCCGGGAGAGTCCATGGAGCTGGCCGGGTATCAGTTCGTGTTCGAGGGCGCCAAGCATTTCGAAGGCCCGAACTTCACCTCCGACAAAGGCACCGTGCGGGTCATTCGCGACGGCCGGGAAGTGACGGTCCTGCACCCGGAAAAACGTCTGTACACCGTGCAGAACTCGGTGATGACCGAGGCCGGCATCGATGCCGGTTTCACCCGCGACCTGTATGTGGCACTGGGTGAATCCCTGGGCGATGGCGCCTGGGCCGTGCGGGTGCACGTCAAGCCGTTCGTGCGCTGGATCTGGTTCGGTGGCCTGCTCACCGGTCTTGGCGGGGTCCTGGCGGCGCTGGATCGGCGTTATCGGGTCAAGGTGAAAACCCGGGTGCGCGAAGCCCTGGGCGTGACGGGAGCCACTGCATGAGACGTTGGTTGATGGTGTTGCCGCTGGCGCTGTTCCTGGTGGTGGCGGTGTTTCTGTACCGGGGGCTCTACCTGAACCCGGCCGAGCTGCCCTCGGCGATGATCGGCAAGCCGTTCCCGGAGTTTTCCCTGCCGTCGGTGCAGGGTGACAAGACCCTGACCCGCGCCGACCTGCTGGGCAAGCCGGCGCTGGTCAATGTGTGGGGCACCTGGTGCATCTCTTGCCGGGTCGAGCACCCGGTGCTGAACAAACTGGCGCAGAACGGCGTGGTGATCTACGGCGTCAATTACAAGGACGTCAACGCCGACGCGCTGAAATGGCTCGCCGAGTTCCATAACCCTTACCAGTTGGATATTCGCGACGAGGAGGGCTCCCTGGGCCTGAACCTGGGGGTCTATGGGGCGCCGGAAACCTTTTTCATCGACGCCAAGGGCATCATCCGCGACAAGTTTGTCGGGGTGATCGACGAACAGGTCTGGCGCGAGAAGCTGGCCGCCAAATACCAGGCACTGGTTGACGAGGCCAAGCCATGAGGCGCTGGCTGGCAGCCGCCATGCTCGGGTTGAGCCTGGTGGGGGTGGCCCATGCCGCCATCGACACTTACGAATTCGCCAACGACGGCGAGCGCGAGCGTTTTCGCGAGCTGACCAAGGAACTGCGCTGCCCCAAGTGCCAGAACCAGGACATCGCCGACTCCAACGCACCGATTGCCGCTGACCTGCGCAAGGAAATCTTCCGCATGCTCGGCGAGGGCAAGGACAACCAGCAGATCATCGACTTCATGGTGGACCGCTACGGTGAGTTCGTGCGCTACAACCCTGCCTTGTCCTCCAAGACCGCGCTGCTCTGGTTCGGCCCCGCCGGGCTGTTGCTCGGTGGCTTCGTGGTCATCGCCGTGATCGTGCGTCGCCGTCGGGTGCAACGTACGGCTGCTCCGGACACGCTTTCCGTCGAAGAGCGCCAGCGCCTCGACCAACTGTTGGATACAACCAAGCATGATTGATTTCTGGCTCGCCGCAGGTCTGCTGCTCCTGATTGCCCTGAGTTTTCTGTTGATTCCTGTGTTGCGTGGTCGCCGTGCCCAGCGCGAAGAGGACCGTACCGCGCTCAACGTGGCGCTGTACCAGGAGCGTGTCGCTCAATTGCAGGCCGAGCGGGAGGAGGGCGTGCTCAACGCCGCGCAGTTGGAAACCGGCCGCGCCGAAGCCGCCCGTGAGCTGCTGGCCGACACCGAGGGCGCCGAGGCGCCGCGCGAGTCGCGCCTGGGCAAGCCCTTGCCGTTGCTCGCCGCCGTGCTGGTGCCGTTGCTGGGCCTGGGGCTGTACCTGCATTTCGGTGCCAGCGACAAGGTCGAACTGACCCGTGAGTTCGCCCAGGCGCCGCAGTCGATGGAAGAAATGACCCAACGCCTGGAGCGGGCGGTGGCGGCGCAACCGGACAACGCCGAGGGCCTGTATTTCCTTGGCCGTACGTACATGGCCCAGGATCGGCCCGCGGATGCAGCGAAGATCTTCCAGCGCACCGTGGCGGTGGCGGGCCGCCAACCCGAACTGCTGGGCCAGTGGGCCCAGGCGCAGTACTTCGCCGACGGCAAGAAATGGTCGGACCAGGTCCAGGCCCTGACCGACGAAGCGCTGAAGCTCGATCCCAAGGAGGTCACCAGCCTCGGCCTGCTGGGCATCGCCGCGTTCGAGGGCGAACGTTACCAGGACGCGATCGATTACTGGAGCCGCCTGTTGGTGGAGCTACCGGAGGGTGACAAGTCCCGCGAGGCGTTGCAGGGCGGTATCGCCCGCGCCACCGAGAAGCTCCAGGCCGCTGGCGGCCAGGTTGCGCCGGCCCAGGCTCAGACCCGGGCACCTGCCGCCAAGGCGGCCGCCGTGCTCAAGGTGCGTGTCGAGCTGGCGCCGGCGCTCAAGGCCAAGGTGCAGCCAGGCGACAGCGTGTTCATCTTCGCCCGCGCCGCGTCCGGCCCGCCGGCCCCGCTGGCGGCCAAGCGCCTGACTGTCGCCGACCTGCCGGTGACTGTAGAGCTGGGGGATGCGGACGCGATGATGCCGCAGCTGAAACTGTCGAACTTCCCTGAAGTCCAACTGGTGGCGCGGATTTCCCGTGCCGGTCAACCCACCGCCGGTGAATGGATCGGCCGCAGCCAACCCCTGGCGAGCAGCACCACCGCGCCGCAGCACCTGACCATCGACAGCCCGGACCAATAACAGGAATTCGCACCATGACCGCCATCGCTCGTATCACTTTGCTCACGCTCGTCCTGGGCCTGAGCGCTTGTGCGGTCCAGCGTCCGCCGGAGCCTTCGACGCCACTGCCGCCGATTCCGCCGTCGACCCCGACCACCAAGCCTGGCCCGTCCACGCCGCCGGGCAAACCGGCCACCCCGAGCAAACCGGCCAAGCCAGTGCCACGCACTTCCGCCAGCTTCGCCCCGCCGCCGGGCGGCAACAGCCATTGGGATGCCAAGCTGGGGGTGTATGTGCTGGATAACCAGACCAACACCTTCTATCGCCAACGCACCTACTACCGTTGGAACAACGGCTGGAGCCGCTCCGTCAGCCCGAACGGCCCGTGGGAAGACACCACCATCGAGGGCGTGCCGGCGGGGTTGGGGCGGCAGTTTCACTAATCGCTAAGAATCTCTCTGGGGAGAGCTTTCTGAGGCAAAGGTGCATTCTGTGGCGAGGGAGCTTGCTCCCGCTGGGCGGCGAAGCAGCCCAATCCAGTCACCGCGCTTGATCAGGCATGTCTCATTTGGTCGGTTTTGCGACTGCTGCGCAGCTTCGCGCGAGCAAGTTCCTTCGCCACAATGAGTCCGTCTCGCCTATGCGTAGCACCGGGGATTTTGTGTTTCTGAATATTCATTGAACAAAATTTTCACAAAACCTTGCGGACAATCCCCCGCGCTTTTATCGCGGCCGGTTATTTAATGGCAATGCCATGGCCGTTCGTGCAAACATTTGCGCACTCGCGCAAGCCCCGGGGCCAGGCATTGGCCAACAGAGGGCGCGCCGTTGTTCCTTTTTGTCACTCAAACTCCAATAGGTCCTAAAACGACATGGCAATCCCGGACGCCCTGAGTCAGCAGCGCACTACGCATCGCCTGCTGCAACCGACCGTCAAATCGCACCTGGCCTACACCCTGCTTTGCGCCCTGGTGATGATGGTCATGTTCAGCCTGCTGCGCGTTGCGCTGCTGGTCTACAACCGCGAGATGATCCTCGACACCCCGGCCTCTACCTTTGTCGAAGCGTTCGTCAACGGCTTGCGATTCGACCTGCGCCTGGTGGTCTACCTCTGCATTCCATTGCTGCTGGCGTTGTTCAGCGCCAGGGCCATGGCGGCACGTGGGTTCTTTCGTTTCTGGCTGACGGTCACCTCCAGCATCGCCTTGTTCCTGGGCCTGATGGAGATGGACTTCTACCGTGAATTCCACCAGCGCCTCAACGGCCTGGTCTTCCAGTATGTAAAGGAAGACCCGAAGACCGTGATGAGCATGCTCTGGTACGGCTTCCCGGTGGTGCGCTACCTGCTGGCCTGGGTCGGCGGCACGATCATCCTGAGCCTGGCGTTCAAGGGCGCCGACCGGGCGACCCGTCCGCGCGGCCCGTTCAGCGGTGGCAGCATCGGCACGCGCCAGATCGCCCCGTGGTACGGACGTGTAGCGGTGTTCATGGTCTGCCTGCTGGTGGCCGTGGTCGCCGCCCGTGGCACCCTGCGCCAGGGCCCGCCGCTGCGTTGGGGCGACGTGTACACCACCGACTCGAACTTCGCCAACCAGCTGGGCCTCAACGGCACGCTGTCGCTGGTGGCGGCGGCCAAGAGCCGGATGTCCGAAGACCGTGACAACATCTGGAAAGCCACCCTCGAACAACCGTTGGCCCAGCAGACCGTGCGCGACATGCTGGTCATGCCCGACGACAAGCTGGTGGACACCGAGACCGCCGCCGTGCGCCGCGACTACACGCCGCCGGCCGACAAGACGCTGCCCATCAAGAATGTGGTGGTGATCCTCATGGAAAGCATGGCCGGTCACTCGGTGGGCGCCCTGGGCGCATCGGGCAACATCACGCCTTACCTGGACAAGCTGTCCAAGGAAGGCCTGCTGTTCGACCGCTTCTTCTCCAACGGCACCCACACCCACCAGGGCATGTTCGCCACCATGGCGTGCTTCCCGAACCTGCCCGGTTTCGAATACCTGATGCAGACGCCGGAAGGCAGCCACAAGCTGTCGGGACTGCCGCAATTGCTCAGTGCCCGTGACTACGACGACGTGTACGTCTACAACGGCGACTTTGCCTGGGACAACCAGTCGGGGTTCTTCAGCAGCCAGGGCATGACCAACTTCATCGGGCGTAACGATTTCGTCAACCCGGTGTTCTCCGATCCGACCTGGGGCGTGTCCGACCAGGACATGTTCGACCGTGGCCTGATCGAGCTCAAGGCGCGGGAAAATGGCAAGCCGTTCTACGCCTTGCTGCAGACCCTGTCGAACCACACGCCGTATGCGCTGCCGACACCGTTGCCAGTGGAGCGGGTGACCGACCGTGGCAGCCTGAATGAACACCTGACCGCCATGCGCTACGCCGACTGGGCCCTGGGCCAGTTCTTCGAGAAGGCCCGCAAGGAACCGTACTTCAAGGAAACCCTGTTTGTGGTGGTGGGCGACCATGGCTTCGGCAACGAACGCCAGATCACCGAAATGGACCTGGGCCGCTTCAACGTGCCGTTGCTGCTGATCGGCCCGGGCGTCCAGGAGAAGTTCGGCCAGCGCAGCCACACCGTGGGTACCCAGGTCGATATCGTGCCGACCATCATGGGCCGGATCGGCGGTCAGGTGCGCAACCAGTGCTGGGGGCGTGACCTTTTGAACCTGCCGCAGGGCGATACCGGTTTTGGCGTGATCAAGCCATCGGGCAGCGAACAGACCACGGCGATCATCAAGGACGACCAGATCCTGGTGCTGCCGAAGGAAAAGGAAATGCCGCCAAAGATGTATCGCTATGAACTGGGTGCCAACCCCCGTGCGGAGATCGTCCCGGATGCACCGGACACCGCAGCGATGAAACTCAAGCTCGAGTCGTTCCTGCAGACGGCCACCAAGAGCTTGTTGGATAACACCGCCGGTGTTATCGACGGCAAGCCGGACTGATTATCGGCGAGCATAAAAAAAGAGGCCCGTAAGGGCCTCTTTTTTTGTTCTTAGTGGTTCATATCTTGCCCAGTAGTAGCAGGACCAACAGCACCACCAACACCACACCGATAATACCGGACGGGCCGTAACCCCAACTTCTGGAGTGCGGGAAGACCGGCAGACCACCGATCAGCAGGAGGATCAGGATAATGATAAGAATTGTGCCCATTGTAGATTTCCTTATTGGTCAGTTCTGGGTTGATGCAACTTTTGACTGCCAGCGCGCATGCATTAAATCCGGGCGGCTTAATAGGTCCGACCGTAACGTCCTGTAAAAAATTCAATGTTTTTTAGTACCCGCTACAAAGTGTGCAAGCCGCCACGGGGCCCTTCACATCCCGCCATGGTTTGCCCTCGCCATTCAGCAATCTGATGGAGCGTGGGGACGGCCGGGTCCTTCGCTACACTCGGCCTATCTCTCCCGGAACAACAAGGCTGTCTGCTATGCAAAATCGCATGATGATCACTGGGGCCGGCTCCGGCCTGGGCCGCGAAATCGCGTTGCGCTGGGCCCGCGAAGGCTGGCGCCTGGCCTTGTCGGATGTCAGTGAGCCCGGCCTGGTGGAAACCCTGAGGTTGGTGCGCGAGGCAGGTGGCGACGGTTTCATCCAACGTTGCGATGTGCGCGACTACAGCCAACTGACGGCCTTCGCCCAGGCCTGCGAAGAGAAGTTCGGCGGCATCGACATCATCGTCAATAACGCGGGCGTGGCCTCGGGCGGGTTCTTCAGCGAACTGTCCCTGGAAGACTGGGACTGGCAGATCGCAATCAACCTGATGGGCGTGGTCAAGGGCTGCAAGGCGTTCTTGCCGTTGCTGGAGCAGAGCCGCGGCAAAATCATCAACATCGCCTCCATGGCCGCGCTGATGCAAGGGCCGGCCATGAGCAACTACAACGTGGCCAAGGCCGGCGTGGTGGCCTTGTCGGAAAGCCTGCTGGTTGAACTGGCCCAGCAGGAAATCGGCGTGCACGTGGTGTGCCCGTCGTTCTTCCAGACCAACCTGCTCGACTCCTTCCGTGGGCCGACACCGGCCATGAAGGCCCAGGTTGGCAAACTGCTGGAAAGCTCGCCCATCAGCGCCGCCGACATCGCCGATTACATCTACCAGCACGTCGCCCAGGGCCAGTTCATGATCCTGCCCCACGAGCAGGGGCGGGCGGCGTGGGCGCTCAAGCAGCAGGCCCCGCAGAAGCTCTACGACGAAATGACCGTCATGGCCGACAAGATGCGCGCCAAGGCTCGACAGAACCCGAGTTGACCTGGCGGCCCGGTGTCCTCAGGATGGCGCGATTCGGCCTTCCTGATGGACATTTGCATGCTCAATTACCTGTGGTTCTTTCTTGCCGCGCTGTTTGAAATCGCCGGTTGCTACGCGTTCTGGATGTGGCTGCGCCAGGGCAAGAGCGCCTGGTGGATCGCCCCGGCGCTGATCAGCCTGACCCTCTTTGCCCTGTTGCTGACCCGCATCGAAGCCACTTATGCCGGTCGCGCCTACGCCGCCTATGGCGGTATCTACATCATCGCCTCGATTGGCTGGCTGGCCGTGGTGGAGCGGGTGCGGCCGCTGGGTTCGGACTGGATCGGCGTGGCGCTGTGCGTGCTGGGGGCGAGCGTGATCCTGTTCGGGCCACGCTTCTCGGCGACCTGAAATAAACGCCGCTATACAGGTTTTGCAGGACGTTTCCGTCAGCCCGAAGTGCTTTGCTTGTAGGGCCTTACTGATTTGTCGTGGGAGCCTTGAGAAGCTGAATCAGGCCGGGCATGGTCGAGGTCCAGACATTCTTAAGGACAAGAACCATGCTCGTACTAAGCCGCGCTGTGGGCGAACTGATTTCCATCGGTGACGACATTTCCGTTCGCGTGCTGTCGGTCACCGGCGGCACCGTGCGTTTTGGCGTCGAAGCGCCCCGACACATCGATGTCCATCGCTCCGAAATCTACGAAAAGATCCAGAAGAAAAAAGCCCACGCCCAGCGCAAGGCCTGTTCAGTCGAATAGGTGCTTGGGCACGTCGTGCTTGAGCATCAGTTGGCACTGTTCGCTCTCGGGATCGAACACGATCATCGCCTGGCCCTTGGTCAGCGCTTGTCGAACGCGCAGTACGCGAGTTTCGAGGGGCGTGTCGTCGCCATTGTCGGTGCCGTCGCGGGTCACGAAATCCTCGATCAGGCGGGTGAGTGTGTCGACTTCGAGTTGGTCGTGGGGAATCAGCATGGGGTACCTCGGCTAGACAATGAGGCGATGCTACGGCCAACGGGCGTTTGCGGCTAGCCGGGGTGCGTTGTCGGCTTCGCGAGCAAGCTCGCTCTCACATTGGCATGCAACCTTTGTGGGAGCGAGCTTGCTCGCGAAATCGGTTTTGCTGACGCCGCCCTTCAAGGCGGGCGCCTCAGCTGTCCGACCGTTGCCCCAGCAGGCTATCCACCGAAGGCACCCGGGTATCGCTTTCCATCTGCGCATCGTGTTCGATCTGGTGACTGAAGCGGTCCAGCGAGCCTTGGGCCGGTTGCGCGTCGCTGGCAAACACGGGTGGGCTGAGGATGTAGGCGCCGAGCAAGCGGCTGAGGGCGGCCAGGCTGTCGATGTGGGTGCGTTCGTAGCCATGGGTGGCGTCGCAGCCGAAGGCCAGCAGGGCGGTGCGAATGTCGTGGCCGGCGGTGATGGCCGAGTGGGCGTCGCTGAAATAATAGCGGAACAGATCCCGGCGGGCCGGCAGCTCGTTCTCCTTGGCCAGTTTCAGCAGGTGTCGCGACAGGTGGTAGTCGTAGGGGCCACCGGAGTCCTGCATGGCCACGCTCACCGCATGTTCGCTCGACTGCTGGCCGGGCGCGACCGGCGCGATATCGATGCCGACGAATTCGCTGACGTCCCAGGGCAGCGCGGCGGCTGCACCGCTGCCGGTTTCCTCGGTGATGGTGAACAGCGGGTGGCAGTCGATCAGCAGTTCTTCACCGCTGTCGACAATGGCCTTGAGTGCCGCCAGCAGCGCGGCGACGCCGGCCTTGTCATCCAGGTGGCGGGCGCTGATGTGACCGCTTTCGGTGAACTCCGGCAACGGGTCGAAGGCCACGTAGTCGCCAACGCTCACGCCCAGGGTTTCGCAATCGGCGCGGGTGGTGCAGTAGGCGTCCAGGCGCAGTTCGATGTGGTCCCAGCTGATGGGCATTTCATCCACGGCGGTGTTGAACGCATGCCCGGATGCCATCAAGGGCAGCACGCTGCCGCGAATCACGCCGGTGTCGGTAAACAGGCTGACCCGGCTGCCCTCGGCAAACCGGCTCGACCAGCAGCCCACCGGGGCCAAGGTCAGGCGTCCATTGTCCTTGATGGCCCGTACCGAGGCGCCGATGGTGTCCAGGTGCGCGGACACCGCGCGGTCGGGGCTGTTCTTGCGGCCCTTGAGGGTGGCGCGAATGGTGCCGCGACGGGTCATTTCAAAGGGGATACCCAACTCTTCGAGCCGTTCGGCGACATAGCGCACGATGGTGTCGGTGAAGCCGGTCGGGCTGGGAATGGCGAGCATTTCCAGCAAGACTTTTTGCAGGTATTCGAGATTCGGTTCGGGAATTTTGCTGATCATGGAAACTCCTCTCGGACGATAAGGTTAGGCAGAAGAGCCTTGTGGCGAGGGAGCTTGCTCCCGTTCGAACGCAAAGCGGTCGCAGCTCCAGCCCTGAATAATCCGGACATTCGCATCGAAGGGGGGCGCTCCGCGACCCAGCGGGAGCAAGCTCCCTCGCCACTGGGAACGGTGCTCAGGCCACCGCCTGGCTATGGGGAAACAGCAGGTCCACAAAGCGTTCAGCAGTGGGTTGCGGTTCATGGTTGGCCAGGCCGGCGCGTTCGTTGGCTTCGATGAACACATAGTCGGGCTGGTCGGCCGCCGGCACCAGCAGGTCAAGGCCGACCATGGGAATGTCCAACGCTCGGGCGGCGCGTACCGCCGCATCGGCCAGGGTCGGATGGAGGATGCCGGTGACGTCTTCCAGTACCCCGCCGGTATGAAGGTTGGCCGTGCGCCGCACGAACAGATGCTCTCCGGCCGGCAGGACGCTGTCGTAGTCGAACCCCGCCGCCTTGAGCGTGCGCTCGGTCTCGGCATCCATCGGGATCTTGCTTTCGCCACCTGTGGCGGCCTGGCGTCGGCGACTCTGGGCTTCGATCAGGGCGCCGATGGTGTGACGGCCGTCGCCGATCACTTCCGCCGGCCGCCGGATGGCGGCCGCCACCACTTCGAAACCGATCACCAGGATCCGCAGGTCCAACCCCTCGTGGAAGCTTTCCAGCAGCACCCGGCTGTCGAACTGCCGAGCCGCTTCGATGGCGGCTTGTACTTCTTCAATGGTGCGCAGGTCCACTGCCACGCCCTGGCCTTGTTCACCGTCCAGCGGCTTGACCACGACCCGTTCGTGCTCGTCGAGAAACGCCAGGTTGTCGTCGGCATTGCCCGCCAGTTGTTGCGCCGGCAGGTTCAGGCCGGCGTTCTTCAGCACCTTGTGGGTCAGGCTCTTGTCCTGGCACAGGGTCATGCTGATGGCGCTGGTCAGGTCACTCAGGGATTCGCGGCAACGCACCCGGCGGCTGCCGTGGACCAGGGTGAACAACCCGGCCTCGGCGTCGTCCACCTGGACCTCGATGCCGCGACGGTGGGCTTCCTCGACAATGATCCGCGCATAAGGGTTGAACTGAGCCTCGGGACCCGGGCCAAGGAACAGCGGCAGGTTGATGCCGTTCTTGCGTTTGATGGCAAAGGTCGAGAGGTTGCGGAAACCGAGCTTGGCGTAGAGGTTTTTCGCCAAGCGATTGTCGTGCAGCACCGACAGGTCGAGGTAGCTCAGGCCCCGGCTCATGAAATGCTCGATGAGATGGCGCACCAGCACTTCGCCAACACCTGGCCGTGAGCATTGCGGGTCCACGGCGAGGCACCAGAGGCTGCTGCCGTTTTCCGGGTCGTTGAAGGCTTTCTGGTGATTCAGGCCCATGACGCTGCCGATCACCGCGCCGGTATCGTCGTCTTCGGCCAGCCAGTAGACCGGGCCGCCTTCGTGACGCGGGGTCAGGCGTTGCGGGTCGATGGGCAACATGCCGCGGGCCTGGTAAAGCTGGTTGATGGCTTGCCAGTCGGCGTCCCCTTGCGCCCGGCGGATGCGAAACCCACGGAACACCCGCGTGGCCTGGCGATAATCGCTGAACCACAGGCGCAAGGTGTCGGACGGGTCGAGGAACAGATGCGCCGGTTCCAGCCCCAGGACTTGCTGGGGCGCGGCGACGTACAGGGCAATGTCGCGTTCGCCCGGTTGCTCATTGAGCAGTTCCTGGGCCAGGCAAGCCGGGTCGGGGAACGTGTGGCCGATCAGCAGCCGACCCCAGCCGCAGTGGACGGCGATCGGGTCAGCGCCCATTGCGCTGCCATCTTCGGCCAGGCGCGCCTGCAGACGTTCGTACGAAGGCGCCTGGCCCCGCAAGAGGCGTTGGTTGTGAACGGTAGGGTGGGGTTTCATCAATCAGATTCCTTGCTCGCTGAGCCACAGGTTCAGCGCCGCCAGTTGCCACAGGCGCGAACCGCGCAGCGGGGTCAATTGGCCGTTGGGGTCGGTGAGCAGGCGGTCGAGCATGGCCGGGTTGAACAGGCCGCGATCCTGGCTCGGATCCAGCAGCAGTTCGCGCACCCAGGCCAGCGTGTCGCCTTCCAGGTGCTTGAGCCCAGGCACGGGGAAATAGCCCTTCTTGCGGTCGATTACCTCGCTGGGGATCACGCGCCGGGCGGCTTCCTTGAGCACCTGCTTGCCGCCGTCGGGCAGCTTGAACTTCGCCGGCACCCGGGCCGAAAGCTCCACCAACCGGTAGTCGAGGAACGGCGTGCGCGCTTCCAGGCCCCAGGCCATGGTCATGTTGTCGACGCGCTTGACCGGGTCGTCCACCAGCATCACCGTGCTGTCCAGGCGCAGCGCCTTGTCGACCGCGGCGTCGGCGCCGGGTTGGGCGAAATGTTCCTTGACGAAGTCACCGGCGGCGTCATTGGCCGTCAGCCACTTGGGCTGCACGGTGTCGGCGTATTCCTCGTAGCTACGGTCGAAGAATGCGGCACGGTAGGCCGCGTAAGGGTCGCTGGCGTCGTCCACTTGCGGGTACCAGTGATAACCGGCGAACAGCTCATCGGCACCCTGGCCGCTTTGCACCACCTTGCAATGCTTGGCCACTTCTCGCGACAGCAGGTAAAAGGCGATGCAGTCGTGGCTGACCATCGGTTCGCTCATGGCGCGGAAGGCCGCCGGCAGTTGTTCGATGATCTCTTTTTCGTCGATGCGCAGTTGATGGTGGCGGGTGCCATAGTGCTTGGCGATCAGGTCCGAATACTGGAATTCGTCGCCGCGCTCGCCGCCGGCATCCTGGAAACCGATGGAAAAGGTGGACAAGTCTTCCACGCCGACTTCGCGCAGTAACCCCACCAACAGGCTCGAGTCGACGCCGCCGGACAACAGCACGCCCACATCGACGGCCGCGCGTTGGCGAATGGCGACGGCTTCGCGGGTGCTGTCGAGCACGCGGTCGATCCAGTCTTCCAGATTCAGGTTCTGTTCATCGGCGCGGGGGCCGTAGGGCAGGGTCCACCAGGTTTTCTGCTCGGTGGTGCCGTCGGCTTCGACCCGCATCCAGGTGGCTGGCGGTAGTTTTTCGACGCCGGCCAACAGGGTGCGAGGCGCCGGGACCACCGCATGGAAATTCAGGTAGTGGTTCAGGGCCACCGGGTCGAGCATCGGGCTGATGTCACCGCCCTTGAGCAGGGCCGGCAGGGCCGAGGCAAAGCGCAAGCGCTGGCCAGTGCGCGACAGGTACAGCGGCTTGACGCCGAGGCGGTCGCGGGCGATGAACAGCCGCTTGGCGTCCCGTTCCCAGATGGCGAAGGCAAACATGCCGTTGAGCTTGGGCAGCAGGGCCTCGCCCCAGGCGTGATAGCCCTTGAGCAGCACTTCGGTGTCGCCGCCGGAATGGAAGGCGTAGCCCAGTGCTTCAAGCTCGGCGCGCAGTTCCGGGAAGTTGTAGATGGCGCCGTTGAAGGCCAGGGACAGGCCCAACTGATTGTCGATCATCGGCTGCGCCGAGCCGTCCGACAGGTCCATGATCTTCAGGCGACGGTGGCCCAGGGCAATCGGCCCCTGGCTATGGAAACCCCATGCGTCAGGGCCACGCGGGGCCAGGTGATGGGTGATTCGCTCTACGGCCGCAAGGTCCGCAGGTTGTTGATCGAAACGTAACTCTCCAGCTAATCCGCACATAAGTCCTTACCGGTTTTTCCGTTGGGGAGGGGTCAAGCAACGTCCGCCGAAAGGGCGGGTACTCTGAAACTGACCGGTGGGATTGCTGTGAGTTTTAGATCGATGCGTTATAAGCCGACGGACGGGACGGCTCCGGCGGGCTCTCGCATGACGCCGATGCAGAAGCTGGCGGGGCTAATGGTACTGCCCCTGCACTGATGGTCGCCGACGCAGGTGCGACCGGCAGTGCAGGAATGGCGGATGGGCCTGCTATGGGGTAACCGCCAACGACAGGACCATCACTTCGACCATTCATTGAAGAGCTTCTGATACCGAACAGCGATGGGGCATATTTCGTCGCGGAGTTTGCAGGAAGCAACAGCGAAGTTTACTGCACGCTGCTGACCATAATCCTTCATGTGTTTGAAACCATCAGCGTATGAGAAGTATCCTTCCTGAATGAACTTTGCCAACTCGTCGCGCATGGTATCCAATCCTTGGGATATTGGCCTGTCGTACCGATTTGTTTTACTCATGCTCTTCCATTCATACATGGCGGCGACCACGAAGAAGTGACCGTTGATCACGCTCACATGGCCATCAGGGAGGTCATCAGAGATGTATTCAGCAAACCATATGTTTCCTTCAGGGGTCTTGTATGAATACTTCTTGACGATGGTGTCCAGGTATTCATTAATCAACCCATCGTTCGATGTGTCCCCTGTCGAGTTCCTGATGTGCATCAGGCCTACAGCGATAGCCGCGTTCCCGAAAGCCGAGTACCAAGGCGCCGACATCGGGTACTTGTCGAAGACGTATGGGAACCGGTAGATGACTCGGTAGTTACCATCGCTATCAACAATCGAGTTTGCCTTCATCTCATCCATCAGAGCCTTGACCGTCGCCTCAAGGCGAGGCTTGTCATTGGCGATGCTCTGAAGCGCCGCTGCATTCGATGCCCAGAAATAAGGCGACCATTTGGCAGGGTTCTGCGATTTCTCGTACTGGGAGTCAGAACTTGCCCACGTAGGGTTGTTGTGAGCTTGCAAGGAAATGGGCTTGAGCATCTCGCCTGGCGACAAAGTGTTGAAGTTATCCTGCTTGCTGCATGCAGCGCTTGTGATAATCGCAGCCAGTGCGATAAGCCTTATTATTTTATTCATGCCCATGCCCTAACTCCATTCAGTGGCGCGAACTCTACTGTTCGTGCAGGATTTTACACAATGCGTCATGGCCAGCTACGGGGCTGGCGGCTGTCCAAATGCGAGGTTCGGCCCTGAACCATGGCAGGCTTTAGATGAGGTTAGAGATGCATATTGGATAGCTCCGACTGAATCTGCATCGACGGCAGAATAGGGCTTATTCTGGGGTGCTTATCACGGCCAGTGCAGTTTTCACGAATTCATCGTTCCGTTCGAGAGTCGCCAACGGCTTCCATAGGGATTCTTATGTGGTTCAGGCCTTGCCTCGAATCAACGCTCGCAACGCGAACCGGTTCGGGTGGCAGGCTTCGGCCACGCTTCGGGGCAGCGGCAGGGGTTCGTCGTCGAGCCAGGCGGCGATCAGTTCGCCCGACAGGGGCGCGGTGATCAGGCCGCGCGAGCCGTGGCCGCTGTTGACGTAGAGGCCGTCGAGCCAGGGGCAGGGGATGTCCGGCACTTGCCGGGCGTCTTTGCTCAAGGCGTGGTAAGCCTCGTGGAAGGCCTGGCTGTCAGCTAGGGGCCCTACGATCGGCAGGTAGTCCGGGCTGGTGCAGCGGAACGCCGCGCGGCCTTCGAGCCGTTGCGGGTCCAGGGTGGCGGCGCCGAGGCGTTCGAGCAGGTCCTCGGAAATTTCTTCGAGCATCTGCAGGTTGCCGGCGTGTTCGGCAGCGGTGGGGGTCAGGTCGTCGCTGTTGAAGTCGAAGCTGGCGCCCAGGGTGTGCTCGCCCAGACGTGGCGGCGCCACGTAGCCTTCGGCGCAGACCACGGTCGCCAGGTCCTGGCTGCGCGCGGTTTGCGGCAGCCGGGTGATTTGCCCGCGAATGCGCTTGAGGGGCAATCCGGCGGCCGGTTCGAAACGCTTGATTTCGGCGGCACTGGCGAGGATCACCACCGGCGCGCTGGCCAGGCAGCGTTGACCGTCCCACGCTTGCCACTGGCCATCGACGCGACGCAATTGCAGCACGTCATGGTGCGCTTGCACCTCGATCGCGGTGCCCGAGGCCTGCCAGCGGCACAGCGCCGGCGGATGCACCCAGCCGGCTTCGGGATAGAACAGACCACCGCAGGCCAGGCCGATACCTGACAGCCTTTGTGCCTCGGGCTGCGCCAGGGGGTGCAGCAAGTCAGCGGGGAACGCCTCGGCCAGTTGCGCCTGGCGCTCGGCTTCCTTGTGATTGAAGGCCAGTTGCAGGACGCCGCAGCCGTCCCAGTCGACGCCCCGTTGCAGGTGCTCCAACAGACGGCGGGTGTAGCCGAAGCCGCTGAGGATCATCTGCGACAGCGCGGTGCCGTGGGCCGACAGCTTGAGGTACAGCACGCCCTGCGGATTGCCCGACGCCTCTTCGGCCAACCCGGCGTGTCGTTCCAGCAGCGTCACCTGCCAGCCCCGCGCGGCGAGGCTGGCGGCGCTGGCGCAACCGGCCAGGCCGCCACCGATCACCAATGCCCGACGCTCGTTGCCGAGGGCCGCGGGGCGGGCGTACCAGGGTTTTGCCGCGGACGGCGCCGGTGTCTGTTCCGGCCGGCCCAGGAACACGCCGCGCAGGATCTCCCATTTATGGCCGATGCCGGGCGTGCGTTTCATCTTGAAACCTGCCGCGTTCAGCAACCGCCGAACCCAACCGGTGCTGGTGAAGGTGCTGAGGGTCGATCCCGGGGCCGCCAGCCGCGCCAGTTCGGCGAACAGCTCGGCCGTCCACATCTCGGGGTTCCTGGCGGGTGCAAACCCGTCGAGGAACCACGCGTCGATGCGGGCATCCAGTTGCGGCAACTGCTCCAGCGCGTCGCCGATCAGCAAGGTCAGCGTCACCCGGCCATTGGCCAGGACCAGGCGTTGGAAACCCTGGTGGATGGCCACGTATTGGTCCAGTAACTGCTGCGCCTGGGCTTGAAGCTGCGGCCAGAGGGCCAGGGCGCGACGCAGGTCCTCGGGGCTCAAGGGGTACTTCTCGACGCTGACGAAATGCAGCCGCGCCCCCGCCGGTGCGCACTGCTCGAACAGTTGCCAGGCGCAGAGGAAGTTCAGGCCGGTGCCGAACCCGGTTTCGCCGATCACCAGGCGCCCGTCCTCGGGCAGCGCGGCGAAGCGCTCGGCCAGCTGGTTCTGTTCAAGGAACACGTAGCGGGTTTCATCCAGCCCCGACTGATCGGAAAAATACACGTCGTCGAACACCCGCGAACGCGGGCGACCCTGTTCATCCCAGTCGAGTTGGGCGTGTTGCTGGATGGGCGTCATGGCAGGCTCGGTGAAAACGGGGAGGCCATTCTAGCTGATCCACAAAGCCGAACGCGCAGCGTGCGCACAGGCATTGTCATGCCAGGCGTAGGGAATGATCCTTCCTGGTGCTACACCGCAGGGCATCCAATCCGCTAGTCTTGGCTGATCCTTGGAAGGAGTTGCCCATGTTTGAATCCGCTGAAATCGGTCACGTCATCGACAAAGACACCTTCGAGGCCGAGGTGCCGGCCCTGCGTGAAGCGCTGCTCGAAGCGCAATTCGAGTTGCAGCAGCAGGGCCGTTTTCCGGTCATCGTGCTGATCAACGGCATCGAAGGCGCGGGCAAGGGTGAGACGGTGAAATTGCTCAATGAGTGGATGGACCCGCGGCTGATCGAAGTGCGCACCTTCGACCAGCAGACCGACGAGGAACTGGCGCATCCTCCGGCCTGGCGCTACTGGCGGATGCTGCCGGCCAAGGGGCGCATGGGGATCTTCTTTGGCAACTGGTACAGCCAGATGTTGCAGGGGCGGGTCCATGGCGAGTTCAAGGATCCGCGGCTCGACCAGGCGATCAACGCCGCCGAGCGCCTGGAAAAAATGCTTTGCGACGAAGGCGCGTTGATCTTCAAATTCTGGTTTCACCTGTCCAAGAAACAGATGAAAGCCCGGCTCAAGGGGCTTAAGGATGACCCGCTGCACAGTTGGCGCATCAGCCCGCTGGACTGGCAGCAATCGCAGACCTACGACAAGTTCGTCAAATACGGCGAGCGGGTCTTGCGTCGTACCAGTCGCGACTACGCGCCTTGGCACGTGATCGAGGGCGTGGACAGCTGTTATCGCAGCCTGACGGTGGGGCGGATTCTGCTCGAAGGCTTGCGCCAGGCGTTGGACCGGCCGAAGGTCAAGCCGGAAAAAGTCGCCGTGGCGCCGCTGCCGGCACTGGACGACCAGGTCACGCTGATCGACAGCCTGGACATGACCCTGCGCCTGGAAAAGGACGACTACGAAGAACAGCTGATTACCGAGCAGGCGCGTTTCGCCGGCCTGCTGCGGGACAAACGCATGCGCCGGCATGCGCTGGTGGCGGTGTTCGAAGGCAACGATGCGGCGGGCAAGGGCGGCGCGATCCGTCGGGTCGCGGCGGCCCTCGATCCGCGCCAATACAGCATCGTGCCGATCGCCGCTCCCACCGAGGAGGAGCGCGCCCATCCCTATATGTGGCGGTTCTGGCGGCATCTGCCGGCACGGGGCAAGTTCACCGTGTTCGACCGTTCCTGGTATGGCCGGGTGCTGGTGGAACGGGTCGAGGGCTTTTGCAGCCGGGCCGATTGGTTGAGGGCCTACGGCGAGATCAACGATTTCGAGGAACAGATCGCCGACGCCGGCGTGGTGGTGGTCAAGTTCTGGCTGGCCATCGACAAGGAAACCCAGCTTGAACGCTTCCAGGCGCGTGAGGAGATCCCGTTCAAGCGCTTCAAGATCACCGAGGACGATTGGCGCAACCGCGACAAGTGGGACGCCTACCGGTCCGCGGTGTGTGACATGGTGGACCGCACCAGCACCGAGATTTCCCCCTGGACACTGGTGGAGGCCAACGACAAGCGTTGGGCCCGGGTCAAGGTGTTACGCACTCTGAACCAGGCGCTGGAGGACGCATTCGAGCGCGCCGACAAGCAGGCGCGCAAACGCAAATCCAGGAAATAGGCCGATGGCGGCGCATACGCGAGGTGAATGATTGTCGCGATCGGTTATGCAGTGGATCTATGCTCGATCCACTCTCAACCGACTACAACAATGGAGTACCGCCATGCGTGAAGTGGTGATCGTCGATAGCGTACGAACCGGCCTGGCCAAGTCTTTTCGCGGCAAGTTCAACATGACCCGCCCGGACGACATGGCGGCGCATTGCGTCAACGCGTTGTTGGCGCGCAATGACCTCGACCCGGCCAGCGTCGAGGACTGCATCGTCGGTGCCGGCTCCAATGAAGGCGCCCAGGGCTACAACATCGGCCGCAACGTCGCGGTGCTCTCGCAACTGGGCACCGGCACCGCCGGCATGACCCTCAACCGCTTCTGCTCCTCCGGCCTGCAAGCCATCGCCATCGCTGCCAACCAGATCGCGTCCGGTTGCAGCGACATCATCGTGGCCGGCGGCGTGGAGTCCATCAGCCTGACGATGAAGAGCGTCAACACCGATAACCTGATCAACCCGCTCCTCAAGGAGCAGGTGCCGGGGATTTATTTCCCCATGGGCCAGACGGCCGAAGTCGTCGCGCGCCGTTACCAGGTCAGCCGCGAGGCGCAGGACCGCTACGCCTTGCAGAGCCAGCAACGCACCGCCAAGGCCCAGGCCGCCGGGCTGTTCGCCGACGAAATCATTGCGATGTCGGTCAAGTACCGGGTCGAAGACAAGCACACCGGCGCGGTGCAGATCCTCGACGGCGTGGTCGACCATGACGACTGCAACCGCCCCGACACCACCTACGAAAGCCTGGCCGGGCTGAAACCGGTGTTTGCCGAGGACGGTTCGGTCACGGCGGGCAACTCGTCGCAACTGTCCGACGGCGCCTCGATGACCCTGGTGATGAGCCTGGAGAAAGCCCTGGCGCTGGGGCTCAAGCCCAAGGCGTTTTTCCGTGGCTTTACCGTGGCCGGTTGCGAGCCCGACGAAATGGGCATCGGCCCGGTGTTCTCGGTGCCCAAGCTGCTCAAGGCCAAGGGCTTGCAGGTGGCCGATATCGACCTGTGGGAACTCAACGAAGCCTTCGCCTCCCAGTGCCTGTACAGCCGCGACCGGTTGGAGATCGACAACGAGAAGTACAACGTCAACGGCGGCTCGATTTCCATCGGCCACCCGTTCGGCATGACCGGCTCGCGGCAGGTGGGGCATCTGGTGCGCGAACTGCAGCGGCGCAATCTGCGCTACGGCGTCGTGACCATGTGCGTGGGCGGCGGGATGGGGGCGACGGGGTTGTTCGAGGCGGTTGGATAACCCCTGCTAACAGAGGTTTTGTGGCGAGGGAGCTTGCTCCCGCTCGGCTGCGCAGCGGTCGTCAATCCTTCGCTACGGTATGTGGGTCAAGGGGGGGGCCGCTTCGCGGCCCAGCGGGAGCAAGCTCCCTCGCCACGGCAAGCTCCCTCTCTACAGCAGGCCCCTCGCCACAGCACGTTCTCTCGTCTCAACAAGCTGCCTGTCACAGGTGGGTGGAGCTTTTCAGGCAGTGCTCAGCCCACGACTTGCGGCAGTTGCAGCATGCGCTCGATGTACGCCGCCACCTCGCGTTCCGCTGTTTCACGATCGGGGAATGGCCCCTCATGCGTACCTTCCCGGGTGTTGAAATAAAATTGGCCGTTCACCCGGCAAATTCGGTCACTGGGAAAGACCATCGCGGGGACGACGTCTTCGGCACGTTTGCCAAGCATGAGCGGCTCCAAAGGAAGGCGAAAGCTGATGGAGTGAAGTTTATGTGTTGTGGCTGGCGGGCGCTTGGGCAGCCGATAGGCGGCAATGTGCCATCCCTTATCATGAACTGTTAGTGACCAACTGTCCCTGTGTTGCCCCGTGATCCATGCCTAGAATAGACGCTCTTTTGTCCTGGGCTTCGAGGATTGCATGCATATTTCATCCGGTCGCTGGGTCTACGGCCTGTTTCTCGCCCTGCTGACCGCCCTGTTATGGGGAATCCTGCCGATCAAGCTCAAGCAAGTGCTGCACGTGATGGACCCGGTCACCGTGACCTGGTTTCGCCTGTTGGTGTCCGGCGGCCTGCTGTTCATCTACCTGGCGGCTACCCGTCGTTTGCCCAGTCGCCGGGTGCTCGGCCCCAGGGGCGGCTGGCTGGTGGCGATGGCGGTGCTGGGGCTGGTGGGCAACTACGTGTTGTACCTGATGGGCCTGAACCGTCTGAGCCCCGGCACGGCGCAACTGGTGGTGCAGATGGGCCCGATCATGCTGCTGGTCGCCAGTCTGTTCGTGTTCAAGGAGCGCTTCAGCATCGGCCAGGGCATCGGCCTGGCGGTGCTGTTGATCGGTTTCGCGCTGTTCTTCAACCAGCGCCTCGTTGAGTTGCTCACATCGCTGAGTGAGTACACCGCCGGGGTGCTGCTGGTGTTGCTGGCGTCCACGGTCTGGACCTTCTATGCCTTGGGGCAGAAGCAATTGCTGACGGTGTGGAATTCACTGCAGGTGATGATGGTGATCTACCTCTTCTGCGCGTTGCTGCTCACGCCCTGGGTGCATCCCTTGGAGGCGTTGCAATTGAGCCCGGTACAAGGTTGGCTGCTGTTGGCCTGCTGCCTCAATACCCTGATCGCCTATGGCGCATTCGCCGAAGCCCTGGCGCACTGGGAGGCGTCACGGGTCAGTGCGACGCTGGCGATTACGCCGTTGGTGACCTTCGCCGCCGTGGCGTTGGCGGCCTGGTGGTGGCCCGACTACGTGCATGCCGAGCAGATCAACCTGCTGGGGTATGGCGGGGCGGTGCTGGTGGTATTGGGCTCGGCGCTGGTCGCGCTGGGGCCTTCGCTGATCGCCGGGCTCAGGGCGCGGCGTCAGCGGTTGGCGGTGGGGCGCTAGGGCAGGGCTTTTCGCGAGCAGGCTCACGAAGGCCTGCTCGCGGTCCATCCAGGCTCAGCCCTGGCTGCCGGCTTCCAACATGTTTTCCGGCCTCACCCAGGCGTCGAACTGTTCATCGGTCAGGTACCCCAGTTGCAACGCCGCCTCACGCAAGGTCAGCCCTTCGCTGTAGGCTTTCTTGGCGATTTCGGCAGACTTGTCGTAGCCGATGTGCGGGTTCAGCGCGGTCACCAGCATCAGCCCACGTTCCAGGTGCGCGGCCATCTGCTCGGCATCCGGTTCGAGGCCGGCGATGCAGTGCTGCTGGAAGTTGCTGCAGCCATCGGCCAGCAACTGGATCGATTGCAGCAGGTTGTGGATGATCACCGGCTTGAACACGTTCAACTGCAAGTGACCCTGGCTGGCGGCGAAGCCGATGGTGACGTCGTTGCCCATCACCTGGCAGGCGAGCATCGACAGGGCTTCGCATTGGGTCGGGTTGACCTTGCCAGGCATGATCGAGCTGCCCGGTTCGTTGGCCGGCAATTTCACCTCGGCGAACCCGGCCCGTGGCCCGGAGCCCAGCAGGCGTAGGTCGTTGGCGATTTTCATCAGGGTCACCGCCAGGGTTTTCAGCGCGCCGGACAACGCGGTGAGCGGTTCATGACCCGCCAGCGCGGCAAACTTGTTCGGCGCGGTGACGAACGGCAGGCCGGAAAGTGCCGCGAGTTCGGCCGCGATCGCTTCGCCAAAGCCATGGGGCGAATTGAGCCCGGTGCCCACCGCCGTGCCGCCCTGGGCCAGTTCACACACCGCTGGCAATGCGGCACGGATCGCCCGTTCGGCATAATCGAGCTGGGCAATGAACGCCGACAGTTCCTGGCCGAAGGTAATGGGCGTGGCGTCCATCATGTGGGTGCGACCGGTCTTGACCAGCTTCAGGTGGCGCGCCGCCAGTTCCGCCAGCCCGCCGGACAATTCGCTGATGGCCGGCAACAGTTGCTTGTGGACGGCCTGCACCGCGGCGATGTGCATGGCGGTGGGGAAGCAGTCGTTGGAGCTCTGGGAGCGGTTGACGTGATCGTTCGGGTGCACCGGGGTCTTGCCGCCGCGGGGGTTGCCCGCCAGCTCGTTGGCGCGCCCGGCGATCACTTCGTTGACGTTCATGTTGCTCTGGGTGCCGCTGCCGGTCTGCCAGACCACCAGTGGGAACTGGTTGTCATGCTGGCCGTCGAGCACTTCGTCGGCGGCCTGTTCGATCAGCCGGGCGATGTCGGCGGGCAGGTCGCCGTTGCGGTCATTGACCCGCGCGGCGGCTTTCTTGATCAGCGCCAGGGCATGCAGCACCGACAGCGGCATGCGTTCATTGCCGATGGCGAAGTTGATCATGGACCGCTGTGTCTGGGCGCCCCAGTAGGCGTCGTCAGGGACTTCAACCTGGCCCAGGCTGTCGGTTTCGGTACGGCTCATCGGGTCAAACTCCTTTAAGGCTGAATGCGCAGTTTAGGCCCGATTGGGCGGCGCCGGTTCCGTCAATCTAGGGGCGGTGAGTCCGGCCCGTCAATCGGACCCAACAAGCGTCGGGGTTGAGGCCCGGCGTTTATTAGGCGCAGAATGGTCGCCCTTGGGGTTTTACCTCGCCTGTAATGAAAGGAAACTCGATGACCCGTCTTCGTGCCATCTGTACCGCAGTTGCTCTGGTATGTGCCAGCGGCCCTGTTTTCGCCGATACCGCCAGCCATAACGCCAGCGCCGAAGCGTTCCTGACCCTGGCGCACGCTGACAAACTGGGCACCCCGGTGTACATGCAAGTGCAGCAGATGTTTGCCCAGCGCTTTGAACAGACCAAGGCCCCCGAGTCGAAGAAAGCCACCCTGGAAACCTACCAGGCCAAGGCCAACGCCGCGCTGGACCAGGCCATCGGCTGGAACAAGCTCAAGCCGGACATGGTCAAGCTCTACACCAGCAACTTCAGCGAGTCGGAGCTCAAGGACCTGGTGGCGTTCTACCAGTCGCCGCTGGGCAAGAAAGTCCTGGAAAAAATGCCGCAGCTGACCCAGCAATCGGCCCAGTTGACCCAGGCCAAGCTTGAAAGCGCGGTGCCGGTGGTCAACAAGCTGCTGGCGGACATGACCGCCGAGCTTGAGCCAAAAGCCGCTGCGCCGGCCAAGAAAAAGCCGTAAGCGGAGCCCGGTATGAGCATGCAGCAACGCATCGAATCGACCCTCGGGCTGTTGCAGCCCGAGCACCTGCAAGTGCTGGATGAAAGCCACATGCACAGCCGTGGGCTACAGACCCACTTCAAGGCCGTGGTGGTCAGCCGGCAGTTCGAGGGGCTCAATCGCGTCAAGCGCCACCAGAAGGTCTACGGCACGCTGGGCGAGCTGATGGGTGAGTTTCACGCGTTGGCGCTGCACACCTACACCCCCGAGGAGTGGGCGCAGATCGACGCCGCCCCGGCTTCGCCGACCTGCGCAGGTGGCAGCAAGCACTGATTCAGGCACTGTGGCGGGGAGCTTGCCGTAGTGAAGGCGCTTTCCGTGGCGAGGGGGCTTGCTCCCGTTGGACCGCGAAGCGGTCCCCCCTGAATAACGCAGGCGACGGCTTCGCCGCCGAGCGGAAGCAAGCTCCCTCGCCACCGGTGTGCTCCTAAAGCCACCGTGTATTTGCTAGAATCCGCAACGCGCCTGCAAGGGCGCTTTTTTTTCGCATCCGGTTCACCCTTTGCGAGGGTAGCCACCTGGAGAAACACCCATGACACAACCCATTGTCGTGGCGGCACTGTATAAGTTCGTCACCCTTGAAGACTACGTCGAACTGCGCGAGCCCCTGCTCAAGGCCATGCTCGATAACGGCATCAAAGGCACCCTGCTGATCGCCGAAGAAGGCATCAACGGCACGGTCTCCGGCACCCGCGAGGGCATCGACGGGTTGCTGGCCTGGCTCAAGAACGATCCACGCATGATCGACATCGACCATAAAGAGTCGTACTGCGACGAGCAGCCGTTCTATCGCACCAAGGTCAAGCTGAAGAAAGAAATCGTCACCCTCGGCGTCGAAGGCGTGGACCCGAACAAACAGGTCGGCACCTACGTCGAGCCGCAGGATTGGAATGCGCTGATCAGCGATCCGCAGGTGCTGCTGATCGACACCCGTAACGACTACGAAGTGTCCATCGGCACCTTCGAAGGGGCCATCGACCCCAAGACCACCAGCTTTCGCGAGTTCCCCGAGTACATCAAGGCCCATTTCGATCCGGCCCGCCACAAGAAAGTCGCCATGTTCTGCACCGGCGGCATCCGCTGCGAGAAAGCCTCCAGTTATATGCTCGGCGAGGGTTTCGAGGAGGTCTACCACCTCAAGGGCGGCATCCTCAAGTACCTTGAAGAAGTGCCCCAGGAACAATCCAAGTGGCGTGGCGACTGTTTCGTGTTCGATAACCGCGTCACCGTTCGCCACGACCTCAGCGAAGGCGACTACGATCAGTGTCATGCCTGTCGTACGCCGGTCAGCGTCGAAGACCGTGCTTCGGAGCACTATGTGCCGGGTATCAGCTGCCCGCATTGCTGGGACACGCTGAGCGAGAAAACCCGCCGCAGCGCCATCGACCGGCAAAAGCAGATCGAACTGGCCAAGGCCCGCAACCTGCCGCACCCGATCGGCTACAACTACAAGCAGTCATCTTCCGAGGCTTGAACCATGGCGCCACGCCTGCTCTATGTAATGGACCCGATGTGTTCCTGGTGCTGGGGTTTTGCACCGGTGGCCGAGGCGCTGGTGGAGCAGGCGCAGGCGGCGGGGGTGGAGTTGCACCTGGTGGTGGGCGGCTTGCGCACCGGCAGCGGGTCGGCGCTGGAGCCGACGACCCGACGCTACATTCTCGAACACTGGCAGGCGGTCACCCAGGCCACCGGTCAGCCGTTCACGCTTGAAGGCGCGCTGCCGGACGGGTTTGTCTACGACACCGAGCCGGCCTGCCGCGCTGTGGTCACCGCCCGCACCCTGGCGCCGGACCTGGCCTTCAAGCTGCTGAAGCTGATCCAGCAGGCGTTTTACGTGCAGGGGCGCGACGTCACCCACGCCAGCGTCCTGGTGGAATTGGCCGAACAGGCCGGGCTGCCGCGCATCGAGTTCGCCGCCGCCTTCGATCGCGCCGACCAGCACGCGGCCACCGCCGCCGATTTCACCTGGGTGCAGGACCTGGGGATTGCCGGGTTTCCCACGCTGCTGGCCGAGCGTGACGGTCAGTTGGCGTTGTTGACCAACGGCTACCAGCCCCTGGAATCCTTGTCGCCCTTGCTGGGCCGTTGGCTGGAGCGCGCCGCCTGTGCCTGACCGGCCGGAGCACTCGCCAACCCCGCAACGCATCGATCGGTTGAGCTGGGCCGAAATCCGTCGCCTGGCCCTCAAGCACAAGAAAGCCCTGTGGATCGCCAACGGCGTGGCCGTGCTGGCGACGCTGTGCAGCGTGCCGATTCCATTGCTCCTGCCGCTGTTGGTGGACGAAGTGCTGTTGGGGCGCGGCGATGCGGCCTTGAACGTGATGAACCAGGTGTTGCCCGCGGGGTGGCAGCAGGCGGCCGGCTATATCGGGCTGATGCTGCTGGCGACCCTGGTGCTGCGTTGCGGTGCATTGCTCTTCAACGTGTTGCAGGCGCGGCTGTTCGCCCGGTTGGCCAAGGACATCGTCTACCGCATTCGCATCCGCCTGATCGAACGGCTCAAGCGCATTTCCCTCGGCGAGTACGAAAGCCTGGGCAGCGGCACCGTGGCGGCGCACCTGGTCACCGACCTGGACACCGTCGACAAGTTCGTCGGTGAAACCCTCAGCCGTTTCCTGGTGGCGATGCTGACCCTGGTGGGCACCGCCGGGATCCTGGTGTGGATGCACTGGAAACTGGCGCTGCTGATCCTGTTGTTCAACCCATTGGTGATCTACGCCACGGTGCAATTGGGGAAAAGGGTCAAGCACCTCAAGAAGCTGGAAAACGACAGCACCTCGCGCTTCACCCAGGCCCTGACGGAAACCCTGGACGCCATCCAGGAAGTGCGCGCCGGCAATCGCCAGGGCTTTTTCCTCGGGCGCCTGGGCATGCGGGCAAGGGAAGTTCGCGATTACGCCGTGAGTTCGCAGTGGAAAACCGACGCGTCCAGCCGCGCCACCGGCCTGCTGTTCCAGTTCGGCATCGATATCTTTCGCGCCGCGGCCATGCTCACCGTGCTGTTTTCGGACTTGTCGATCGGGCAGATGCTGGCGGTGTTCAGCTACCTGTGGTTCATGATCGGCCCGGTGGAGCAGTTGCTCAATCTGCAGTACGCCTTTTATGCGGCGGGCGGTGCGCTGTCGCGGATCAATGAGCTGTTGGCCCGTGCCGACGAGCCGCAGTACCCCGGCGGCAGCGACCCGTTCAAGGGCCGTGACACGGTGGGCATCGACATTCAGGGGCTGGATTTCGGCTATGGCGAGGAACTGGTGCTCAACCAGTTGAGCCTGTCCATCCTGCCCGGGGAGAAAGTCGCCATCGTCGGTGCCAGTGGCGGCGGCAAGAGCACCCTGGTGCAACTGCTGCTGGGCTTGTACACGCCGCAGGCGGGCAGCATCCGTTTCGGCGGGGCGACGCAACACGAGATTGGCCTGGAGACCATCCGGGAGAATGTCGCGGTGGTGTTGCAGCATCCGGCGCTGTTCAACGACACGGTGCGCGCCAACCTCACCATGGGCCGCGAGTGCACCGACGAGGCCTGTTGGCGAGCCCTGGAGATCGCCCAGCTCGATGCCACCGTGCGCGCGCTGCCCCAGGGGTTGGACAGTATCGTCGGGCGTTCCGGGGTTCGGCTGTCCGGTGGTCAGCGGCAACGGCTGGCGATCGCCCGCATGGTATTGGCGGATCCGCGGGTGGTGATCCTCGATGAAGCCACGTCCGCGCTGGACGCTGCCACCGAGTACAACCTCCACCAGGCCCTGGCGCGTTTCCTGCGCGGGCGCACCACGCTGATCATCGCCCATCGGCTCTCCGCGGTGAAACAGGCCGACCGCGTGCTGGTGTTCGATGGTGGGCAGATCGCCGAGGACGGCGACCATTTGCAGCTGATTGCCGAAGGTGGCTTGTACGCTCGACTCTACGGTCACTTGCAACAGATACAGCAGCCTTGAGTTTCCGGCACTTTTCTGTGCTTAGTATCGAAAAAAAATCAGCCAAACACCCCCGACTTCACTGAATTTCCAGCTAAAGCCCCTCGATTCTTCCTACCGGCGTTCCAAGGATCGAAAACTAGCCTAGGCTCTGGAATTAGCAGCGGATTTCTCGCGGGTGCTTATCGGCAACGCCTGTGCAAGGGACCTCATGAAGCAAAAACGGACTCTCGGAACGCCTCGATTGTTGGGCATCGTCTGGCCCTTTATTGCCGTTGTGCTATTTCAGGCATTGCTCGGTGGCGTGAGTCTCTACGTATTGTCGGCGGTTCGCGGTTACGTGGCGGGGGAGAGCCTCTGGTCCAAGGGGCAGAAAGACGCCATCTATTACCTCAACCTCTATGCCGACAGCCGCGACGAAGCCATTTTCCTCAAGTACCAGCAAGCCATCGCCGTTCCCGAGGGCGGGCATGAGCTGCGGGTGGCGCTGGACCGCCAGCCGCCGGACCTGGAAGCGGCCAGGACCGCCATCCTCAAGGGCGGCAATCACCCGGACGACGTGGCGAGCCTGATCTGGCTGTATCTGAATTTTCGTCACTTCAGCTACCTGGAAGAGGCCATCGACCTGTGGACGGTGGGGGACGGCTACCTGATCGAGCTGGATAACGTCGCCCAGCAGATGCACGCCAGCATCAGCGCGGGCCAGGCGACGGAGGTCGATGTCCGCGGCTGGAAGGCGCGGATCTTTGCCATCAACGATTCCGTCACCCCGGCGGCCAAGGCATTCAGCGATGCGCTGGGCGAGGGCTCGCGCTTCATCCTGCGGCTGTTGCTGGTGACCAACTTCGCCACGGCGCTGGGGTTGATCGTCCTGGCATTGCTGCGTACCCACAAATTGCTGGCCCAGCGGCAGGTCTTTGCCAATGCGTTGCAACTGGAGAAGGAACGCGCCCAGATCACCTTGCAATCGATCGGCGACGGCGTGATCACCACCGACGTCGAGGGAGCCATTGCCTACATGAACCCCGCCGCCGAGGCGATGACCCACTGGAAAGCCGAACATGCCATGGGTCTGCCCCTGGCGGCGCTGTTCAATTTGCTCGATGACAACGCCCAGGCGGAAGGGCTGACCCTGATCGAGCACATCCTCAGCGGCCGGCTCAGCGGTGCCAGCGAACACTCCAAGCTGATCCAGCGCCTGGACGGCAGCACCGTGTCGGTCACGCTGGTGGGCGCGCCGATCCGCCATGCGGGCAACGTCAGCGGCGCCGTGCTGGTGCTGCACGACATGACCCAGGAGCGCCAGTACATCGCCAACCTGTCCTGGCAAGCCACCCATGATGCATTGACCGGGCTGGCCAACCGCCGGGAGTTTGAATACCGGCTCGAACAGGCCCTGCACAACCTCACGCGCCAGGTCGGTCGCCATGCCTTGATGTTCCTCGACCTGGACCAGTTCAAGCTGGTCAACGACACCTGCGGCCACGCCGCGGGCGACGAGTTGTTGCGCCATATCTGCGCCTTGCTGCAATCGGGGCTGCGGGAAAATGACACCCTGGCCCGGTTGGGCGGGGACGAGTTCGGCATCCTGCTGGAAAACTGTTCGCCGGAGGCCGCGGAAAAGATCGCCGAGGGGCTGCGCCAGACCGTGCAGAACCTGCATTTCGTCTGGAAGGGCCGGCCGTTCGTGACCACGGTGAGCATCGGCCTGGTGCACATCGCCCAGACCCCGACGACCCTGGAGGCCTCCTTGCGGGCCGCCGACATGGCCTGCTACATGGCCAAGGAGAAGGGCCGCAACCGGGTCCAGGTCTACCATGCCGACGACTCGGAGCTGTCCCTGCGCTTTGGCGAGATGGCCTGGGTCCAGCGCCTGCACATGGCCCTGGAGGAAAACCGCTTCTGCCTCTACGCCCAGGAAATCGCCGCGTTGGGGCCTGGCGACCATGGCGGCGGGCACATCGAAATCCTGTTGCGGCTGCACGACGAGGCCGGGCGGATGATCCTGCCCGACAGCTTCATTCCCGCGGCGGAGCGCTATGGCCTGATGACCTCCCTGGACCGCTGGGTGGTGGAGAACGTGTTCAAGGTCATTCGCCAATGCCTGAATGAATCACGGCAGGCGCCGATGGCCATGTGTGCGATTAATCTGTCAGGTACGACTATCGGAGATCAGGCGTTCCTCGACTTCTTGCGTAAACAATTCGCGGCCTACTCGATCCCCCCGGAAATGATTTGTTTTGAAATTACCGAGACCAGCGCTATTTCGAATTTGGGCAGTGCGATCCGCTTTATCAATGAACTCAAGAGCTTGGGTTGTTACTTCTCGCTGGATGACTTTTGCGCCGGAATGTCTTCATTCGCTTACCTGAAACATTTACCTGTAGACTTCCTGAAGATCGACGGGAGTTTCGTAAAGGATATGCTGGACGACCCGATTAACCGTGCAATGGTCGAAGTGATCAATCATATCGGCCACGTCATGGGTAAGCGCACGATTGCCGAGTTTGTTGAAACCACCCAGATCGAGCAGGCATTGCTGGAAATCGGGGTGGATTACGCTCAAGGGTATGTGATTGAACGCCCGCAATTGTTTACCTGTGACACGTTGCAATGTAGGCCGGCCCGGCCCCAGCCGTTGTTATTCAAGGCCCCCGGCACGTTCCGCTGAACCTCTTGTTGATCCGGAAAATCACAATCAAAAGGAGCCAGACAGTGATCGACACATTCAACCGAACAGGCCCGCTCATGGAGGCCCAAAGCTATCCGAAATGGGCACAGCAGCTCATTATCGATTGCAGCGAGAGCAAGCGCCGGGTTGTCGAACACGAGCTGTATCAGCGCATGCGCGATAACAAGCTCAGCGCCAAGACCATGCGCCACTACCTCATTGGTGGTTGGCCGGTCGTTGAACAGTTCGCCTTATACATGGCACAGAACCTCACCAAGACCCGCTTTGCCCGCCATCCCGGCGAGGACATGGCCCGTCGTTGGCTGATGCGTAATATCCGTGTCGAACTCAACCATGCCGACTACTGGGTCAACTGGAGCGCCGCCCATGGCGTGACCCTCGAAGACCTGCAGGCCCAGCAAGTGCCTCCGGAGCTTCATGCGCTGAGCCACTGGTGCTGGCACACCAGTTCGTCGGACTCGCTGATCGTGGCCATCGCCGCGACCAACTATGCCATCGAGGGCGCCACTGGGGAGTGGTCGGCCTTGGTGTGCTCCACCGGCGTCTACGCGGCGGCGTTCGCCGAAGAGGAACGCAAGCGGGCGATGAAGTGGCTGAAGATGCACGCCCAGTACGACGATGCCCATCCTTGGGAAGCCCTGGAGATCATCGTTACGCTGGCGGGCATGAATCCGAGCAAGGCCCTGCAAACGGAGCTGCGCCAGGCCGTGTGCAAGAGCTATGACTACATGTACCTGTTCCTGGAGCGTTGCATGCAACTGGAACACTCGGAGTCCGTGGGCAAGTCGCCAGTCAACCGTGAGCGCCTCGCGCTGGCCGGCAGCTGAGCCGTTTCCCGGACATAGCTGAACCGCTCGGGGAGTGAGTCAGCTCGCGATAGAGCCTGCAGAGTCGACGGGGAGGTCGACTGTCAGGCCCTCATCGCGAGCAGGCTCGCTCCCTCAGGTGATGATGTTATTCACTTGGTTGGCTTCAACCCGCCATCGCCAACCGATTGCGCCCCTCGCGCTTGGCCACATACAGCGCGCTGTCGGCTCGCCGCAACAGGCTTTCGGCTGATTCGCCGGGCAGCAGGGTGGCGCAGCCCAGGCTGACGGTGAGTTCGATCCGGGTGCCCCCGGCGAAGTAATCCTGGACCTGGGCGGCATGACGCAGGCGTTCACCCACCATGGCCGCGGCGTCCCGGCTGGTGTTGGCCAGCAGGATCAGAAACTCCTCGCCTCCAAACCTAAACACCATGTCCACATTGCGCAGTTGATTCTTGATCGACTCGGCCACGGCCTTGAGCACGTCATCGCCGACGCTGTGCCCATGGTTGTCGTTGATATGCTTGAAGTGGTCGATGTCCAGCATCAGCAACGACAGGGGCTGCGAATGGCGCTTGGCCATGTCGATTTCCCGGATCAGCGTCTGGTCCATCGCGATGCGGTTGCCGGTGCCGGTCAGGGGGTCGCGCAGGGCGCTCTGGGTCGCCGCGCGGTAGAGCAAGGCATTGCGCAGTGGATACAAGAGCGTGGAGAGCATCGCTTCCAGGTCGGCCTGTTCGGCGTCGGTGAAGCGTTGGTTGCGGCGAAACACCAGTTCGCCCAAGTGTTCGCCTTCGTGGCTGAGGTTATAGCTGACGGTGTGGTGCCCACGCTGGCCGAACTCCAGGCGCAGATCGCTCGGCTTGTGTTGATACGCCAATGCATCCAGAGGCACGAGCCGCTGAACCTCGCGGAAGAACAAGCCCAGGATGCGTTGCGGCTCCAGGCTGGTCTGCAATTGCTGGCCCAGTTGCTGGCGCAATTGCGACAGGCTGACAGAGCGCGCCGCGAGCGGCGACGGCTGGCCGAGGCCCAGGCGCTGCAACTTGGCACTGTCAAAATCAATCGCGTTCATCTGCATGGGCGTTTTCATATGGCGTTAGCCCCTAAGCTAAATCTGTCCCGGCAGGCTGGGTGTGGCGGCTTTGGGCTGCGCGTCGTACTGGTCCATCAGTCCCGTAGGACTCTGATAGGAGTCTAGTCGGCTTTCCCTGGCTGGCTAAGTCTCGTCTCAACGTCCGTTACCCGCCGAACATGACGTGTTTTGAGGATATTTAGAGCGAAAGTCGTGCCATTCGGTTCATTTCAATAAAAACCGATGGAAAATCAAGGTCTTGTGTGTGCGTTTCAAGTTGCCGGGGGCGCTGAGGTGACGAGGGTTTGGCGTTTCGCCTGGCTGCGTGCCGTGCAAAGGCGCGTCGCGACGGGAAGTCGTCGCGACGCGAGCCCGGTGTTACTGGGCGTTGAAGGCCTGGCCGTTCACACCTGTGCTGTCCGGCCCCATCAGGTAGAGGTAGACCGGCATGATTGCCTCGGGCGTCGGGTTGTCGAGCGGGTTTTCCCCAGGGTAGGCCTGGGCGCGCATGCTGGTGCGGGTCGCACCCGGGTTGATGCTGTTGGCGCGCACGGCGGCGACGCTGTCGACTTCGTCGGCCAGGGTCTGCATCAGTCCCTCGGTGGCGAACTTGGACACGCCATAGGCGCCCCAGTACGCCCGGCCCTTGCGGCCAACGCTGCTGGAGGTGAACACCACGGACGCATCCTTGGACAGCTTGAGCAGCGGCAGCAAGGTGCTGGTGAGCATGAACATGGCGTTGACGTTGATGTGCATCACCCGCATGAAGTTCTCCCCGGACAACTGCTCCAGCGGCGTGCGCGGGCCGATGATCGAGGCATTGTGCAGCAGGCCGTCCAGGTGACCGAACTCGGTCTCGATCATGGCCGCCAGTTCATCGTATTGATGGGGCAGGGCGGTTTCGAGGTTGAACGGGATCACCGCCGGCTGCGGATGGCCGGCTGCCTCGATTTCGTCATAGACCTGGGTCAGGTTGGCTTCGGTCTTGCCGAGCAGCAGCACGGTGGCGCCATGGGCCGCGTAGGCCTTGGCAGCGGCAGCCCCGATACCGCGACCGGCGCCGGTGACCAGGATGACCCGGCCCTGGAGCAGGTCAGGGCGGGCGGAATAATCAAACATAAAAAAACCTCACGAAACATAACGATGCGTAGTGACGAGCTGTTGTGGCGAGGGGATTTATCCCCGCTGGGTCGCGAAGCGACCCCCTTCGTTTACTTGATTCATCGCGGTGACAGACAGTTTGTGGAGGCGCTTCGCGCCTCAGCGGGGATAAATCCCCTCGCCACAGGAGCGATACTCGATTTGCCTCAGCAACTGCACAACGCGTTATCCAGCACCTCGCGCAGTGCCAGCGGGTGATCGATCACCACGTCAGCGCCCCAGTGCTTGGGGTTGTCGTCCGGGTGGATGTAGCCGTAGGTCACGGCGCAGGTTCGAGTGCCGGCGCTGCGGCCGGACTCGATGTCCCGCAGGTCGTCGCCTACGAACAATACGCTGGCCGGGTCCAGATCGAGCATCTTGCAGGCCAGGGTCAGCGGCTCCGGGTCGGGCTTGCTGTTCGTCACATGGTCGGGGCAGATCAGCACTTTCGAGCGCTGCGCCAGGCCCAGTTGCTGCATGATCGGTTCAGCGAAGCGCACCGGCTTGTTGGTGACCACGCCCCAGATCAGGTTGGCCGCCTCGATGTCGGCCAGCACCTGGGCCATGCCGTCGAAGAGATGGCTGTGCACGGCGCAACGCTTGAGGTAGCGGTCGAGGAATTCCTGGCGCAGGTCCTCGAACCCGGGCGATTCCGGGTCCATGGAGAAGGTCACCGCGACCATTGCCCGGGCGCCGCCGGAAATCTCGTCGCGGATGTGCTGCGGGTTCATCGGTGGCAGGCCGCGATCGGCGCGCATGGCCTGGCAGATGGCGATGAAGTCCGGCGCGGTATCGAGCAACGTGCCGTCCATGTCGAAAAGAACCGCTTTGAGACGCATCGCCTTACTCCTCGCGCAGGGTCTGGATCATGTAGTTGACGTCAACGTCGGCGGCCAGCTTGTAGTGCTTGGTCAGCGGGTTGTAGGTCAGGCCGATGATGTCCTTGACGGTCAGGCCGGCCATGCGGCTCCAGGCGCCGAGCTCGGACGGGCGGATGAATTTCTTGAAGTCGTGGGTGCCACACGGCAACAGCTTCATGATGTATTCGGCGCCGACGATGGCGAACAGGTAGGCCTTCGGGTTGCGGTTGATGGTGGAGAAGAACACCTGGCCGCCCGGCTTGACCATGCGGAAGCAGGCGCGGATGACCGAGGACGGATCCGGTACGTGCTCGAGCATTTCCAGGCACGTCACCACGTCGAACTGGCCGGGCATTTCCTCGGCCAGGGCTTCGGCGGTGATCTGCCGATATTCCACGTTGACGCCGGATTCCAACTGGTGCAACTGGGCCACCGCCAGCGGCGCCTCCCCCATGTCGATGCCCATCACCGTCGCCCCACGCTGGGCCATGGCCTCGCTGAGGATGCCGCCGCCGCAGCCGACGTCGAGCACCTTCTTGCCAGCCAGGTTGACCCGTTCATCGATCCAGTTGACCCGCAGTGGGTTGATGTCGTGCAGCGGCTTGAACTCGCTTTCACGGTCCCACCAGCGATGGGCCAGGGCTTCGAACTTGGCGATTTCGGCGTGGTCGACGTTGCTCATGTGCAGATCCTCGAAAAGCTGGGAAAGTCAGGTGCCCCGAGCCTGGTGGCTCAAGGGGCGTGGTTATTCGTCGTGTCCGCTGATGCGGCGCCCCCAGGCCTGGGCCGTGGCGGTCAATTGCGATTCGTCGAGGCGCGTCAGCCGGCCGTCTTCCAATAATGGCTTGCCGGCCACCCAGAGGTGTTTCACACAGTTGCGCCCCGTGGCGTAGATCAACTGCGACACTGGATCGTAGATCGGCTGCTGCGCCAGGCCCGACAGGTCGAAGGCCACCAGGTCGGCGGCCTTGCCGACTTCCAGCGAGCCCACGGTGGACTCGATGCCCAGCGCCCGCGCGCCATTGAGCGTGGCCATGCGCAGCGCTCGGTGGGCGTCCAGGGCCGTGGCGGAACCGGCGACAGCCTTGGCCAGCAGGGCAGCGGTGCGGGTTTCCCCCAGCAGGTCCAGGTCGTTGTTGCTGGCCGCGCCGTCGGTGCCAATGGCGACATTGACCCCCGCCTGCCACAAACGCTCCACCGGGCAGAAGCCGCTGGCCAGTTTCAGGTTCGATTCCGGGCAGTGGATCACGCTGCAATTGCTTTCTACCAGCAAAGCCTGGTCTTCATCGCTGATCTGAGTCATGTGCACGGCCTGGAAGCGCGGTCCCAGCAGGCCAAGCCGGCCCAGGCGCGCCAGCGGTCGCTCGGCGGTGTTATCCACAGCCTGCTGCACTTCGAAGGCGGTTTCGTGGACATGCATGTGGATGGGCGCGTCCAGTTCCTCGGCGATCACGCGGATTTTCTCCAGGTTCTCGTCGCCCACGGTATAGGGCGCATGGGGGCCAAATGCGATTTTGATCCGTGGATGGTGCTTGAGGTCGCCAAACAGCTCGATGCCCTGACGAATGGCGTCATCGGCGCTGGCCGCACCGGGGATCGGGAAGTCGAGGATCGGAATGGCCAGTTGCGCGCGCATGCCGCTGTTGTGCACGCGCTCGCTGGCCAGCTTGGGGTAGAAATACATGTCGCTGAAGCAAGTGATGCCGCCCTTGATCTGCTCGGCGATCGCCAGGTCGGTGCCATCGCGGACGAAATCCTCGTCGACCCACTTGGCCTCGGCCGGCCAGATGTGCTGCTCGAGCCAGGTCATCAAGGGCAGGTCGTCGGCCAGGCCACGGAACAGCGTCATGGCCGCGTGCCCGTGGGCATTGACCAGACCGGGGGCCAGGAGCATGCCGGGCAGTTCGCGAACCTCTGCGGCGTCACACTTGAGGGCTTCTGTCCGCGGGCCGATAAATACGATGCAACCGTCGCGAATGCCCAGGCCATGGTTCTGGAGCACTACGCCGGCGGGTTCGACAGGCACTAACCAGCTCGGCAGCAATAATAAGTCGAGCGCAACGGCAGGCTTGGGCATCGTGGAGCGGTTCCATGGGGTATAAAGGATGGCGAAGTATACCCGAGCGTCTTCGCAGAGGGATCGCTATAATCGGCGGCTTTTGTTCATGAGTGCGGGGTGAGGGATGCGCGATCGACTGTTGGCTGCGGAGAAGGTGAAGGCCATCGATTGGCGCGATGGCGTCCTGTACTTGCAAGATCTGCGGGCATTGCCATTCGAGCAAAACTGGATCGCCTGCACCAGCGCCGCCGAAGTGGCCGACGCCATTGGTGCGCGAGTGGTGCGCGGCGCCCCCGTCATTGGCATTTGTGCAGCGTACGGCGTCGTGCTCGCCGCCCGTGCCCGGATGACGCAGGGCGGTGACTGGCAGGCCGCGTTGGAAGCCGACTTTGCCGTGCTGGCTGCCGCCCGGCCGACGGCGGCGAATTTGTTCTGGGCGCTGGATCGGATGCGTGATCGGTTGGGCCGCCTGAAGGAGCACGCCGAACCGCTGGCGGTGCTGGAGGCCGAAGCCATCGCGATCCATGTGAGCGATCGCGAGGCCAACCTGACCATGGCCCAGCTCGGCGTCGACCTGATCCGCAAGCACCAGGGCAACGCCCAGGCCATCCTCACCCACTGTAACGCCGGGGCCCTGGCCACCGGCGGCTTCGGTACCGCCCTGGGGGTGATTCGTGGCGCGTTCATCGAAGGCATGGTCGAGCGTGTCTATGTCAATGAAACCCGGCCTTGCCTGCCAGGCTCGCGCCTGAGCGCCTGGGAGCTGGCCGAGGAGGGCCTGCCGGTGACCATTAACGTCGATTCCGCCGCCGCCCATATCATGAAGACCAAGGGCGTGACCTGGCTGATCGTGGGGGCTGACTGCATTGCCGCCAATGGTGACGTGGCGAACCGGATCGGTACGTATCAACTGGCCGTCTGCGCGATGCATCACGGTGTGCGCTTCATGGTGGTGGCGCCGAGCTCGGCCATCGACATGAGCCTGGCCTGCGGCGAGGACATTGTGCTCGAGGACGGCGATGGGCGCGCATTGCTGGAGATGGAGGGCCAGCGCATCGGCGCCGACGTCGAGGCCTTCGACCCGCGGTTCGATGTCACCCCGGCGGACCTGATCGACGTCATCGTCACGGAAAAGGGCATCGTCGAGCGTCCCGATACGGCGAAACTGGCGCAGTTGATGTGCCGCAAGCGGCTGCATTGAGACGGTTGTTGTCAGTAATGTCGCCATCGCGAGCAAGCTCGCTCCCACACTGGAATGTGTTATGGCTGACATCCCTGGCATACACAAATCCCCTGTGGGAGCGGGCTTGCTCGCGAAGAGGCCTCTACAGGCAACAAATTCCTTGCATTTGTGCTCTTGTTCTCCATCCATAGCGCCTCTAAGCCCCTCTGATCCCATATCAGCCTGTCACCGGTCAACTAACTACGCACCATGCGCATCTGGGGGATAGGTGCGTGGCGGCTCTTGTGATAACATCCGGCGGTTTCCAAGGCTGCCTCGCGAGGCGGCCTTCACTGCGCAGATCCATGGCATAACTCGTTGATTTGTCGTAAGTCGTTGCACGGCATTTGTTCGGCAGCGGCGAGCTTCGTTCGTCCCATCTGGATGTGACGAGGTTTCACCAGAAAAAGGAATCAGGCTTCTCATGGGCGAACTGGCCAAAGAAATCCTACCGGTCAATATCGAAGACGAGCTGAAACAGTCCTACCTCGACTACGCAATGAGCGTAATCGTCGGGCGGGCGCTGCCGGATGCGCGCGATGGCTTGAAGCCCGTGCACCGGCGCGTGCTGTACGCGATGAGCGAGCTGGGCAACGACTTCAACAAGCCGTACAAGAAATCCGCCCGTGTCGTCGGTGACGTGATCGGTAAGTATCACCCTCACGGTGACACCGCCGTGTACGACACCATCGTTCGGATGGCCCAGCCATTTTCCCTGCGCTACCTGCTGGTAGACGGCCAGGGCAACTTCGGTTCGGTGGACGGCGACAACGCCGCGGCCATGCGATACACCGAAGTGCGCATGACCAAGCTGGCCCACGAGTTGCTGGCCGACCTGCACAAGGAAACCGTGGACTGGGTGCCGAACTACGACGGCACCGAGATGATCCCGGCGGTCATGCCGACCCGTATCCCCAACCTGCTGGTCAACGGCTCCAGCGGTATCGCCGTGGGCATGGCGACCAACATCCCGCCGCACAACCTCGGTGAAGTCATCGACGGTTGCCTGGCTCTCATCGACAATCCCGAGCTGAGTGTCGATGAACTGATGCAGTACATCCCCGGCCCCGACTTCCCGACCGCCGCGATCATCAACGGTCGTGCCGGCATCATCGAAGCCTACCGCACCGGTCGTGGGCGCATTTACATGCGTGCCCGCTCGACCGTCGAGGACATCGACAAGGTCGGCGGCCGCCAGCAGATCGTCATCACCGAGCTGCCGTACCAACTGAACAAGGCCCGCCTGATCGAGAAGATCGCCGAGCTGGTCAAGGAAAAGAAACTCGAAGGCATCACCGAGCTGCGTGACGAGTCCGACAAGGACGGCATGCGCGTCGTGATCGAGTTGCGTCGCGGCGAAGTGCCCGAGGTAATCCTCAACAACCTCTACGCCCAGACCCAGCTGCAAAGCGTGTTCGGCATCAACATCGTTGCGCTGATCGACGGTCGTCCGCGGATCCTGAACCTCAAGGACCTGCTGGAAGCCTTCGTGCGTCACCGCCGCGAAGTGGTCACCCGCCGTACCGTGTTCGAACTGCGCAAGGCCCGTGAGCGTGGTCACATCCTCGAAGGCCAGGCCGTCGCCCTGTCGAACATCGACCCGGTGATCGCCCTGATCAAGGCTTCGCCAACCCCGTCGGAAGCCAAGGAAGCGCTGATCAGCACCCCTTGGGAGTCCAGCGCGGTGATGACCATGGTCGAGCGCGCCGGCGCCGATTCCTGCCGCCCGGAAAACCTCGATCCGCAATATGGTCTGCGTGACGGCAAGTACTTCCTGTCCCCGGAGCAGGCCCAGGCCATTCTGGAACTGCGCCTGCACCGCCTGACCGGCCTGGAGCACGAGAAGCTGCTGGCCGAGTACCAGGAGATCCTCAACCAGATCGGCGAGCTGATCCGCATCCTCAACAGCGCCACGCGCCTGATGGAAGTGATCCGCGAAGAGCTGGAAGTGATCCGCGCCGAATACGGCGATGTGCGTCGCACCGAGATCCTCGATGCGCGCCTGGACCTGACCCTGGGTGACATGATCCCGGAAGAAGACCGCGTGGTGACCATTTCCCACGGCGGCTACGCCAAGACCCAGCCATTGGCTGCCTACCAGGCCCAGCGCCGGGGTGGCAAGGGCAAGTCGGCGACAGGCGTCAAGGACGAGGACTACATCGCCCACCTGCTGGTCGCCAACAGCCATACCACGCTGCTGCTGTTCTCCAGCAAGGGCAAGGTGTACTGGCTCAAGACCTACGAAATCCCCGAGGCCTCCCGTGCCGCCCGTGGCCGTCCGCTGGTCAACTTGTTGCCGCTGGACGACGGTGAGTACATCACCACCATGTTGCCGGTCGAGGAGTACACCGAAGGCCACTACATCTTCATGGCGACCGCCAACGGCACCGTCAAGAAGACCCCGCTGGAATCCTTCAGTCGCCAGCGCAGCGTCGGCTTGATCGCCCTGGAACTGGACGAGGGCGACGTGCTGATTTCCGCTGCCATTACCGACGGCGAGCGCGAGGTCATGCTGTTCTCCGACGGTGGCAAGGTGACGCGCTTCAAGGAGTCCGATGTCCGCGCCATGGGCCGTACCGCCCGCGGTGTGCGCGGCATGCGCCTGCCAGAAGGGCAGAAGCTGATTTCCATGCTGATCCCGGAAGAAGGCAGCCAGATCCTCACGGCTTCCGAACGTGGTTATGGCAAGCGCACCGCCATCGGCGAATTCCCCGAGTACAAACGTGGCGGCCAGGGCGTCATCGCCATGGTCAGCAACGAGCGTAACGGTCGTCTGGTCGGCGCGGTCCAGGTGCTCGATGGCGAGGAGATCATGCTGATCTCCGACCAGGGCACCCTGGTGCGTACGCGGGTCGACGAGGTGTCGAGCCTGGGTCGTAACACCCAGGGCGTGACGCTGATCAAGCTGGCCAGCGATGAAACGCTGGTAGGGCTGGAGCGGGTCCAGGAGCCGTCGGAAGTCGAAGGCGAGGAGCTGGAAGGCGAGGATGACGTGGCGTTCGACGGCACGCTCGGTGCCGATCTCGACGATACGGTTGGCGATCAGTCGCTGGATGCCGCCGCAGACGAAGAAGAACCGCAGGACTAAGCGGACACGCAGGGGGCGGATGAAGATTCGCCCCCTTGTTGTTTGTCCCTTTTGAAAATTTGCGACATCGCACATCCCCCGCTCCCACAGGGGGGCAGAACACAAGATTTATGTGACCACCAGATCAGAGCGAGATTGGATGTGAGCAAGAGAGCCTATAACTTCTGTGCCGGCCCGGCGGCGCTTCCTGAAGCGGTCCTGAAGCGCGCCCAGGGTGAACTTCTCGACTGGCATGGCAAGGGCCTGTCCGTCATGGAAATGAGCCATCGCAGCGATGAGTTCGTGTCCATTGCCACCAAGGCCGAGCAGGACCTGCGTGATCTGCTGAACATCCCGTCCAACTATAAAGTGTTGTTCCTGCAAGGCGGCGCCAGCCAGCAGTTCGCCCAGATTCCGCTGAACCTGCTGCCGGAAAACGGCAAGGCCGACTATATCGACACCGGTATCTGGTCGCAGAAGGCCATCGAAGAAGCTTCGCGCTACGGCCACGTCAACGTCGCCGCCACCGCCAAGCCCTATGATTATTTCGCCATTCCCGGCCAGAACGAGTGGAACCTGTCCAAGGACGCGGCCTACGTGCATTACGCGCCGAACGAAACCATCGGCGGCCTGGAATTCAACTGGATCCCGGAAACCGGCGACGTGCCGCTGGTCGCCGACATGTCCTCGGACATCCTCTCGCGCCCGGTGGACGTGTCCCGTTTCGGCATGATCTACGCCGGTGCCCAGAAGAACATCGGCCCGAGCGGCATCCTGGTCAGCATCATTCGCGAAGACCTGCTGGGCCGTGCCCGTTCCCTGTGCCCGACCATGCTCAACTACAAGGTCGCGGCGGACAACGGCTCGATGTACAACACGCCGCCGACCCTGGCCTGGTACCTGTCCGGCCTGGTGTTCGAATGGCTCAAGGAGCAGGGCGGTGTCGAAGCGATCGGCAAGCTCAACGAGGTGAAGCAGCGCACGCTGTATGAGTTCATCGATGCCAGCGGCCTGTACAGCAACCCGATCAACAAGACCGATCGTTCCTGGATGAACGTGCCGTTCCGCCTGGCCGACGACCGTCTCGACAAGCCGTTCCTGGCGGGTGCCGACGAGCGTGGCCTGTTGAACCTCAAGGGCCATCGCTCGGTGGGTGGCATGCGCGCGTCCATCTACAACGCCGTGGACATCAACGCCGTCAATGCGTTGGTGGCCTACATGGCAGAGTTCGAGAAGGAACATGGCTGATGTCTGAACAGGAACTCAAGGCGCTGCGCCTGCGCATCGACGCCCTGGACGAAAAGGTCCTGGAGCTGATCAGCGAGCGCGCGCGCTGCGCCCAGGAAGTCGCCCGGGTGAAAATGGCGTCGTTGGCGGAAGGCGAAGTGCCGGTGTTTTATCGTCCTGAGCGTGAAGCGCAGGTGCTCAAGCGGGTCATGGAACGCAACAAGGGCCCGTTGAGCAATGAAGAGATGGCGCGGCTGTTCCGCGAGGTGATGTCTTCGTGCCTGGCGCTTGAGCAGCCGCTGAAAGTCGCCTACCTGGGCCCCGAAGGCACCTTCACCCAGGCCGCGGCCCTGAAACACTTCGGCCACGCGGTGATCAGCAAGCCCATGGCGGCCATTGACGAAGTCTTCCGCGAAGTGGCGGCCGGCGCGGTGAATTTTGGCGTGGTGCCGGTGGAAAACTCCACCGAAGGCGCGGTCAACCACACGCTGGACAGCTTCCTCGAGCACGACATGGTGATCTGCGGCGAAGTCGAGCTGCGCATCCACCATCACCTGCTGGTCGGTGAAAACACCAAGACCGACAGTATCAGCCGGATCTATTCCCACGCCCAGTCGCTGGCCCAGTGCCGCAAATGGCTGGATGCTCATTACCCGAACGTCGAGCGCGTGGCGGTCTCCAGCAACGCCGAGGCGGCCAAGCGGGTCAAGGGCGAATGGAACTCGGCGGCGATTGCCGGCGATATGGCGGCCGGCCTCTACGGGTTGACTCGCCTGGCCGAGAAAATCGAGGATCGCCCGGATAACTCCACGCGGTTCCTGATGATCGGCAGCCAGGAAGTGCCGCCGACCGGCGACGACAAGACATCGATCATCGTTTCCATGAGCAACAAGCCCGGTGCGCTCCATGAGCTGTTGGTGCCGTTCCATGACAATGGCATCGACCTGACCCGTATCGAGACGCGTCCGTCGCGCAGCGGTAAATGGACCTACGTGTTCTTCATCGATTTTGTCGGCCACCACCGCGATCCTCTGGTCAAAGGTGTGCTTGAGAAAATCAGTCAGGAAGCAGTGGCACTCAAGGTGCTGGGTTCCTACCCCAAGGCAGTTCTTTAAGGGCGGATAGCAAATGAGTGGCAACTTCCTCGCACTGGCGCAGCCAGGCGTGCAACAACTTTCGCCTTATGTTCCGGGCAAGCCTGTGGATGAGTTGGCCCGCGAGCTGGACCTGGACCCGGCCAGCATCGTCAAGCTGGCGAGCAACGAAAACCCGCTGGGCGCAAGTCCCAAGGCGCTGGCGGCGATCCGTGACGAGCTGGCCGAGCTGACCCGTTACCCCGATGGCAACGGCTTTGCCTTGAAAAGCCTGCTGGCCGAGCGCTGTGGCGTAGAGCTGAACCAGGTGACCCTGGGCAACGGCTCCAACGACATCCTCGAGCTGGTGGCCCGCGCCTACCTGGCGCCGGGCCTCAATGCGGTGTTCAGCGAACACGCGTTCGCGGTTTACCCGATCGCGACGCAAGCTGTCGGCGCCGACGCCCATGTGGTGGCGGCCAAGGCGTGGGGGCACGATCTGCCGGCGATGCTGGCGGCCATCGACGCCAACACCCGGGTGGTCTTCATCGCCAACCCGAACAACCCGACCGGCACCTGGTTCGATGCCCAGGCCCTGGATGACTTCCTGCAGGACGTGCCGGAGCATGTGCTGGTGGTGCTGGACGAGGCCTACATCGAGTACGCCGAAGGCAGCGACCTGCCTGATGGCCTGGATTTCCTAGCGGCCTACCCGAACCTGCTGGTTTCGCGCACGTTCTCCAAGGCCTATGGCCTGGCGTCGCTGCGGGTTGGCTACGGCTTGTCCACGGCCGTGGTGGCCGATGTGCTGAACCGCGTGCGCCAGCCGTTCAACGTCAACAGCTTCGCACTGGCCGCGGCCTGTGCCGCGTTGCAGGACGAGGAATACCTGGCGCAGAGCCGTCGTCTCAATGAGGCCGGCATGCAGCAGCTCGAAGCCGGTTTCCGCGAGTTGGGCCTGGACTGGATCCCCTCGAAAGGCAATTTCATCTGCGTCGACCTCGGGCGTGTCGCCGCCCCGGTGTTCCAGGGGTTGTTGCGTGAGGGCGTGATCGTGCGTCCGGTGGCCAACTACGGCATGCCGAACCACCTGCGCATCACTATTGGGCTGCCGGCGGAGAACAGCCGTTTCCTGGAGGCGTTGAGCAAGGTCCTGGCTCGTGGTTGATGTCACTTCATTGCAACCTGCTGTTCCTATGATCGGGCGCCTGGTGGTGGTCGGCCTGGGGCTGATCGGTGGTTCGTTTGCCAAGGGATTGCGCGAAAGTGGGCTGTGCCGGGAGGTGGTCGGCGTCGACCTGGACCCGCAGTCACGCAAGCTGGCGGTCGAGTTGGGTGTGGTGGATCGCTGTGAAGACGACCTGACGGTCGCCTGCCAGGGCGCGGACGTGATTCAGTTGGCGGTGCCGATCCTGGCCATGGAAAAACTGCTGGCGCGCCTGGCGACCATGGACCTGGGGCGCGCCATCCTCACGGATGTCGGCAGTGCCAAGGGCAATGTCGTGCGGGCGGCCACCCTGGCGTTCGGCGGGATGCCGGGGCGCTTTGTGCCGGGGCACCCGATTGCCGGTTCCGAGCAGAGCGGGGTGGAAGCCTCCAACGCCGAGCTGTTTCGCCGGCACAAGGTGATCCTGACGCCGCTGGAGCAGACCGATCCGGCTGCGTTGGCGGTGGTGGACCGCCTCTGGCGCGAGCTGGGCGCCGACGTCGAGCATATGCAGGTCGAGCGCCACGATGAAGTCTTGGCCGCCACCAGCCATTTGCCGCACCTGTTGGCGTTCGGGTTGGTGGATTCATTGGCCAAACGCAATGAAAATCTTGAGATCTTCCGTTACGCTGCCGGCGGTTTCCGCGATTTCACGAGAATCGCCGGTAGCGACCCGGTCATGTGGCACGACATCTTCCTCGCCAACCGTGAAGCTGTCCTGCGCACACTCGATACATTTCGCAGCGATCTCGACGCCTTGCGCGACGCGGTCGATGCAGGGGACGGGCACCAATTGCTGGGCGTTTTCACACGCGCCAGGGTGGCCCGCGAGCATTTCAGTAAAATCCTGGCCCGTCGGGCCTATGTGGACGCTATGAACTCCAACGATCTGATTTTCCTGGCACAACCTGGTGGCTCCCTGAGTGGGCGTATTCGTGTACCGGGCGATAAATCGATTTCCCACCGCTCGATCATGCTCGGCTCCCTGGCCGAAGGCGTGACCGAGGTGGAAGGCTTCCTCGAAGGCGAAGACGCCCTGGCGACGCTGCAGGCGTTTCGCGACATGGGCGTGGTCATCGAAGGTCCGCACCACGGTCGCGTGACCATCCACGGTGTCGGGCTGCATGGCTTGAAGCCAGCGCCTGGGCCGATCTACCTGGGTAACTCCGGGACGTCGATGCGCCTGCTGTCCGGCCTGCTGGCCGCGCAGGATTTCGACAGCACGCTGACCGGCGACGCCTCGCTGTCCAAGCGGCCGATGAACCGTGTCGCCAACCCGTTGCGGGAAATGGGTGCGGTCATCGAGACGGCTGCCGAAGGTCGTCCACCGATGACCATCCGTGGCGGCAACAAGCTCAAGGGGCTGACCTACACCATGCCGATGGCCAGTGCGCAGGTGAAATCCTGTCTGCTGCTGGCTGGTCTCTACGCCGAAGGCAAGACCATCGTGACCGAGCCTGCGCCCACTCGTGATCACACCGAGCGCATGCTGCGTGGCTTCGGCTACCCGGTCACCGTCAACGGCGCAACTGCGTCGGTCGAGTCCGGCAGCAAGCTGACCGCGACTCACATCGAAGTCCCTGGCGATATCTCGTCGTCGGCATTCTTCCTGGTGGCCGCGTCCATCGCCGAGGGCTCCGAACTGGTGCTCGAACATGTGGGTATCAACCCGACCCGCACCGGCGTGATCGACATCCTGCGCCTGATGGGCGCCGACATCACCCTGGAGAACCAGCGTGAAGTGGGCGGTGAACCGGTGGCGGACCTTCGCGTAAGAGCGGCTAAACTCAAGGGTATCGAGATTCCGGAGGCTTTGGTTCCGCTGGCCATCGACGAGTTCCCGGTGCTGTTCGTGGCCGCTGCCTGTGCCGAAGGCCGCACAGTGCTGACCGGTGCTGAAGAGCTGCGGGTCAAGGAGTCGGATCGTATCCAGGTAATGGCCGACGGCCTGCTGGCCCTGGGCGTGAAGTGCCAACCGACACCGGACGGCATCATCATCGACGGCGGCCAGATCGGCGGCGGCGAAGTCCATGGTCACGGCGATCACCGCATTGCCATGGCCTTCAGCGTTGCATCGTTGCGCGCCAGCGCGCCGATTCGCATCCATGACTGCGCCAACGTCGCCACGTCGTTCCCGAATTTCCTGGCGCTGTGCGCACAGGTCGGCATTCGAGTAGCACAAGAGGCGCAGTCGTGATCATCAAGGCACCGGTCATCACCATCGATGGCCCGAGCGGTTCGGGCAAGGGCACCGTGGCCGGGATCCTGGCCAGGCAACTGGGCTGGAACCTGTTGGATTCGGGTGCCTTGTATCGCCTGCTGGCATTCGCCGCGGCGAACCATGGTGTCGACCTGACCAACGAGGAGTTGCTCAAGGCTCTGGCTGCGCACCTGGATGTCCAGTTCATCGCAGCCACCGATGGCCAGTTGCAGCGCATCATCCTGGAAGGCGATGAAGTCAGCGATGTCATTCGCACCGAAAGCGTGGGGGCCGGGGCTTCCCAGGTGGCTGCGCTGCCGGCGGTGCGCGAAGCGTTGCTGCAACGCCAGCGTGCTTTCCAGGAACTGCCAGGGTTGGTGGCCGACGGTCGTGACATGGGCACGGTGGTATTCCCTGAAGCGCCCTTGAAGATTTTCCTCACCGCCAGCGCGGAGGAGCGGGCTCGTCGTCGATATTTGCAGTTGAAGGGCAAAGGCGAGGATGTTAGTCTGTCGAGTCTGCTAGATGAGATCCGTGCACGCGACGAGCGTGACACCCAGCGCGCAGTGGCCCCGCTCAAGCCGGCGGCCGATGCGATACAGCTGGATTCCACGGAGTTGTCCATCGATCAGGTGTTGCAACGCATCATGAGCGAAATCGCACTGCGCGATCTCGCCGGGTGACCAGGAAGCTCTGCAGGGGACCAGTCATAGTCCTGCGGTGCTTCTTCTACATGAAACTAACCCACACCGTCTGGGGTGTGGAGCCGGGCGTATCCTTCGCCCCAATCATCAGGAATTAAAATGAGCGAAAGCTTTGCGGAACTCTTTGAAGAAAGCCTAAAAACCCTGAACCTTCAGGCTGGCTCCATCATCACCGGTGTTATCGTCGATATCGATTACCAGGCTCGCTGGGTAACCGTTCACGCTGGTCTGAAGTCTGAAGCACTCATCCCGCTTGAGCAGTTCTACAACGACGCTGGCGAACTGAACATCAACGTCGGTGACGAAGTTCACGTTGCGCTGGACTCGGTTGAAGACGGCTTTGGTGAAACCAAGCTGTCCCGTGAAAAAGCCAAGCGTGCTGAATGCTGGATCGTTCTGGAAGCGGCTTTCGCAGCTGAGGAAGTGGTCAAGGGCGTTATCAACGGTAAGGTTAAAGGCGGCTTCACTGTCGACGTTAACGGCATCCGTGCGTTCCTGCCAGGTTCCCTGGTTGACGTCCGTCCAGTGCGCGACACCACGCACCTGGAAGGCAAAGAGCTGGAATTCAAGGTCATCAAGCTGGACCAGAAGCGCAACAACGTTGTCGTTTCCCGTCGCAGCGTCCTGGAAGCCGAGAACTCCGCCGAGCGTGAAGCTCTGCTGGAATCGCTGCAGGAAGGCCAGCAGGTCAAGGGTATCGTCAAGAACCTCACCGACTACGGCGCATTCGTGGATCTGGGCGGCGTCGATGGCCTGCTGCACATCACCGACATGGCCTGGAAGCGTATCAAGCATCCTTCGGAAATCGTCAACGTTGGCGACGAGATCGATGTCAAGGTTCTGAAGTACGATCGCGAGCGCAATCGTGTTTCCCTGGGCCTGAAGCAACTGGGTGAAGACCCATGGGTTGCTATCAAAGCCCGTTACCCAGAAGGCACCCGCGTCACCGCTCGTGTTACCAACCTCACCGACTACGGCTGCTTCGCTGAGCTGGAAGAAGGCGTTGAAGGCCTGGTACACGTTTCCGAAATGGACTGGACCAACAAGAACATCCACCCTTCGAAAGTCGTACAAGTCGGCGACGAAGTGGAAGTCATGGTTCTGGACATCGACGAAGAGCGTCGTCGTATCTCCCTCGGCATCAAGCAGTGCAAGTCCAACCCATGGGAAGACTTCTCTGGCCAGTTCAACAAGGGCGATAAAATCTCCGGCACCATCAAGTCGATCACCGATTTCGGTATCTTCATTGGTCTGGACGGCGGCATCGACGGCCTGGTTCACCTGTCCGACATTTCCTGGAACGAAGTGGGCGAAGAAGCCGTACGCCGTTTCAAGAAGGGCGACGAGCTGGACACTGTTATCCTGTCGGTTGACCCAGAGCGCGAGCGCATCTCCCTGGGTATCAAGCAACTGGAAAGCGATCCGTTCTCCGAGTACGTTCAAGAGAACGACAAAGGCGCAATCGTTAAGGGCATCGTGAAAGAAGTTGACGCCAAAGGCGCCATCATCACTCTGGCCGACGATATCGAAGCGACTCTGAAAGCCTCCGAAATCAGCCGTGACCGCGTTGAAGACGCGCGCAACGTCCTGAAGGAAGGCGAAGAAGTAGAAGCCAAGATCATCAGCGTTGACCGCAAGAGCCGCGTAATCCAGCTCTCGATCAAGTCGAAAGACGTTGAAGACGAGAAAGAAGCTATCCAAAGCCTGCGCGACAAGCCAGCTTCGGACAGCGTCGCTGCTGGTCCTACCACTCTGGGCGACCTGCTGCGTGCACAAATGGAAAAACAGAACTGAGTTCTGTCAGACCATAAAAAAGGGGCGACTTCGGTCGCCCTTTTTTGTGGCCGCGATTTGCCTTGGTTTCTTAAGGAGCCGGGGTTTCACGTTGGCCATGAAACCTATCCCTTAATAAAACTGTCTCTTTTGTTATGCAGATCAATCATCTATATAACGACTAAGGGTTGCCTTGAGGTGCTGGGGTGATAGGGATTTGAATGAACAGACTCTTTCTCGTGCTGTTGGTTGCAGCCCTGGCAGGTTGCTCTACCAGTGCAAAGACGCATGCCGTGCGTGGTGTCAGTGGTGTCGAGGTCGACTGCTCGGGGTTGGGTTCGGGCTGGGAAAAGTGCCAGAAGCGGGCAGCGAGGGAATGCAAAGGGGCGGGCTACAAGGTGATTACCCGATCCGACGACGCCAGGGACGACGACCAATATCCCTTCGGCTTCAATCCGGCAGGCTACCTGACTCGCACGATGCTGGTCATGTGTCGTTAGCGCCTGAAATGACGCCCATCTGCCCAAAAAAGGGGCAGGCTGAGCTTGTAGGCGATATGTCAATACTTGGGCTGTTCAAAATCCTCCGGGCATGCTAAAACCTTTGAAGCGCTGATCTAGCTGCTTGAAAAAGAAGGGAAAAATATGACGAAGTCGGAGTTGATCGAACGAATTGTCACCCATCAAGGGCTACTCTCATCCAAGGATGTAGAGCTGGCCATCAAGACAATGCTTGAACAAATGTCCCAATGCCTGGCGACTGGAGATCGTATCGAGATCCGTGGCTTCGGCAGCTTTTCCCTGCATTACCGCGCTCCTCGGGTGGGTCGCAACCCCAAGACCGGTCAGTCCGTCAGTCTCGACGGTAAATTCGTCCCTCATTTCAAGCCGGGCAAGGAGCTCAGGGATCGTGTCAACGAAGAGGAGGAGGCGGATTGAAGGCTACTAACCAAGGGGCAGGCCATGCGTAATCTAAAGCGTGTTGTCCTTGCCGTATTCCTGCTGCTGGTGATTCTGATTGTCCTGGCGTTCGTGCTGGAAAATCAGCAATCGGTTTCCTTGCTATTCTTGGGTTGGAGCGGGCCTGAGCTACCTGTCTCTGTAATCATCGTTCTTGCACTGTTGATGGGCATGTTAATTGGCCCATTATTGGGATGGCTTGTCACTCGTCTAATGCGATCTTCGCGGAAGCAGCTTATTTAACAAAAAAATAGGAAGGTTCCTACAGGCAGCTCAGGAGTTGCCGGTCTATATCCATTAGTAAATCATTTATTTACCTGTAAAATGCACCGCTTGACCGCAACATGGCACATGTATGCGCCAGTCGGGGTGACGAGGCCTAGGCTTCGTATTCAAGGATTAGACAGCGCTCGGTTGGCAGCCCTGTCGTCAACTCAAGGTACGGTTTCGCGTGAAAATTCTAGTCACCGGCGGCGCAGGGTTCATCGGTTCGGCCGTCATTCGGCATATCATTTCCGACACGGCTGACTCTGTCGTGAATGTCGACAAGCTGACGTATGCCGGCAATCTCGAGTCCCTGATTGATGTGTGCCAGAGTCCTCGCTATGCATTCGAGCATGTCGATATCTGCGATCGTGCAGCCATTGACCGGGTCTTGAGAGAGCATCAACCGGATGCCATCATGCACCTGGCTGCTGAGTCCCATGTAGATCGTTCCATTTCCGGGCCATCGGAATTTATCCAGACCAACATTATCGGCACCTATGTCTTATTGGAAGCGGCGCGCCATTATTGGGCCACTTTAGATGAGGCGCGCAAGCCCGGCTTTCGTTTTCATCATATTTCCACAGACGAAGTGTACGGCGATCTTGAAGGCCCCGAAGAGTTGTTCACCGAAACGACACCTTATCAACCCAGCTCTCCGTATTCGGCCAGCAAGGCAAGCTCCGATCACTTGGTACGCGCATGGGCCCGTACTTACGGTTTACCGACGCTGGTCACCAATTGTTCGAACAATTATGGCCCATACCATTTCCCCGAAAAATTGATTCCTCTGATCATCCTCAATGCACTTGAGGGGAAGCCGCTGCCCGTATATGGCAAAGGCGACCAGGTTCGGGATTGGCTTTATGTGGAAGACCACGCTCGGGCCCTCTACAAGGTCGTGACCGAGGGTGTCGTCGGCCAGACGTACAACATCGGCGGCCATAACGAGAAACAGAACATCGAGGTCGTGCGCACCCTTTGCGCCTTGCTGGATGAGTTGCGTCCGGGCTCGCCTTACCGTCCCCATGCCGAATTGATCAGCTACGTTCAGGATCGCCCTGGCCACGATCAGCGTTACGCCATCGATGCGAGTAAAATTCAACGGGAGTTGGGCTGGGTGCCTGAGGAAACGTTTGAAAGTGGCATTCGCAAGACTGTGGAGTGGTACCTGAACAACACCGAGTGGGTGGCGCATGTAAAGAGCGGAAGCTACCAGCAATGGATTGACCAGCACTACAACGATCCTTCGAGTGAATCATGAAGATCCTTCTGCTTGGGAAAAACGGGCAGGTAGGCTGGGAGCTTCAACGTTCACTTGCGCCACTGGGAGATGTGATTGCACTGGATCGTCAAACAGTGGATGGGCTTTGTGGTGATTTGACCGATGTTGACGCTCTGCGTGAGACGATTCGGCAAGTCAGCCCGGACATCATCGTTAACGCAGCCGCTTACACGGCTGTGGACAAGGCTGAGCACGACGAACCTGAGCTGGCTGATCGTATAAATGGCGACGCCTGTCGGATAATGGCACAGGAAGCTGCATCGTTGGATGCCTGGCTTATTCACTATTCCACGGATTATGTCTTCAATGGCCAAGGGAGCAGGCCTTGGCAGGAAACAGATCCCACGGCACCGGTCAACCACTACGGTGCCAGTAAGCTGGCCGGCGAGCAGGCGATTATCGCATCTGGTTGCAACTACCTGATATTGCGTACGAGTTGGGTATATGGTGCTCGCGGTAATAACTTTGCCAAGACCATGTTACGTCTGGCGAAAGAACGCGAAACATTAAACGTCATTGCCGATCAAATTGGCGCGCCAACTGGGGCGGATCTCATTGCTGATGTCACTGCCCTGGTGATTCGGCGACTGGATGAAGGGGCGGGCTCTAGCGGCATTTATCATTTGGCCGCGAGTGGAGAGGTTTCCTGGCACGGCTACGCCAGTCACATCATCGATTTCGCCCGTAGCCATGGCGAGCCGTTGATGGTAAGCGCAGTAAATCCCATCGAAACCAATGCTTATCCAACCCCGGCAAAACGCCCGCTGAACTCACGCTTGAATACCCAGAAACTGCGCGATCAATTTTCACTGCATCTGCCGGATTGGCAGAGCGGCGTCACCCGAATGCTTAGGGAAGTAATGAATAAATGACAACAACAAACCGTAAAGGGATCATTCTCGCTGGTGGATCGGGCACTCGGTTGCACCCATTGACGCTCGGTGTATCGAAACAGATGTTGCCGATCTACGATAAGCCGATGATTTTTTATCCGCTTTCAGTGCTGATGCTTGCGGGGATGCGGGAGATCTTGATTATTTCCACCCCCGAAGACTTGCCTTGTTTCAAGAAGCTGCTGGGTGATGGCAGCCTTTACGGTATTCAATTGACCTACGCCGAGCAGCCAAGTCCCGATGGCCTGGCCCAGGCGTTCATTATTGGTGAAGCGTTCATCGGTAACGATCCTTGCTGCCTGATTTTGGGTGACAACATTTTTTACGGACAACACTTTTCGGATAATTTGCGTTCGGCCACCCATCAAAAGGAAGGCGCAACGGTATTTGGTTATCACGTGTCTGATCCGGAGCGTTTTGGGGTAGTGGAGTTCGATGACTCGGGACGTGCCCTCAGCATCGAAGAGAAACCTGTCGCTCCCAAGTCAAATTACGCCGTCACCGGTCTTTATTTTTACGATAATGATGTGGTTGGCATAGCAAAGAGCATAAAGCCTTCTGCCCGCGGTGAGTTGGAAATCACCGACGTCAATCGTGTCTACTTGGAGCGCAAGAAACTCCGTGTGGAAATGCTCGGCCGCGGTTTTGCATGGCTTGACACAGGGACCCATGATTCTCTTCTGGAGGCCAGCCATTTCGTTCATACCATTGAGCAACGACAGGGCCTTAAAGTAGCTTGCTTGGAGGAGATAGCTTTTACCAACGGCTGGATAAACAGAGCGCAATTGGCTGAGCAGGCTGAACGCCTTAAAAAAACCGGATACGGCCACTATCTTTCCAAGCTTTTGAGTTAATCGATACCCATCCGCACCAGGATTCATTTCCTGTTGCTTAATAGATCTTAAGTAGCACATCGACGCAGCGACTGCTTAATGACAGTCGCTGTGGAATGGGCAGAAAACTCAAACTCGCTCTCAACAGCGTGCTGAAGTAGATAAAACAAGGCTTAAAGACTATGCAAAGTGATGCTGCGAATAATCAATACGCCAATGAATTTGATGCCTTCCAGATCGCGCGAGCGTTATGGCGCCAGGTGTGGGTCATTATCAGCGTAACCGCTATTGCCGTTGTCCTGGGGCTGATGTATGCGTTTTTCAGCGAGCGAGTCTTTGAGGCCCGCGCCTATCTGGTGCCTCCGACCCAAAGTGATATTGCCGAGTTAAATGCAGGGCGTACCAAGGAATTCGAGCTTGAGCCCTATACCATTGAGCATGTATATCGTTTATTTGTGCGAAATCTACTCTCCGAGACGCTGCGCCAGGAGTTTTTTGAAAGTACGTACCTTCCATCGCTGAGTGAAGATGAAAAAAAACGCTCGCAGGATGCGTTGTACGCCGAGTTCCTGAAGAAACTGAAGGTGACTCCGGTTACGGCTGATGAGGTGGGTCGCTACTCCGTGATTGCCCAGACGGGTAACGCAGAACAGTCAGTGGACTGGGTCAAGAAATATATCAGGCATGCAGAATTACAAGCAGTCAACGAAATCACCAAGAACGTTTCATATGAAGCCAAGGTCCGTGCCCAGAATATGGGGCGGGAGATAGATGCCAAGCGTGAAACAGGTGAGGCCATGCGCGCTGATACGTTGGTCAAATTACGAGCGTCGCTAGGCGTCGCTGAGGCGGTTGGCGTGCAGAAACCTACGATGATATTCGATGGTACCCCGAACGCGGCAACCACGAACATGACAGGGGAAATGAGCTTCTTGAGAGGCGTCGAGGCGCTTAAGGCTGAAATAAAAAGCATAGAGGGCAGGTCTTCCAATGACGCATTCCTGTCCGGCTTGAGGGACCTTCAAGCCAAGAAGAGCTTTTTTGAAAAGCTGGCAGTCACCCCCCTGAAAATCGATATGTACCGCTATGACGGCGATGTTGAAGTGCCACAAGAGGCTATCAAGCCGAAAAGAACACTTGTTGTGTTGCTGGCATTGGTCCTCGGCCTGATGCTGGGTGTCTTGGCAGCGCTTTCGGTCCATCACCTGGGCGGGAAGTCGGCAAAAAAATCTCCAGGTTATCAAGTCTGAACCCTATTTTGATGTGCCCAGTTGGTTAAGGAAACACTCCATGAAATTGCTAAAAACCGATTTGCAGGACGTAGTGATTATAGAACCGACGGTTTTTAGGGATGAACGGGGCTGGTTTTTTGAAAGTTTTAATGAACCGCGTTTTCACGACGAGCTTTCAAAGTTAGGTTTGCCCATACCCAGAAGCTTTATTCAAGACAACCATTCCTCCTCGCAGAAGGGCGTTCTTCGCGGTTTGCATTATCAGCTCGCACCCCACGCTCAGGGTAAGTTGGTCAGAGTTGTCTCGGGATCGGCCTATGACGTTGCTGTCGATATTCGCAAGGGGTCGCCCACCTATGGGAAATGGGTGGGGGCCGAGCTAAGCGCAGAAAACCATCGCATGCTGTGGATTCCTGAAGGATTCGCACACGGCTTTGTAGCGTTGGAAGATAACACGCACTTTTTATACAAGACCACGGATGTCTACAGTAAAGAACTTGAGCGCAGCATCAAGTGGGACGACCCTGATTTAGGCATCGACTGGCCTGCTGGGGCTGATTTTATTATCAGTGAAAAAGACAGGCAGGCGAGCCCGTTGAAAGACGCTGATCTTCCAAGTCTGTATACCCCCGGCAGTACTCAAGCGCTGACGCTGGACATTATTGGGGATAGCCGAGGAAGTCTGATCGCCTTGGAAAAGTCGAGTCAGATACCATTTGAGTTTAGACGCGTCTATTATATTTTTGGCACGCAACCTGAGGTCAGCAGAGGGTTTCATGCGCACAAAGATCTTCGTCAACTGGCCGTGTGTGTTTCGGGAAAGTGCCGGATGTTGATGGATAACGGCGTGACGAAGGAAGAGATCTGGTTGGACTCGCCGACAAAAGGGGTTCTGATCAATAATCTTGTCTGGCGGGAAATGCATGATTTTAGCCCGGACTGTGTGTTGGTCGTATTCGCCAGCCATGAATATGACGAAAAAGACTATATTCGAAATTACAAAGAATTTACCAATTTAGTAGCCGCCGCTGTCGTATCCAATGAGGCTGTTTGATCCCGGCTTGCTCTTGAAGCCAGCTGATTTGATCTACACGCAAAGAACAGGTGTTTAATGATTGAGTTTCTAAGTTTGAAAGATGTAAACGCGGCCTACGCTTCCGAACTCAAAGCTGCCTGTGCGCGAGTCATCGATTCTGGCTGGTATATTCAAGGAAAAGAGCTGGAGGCCTTCGAGAGTGATTTTGCGAAGGCGTGTGGCGTGCAATTTTGTCTTGGCGTAGCGAATGGGCTGGACGCGCTGACGCTAACCTTGAGAGCGTGGAAGCTCCTCGGCAGGTTGACCGAAGGCGATGAAGTGATCGTCCCTGCCAACACTTATATAGCGAGTGTCCTGGCCATTACCGAAAATGGCTTGACCCCTGTGCTCGTTGAGCCTGATGAAACCTTGAACATTTCGCCGGCGTTGATAGAGTCTTCTATCGGCCCCAAAACCAAGGCAATTATTCCCGTTCATCTTTATGGTCGCTTGGCTGATATGCCAAGTATCATGAGTATCGCAAAAAAGCATAATCTTTTGGTTTTGGAGGACTCCGCACAGGCGCACGGTGCGAGTATTGACGCAAAAGTGGCCGGTAGTTGGGGCGATGCAGCCGGATTCAGCTTCTATCCAGGGAAAAATCTCGGCGCACTGGGTGATGCTGGGGCGATTACCACGAATGACCCGGAACTGGCTACAGTACTAAAAGCACTACGCAATTATGGCTCTCACGAGAAATACAAGAATATCTACCAAGGTGTCAACAGCCGGCTTGATGAAATACAAGCCGCAATGTTGAGCGTTAAATTAAAATATCTGTCGACTGATATTCAAAGTCGCAGAAAGATAGCGCGTGCGTACAGTGACGGTATCCGTAATGCTGCGATCCGTCTGCCCATCCAGGAAAATGTGTCTCCCTTGGATTTTGAAGGCCATGTCTGGCATCTTTATGTTGTTCGCTGCCAGCACCGTGATGCTTTGCAGAAGCACTTGGCTGCATCAGGTATCCAGACATTGATACATTATCCAATACCTCCGCATAAACAGCTTGCTTACAAAAACTGGAATAGCCAGTCGTTCCCGTTAACCGAGAGGATACACGACGAGGTACTCAGCCTTCCGATTGGTCCCACCATGACCCTCGAAGACGCGAGCGCTGTGATTGATGCCTGCAATAGTTTTAATGGCCTTGGTTGAAGGCTAATGACGCTGATAAAAACAAGTCTGCTTAACGGGGTTGCCGTACTCGTTAAAATGTTGACGTTGCTTGGAATAAATAAAGTCCTGGCCATCTACGTTGGTCCTGTGGGTTATGCAGCGCTTGGGCAGTTTCAAAACGCTATTCAAATGATCACTACTTTTGCCAGTGGTGCTATTAATACAGGTGTTACGAAGTACACGGCGGAATATCATTATAACGAGGACAAGCAGCACGCCGTCTGGCGGAGTGCTGGTACTATAGCCTTGTTAGGCTCACTGCTTTGCAGTGTCGTTATAATGATATTCAGTGATGAGCTGGCGGTTGCATTTCTAAAGAACTCCGACTTTGCCGGTGTCTTCAGATGGTTTGCGGCTACGCTGGTATTCTTTACATTAAATGCGCTTTTGCTGGCGATACTTAACGGTAAAAAAGATCTGCTTCGTTACGTTTTCGCAAATATTGCTGGAAGCGTCTTTGCCTTTTTAGTAACTACGGCTTTATCAATGTATTTCGGCCTGTATGGCGCGTTGATAGCTCTGGCTATTTATCAATCAATTAGTTTTTTTGTGACTCTTGTTATTTGTCTGAAAGCGCCTTGGTTTCGCTTTAACTATATGGTGGGGCGCGTCGATTATGCAGTGGCCAAAAATTTTCTGAAATATACGGCCATGGCCCTTACATCAGCTATTTGCGTACCGGTCAGCCATATCTTCGTGCGAAACTACCTGGGTTCATCATTTGGTTGGAATGCGGCCGGCTACTGGGAAGCCATGTGGCGTCTTAGTGCTGCCTACCTCATGCTCGTAACAACGACCCTCAGCGTTTATTATTTGCCCAGGCTTTCTGAATTGGAAAGCCGGGAAGCGATAAGAGCGGAAGTTCTATTGGGCTACCGTGTCATATTGCCTTGTGCCGCGTTGTGCGGACTGATTATCTTTGTCTTGCGTGACTTCATCATACATGTGTTGTTTACAGCGGATTTCCTGCCCATGAGGAGTCTTTTCGCCTGGCAGATCGTTGGCGATACTCTCAAGATAGGTAGCTGGATCCTTGCTTATGTCATGCTGGGTAAGGCCATGTTCAAGCTCTTTATCTTTTCCGAAGTGCTTTCTGCAATTTCTTTTTATGTCATGACGGTCGTTTTTACAAAATTATTGGGCTTGGAGGGAGTGTCTCTGGCTCACGCGGTGAACTATGCAGTTTACTGGGCGTTGTTAATGCTGTTCGTTACGATGGAGTTGAAGAAAGTGAAAGCTGACGGGCTAGTTGGCTGAATGATTTGCTGGATAATGGTTTTTCTGTTGAGGCGCTTGCGTTGAATATTTATAATCCAAAAGTTTCTGTGATGATCATTACTTACAATCAGCAGCATCTGATTGCGGAAACGATCGAGAGTGTATTGACGCAAGACTATGACAATTTCGAGATTGTGGTAGCAGACGACGCCTCTACAGACGGTACGCGCGAAGTTATTCTGGACTTTTATAATAAATATCCTGATGTGATTGTGCCGGTCTTGAATGAGAAGAATCTCGGCATTACCGGCAACTCCAATGCGGCTTTTTTTGCCTGCAGCGGAGAGCTGGTCGCAGTGCTAGGTGGCGATGATCTGTTTTTACCCGGGAAGTTGAAGGCCCAGGTGGCGCTTTTCGAGGATCCCAAGGTCGTACTGTCTTACCATCCTGTGGATATTTTTAATCACGCTGATGGTGCGTTGATTTTTCGTACCAATACTACTGAAAAAGAGCGAATCAATAACGTCCACGATTTAATATCGAAGGGGGGTATTCCAGGTGCTTCTTCGGTCATGGTTAGACGTTCTGCTTGTCCTACGCACGGCTTCGATCCGCTCTTTCCCGTCGTTTCAGACTGGATCTTTTATATTGAAGTCGCGTTGCAAGGCGAAATTCGTGAACTCCCGGGTGTCTATGGCAAGTATCGTAAGCATGGCCTAGGGGCTAGCGACAGGACATTCGAATTGCTGCAAGAGTCTCTTCTGACCGTCGATCTCATTGCCGAACGTTATGAACATGATCCGGCCATTAGGGAAGCGTGCCAGCAAGGTGGCTACCGTTATCTTCTAGGTGAGCTTTTCAGGCAGGTTGTTAAGAAGAACAAGGCCAATGTCGAGGCGCTGCGTCCGTTATTCCTGAAGTACTCATCCGGAAACAAACGAACAATGACCAATTTGCTTTTTGGGATTCTGCGTCGCCCCATGATTTTCAATGTTGCTTCGGGGGTGCTGCCCCGGCTGAAAAATGCCCTAAAGCGACAGGTATAAACGACTATGCTGAACCCTGCATTTGTTTATATTGCCATGTGGTCGCTGGTCCTGTTGCTGTATTTTTTTGACTTGACCACAAATTTGGTCTCCCCCTCGGCGGTGGGACTGATGGTGATAATCATGAATATGGTCAGCATACTGTTATTGTATTTGCTTTTAAGGGGGCGGAAAAAGATCGAAGTTCCCAGTGAAGCACAGACCGATTTTTATATAAGTGTCGTGTCGCGTTTTTTAATGTTGTTAGGGTGTGTGTGGTTTCTTGGCACCGCTTTCGAGATTTATTATTCGGGGGGCGTGCCTCTTTATTGGCGTTTGGTGGGTATTAATAAACTGTACACCGAGTTCGGTGTGCCTTCCCTCCATGGAGTCATGAATGCCTGCTATCTGCAGGTGCTGTCAATGGCGACTTATTTGTCTATAAAAAAACACTCCAAAAAAATGGCTGTATTGATTCTGGTTCTTTTGCTATGGCCGGTGTTGATGCTGGGCCGCGGTATTCTGCTGAGCGGATTGATTCAGGTCGTTTGTGTTGCGTTGCTACTGACGAAGGTATCCTCTAAGAAGATACTTTCGCTGGCTGTCGTCGCTGTGGCGGTTGTGGTGATTTTTGGCTACCTGGGTGACATGCGGCAAACCTCAAACCCCTTTGCCTATTTGGTATCTGGTCAATCCGGAGAAGTGTTTGATGCCTTGCCCAGCGGTTTTCTCTGGTTTTACGTCTACCTGACAGCCGGGCTCAGTAATTTTTTCCACAACATTGATACTGTGATTCCAAACTGGTCGGTATCCTATTCGATGTCCAATATGCTGCCTTCGATTGTGAAGGCGTATTTTGAGTTGGATGCCAGGAACGATCTGTTCACGTTTGTGGATAACAATTTGAATACCTCTACTATTTATGCGGGTTTCGTATCGGACACCGGGGCTTTGGGTGGCTTTATATTTGTTGCGCTGATTCAATTGGTTTGCTGCTGTGTATACAAGGTCTCGCTCAGGGGGCGACCCTGGGGGATCTTTGCTTATTCGGTAGCCTTTCAGATTCTCGTGTTTTCAATTTTCTATGATATGTTTTTCCTGTTGCCGACATTGTTCCAATTTTTTATCTGCTGTTCTCTGTATGTTTTTGCCGGCCTCCGTTCCGGTAGACATGAAAAATACGCGCGGCAAGACGCACCCTAAGCGCCCATGTCAGACGCAAAGATGTTTTACTGTTGATGGATAGAGGTACCGTTATGAAAAAGATTCTAATCACTGGTGGTGCAGGGTTCATAGGTTCGCACCTCGTTCCCAAACTGTTGAAAACGAACCATACCGTTAGAATTCTGGATCCTCTAACCGTTCAGGTGCATGGCAGTCTACCTGTTGACCTCGATTGGTTGAATGGTGAAGGCATCGAGTTCATTCGCGGAAGTGTCACTTCGCGAGAAGATTGGACAAAGGCGCTTGAAGGCGTTGACGGCATCGTTCATTTGGCGGCAGAAACCGGCACTGGTCAATCGATGTACGAGATTGCCCGCTATAACGAGGTTAACTCCCAAGGCACTGCCTTGATGTTTGACGTTCTGGGCAAGTTACCGGCGCATCGTGTTAAGAGAATTATTCTCTCCTCAAGTCGTTCGGTATATGGAGAGGGGGCCTATATCAACCCTCTCACTCAACAGCGTGTATGCCCGACCGCTCGTTCCGCTGACGCGCTGAGTAAACAAATGTGGGAACCTCTTTGCCCCTTTACAGGCGATGCATTGCAACTTGTACCGACGAAGGAAACGGATCTGATCGCCCCGTCCTCGTTCTATGCGGCGACCAAGTATGCGCAAGAGGATCTTGTCAGGATTGGCAGTCAGTCAATGGGCATAGATTATACGATTTTCCGTTTGCAGAATGTTTACGGTGAGCGACAGTCGCTCAATAATCCGTACACTGGCATATTGTCCATATTTTCCACCAAGATTCGTCGCGATACCGTTCTTCCACTTTTCGAAGATGGCCTCGAGAGCCGCGATTTTGTGCATGTCGATGATGTGACAGATGCGTTGGTTGCGGGTTTGCTTGTTGAAAAATCACCCAATACCGTCGTTAATGTGGGTAGCGGGATTGCCACCTCTGTTAAGGAAGTCGCCGAGGAGTTGACAGTCGCGTTCGGGAAAAAACCGAATGTTCAAGTGACCGGGCAGTTTAGAGTTGGCGATATTCGTCATAATTACGCTGATATTGAACGGTTGAATAAGTTGCTCGGTATTCATCCCAAGATTACGCTGAAAGAAGGTCTCAAGCGCTTCGCTGAGTGGGTGCTCCAGCAGCCGTTGCCAGAGGATCAGCTGGAAAAGGCTAATCAAGAATTACGCGCTCGAAAGTTGATGAATTAAGGAGCTCGCCATGGAGCAGGACAACCCGGGTTTGTGGCGTCTGTTGTGCGCAGACATTGAGAGGCAGAGGGCACTATTCAAGGCTCCTGCGACCAGGTCAAAGATGAAGTTGGTGTTGGCTATGGTTTCTCCTAGATTTGCTCCCGTGCTGCTCTACAGGCTAGCATATTCAATGAATTCCAACGGGCTGAAAATAATCGGCCGGTTTTTTTCCTTGTTGAATTACACCGTCTTTGGGATAGAAATAGCGGTTGCCTGCAAAATTGGTCCGGGCCTGTTTTTCCCCCATACCCAGGGAACCGTTATCGGTGCTGTCAGCGTAGGCGCAAACGCTGTTATCTATCAAGGCGTGACGCTGGGCGCCAAGGATCTGGATTTTACCTACGACGCGGACCACCGTCCCGTTATTGGTAACGATGTGGTAGTCGGTGCCGGGGCGAAAGTGCTGGGGGGGATAACGGTGGGCGATAATGTTACGGTGGCCGCCAACTCGGTGTTGCTGACGAGCATGCCGGCAAATGTCATCGTCGCCGGCATGCCTGCAAAAATCGTTAAACAGCGAGCGACGTTGGTGTGAATGAATTGTTAAAGAATAAAAACGTCTTATACGTGGCTCCGATGTTTTTTGGTTATGAGTCCGAGATAAAGGGAGAACTGGAGCAACAGGGCGCCAGCGTCACTTTTCTATTGGACCGTCCATTCGAATCGCCTTTTCTAAAGGCGCTCACAAAGTTTCGTCACGCGTGGGTAATCGGCGCTGCCGATCGATATTATGAACGACAGATGAGCTCCGTTCATACGGAGTTTGACTACGTTTTTGTTGTCAATGGACAGACGCTCTCTGCGAAAACACTTTCTGCGTGGCGTGAACGGTATCCAAAGGCAAAATTTATCCTATATATGTGGGATTCTTTTTCCAATCGACAACAGACGCTTCATAATCTAAAGTATTTTGATAGTGTGTTTACCTTCGATAAAAATGATGCTGAAAAGTACAATGTCAATTTTCGACCTTTATTTTTTTCTGCGGGTTTTAATGCTGTCGTCGAGACGAAGACAGAATACGATATAAGTTTTATTGGTACAGCACACACCGATCGGTTTTTTATTGTCGATAAAATAGATCGCCAATTGGATGCGTCAACAAGAAGATATTGGTATCTTTACTTGCAGGCCAACTGGGTTTATTGGTTCTATCGCTGCTTTAATCGCGCCTATCGGAATGCCAGGAAAAGTAATTTCAAATTCGCGTCGATACCCAAGTCTGAGGTTCAGCGTGTTTTTAACGTTTCAAATGCGATACTCGATATAGAGCATCCTCAGCAGACGGGGTTGACCATGCGTACGTTGGAAACATTAGGGGCAAGGAAGAAGCTGGTTACCACCAATGCAAGCGTTAAACAGTACGATTTTTACGCTGAAGATAATATTCTTGTCATTGATCGTTGGGAACCCGTTATCAGCAAGGCGTTTCTTGAACGGCCTTATAGGGCTGTTGATCCTCATATTTATCATCGCTATAGCCTGGCCGGCTGGCTTGATGAAATTATTATGCTGGTGAACAAAAAATGAAAATCCTAGTGACGGGGGCAAGTGGCTTTATTGGGCGTTCTTTGTGTCTTGATCTTCAGGCAAAGGGGTTTGCCGTGCGTGCGCTTATGCGCAAGCCTTCGGCGGCCGCCGCAGATTATGAATGCCTGTTCGGTGAGCTGGACAATGAAGAGTTCCTTTCCGAAGCGTTGTCTGGCGTAGATATCGTTGTCCATCTCGCGGGCAGGGCGCATCAATTTGGCAAAGCCGCCAAGGATGTCTCGGCGATGTTCAAGGTGAACAGAGACTTCACCTTGAGGCTCGCCTCCATTGCGGAGCAGCGCGGAGTCAAGCGCTTTATTTTCGTCAGTTCTATTGGTGTCAACGGGGTCGAAACCGGATTAGCGCCTATTGACGAAACCAGCCCTGCCACCCCCGTCAAGGATTATGCTTTATCCAAGTACGAGGCCGAAGTCGCCCTCAGCCGTGCATACATAGAGGGTGCCAGTGGGATGGAATTGGTTATTATCCGTCCGCCCCTTGTTTATGCGGCCAATGCGCCGGGTAATTTCCAACGTCTGTTGAAACTCGTCAGGAGCGGTTTGCCCTTGCCCTTTTCTGGGGTCGCCAACCGAAGAAGCATGATCTCTCTTGATAATTTGACTGATTTTATACGCGTGTGCGCCATTCATCCCGATGCCGCTGGAGAGTTATTTCTTGTATCCGACGGTGACGACCTCGCCTTGCCGGAAATCATTGATGCTCTTTCTGTTGGCATGGGGAAGCGGCCCCGGGTTTTCTATTTTCCTGTCAAGCTCATTTATGCGGCCGGCCAGCTCGTCGGTAAGCGTGCTTTGGTAACCCAGTTGTGTGGATCTTTCGTTGTCAACCCCGCAAAGGCGATGAAACTATTAGGGTGGACACCACCTTTTTCTTCTCGCAATGAGCTTGTCAGGTCGGCACGGGAGTTTATGTTGTCCGCAGAAAAGTGTCGTTCAAGACCGGAACAGTCTGAATAAAGGAGTTTTTAATGCTGTGGTTCGTTTTGCCGGTTATCGCGATTGCTTCCTTCCTGCTGACCTGGGTCCTGCGTCGGTATGCATTGGCTCGCAGTCTTATAGACGTACCTAACGCCCGCAGTTCCCATACTGCACCCACGCCCAGAGGCGGCGGGGTGGCAATTGTCCTATGCTTTTTCGCAGCGGTGGCGGCATCGTTTTTCCTGGGCATCCTGCCATTGAATCCGGTCGCGGCGCTCTTAGGGGCAGGATCGTTGGTGGCTATCCTGGGTTTTCTGGATGATCATGGGCATATTGCTGCCAGATGGCGCCTGTTGGGTCACTTTATCGCCGCGTTTTGGGCGTTATACTGGGTCGGTGGCCTTGCACCGCTTTCCATGTTCGGCATGAACGTGGAGTTTGGTGTTTTTGGTTATGTGGTTGCGGCGTTGTTCCTGGTCTGGATGTTGAATCTTTATAATTTTATGGATGGTATCGACGGGATCGCCAGTGTCGAGGCTATAACGGTCTGCCTGAGTGCTGCGCTGCTAGGTGGGTTGCAGGGTGCTGGCAACTTTGTCGGTCCGTTGTTGCTTGCCAGTGCTGTGCTGGGCTTCCTGTGCTGGAATTACCCGCCTGCGAGGATTTTCATGGGCGATGCCGGGAGTGGTTTCCTGGGTATCACGTTGGGCATTTTTGCACTTCAGTCTGCCTGGATATCGTCTGATCTGTTTTTTGCCTGGCTGATCTTGCTCGGCGTTTTTATCGTGGATGCAACAGTGACGCTGATTCGCCGTCTACTGAGAGGAGAAAAGCTCTACGAAGCTCATCGCAGCCATGCCTACCAATTCGCCTCGCGGCATTACAAGCAACATTTGCCTGTGACATTGACAGTGGGAGCACTTAATCTGCTGTGGCTGCTGCCTATGGCTTTTCTGGTGGTCGAGGGGGTTGTGCAAGGCGTTGTTGGGGTACTGGTAGCGTATGTACCTTTGATTTTATTGGCACTGAAGTTTCGAGCTGGCTTGGCAGAGGGTACTCAGCAGAAACTGGTTTAGGTTTCTGGCCTCTGGATCTTCATCGAGAAGAGACTGACTGTTCAGCCGTTTTATTAGGTACCCAAAGGATTTATGGATAAATTACGAACTTTCTTGCTGGAGCTATCGCGCCGGCAGAAGCGCTTGATTCAAGTGTCTGCGGATATCGTTCTGGTCTGGTTGGCGCTGTGGCTTTCGTTTGTGGTGCGTTTGGGCGTCGATGCGCTGATCAATCCATTCACTGCCCATCAGGTTCTGTTCCTGAGTGCGCCGGCCATCGCGATTCCGTTGTTTATCCGTTTTGGAATGTACCGCGCGGTGATGAGGTACTTTGGCAATGACGCACTTATCGCCATCATCAAGGCTGTCAGCCTCTCTTCGTTGATTCTGGGGATCGTCGTCTTCTGGTACAGCAATCATCAGAACATTGTGCCCAGGTCGATCATCTTCAACTATTGGTGGCTTAGTCTGATCATGATTGGCGGACTGCGCCTGGCGATGCGTCAGTACTTCCTGGGCGACTGGTTCACGGCGGCGCAGCATGTTCCTTTCACGAATCGTGACGATGGATTGCCAAAGGTCGCCATCTATGGCGCAGGTGCTGCCGGTAACCAATTGGTAGCTGCACTGCGTATGGGGCGTGTCATGCGTCCGATAGCGTTTATCGACGACGATAGCAGTATCGCCGATCGGGTGATCGCGGGTCTGCAGGTCTACAAACCCAAAAACATTCAGCGCATGATCGATGTCACGGGGGCTCAGGAAATTCTACTGGCCATTCCCTCGGCAAACCGGGTAAGGCGTCGTGAGATCTTGGGCTTCCTCGAAGGCTTCCCCCTTCACGTACGCAGTATTCCCGGCTTTATGGACTTGGCAAGCGGGCGCGTAAAAGTTGACGACATTCAGGAAGTCGATATCGCCGATCTGTTAGGCCGTGATGCAGTACCGGCCCAGGAGAGCTTGCTCGAGCATTGCATCAAGGAGCAGGTGGTTATGGTGACGGGCGCCGGAGGGTCGATCGGCTCGGAACTGTGCCGCCAGATACTTGAATTGCGCCCGTCGACATTAATAATGTTCGAACATAGCGAGTTCAATCTGTACAGCATCTTGTCCGAGTTGGAGCAGCAGGTTGCCAGGAAGTCCCTTTCCGTACGTCTTTTGCCGATCCTGGGTTCAGTAACCAACCCGCGTAAACTGCTTGACGTGATGAATGTATGGCAAGTGAACACTGTCTACCATGCAGCAGCCTATAAACACGTTCCTATAGTCGAACATAATATTGCCGAAGGTGTTCTGAACAACGTCATTGGTACATTGAATACCGCCCAAGCGGCTCTGCAGGCAGGGGTTGCCAATTTTGTTTTGATTTCCACAGACAAGGCTGTACGTCCTACCAACGTCATGGGCAGTACCAAACGTCTGGCAGAGCTAACGCTGCAGGCGCTTAGCCGGGAAATAGCACCGGTGCTTTTTGGCGATAATGCCAACGTATCACGTGTCAATAAAACCCGTTTCACGATGGTTCGTTTCGGTAATGTTCTCGGCTCGTCAGGTTCGGTCATCCCTTTGTTCCATAAGCAGATAAAGTCAGGTGGACCGCTGACCGTCACTCATCCGAAAATCACCCGATATTTCATGACGATCCCAGAAGCTGCACAACTGGTTATTCAGGCCGGGGCCATGGGGATGGGGGGGGATGTTTTCGTATTGGACATGGGAGAACCGGTCAGGATCGTCGAACTGGCCGAGAAGATGATTCATCTGTCGGGCTTCAGTGTGCGTTCGGAAAAGAACCCCCATGGAGACATTGCCATAGAGTTCACGGGGCTGCGGCCTGGAGAGAAGTTGTACGAAGAGTTATTGATTGGCGATAACGTAGTGCAAACTTCTCATCCGATGATTATGAGTGCCAATGAAGACTTCATACCTTGGGATGCGTTGAAGGGTAAATTGGCTGAGTTGATCACCGCCGTCGAGACTGACGATTATTCGCGTGTACGCCAGTTGTTGCGCGATACAGTCAGTGGTTATGCACCCGATGGAGAAATAGTGGACTGGATCCACCAGCAAAGACGACGCGACCCTTGATCAAGACTGAGCGTTCACTGGTCAGGGTAAGCAACGGTCTCTGCCCCGCTTGTTCTTGAACGATGATAAAGACGTTCGATAAATGCGCAGGGCACACCTTCAGGAAAATTGAGGATGTGCCCATTCTGTTTGGGTGCCGAAACCGTCCAAAGGCTCGTTCAAGCCTGGTTTTGGCCTTCATCCTTGCGCTGCAGTATCTTTGCTGGGTTACCCACCACCGTGACATTGGCGGGCACTGAACGGGTGACCACCGCCCCTGCGCCAATCATCGCGTTCTCCCCAATAGTTATTCCTGGAAGAATAGTGCAATTGGCGCCCAAGGAGGCGCCTTTGCTTATTACGGTTCTGTCGAAGCTTTCAGGATAGACCTTGCTTCTCGGAAAGCGGTCATTGGTGAATGTGGCGTTGGGACCAATAAACACATCGTCTCCGATGGAAACACCATCCCACAGCTGAACACCGCATTTGATTGTTACCCGGTCTCCTACGACGACGTCGTTTTCGATGAACACGTGGTCGCAGATATTGCAGTCCTGGCCGATTTTGGCCCCGGGTAGCAAGTGGGTGAAGGCCCAAACCCGAGTGCCTTTGCCTATCTGGGAGGTTTCGCATAAAGCGTGGGAATGCACGAAGTAATCTTTATGATCGCTCATTGTTATCCGTTCCATTGGATGGTTGGAACACCACCCTGTGTTGGCAAGTTTCGTTAGATTATTGGCTTATAAGCCATTGATCCAGCGGCTGATAATAAAGTAACTGCTCAAATTTTTCTGTGCTACAGGCAAAGCGAAAGAGTCATGGCGATTGATAAACTCGGGAGCAGGGGCCCTTGCAGGGGATTTCGCAGCTCGAAGTAGGTGGCCTTAGCTTGAGCATCGATGTGTTTTTGCCGTCACCGTTTCGCTCGCGTGGGATGCGATTGACCTACCCATTCGCGTGAGCCCCTGAAAGTCTAATACGCCTCGTTATTACATTTTTTGCAATGGTCGCCTTTTTGACAGCCCTCAATCATCGCCTAAGTTTGGAATGCAGCGTCACAAAGCTGCTTCCTCTTGACGGTATCAAGGAGCTTCATTTTATGCGTAAAGGATATTTTTACCCGCTGATTTTTGCCCTCCTGGCCAATGCCTCAGTCGCGGTAGGCGCGACCGCAGTGGTCAAGCCCGAGGTGGCAATGCCTCCTGTGGTGCAGAGCTCGGTGTCTTCGCAAGAGGGCAAGGTGGATTTAAACCAGGCAGATGCTACGACGCTTCAGCGTGAGCTGACTGGGATAGGTAAGGCGAAGGCTGATGCAATTGTTGCATATCGTGAAAGTAATGGCGCTTTTTCGTCAGTCGAAGAGTTGCTGGAGGTCAAGGGCATTGGTAAAGCAATCCTGGACAAAAATCGGGATAAACTGGAAGTGAATTGAGCTGAATCGAAAGGAATGGCCAGTCGATGGGACTGGCTTTTTCCGTTTTATCGATAGCGGGCTGCGTGGGTTCGCTCTTTGAGTGAATTGATCCACTTTTTTGCCGCTTATAGGCCATTCAAACTGAAGCATGACGCTGGACTCGACCTCACCGTTCATATCCCGTTGGATGAGCAGCCTCATAGCCTCATCGGCCGCTCGCTAACAGGCGATCAAGGAGCCTTGCCATGTACAAAGACTACCCAGCTGCCTACCAGGTCAGCAAAGGTTCCGCCCTCCAGGTGGACAAGCCTTTCTACGACCGAATCCGTACCCGGCAGGACCAGCGCACGCTGATCGAGCAGTTCGAAGTCCCCATTCGCACTGGCCGTGCCTGGCATGTACCCGCCGGGCACGTCTTTCGTGTCACCACGCCGCAGGGCCCGCAGGTCGGCGACTTCAACGTCTGGAACGCCCACGACCCGCGGGAGCGATTGTGGGCCGCGCGTACCCGGCAGTTGCAGGGCGCCCATGTCAGTACCCACGACCGTTTGTGGTCGAACTTGCCGTTCCTGCGGCCGCTGGTGACCATCACCGACGACAGCCTGGCCGGTTATGGCATCGATGAGCACGGGGGGCGGTTGCACGATCTGCTGGGCACGCGTTGCGACCCTTACGTCAACAAGATGCTGACCGGCGAGGATTTCCACCATCACTGCCATTCGAACCTGACTCGCGCGGTGTTGCCCCACGGCTTGACCGAGTTCGATGTACACGACGTGCTGAATATCTTCCAGTGCACCGGGCTGAACCATGACGACATGTACTTCATGAAGGCCTGTCCGGCACAGAAAGGCGATTACCTGGAGTTCTTTGCCGAAATTGATCTGTTGTGCGCCCTGTCCACCTGCCCGGGCGGTGACCTGTCACTGGCCATGTGGGGGCCGGATGCGCAGGATCCATTGAGCGTCTGTCGGCCACTGGGGGTGGAGATCTATCGGTTGGACGACGCATTGTTGGAAGGCTGGAGCCAGCCTGAGCGGGCGGCGTACAAGGGGTTGCATGGCTTGCACATTGCCAGGGCGGATTGGGAGAAGTAACGCAGTAGGCGGACAGGACGCGGCCTTCTGTGGCGAGGGGATTTATCCCCGCTGGGGCGCGCAGCGGCCCCTTTTAAAACCCACCCAGTCGATCAGATAGACCGCGTGACAGGTTTTGGGGCTGCTGCGCAGCCCAACGGGGATAAATCCCCTCGCCACAAAAGTTTTGTGTCAGGCAGCACTCCACAGTGTTGTGCCAGCCAGCAGCCAGCACTCAACGATCCTTGGCCTCCTTCGCGTCCATCTCGGCGTTGCGCTCGGCAACACGCTTGCGTTGTTCGTCCGTCAACTCGACCTTGTTGGCGGTGTCGCGCAGCATCATCAGACCACCAACGATCGAGCCGATTGCAACAATCAGAATCAACCAGGCATACCAGGGCATAGGGCTCTCCTTGAGGGCGCGGCCAGTGGGCGTCTGTTCGCCAATCTGCCGCGCCTACCACTTATGAGCGAAGCTCGTTCGCAGTGGTTCCATACTACGCCCGTTCGGCCGGCTTCACCTCAAGGCCCGGTCAGCATTGCATCGGCTGGAGCCGCCGCTCGCAGTTGTGCGGTCAGGGTGAAGTAGACGAAGCCCGCCGCCATGAACGCGACGAAGATCAGGCCGATCAGCGCATTGAACCAGGCCATCGCCACCAGGCATACCACCGCCAATACCAGGGCGATTCCCGGTACGAGAGGGTAGCCCGGCGCGCGGAAGGTGCGCTCTAGGTTGGGCTCGGTTTTGCGCAGTTTGAACAGGCTGAGCATGCTCATGATGTACATGACGATCGCACCGAACACCGCCATGGTGATCATCGCGGCGGTCAGGGTCATGCCGCCGAGGTTGATCAGGCCGTCGCTGTAGATAGCGGCAATGCCGATCAGGCCTCCGGCGATGATGGCGCGGTGTGGCGTCTGGAAGCGTGAGAGCTTGGCCAGGGAGGCGGGCAGGTAGCCGGCGCGCGCCAGGGCGAAGAACTGCCGCGAGTAGCCCAGGATGATGCCGTGGAAACTCGCCACCAGGCCGAACAGGCCGATCCACACCAGCATGTGCAACCAGCCGGAGCTTTCGCCGACCACGGTTTTCATGGCCTGTGGCAGCGGGTCGTTGATGTTCGACAGGGTGCGCCAGTCACCGACGCCGCCGGCGAAGAACATCACTCCCATCGCCAGCACCACCAGGGTCAGGATGCCACTGATGTAGGCCTTGGGGATGGTGCGTTTCGGGTCCCTGGCTTCTTCGGCCGCCATGGCCGCGCCTTCGATGGCCAGGAAGAACCAGATGGCAAACGGGATGGCGGCGAACATTCCGGCAATGGCAGGGGCACCGAATACGTCGGAGCCGGCCCAGCCGTTCAAGGCGAAGTGACTGAAGCTGAAGGCCGGGGCCACGACGCCCATGAACACCAGCAACTCGGCCACCGCCAGGACGCAGACGATCAGTTCGAACGTCGCGGCCAGCTTGACCCCGAGGATGTTCAGGCCCATGAACACGATGTAGGCGCCAACCGCCGCGTGCTTGGGGTCCAGGGCCGGGAATTGCACGTTCAGGTAGGCCCCGATGGCCAAGGCAATGGCGGGCGGCGCGAAGACGAACTCGATCAGCGTCGCCAGCCCGGCGATCAATCCGCCTTTCGCGCCGAAGGCACGACGGCTGTAGGCAAACGGTCCGCCGGCATGGGGAATGGCCGTGGTCAGTTCGGTGAAGCTGAAGATGAAGCAGGTGTACATGGCCGCGACCATGAATGACGTCACCAGAAAACCCAGTGTTCCGGCCACGCCCCAGCCGTAGCTCCAGCCGAAATACTCGCCGGATATCACCAACCCGACGGCGATCCCCCATAAATGCAGGGTGCCCAGCGTGGGTTTGAGTTGTGTGTTCATCGGTGGCTCCCCTCGATCCATAGCAAAAGCGCTGGGGAAGGCAGTGCAGTGGGCGTGCCAGTGTGTCGGGGGCGGTCGCAACGGGTGAAATCCTGTCGTATCGGGGATGTTCCTTGCTTGATGTGCCCCTGTTGTGCGCCAGTTGAGGGCGTTGGCGCTGATGGTGCCGCCTTCGCGGGCAAGCCCGCTCCCACACTGGACTTGCGCTGAGCAGTCGGCGGGCTGGCTCGCGAAGAAGCCCGCCCAACCATCGATTCAGCCGTTTTTTTACAGATTCTTTATCCCCCAACCGCTCTCTCGATCTCGTTCCTTTACGCACGCCGTGCCGACAATCACTCCACACACGGCACGACGCCGTACGACGGAGAAATCCCATGAGTGTTCTGGACGGGGTGTCGCTGCTGTTGGCAGTGGCGCTGTTCATTTACCTGCTGGTTGCGCTGTTGCGCGCGGATCGGAACTAGGAGCGGCTATGCACGGTTATGATTTCGGGCTGATCCTCGCTTTTTTCGCCCTGGTGCTGATTCCAGCACCGTTGCTGGGGCGTTTTTACTACCGGGTGATGGAGGGCCAGCGTACCTGGCTCTCTCCGATTCTCGGGCCCGTGGAGCGGGGTTGCTATCGGCTGGCAGGCGTTGATCCCGGCGCTGAGCAGAGCTGGCAGAAATACACCCTGGCCTTGCTCGCGTTCAACCTGGCGGGCTTTGTGCTGTTGTTTGCGATTCTTCTGTTTCAAGGGCATCTGCCGCTCAACACCGAACAACTGCCGGACATGGAATGGACCCAGGCTTTCAACACGGCCGTGAGTTTCATGACCAACACCAACTGGCAGTCCTACAGTGGCGAGGCGTCGGTGAGCTACCTGAGCCAGATGGTCGGCCTGACGGTGCAGAACTTTGTCAGCGCCGCCACCGGCCTGGCGGTGCTGGTAGCGTTGTGTCGCGGGATCGGGCGCAAGTCCGCCGCGACGCTGGGCAACTTCTGGGTCGACATGACCCGCGCCACCCTTTACGGGCTGTTGCCGTTGTGCCTGCTGTTGGCGCTCTTCCTGGTGTGGCAGGGCGTGCCGCAGACCTTCGCTCACTATGTGCATGGGATGACCCTGCAGGGCGCCGATCAGGTGATCCCGCTGGGGCCGGCGGCCAGCCAGATTGCGATCAAGCAATTGGGCACCAACGGTGGTGGGTTCTTCGGCGTCAACTCGGCGCACCCGTTCGAGAACCCGACGGCCTGGAGCAACCTGTTCGAGCTCGCGTCGATCATCCTGATTCCTGCCGCGCTGGTGTTCACCTTCGGCCATTACGTCAAGGACCTGCGCCAGAGCCGGGCAATCATCGCCTGCATGCTGGTGCTGTTTCTGATCGGTGGTGCCACGTCGCTGTGGGCCGAGTACCAGCCCAACCCGACCTTGAACAACCCCGCCGTCGAACAAACCGCGTCGCTGGAAGGCAAGGAAGCGCGCTTCGGGACCACCGCGACGGTGCTCTGGTCGGTGACTACCACGGCGGCCTCCAATGGCTCGGTCAACGGCATGCACGACAGCCTCAACCCGCTGAGCGGCATGGTTGCGCTGGTGAACATGATGGTCGGCGAGGTGATTTTCGGCGGTGTCGGCGCAGGGCTCTACGGCATGTTGCTGAACGTGCTGATCGCGGTGTTCCTGTCCGGGTTGATGATCGGCCGCACACCGGAATACCTGGGCAAGAAGCTCGGCGCCCGGGAAGTTCAGTTGCTGGTGGTCACCCTGCTGGTGATGCCGGTGAGTGTGCTGGTGCTGGGCGCCATCGCCGCAAGCCTGCCCGGGCCGGCAGCCGCGGTGAGCAACCCGGGTGCCCACGGTTTCAGCCAGTTGCTGTACGCCTACACCTCGGCGGGGGCGAACAACGGCTCGGCCTTTGGTGGGTTCAGCGCCAATACCCCTTTCCACAACCTGATGCTGGGCCTGGGCATGTTGATCGGTCGTTTCGGCTACATCCTGCCGGTGCTGGCGTTGGCCGGTAGCCTGGCACTGAAGAAAACCGCGCCGATCGGGCAGAACAGCTTCCCCACCCACGGCCCGCTGTTCGTCACTTTGTTGACCGTGACGATTCTGCTGGTGGGCGGCCTGACCTTCCTGCCGACCCTGGCCTTGGGGCCGATCGCCGAACACCTGAGCATGGGCTTCTGAGGAATTGATGATGAATATGCCGATGAGCAAAGCCGTCGTCGCCAAGACGTCGGACCCCCTGAAAACCAACTTCTCGTCCTTGTGGCGGCCAGCGCTGGTGCAAGCGTTCGTCAAGCTCGACCCACGCCAGTTGCACCGGGCCCCGGTGATGCTGGTGGTGGAACTGACCGCTATCCTCACCACTGTGCTGTGCTTCGTTCCCGACACGGCGGTGCCGACGTTCGTCGCCGTGCAGATCGCTCTGTGGCTGTGGTTCACCGTACTGTTCGCCAACTTCGCCGAAGCCTTGGCCGAGGGGCGCGGCAAGGCGCGGGCCGACAGCCTCAAGGCCGGCAGCGAAGGCCTGAGCGCACGGCGCCAGACCGCCAACGGATTTGAAGTGGTGCCCGCTACCCGTCTGCGCAAGGGCGACGTGGTGCGTGTCGCGGCCGGGGAGATGATTCCCGGGGACGGCGAGGTGATCGAAGGCATCGCTGCCGTCAACGAGGCGGCGATCACGGGTGAGTCGGCGCCGGTGATCCGCGAGTCCGGCGGCGATCGTTCGGCGGTCACCGGCAACACTCGGCTGGTCTCCGACTGGTTGCTGGTGCGCATTACCAGCAACCCTGGCGAGTCCACCCTGGACCGCATGATCGCCCTGGTGGAGGGAGCCAAGCGCCAGAAAACCCCGAACGAAGTGGCACTGGACATCCTGCTGATTGGCCTGACGTTGATCTTCCTGCTGGTGGTGGTGACGCTGCAACCCTTCGCCCATTTCGCCAACGGCAGCCTGCCGCTGGTGTTCCTGGTGGCACTGTTGGTCACCCTGATTCCCACCACCATCGGTGGGCTGCTGTCGGCCATCGGCATCGCCGGCATGGATCGGCTGGTGCGCTTGAACGTGATCGCCAAGTCCGGTCGCGCGGTGGAGGCGGCGGGGGACGTGCATGTGCTGATGCTGGACAAGACCGGCACCATCACCTTTGGCAACCGACGCTGTGCCGCGGTGCATGCCGCCCCTGGGGTGAGCGCCAGGGAGTTGGCCGAAGGTACGCTGTTTGCCTCGCTGGCCGACGATACGGCCGAAGGCAAGTCTATCGTCGAGTATCTGCGAGGCCTGCATCCGCTGCCCGAACCTGGCCTCGAGTCGCTGACCGCCGTGCCGTTCAGCGCCGAAACGCGCTTGTCCGGGGGCGATTACCAAGGGCGCATTTATCGAAAGGGCGCCGTGGATTCGCTGCTGGATTTCATCGGTATGCCACGCAGCGAGTTGCCGGCGGCATTGGCCCGGGAAGTCGACAAAATCGCTCAGAGCGGTGGCACGCCGTTGTTGGTGTGCATGGACGGCAAGCTGCTGGGTGTCATTCATCTCAAGGACGTGGTCAAGCCAGGCATTCGCGAACGCTTCGCCGAGTTGCGCAAGTTGGGCATCCGCACGGTGATGGTGACGGGGGACAACCCGCTGACCGCCGCCGCGATTGCCGCAGAGGCAGGCGTCGACGACGTGCTGGCCGAGGCCACGCCGGAGAAAAAACTGGCGCGCATCCGCCATGAGCAGAATGACGGTCGGCTGGTGGCGATGTGCGGCGACGGTGCCAACGACGCCCCGGCCCTGGCCCAGGCCGATGTCGGCATGGCCATGAACGACGGCACCCAGGCGGCGCGGGAAGCGGCCAACATGGTCGACCTCGACAGCGACCCGACCAAGTTGCTGGACGTGGTGCAGATCGGCAAGGAATTGCTGGTGACCCGTGGTGCGCTGACGACGTTCTCCATCGCCAACGACATCGCCAAGTATTTCGCGATCCTGCCGGCGCTGTTCGCCTCGATTTATCCACAGCTCGGCGTGTTGAACGTGATGCACCTGAGCAGCCCGCAAAGCGCGATTGTGTCGGCCATTGTCTTCAACGCCCTGATCATCGTGGTGCTGATCCCCCTGGCCTTGCGCGGCGTACGGGTGCAAGCGGCGAACGCGGCGGCCTTGTTGCGGCGCAACCTGCTGATCTATGGCCTGGGCGGGATCGTGGTGCCGTTCGTGGGGATCAAGCTGATCGACATGGCGTTGACGGCGTTGAGGCTGGTTTGAGGTGACTGCGCTTCTGGCAGGCGTCCTCGCCACACCTGTGTGTTCTGATTCGAGGAGTTTGAAATGTCCACTCTGATACGCCCGGCCCTGAGCCTGATTCTGCTGATGACCCTGGTCACCGGTGTCGCTTACCCACTGGTGGTTACGGGCGTGGCGCAAGTCGCGTTTCCCGCCCAGGCCAACGGCAGCCTGGTGAGGGATGCCGAGGGCAAGGTCCGCGGCTCGTTGTTGATCGCCCAGGACTTCACGGGCGACGCCTGGTTTCATCCACGGCCATCGGCCGCGGCCTTCGCCACGGTCGCCAGTGGCGCGAGCAATCTGTCGCCCAGCAATCCGGCCCTGGCGGCACGAGTGATCGCCGATGCCGAGAAGTTGCAGGTGCCCGGCGCAGGCCCGGTGCCGCTGGCGCTGCTGACCACCTCCGGCAGTGGCTTGGACCCGCACTTGCCACCGAGCGCAATTGCCTATCAACTGGCGCGTGTCGCTGCGGCGCGCAACCTGCCGGTCTCGACGCTGGAGCAACTGCTCGATGCCCATGTCGAGCAACCCCTGGTGGGGCCGCCGGTGGTGAATGTCCTGGCGCTGAACCTGGCGCTGCAAAAGCTGTAAACCCTGTGGGAGCGAGCTTGCTCGCTATGGCTTTGTATCAGTCGGCCTGAGTGGCGACTGTCCCACCGCCATCGCCAGCAAGCTCGCTCTCACAAGGGCTTGATTAATGCCTGAACGAGACCCCCAACATGAGCGATTCCGGCCGCGCCGACGCACTGTTAGCCCATCTACCGCGCAACGGCCGTGGCCGGCTCAAGGTCTTTCTTGGCGCGGCGCCCGGCGTGGGCAAGACCTACGCCATGCTGCAAGCGGCCCACACCCAACTGCGCCAGGGCGTGAAGGTGATTGCCGGTGTGGTCGAGACCCACGGACGCAGTGAAACCGAAGCGCTGTTGGGCGGCCTGCCGCAGCAGCCGCTGGTGCGTTCGGAGTATCGCGGCGTGATGCTCGAGGAGATGGACCTCGACGGTCTGCTCGCGGCCCGGCCGGCCCTGGCCCTGGTGGATGAGCTGGCCCACAGCAACGCCCCGGGCAGCCGCCACCTCAAGCGCTGGCAAGACATCCAGGACCTGCTCGCCGCCGGTATCGATGTCTACACCACCGTCAACGTCCAGCACCTGGAAAGCCTCAACGACCAGGTGCGCGGCATCACGGGCGTGCAGGTGCGCGAGACGCTGCCGGACTGGGTCCTGCAGGAGGCCGACGAGTTGCTGCTGATCGACCTGCCGCCGCGCGAGCTGCTGGAGCGCCTGCGCGATGGCAAGGTCTACGTACCGGAACAGGCTCGCGCGGCCATCGACGCCTTCTTCACCCAGACCAACCTGACCGCCTTGCGCGAGCTGGCCATGCAGACCGCCGCTGCCCAGGTCGATAACGATCTGGCCCAGGGCTATCGACAACTGGGCCAGGCCGCTCCGGCTGTGCGTGGGCGATTGCTGGTGGGCGTGGACGGTGACCTCCAGGCGGAGCGTCTGGTACGCCACGCCAGTCGCGTCGCCCAGCGGCGGCATTTGCCATGGAGCCTGGTGCACGTGGACAACGGCAGTGCCCGCGACGAAGCCTCGCGCCAGCGCTTGCAGAATGCCCAGCAACTGGCCGAACGCCTGGGTGGCGAAGTGGTGTTGCTGCGGGCCGCGGAGGTGGCTCGGACACTGATCCAGCATGCCAGCGAACGTCGCGCCACACTGTTGCTGGTGGGCCAGTCCAGCCCCCGTCTGCGTCGACGTTGGCTGGGCGGTGGCCTGGCCTCACGGCTGCTGCGCGATGCCCGAGGCCTGGAAATCAACGTGCTGGACGGCGACGAACAACCGCGCCCGGCTCGTGTGCGTTCAAGCCGCGTGCAGACCGGCTTCGATTACGTGCTGGCATTGGTCGCGACAGTCATGGCCAGTGCCCTGGCTTGGGGGATCTCGGGGGTGTTGGCGTTGCCCAATATTTCCCTGGTGTTCCTGATGGCGGTGTTGCTGGTGGCCGTGCGCAGCAGCCTCGGCCCGGCGCTGGCTTGTGCGGCGCTGTCGTTCCTGGCCTACGACTTCCTGTTCATCCCGCCCAATTTTTCCCTCACTATCCAGCGCGAAGAAGACGTGCTGACCCTGGTGTTCTTTCTCTTGATGGCGGCGTTGACCGGCAACCTGGCCGCCCGCCAGCGTCGCCAGTTGCAGGCGCTGCGCGACACCCAGCAGGAAACCAGTGAACTGCTCGACCTGTCGCGCAAGCTCACCGCCGCTACCGATCGCCAGGCCGTCATCAGCGCCGCCACGCAGCACCTCGGTGGCGGGCACGACTTGCAACTGTGCCTGCTCAACCGCGACGGCCAAGGTCACTGGAAGGTCGAGAGCGGCGAACCGCTGACGTTCACCGAAGCCGAACGCGCGGCCGCCGATTGGTCCTGGCAGCACGATCAACCGGCCGGCGCCGGCACCGGGACGTTGCCATCCGGACGCTGGTGGTGGTGGCCGCTGTCGGCAGAGGGCGGCCCGCTGGCCTTGCTGGGTGTGTGTCCGATGGAAGGCTCGCAGCTCAGTGGCCAGCGCCGCCGTTTGCTGGCGGCTCTCAGCCAGCCATTGGCCCAGGCGCTGGCCCGGGCACAATTGGCCCAGGACCTGGAAGCGGCGCGCCTGCACGGGGAAACCGAACAGTTGCGCAGTGCCTTGCTGGCGTCGGTGTCCCATGATTTGCGCACACCGCTAACCGCCATGCGTGGCAGCATCGACAGCCTGCTGGCGCTGGGCGAGGCGATCCCGCTGGAGGACCGCCGCGAATTGCTCGAAGGGACGCGCGATGAGGCCGAACGACTGGACCGCTATATCCAGAACCTGCTGGATATGACCCGCCTGGGGCACGGCGCGTTGAAACTGGCGCGCGATTGGGTGTCGCCGGCCGATATCGTCGGCAGTGCCCTGAACCGCCTGCGCGCGGTGTTGGCGCCCCTGGCGCTCGCGGTTGAAGCCTCGCCTGAACTGCCGTTGCTGTACGTCCATGCGGCGCTGATCGAGCAGGCGCTGGTGAACGTGCTGGAGAACGCTGCGCGTTTCTCGCCGGCCCATGGGCGGCTCCGGTTGAGTGCCGGGGCGACGGACAGCGAGGTGTTCTTTGCCGTCGCCGATGAAGGGCCGGGCATTCCCGAAGAGGAGCGGGAGAAGATTTTCGACATGTTCTACACCGCTGCCCGTGGCGACCGCGGCGGGCAGGGCACCGGGCTGGGGTTGGCGATCTGTCAGGGCATGGTCGGCGCCCATGGTGGGCGCATCAGCGTGGGTGATGGCCTGGACGGGCGCGGCACCTGCATCACTTTGCACCTGCCGTTGCAGACGCAACCGGGCCTGGACGATGAAGCCTGAGCGGCCCTGCGATATGCTTGCCGCTTGCTACCCACCCAGCGTTGAACGAGCCCCATGAACCAGACCGCGACCCTCTTGGTCATCGATGACGAACCGCAGATCCGCAAGTTCTTGCGTATCAGCCTGGCCTCCCAAGGCTACAAGGTGCTGGAGGCCGGCACGGGGGCACAAGGGCTTGCCCAGGCGGCGCTGAACAAGCCCGATTTGCTGGTGCTCGACCTGGGGTTGCCGGACATGGACGGCCAGCAGGTGCTGCGCGAGTTACGCCAATGGTCGACGGTGCCGGTGTTGGTGCTCTCGGTGCGGGCCAGCGAAGCGCAGAAGGTCGAAGCGCTGGACAACGGCGCCAATGATTACGTGACCAAGCCGTTCGGGATCCAGGAATTCCTCGCCCGCATCCGCGCCCTGTTGCGCCAGGCCCCGGCCGGGGCGCCTGAGGAAGCGGCGCTGCGATTCGGCCCGCTGACGGTGGACCTGGCCTACCGACGGGTGTTGCTGGATGGCGCCGAGGTGGCCCTGACCCGCAAGGAATATGCGGTTCTGGCGCAGTTGGCGCGGCACCCGGGGCGGGTCATCACCCAGCAGCAACTGCTCAAGGACATCTGGGGCCCGACCCATGTCGAAGACAGCCATTACCTGCGGATCGTGGTCGGTCACCTGCGCCAGAAACTGGCCGACGACCCGACCCGGCCTCGCTTCATCGCGACCGAGGCGGGGGTGGGGTATCGGTTGTTGGGGGAGGGTGGGCCTTAACCCATCGGGCTTCAGTCAAACGCCGTTGTGGCGAGGGGATTTATCCCCGCTGGGCTGCGAAGCAGCCCCAAACCAGGCCTTGGAGTGGAGCAGAACGATTGAGGGGGTGCGCTTGGCGCCCCAGCGGGGATAAATCCCCTCGCCACCAGAGCGTGGCGATGATCATATCTATTTCTGCTCATTCTCATACCGATCCAGCGTGTCGCTGGCAATCTCCCGCCCCAGCGCGATCAGCTCCGGGGCCTTGTAGAACTCGAAGAAACGGCACACCCGCTTCGGCACGTTGATCAGTACATCCGGCGGATAACCGGCAATCTTGTACTGGGCCAATGACGTCTGCATCACCTCGAAACTCTGGTTGATCAAATCCAGCAACGAGGCCGGACCGACGTTGTCGATGATGAACGAACCCGTGGCGGATTTCGGCGCGCCTTCGGCCTCGGGCGCCGCGGCCGGTTGCTGGCCTTCGGGTTCCGCCGATTCCAGCCAGGGATTGATCTCGGCCGCCTCGGCCTTCAGCGCCTCCTGTTCCAGCAGCAACAGTTGCTCGGCCTGCTTGCGGCGAAACGGCAGGCGCGAACCCAGCGAGCTGACGAGGGTGTCGAAGCGTCGCCGGAACGCGGCGGGGCGCTGGATGACCGGGAGCTTGTACTGCTTCTGGTTGGTGGCGTTGAGGTTGACCGCGATGATCAGGTCGCAATGGCTCGACACGACCGGCACGATCGGCAGCGGGTTGAGCAGGCCACCGTCCACCAGCATGCGGTTGCCCTGCATCACCGGGGTGAACAGACTGGGGATGGCCGCCGAGGCACGCATCGCCTGATGCAGGCAGCCTTCCTGGAACCAGATTTCCTGCTGGTTGGTCAGGTCGGTGGCGACGGCGGTGTAGGGAATGCGCAGGTCTTCGATGTTGAGTTCGCCGACGATCTTGCGGATCTGGCCGAAGACTTTCTCGCCGCGAATCGCTCCCAGGCGAAAGCTCACGTCCACCAGCCGCAGGACATCCAGGTAGTCGAGGCTTTCGATCCAGTGGCGGTAATCCTTGAGCTTGCCGGCGGCATAGATCCCGCCGACCACCGCGCCCATCGAACAACCGGCGATGCAGGCAATGTCGTAGCCACGTCGTTCGATTTCTTCGATCACCCCGATATGGGCATAGCCCCGGGCGCCGCCCGATCCCAGTACCAATGCGACACGTTTTGTCATGACCCGGCCTCTTGTCGAACAGACTTCAACAATGCACTGATCAGCGGCTTGGCTCAATCGTTGTGGCGCAGGCGTCGTTTTTTGACACGCCGCCGTGGCATTTGCGTATGCTCGCCCACGCTGGAATATACGCGGCTGGCCTCGGCACTTTTTGCCGGCGAAACCGTCTTACCTGCACGACTGTTTACCTGACTCGAGGTGTAATGATGAAAGCCCGGATCTGCCTTCCCCTGGTAGCTTCCCTGATGGTTCTGGCCCTGACCGGTTGCGCGGCCAAGACCGCTTACCGTGACAGCTGCGGTACCCAGCTCGATGCCGCCTGGCATGAACTGGACCTGGCCAAGGCCGAAGGCTTTGCCGGCACCGTCAGCTACTCCAAGGCACTGTCGCTGTTGACCGGCGCCAAGACCCAGCAGCAATTCGAAGCGTTCGAAGGTTGCTCCAAAAAAGCCGAGAAGGCGCGCTTCTACATTCGTGAGTCTCGCGCTGGCCGTTGAGCCCCGCGAATCCATTACAGGACGTTAAAAGCAGCGACAAGCGATGGGTTGCAGGCTACAAGTGAAGGGCGCACCGTGTTCCTCACTTGTAGTCCGCAGCGCTAAGCTGCTTACGGAGTAGTGTCCATGATCGATCGGCTGGTGGCCCGGATACTGGGCCTGGAAGTCCGCCTGCTGGCCTGTCAGGCCCGCCTCAATGCCCATACCGACAGCGAAGCGCTGCATGACCTGCGGACCACCGTCCGCCGCCTGCGCAGTCTGCTTCGTCCGCTGCGTGGCTTGCCCGGGGTCGAACAGCTGGAAACCGCCGCTTCCGCGGTCGGCACCCTGACCACGCCGTTGCGCGACCGGGAAGTCCTGGCGGCCTACCTCGAACAACATGGCCAAGTGGAGGCGGCGCGCCGCCGCCGGGCGCTGATGGCCGACGCGTACCCCAGCGTGGCCGGCAGCCCGGAGCTGGGCCAGTTGCTGATGATCCTCGATGCCTTTCCTCGCTTCATTCGCGCTGCCCAGCGGGAGGGGCTGCTCAAGGGCTTGCGCAAGCGCATCGAAAAGCGCCTGGACAAACAATGGCAAAAACTCGGTGAAGCTTTGCGCGACCCTGCCCATGACCGTCACCGGTTGCGCCTGCTGATCAAGCGTGTGCGCTACGCCCTCGAAGCCTACCCTGAACTCGACCGCTTGCCCGAGGCGGCCATGCCACGGCTCAAGTCCGCCCAGGGCGCGCTGGGTGACTGGCACGACTGCTGGCAATGGCTGGCCAGGGCCGAGGAAGAGGCCGACCTGCGATCCTGCGTGCCCACCTGGCAGCGCACGATGGAAAAGGCCGAGGCCAAGTCCGACAGGGTGCTCGATAAGCTCATTGCGAGCTGCTTCGAAAAATCCTGAGTTTCCCTGTGTGGGGGCGAGCTCGCTCCCACTGATTCAATAGCGGCGGCTTATCTGCCAGTCTCTTTGGCCGGAATGAGCGCTGTGCCGCTTGCCGGCGCTGGTTAAGATCCCTTCATCTCTTTTCCCTGCTTTCGAGGTCGTCATGCGCTTTTCCGATTTGATCGATGCCGTGCGCCGTCAACCAGAGGCCGTCACCATCGCGCCTGAATGGGGCCAGGGGCGCGCCACGTTTGGCGGGTTGGTGGCGGCGTTGCAGTATGAGGCGATGCGTGCCCGGGTGCCGGCGGATCGCCCGGTACGTTCACTCGCGATCACGTTTGTCGGCCCGGTCGAGCCGGATGTGCCGGTCAGCTTTGAAGTCGATGTACTGCGCGAAGGCAAGGCGGTGAGCCAGGTGTTGGGGCGCGCCGTGCAGAACGGCCAGGTGGTGACGGTGGTGCAGGGCAGTTTTGGTGCCTCGCGTTCTTCCGTGGTGGCGGTTCAGGCCGACCCGGCGCCGGAGTTCAAGAGCGTGGAACAGTGCCAGGAGCTGCCTTACGTCAAGGGCGCTACCCCTGAATTCATGCGTCACCTGGCCATGTGCTGGAGCGTCGGTGGCTTGCCGTTCACCGGCAACACATCCCGCAGCATGGGTGGTTGGGTGCGTCTGCGCGGTGACGTGAAAGAAGAACCGTTGAACGAGAGCCACATCCTGGCGCTGGTGGATGCCTGGCCACCGGCATTGCTGCCTCATCTCAAGCAAATGGCCCCGGGCAGCACGTTGACCTGGACCATCGAGTTTGTCCAGCCGTTGCTGGAGCTGACGACCCTGGACTGGTGCAAGTATTTGGCCGAGATCGACCATGCCCAGGATGGCTACGGCCATGTCGCCGCCAAATTCTGGAGCGCCGATGGCCGCTTGATCGCCTTGAGCCGGCAGACGGTGACGATTTTCGCCTGAGGCGATGGATCACGGATGGTGGCGCTGCAACCCCAATGCGGCGACCACGCCGATGGTGCCGATGGCGATGTCCGCCGCGCTGGCACTGAACACCCCGGACACAAGCAGCAGGAACGCAATGATGAACAGCGGCACCGCCATCAGGTGCAACACCTGGTGGGTCGGTTGGCGGTCAGGGGCGGGCCAGGTGCGCCATTGCCAAGCGGGTAAGTGAGGGTGACGTTTGCCCATGATGCATGTCCTTGAGTTCACGAAATCGAATAACCCAAGAATAGGCCCGGCCGGGTGAAGCGGCGAATCGCGCTTGGCTATCGGTGTGATAGGCGCTATCGCTTGTGTGGGCAGCGCTCTGGTTTAAAGGCCGGAACGGTTCCTGTGGCGAGGGAGCGCGCTCCCGCGGGTCCGCGAAGCGGGCCCAACGTGAGGGCCGGGATTATCTGGCCGGCAGAGCAGGGGGCGCTGCGCACCCCAGCGGGAGCAAGCTCCCTCGCCACAGAAGCTTGGACGGGCTGTGGCCTAAAGCTTCAACTGCCCGATCGCTTTGTTCAACTCGCCCGCCAGGGTCGCCAGCTCATGGCTGGTGGTGGCCGAGTCGACGGTTTGGCGCACGGTGTTTTCGGTGACGTCGCGAATGCTCACCACCGCCCGGTTCATGTCCTCGGCAACCTGGCTCTGCTGTTCGGCCGCGACGGCGATCTGGGTGTTGCTCTCGCGCATCTGGGCCACGGCGGCGGTGATCTGCGCCAACGCATCGCCGGCCTCGCGGGCCTGTTGCACGCAGTCGTCGGCCTTGTACGAGCTCTCCTGCATGAAGTCCACGGCGTCCCGTGTACCGGCCTGCAGGGCCACGATCATGGTGGTGATTTCGTCCGTGGAAATCTGCACCCGCTTGGCCAGGTTACGGACCTCGTCGGCCACTACGGCAAAGCCCCGTCCCATTTCTCCGGCCCGTGCCGCCTCGATGGCAGCGTTCAACGCCAGCAGGTTGGTTTGTTCGGCAATGCTGTGGATCACACTGACCACGCCACTGATCTTCTGGCTGTCTTCGGCGAGGCGCTGGATCATCTCGGCGGTCTGTTGCACCCCCGAGGACAGCCCGGTGATCGACTGCTGAACGCGGCTCACCACGTCATGACCGTTGCCGGCCAAGGTGTCGGCGGTCTTCGACAGGTCACGGGTGGCGCTGGCGTGCTGGGCGATGTGGTAGACCGTGGCAGACATCTCGTTGATCGCCGTGGCGGCCTGGTCGGTCTCGCTCTGCTGGCCGAGCATGCCGTGGCGCACGTCGGTCATGCTCGACGCCAGGCGTGCCGCGCCGGTGTCCAACTGCCGAGCCGTGCTGGCGACGGTGTCCACGACCCGTTGATAACCGGCCTGCATGGCATTGAACGCGGCCGCCATCTGGCCTACTTCATCCTTGCAGGCCAAGGGGACGCGGGCGGACAGGTCACCGGTTTTTTCCACGTGCAGCATGACGTCCTTCAGCGTGTTGAGCTGGCTGAGCAGGAAGCGGATCAACAGTTGCGAGGCCCCCAGCATTGCCAGCATCAGCACGAATACCGCCACGGCGTATTGGCTGAAGCGTTCGCCAAACACCTGGCCCAGGCTGACGCCATGGGCCAGGATGGCCAGTTGTTGGCCGTCGCCGCGCCGGATCACTTCGGCGCCCAGCAGCGGGTCATCGCCCAACAGCGGGCTGGCATCCAGTTCGACCCAGCCGTTGGCTTGCGTCAGTGCCGGCAGCGGCTGTTCATTGAACACCGGTACCTGGTCGCGCTGGAGCGCCAGGACGGTGCCGACCTTGGGCAGCGCCTGCCCGGCCGGCCAGGCGCCCAACAGGTACGCCTGGGCCTGGGCATTGGCCTGGGCCGCATGATTGCGCGCCTGCTGTTCAAGGTGCACTGCGTAGAGCACCAGCAGCAGGGTGGTGACAAAGGCGACCGCGTTGACCGCCCAGAATTTGTACTTCAGTGAGATATTGCTAAGCCAGGCACCCATGGAAGGTCTTCTCTGATAGCGGAAACAGTTTTGGCAAGGTGCCATTATTGTGCCGCTCCCCCAGGGCTGGGAGGTTGATGTGGGTCAACAGACACCCCGAAACCCTCTGTGGGAGCGGGCTTGCTCGCGAAGGCGGTGGGTCATTCACAGCAGGATGAACGGGTCTAGTGCATTCGCGAGCAAGCCCGCTCCCACACAGAGGTGTGTTTAAACCGATAGGACGGGCAATCCAAAAAACGCCCGTGCGCACGCAGTGGTATGGGCCGCCAGGTCTTCCGGGGTTTCGCCGCGGTGCAACCCTACTTCGCGCAACACTTCGGTCAGATAGGCCGGTTCGTTCCGGCCGTTCTTCGGCTTGGGTCGCAGCGTGCGCGGCAACAGGTATGGCGCGTCGCTTTCGAGCATCAGGCGGCCGCGAGGGATGTCGCGCACCAACGGATGCAGGTGCGTGCCCCGGCGTTCATCACAGATCCAGCCGGTGATACCGATGTGCAGGTCTAGGTCGAGGTAGTTGAACAGGGCCTTTTTTTCACCGGTGAAGCAGTGCACGACGGCGGCCGGCAACCGGTCGCGAAAATCCCGCAGGATGTCCAGCAGCCGCTGGTTGGCGTCACGCTCGTGGAGGAACACCGGCAATTGCAGTTGGACCGCCAGGGCCAGGTGCTCTTGCAGCACCTTCTCCTGCTGCGGCCTGGGGGAAAAGTCGCGGTTGAAATCCAGCCCGCATTCACCCACCGCCCGCACGCGGTCGTGGCTCAACAGGTCCTTGAGGTGCCTGGCGCTGTCGGCGGTCCAGTCGCTGGCGCTGTGGGGGTGAATGCCGGCAGTGGCGAACAGACGCTCGCCGCGCTCATCCAGGCGCTCGCACAGTGCCAGGGCCTGTTCGCTGCCCTCGATGCTGGTGCCGGTCAAGACCAGTTGGCAGACCCCCGATTCATAGGCGCGGTCGAGCACTGCCTGATGTTTATCGGCAAAACTGGGGTTGGTCAGGTTGACGCCGATATCGATGAGTTGCATGGTGCTACCTCGGCCCAAAGGCCGGAAAGCATATCAGAGCTGTAGATTTATAAGAAAAGCCAAGAACTACAACGAGTTGTGGCTGTCTGTTGAGGCCGCGAGACAGGTCGGGTTGGTATAAACGCTATCACTGTGCCAGTCTTTCGCACTTTTCAGCGCCCCAAGCGCTCTGTTTCTGTCGGCCCCGGCCTCGTTTTCGAGGCGGCCGGCAGTGTTCCTTCCGGAGAGTGGATGACACGTCCCCAGGCGTTGCTACTGCTGTGTTGCTCGCTGCTCTTGCCGATCCCGGCGGACGCGCGGCTGCCTGGGCCGGTGCAGGTCGTGGCGCCGGGCACCGTGCGCGACCTGGCGCAAATCCGCAGCAGCCGGGTGCTGAAGGTGCTGGTCAACCAGAGTCGCAACAGCTCCGGCGAAGTCCAGGGCCAGCCCATCGGTGTCGAATACCACCGGTTACGCGCCTTCGAGCAGTACCTCAACGGTCACGCCCGGGACGGCCAGGAAATCACCCTCAAGATCATCCCCAAGGCCAAGGATCAGTTGCTCGGTGCGTTGCAGCGTGGCGAGGGCGATCTCGTGGCCCCCGGCGAGCTGCTCGAGCCCCTGGCCAGCCATGCGGTCAGCCCCAGCGATCCGATCCGCAGCGATGTGCCATTGCTGCTGGTGGGCATCAAGGGTGAGAAGCGCTACAACCGCGTGGAACAACTTTCCGGTAAGACCCTGGCCCTGCCCAACGGCAGTGCGGCGGGGGATGCGGTGAGCCAGATCAACCAGAAACTGGCCCTGCTCAAATTGCCGCCGGTGAAAATCGAATGGGTCGACCCGACCCTGGCGGTGGAAGATGTGCTGGAGATGGTCCAGGGCGGGATTTTCCATCTAACCATCGTCGAGCAACCCATTGCCGAACGCTGGGGCAAGATTCTTCCCAAGTTGCGCTTCGACCGCCAGGTGCTGATCGGCGAGCCCGGCGATGAATACTGGTTCGTGCGTCGTGATGCCGCCATGCTCCGGGCTAGCATCGACCGGTTCCTGGCGACCTACAAAGTGCCGGACAACCAGGACGCAGCGTTCCTGCGCATCTACCGGCGGCTGTACCAGGTTCACTATCCGCTGGCCCGCGCCGATCGCCAGCGCCTGGAGAAGCTGCGTCCGGTGTTGCAAAAACATGCCGAGGCCCAGGGCATGGACTGGCTCAACCTGGCGGCCCTGGCCTTCAAGGAGTCAGCCCTGCAACCCAGCGCTCGCGGTAGCGGTGGCCCCACCGGGCTGATGCAGATCACCCCGTCGGCAGCCCAACGGGTGGGGGTGGACAACATCCAGAACCTCGACGCCAACGTGCAGGCGGGCGCCAAGTACCTGGCCATGATTCGCCGCAAGTTTTTCGCCAGCCCCAAGCTCAATGAGCGCGAGCGCATGGCATTCGTCCTGGCTGCCTACAACATGGGGCCGGAGCGCGTCCAGGGCATGCGCGCCGAAGCCCGGCGACGTGGGCTGAATCCCAACCAATGGTTCTTCCAGGTCGAGCGCATTGCCATGGAGCAGGTGGGAATGGGCGCCGTCAGCTACGTTAATAGTGTGAACAAATACTATTTGGCTTTTGATCGGGAGCGAGAGTCCCTGGAACCGACCGGGCAGAAGGTCGCTTTACGGAAATGATCAATTAAATTGATTGGTGTGTCGCAATTTTTGCGCTTTTGGCTCAAGTTTTTTTGATTAATATGGCGTCCAACCACCACACATCTAGGGATGAACCCATGAGCTCGCTGATCAACAAAGTAATGTCCACCCGTGCCGGCTACGGCCTGACTGTCCTGCGTATTGCCGTCGGCATCATCTTCGCCGCGCACGGTTCGCAGAAGCTCTTCGGCCTGTTCGGCGGCTACGGCCTGGCTGGCACGGCGCAATGGATGGAAAGCATTGGCCTGACCCCTGGCTACCTGATGGCGACATTGGCCGGCGGTACCGAGTTTTTCGCCGGGCTGGCGCTGATCATCGGCCTGCTGACCCGTCCGGCGGCACTGGGCCTGGCCTTCCTGTCACTGGTGGCGATTTTCTCGGTGCACATTGGTAACGGTTTGTTCATGGCCAACAACGGCTATGAGTTTGCCCTGGCGTTGTTGGCGGGCAGCGTTGCCATCCTGGTCGAAGGCGCTGGCAAACTGTCGGTGGATCGAGCCATCGCCGGCTGATGCTCAACTGAAAACAAAGGCGCTTTCCTTTTTCGAGGAAAGCGCCTTTTTCTTTTGCGGCTGACAGCCGCCATGGTCGTGCCGCTCCCGCAGGGTGACCCTGCCGCCGTTCTTGACACCGCCCGGTCAGCTTCTCTAGGATGCCGCTCATGCGCCGATTTAAACAGCTACTTGCGGGGCGCCAGGTGACTCATCCAGTTACCGACAGAAGCCGGGTTACGCGGCTTCGAAGTACCGCTAAAGCGCTGGTTCGGTGTTGCCTCTCACCTGCCATGCAGACTTTTGAGGCAGAGACACGACACGATGAATGCACCCAGCCCCCTTGTACGTCTTGCGCCCATCACGGCGAACCTAGTGCAACGCAATCCGAAAATCCTCCTGGGTGGCACCCACCAGCCCACGTTGCTGCGCTATCTTGACGGCTGGCCGCGACGTAACCACGGGCCGGCCGCTTTCCTGATCCAGTTTGTCGAAGACGGTGAATCCTTGGCGCGTTTCGCCAATGACAGTTTCGACCTGGCCGTTATCCAATCACCCAGCGCGGCGGACGCCCCCGAGATGATCCGGCAACTGACCCGTGTCGCGCGGCAGGGGCTGATTACCCGCCGTTGAGGTGTCCGGCCCTTACGGATAGGTGATGTCGACGATATAGACCATTTTTTCGCCGGTCGGTGTCTGGACCTTGACTTCAGCATCCAGGGCCTTGCCAATCAGGGCCCGGGCCAGTGGCGAGTCGATGCTGATCAGGTTCTGTTTCAGATCCAGTTCGTCAGGGCCGACGATGCGATAGCGCGACGCCTTGCCTTCCTCGTCCTCGACGGTGACCCAGGCGCCGAAATACACCTTGTTGGGATCGCTGGGCTTTTCACTGACCACCTTCAGCGCTTCAAGGCGCTTGGTGAGAAAGCGCACGCGACTGTCGATTTCCCGCAGCATTTTCTTGCCGTAGGTGTACTCGGCATTTTCCGAGCGATCACCCTGGGCCGCCGCCTCGCTGACTGCCTGGGTCACCTGGGGGCGGCGCACATGCCACAGCTCATGGAACTCCGCGCGCATCCGCGCTTCACCCTCGGGGGTGATCAGCGCGGTACCGGCGGTGCGGGGTGGGCGATAGCGGCTCATGGCAACTTCTTGTAATGGCGAAGCCGGAAGTCTATCAACCCTCGCGCAACACTGTCAGCGGGCTGGCATTGAGCGCTCGTCGGGTGCCGAACACCCCGGCGCCGCCGATCAACAAAGCGCCCACCAACGGCAACAACAGCAGCCACGGATGCGGATGCCATGGCAGGTCGAACGCGTAGCGGTAGAGCACCAGGCTCACCAGCTCCGAGCCCAGGGCCGCAAGCAGACCGCTGACCGCACCCAGCAGGCCGAATTCGATGCGTCGGGCCTTGACCAGCAATGGCCGCTCGGCCCCCAGGGCCCGCAACAGCGCACCCTGGCGAATCCGCTCATCGAGGGTCGCCTGCAGGCCGGAGAACAGTACGGCCATGCCTGCCGCCAGGACGAACAGCAGCACATATTCCACGGCCAGGGTGACCTGGGCCAGGATGCTGCGCAGCTGTTCGAGCAGCGCCTCGACTTGCAGGATCGTCACCGCCGGGAAGGCCCGGGACAGGTCGACGATCTGCTGGTCGTGGCCCGCCGCCAGATAGAAGCTGGTGAGGTAGGTGGCCGGCAGGTCCTTCAGCGTTCCGGGCTGGAAGATCATGAAGAAGTTGGGCTGGAAGTTGTCCCAGTTGATTTCCCGCAGGCTGGTGACCTTCGCTTCGCGGTTGACGCCGCCCACGCTGAAGACCAGGCGATCACCGAGCTTGATCTTGAGGTTGTCGGCGACTTTGCCTTCCACCGAAACCCCCGGGATATCGTCTGGTGGTTGTTGCGGCCACCAGGTGCCGGCCGTGACGACGTTGCCTGCCGGCAGGTCCGCGGCCCAGGTCAGGCTCAGGTCGCGCTGCAGGGCCCGGTCACCGGCGGAGTCCTTGGTGACGAACTCGCTGGCCGGCTCGCCATTGATACTGATCAGACGCCCCGGCACCACGGGGTAGAGTGGCGCCGATTGTGCCGACAGCGCCACCAGCCTATCGGTGAAGGCCTGCTTGTCGTCGGGCAGGATGTTCAGGGCGAAATAATTGGGCGCGTTCTTCGGCAACTGGTTTTGCCAGGTGTCCAGCAGCTCGCCGCGCAACAGCGCAATCAGCGCCATGGACAACAGGATCAAGCCAAATGCCAGGGCCTGGCCGGCCGCCGCCAGGGGATGGCGCAGCAGTTGGCCGAGGCCGAGCCGCCAGGGCAGGGCGGCGCGGGCCAGCAGGCGACGCAGGCTCTGGAGCAGCAATAGCAACAGCCCACCGAGTACCAGCGCCGCGACGACGCCGCCACCGAGCAGGGCGAACGTGAGGACCAGGTCCAGGCTCAGGCGCCACATGATCAGGCCCAGGGCGCCCAATGCGGCGCCATAGACCACCCAGGTGCTGGACGGGATCGGCAGCATGTCCCGGCGCAGCACGCGCAGCGGCGGCACCCGGCCCAGCGCGGCCAACGGTGGCAGGGCAAACCCCGCCAGGGCCACCAGGCCGGTGCCGATCCCGGCGATTGCCGGCAGCACGCCCCCTGGCGGAACCGCCGTGGGCAAGAGGTCATGCAGCAGCGCGAACAGGCCCAATTGGGCGATCCAGCCGAGTAGGGCGCCGCTGATGCTGGCCAGGAGGCCGAGCACTGCCAATTGCAGGCTGAACAGCACCATGGTTTCCCGGCGTGACAAACCCAGGCAGCGCAGCAGGGCGCTGGCATCGAAACGGCGGGTGGCAAAACGATTGGCCGACAGCGCGACCGCGACGCCGGATAACAGCACCGCCACCAGGCTGGCCATGTTCAAGTAGCGCTCGGCCTTGCCCAGGGCTCCACCGATCTGCCGGTTGCCGTCGCGGGCATCCTGCAGGCGCTGGTTAGGTTCAAGGCCTGGCTTGACCAGGTCGCGATAGGTTTGCAGCGCCGGCGCCGGGCCGCGCCACAGGTCGCGATAGCTGACACGGCTGCCGGGTTGCACCACGCCGGTGGCGTCCAGGTCCTTGAGGTTGATCATGACCCGCGGCGTGAGGCTATAGAAATTCCCGGCGCGATCGGGTTCATAGGTCAGGACCCGGCTCAGGCGCAGGGTCTTGTTGCCGATGTCGATGCTGTCGCCGATCTTCAGGTCCAGGGCCGTCAATAGCCGGGACTCGACCCAGGCTTCGCCCAGGTTCGGACGCCCGCCGGTTTCTTCCGGCGCGAACGGCGCGGCGGCGCTTTTCAGCTCGCCGCGCAATGGGTAGAGGTCATCGGCAGCCTTGACGCTGGATAACTGGATGCCATTGTCAGTGGCGACGACGCTGGAGAACTCCACCACCCGGGCATGTTCCAGGCCCAGTTCGGTGCCGCTGCGGATCTGTTCCGCGCGGGCCGGCGAGCTGCCTTCGAGCAGCAGGTCGGCGCCGAGGAACTCGGTGGCACGCAACATCATCGCGCCGTTGAGGCGGGCACCGAAGTAGCCGATGGCGGTACTCGCCGCCACCGCCACCAGCAGGGCGAAGAACAACACCCGCAACTCGCCGGCGCGGGCGTCGCGCAGCAATTGACGAACAGCAAGACTGAACAGGCGCAACAGCGGCAAGCGTGCCATCAAGGCTCCAGGGGCGCGACCATCTGGCCGGCTTCAAGTCGGATCAGGCGCCGGCAGCGATGGGCCAGGCGTTCATCGTGGGTGACCAGCACCAGGGTCGTGCCGCGTTCCTTGTTCAGTTCGAACAGCAGGTCGCTGATGCGCTCGCCGGTGTGGCTGTCGAGGTTGCCGGTCGGTTCGTCGGCAAACAGCACATCGGGTTCGGCGGCAAAGGCGCGGGCAATCGCCACGCGTTGCTGCTCGCCGCCGGAGAGCTGGCGGGGCGAGTGGGTCAGGCGCTGGCCCAGGCCGACCCGTTGCAGCAGTTCGGCGGCGCGTTCGCGGGCGTCCTTGCGCCCGTCCAGCTCCAGCGGCAGCATGACGTTTTCGAGGGCGTTGAGGCTGTCGAGCAACTGGAACGACTGGAAGACGAAGCCTACGTGCTCGGCGCGGATCCGCGCCCTCTGGTCTTCATCAAGGGCGCTCAGGGCCTGGCCGGCGAGCGTGACCTCGCCGCTGCTGGGCAGGTCGAGGCCGGCCAGCAGGCCCAGCAGGGTGGATTTGCCGGAGCCGGACGCGCCGACGATCGCCAGGCTGTCGCCTTTGTTCAGTTCCAGGCTGAGTTCGTGCAGGATGGTCAGTTCACCTTCCGCGCTGGAGACCACTTTGCTAAGGTCCGTCGCGGTGAGAATGCTTGAGCCCATGGAGAATCCGATGCGTGTGTGGTTTTTGAGTGCCGGCCTGGCCTTGATGTGCATGGTCCAGAACGCAGCGGCGGGTACAGTCCTGATCGTTGGCGATAGTATCAGCGCGGCTTTCGGCCTGGATACCCGGCAGGGCTGGGTGTCGTTGCTTGAACAACGGCTCAAGGCCGAGGGTTTTGACGACAAAGTGGTCAATGCGTCGATCAGTGGCGACACCAGCGCGGGAGGCCAGGCGCGGCTGCCGGCGCTGCTTGCAGCCCATAAACCGGACCTGGTGGTCCTGGAGCTGGGAGGCAACGATGGCTTGCGCGGACAACCGCCAACACAATTGCAACAAAACCTTGCAGCGATGATCGACAGCGCCCGTGCCAGCGGTGCCAAGGTCCTGCTGCTGGGCATGCAACTGCCGCCCAACTATGGGCGGCGGTACACCGATGCGTTTGCCCAGGTCTACAGCACCCTGGCCGAGGAGAAGAAAGTCCCCCTCGTGCCGTTTTTCCTCAAGGACGTCGGCGGTGTTCCGGGGATGATGCAGGGCGACGGATTGCACCCGTCCGTCGCCGCCCAGGGCAAGTTGCTGGAAAATGTCTGGCCGACGCTGAAACCGCTGCTTTGACGCTTTTCTAGAGGCGGGCTTTCGGCTAATGTGGCGCCCCCGATTTGGAGCCCCCGATGCCGCGTCCCGCCTGGTCCTTGTTTGCCTACCAACTGATCGAGCCTGACGAGCAGTTGGACCTGTTCGCCTGCCAGGAAGTGCGGGTGCATCTGGTAACTCGGCAGCTGGAACTTGGCGGCTCCGCCGACCGTACGCTCTGCGGCAGCCTGCTGCCGGCCCAGCCGCGCTGGTCGAGTGTCGATCGGCGGATCTTCCAGGACCATCGCCTGTGTTCCTTGTGCCGGGCGATCCTCGAATCCCAGAAGCGCGGCACCTCGCCGATCTGGCCGGAGCTGCGGTTCGAGCTGTAATGCCTGCGGGAGTCTGTGCAGCCCTCGATCTGCTGCACATCGGACGCCTTGATGCCGCCCTCCCCGAAATAACAGGCTGCGGTGTACAATCGGCGCTTTCATACCCTCTGTTCGATCTGCGAAGGATTTCCCGGATGTTGCCGCGCTTGCCTGCCGTCGCCCGCTGCCTGTCTCTAGCCGCCCTGTGTATGGCCGGCCCCGTTGCAGCACTGGAGCTGCCTTTGCCACCGCCGGGTGAAGACATCATCGGCCAGGTGCAAGTCATCAAGGCCAAGTACGAAGACACCTTCGCCGACCTGGGCACCACCTATGACCTGGGCTACACCGAGATGGTCGCGGCCAACCCGGGCGTCGACCCCTGGTTGCCGGGCGCGGGCACCGAGATCGTGCTGCCGACCCGCTTCATCCTGCCGCCGGGGCCGCGCGAGGGGATCGTGATCAACCTGGCCGAGTACCGCCTCTACTACTTCCCCAAGGGCCGGAACGTGGTCTACACCTTCCCGCTGGGGATCGGCCGTGAAGGCTGGGGCTCGCCGATCGCCCACACCAGCATCATTGCCAAGACGCCTAACCCGACATGGACCCCGCCAGCCTCGATCAAGGCCGAGCACGCCGCCGATGGCGACCCGCTGCCGAATGTGGTGCCGGCCGGCCCGGATAACCCGCTGGGGCCTTTCAAGTTCACCCTGGGCACCCCGGGCTATTTGATCCATGGTTCGAACAAGAAATTCGGCATCGGCATGCGTACCAGCCACGGTTGCTTCCGGATGTTCAACAACAACGTCCTGGAAATGGCCGGCATGGTGCCGGTGGGCACGTCGGTGCGGATCATCAACGACCCCTACAAACTGGGCTTGAGCGGCGGCAAGGTTTACCTCGAAGCCCACACGCCGCTGGATGACAACGGCAACCCGTCGGTGGTGGACAAGCACACGGCGGTGATCAACGCGATGCTCAAGCGCGAAGACATCACCAGCAACCTGCGCATGAACTGGGATGTGGTGCGGGACGTGGTGGCGGCCGAAGATGGCCTGCCGGTGGAGATCGCCGTGCCGAGCACGTCGGCCCCGATGGTCTCGAGTGCACCGATCGACCTGCAGCAGTAATAACGCTCCAAGGCAACCCGCCGACCTCGCGAGAGGTCGGCGGGTTTTTTATTACCTTGAAAAAACACCGGGTAATAAAAAAGCCGACCCATGAATGGGTCGGCTCGATAACAATCCCGAAGGACTATTACTTGCGGCTAGCTTTGTCCAGCATGCGCAGAGCACGCTCGTTAGCTTCGTCAGCAGTCTGTTGTGCTTTTTGAGCAGCAGCCAGAGCTTCATCAGCTTTACGGTAAGCTTCGTCTGCACGAGCTTGGGCGCGAGCAGCTGCGTCTTCGGTAGCAGTCAGACGTGCTTCGGTTTCTTTCGATGCGCTGCTGCAACCGGTAGCCAGAACTGCGGCCAGGGCCAAAGCAGAGAATTTCAGAACGTTGTTCATCGTGTTCCCCTTCAAGGACTTTCTATTAGTGACTGTCTCCCCAGACTGGGGAGTTAGCCGGCGTACATACTACCCATTACTTGTAGTAAGTAAACTGACGTAACGCAAGAAGCAAAAAAATTGTAGGCGGTGATTCTTTTTCGAGCAACTTTTCTGTGCGCTGTTGAACAAGCACCAGCGCCAAGCCCCAGACTGGAGTGTCTAGATGAAGAAAAGTTCCGCGCCGGGATCAACTCCCCAAAGGCCCGCTAACGTCGTTGTTGATTGATTCGCCTAGACTTTTGTACATTTTTTGCGCAATGTCCCAGGCATCTTTATTGGGTCTTGGCGGTGACTTTAACTACCGGCGCTCGTCTCAAGACTCAACAACTGGCGATGTTCAGCTATTGCACCGCGACACCGACTTCAGCACGGCGATGGCGCCCGGTCGATAAAACCGACGAGGTTACCCCTTCGATGACAGGTGTGTCTTGAGCATTTGCGTCATTGGTGCCTACTATTCACGACGTGCTCGGGTTTGAGCGGATCGGTTTTGGCGCTCGGTGACCAGGAAGGCACGGGGTGGCGTAGATGTTCCTTCGCCGGAAAAACATCGGTAAGGTAGGGGTCAGCATTCAGACCCGCGAGGAGTAGTGATGAGCGAGGCGTTGTCCATCCACCATGACCAGGCTGGTCATCAATTCGAGACCACCGTGGACGGTCATCGTGCCTATCTGACCTATATGGACCTGGGCAAGCAGACCCTGGACATCTATCGCACCTTCGTGCCCAACGCCCTGCGCGGCCGGGGCATTGCGGCGGCGCTGACCGAAAAGGCGCTGCAGTACGCCGAAGAGATGGGCTACACGGTGATCCCGTCCTGCTCCTACGTGGAGCGCTACATGGAGCGTCACCAGCGGCACGCTGCGAAGCTTTGACCGAAGACGGATTCCCCAATGAAAAATGCCGGGCTTTTCAGCCCGGCATTTTTTTGCCTCGATCTTCCTGATAGGGAAGACGCTCGATCAGCCGCGCTGACGCTTGGGCAGCACGTCCTTGAGTTTGGCGTGCATGCTGCGCAGGGTGTTTTCGGTCGCGCTCCAGTCGATGCAGGCATCGGTGATGGAGACGCCGTACTGCAAGTCGGCGAGGTCTTTCGGGATCGCCTGGCAACCCCAGTTCAGATGGCTTTCGACCATCAGGCCGATGATCGACTGGTTGCCTTCCAGGATCTGGTTGGCCACGTTCTCCATCACCAACGGTTGCAAGGCGGGGTCCTTGTTGGAGTTGGCGTGGCTGCAGTCGACCATGATGTTCGGCTTGATCTTCGCCTTGTTCAGCGCCTGTTCACACAGCGCGACACTGACCGAGTCGTAGTTCGGCTTGCCGTTACCACCGCGCAGCACGACGTGACCGTAGGCGTTGCCCTTGGTGGTGACGATCGACACGCCGCCTTCCTGGTTGATGCCCAGGAAGCGGTGAGGGCTGGAAACCGATTGCAAGGCGTTGATGGCCACGGTGAGGCCACCGTCGGTGCCGTTCTTGAAGCCCACCGCCGAGGACAGGCCGGACGCCATCTCGCGGTGAGTCTGGGATTCGGTGGTGCGCGCACCGATGGCCGACCAGCTGATCAGGTCCTGCAGGTATTGCGGCGAGATCGGGTCCAGCGCTTCGGTGGCGGTGGGCAGACCCATTTCAGCCAGGTCCAGCAACAATTGACGACCGATGTGCAGGCCGTCCTGGATCTTGAACGAGTCGTCCAGGTACGGGTCGTTGATCAGGCCTTTCCAGCCGACGGTGGTACGCGGCTTCTCGAAATACACCCGCATCACCAGGTACAGGGTGTCGGACACTTCCGCCGCCAGGACCTTCAGGCGCTCGGCGTATTCGTGGGCGGCCTTGATGTCATGGATCGAGCAGGGCCCGATGACCACGAACAGGCGATGGTCGCTGCCGTCGAGGATATTGCGGATGACTTCCCGGCCCTTGGTCACGGTGCGCAGGGCAGCGTCGCTCAGGGGGATATCGCGCTTGAGCTGGTCAGGCGTGATGAGGGTCTCGTTGGAGGCGACGTTAAGGTCATTGATCGGTAAATCAGCCATCGTGTTACTCGTCAGGTCACGGGTGCCGGCCGCCAGCGATCCCCGCGCGGCGGTGCACAGCGGATTTAAGCGCGTCGGGGAGCCGAACCTTATCGCGTTACGAGGGGGCTCGACAATGGGCAGGGGCCGGTTTGAAGGGGATTTATCCCCGGTGGGATAAGTCCCCGAGTCCCGGGGGGCTGTGCAATGATGTGCAGGGCCGTTTACCAGAGGAGCGCAAAGATGCAGGCAGGTGTTAAACCGCGGATCGGCATGATCGGCACCGGGGCCATTGGCGGGTTCTATGGCGTGATGCTGGCGCGTGCCGGTTTTGACGTGCACTTCTTGTTACGCAGTGAGTTCAATGCGGTGGCCGAAGGCGGGTTGCAGGTCGACAGTGCGGTTCATGGTGCACTGGCCCTCAACCCGGTCCAGGCCTACCGCTCGGCGGCCGAGATGCCGCCCTGCGACTGGTTGCTGGTGGGCGCCAAAACCACCAGCAACGCCGAGTTGGCCCCGGTCATCCGCCAGGCGGCTGCGCCCGGGGCAAAGGTCCTGCTATTGCAGAACGGCCTGGATGTCGAGGAGGCGCTGCGCCCCTTGCTGCCCGACTCGCTGCACCTGTTGGGCGGGCTCTGCCTGATCTGTGTTCATCGGGCCGGTCCCGGTGTCATCACCCACCAGGCGCTGGGCGCGGTCAACATCGGTTACCACAGCGGCCCGTGCGGCGATCAGGCTGAACGCATGCTGATTGTCGAAGAGGCTGCGACGCTGTTTCGCCATGCCGGCATCGATGCCCAGGCCATGGCCGACCTGCAACAGGCCCGTTGGCAGAAATTGGTGTGGAACGTGCCCTACAACGGTCTCTCGGTGTTGCTGGGGGCCAGCACCACGCCGTTGATGGCCGATGCCGCCAGTCGCGAGCTGATCCAGGCATTGATGCGCGAAGTGGTGCAGGGGGCCCAGGCCTGCGGTCATCACATCGCACCGGGCTACGCCGACTACCTGTTCGCGATGACCGAGAAGATGCCCGACTACTGGCCGAGCATGCACCACGATCATCTGCACAAACGCGCGCTGGAACTGGAGGCAATCTACGCCCGGCCGTTGGCGGCGGCGAAAGCGGCGGGGTGTGCGCTGCCGAAAATCGAAGCCTTGTACCAGGCGTTGGCGTTCATGGATCGGCATAACCGCTGAGCGCGGATGGGGGGGCGACATGGCAAACAATATTGACGACAAGCTGGTGTTGGCGATTTCATCGCGGGCGTTGTTCGACCTCAGCGAAAGCCACAAGGTGTACCTGTCCAGTGGCGTCGAGGCCTACCGGCAATACCAGATCGAGCACGAAGATGAAGTCCTGGCGCGGGGAGACGCGTTCGCCCTGGTGGAGAAACTGCTGAGCCTCAATGCGCACCTGGGGCGTGCCCGGGTCGAAGTGGTGCTGGTCTCGCGCAACAGTGCCGATACCGGCCTTCGGGTGTTCAATTCGATTGGTCACTATGGCCTGGCGATCTCGCGTGCCGCGTTCGTCGGCGGCCGCAGTCCTTATCCCTACCTGAAGGCGTTCGGCTGCGACCTGTTCTTGTGCACCCATGCCGAAGACGTGCGCAGTGCCCTTGATGCCGGGTTCGCCGCGGCGACCATTCTCTCCGGCGGTGCCAGCCGCGCCGCCAGCGAGGAATTGCGCATCGCGTTCGACGGCGACGCGGTGCTGTTCTCCGATGAGTCGGAGCGCGTTTATCAGGCCGGTGGCCTCGAAGCGTTCCAGGCCAGCGAACGGCAGGCGGCCCGCGAGCCATTGCGAGGCGGACCGTTCAAGGGTTTCCTGGCTGCGCTCAATGCCCTGCAACGCGAGTTTCCCGAGGACGCCTGCCCGATTCGCACGGCGCTGGTGACGGCCCGTTCGGCACCGGCTCACGAGCGGGTCATCCGAACCTTGCGTGAATGGGATATTCGCCTGGACGAGTCGCTGTTCCTTGGCGGCCTGACCAAGTCGGCATTCCTTGAAGCCTTCGCCGCCGACGTGTTTTTCGACGACCAGACCGGCCACTGCGAATTGGCCCGTGAGGTGGTCGCCACGGGGCATGTCCCCCACGGCATCAGTAACGAGGTGAAGCCCTGACGACCGGTTGTTCAGGACGCTAAGCCGCACGTCGTGCTGGCGAAGGCGCTGCTAAGCTCAATCCATCTCCGCCATTCTGGCACGCGAGGAGGTCACATGATTCGTTCGATGCTGTACGCCACAGACCTGGGGCTCTACGCCCCTTATGTGATGCAGCATGCCTTGGCGTTGGCACGGACGTTTAAAGCCGAGTTGTATGTGGTGCATGCGGTAGAGCCGATGGGGTTGTTCGCCGAATCGGTGTTGCAAAGCTATCTCGACGAGCAGGCGCTGAACGAATTTCATCGCCAAGGTCTGAATACGGTGATGGCCAACATTGAGCAACGGGTGCTCGACAGTTTTCGCGAGGAGTTGGGCGAAGGGCAGCAGGACTTGCAACTGATCAAGTCGGTCAGGGTTTTCCAGGGTGATCCTTCCCAGGTCATCCTCGAGCAGGCTGCGAAGCTCTCGGTCGATTTGCTGATCGTCGGCAGTCATTGCCAGGGGGCCAATGGAGAAAGCCCCCTGGGCAGGACTGCCGCCCGGGTATTGCAGTTGTCCCGGGTGCCAGTCTACCTCGTGCCGCTGGTGCAGCGTCGACGCCAGGGAGAGGCTTGAGGCTAAATGATGGCTTTTTATAAAAAGTTCTAGATTTATTGCCAAAACCTTTCATATAGTTATATACCGTCGCTGATGCCCGTGGCGTCCAACTGCTTTGAGGGATACATATGAAGCTTCAACAACTGCGCTACATCTGGGAAGTGGCGCACCACGACCTCAACGTTTCCGCTACTGCCCAGAGCCTGTACACGTCACAACCCGGCATCAGCAAACAGATCCGCCTGTTGGAAGACGAACTGGGCGTCGAAGTCTTCGCCCGCAGCGGCAAGCACCTGACCCGCGTAACCCCGGCGGGCGAGCGCATCATCACCACGGCCGGCGAGATCCTGCGCAAGGTCGAAAGCATCAAGCAGATCGCCCAGGAGTTCTCCAACGAGAAAAAAGGCACCCTGTCGATCGCCACCACCCACACCCAGGCCCGTTATGCACTGCCGCCGGTGATCAGCAACTTCATCAAGCAATACCCGGACGTGGCGCTGCACATGCACCAGGGCTCGCCGATGCAGATCGCCGAAATGGCCGCCGACGGCACCGTGGATTTCGCTATCGCCACCGAAGCCCTGGAACTGTTCGGCGACTTGGTGATGATGCCGTGCTACCGCTGGAACCGTTGTGTGGTCGTGCCCCAGGGCCATCCCCTGACCAAGTTGCCGAAGCTGACCCTCGAAGCCCTGGCCGAGTACCCGATCGTGACCTACGTCTTCGGTTTCACCGGTCGTTCGAAGCTCGACGAAGCCTTCAGCCATCGCGGCCTGACCCCCAAGGTGGTGTTCACCGCCGCCGATGCCGACGTGATCAAGACCTACGTGCGCCTCGGCCTGGGCGTGGGCATCGTGGCCAAGATGGCGGTCGACACCAAGCTCGACAATGACCTGGTGGTGCTGGATGCCAGCGAGTTGTTCGAGTCCAGCGTGACCAAGATCGGTTTCCGTCGCGGTACTTTCCTGCGTGGCTTCATGTGCGATTTCATCGAGAAGTTCGCACCGCACCTGACCCGTGAAGTCATGGCCAAGGCCATCCAGTGCCACAACAAGCAGGAACTCGAAGAGCTGTTCGACGGCGTCGAACTGCCCGTGCATTAAGCCAGCTTTCTAGATCGCCTCGGTGACAGCGAACTGTTGCCGGGCGCCCGCCACGACAATCTCCACTTCATCCCCTTCGAACTTGCCCAGAAGGCCCCGGCCCAGCGGCGAGCGAGGGGTGATGACCGTGATCGGCTGGCCCACCAGCGAGACCTTCAACCCCGCCGCGTCCGGCCCCAGGAACAGCCACTGCTGGCGGCCGTCTTCATCTTCCAGCCCGATCAACGTACCGACCTCGATCCCGCGCTGCTCGCTGTAGGGCCTGGGCGAAAGGTTCTGGCAACGGGTGAGGGCCTGGCGGATTTCCTCCACGCGCCTGGCCTGGCCGGCGGCGAGGTAGGCGGCCTCAAGGCCGAGGGTGTCGTATTTGTTCTCGGCGATGTTTTCTTCGTGGGTCGCGGTTTCATACGCGGTCAGGGCCGCGCGTTCGGCGATGTCGAGATCGATCCTGAGCTTGTCCAGGATCAGTTGGTGGACGGTCTGTTTGTTCATGCTCATTCGCAGAATTGCAGCACGTTGGCGCGGCTTTTTTCGCTGGGCGCGTTCTGGTCCTGTTGCAACCAGAACTGGCACTTGGGGTTGGACAGGTTGCGGGGGTTGTTGCGGACCTGGTCCAGCGCTTGCCGCTGCTCGTTGCGTTGCAGGTTCTGCTGGTATTGCTCGAACATTGGCGTGGGCGGTGGCGGGGCCGGTTGCGCCGCCGGTGGTTGTGCCAGTTGATGCACGGCAGCGGCGACCGGCGCCAGGGTTTCACCCAGGAACAATCGCGACATGAGCCAGCCCGTCAGGACAATGGCAAGGAACCCCAGCCACAGGCCAAGGGCAATACTGACGGTCAGTTTCAAGGCTGAAAGACGTGGGGCGGGCGGGTAATCAGACATGGCTGCTTCCTGGCAGGGGCATGGGCATGGGCAGGGAGTGATTGTCGCATGAAGATTAATCGCCGTCGGCTCTTCTGCATGCCTGGTTTATTCGGGACAATCAGGCCTTTGCCACAGGGAGTCGGGAATGACCGTGCGCTGGGATATTTTTTGCACCGTCGTCGATAACTTTGGCGACATTGGCGTCACGTGGCGCCTGGCTCGGCAACTGGTGGCCGAGCATCGATGCGTGGTGCGGCTGTGGGTCGACGACCTGCGGGCGTTCGAGCGGCTGTGCCCGGAGGTCGACACCACGTTGTCCGAGCAATGGCAGCAGGGTGTGGAGGTGCGCCACTGGCCGCAGCAATGGCCGACCACCGAAGCCGCCGACGTGGTGATTGCCGCGTTCGCTTGCCAACTGCCAAGTGCCTACATGGACGCAATGGCCGAGCGCCCGACACCGCCGTTGTGGATGAACCTCGACTACCTGAGTGCCGAAGACTGGGTAATCGGTTGCCACGGCTTGCCGTCGGTCAAGTACCACCACGTGCAGAAGTATTTCTTTTTCCCGGGCTTTGCGCAGGGCACCGGAGGCTTGCTGCGCGAAGCGGGCCTGCTGGAGCGCCGTCGGCAATTTCAGCTGGATGCCCAGGCGCAGACGCTTTTCCTACAGGGGCTGGGCGTCGATCGGTCGCCCGATGCGTGCCTGATCTCGCTGTTTGCCTATGAAAACACCGGGCTCGCCAGTTGGTTCGACGCCATGGCCGCCGATACCCAGGCGTTTCACGTGCTGGTGCCCGAAGGGCGGGTGGTGGGGGATGTCCAGCGCTGGCTCGGGGTCGATGGCCTGGCCGTGGGTGCGGTGCATCGACGCGGCGCCCTGACGGTGCAGGTGCTGCCGTTCATCCGCCAGGACGAATACGATCAACTGCTGTGGTGCTGCGATTTCAATGCGGTGCGTGGCGAAGACTCCTTCGTCCGTGCCCAATGGGCCGGCCGGCCACTGCTCTGGCATATCTACCAGCAGGAAGAAGACGTTCACCTGGAAAAACTCGAGGCTTTCCTCAGGCTGTACACCCAGGGTCTTTCGGAGGCGGCGCAAAATGCGATCAGCGGTCTTTGGCGGGCCTGGAATGCCGGCCAGGACATGGCCGAACACTGGCGATCGACCCGCCAACAGCAGCAGGAACTGGCCGAACATGCCCAGGCGTGGTGTCTGGAACAGGCCTCGCGACCCGATCTTGCCGCGGCGCTGGTGAAGTTTTATGGAAATTGGATATGATACGCGGCCTAGATTTTTGTAAATCCCATCCAAATTCGGATATTCGCAATGAAAACTGGTAAAGAACTCAAACCCGGTACCGTGATTCGTATCGACAACGATCCTTGGCTGGTTCAGAAAGCTGAATTCACCAAGTCGGGTCGTAACAGCGCGATCATGAAGACCAAGCTGAAGAACCTGCTGACCGGTTACAAGACCGAAACCGTTTACGGTGCGGACGACAAACTGGACGACGTGATCCTCGACCGCAAGGAAGCGACCCTGTCCTTCATCAGCGGCGACACCTACACGTTCATGGACACCACTGACTACACCATGTACGAGCTGAACGCCGAAGACATCGAAAGCGTTCTGCCATTCGTGGAAGAAGGCATGACCGACGTCTGCGAAGCCGTGTTCTTCGAAGAGCGCCTGGTGTCCGTAGAGCTGCCGACCACCATCGTGCGTCAGGTTGACTACACCGAAGGTTCCGCTCGTGGCGACACTTCCGGCAAGGTCATGAAGCCTGCCAAACTGAAGAACGGTACCGAACTGTCGGTGGCCGACTTCATCGAAATCGGTGACATGATCGAGATCGATACCCGCGAAGGCGGTTCCTACAAAGGCCGCGCTAAATAAGCGAAGCCTTTGCATAAAAAAGCCCGACCATCGAGTCGGGCTTTTTTATTTCAGGACTAGGCACCCAATCGCCCGTGGCCAGGGAGCTTGCTCCCTCGCCACAAGAGTTTCGGCGTGCAGTCACTTCAAGTGCTGCTTGAGCTCTTGCGACACTTGCAACATCGCCGAGCGCACCGCTGGCACTTGGCTGACCACGTTGAGCAAACCGTAGTCATGGATCATGCCGTTGTAGCGCACGGCCGTGACCGGCACTCCGGCGGCGTCCAGTTTGCGCGCATAGGCTTCACCTTCATCACGCAAGACATCGGCCTCGGCGGTCTGGACCAGCGCTGGCGGCAGGCCCTTGAGCTGCGCGGTACTGGCCCGCAACGGCGAGGCATAGATCTCGCTGCGTTGCCCGGCGTCGGTGGTGTAGTTGTCCCAGAACCATTTCATCATGTTCTTGCTGAGGAAATGCCCTTCGGCGAACTGGTTGTAGGACGCGGTCTCGAAGCTGGCGTCGGTCACTGGCCACAACAGCGCCTGGAAGCGGATCGCCGGGGTGCCCTTGTCCTTGGCCATCAGGGCCACGACGGCCGCCATGTTGCCACCCACGCTGTTGCCGACCACCGCCAGGCGCTTGCCGTCGACATTGATCTGCTTGCCGTGTTCGGCCACCCATTTCGTCGCGGCGTAGGCCTGGTTGATCGCCACCGGGTAATGCGCCTCGGGTGAAGGCGTGTAGTTGACGAACACCGCGACAGCACCCGAACCCGCCACCAGGTCCCGAACCAGTCGCTCGTGGGTCGGGAAATCGCCCAGCACCCAGCCGCCGCCGTGGAAGAACATGAACACGGGCAACTCACCCTTGACCCCGGCCGGACGGACGATGGTCAGGCTGATCGACTGGCCATCGGCCTGGATGGTCTTCTCACTGACATCGGCCTTGGGCAAGGTCAGCTTGACCCCGGCCTGGGCGCCCACCAGCACGGCGCGAGCGTCCTTGGGCGACAGTTGTTCCAGTGGCTTGCCGGTGCCGGCGTTCAGCGCATCGAGAAATGCCTGGGTGTTGTGTTCCACGATGCCGTTGGCGAAAGCGCTGCTGACACTGAGGGCCAGGAGGGTACCGGTCAAGGCTTTGCTGAGCGTGTTCATGTGAGCGTCCTTAGGTTCGAATTCGGGAATGGTGGGTTAAACCGTGACGTGCAGGCGCACATCGACGTTGCCACGGGTGGCGTTGGAGTACGGGCAGACCTGGTGGGCTGCGTCGACCAGCGCCTGGGCATCGGCTTGATCAAGGCCCGGCAGGCTGATGTGCAGGTCGATGTCCAGGCCGAAACCGCCGGGGATCTGGCCGATGCCGACATGGGCGGTGATCGAGGCGTCGTCCGGGATCTTGCGCTTGCCCTGGCTGGCGACGAATTTCAGCGCGCCGATGAAGCAGGCCGAGTAGCCGGCGGCGAACAGTTGTTCAGGGTTGGTTGCCGCACCGCCGGCACCGCCGAGTTCCTTGGGGGTGGCGAGTTTGACGTCGAGGATGTTGTCGCTGGAGATCGCACGGCCATCACGGCCGCCGGTGGAGGTTGCGATGGCGGTATAGAGTGTTTGCATGGTGAAATCCTCATTTCTGGTTGATGTTTTGCGCTAAATGTTTGCGCGCTAAGTAGGTGTGAAGAGAATGTATAGCGCTAATGTTTTGCGCGCAATATAAATTTTCAAGAAAGTTTTGGCGAAAGGCCTTTCATCAGGCTGAAACTATTGAGTTAGAGCTGTTTGAAGGGGGTGAGTTTTTTTTGGTGAGGGAGGGTTTTGATGGAAGGGCTGGCGCTTTCGCGAGCAGGGGAGGCGGCTGGACGTACGCCTATCCAAGATCCAGGGTGGGAGCGAGCCTGCTCGCGAAACGGTGTGTCAGCTATCGAAGTGCTGAATCGGCTCGCTCCACCGGGACGTTCTGAGCGCTACAGGGTGTCTTGCAGATGGCTGCGCAATGCCTGGAGCTCGAGTTGCAGTTTTTTCAACTGCTCCATGGTCTGGCCGCTGGCGGCGAGGATGCATTGGGGGATGCCGAGGGCTTTTTCGCGCAGGGCACGGCCTTGCTCGGTGAGTTCGACGATCACCACGCGTTCATCTTCGCGGCTGCGGGTGCGGCTCAACAGGCCTTCGGCTTCCAGGCGCTTGAGCAATGGGGTGAGGGAGCCGGGATCGGTGAGCAGGCGGGTGCTGATTTCACCGACAGTCAGGCCATCTTTTTCCCACAGCACCATCATTGCCAGGTATTGCGGATACGTCAGGCCCAATGCCTGGAGCAGCGGTTTGTAGACCTTGGTCATCATCAAGGAGGTGGAGTGCAGGGCGAAGCAGACCTGGTTGTCGAGCAACAGGGCTTCGCAAGCTTCGGGGGTGTCGCGCTGGGTGGTCATGGCAGAACCTTCAAACAGAGATGAGCTGAATCTAGCGGGCGAATCTTTAATGCGCCAGATAATTCTGACGATCTGATCAGATGTTGCGTTCCCTCGCTGGCGGCGACTGCGTAGGATAAGCGCCTTGGTGAAAGGGGAGTCGTCTGTGATCGAGTTTGTGGTGTTTCTGTTGTTCGGTGCCGCGCTGGGCACCCTGGGGGGATTGTTTGGCATCGGTGGCGGGCTGATTGCAATTCCGGTGCTGGGCGTATGGTTCGGGCTTGACCAGCAACTGGCCCAAGGCACGGCGCTGGTCATGGTGGTGCCCAATGTCATGCTCGCGCTATGGCGTTATCACCAGCGCAATCGTATCGAACTGCGCCATGTCCTGCCGTTGGCGTCCATGGGCTTCTGTTTTGCCTGGCTCGGATCGATCTGGGCCGTCGGTATCGATGCCCAGAGCATGCGGATCGGTTTCGTGGCGTTCCTGGTGGCGCTGACGCTTTACAACCTTGCCCGCATGTTCACCGCGACGGCACCGCCTTCGGCGCAAATGCGTCATGGCTGGCCATGGCTCGGTGTATTGGGGGCGGCGTCCGGTGCCATGGGCGGGTTGTTCGGTGTGGGCGGGGCGGTCGTTGCAACGCCGATCCTGACCAGCCTGTTCGGCACCACCCAGGTCGTTGCCCAAGGGTTGTCCCTGGCGTTGGCCTTGCCCAGCACTGGCGTGACCCTCGCCACGTATGCCTTCCATCACGAGGTGGACTGGAGCATCGGCCTGCCGCTGGCCGTCGGTGGCCTGTTGAGCATCAGTTGGGGCGTGAAGGTGGCCCATGCCTTGCCGGAGCGGCTGCTGCGCGGGCTGTTCTGCGGTTTCCTGGTGCTGTGCGCGGTGCTGCTCGCCCTTAAAGTTTGAAGCCCTCGACAATGTGCTCGGCCAGGCACTCGGTGATCGGCGACGGATTGTGCAGGTTGCGGATCAGCATGATGCTGGCCTCGGGCAATTCCGGCAGGTCTTCGGCCTCGCCCAGCACGCGCATGTCCGGGGTCAGCAGGCTTTCCAGCTGGGCGGTGATGGCCAGGCCCGCGCCCACCACTGCCATGAGCGCCGACAGGCTCGAACTGTTGTACGCCACGCGATACTCGCGGCCCATGGCATCCAGCGCGTTGCAGGCCCACTGCCGGCAGAAGCAATCGCTGTTGAACATCGCCAGTGGCAACGGCGTCTGTTCGTGAACGTTGAAGCACGCGGCTTCGGCCCAGACAAAACGTTCCTTGCGCAGCAGCTGGCCGATTTCGTCCCCCGGTTTGCGGGTGACGATGGACAGGTCCAGGTCCTGGCGAAGCAACAATTGCTTGGACGACTCGCAGTGCACCTCGATCTCTATCAGGGGATAGAACTGGGCAAAGCGCTGCAGGATCCCCGGCAGGAACCGCATCACGTAGTCGTCCGGCGTGCCGATGCGCACCGTGCCGACCATGTGCGGTTCGCGCAGGGTATTGAACACCTCGCTGTGCAGCTTGAGGATCCGCCGGGCGTAGCCGAGCAGCACCTGGCCTTCGGCGGTGAGCTTGACCTGGCGCCCGTCACGCTCGAACAGCCGCCGCTGCAGCACATCCTCTTCCAACCGCTTCATCTGCATGCTGACGGCCGATTGGGTGCGATTGACCAATTCGCCGGCGCGGGTGAAACCGCCCTGGTCGGCGATGGCGACGAATGTGCGCAGCACTTCCGTATCGATGCTCGGGTAACTCGACAATTGATCAATCTCCGAGATGTATTGCATAAAAAACATTCGTTGGATTGATCTTAGCGTTGGCGCGAGACTTGAGCCATCCCCAACGGAGGACATCACGATGAAAGGTCAAAAAGGATATCTACTGGTAGACAAACTCTCCCATGGCTTCTCGCTCAGCGCGCTGATGCACAAGTTTAGCCGCTGGTACGAATTGCACCACGAACGTGAACTGCTGGCCGGCATGAGCGACGAGGCACTCAAGGACATTGGCGTCAGCCGTGCCGACGTGGAACGGGAAGTGGTCCGGCCATTCTGGGATGACCCGATGCACAAATGAGCCATCCTTCCCTACACAAACCCCTTATTGGTGAGGTAGGTTGCGAGCAGACAAGGAGATCTCCATGCCCGCGACGCTGTCCTTTACCCTCAAACAGGCCCGGCGTCTGGCGTTGGCCGCCCAAGGATTCGATGGGCGGTCGCCGCCAGCTTCGGTGCAACCCTCGCGCCTCAATCGCCTGATCGAACGCCTCGGCGTCCTGCAGATCGACTCGGTCAATGCGCTGGTGCGCTCGCACTACCTCCCGCTGTTCTCCCGTCTCGGTACCTACAACCCCGATTTACTCGACCAGGCGGCCTGGAGCCAGGGCCGACGCCGGACGCTGTTCGAATATTGGGGTCATGAAGCGTCGTTGTTGCCGATGGCGTTGTATCCGCTGATGCGTTGGCGCATGCAGCGTGCCGCCCGTGGCGAGGGGATCTACCAGCAGTTGGCGCGTTTCGGGCAGGAGCGCCAGGACGTGATTCGTCGGGTGCTGGCGTCGGTCCGGGCGCAGGGCGCCGTGGGCGCGGGCAGCTTGTCCACGCGCCAGGAAAAGGCCGGGCCCTGGTGGGACTGGAGCGAGGAGAAGCATGCCCTGGAATGGTTGTTCGCCGCAGGCGAAGTGACGGTGGCGGGGCGGCGAGGCTTCGAGCGGCTCTACGATTTGCCGGAACGGGTGTTGCCCGCCGAAATTCTGCAACAGGCGCCGCCGGACGAGGCCCAGGCTCAACGGGCGTTGCTGATGCGCGCCGCCGACGCCCTGGGGGTGGGTACGGAAAAGGACCTGCGCGACTACTTTCGCCTTGAACCGGCGGACTGCCGTGGGCGCCTGGCCGAGCTGGAGGAGGCCGGCGAATTAGTGCGCTGCCAGGTGCAGGGCTGGAAGCAAGTGGCCTGGTGTCGACCCTCGGCGAAAATCCCTCGCAAAGTGGCGGCCAGCGCCTTGTTGTCACCTTTCGATTCCCTGGTGTGGGAGCGCAGCCGTACCGAGCGGCTGTTCGATTTTCGTTACCGGCTGGAGATCTACACCCCGGTGCACAAGCGGGTGTATGGCTACTACGTCTTGCCGTTCCTGCACAACGAACGCATCGCGGCGCGGGTCGACCTGCGGGCAGAGCGGGCCTTAGGCCGACTAGCGGTGCATGCGGTGCACGAGGAGGCACCGGGGTTGGACGAGGAGGGTGTGCAGGCCCTGGCGCTGAACCTGCGTCGCATGGCCCGGTGGCTGGGGTTGGGGCGGGTCCAGCTCAACTGCCAGCGGGTGAGTGGGGTTCGGTTGGCCCAGGCATTGGCTCAGTCAAGTGGTGACTGAACTGGCCATTTCGCGAACAAGCCCGCTCCCACACAGGATCTGTTGAGTTCACCAAATCAGTGACCGACTCGGTCCAATGTGGGAGCGGGCTTGCTCGCGAAAGCCATAGGCCAAGCCCTACAAAACGGTCAGGTTCAGCGCCTGACCTGCTTCAACGTCTCGGCAATCAGGAACGCCAGCTCCAACGACTGATCGGCATTCATCCGTGGGTCGCAATGGGTGTGGTAGCGGTCCGACAGCCCATCTTCGGTGATCGGTCGTGCGCCGCCGATGCATTCGGTGACGTTCTGCCCGGTCATCTCGATGTGGATGCCGCCGGCATAGGTGCCTTCCGCCTCGTGGGCCTGGAAGAACTGTTTCACTTCGCCAAGGATCTGCGCGAAGTCCCGGGTCTTGTAGCCACTGCTGGCCTTGATGGTGTTGCCGTGCATGGGGTCGGAGCTCCACAGCACTTGCCTGCCTTCGCGCTGCACGGCACGCAACAGCGGCGGCAGGTGATCGCCGACCTTGTTGGCGCCCATTCGGGCGATCAGGTTCAGGCGGCCCGGGTCGTTGTCCGGGTTGAGCGCATCAATCAGGCGGATCAGGTCGTCAGGGTCCATGCTCGGCCCCACCTTGACCCCGATCGGGTTGTTCACCCCGCGCAGGAACTCGACGTGGGCGCCGTCCAACTGGCGGGTCCGGTCGCCGATCCAGAGCATGTGCGCCGAGCAGTCGTAGTAGTCGTTGGTCAGGCTGTCGCGGCGCACGAAGGCTTCTTCGTAATTGAGCAGCAGCGCCTCGTGAGCGGTAAAGAAGCTGGTTTCGCGCAGTTGTGGCGAGCTGTCCATGCCGCAGGCGCGCATGAAGGCCAGGGTCTCGTCGATGCGGTCGGCCAGATGACTGTATTTTTCCGCCAGGGCCGAGTTGGCGATGAAGTCCAGGTTCCATTGGTGCACCTGGTGCAGGTCGGCGAAACCGCCCTGGGCGAAGGCGCGGAGCAGGTTCAGGGTGGCCGTGGACTGGTGGTAGGACTGCAGCAGTCGCTCCGGGTCCGGTACGCGGCTTTTTTCGTCGAAGCCGATGCCGTTGACGATATCGCCCCGGTACGCTGGCAGCGTGACACCGTCGATGGTTTCATCGTTGGCCGAACGCGGCTTGGCGAACTGTCCGGCCATGCGCCCGACCTTGACCACCGGGCAGCCGGCGGCAAAGGTCATGACGATCGCCATTTGCAGCAGGACCTTGAAGGTGTCGCGGATCTTCGCCGCCGAGAACTCGGCAAAGCTCTCGGCGCAATCGCCACCTTGCAGCAAAAACGCCCGGCCCTGGGTCACCTCGGCGAACTGACGGCGCAACTCCCGCGCTTCACCGGCAAACACCAGCGGTGGATAACTGGCCAGGGTCTGCTCCACCCGCGACAGGTGCGCGGCGTCGGGGTAACGGGGTTGTTGCTGGATCGGCAGGGCGCGCCAGCTGTCAGGGCTCCAGGGTTGGCTCATCATGATCTCTAAGGTGGTTTACGCTCGGACAGCCATGTTAGCAGCAAATTAGTGCGTGACCTGTTTGCGTGGCTTCGCGGACAATCACGGCTTTTGCGCCGCCGGTGCGGCAACCATCAGGAGATGAAATGACAGAGGAACGCGTCGAGCATCTGCTCGCCGAGGTGCACGACGAGTTCGGCATGATCCGGGTCTTCGAAGTGGCCGATTACCGGTTTCTGGAGTTCGGCGATGCCATCGAGCAAAGCTGCGTGTTCACGGCCGACCCCAGTTGGCTCGAATACGATTACACCCGCGCCATGCTGATCGGGGCGTTGTGCCATGAGCAACCGGACAGTGCCTTGTTCCTCGGGCTGGGGGCCGGGACGCTGACCCAGGCCTGCCTCAAGTTCCTGCCGCTGGAGGACGTCGAGGCCATCGAGCTGCGTCCCGACGTGCCCCGCCTGGCGATTGAATACCTGGGCCTGGATGACGATCCGCGCCTGTACATCCGCATCGGCGACGCCCTGGAGCTATTGGAGACCGCCGAGCCGGCTGACCTTATTTTCGTCGACCTCTACACCGACGTCGGCCCTGGCGTCGGGCACCTGGCCTGGGGCTTCCTGGAAAACTGCCAGAAACGCCTCAACCCGGGCGGCTGGCTGGTGATCAACCAATGGGCCACCGACGATGGCAAGCCCTTGGGCGCGGCGCTGTTGCGCGGATTGTACCACCGGCATTACTGGGAACTGCCAGTGAAGGAGGGCAACGTGATCCTGATCGTCCCGGCGGACCTGGACCAGGCACTGGACATGCAAGGCCTGGTGGCCCGCGCCGAAGCGCTCTCGCCACAGCTGGGTTATTCCTTGCTGCCGCTGATCAAGGCGATTCGGCCGGCGACTTGAAACTCGGCGGCTCCTGTGGCGAGGGGATAAATCTCCTTGCCACATTACTGAGATGAAGCGTTTCAGCTGGATTAAAAAAAGCTCCCTTTTCGGGCGAATTCCGGTATAGTGCGCGCCGGCCTTTAGCCGGGCCGCGTCAAGGTAGCGCAATTTCGAAGGCAACTTCGGTTGCATGTCCGCACAACGGACACACCCACGACGTTCTTTTTCATTCATTCGTTTTCGCAAATCCCCGCCGACAAAGCTGCCAGGGCGACTCTTGAGTCTCAACACGGCATGCGCAGCTTTGGAGCATGGGTCTTTGCGGATGCACTTAGAGGCAGACCCATGACCCAGGAAATCGGCGGCTTCGCCGCTCTTGAACTTCATCCCAATATTGTCGCTGCAGTAGTCGCTACCGGCTATGAAGAGCCTTCGGCCATTCAGCAGCAGTCGATCCCGATCATCCTCGCCGGTCACGATATGATTGGCCAGGCGCAAACCGGTACGGGTAAGACCGCCGCGTTCGCCCTGCCGATCCTGCACCGCATTGATCCGTCCAAGCGCGAGCCGCAAGCTCTGATCCTGGCCCCAACTCGTGAGTTGGCGCTGCAAGTTGCAACCGCTTTCGAAACCTACGCCAAGCAAATGCCAGGCGTGACTGTCGTGGCTGTCTACGGCGGCGCGCCGATGGGCCCACAACTGAAAGCAATCCGTAATGGCGCACAAATCGTTGTCGCCACCCCTGGCCGTCTGTGCGACCACCTGCGTCGTGACGAGAAAGTCCTCGCCACCGTGAACCACCTGGTTCTCGACGAAGCGGACGAAATGCTCAAGCTGGGCTTCATGGACGACCTGGAAGTCATCTTCAAGGCCATGCCGGAAACCCGTCAGACCGTCCTGTTCTCGGCCACCTTGCCGCAGTCGATCCGTGCGATCGCCGAGCGTCACTTGAAAGACCCGAAACACGTCAAGATCCAGAGCAAGACCCAGACCGTCACCGCGATCGAGCAGGCTCACCTGCTGGTTCACGCTGACCAGAAGACTTCTGCCGTGCTGAGCCTGCTGGAAGTCGAGGATTTCGACGCCCTGATCATGTTCGTTCGTACCAAGCAAGCGACCCTGGACCTGGCCAGCGCCCTGGAAGCCAAAGGCTACAAGGCTGCCGCGCTGAACGGTGACATTGCCCAGAACCAGCGTGAGCGCGTCATCGACTCCCTCAAGGATGGCCGCCTGGACATCGTCGTGGCGACCGACGTGGCTGCCCGTGGCCTGGACGTTCCGCGTATCACCCACGTGTTCAACGTGGACATGCCGTACGATCCGGAATCCTACGTCCACCGTATCGGCCGTACCGGCCGTGCCGGTCGCGAAGGTCGTGCACTGCTGCTGGTCACCCCGCGTGAGCGCCGCATGCTGCAAGTGATCGAGCGTGTGACCGGCCAGAAAGTGGCCGAGGTTCGCCTGCCGGACGCCCAGGCCGTGCTCGATGCGCGCATCAAGAAACTGACCAACAGCCTGTCGCCGCTGGTGGCCGATGCCGAATCGACCCATGGTGATCTGCTCGACCGCCTGACTGCCGACATCGGTTGCACTCCGCGTGCCCTGGCTGCTGCCCTGCTGCGCAAGGCCACCAATGGTCAGGCGCTGAACCTGGCGGCCATCGAGAAGGAACGTCCACTGGTGCCGAACAGCGCACCGCGTGGCGACCGTCCTGAGCGCAGTGGCGATCGTCCGGACCGTGGTGACCGTGAGCGTCGCGCACCGATCCCGCTGGCCGAAGGCCGCGCTCGCTGCCGTACCGCTTTGGGTGCCCGTGACGGCATCGCGGCCAAGAACCTGCTGGGTGCCATCCTCAACGAAGGTGGCCTGGCGCGTGAGGCCATCGGTCGCATCCAGGTGCGTGACAGCTTCAGCCTGGTTGAACTGCCGGAAGATGGCCTGGAAAAACTGCTGACCAAGCTCAAGGACACCCGCGTGGCCGGCAAGCAACTCAAGCTGCGTCGCTACCGCGAAGATTGATCGGCCCCTGGGCTGATTGAGCGAAAAAAATCCCCGACTGGTTCGGGGATTTTTTTTGCCTGTTGCCGGGTGACGGCGCTCAAGGGCGTTGAGGCCCTTCGCGAGCCGGTCTACCGGTCAGTCAAACCGGTAGATGTCCATTCCCAGCGTCCCCATCTCGAACCCTTGGTGGGCAACGCTGAACACGCCTCCCGCCCCCCGGGCGAAATACAACGGCAGCAGGTGTTCATCGCTGGGGTGGCTGCGCACGGCATGGGGCGCCTGGCGGCGGTAGTCATGCAGCGCGGGCTCGTCGTCGGCTGCCAGTTTCTCGACCATCCAGTCGCGAAAGGCCTGGGCCCAGGGTTCGACGCTTTCAGGGCCAGCATTCCAGTCCAGGTCGCGCAGGTTATGGGTGATGCTGCCGGAGCCGATCAGCAGCACACCTTGCTGGCGCAGGCTTGCCAACGCCTGGCCGACCCGGGTCTGCAACGCGGGACCCTGGCGGCTGGGCAGAGACACCTGCACCACCGGGATGTCGGCCTCGGGGTACATCAAGGACAACGGCACCCAGACGCCATGGTCGGCGGGCCGCTGGGTATCGAGGCGTGCCGGTAGGTGCGCGGCGTTGAGCAGCTCTGCGACCTGGGCCGCCAACGCCGGGTCGCCTGCTGCCGGGTATTGCACTTGGTACAGCGCCGGAGGGAAGCCACCGAAGTCATGCCAGGTGCGAGGCTGCGGGTTTGCGTTGACCAACAGTTCGTCGCTCTCCCAATGGGCGGACACCAGGACGATGGCCTTGGGCCGGGGCAATTGTGCGGCGAGGCGAGCCAATGCCGGGCCGCTGGCGCCAGGCTCCAGCGCGAGCATCGGTGAGCCATGGGAGATAAACAGGCTGGGCAGCATGAGCGGGCTCCTGAGCGTTAAGATGCCGTCATCTTCCGTCAGGACTATGATCGGAATCTAATATAAGTTTTAGCCCGTTTTGATCGAACTTCTGGAGGGAAACATGGAGCCCGAGTTTTGGCACAAGCGTTGGTCATCGAACCAGATCGGCTTTCACTCGCCGCAGGTGAACCCTTACCTGCAACGTTTCTGGCCGCAACTGGGGGTGGCCCAGGGCAGTCGTGTGCTGGTGCCGCTGTGCGGCAAGACCCTGGATCTGATCTGGCTCGTCCAGCAAGGGTATTCGGTGCTGGGGGTGGAGTTGTCGGAAAAGGCCGCGACTGATTTTTTCCTTGAGCATCAGCTTGAGCCGAGCGTGAGCGAGGAGGGCGCATTCAAGGTCTTTCGTGCCGCCGGTATCGAGATTCGCTGCGGTAATTTCTTCGCCCTGGAGCCGGGTGATGTGGCTGACTGTTCGGCGTTGTACGACCGCGCGGCGCTGATCGCCTTGCCTGTGCCGATGCGGGAACAGTATGCGGCTCACCTGCAGAGCATTTTGCCCCGCGGCGTCGGCCTGTTGATTACCCTCGATTACACCCAGGATGAAATGCCTGGCCCACCGTTCTCCGTGGGAGATGACGAGGTGCAGCGGCTGCTGGGAGGTGCCTGGCAGTTGGAGGTCTTGCAGGTGCAGGATGTACTGGGGGAGAGCTGGAAGTTTTTGCAGGCGGGTGTGACGAGGCTGGATGAGCGGGTGTATCGGATTTCCAGTCGTTGAAGCGCGGGTGAGCGCCCCAAAAGGACGCTCCGCATTCAGCCTTGGGACACATAGAGTCCCAGGCTGCGTTCCCACGCAGCGCGTGGGAACGATCATGCTCAGCCGCGACGGCGCAGGGCTTCGATCCGCTCTTCCAGAGGCGGGTGGCTCATGAACATGCGCGCCAGGCCCTGCTTGATGCCACCGTTGATGCCAAAGGCGTTCAGGGTGTCGGGCATGTGTACCGGCAAGCCTTGTTCGGCTCGCAGGCGTTGCAGGGCGCCGATCATGGCACCGGTGCCGGCCAGGCGTGCACCGGCGTCGTCGGCGCGGAACTCGCGCTTGCGCGAGAACCACATGACGATGGCGCTGGCGAGGATACCCAGGACCAGCTCGGCAAAGATGGTCGCGATGTAGTAGGCCATGCCCTGGCCTTCTTCGTTCTTGAAGATCACCTTGTCGACGAAATTACCGATGATCCGGGCAAAGAACATCACGAAGGTGTTCACCACGCCCTGGATCAACGCCAGGGTCACCATGTCGCCATTGGCGACGTGGCCGATCTCGTGGGCCAGCACGGCCCTGACTTCGTCGGGTGTAAACCGCTCGAGCAAACCCTGGCTGACGGCGACCAGGGCGTCGTTCTTGTTCCAGCCAGTGGCGAAGGCGTTGGCCTCGTAGGCGGGGAAGATCCCGACCTCGGGCATCTTGATACCGGCTTCGCGGGACAGCTGCTCGACGGTTTGCAGCAGCCATTGTTCATGGCGAGTGCGCGGCTGAGTGATGATCTGGGTGCCAGTGCTCATCTTCGCCATCCACTTGGAGATGAACAGCGAGAACAGGGAACCGGCGAAACCGAACACCGCACAGAAGATCAGCAGCTGATTGAGGTTGAGGTCAACCCCATTGGCCGCCATGAACCCGTTGAAGCCGAAAAGGCTCAGGGTGATGCTGGCAATCAGCACGACCGCCAGGTTAGTGGCCAAGAACAGCAGGATGCGCATCATGGTGGTGGAATTCTCCTCATGCTTAAGATGTAGCGTCATGCGGGGTATATAAGGTGCTGCCGCAGGCGATTCAACTGAGCGACTATTTCAAACTGTGTCCTACAGGCGTCCTAAATGATTGAAAGACTTTTCTGAAAGTGACGAGGGAAAAAAAATGGGGCGCCAGCCCCCGTGAACGTTGAACGGGGGTGCGCGCCGGCCATCCAGCCTTGAGTGTAGAAGGCCAGTCGGCGTCATCGGAACGGATATGTTGCTGAATCAGACAGCGTGCGAGGCAAGGAGGCCTCGCACGCTGTCTGGCTTACTGGCGGTAGGACTTGAGGAAGTTGCCGATCCGGCCGATGGCCTGGTCGAGGTCATCGACCCGCGGCAGGGTCACGACACGGAAGTGATCCGGCCACGGCCAGTTGAAGGCCGTGCCCTGGACCACCAGCAGCTTTTCCGACAGCAGCAGGTCGAGGACGAACTTTTCGTCGTTGTGGATCGGGCAGACTTTCGGGTCGATCCGTGGGAAGGCATACAGCGCGCCCATCGGCTTGACGCAACTGACGCCGGGAATGTCGTTGAGCAGCTCCCAGGTACGATTGCGCTGTTCCAGCAACCGGCCCGGGGGCAATACCAGGTCGTTGATGCTCTGGTAGCCGCCCAGTGCCGTCTGGATTGCGTGCTGGCTCGGCACGTTGGCGCACAGGCGCATGTTGGCCAGCATGTCGATGCCTTCGATGTAGCTCTGGGCGTGATGCTTGGGACCGGAGATGGCGATCCAGCCGGAACGGAAGCCGGCGACCCGGTACGACTTGGACAGGCCGTTGAAGGTCAGGCACAGCAGGTCCGGTGCCAGGGACGCGGTGCACACGTGCACGGCATCGTCGTAGAGGATCTTGTCGTAGATTTCATCGGAGAACACCACCAGGTTGTGCTGGCGGGCCAGCTCCAGCATGCCCAGCAGCACTTCCCTGGAATACACGGCGCCGGTCGGGTTGTTCGGGTTGATGATCACCAGGGCCTTGGTGTTCGGTGTGATCTTGGCCTTGATGTCCGCAAGGTCAGGGAACCAGTTGGCCTGCTCGTCGCAGAGGTAATGCACCGGGTTGCCTCCGGAGAGGCTCACGGCGGCGGTCCACAGTGGGTAGTCCGGCGCTGGCACCAGCACTTCGTCGCCGTTGTTGAGCAGCGCCTGCATCGACATCACGATCAGCTCTGAGACGCCGTTGCCCAGGTAGATGTCTTCGATGCCGACACCTTCGACCTGCTTCTGCTGGTAGTACTGCATCACGGCCTTGCGGGCGCTGAACAGGCCCTTGGAATCGCTGTAGCCCTGGGCGGTCGGCAGGTTGCGGATGACGTCCTGGAGGATTTCATCGGGCGCTTCGAAACCAAAGGGCGCCGGGTTGCCGATGTTCAGCTTGAGGATGCGATGGCCTTCCTCTTCCAGGCGCTTGGCGTGCTTGAGCACCGGGCCGCGAATGTCGTAGCAGACGTTGGCGAGCTTGTTCGATTTGCTGACCTGCATGGCGATGTGTTCCTGAAAATGAACGATCCAGGCGGTGAGTGAACTACCGTACTGGGGATCCTGCGCCTGTGCCCAGGCCTGACGCGGTATGGGCGTCACAATCCGTTTGAATGCGCATGGCGTGACTGCCAGACTGGCGTCTGACGAGGCGCAATCATACGTGCCGCCCGATCCGCGGAAAAGCGTCGGATCGGGCTTTTTCAATTGCCGAGGTAGGACGATGGAAAAGTTGGAGAAAACCCTTGAAGAATGGCGTGCCATGCTCGACCCGGAGCAGTACAACGTCTGCCGGCTGAAAGGCACCGAGCGGCCGTTCTCCGGTAGATACAACGCCACCAAGACCGACGGCGTGTACCACTGCATCTGCTGCAACGAACCGTTGTTCGATTCGCAGACCAAATTCGATTCCGGCTGTGGCTGGCCGAGCTTCTATGTGCCGATAGAGGGAAGTGCGGTGGTGGAAGTGCGGGATATCAGCCACGGCATGATCCGCACCGAGGTCGTCTGTGCCAGATGCGACGCACACTTGGGCCATGTCTTCCCCGACGGCCCGCCGCCCACGGGCCTGCGCTATTGCATCAACTCGGTGTGCCTGGATCTCGTCCCCCGCGAATAGACGTGTGGCGAGGGGATTTATCCTCGCTGGGGCGTGAAGCGCCCCCAAGGCCTGAGCATGCGGTTTGTCAGACGGACCGAGGGGGACTGCTTCGCAGTCCAGCGGGGATAAATCCCCTCGCCACATGTCCGTTGTCGGCAACAGCCCAAGATGTTCCAGTGCTGTTTGCTGGTAATTAAATTGCACACAATTGAATTGCTCGCTATCTTGCACGCCAGTCCCATTCCTTTGGAGCCTTGCCATGAGCGACAACCTGCTGAGCATCCCGTGCACCACCCTCCAGGGTGAGCAAAAGACCCTGGCCGACTTCGCCGGCAAGGCCGTGCTGGTCGTCAACACCGCCAGCCAGTGCGGATTCACCCCACAGTACAAAGGGCTCGAGGCCCTGTGGCAGACCTACAAGGACCAGGGCCTGGTGGTGCTGGGCTTTCCCTGCAACCAGTTCGGCAAGCAGGAACCGGGTAACGAGGCGGCGATCAGCGAGTTCTGCGAGCTGAACTTTGGTGTGAGTTTCCCGCTGTTCAAGAAAATCGAGGTCAACGGGGCCAACGCCCATCCGTTGTTTGTCCAGCTCAAGCAACGGGCCCCCGGGGTGCTGGGGTCCAAGGGCATCAAGTGGAATTTCACCAAGTTCCTGATCGGCAAGGACGGCCAGGTGGTCAAGCGGTTCGCCCCGACCACCAAGCCCCAGGACCTGACTGGCGAGATCGAAGCACTGCTCAAATGAACCCGTTGCCAGCCGATGCGCTGAAGCTCGACAGCCAGTTGTGCTTCAAGCTGTACGCCGCCTCGCGGGCGGTGATCCGTGGCTACAAGCCGATGCTCGACCAGCTCGGCCTGACGTACCCGCAATACCTGGTGATGCTGGTGCTGTGGGAATGGCAGGAAACGGCGCCGGAACAACCCACCGTCAAGGCCCTGGGCGAGCGCTTGTCGCTGGACTCCGGCACGTTGACGCCGCTGCTCAAGCGCCTGGAGCAACTGGCGCTGGTCCAGCGCCAGCGTTCGCCTCGGGACGAGCGTGAGGTGCACCTGAGCCTGACACAGTCGGGGCGGGCCTTGCGAGAGCAGGTCGGGCCGCTCAAGGCCCGCCTGTTATGCGACAGCGGGATTGACCTGGACCGCCTCGGGGAACTGCGCGACGGTCTCGATCATTTATTGGGGCAGATCAGAGCGCTGACGTAGTGGGCACCCACTGGTCCAGGATCGCCGCCAGTTCTTCGCGGCGAAACGGCTTGGACAGGTAGTCGTTCATGCCCGCCGCGCGGCAGCGCTCGCGCTCCTCGGGCATGGCATTGGCCGTCAGCGCGACAATCGGCAACTGCGACCAGCGACCACTGCGCCGGATCTGCCGGCTGGCCTCGTAGCCATCCATCACCGGCATGTTGCAGTCCATCAGCACCAGGTCGAACACATGCTGTTCGAGCTGGTCCAGGGCTTCGATACCGTGGGCGGCAATGGTGACTTCGCAGCCCAGTTTCCCCAGCATGCCCTTGGCCACCAACTGGTTGACCGGATTGTCCTCCACCAGCAACACCCGGCCACGCCTGGAGGGCGCCAGGGTATCGATCCGGGCATCGTTGATGGTGGTTTCCTCGCTTTGCAGGGCTCGGCGCAGAATCTGGTACAGCGCATGACGCGCCAACGGCCGGGCCTGTTGCAACAGCGGGGCGAGGGCCGCGGCCTGTTCGCTGGGCATGAAGCTGCCGTAGGCGGTTACCAGCAGGATCGGGGCGTCGAAGGTCGGCCGCAGGTTGAACAGGCACTCCGGGCAGTCGGTGATCAGCACGTCGGGTTCGAGCCCCAGCAGTCCGTCATCCACGGAGCGCCGTAGATAGTCCAGGCCCCAGCCGGGCAACAGCATGCCCAGCAACTCGGCCAGCCCGCTGTTGCTGTCGGTGATGGCAACGACCTTGCCGCGCAGTGGTTCGACCGACGGCGCCGGGGTGTGGCAGGGCAGGGGCAGGTCGGCGCAGAACTGGCTGCCGAAGCCGGCCTCGGAGCTGATCGTCAACCGGCCCTGCATGGCTTCGCAGAGGTTGTAGGTCAGTGCCAGGCCCAGCCCGGTGCCACCGAACTGGCGGGTGATCCCGGCGCCGGCCTGGGTGAACGGTTGCAGGATCCTGGCCTGTGCTTCCTGGGGAATCCCGATGCCGGTGTCGCAGACCTCGATCCGCACCCCCCCTTCGTGCTGACTCAAGCGCACATCGACCCGGCCGAAGCGGGTGAATTTCAACGCGTTGGACAGCAGGTTGCTGACGATCTGGCGTACCCGCGTCGGGTCGCCCAGGACCTGGGCTGGAAACTGCGGGTCGATCAGGCAGGCCAGCTCGACGCTGGGGGCGGCATTCTGCGACAGCAGGTTGGCGGTGTCTTCGACCAGCGAGCCAAGGTCGAACGGGATGCGCTCGAGTTCCAACTGACCGGCGTCGAATTTCGACAGGTCGAGGATGTCGTTGAGCAGTTCCACCAGGACCTTGCCCGAGTCGTGGGCAATCGACAGCTGCTGCTGTTGTTCGGCCGTTAGCGGGCCGTCGAGGGACAGGGCGATCATCCCCAGCAGGCCGTTGAGCGGCGTGCGAATCTCGTGGCTCATGTTGGCGAGGAAGGCAGAGCGGGCCTCGGCCATGTCCAGCGCGGTACGCCGGGCCACTTCCAGCTCTTCGTTGGACTGGCTGAGGCGGGCGTTGATGGCCTTGAGTTCGGCAGTGCGCGCCGAGACGATGTTTTCCAGTTGCGCCAGGTATTCGGTGAGGCGGTTTTCGGCGGTGCGCCGCTGCTGGATTTCGGTGGAGATGTTCTCGAACTGTTGGTTGGCCACTGACACCAGCACGCCGATTTCGTCGTATTGGTGGCCGGCGGGGCATTCCAGGCGGCTCTGTTCGCTGCTGCCCGGGTCGCGACTGCTCAGCTCGCGGATGACCCGTACCAGGGGCTTGGTCAGCATCACGTAGAACAGCGCCAGCAGCAGGCCGGTCAGGATCAGGCTGCGGGCGAACCCGTTGAGCAGGGTGACTTCGGCCCGGCGCAGGAAGCGGCTGCCGAATGAGTAGGTGTCGACATCCAGGCGCAGCACGCCGAGGGACTCGCCAGGCAGATGGTCCAGGTAGAGACGGTCCTCGAACTGGCGCTGGGCGCCAAACAGGAAGTCGCTGATGAATCGATAGCTGCTTTGCAGTTCGGGTCGCTTGACGCTGGCCAGCACCGTCCTGTTGTTGTCCACCAGTTCGGCGCCGATGATGGCCGGTGAACGCAACAGGCCCTGGGACAGCTCCTGGGCCAGTTCCGCGTCGATGTTGTAGGCGATGCGCGAGGCCGGGTTGTGGCTGATTTCCAAAAGCGACAGGATTTCACGGTTGATCGAGGCGTCTTCGCTGGCATAATCGATGCCGATCTGCATCAGGCTCAACAAGGTGCCCAGCACGAAGCCCACCAGGACGGTCAGGCGGGCCTGTTTGTAGGACAGCCGCTGGGTGAATCTGATGTCCATTGAGTGATGAACCACTTACGTTTCCCTTCGCCGCTCAAGCATAGCTGATCATCGCTGAATTCCGGCGTGGCCGGTTTATGTTATTTGGGGTAGACCCGCCATTGGGTAAGGCGTTTCGTCGCTGCAGCGCCATCATTACCGTGAACCAGTCCGAGGAAAAGACGTGGACTCTCGATTGAATGCTTTTCTTGAACGCGCCGATGCGGTGCTGGCCCGGATCGAGCCCTTGTTGCCTGCGCCGCGCCCTGCCATCGATTGGACCCAGACCCTGGCCGCCCGCTGGCAACGGGATGGGCGCAGCGGTTTCCTGCTGCCGCTTCAGGTCAGCCTCGACATGCGCCTGTCGGACTTGATCGGCGTGGATCGCCAGGTCGAGCAACTGGGGCGCAACACCCGCCAGTTCATCGACGGCATGCCCGCCAACCACGCGCTGCTCTGGGGCTCGCGGGGCACCGGCAAATCGTCCCTGGTGCGTGCGCTGTTGGCCGAACATGCCCAGCACGGCTTGCGGTTGATCGAGATCGAGCGTGACCACCTGGCCGACCTGCCTCGGGTGGTCGAGCAGGTGGCGAAACTGCCGCAGCGTTTCGTGCTGTTCTGCGATGACCTGTCGTTCGAGTCCGGCGAAGGCGATTACCGCGTGCTCAAAAGCGTCCTGGACGGCTCCCTCGAACAGGCACCGGATAACGTGCTGTTGTACGCCACCTCCAACCGCCGTCACCTGGTGCCGGAAAAGGAGAGCGACAACGAGAACTGGAAGCGAGTCGATGGCGAGCTGCACCCCAGCGAAGCCGTCGAGGACAAGATCGCGTTGTCCGACCGCTTCGGCCTGTGGCTGTCGTTCTATCCATTTACCCAGGAGCACTTTCTCGACGTGGTGGAGCACTGGATCGGTGAGCTGGCGGCCAAGGCCGGGTTGACCTGGCAGCGCGACGAGGCGCTGGACGTGCAGGCGGTGCGCTGGGCCACCGGCCGCGGCAACCGCAACGGACGTTGCGCCTACCAGTTCGCCCGTTATTGGGTAGGGCTCAAACTCTTGGAGCACAAGGCATGATCGATTTGAAGAGCACCGGCCAGGGCCTCGACGGCTATGGTCTGTTATCGGCACAGCTGCAATCCCTGTTGGCCGATGAGCGTGATTTCATCGCCAACGCGGCACAGTTCTCGGCGTTCCTGTTCAGCCAGCTGGAGGACCTGAATTGGGCCGGTTTCTACCTCAATCGCAACGACGAGCTGGTCCTGGGGCCGTTCCAGGGCCAGATCGCCTGCGTGCGGATTCCCTTCGGCCGGGGCGTGTGCGGTGCGGCGGCGGCGACCCGACAGACCCAGCGGGTTGAAGATGTCCACCAGTTTCCCGGGCACATCGCCTGCGACAGCGCGTCGAACAGCGAGCTGGTGGTGCCTCTGGTCAAGGACGGGCGCCTGATTGGCGTGCTCGACCTGGACAGCCCGAAACTGGCGCGTTTTACCGAGCACGATCAGGCCGGCATCGAAGCGTTGGCGGCGATTTTCCTGCGCCTGACCGAGTGCTGAACGAGGCCAACCGGCTGGATCAAGGCTGGCCCGCCATCGCGCGGGCCCTGTCGGGTGCATGACCTTGCGATGGGCCGGCAGGTTTGCTCCAACACGGGGTGCGGTGCGATTCAGCATGGTCGTAATCCCGCTCGGGCCAGCAGGGCGTCCCGGTCGATCTCATCGATCTGCTGCGGGTCGAGAAACTGCTCGGCGTAGCGGGCGTAGATCTGTTCTTCGATGAACAAGCCGAACAACTGCGGATCGATATGGGCGTCGCGGCACATGGTGGCCATGATGCCCAGGGCTTCGCTCAGTTTCTTGGCCTTCTTGTAGGGCCGGTCGGCTGCCGTCAGCGCTTCGAAAATATCGGCGATTGCCATCATGCGGGCCGGCAGGCTCATTTCCTCGCGCTTGAGTCCCTTGGGGTAACCGCTGCCGTCCATCTTTTCATGATGGCCGCCGGCGATTTCCGCCACGTTGTCCAGGTGGCTGGGGAAGGGCAGTTGGCTGAGCATCAGGATCGTCTGCACCATGTGATGGTTGATGACGTAGCGCTCCTCACGGGTCAGCGTGCCGCGGGTGATGCTCAGGTTGTAGAGTTCACCGCGGTTGTACTTCCAGCGCGGCACGTCGAGCTTGAAGCCCCACGGGTTGTCCGCCGGGATCAGCTCGGCTTCGTGACGCTCGAACAGGTGCTCTGGCTTGTCCGCCAACAACGCTTCGGTGACGGGCAACGTCGGCGGGGGCGTGCGCGCCTGGCGGCGGTTTTCTTCCCAGGACACCCCCAGGCGGTCATCGAGCGTGCGCTGCCATGGGCGTTGGGCGATGTTTTGCAGGCGCTGCAGGTCGGCGTCGACCATGGCTTCGGAGCCCAGGTTGCAGCGGGCGACGAAGGCAAAGTCGTCATCGAGGCTGGCCAATGTCGCATCGCGTTGCTGCGCCAGTGAGGCCGGGTCGCCGCCCGCCGCCATCGCTTGCCAGTAGTCGACCCAGGCGTCTCGCTTGAGCACTTCGAAGCGCGTGCGAATCTCGTGGATCCGGTCGTTCAGGGTTTCCAGCTTGGTGGCCTTGTCGACGACGTATTCGGGGGTGGTGACCTTGCCGCAATCGTGCAGCCAGGCGGCGATGTGCAGCGCTTCCCATTCATCTTCCGTTGGCTGGTACGCCTCGAACGCCGACGCCTGGCTCGCCGCCGCGGCCTCGGCGATCATCAGGGTCAGCACCGGCACCCGCTGGCAATGGCCACCGGTGTAGGGGCTCTTGGCGTCGATCGCGCCGGCCAGCAACTGGATGAACGAATCCAGCAATTGCTTCTGTCGGGCTTGCAGGCGCTGGCCTTCGATGCTGACGGTGGCGGCCCCGGACACCGCCTGGAGAAACGCGATGCGGTCCGGTTGCAGCTTTTCCAGGTCGGCTTCGGTGCCGCTGTCGTTGATCAGCAACACCAGGACGCCGACGGTTTCCTGGTGGCGATTGCGCAAGCGGATGCCGATCAGGTGGGCCCGGGGAGCGTCCATCGCCCTCAGGACACCTTGCAGGTCGGCCGCCTGTTCGAAGCCCAGGGAGGTCACCAGATTGTCCGAGACAGCCAGTTGCTGGAGCCATTGCGGGCTGCGCTCGGCCTGCAGCTCGTAACTGTTGAGCTTGAACGCTGCCAGGTCCCGGGGGACACCTTCGATCACCAGCCCATACGGCTTGACCCGATTGTCATCGTTTTCGCGCAGGTAGATCAGCCCGGCCTGGGCCTGGCCGATGGCCACGGTCTCGAACAACACCCGCTCCAGCAGCGGCGCGAAGCGGGTCTCGGCGCGCAGGCTGGCGGTGATCTTGAAGAAGCTGGCCAGGGTCTCCTTCATGCGCGCCATCGACACGCTCAACTGGTCGACTTCCAGCACTGGTGAGCGCCGCGAGACCGGGTAATTGAAGTCGAAGCTGCGAATGGCATCGGCCTCTTGCACCAACGCGCGCAGCGGCTTGACCAGGATCCTCGACGTCAGCCAGCCCAGCGGCAGGCACAACAGCAGGGTGGCCAGGGTGATCAGCGCGCCTTGCCAACGCATGCGATAGGCCTCGTCGAGCAGTTCGTCCTCGGGCACCAGCAGCGCCAGTTCCAGGCCTTGCGGTCCGCCTTCCTGCATGTGGCTGTGCGATACGATCCAGCGCCGTCCGGCGGCCTCCAGGCGCGACGTGCCCGTGCTGTCGTCGAGGGTGGCGGCGATGGCCGGGTTGAGGTCGCGGGCCTTGACCAGGCGCGCGGATTGAGCGTCCGCCACCAGTCGGCTGCTGTCGGGATAGGCCACCGCGTTACCCTTGGGGTCGAGCAGGACGATCTCGGTGTCGGTGGTGACCTTGTGCTTGGCCAGGGTCTGTGACAGCGCCGCGAGTGTCAGGTCGGCGCCGATCACCGCTTGCTCGCCGCTGCGCCGGGCCAGGGTGGTGCCGATGGTGTGGGTGGAGAAGAACAGATAGGGCTCGGTGGTGATCTGCTCGGCGGAGCCAGCGGCGCTGCGAAACCAGCTTCGATTGCGCGGATCGAACGTCTCTTCAGCGATGTCCCGGTGATCGATGAGCGTCAGGTGTTCGTCGTAGAACAGCGACTGGGCGCGAACCGAGCCGTCGGACGTCGCTCGCTCCACGGTCCAGACCTGGTAGGCCGCGTCGGCCGGGGCGCCCACGGCGGTTTTCAGGGCCGCGCTGCGCAACGGCCGGACCATCAGGAAATCACCCAGGGCATCACCCAGGTACAACGACGCCAGGTTCGGATTGTCCCGCAGCGCCTGGCTGAAGGGCCCGAGCAAGGCCAGGCGTTGCTCCATCCGGGGTGAGCGCGTGGCCGGGTAATCGGCCAGCAGACCCAGCAGGTGGCGGATCGGTTCGTAGGTGTCGTACAAATCCAGGCGCACGTCCTGCTCGATCCGGTTGAACAGTTTTTCACTGCTGGAGAGGATGATTTGCGTGGTCTGCCGATAGTTGAAAATGCCCAGTACCACGCCGGTCAGCAGCAGAAGCAGGGTGAACATCACGCTGATATGGACGTGCAGGGGGAACCGGCGTTTATCCGTACGCGGTGCGCTGGGCATTGCAGTCACTCCAAGTGTAAGGGGCGTTCTCAAAGGGTGTTTCCGCGTGGAGGGGACGCTGATCGAGAACACCCCTGGTACGCACTGCTCAGGCAACAGCATAGTAAACGCTGGGTTATCGTGCCTTGGCGAGTGCTGTTTGGAGGGCAACCCCGACGTCGATCATGGCCTGGTCGAGGGCTTCGACGCATTCGCTGATCCGCTGCGGTGCCGAGGCGGGCTGACAGGCCTGTTCCAGTGCCTCGCAACGCTGGATCAACGACGTCGCCTGCATGATCCGGGCGACCCCCTTGATCTTGTGCGCCGTCTCGCTCAAGGCCTGGCGCTCGCCGCTCCGGGCCACGTCGAGCAGCTCCTGGCGATCCAGGCGATTGCTGTTGAGCATCTCGCTCAGCAGGCGGTGGGTGGACGAGGGATCGCCGCCGGTCAGTGCTTGCAGGCCTTGCAGGCTGAAAACCCGGGCCTGCCGGCTGGGTTTGACGGCCTTGATCCACTGGCTCAGGGCGCTCAGGCTGATGGGCTTGAACAGGCAGTCGTCCATTCCCGCGTCCTGGCACCGTTGTTTTTCCTCCGGCTGCGCATTGGCGGTGAACCCCAGGATGGTGCAGGGAGGGCGTTGCTGCTCGGACTCCTCGCGGCGAATCGAACGCGCCAATTCATAGCCGCTCATGATGGGCATGTTGCAGTCGGCGATGACCAGGTCGAAATGCCCTTGCTGCCAGACCTCGAACCCATGGGCGCCATCATGGGCAACCTGATAGGGGTAGCCGAGGTACTCCAGTTGCTGTGACATCAGCAGGCGGTTGGCCGGGTGATCGTCCACCACCAGGACGTTCAGCACGCCTGCCGCCGTTTCGATGATCGGCTCGGCGGCCACGCCGGCCGGCGCCGCTGGCAAGACGTTCAGCCGCAGCCGGACCTGGACCTGGGTGCCAAGGCCGGGCTGGCTGTTCATGTGCAGGTTGCCACCCATCATCTGGCACAGGTTGCGACTGATCACCAGCCCCAGTCCGGCGCCCTTGCGCGCCATCCGGCCATTGTTGTCGACCTGGGCAAAGGGTTCGAAGAGGCGCTTGAGGTCTGCCGGGCCGATGCCGATGCCGCTGTCGTTGACCTCAAGGTGCAAGTGCAGGACGTCGTCCTGGTCGGTGGGTGACAACCGGACCTTGACCAGCACCCGGCCCTGTTCAGTGAACTTGAGGGCATTGCTGATCAGGTTCGAGAGCACCTGTTTGAAGCGCAACGGGTCGATCGACACGTCCGGGTTGCCTTCGGCGGCGTCGAACTGCAGCGACAACGCCAGGTTTTTCTGCCTCGCCACGCCTTCGAATACCCGGATCACCGATTGCAGCATGGCCCGCAGGTTGACGCGCTCGGGTGCCAGGCTCAGGTGGCCCGATTCGATCCGGGCGATGTCCAGGATGTCGCCGATCAGCTCCAGCATGCCGGCGGCCGATTCGTAGGCCACGGCGATGGTCGAACGGTCCACATGACCCTTGTCGGTCTGTTTCAGGGCCAGTTCAAGCATGCCGATCACCGCGTTCATGGGCGTGCGGATCTCATGGCTCATGGTCGCCAGGAAGGTGCTCTTGGCGCGGTTCGCGTCTTCGGCCTGCTTCTTGGACGCCCGCAGCTCTTCGAAAAGCTGGCGTCGCTCACTGATGTCGATCCACCCGCCGATGATGCCCTGCACCTGCGCGGCCGAGTTCCGGTAGGGGAGGATCCAGTGATAGATGGTCAGTTCCCTGTCCCCGATGTGCAGGGGGCGATCGACGATCAGCGGGGTGCCTTCGGCCATCACCCGTTGATAGTCGGCCTGGTACTCCTGCGCCTCGAAGGCATTGCTCATGGCCCCCGGCATCACGTTCTTGCCAATGACGTCTTCGCGCCTGGCGTCGAACGTTTGCAGGTAACTGTCGTTGCAGCTTTGCAGGCAGCCGTTGCGGTCCCTCACGTAGATCGGGTGCGGCGTGCCGTTGAGCAGTGCGTGCATGAATTCCAACTGGTCGTTGAGGGCGAGCTCGGCCCGTTGGCGTTGCCGGATCTGGCGCTGCATGTAGGCGTTCCAGGCCAGCGACAGCAGCAACAGCAGGCCGACGCCTGCGACGATCTGGAAGAACAGGCGGTTATAGGTGCGCCAGGTATGTTGCGACGCCGAGACGTAGCCGCGCCAACGGTTGTTGATCACCCCCAGTTGATCGGGGTCGATGCTGGTCAGGGCCTTGTCGAGGATGGAATTGAGTTCGGTGGCATTTTTGGCGCTGGCGAGGGCGAACAGGGCCGGCTGGGTGCCGACGGTGCTGTTGATCTGCAATGTGTCGCGCCAGGAGTGGGACGAGATGAAGTAGTTGGCCATGACCAACGAGCTGACCCCGCCGTCGACCTGGCCCTGGGCGAGCATCTCCATGGCCCCCAGGGTGCCGTCTGCCTCGACGATCCTGATGTCCGCAAAGTGCTGGCGCAGCCATTCGATCAGTGGATTGCCCTTGGCGATGGCCAGGCTCCGACTGCCGAACTGGTCGAGCGTCGCCGGGGTGCCGGACTGTTTACGGGTCAGAAGGACGAACGAACTGTCGAGGTAAGGTCGGCTGAACTTCAATTTCTGCTGCCGTTCGCTACTGGGCAGGAATGCGGCGATCAGGTCGGCCTGGTCTTCCTGGATCGCGGCGATCATCTCGCTGTCGCTCTGGCGACGCTGGATATTCAGGCGCAGGCCGGTGCGCAGGCGGATCAACTCCAGCAGGTCGGCGCTGATCCCACGCAAGGCGCCGTCCGAATCGAAGAAGGTGAAGGGCGCGGAATGTTCATTCACCACCACCCGCACCACCGGATGCGCCGCCAGCCAGCGTTGTTCGCGGTCGGTCAGTTGGATCCGGTGATCGGCGAGGTACATGTCGCTGCCGGCACTCCAGCGCTTGGCGATGCTGGTGTGTTCGGCGAGGGGAATCTGGTTCAGCGTGGCATTGATGATCTCCAACAGGCGGGTGTCGCTGCGGCGCACCGCGAACCCGAAGCCAAAGGCCTCATGCTTGCCGAAGCTGGCCATGCGGATGTTGCTCAGGTAGCCCTTGCTGATCATGTAATGGGTGGACAGGGTGTCGCCGAGGAAGACGTCGGCCTGGCCAAAGGCAACGGCGTTGATTGCGTTCTGGTAGGAGGGGTAGGTGGTCAGGTGGGCCTTGGGGTACAGGTGCTCGATTTCCTCCAGGGGCAGGTAGTGGTAGACCATGCTCAGGCGCAGGCCTTCGAGGCCTTCGGCCAGGGAACGGCTTTCATTGGCGCGAGTGACGAGCACCGGCTGGTCCACGGCATAGGGCGTCGACAGCAGGATGTCGGGCTGGCGGGCTTCAAAGCCATTGGCGGTGCCCAGCAGGTCGATCTGCCCGGCCTTGAGCGCTGCCACGGCGGCGTCGCGGGATTCGAAACGCAGGACCTTCATGGGCAGGCCGGTTGCCTGGGCGAGGAGGCCGGCATAGTCGGCGGTCATGCCTTCGTAGTCGTGGCCGCTGGTGGAAAGGTCGAAGGGGGGATAGTCGGGCGCGGACGTGCCCAGGACCCATTCACGCCGACCCTGCAGCCAGGCCTTCTGGGCGTCGTCGAGCTGGATCGACGCAGCCGCCGTCGAGCGGCCCAGCAGCGTCAGGTGCTCGGGCATGGCTGGCGCCGCCGCGAGGACACTTGCATATAACCCTGCACTCACTAGCAGCAGGCATTCCTTTATGCGTCTGAGCATCCTGTTCTTCTCACACAAGTGCGTTGCGTTTCGCCATTTCGATCAGTTCTACGAGGGACTTGACCTTGAGTTTCTGCATCAGTCTTTTTTTGTAGGTACTGACGGTTTTATTGCTCAGAAACATGCCCTTGGCGATTTCCTTGTTAGTGCGGCCCTGGGCAAAAAGTTGCAGGACCATCAACTCCCTGTCGTTGACGCTCTTGAAAAGATCCAGCTCTATACTGCGCGGATCATCCGGGCGTATCGGGTTCAAGGCCTGGCTCGGAAAGTAGTTGTAGCCAGACAGTACGGCCTTGATGGCACTGACCAGTTCGCTGAGGTCTTCCTGCTTGCACACATAGCCGGAAGCGCCCGATTGCATGCAGCGGATGCCGAACAGGGTCGGCGACTGGGCCGTGAGCACCAATGTCTTGAGGGGCGTGGTCATGGCGTTGAAGCGCGAGAGGATTTCCAGCCCGTCAAGTTTTGGAATGCTGATGTCCAGGATCACCAGGTCTGGCATGCATTCGCGCACCATTTGCATCGCATCGACGCCGTTGTCAGTTTCCCCCACGACCTTATAGCCCTCATGCTCCAGGAGCATGCGAACGGCGAGGCGGATGACCGGATGATCGTCGACAATGAAAACGGAGTTCATGAATAAAATACCCTGCGAGCTTAATAAAGCGCGCACCTTAGCCCAGTTACAGCCAGGGTCGTACGAAGAGACGGGCACCCAACTTCAATTTCAGAAGTTTCCTACAAAAAAAGAGGCAAGATATTACGATGTAATCGGTTTTTTAGTAGGTGGGTGAAACAGGGTGGAGAATTAAAGGCTTTTTTGTGAAAAGGTGTTTCTTTTCGCGGAATGTTTATGCAAACAAGTGGCGTGCAGGGCTTATTGAATGTTGCGGACGGGTTTTCCGTGTTTTCTCCTGTGAAACTTGCATGAATCCCTTGTGAGGGCGGGCTTGCTCGCGAAGGCGCAGGTCATTCGATACCGTCGCAATTTGACCTACCGCTTTCGCGAGCAGGCCCGCTCCCACAGGGTTGTGCCAGGCCCATCAAACCGTTGTTCCCACACCTTTTATTGACGCGTGCGGCCTGTCATCTCCTGGGCCATGTCGCTGGCGTAGCTGTCCGTCATCCCGGCGATGAAGTCGATCATGCGCAGGAATGCCGCGTGCAGTGGGCCATTCGGGTCGGGGGCGTTGTTGCCCAGCAGGTCGAGGATGCGGCGGTTCTTGAAGGAAGGCGTGCGGCCGCCATGCTGTTCGAGTGCGGCGCCGCAGAACCCGTTGAGCAGGATCTCCAACGTGGTGTACGCGCCAATCTCATGCAGGGTCTTGCGCTTGTCCTGGAAAATTTTCTTGCGGGCCATGTCCTTGGCATTCAGCACGCAGCGCTTGGCCGGGCCGTGCATGTGCTCCACCAGGTCCCCCGGCAGCGTGCCGGCCAGCAACGCCTCCTGCTGTTCGACGAATGCCCGGGCGGCGGCGTTGGTCAGGTGCTCGATGGCCTTGCCCCGCAGGATCGCCAGTTTGCGCCGCCGGGAATCCTGCGGGCCCAACTGGCGGTAGGTGTCCGGAAGGTCGTCCCCCACCAGGTCCAGGAGCAGCGATTCCACCTGTGGGTATTCCAGCAGATCCATTTCCACGCCGTCTTCCAGGTCGATCAACGCGTAGCAGATGTCATCGGCGGCCTCCATCAGGTACACCAGCGGATGCCGGGCCCAGCGCTGGTCCTCGATCTGCGGCAGGCCGAGTTTGTTGGCGATCTGCTCCAGCAGCGGCAGTTCGCTCTGGTAGCAGCCGAACTTGTGCTTCTTGTAGCCCAGGGAGTCGGCGTGGCGAGCGGTCCAGGGGTACTTCAGATAGGTGCCTAGGGTGGCGTAGGTCAACCGCGTACCACCGTCGAACTGATGGTATTCAAGCTGGGTAAGCACGCGAAAGCCCTGGGCATTGCCTTCGAAATTCAGGAAATCGCCGCGCTCGGCTTCGCTCATGGCATCCAGCCAACCTCGCCCGGCGGCCTGCTGGAACCAATAGCGGATGGCATCCTCGCCCGAGTGACCGAACGGTGGGTTACCGATGTCGTGGGCCAGGCAGGCCGATTGCACGACCATGCCCAGGTCGCTCGGCTCACACCAGTCGGGCAGGGCGCTGCGGATGGTTTCGCCCACGCGCATGCCCAGGGAGCGCCCCACGCAACTGACTTCCAGCGAGTGGGTCAGGCGCGTGTGGATGTGGTCGTTGCTGGACACCGGATGCACCTGGGTCTTGCGCCCCAGGCGGCGGAAGGCGCCGGAAAAGATGATCCGGTCGTGGTCCTTGTGGAAGGGGCTGCGGCCCAGCTCTTGCGGGCTGTGAAGGGGTTTTCCGAGGCGTTCGCGTGTCAGCAGGGTGTGCCAATCCAAGGCCGGTTGCTCCGTTTGATAGGGTCGATGCCCTAGCTTCCCGGTTCGTGAGGCATGGTGCAAGGGCAAGTCGATTTACCTGCCCTTGTCACCGTTGCCTCAGGGTTTGCGCGCGCTCTTGGCCAATTTGATCAACGGCAGCAGCGTCGTGGCCAGCCGGACCAAACCGGTGAGGCCGCCGGTACGCCCGGCGCGGGTGCGCCTGCCGGTGAAAAAGCCGAGCAGCGACACCGCCGCCACGCCCCACAATGGCGCGTGCTTGATGCCGAAGCCTTCGTGCCAGCTCTGCGACAGGCCGCGTACCCGTCGCAGGGGGAGCAGCAACTGGCGTGTTTCCTGGCGGATCTCCTGGCGATGCATCTCCATGCGCAGGCGCACCAGCGCCTTGCGCATTTCCTGGCGGGTCTGGGCTTGAGGGATATCAGGCAGGCTCATGGCAGCAGGCGCTCCCGATCGTTGGCCAATTCTTCAAGGGTGGCATGGAAGGGCGACGATTCGTCATAGATCGCTGCTCGCAACCGAAGGCCACAGAACAGCGCCGCCAACAGGTAGAACAGGCACAGGCCGATGATGCCCGCCAGGCGATAGGTATCCCACACCAGGATCAGCACCAGGGCCGAGAGCCCTACCAGCAGGAGCAAGGCGAACACCAGGGCAAGGCCCGCGAACAACAGCAGGCTGACGGTGCGCGCTTTCTGCTCCTGCAATTCGATGCCGAACAATTCGACATGGCTGTGCAGCAAACCCAGGAAGGCTGCGCTCAGGCGACGTGCCGTGGGGGCGGTGCCCGCTTCGGGCGAGCCGGATTCGTCGAGGCCGATCATCAGCGTCTGGTCGCCAGCAGGCCGATCAGAAAGCCCACGCCCGCCGCGATGCCGACGGATTGCCAAGGGTTGGCCTGGACATATTCCTCGGTGGCGTCCACGGCCGCCTGGCCACGTTCGCGCATGGAATCTTCGGTCAGCTTGAGCGTTTCACGGGCGCGCAAAAGCGTTTCCTGGATCTGGCTGCGCAGCACGTCCGCCTGGTCACCCGCCAGCGTTGCGGTGTGGTCCAGCAAGCGTTCCGTGTCGTTGACCAGCGTCTGAAAATCTTCCTTCAGGATTTCTTGAGCAGTCTGTGCCTGGGTTCTGGCCATGGGGTGAATCTCCGTAAGTGACGTCTGAAGCGTTCGAGTATGAGCCTTGCCGGAAGGTTCAGTGAAAGTGACTGGTACAACTTTTGCTCTGGCTTTTGCCATGTACTGGTGCGTCAGCCCGCGCTGGTGCGCTGAAGCTGGGCGCGAGCCCGAAAACCTTAACCCAAATAATCAAAACCCGCGAAGCGCCTTGAAGCGGGACTGCGTTTCAGCCGTTTCGATGCACCAAAGCGGTTCGCCCGGCTGGCCAAAGCCGGCGACGCGTTTCAACTTGGTGCGTTGTCGGCGCGAGCGAACCGGTTTGGTGCTTTTCTCCACTTTTTCAGGTCTGCCATCACCATGGAAAATATGCAAAGTGCCGTGGACAGTCTGGTCCACAGCTCCAACACACTGTTCATCCTGCTGGGTGCGGTCATGGTCCTGGCCATGCATGCCGGTTTTGCGTTCCTGGAAGTGGGAACGGTCCGGCAAAAGAACCAGGTCAATGCGCTGTCGAAGATTCTCAGCGACTTCGCTGTTTCGACCCTGGCCTATTTCTTCATCGGCTATTGGATTTCCTATGGCGTGACCTTCATGCAACCGGCGGCGGTGCTCAGCACCGACCATGGCTACAGCCTGGTGAAGTTCTTTTTCCTGCTGACGTTCGCCGCCGCCATCCCGGCGATCATTTCCGGCGGTATTGCCGAACGTGCCCGGTTCGCTCCGCAGTTGTGCGCCACGGTGCTGATCGTGGCGTTCGTCTACCCGTTCTTCGAAGGCCTGGTCTGGAACGGCAACTTTGGTGTGCAGGCCTGGCTGCAAGCCCGCTTCGGTGCTGGTTTCCACGACTTTGCCGGCTCCGTGGTGGTGCATGCCATGGGCGGCTGGCTGGCACTGGCCGCGGTACTCCTGCTCGGGCCGCGCAATGGCCGCTACCGGGACGGTCGACTGGTGGCGTTCGCGCCGTCGAGCATTCCGTTCCTGGCCCTGGGGTCGTGGATCCTGATTGTCGGCTGGTTCGGCTTCAACGTGATGAGTGCTCAGACCCTGCCGGGGGTGAGCGGGTTGGTGGCGGTCAACTCGTTGATGGCGATGGTCGGCGGTACCGTGGCGGCATTGCTCGTGGGGCGCAATGACCCCGGCTTCCTGCATAACGGCCCGCTCGCCGGCCTGGTGGCGGTCTGCGCCGGTTCCGACCTGATGCACCCGGTAGGTGCGCTGGCCACCGGCGCCATCGCCGGTGCGTTGTTTGTCTGGTGCTTCACCGCCGCCCAAGGCAAATGGAAGATCGATGATGTGCTCGGGGTCTGGCCACTGCATGGGCTGTGCGGTGTCTGGGGCGGCATTGCTTGCGGCATTTTTGGCCAAGGCGCGTTCGGCGGCCTGGGCGGCGTGAGCCTGGCCAGCCAACTGATCGGCACGGCGCTGGGCGTCGGCATTGCCCTGGCCGGCGGCTTTGCGGTGTATGGCGTCATCAAGGGGCTGCTGGGGCTGCGCCTGAGCCAGGAAGAAGAGTATTACGGCGCCGATTTGTCGATTCACAAGATCGGCGCCATCAGCCAGGACTGACCGATGCACTAGGCTCTGTCTGAAAAGCCTTGATACTCGTTCATGCTGCGTTGAAAACCGGCTCGTGCGCGAGTCCGATCGGAATGCTCATTTACTCCAGTAAAGTCGAGCGCGACCCCGGCCGTTCCTCGCCGGTTTTCGCCTTGCCTGACCTTCGTCTCAAGACTTTTCAAACAGAGCCTAGGGCGCCTTGTCCTGGTCGCCCGGGTAGAAGCCGTGCAGCAGGCGATAGCGGTCGTGCCGAACCTGGTCCACGTGATGGCGGACCTGCTGCTCGGGCAGGCCGAGCATGATCAGGGCATGGGAGGCCAGCATCAGGCTCGACTCGAGCAGCTCCGGGACCACTTCGCTGGCCCCGGCCGCTTGCAGCTCAGCCAGCTGGCTGTCGTCGCGGGTGCGGACCAGGATCGGCACCTGCGGGTTGACCCGCCGTGCCTCCTTGAGCACGGTGATGGCGATGTCGGTCTTGTCCACGGCAATCACCAGCAACCTCGCACGATTCAAACCGACCGCTCCCAGCAGGTCGCCTCGGCGCGAATCGCCGTAATGCACGCAGCGTTCGTCGACGCTGGCTTCCTGGATGATCACCGGGTCGTCATCCAGGGCGACGAACGCCAGGCCTTCGCGCCGCAGGAACCGGCCGATGGACTGGCCGACGCGGCCGTAACCACAAATGACCACATGCCCTGACAGCCCGGCGTTGAGCGCGCTGATCTGCTCCAGTTGTGCCTCTTGGTTGGGTTTGCGGTGCAGACGGGCGGCGATGTGGGGGGCGGCACGCAGCAACAGCGGGGTCAGCAGCATCGAGCAGAATGTCGCGGCCAGCAGCAGGCCACTGATGTCGGCAGGCATCAGGCGGTTCTGCTGCATGAGCGCCATCAGGGCAAAACAGAATTCGCCACCCTGGGCCAGGGCCAGGCCACTGCGCCAGGCGGTTTCACCGTCGCTGCCGCGCCACTTCACCAGAGCAGCGACCACGCAGCCCTTGATGAGCATCAGGCCGAGCGTCAGGCCGAGGATCAACAGCCCGTCGTCGACGAACAATTGCAGGTCGATCAGCATGCCAATGCTGACAAAGAACAGCCCCAGCAGGATGTCGCGGAAGGGGCGGATGTCGGCCTCGATCTGATGCCGGTAGTGGCTTTCACCCAGCAACATGCCCGCCAGGAACGCCCCCAGGGCGGGGGACAGGCCGAGCAGGTGAGTCAGCCATGCCGTCAGCAGCACGATCACCAGGGCCAGCAGCACGAACAGTTCTGCGGACCGCGAGGCAGCCACCTCATGGAACAATCGGGGCAGCAGCAGGCGGCTGGCCAGCAACAAACCAGCGAACAGCACCAGGGTCTTGCCGAGGGTCAGTGGCAGCGCCCAATACCACGGGTGCTCGCTGCTGCCGGCGAATACCGGCACCAGGGTCAACAGCAGCACGGCGATGACGTCCTGGAACAACAACACCCCGATGGCGTTCTGGCCATGGCTGCTGAAGATTTCCCCCAGGCTGGTCAGTTCCTTGCTGACGATGGCGGTGGACGACAAGGCCAGCCCTGCCCCCAGCAACAGCGTCGCGGCCAGGGGCGCGCCAGAGAAGGCCAACAGCCCGGCGAGGACCGTCCCCGTGGCGAGTACTTGCAGGCTGCCGAGGCCGAACACCACCCGACGCAGCTCGAGCATTTTCGACAGGGAAAACTCCAGCCCCAACGAGAACAGCAGGAACACCACCCCGAGTTCGGCCAGGTCGGGCAGTTCTTCGCTGTCGTTCACCCAGTCCAGCGCGGTCGGCCCCACGGCCAGCCCGACGCAGAGATAGCCCAGCACGGGCGGCAGTCGCAGGCGTCGGAACAAGGCGATGACCACCAGGGATGAGGCAAGAATGATCAGCAGATTGGCAAACAAGGGGCACTCCGTTTCAAGACGACAACTGACAGCGTAGCGGGGGAAAGGCACCCAGCCTCGCCGCAAAAGCCTCAATCTTCAGTGATTTGCATCAGCGTTTTGCCGAAACACCCTGAAGCGAGGCAGCGGCTCGACGGTTTCCCGGTGCGGGCCTAGAATGACCGTCTATCTTTTTTGGGTCTACCTGCCATGTCTCCTGAATGCCAGCTGCTCGGCACCCTGGGTTGTCACTTGTGCGAAGTTGCCGAGGGTGTGTTGATGCCTTTCGTCGAGCATGGATTGCTGGTGGAACTGGTGGACATCGCCGAGAGCGAGGCGCTGACCGAGGCCTATGGACTGCGGATCCCGGTCCTGCGGCGAACCGATACCGGCGCGGAGCTGGACTGGCCTTTCGACGATCCCGACCGGGTGGCCGCGTTCCTGCTTGAACCGTTCGCACCTTCCATTCGCCCGCGGTCATTGGCGTAAGCTGCATTCTTCGGTTACTGTATGCCCATACAGCTATCTGGAGTGCGTTCCCTTGGTCAATGTCGAACAACTGAAAAGCAGCGTAAACAGGATGTCCGCGGACGTTGTGCGCGAGGCGGTCCTGGAACTGCGCCTGGATGGCTTGGTCACCGAAGGCAAGACACCTTTCAATAAATTGCATTTCAACACCTGTTTCGCCGAGATCGAGGCGTTGTTCCAGCGTGCCGGCTATCACAAGCAACTGGATGTAGTGGGTTACCAGGGCTTGCTGTACGCATTGTACGACCCTGGTCGCTGGGAGGCGGTGGAGGTGTTGCGCTGGTTGAAGGAGTTCACCGAGGCGGCAGCCAAACCGGCGTCGGTCCCGGCCTGAAGCAATCATTGCTGGGCGGGCTTGCGCGACTGGCGGATAATACCGCCCTGCGAAAAGGCTCAAGAGTTTTCCATGGCTTCATCATTTTCCGCTGCACACCATCAGGCCAGCACGTTGTACCTGCCCCCGGGCTCCTGGCCGACGGTGCTGGAGTGCCTGTGCGAACATTTCAAGGCCATCAGCCGCGAGCAATGGCTGGACCGGATCGCTCGCGGGCGGGTGCTGGACGGGGAGGGCAACGCGATCCGTGCCGACCTGCCTTACCGTGAGGGCCTGCGCATCCACTATTTCCGTGAAGTGCCCGACGAGAAGCCGATCCCAGTGGTGGAGTCGATCCTGTACGCCGACGAACACCTGGTGGTGGCAGACAAACCACATTTGCTGCCGGTCACGCCGGCGGGCGAATATGTCGAGCAGACCTTGTTGCGGCGGCTGATCCGACGCCTGGACAATCCCCACCTGGTGCCGTTGCACCGAATCGATCGACACACTGCCGGCCTGGTGCTGTTTTCCGCCAACCCCGACAGTCGTTCGGCGTATCAAGCGTTGTTCCCCACCCGGCAGATCGAAAAGCACTACCAGGCCATTGCCCCGGCGCTGCCTGGGTTGAGCTTTCCCCGCGTGCATAAAAGCCGAATGATCGATGGCGAGCCGTTCTTTCGGATGCAGGAAGGGCCGGGCGAGCCGAACACTGAAACGGCCATCGAAGTCCTGGAGCGAAACGGCGAGCTGTGGCGCTATGGCCTGTCTCCGGTCACGGGCAAGAAGCACCAGTTGCGGGTGCACATGAATGCCCTTGGGGCGGGTATCTGCAACGATCCCTTCTACCCCGACGTGCTGCGGGATGTGGAGGACGATTACGCCAACCCGCTCAAGCTACTGGCGCAGGGGCTGCGTTTTAACGACCCGCTGAGTGGTCAGGAGCGGGTGTTCGAGAGCCGCATTACGTTGCAGTGGTGAGCTGAGGCGGGGCTTTGGTCACAGGCTAAGTTGCCCTGATTGAAACTTTTCCATTCACCACGACTGCTTTCTCTAGAACGGTCCCATAAAAAAACGGCGCTTACCTTTGAAAAAAGGCAGGCGCCGGTTTTTTTGGGTCAACAGCAATGCGCCGCTATTTCACAGCAGACGCCAGCGTCGAAGATTACAGATCCTTGACGGTACGAACCTGATCCTTGTTCACGCGGGTTTGCTTGCCATCCAGTTGCTCGAATTCATAGAAGCCGCTTTCTTCGTCGTACTTGGGTGTGTCGACGGCCTGGATTTCGCGACCGTCATTCAAGGTGATCACTGTTGGCGAGGCGCAACCGGCGAGGGTGGCGAGGCCCAGAGCAAGCATGAAAGTGGCGAGGGTCCGTTGAGTCATGGTGTTTCTCCGAAATGGATTCTTCAAGTTACTAACCCTCAGACGTATACAACGCGCGCAAGTTCCTGGCTAGTGTCAATCTGACACGCCTTTGTAACGGGTCAGTAATTCCGGCGTGTTCAGGTTGGCCAGTCGCGGGTCGTCGGCGGGGCATTGCAAGGCAACGGCGTGCAGCGTGCGCATGATCCGGCCGGGGCTGCGTTCGCCGTCGTGCCAGGCCTTCTCGAAGGTGTCGGCCAATGTCAGTGGGATGACGCACAGCAGCGGTTCCCAATGCTCGCCGTGCCGCACCATCAGCGGTTTGTCTGGGTGCTGGCTGGCCGCCCGGCGCATGCTGTCGAGCAGGCCGGCATCGATTTGCGGCACATCACACGGCAGCACCAGCAACTGTGCGTGTCGGGCCACCTTGAGGCCGGCGCGGATGCCTGCCAGCGGGCCGGGAAAGTCACCCTCGTCGTCATGCACCAGTTGGTCGGCGTACACCGCGTAGCGTGCCGGATTGCGGTTGCACGAAATGATCAGGTCGTCGCTTATCGCGCGGGTCTGGCGGTGGAGATGGGCAATCAATGGCTCGCCTTGCCACTCCAGCAGGCCCTTGTCCTGGCCGCCCATGCGTTGGCCGCGTCCGCCTGCCAGCAGCAGGATCGAGCAGGGGGGCAGGGGCGTGTTGGTCATGTTGTGTCTCCGCACGGGCGAATAAATGAAGCGCTGTGATATAACACCGGCCTGTTTCCCCTACAACTGGACGAGCCTATGAAAGCCAAGGCTGATGTACCTTTCGTGCCGCTCAATATCGCGGTGCTGACAGTCAGTGATACCCGTACCCTGGAAACCGATACCTCCGGGCAGGTCTTTGTCGATCGGCTGATGGCGGCCGGCCACAACCTGGCGGCGCGGGTCCTGCTCAAAGATGATTTGTACAAGATCCGCGCGCAAGTCGCGACCTGGATCGCCGAGGACGTGGTGCAGGTGGTGCTGATCACCGGCGGCACCGGGTTCACGGGGCGCGACAGCACCCCTGAAGCGGTCACGTGCCTGCTGGACAAGCAGGTCGATGGCTTCGGCGAGTTGTTCCGGCAGATCTCCGTGGCGGACATCGGCACCTCCACCGTCCAGTCGCGGGCCCTGGCCGGCCTGGCCAATGGCACGCTGGTGTGTTGCCTGCCGGGTTCCACCAATGCGGTGCGGACCGGTTGGGATGGGATCCTGGCTGAACAACTGGATGCACGGCACCGACCCTGTAATTTCGTGCCTCATCTGAAACAGGCGGCGCCGTGTGAATCCCGTGGGTAAACCGGGCAAGGCCGGGGCCTTGATGGCTGTCGAAGTGGCGTTGCAGCGCTTGCTCGACATGGCGGCAGCCGCGCCGATCGTCGAGCGCGAAACATTGCCGTTGGCTGCGGCACAGGGAAGGGTGCTCGCGCAGGACCTGGTGTCGACCCTTGATTTGCCGCCATGGCCCAACAGCGCCATGGACGGCTATGCCTTGCGGCTGGCGGACTGCAAAGACGAGCCGTTGGTGGTCAGCCAGCGGGTTTTTGCCGGTCAGGCCCCGGCGCCGCTGGCGGCCGGAACCTGTGCGCGAATCTTCACCGGGGCGCCTGTTCCTGCTGGCGCGGATTGCGTCGAGATGCAGGAAAATGCCGTGGTCGAAGCTGACGAGCGCGTTCGCTTCACCGAGCCCATGGTCATTGGCCAGAACATCCGCCCTCAGGGGCAGGAAACCACCGTCGGTGAGCAGGTTCTTGCGGCGGGTACGCGCCTGGGGCCGGTCGAACTGGGGTTGGCGGCATCCCTGGGGTGCGCATCGCTGGAGGTGGTGCGCAAGGTCCGTGTGGCTGTCCTGTCAACCGGCGACGAGCTGGTCGAGCCGGGCGAGCCACTGGGGCCGGGCCAGATCTACAACAGTAACCGCGTGCTGCTGTGTGGCTGGCTGCGAGGTCTGGGCTGTGAGGTGGTCGACGCGGGTATCCTGCCCGACGACTTGCCGACCACCCGTGAACGCCTGGCGCAGTTGTCGGATGTCGACCTGATCCTGTCCACCGGTGGCGTATCGGTGGGAGAGGCGGACTTCCTGGGCATTGCCTTGCGCGAGGACGGTGAGCTGGCGCTTTGGAAGCTTGCCATCAAGCCTGGGAAACCGCTCACGTTCGGGCACTACCGTGGCGTGCCGGTGATCGGCCTGCCTGGGAACCCGGCTTCGACTCTGGTGACGTTCGCGCTGTTGGCACGGCCTTATCTGCTCAGGCGCCAGGGTGTCGAGTCGGTGATGCCGCTCAAGTTCAAGGTGCCGGCCGGTTTCGCCTGGCCGAAGGCGGGCAGCCGACGGGAGTACTTGCGAGGCCGAATGGAGAATGGTCGCGCGATCATCTATCGCAACCAGAGCTCCGGTGTCCTGCGCAGCGCGGCCTGGGCCGAAGGGCTGGTCGAGGTGCTGGAAGGGCAGACCCTGGTCGAAGGCGACGAAGTGGGTTTCATCCCCCTGAGCGAAGTCCTCGGCTAGCGCCGTGCAGTGTCGTGGGGCCCGGGGCGGATACCCGGACCCTCGCTTGCATGGCCATTATCCCGTGAGCAGTCCCACCAGTTGGTCGAAGCGACTGTTGGCCACCCAGCCCAACAGACCGAGGACCACCGCCGCCGCGCCAGCCGAGTAGGCCAGCCTGTGGCGGATCACCCTGACGTCGGTGCGAATCTCATCCATGTCTTTGCGGATGTACTTGAGGTGGGTTTCCAGTTCAACGACGCGCGGTTCCAAATCAACTCCTCCAGCGGGATGACTGCAATGCTTGCAATCGTTTTGAGGGTCGGCCCGTCCGCTCCCAAAAGACGCGAGCTGTGGGGGCGACAGCTTGTATTCACGGCTATGCATGGGACGGTTCATCCCCTTGGCCATTACGTTCAGAACCCTTGATCCGGCCCCGACGGGCCGTGACGTATCTATTCATGGTCTGGCACTTCCTTGTGTGGTGATGAGCGTTTTACCGGTCTGGCAAAACAGAATGCCAAGTTGTCTCAATAGCGCTGGAGGGTCAATTGAGCTGATTCGCCGGGTCTTGTAAGAAAACTCTTCGAATGCAGAAGTATCGGTCGGGCCACCCCTGTGCATGGGGTTCGCTTGGGCAGTCGTTTGCGATTTTTCCATTAAATTGAGCCAGGCCGGGCTTTTTCGGCGCAATGAGTGGTCCCATTTGCTGAACCTTCCAATGACGGAGACGACGATGAGCAAGGGCAAGGCGCTGTTGATTTTGCATGGCAAGCAAGCGCTCAACGAAGAGGTTCGCGCGGCCGTGATGCTCAAGCGCGAGCAGGGGTGGGACCTGGCGGTGCGGTTGACCTGGGAGGCCGGGGACGCCCGACGATGCGTCGAGGAAGCCCTGGCGGCGGGCTACGAGCAATTGATTGCCGGCGGCGGTGATGGAACCTTGCGCGATATCGCCGAGGCGATGGCCCTCAATCCCGGCGATGCCAGCCTGGTGCTGATGCCGCTGGGCACCGCCAATGACTTTGCCCGCGCCGCCGGTGTGCCGCTGGAACCGGAACAGGCCCTGGACTTGCTGGACGTGGCGGCCCAGCCCGTTGACCTGGGCGAGGTCGGCGGGCGGATGTTCCTGAACATGGCCACGGGCGGCTTCGGCAGCCAGGTTACCGCCAACACGTCCGAAGACCTCAAGAAGGTCCTCGGAGGCGCCGCCTACCTGTTCACCGGCCTGTCGCGATTCAGTGAGCTGAGCGCCGCCTATGGCGAGCTGCAGGGGCCTGATTTCCATTGGGCGGGGGATCTGTTGGCGCTGGGCATCGGCAACGGCCGGCAAGCGGGAGGAGGGCATGTACTGTGCCCCGAGGCGTTGGCGGACGATGGGCTGCTGGATATCAGCATCTTGCCGGCGCCCCAGGAGGTGGTCGGCACGTTGAAGGACTTGCTGGCGGGCGGGCTGGGCATCGACAACATGTTCGTGCGCGCCCGCTTGCCCTGGGTGGAGATCAAGGTCGCCCAGGGCCTGGACATGAACCTGGACGGTGAGCCATTGCAGGTCGACACGCTGCGTTTCACGGTGCGCCCGAAGGCGCTGCGCGTGCACCTGCCGACCGATTCGCCGCTGCTGGGAGGCTCGACGGCACTCAATCGTCCAGGCTGATGATCTGCTCGCGTACCGCGAACAACACCAGGCCGGCGACGTCATGGATCTGCAGGCGCTTCATGATCTGCGCCCGGTGGGTTTCCACGGTCTTGATGCTCAGGCTCAGGCCGTTGGCGATTTCCCGGGTGGACTTGCCGCGCACGATCAACCGCAGTATTTCCAGCTGGCGCGCGGTCAGGTTATGGGTCTGGGCAGGTTCGGGCTGACGTTTCTGGACGCGGGTCAGCGCCTGGTTGATCACGGTATGGGCGATGGCCGGGCTCAGGTAACGCTCGTTCTTGCGCAGCGCTTCCAGGGCATGTTTCAGCTCATTGACGGTGGTGTCCTTGAGCAGGTAGCCGTGGGCGCCGCATTCCAGCGCCTGCATGATCAGCGCCGGATCCGTGTGCATGGACAGGATCAGTACCTTGCTGTGGGGGCGCACCCGCTTGAGTTGCTGCAAGGCTTCCAGGCCGCCGGTGTCCTTCATGGAGATGTCCAGCAACACGATGTCGGGCTCGAGCCGTTCCACCAGCTCCACCAACTGCTTGCCGTCGCTGGCTTCACCGATGACCGCGTAGCCTGGGATATCCATGACCAGGGCTCGTACGCCGGCCCTGATCAGGGAGTGGTCATCGACCAGAAGCAAATTACAGATCAATGGAGAACCTTATTCTTGCTGGCCCGCTCCAGGGCGCGGGGCGCCCAGGGGAAGCGTGCTTCGATGTGAGTGCCTTTGCCGGCCTCGCTAGTGACCTCGAGCGTGCCGCCCAGTTGCTCGACCCGCTCCGACATGCCGGCCATGCCGCGTTGGCCTTCGCGGCCAGGGTGGGTGGCCGGGGCGAACCCCTGGCCATCGTCGCTGATCAGCAGGGTGAGGCCATCCGGTAGGCGTTGTAGGCGCACCAGCAGGTTGGTCGCGCGGGAATGGCGCAGGATGTTGGTGACCGCTTCCTGGGTGATCCGGAACACGGCGACCGACATTTCTTCGGGAATGCCGGTCATGCGCTGTTGGCAATCGAGGCTCCATTTCACCGGCGCATTGGCCAGCGTCTTGAGCAGGTGCGCCCGCAGGCTGGCTTCCAGTCCCAGGCTGGCCAACTGCCTGGGGTTGAGGATCGCTGACACGTCGCGGACCTTGTCGAGGGTCTCGCTGAGGGTGTCGCAGAGGATGGCGCACTGGCCCTGCAACTCTTCCGGCATCCGCTGCTTGAGCCATTCGCTTTGCAGTTTCGCGGCGGTCAGCAGTTGGCCGATGTCGTCGTGCAATTCGCGGCTGAGTCGATGGCGTTCGTTTTCCTGGACTTCAAGCAAGCGGTCGGCCAGTTCCTGGGGCTGGAGCTTGATGGATTTGCGCGACAGTCGATGGCCGATCCAGACACAGGCCACGGCCACCAGGTTCAGCACCACCACGCTCAGCGGCAATGTATGGGCGAACAGGTAGGTCAGCAGGCAGCCCACGGCCGAGCAGACGCACAACAACAATGTGAAGCGGCGGGCATTTTCTCGGGAGGGAGGCCAGGTGATGAATGACTTGAGGCTGGCGTACATAGCGGATGGAGCCAATGATGTTCGCTGCGGGCTGGCCGGTCAGCGCATCTGACAGGCCGGGTTGGGTAAACGTTTCAGGTCGAGGGCCGCTTCGGTGGGCGGCCATGACGGCGCGGTCGTGAAGCGACTGACGCGAGAGATACTACCACTTCGCGCAACGTTGGTCGCGCTCGGCATCGCGCCGTCGGCATCGAAGTCAGGCTTGTTTCTGGGCGTAATGCACCAAGGCCAGTGGACGTGAGGCAGCCAGCGCCTCGCAGGGGCTCTGGCCAACCTGGAAGGCAAAGGCTTCGATCAGCGAGGTCTGTTCGCTGCGATCCAGGCCCAGCGTGCCGGTGGTGTGGTCGACCAGTTCCAGTTGCCAGGCCATCAGGGTGAAGCAGTCCTTCAAGGCGCACAGGGCCTGGTCATGCAGTTCCATGTGGTTCTGCGCATGGCTGAGCAGGCCATGGATGTGCAGCGAGAATTCCGAAAGGGCTTCCAGGGCGAGGGCATTGGCCTTGCCTGCCAGTTTCAGCAAGGTACTGAGCATGCAGTCGATCGCATCCCTGTCATTGCTGATCAATTGCAAATGGCTCAGGCACTCTTCCGACTTGGCCAACAGCGTCTCGGCCTCGACCAGGAGTTCGGGCAGGCGCTCATTCCAGTTCCTGCGATCATTCGGCATGCTTATCTCCACAACATCATGTCAGGCGAAAGAAAACCGTGTACAGCGAACGGCTGGATCTCAAGGTCGACGACGGACACGCGCGCGGCATGAGGTCCGGGCCGATCAACGGCGACGAACCCGCAAACGATTGCACGGGTGGGCTCGGCTACAAGGCCGGAATCCGATGTCCTGGGGTCGCGCACAGAAGCCTGACTCCGTTCAGCAATGAGAATGGCGTCACATTAATGGCTATTGGATAGCGGGAATATCAGGTTGGACCTGATTGTGCCTAGGGGAATCCCTTAGGCAGCGGAACCTAATGCGCAAACCGAGGTCGCGCAGTGGGGAAAATAGCGGATGAAAATGCTGCGCCAGTAAAGCATGATGTTAATGTGACATCAATGCCCCGCGCTTGTATTTTATCAGGGGTCAAGATCCGGCGAACCCAGCCGATATCCCTTTCATTGGATTCATCCGAACAAGCCCAGGAGTCATCGATGGCCGGCATTCTCGACACAGTAGATCAACGAACCCAACTGGTGGGTGAGAATCGCCTGGAAATTCTCATGTTTCGCCTGGCGGGCCGGCAACTGTTCGCCATTAACGTGTTCAAGGTCCAGGAAGTGTTGCAACTGCCGAAGCTGACGCTGATGCCTCAGCGCCATCCCTTCGTCTGTGGCGTGGTCAATCTGCGGGGCCAGACGCTGCCGGTGATCGACCTGTCCCAGGCCATCGGTATGCGGCCGCTGGTGCCGGGTGCCAACAGCACCATCATCGTTACCGAGTACAACCGTTCGGTCCAGGCGTTCCTGGTGGGCGGCGTCGACCGTATCGTCAACATGAACTGGGAAGCGATCCTGCCACCTCCGGGCAGCGCGGGACGCGAGCACTACCTGACGGCCATCAGCAAGGTGGACGATCAGTTGGTGGAAATCATCGACGTGGAAAAGGTCCTGGCCGAAATCGTGCCGTACAACGCCAAGGTCTCCCGGGACAAACTCGAAGACCCGGTGCTGGAGCGTGCCCGTGGCCGCGAAGTGCTGCTGGTGGACGACTCCAATGTCGCGCTGTCGCAGTTGCGCGACACCCTGGGTCAGTTGGGGGTGAAGATGCACATCGCCAGCGATGGCTTGAAAGCCCTGAACATGCTCAAGGCCTGGGCCGACACCGGCGAGGTGATGACCGACAAGTTGCTGATGATCTTCACCGACGCCGAAATGCCGGAAATGGACGGCTACCGCCTGACCACCGAGATCCGCAACGATCCGCGGTTGCGTGGGCTCTATGTGGTGCTGCACACCTCGCTGTCCGGCAGCTTCAACGACTCGATGGTCAAGAAGGTGGGTTGCGACAATTTCCTCTCCAAATTCCAGCCGGACAAACTGGTGGATGTGGTGCGCCAACGCCTGTCGCTTGACTGAGGTCGCTGGGTGGTTTGCTTCAACGGTCGGCTCGTATAAGGTGGCACTTTTTCGCCCCCAGGGAAGTTGAGCATGTTGCGGCTGAGCGCGCTGTACCGTTATCCGTTGAAGTCCGGCAAGGGCCAGCCCCTGCAAGGGATTGGCCTGGACAAGCTCGGGCTGGACGGTGACCGGCGCTGGATGCTGGTGGACGAAGGCACGGGGCGTTTCCTGACCCAGCGGGCCGTGGCGAAGATGAGCCAGCTCTCGGCCTTGTGGAATGAGGCCGGTGGGCTGACGCTCAGCGCACCGGGCCATGGCACCCTCGACGTGGCGCTGCCGTCCACGGTCGAGGCGTCACTGCGCGGGGTGATCATCTGGCGCGACACCTTGCGGGTACCGGACGCCGGCGACGAGGCGGCCGCCTGGGTCAGTGCGTTCATTGGCAACCCCACGCGGTTGGTGCATGTGCCGGTGGAACTGGCGCGCACCACTGCCGCCGGTTATGGCAAGGATGACGACAAGGTCGCGTTTGCCGACGGTTTTCCGCTGCTGCTCATCGGCCAGGCCTCATTGCAGGACCTGTCCAATCGGGTCGGGCGTCCATTGGAAATGCTGCGCTTTCGCCCCAACCTGGTGGTCGAGGGCAGCGAGGCGTTTGCCGAGGATGGCTGGAAGCGCATTCGTATCGGCGACGTGGAGTTCCGGCTGGTCAAGCCATGTTCGCGTTGCATCATGACCACGGTCGATCCGCAAACCGGTGATCGCGACCCCAACCGCGAACCTTTCGCGACCTTGCAGCAATACCGCTCGACCCCTGACGGCGCGATGTTTGGCCAGAACCTGGTCAATGACGGCAATGGCCGGCTGGAAGTCGGCATGCCGGTTGAGGTGCTTGAGTAAGTATTGCGCTTGAAAAAAATGCCCGTGTCATTGGACACGGGCATTTTTGTTTCTCATACCGACACTCTGTGGCTGCTTGACGGTCAGCCGCGGTATTCACACAGGTAAGCGGTGTCGACGGCCACTTTGAGCTGGAACTTGCTGTCGGCCGGTACGTTGAACTGGCTGCCCGCCGCGAAGGTTTCCCAGTCGCTGCTGCCTGGCAGTTTTACGGTCAGGGCGCCGGAAACGACGTGCATGATTTCCCGCTGGGCCGTGCCGAATTCGTATTCGCCCGGTGCCATGACGCCGATGGTCGCAGGGCCTTCGGCAGTGCCAAAAGCGATCGACTTGACGGTGCCGTCGAAGTACTCGTTGACTTTAAACATGGGCGATTCCTCGAAAAAGGGGCTGAAAAAGGCCGGCCAGTATGCACAAGGCGTCGGTGTTCGTCATCTGCCGAGCGGGTTCGGGCTCGCCCCTCAACCCGGCAGTACCAATGGCAACAGCCGCGCGGTGTTGCGGGCATCCTCCAGCGCGCGGTGCTGTTGACCGCAGAATTGCAGGCCCGCCAGTTGCAACGCGGCATTGAGGCCCAGGGGGCGTTCCAGGCGACGGGCCTTGGCGAAGCGCTGCTTGAGGTTCATGTGCGGCAACTGGCCCAGCGCGCTGTGCAGGTGTTGGTGCTGCCATTCCTGGAGCAGTTGCTTGCGGTCGTAGTCGCCCCAGCTGACCCAGCCTTCGAGGTTCGAATGATACGGCGCCAACCAGCGTTCGAATGCCGGCCAGACCTCGGTCAGCGGTGCGGCGCCGTCGATGTTGGCCTGGGTGATGTGGGTCAGTTCGCGACAGAAGGACGTGAGCAGCGGACGTCTCAAGGGGCGTACGAAGCGCTGGAAATGATCGACCTCACGCCCGTCACGATTCACCAGCGTGGCGCCGATTTCGATAATTTCCATTTCGGTTACCGGCCAGCCACCTTCATCGGTGGTGGCCTCCAGATCAATCACCAGCCAGTGAGGCATCGCAAGGTTCCCGGTATCGGCGTGCTGATGGCTTTGAGCGTAGTCAAACCCGGCGCATCCGCCTAGTGCGCTGTCTCGACTCGCAACAAAACCTGCTGCTGCCTGACCTGTTCGCCGGGCGCGACCTGCAATTGCCTGACCACTCCGTCGAAGCCCGCCTTGAGGGGGTGCTCCATTTTCATCGCTTCCAGCACCAGCAACAGCTGGCCCTGGCGAACCCGCGTGCCTTCGCTGACCAGCACCTCGACGATCGCGCCGTACATGGGGGCCTTGAGCAGGCCGTCGCCAGGGGCGCTGGCGGCGGGCGTGATGGGGGCGCGGGTCCGGTCTTGCAGCGGCAGGCCACCGGGGCGGGTGAACAACCACAGATCGTTGCCGTCGAGGCGCCAGCGATGGCGTTGGCGAAGGCCATCGAGCATCAGCACGGCGCCAGACTGGTCGACCTCCAGCCATTTCAGTTCGACCGAGCGTTCGGCGCCGTGGATGCTCAGCGTCCCGTCGGGCCTGGCCAGCAGGTCCAGGGTCCAGTCGCGCTCGCCCATGCCGATCCGGTAACGCAGCGCCGAGCCGGCGTTGTTGCGCCAGCCGCCCAGGTCGGCGGCATGCCGGGCGCGGGCGCATTGATAGAACAGGGCCGTGGCGATGGCGAGTTGTTCGGCGGATGGCGTCGATGCCTGGAGGGCGACATGCCGGGCAAAGTGCTGCTCGATGAAACCGGTGCCGACGTCGCCGTCGATGAAGCGCGGATGCGCCAGCAACGCCGCCAGCAACCGCTGATTGCTCTGCACGCCCAGCAGTACGCAATCTTCCACTGCCCGCAGCAATCGGCGTCGGGCTTGCTCGCGGGTGGCGCCGTGGGCGATCAGTTTGCCCAGCATCGAGTCGTAGAACGGCGTGATGGCCTGGCCTTCCAGCAAACCGTGGTCGATTCGCACGCCCTCGCCCGTGGGGGGCTCCCAGCCGATCAAGCGGCCGGTCTGCGGCAGGAAATCCGCCGCGGGGTCTTCGGCGTACAGGCGCACCTCCATGGCATGCCCGTCCAGTTGTACTTGGTCTTGGCGCAGCGGCAGGGGCAGGCCGGCGGCGATGTCCAGTTGCCAGGCCACCAGATCCTGGCCGGTGATCAGTTCGGTGACCGGGTGTTCGACTTGCAGGCGGGTGTTCATCTCCAGAAAGTAGAACCGACCGTCCGCGGCCAAGAGGAATTCCACGGTCCCGGCACCGACGTAGTCCACCGCACGGCCCGCCATGAGCGCCGCATTGCCCATGGCCTGGCGCAGTTCGGCGGTCATGACCGGGCAGGGCGCTTCTTCGATGATTTTCTGGTGGCGCCGCTGGATCGAGCAGTCCCGCTCGCCGAGGTGGATCAGTTGACCGTGGTGGTCGCCGAAAATCTGGATTTCCACGTGGCGCGGGTCGAGCAGTGCCTGTTCGAGGATCAGTTCAGCGTCGCCGAACCCGTGCAGCGCCTCGGCGCGAGCGACGCGCAGTTGTTCAGGCAGGTCCTCGGCCCGCTGCACCAGGCGCATGCCCCGGCCACCGCCACCGGCGCTGGCCTTGATCATCAGCGGGTAGCCGATGCGCGCGGCTTCCCGGCACAGGCTGTCGTCGTCCTGGGCTTCACCTTCATAGCCCGCGATGCAAGGCACGCCGGCGGCGAGCATGGCGATTTTCGAGCGGCGCTTGTTGCCCATCCGTTCGATGGCCTCGGGACTGGGACCGATGAACACGATACCGGCCGCCGCGCAGGCCCTGGCGAACCCGGCGTTTTCGGCGAGGAAGCCGTAGCCGGGGTGGATCGCATCGGCGCCGGTGCGCCGGGCCGCCTCGAGGATGGCCGTCGGATCCAGGTAGGACTGCTGGACCGAGGCCGGGCCGATCAGCACGGCCTCATCGGCCATGCGCACATGTCGCGCATCGGCGTCGGCTTCGCTGAACACCGCGACCGTGCGATAACCCTGGGCTTGGGCGGTGCGCTGGATCCGACAGGCGATTTCGCCGCGGTTGGCAATGAGCAGTTTGCTGAAGACGGGCATGGGTTCTGTCCTGGGTTCTGCGGTGTCTGGTGGGCCGCTTTCAGTGCTGCTTGCCCGGCAACGTCCCCATGAGCTTGCAGAGGATGCCCAGCATGATCTCGTCGGCCCCGGCGCCGATGGACACCAGCCGTACGTCGCGGTAGGCCCGGGCGACCGGGTTGTCCCACATGAAGCCCATGCCACCCCAGTATTGCAGGCAGCTGTCGGTGACCTCCCGGGCCAGGCGTCCGGCCTTGAGCTTGGCCATGGACGCCAGCCGGGTCACGTCCTGGCTGTTGATGTACTGCTCGGTGGCCTGGTAGACCAGCGCCCGCAGGCATTCGACCTCGCAGGCCAGTTCCGCCAGGCGAAAGTGGATCACCTGGTTGTCGATCAGGGCGCTGCCGAAGGTCTTGCGCTCCCGGCAGTACTCGATCGTGCTGTCGATGCAACGCTCCATACCCTTGAGCATGTTTGCCGCGCCGAACAGCCGTTCTTCCTGGAACTGCAGCATCTGCATCATGAACCCGGCGCCTTCCTGGCCGATTCGATTGCGTTGCGGCACGCGCACGTCATCGAAGAACACCTGGGCGGTCTGCGAGCTGCGCATGCCGAGTTTGTCCAGGGGCTCGCCGAGGCTGATACCGGGGCTGCGCATGGGCACCATGATCAGGGATTTGTTGTGGTGGGGCTTGTCGTCGGAGGTGTTGGCGAGCAGGCACATGAAGTCGGCGCTCGGGGCGTTGGTGATCCACATCTTGCTGCCGTTGATGAGGTAATCGCCGCCGTCCTTGCGGGCCGTGGTCTTGAGCCCGGCGACGTCGGAACCGGCGCCGATCTCGGAAACGCCGATGCAGCCCACCTGTTCGCCACGGATGGCCGGGCGCAGGAACTCTTCACGCAGCGCATCGGAGCCAAAACGCGCCAGCGCTGGCGTGCACATGTCGGTCTGTACGCCGATGGACATCGGGACGCCGCCGCAATGAATCGTCCCGAACGCTTCGGCCGCGACGATCGAATAGCTGTAGTCCAGGCCCATGCCGCCGAACTGTTCGGGCTTGGAGATGCCCAGCAAACCCAGGTCGCCGGCCTTGCGCAAGACCTCGTGGATAGGGAACTGCCCGGCTTGCTCCCATTCGTCGACGTAGGGGTTGATGTCGCGCTCGACGAACTGGCAAACGCTACGCCGCAGTGCTTCATGTTCCTGGCTGAAGATCATTTTTTTGTTCTCCGTGGTCGCAAATCCATCACCGGGTCAGAAACGGGCCACGCCAAAGCTGTTGGCTTGCAGCGACCGCCGCTCGGCTTCGTGGCAGATGTCCAGCAGGTAGCCCAGCAGTGTGCGGGTGTCACGCGGATCGATGAGCCCGTCGTCCCAAAGGTGCGCGCTGCCGTAGAGGGCGCTGGACTGGCTGTCGAGTTTTTGCGCGGTGGTCTGTTCGAGCAGGTCCAGCATCTTCGGGTCGGGGCTCACGCCCTGCCTGATCTGCGTGGCCTCGGTGACGATGCGCAGCACCTTGCCGGCCTGGGCGCCGCCCATCACGGCCGTGCGGCTGTTGGGCCAGGCGAAGATGAAGCGCGGGTCCAGCCCGCGACCGCACATGGCGTAGTTGCCGGCGCCGTAGGAACCGCCCACCACGACCGTCAGCTTGGCCACCCGGGCATTGGCCACGGCCTGGATCATCTTGGCGCCATGCTTGATCACACCTTGTCGTTCCGATTCGGTGCCGACCATGAAGCCGGTGGTGTTGTGCAGGAACAGCAGCGGCGTGCGGCTCTGGTCGCACAACTGGATGAACTGCGCGGCCTTGCTGGCGCCCTTGGCGGTGATCGGGCCGTTGTTGCCGATCACGCCGCAGGCATGGCCGCGGATGTGCAGATGGCCGCAAACGGTTTGCGGGTCGAATGCTTGCTTGAACGCCAGGAACGCCGAGCCGTCGGCGATGCGGGCGATGATTTCCGCCACGTCGTAGGGCTTCTTCGGGTCGTCGGGCACCAGCCCCAGCAGATCGTCGGCGGGGTACAACGGCTCGGCCCAGGTCCGTTCGGGCGAGGGCGCCAGTTGCGCGTTCCAGGGCAGCAAGCTGAGGATCTCCCGGGCCAGGCGTATGCCGTCGGCATCGTCCTGCGCCAGGTATTCGGCGGTGCCTGCCACTTGCGCATGCATCTGCGCACCGCCGAGTTCCTCTTCGCTGGCGACTTCGCCCGTGGCGGCCTTGAGCAGCGGCGGCCCGGCCAGGAACAACCGCGCCTTGTCGCGCACCACCACCACGTAGTCCGACAGCCCCGGCTGATAGGCCCCGCCGGCGGTGGCCGAACCATGGACCACGGTGATCTGCGGCAGGCCCATGGCCGACATCCGTGCCTGATTGGCAAAGCAGCGCGCCCCTTCGACGAAGATCTGCGCGGCATAGTTGAGGTTGGCGCCGCCGCTTTCGGCCAGGGTGACGACCGGCAGTTTGTTTTCCATGGCGATCTGTTGCAGGCGCAGGGTTTTCTGCAAGCCGCTGGGGGAAATGGTCCCGCCCTTGATCGCGCTGTTGTTGACCACCACCAGCACGCGCACGCCGGACACATGGCCGATCCCGGCGATCAGGCCACCGCCGGCCTGGCTGCCATCCTTGTCATCATGGCGCTTGTAGCCGGCCAGGCTCGCCAGTTCGAGGAACGGCGCGCCGGGGTCCAGCAGCAGGTTCAGGCGCTGGCGCGGCAACAACTGGCCGCGCTGGTCGAAGGTGTCCTGGGCCTGGGCGGCTTTTTCCAGCACGGCCTGTTCAATCGCGCGCAGTTGCTCGACGCCCGCCAGCATGGCCGCGTGGTGGCGGGCGAAGTCGGTGCTGTGAGGGTCAAGCAGCGTTTCGATGACCGGCATGGACCGTTCTCCTTTTCGATGCGAACGCGCTAGTCGAGTTGATCGGCGATGCTTTGCGGCACCGGTATCTGGATATCGAGCAACTGCTGGGCCAGCGCCTTGCCCTGGGGGTCGCCGCGCAGGCTGGCGGCGCCACCGCCGCCCAGGGCGTTTTCCAGCAGGAAGTTCAGGCTATGGGTGCCCGGCAGGTACCAGCGTTCGACGCGGCCCAGCAACGGGTCAAGGACGTGACTCATCCAGTCGACCACCACTTCCGGCGTCAGGGCTTCGGCGATCCACGGCAGGTATTCGGGCGCACGCGCGATCACGCCGATATTGACGTGGTTGCCCTTGTCGCCGGAGCGCGCCACCGCCAGCTTGACCAGCGGCACGCTGGCATCGGCCCGACCCTGGGGTTTGGGCACGTCTGCGGCGAGCGGCAGGTCGCCGGTTTGCAAGGTGTCGAGAGGGGGCAGGGGGCACGGGTGGCGTTGCCCCTGGCATTCAATCGCGAGCGTGCAGTGGGCTTTGTCGATCAGGAACGAAAACAGGCGGATCAACGGCGACACGGTCGGCCTGCCACCCACCATGCCGGTCAGCCCGGGTGCCATGCCGGTGGCGGCCTGGGCGATTTCCCGGGAAAACAGCACCAGCGCTTGCCTGTCCGGGTGCCGAACCGCCAGTTTGAGCACCACTTCACGGGTGTCCTGGCGCCGGCGGTGCTGACCGTAAGTGGCTTCGCTGCCCAACAACTCGACGTTCACCTCGCGGTAGGGCGCCCAGCCGCGCTGGCTGAACATCTGCGAGGTCCTGGCGATAATTGCCTGGCCGACCCGTTCAGCCTTTGCCACCGCATCGATACCGGCGATCAGGCAGGTGGCGGTGCAGCGGTAGCCGTCCAGCCCGGTGGCGCAGACCTTGTACTGGTCGCTGGGCGGCAGGCCCCGGGCGCCATGGACGCGTACCGCATGCTTGCCTTGCTGGATCAGCCGGACCTGGCTGAAATCGCAGATCACGTCGGGCAGCAGGTAGCCTTGCGGGTCGCCGATCTCGTACAGCAATTGCTCGCCGACTGTCAGTGGCGTGATCAGCCCGCCGGTGCCGGGGGCCTTGGTGACGATGAACTGGCCATCGGCGCTGACGTCGACGATGGGAAAGCCGATGTGCTCGTAGTCCGGCACCTCCCGCCAGTCGGTGAAGTTCCCGCCGGTGCATTGTGCCCCGCACTCGATGAGGTGGCCCGCCAGCGCGGCCTGGGCCAGTTTATCGTAGTCGTCCCAGGCCCAGCCGAATTCATGCACGAGAGGGGCACTGACCACGGCGCTGTCCACCACCCGCCCGGTGATCACGATGTCCGCGCCCAGGCGCAAGGCTTCGACGATGCCCGGCGAGCCGAGGTAGGCGTTGCTGGACACGCACGCGGGCGGCAGGGGCTCGCCGCTGAACATCTCGCGCAGGCCCTGGCCGGCGAGCCGATCCCATTGCCCTTGCAAGTCATCGCCCAGCAGCACGGCGATCTTCAACGGCACGCCCGCCTGGTCACACGCCGCTTGCAGCGCCTCGGCGCAGGCCTGGGGATTGACTCCGCCGGCGTTGCTGATCACGCGGATCCGCTCGGCGTGCAAGCGCGGGAGCAGTGGCGTGAGCACCTCGATGAAGTCCGTGGCATAGCCGGCCTGGGGATCCTTCAGGCGCGCCCCGGCCAGGATCGACATCGTGACTTCCGCCAGGTAGTCGAACACCAGGTAGTCCAGCGCGCCTCCTTCGACCAGTTGTGCGGCGGCGCTGCAGGTATCGCCCCAGAAGGCGCTGGCGCAACCGATGCGGATCGTTCCTGGCATGAGATTCCCTCCGGCAAGCGTGGTCCGAGACTACCAAGCAAGCGCTTGGTCTGTAAACGGCTGCGGGTTTTCCACCCGAGCGCTTGCTTGGTGGCCTGGGTCGGCTTAAATTGCCCGCGCAGCTCTGTTGATTGGGACGCGGCCGCGCATAGGTTGATCGACTGTAGGAGAGAATGGGTGGACGAGCAAAAAGCCCTGGATGTGATGCACGAGCTGGTCGACAACGGGCAGCTGACCGACCCGCAGAGCGCGCGTGGCAAACTGCTCCAGAGCGCTGCCCATCTGTTTCGCAACAAGGGCTTCGAACGCACCACCGTGCGCGACCTGGCGAGCGCCGTGGGCATCCAGTCGGGCAGCATCTTTCACCATTTCAAGAGCAAGGACGAGATCCTGCGGGCGGTGATGGAGGAAACCGTGCGCTACAACACGGCGTTGATGCGGGCCGCGCTGGCCGAGGCGAGTGGCGTGCGCGAACGGGTACTGGCGCTGATCCGCTGTGAATTGCAGTCGATCATGGGCGGCACCGGCGAGGCGATGGCCGTGTTGGTCTACGAATGGCGCTCGCTGTCCCAGGACGGGCAACGGCAGGTGCTGGCCCTGCGCGACATTTATGAAGACTTGTGGCTCGAGGTTCTGGGCCAGGCCAAGGCGGCCGGGTATATTCGCGGAGACGTGTTCATTACCCGACGTTTCCTCACCGGCGCATTGTCCTGGACCACCACCTGGTTTCGCGCCGAAGGCAACTTGAGTCTCGATGAGCTGGCCGAGCAAGCCCTGATCCTGGTGCTTGAAGAAAAACAATAATCAAACGGTGCTTTAAATCGCCATAGGGCTGGCTAAGCGGCTGAAACCGCCTAGCTTGATTGTATTGACGGGTACTTTTGGGGAGTGGGGATCTTGACGTTTTCGCCGATGGGGATGACTTCCCGTGTGCTGCTGGCTGCCCTGGCCGCTTTCCTGGCGTTGCCGGCCTCGGCGGCGCAATTGGTCCGAATCGGTGCCGCGCATTTTCCACCCTACACCGTTCGTCCCGAGAACGGTGCCGACACGGGCCTGCTGCCGCAGATGGTGGAGGCCTTGAATCAATCGCAGGCAACCTACCAGTTCGTCCTGGTCCCGACCTCCATACCTCGCCGCTTCAACGACTTCAAGCAGGGCCGGGTCGACATGGCGATTTTCGAGAACCCCGACTGGGGCTGGCAGGATGTGCCGCATACGGCTGTCGACATGGGGCTGGAGGACGCCGAGGTGTTCGTCGCCCAGCGCCAGCCGGACCGCCAGCAGAATTATTTCCCCGACCTGAGGGGCAAGCGCCTGGCGCTGTTCAGCGGTTACCACTACGCCTTTGCCGAATTCAACGCCGACCCCAAGTTCCTCGCCGGCCAGTACAACGCCACCCTGACGTACTCCCACGACAGCAACCTGCTGATGGTCTTGCGCGGGCGCGCCGACATCGCCTTGGTGACTCGCTCGTACCTCAACGATTATGTGCTGCGCAATCCTGAGGTCGGCCCGCAATTGCTGGTGTCCGAACGTATCGATCAGGTCTACCACCATTACGCCCTGATCCGGCCCCAGGCACCCATTACCAGCGAGGCGTTTGCGCAACTGTTGCAGACGCTGCGGGACAACGGCCAGCTGTTGAAGATCTTCAAGCCGTACCAGATCGAGCTGGTGCCCACGCACGCCCACTGAGCGGGCCCTAAATTTCCCGGCGCGGCTCACGTCCCTCGTTGACTACCGACGACTACGCGAGCCCCTTTCCATGTCCAATCTCAACCAGCCCATGGCGTTACCCCTGCCGGGCGGGCGCCGTCTCGGCGCCGATGAAACCGAACGCCACCTGAGCCTGATGCTTGAAGGCGCGCCGCTGATCCGGCTGCGTCTGGAGCGCGGGCCCGAGTTGCATGTCCACTTGCAGGAGGTCCACGACCGTCCCGTGGGCCCGGCGCTCTGGGCGGCCTGCTACTGGTTGTTTGCCCGTGACCCGGACTGTCGACGCCTGGTCTGGCACCTTCAGGAGCGCCCCGGCGAAGCCTTGCTCAGTGGCCTGTTGACCAGCGCCGGGCGTCCCGGCGAATACGTCTGCGAGCGCACGATGTTCTGGCAGTTGCCGCAACCCTGGCTGGGGGAGTCGTTCAATGGCAGTTACCCGCAGCAGATGATCATCACCGATGGCCGGCGTCATCCGCGCCGGCCGGTCAAGCCGCGTGGCGAGGTGTACCGGCGCTTCGACGCGCGGCTGGGCGCCTGGGTATCACTGCGTACCCTGGAGATCGAGCAGGACCTGGAGCGTTTCAACCGCTGGCAGAACAGCCCGCGGGTGGCGAGCTTCTGGCAGGAGGAGGGCACCCTGGCGCAGCATCGCGAGTACCTGGACACGCTGGCGGACGATCCCCGGGTGCTGACCCTGATCGGCTGTTTCGATGACCAGCCGTTCGCCTATTTCGAAGCCTACTGGGCCAAGGAAGACCGTATTGCGCCGTTCTATGAGGCCGGGCACTACGATCGCGGCATCCACATGCTGGTGGGCGAGGAACAGCACCGCGGGCCGCACAAAGTGGCGAGCTGGTTGTCGGCGCTGGTGCATTACCTGTTCCTCGACGACCCGCGCACCCAGCGCGTGGTGGCCGAACCCCGGGCTGACAACGCGCGGATGATCGGGCACCTGCACAACCAGTGTTTCCACTGTGAAAAGGAATTCGACTTCCCCCACAAGCGCGCGGCGCTGATGATCCTGGGGCGGGAGCGGTTTTTTGACCGTTGCTCACTGATGTAGGGCAGGGCGTGCGGCGGACACCTGTGCAAGCGAGTCCGCCCGCTAAGGGGCTATCCGATGGCCCGGCGCTTATCGCCGGGCGAAGGTGTCCCCGCGTACCCCGGACACCTTGCGGCAGTGCACCAGGGCGTCGCGGATCATGAAGTTCACCAGGGTCGGCGAGACGCCCAGTTCCTTGGCAATGTCTTTCTGTGGCACGCCGTGCAGGCGGTACATCTCGAAGGCATAGCGGGTTCGGCTGGGCAGTTCGGTGAGCGCATCGGCGATGTGCTCCAGCGTGGAGAAGTTGATGTGGGAGGTTTCCGGCGACGCACCCTGGATCACCACGTTCAAGCCTTCCTCCTCCGGCCCCGCGTATTTCTGCTCCAACGCCTGCTTGCGATAGTGGTCGATCGCCAGGTTGCGCACGATCTGGAACAGGTAGCTGAGCTGTGCCTTGAACGACGAGGTGATCTGCGGCGCCGATTGCAGTCGGAAGAACGCGTCCTGCACCACATCTTCCGCGCGGGACCGGCACCCGGTGATACGCGCGGCAATCTTGACCAGGATCAAGCGATTATCGACGAACGCCTGAAGTAACGGTGACTCACACCTGCTTGTGGATACTTGTTCCGTCATGGAATTCACCTTGCTGCAAAAAGTTAGCAGGACGACTGATCTGTCCGACCTGTCCTACGCATCGAGCGCCAAATTAGGCTTAATGATAATTATTGTCAATTGAGAAAAAGAATTATTGCAGCGTGTAAGTCCAGCGCCTAAAGCGCGACCCATTGCCGCAGTCGGATCACACCCCTGACAGGGTTGGCGCACGCGATCGCCGACTAATTCTTTGCCCGTGGCATCCGTTCCCTTGGTTGGATGGAAGAACACCCGATACCACTTGCAAGCCGAATTTCAGGCAGGAAACCTCATGACCGACGCGTTCGAACTCCCCAGCACCCTGGCCCATGCCCTCCAGCGCCGCGCCGCGTTGACGCCGGACCGGGTGGCCCTGCGCTTCCTTGCCGATACCCCGGAGCAGGGTGTGGTGTTGAGTTATCGCGACCTGGATGTGCGTGCCCGAACCATCGCCGCCGCCTTGCAGGCCGAGGCAGCGTTCGGCGAACGTGCGGTGCTGTTGTTCCCCAGCGGCCCGGATTACGTCGCGGCGTTCTTTGGTTGCCTGTACGCCGGCGTGATCGCGGTGCCGGCCTATCCACCGGAGTCCGCGCGCCGTCATCACCAGGAGCGCCTGCTGTCGATCATCGCCGACGCCGAGCCGCGCCTGTTGCTCACCAGCAGTGATTTGCGCGAGCCCTTGCAAGCCCTCGAATCGGCGCCGCCGGTGCTGTGCGTCGATACGTTGCAGCCTGGGCTCGCCGAGCAATGGCTGCCACCCACGTTGCAGGACGATGACATCGCTTTCCTGCAATACACCTCCGGCTCCACCGCCTTGCCCAAGGGCGTGCAGGTCAGCCACGGCAACCTGGTGGCCAACGAGCTGTTGATCCGCCAGGGTTTCGGCATCGACCTGAACCCCGATGACGTCATCGTCAGCTGGCTGCCGCTGTACCACGACATGGGCCTGATTGGTGGGCTGTTGCAGCCGGTTTTCAGCGGTGTGCCGTGCGTACTGATGTCGCCTGGCTACTTCCTGGCCCGGCCCCTGCGCTGGCTCGAAGCGATCAGCGAGTACGGTGGCACCATCAGCGGTGGCCCGGACTTCGCCTACCGGCTGTGCAGCGAGCGGGTCAGTGAGGCGGCCCTGGAGCGTCTCGACCTGAGCGGTTGGCGCGTGGCCTATTCGGGGTCCGAGCCGATTCGCCTCGATACACTGCAACGCTTCGCTGAAAAGTTCGCCCCGTGCGGCTTCACCGAGGCCAGTTTCATGGCCTCCTATGGTTTGGCGGAAGCCACCCTGTTCGTGGCCGGCACGCCGCGTCGCCAAGGCATTCCTTCGCTACGGGTGGACGACGCGGCACTGGCGCTCAACCGTGTCGAGCCGGGGCAGGGCAGTGCGGTGATGAGTTGCGGTGTCAGCCAGCCGGGCCATGCCGTGCTGATCGTCGAACCCACCACGTTACAGGTGCGCGAAGACAACCAGGTCGGCGAAGTCTGGGCCGCCGGGCCCAGCATCGCCCACGGCTACTGGCGCAATCGCGAAGCCAGCGCCCAGACGTTCGTCCAGCACGCCGGTCGCACCTGGCTGCGCACCGGCGACCTGGGCTTCCTGCGCGGCGGCGAGCTGTTCATCACCGGCCGCCTGAAGGACTTGCTCATCGTGCGCGGGCACAACCTGTATCCCCAGGACATCGAGCAAGCCGTCGAGCGCGAGGTCGAGGCGGTGCGCAAGGGCCGGGTGGCAGCGTTCGCGGTCGATGACCACGGTGAGGAAGGCATTGGCATTGCCGTGGAAATCAGCCGCAGCGTGCAGAAACTCCTGGCGCCCGACACCTTGATCAAGGCCATTCGCCAAGCCGTGGCCGAGGCCTGCCAGCAAGCCCCGAGCGTGGTGGCGCTGCTCAACCCCGGCGCCTTGCCCAAGACGTCCAGCGGCAAGTTGCAGCGCTCGGCCTGCCGTGCCCGGTTGGCGGACGGCAGCCTCGACAGCTATGCGCGGTTTCCGTCGCAGGCCACGGAGGCGGTCGCCGAGGCCGGGCCGTCAACGTCCCTGCAAACGCTGATCGGCCAGCTCTGGTGCGAGCAGTTGCAGGTCGAACAGGTCCAGGCCGACGATCATTTCTTCCTGCTGGGCGGCAACTCCATCGCCGCGACCCAGGTGATTGCACGGTTGGGTGAAGCCTTGGGAATGGCGCTGAACCTGCGGTTGCTGTTCGAGGCCCCGACCCTGGCCGCCTTCACCGCCGCGGTGGCCAGCCTGCCCTCGGCCAATGGTCGGGCCCAGGACCCCATCGGCACCTTGGCGCGGCACCAGGCGCTGCCGCAGTCCCTGGCCCAGAACCGTTTGTGGATCACCTGGCAGCTCGATCCCGCGAGCGGCGCCTACAACATTCCCGGCGCCTTGCACCTGCGCGGTGAGCTGGATGAAGAGGCCGTGCGCGGCAGCTTCCAGCACCTGATCGAGCGCCACGAATCCTTGCGCACACGGTTCCTGGAACGCGACGGCGTCGCCCTGCAACAGATTGATCCGGCGGTGGAGTTCAACGTGCCGGTATTCGACCTGCGCGACCTGTCGAGGGACGCGCGCGACGCCCGCGCACGCCAGATCCGGGAGGAAGAAGCCAGCACCCCGTTCGACCTGGAAAAGGGCCCGTTGCTGCGGGTCCGCCTGGTGCGTCTGGACGACGAGGACCACCACCTGCTGGTGACGCTGCACCACATCATCGCCGACGGCTGGTCGATGAACATCCTGGTCGATGAGTTCTCGCGGCTGTACGCGGCGGCCTGCCAGGGGCGGGTTGCCGCGTTGGCGCCGCTGCCGTTGCAGTACGCCGACTACGGCAACTGGCAGCGCCAGTGGCTCGCCGAGGGCGAGGCCGAACGTCAATTGACCTACTGGCGGCAGCAACTGGGCGATGAGCATCCGACTCTTGCGCTGAGCACGGATCATCCCCGCCGCGCCCACTCTCGGCGCAGTGCCGCGCGGCATGGCTTGCGCCTGGAAAAGGTCCTGAGCGACGCAGTGCGGCAAACGGCCCTGGCCCACGACGCGACGCCATTCATGTTGTTGCTGGCGGTTTTCCAGGTCCTGCTGCAACGTTACACCGGCCAGGCCGACATCCGCATCGGCGTGCCCAATGCCAACCGGCCACGCCTGGAAACCCAGGGTCTGATCGGCTTCTTCATCAACACCCAGGTGCTGCGCGGACAGGTGGATTCGCGGCAGCCGTTCGCCGCGTTGCTGGGCCAGGCGCGGGAGGCCACCCTGGGCGCCCAGGCCCACCAGGACCTGCCGTTCGAGCAACTGCTGGAAGCGTTTCCCCAGGCTCGGGAGCAGGGTCTGTTCCAGGTGATGTTCAACCATCAGCAACGCGACCTGGGCGCCTTGCGTCGCCTGCCGGGGCTGCTGGCCGATGAGTTGCCGTGGCACAGTCGCGAAGCCAAGTTCGACCTGCAATTGCACAGCGAAGAGGATCGCCACGGCCGGCTGACCCTGTCGTTCGACTACGCCGACGAACTGTTCGAGGCCTCGACCATCGCTCGCCTGGCCGAGCATTACGGCAACCTGTTGCGCGCGGTCTGTGCCGATGCGCAACAAGCCATCGGCGAACTGCCGTTGCTCGGCGCCGATGAATACGCCCAGCAACGGCAGTGGAGCGCGGCGCCGTGCGCGCCGGCCAGCCAGTGGTTGCCGGAGCTGTTGAACGAACAGGCCCGGCGCACGCCGCAGCACACAGCGTTGCTGTGGGACGGCGGTCGCCTGGACTTCGCCGAGCTGCACACCCAGGCCAATCGACTGGCGCACTACCTGCGCGACAAAGGCGTTGGCCCGGATGTCTGCGTGGCGATTGCCGCCGAGCGTTCGCCGCAGTTGCTCGTCGGCGTGCTGGCGATCATCAAGGCCGGCGGTGCCTATGTGCCGCTGGATGCCGATTACCCGGCCGAGCGCCTGGCCTACATGCTTGAGGACAGTGGTGTCGAACTGCTGCTGACCCAGAGCGCCTTGCTCGATCGTTTGCCCGCCTGCGCGGGCGTCAGCGTCATCGCCCTGGACGCCCTGCACCTGGAGCAATGGCCGAGCAACCCACCGGGCCTGCACCTGCATGGCGATCACCTGGCCTACGTGATCTACACCTCCGGTTCCACCGGCCAGCCCAAGGGCGTGGGCAACACCCACGCGGCCCTGGCGGAGCGCCTGCAATGGATGCAGGCCACCTATGGGCTGGATGAAACCGACGTGCTGATGCAAAAAGCGCCGATCAGCTTTGACGTGTCGGTGTGGGAATGCTTCTGGCCGCTGCTCACCGGCAGCCAATTGGTGCTTGCCGGCCCGGGGGAACACCGCGACCCGCACCGCATCGCCCAGCTGGTGCAACAGTTTGGCGTGACCACGCTGCACTTCGTGCCGCCGCTGCTCAGCCTGTTCATCGACGAACCGTTGAGCGCCCGTTGCACGAGCCTGCGTCGCGTCTTTTGCGGTGGCGAAGCCTTGTCGGCCGAGCTGCGCAACCGGGTGCTGGCGCACCTGCCGGCTGCGCAATTGCACAATCGCTACGGCCCGACCGAAACTGCCATCAACGTCACCCACTGGCACTGCACCGAGGCCGATGGCGAGCACTCGCCGATCGGTCGGCCACTGGGCAACGTGCTGTGCCGCATTCTCGATGACGAACTCAATCCCGTGCCGGCCGGTGTGCCGGGCGAATTGTGCATCGGTGGCCTGGGATTGGCCCGTGGTTACCTTGCCCGTCCCGGCCTGAGCGCCGAGCGCTTTGTCGCCGACCCGCTGGGCGAGGCGGGTACGCGGCTATACCGCACCGGCGACCGGGCGCGCTGGAACGCCGAGGGCGTGATCGAGTACCTGGGGCGCCTCGACCAACAGGTCAAGCTACGAGGCTTTCGCGTCGAGCCCCAGGAAGTCGAAGCGCGGCTGTTGGCCCAGGCCGGTGTCGCCCAGGCTGCGGTGTTGGTGCGGGACACGTCGGCGGGCCCGCAACTGATCGGCTACTACACCGCCCCCGATGTCACCGAAGACCAGGATGCCATCCACGCCCGGCTCAAGGCCGCGCTGGCCGCCGAGTTGCCGGACTACATGGTACCGGCCCAACTGCTGCGCCTGGACGCCATGCCCCTGGGCCCGAGCGGCAAGCTCGACCGGCGCGCCTTGCCCGAGCCGCACTGGCAGGTGCGCGAACACGTCGAGCCGACCAGCGCCCTCGAACAGCAGATCGCCGGAATCTGGCGCGACGTCCTGGGGCTTGCACGGATTGGCCTGCGGGATGATTTCTTTGCCTTGGGCGGCCATTCGCTGCTAGCGACCCAGATCATCTCCCGCACCCGCCAGGCCTGCGACGTCGAGCTGCCGTTGCGGGCCTTGTTCGAGGCCAGCGAGTTGGGCGCCTTCGCCGAACAGGTGCGCTTGATCCAGGCCAGCGGCCAGACCAACCGCCAGCCACCCATCGAGCAGGTCGACCGCAGCCAACCGGTGCCGCTGTCCTATTCCCAGCAACGCATGTGGTTCCTCTGGCAGATGGAACCGGACAGCCCGGCCTACAACGTCGGCGGCATGGCGCGCCTGCGCGGGGTGCTCGACGTCGGGCGCTTCGAGGCGGCGTTGCAGGCGTTGATCCTGCGCCACGAAACCTTGCGCACCACCTTCCCGAGCATCGACGGGGTTGCCCGGCAACAGGTGCACGCCGAGACAGGCCTGCGCATGGACTGGAAGGACTTCTCGACCCTGGCCGCCGACGTCCGTGAACAACGCGTGCAACAACTGGCGGACAGCGAGGCCCACCGGCCCTTCGACCTGGAAACCGGGCCATTGCTGCGCGCCTGCCTGGTCAAGACCGGCGAGCGTGAACATTACCTGGTGCTGACCCTGCACCACATCGTCACCGAAGGCTGGGCGATGGACATTTTCGCCCGCGAATTGAGCGCCTTGTACGAAGCGTTTGTCGATGACCGCGAGTCGCCCCTGGAGCCCTTGCCGGTGCAGTACCTGGACTACAGCGTCTGGCAGCGCCAGTGGCTGGAGTCCGGCGAGCGGCAACGCCAACTGGACTACTGGACCGCGCAACTGGGCGACGAACACCCGCTGCTGGAGTTGCCCGGCGATCGTCCGCGCCCGCCAGTGCAAAGCCATCGCGGCGAGCTGTTTCGTTTCGACCTCAGCGATGACCTGGCAGCGCGGGTGCGTGCCTTCAATGCCGAACACGGCCTGACCCTGTTCATGACCATGACCGCCGCCCTCGCGGTGCTGCTCTACCGCTACAGCGGCCAGACCGACTTGCGCATCGGCGCGCCGGTGGCCAACCGCATTCGCCCGGAAAGCGAAGGGCTGATCGGCGCATTCCTCAACACCCAGGTGCTGCGCTGCCAACTCGACGGGCAGATGAGCGTGAGCGAGTTGTTCGAGCAGGTGCGGCACACGGTGATCGAAGGCCAGTCTCACCAGGACTTGCCGTTCGATCACTTGGTCGAAGCCCTGCAACCGCCGCGCAGTGCCGCCTACAACCCGCTGTTCCAGGTGATGTGCAACGTGCAGCGCTGGGAGTTCCAGCAGCGCCGCACGTTGGCCGGGATGAGCGTCGAATACCTGGCCAACGACGCCCGGGCCACCAAGTTCGACCTCAACCTGGAGGTCACCGACCTCGATCATCGCCTGGGTTGCTGCCTGACCTACAGCACCGACCTGTTCGACGAGCCGCGCATCGCCCGCATGGCCGGGCACTGGCGCAATCTGCTGGAGGCGCTGCTGGCCGACCCGGCCCGGTGCCTGGGTGAACTGCCGCTGCTGACCGCCGAGGAACAGCAACAGTTGCTCGACAGCCTCGGGGTCGAACCCGGTGAGCATCGTCTGGACCAGTGCCTCCACGGGTTGTTCGACAAACAGGTCCAGGCCCGGCCCGAAGCGCCGGCCCTGACCTTCGCCGAGCAGACCCTGAGCTACGGCGAGCTGGACCGCCGCGCCAATCGCCTGGCCTGGGTGCTGCGCGAGCGCGGCGTCGGGCCGCAGGTGCGGGTGGGCCTGGCGCTGGAGCGTTCGCTGGAGATGGTCATCGGCCTGTTGGCGATCCTCAAGGCGGGCGGCGCCTACGTGCCGCTGGATCCGGAGTATCCGCTGGACCGCTTGCACTACATGATCGCGGACAGCGGCGTCGGCTTGCTGCTCAGTGACCGGGCCCTGTTCCAGGCCCTCGGTCCGTTGCCCGACGGCGTGGCGTGCTGGTGCCTGGAAGACGACAGCCCGGCGCTGGCGCAATACCCGGACCAGGCGCCGCCGTCGAACACCTTGCCGCAGCACCCGGCCTACCTGATCTACACCTCCGGTTCCACCGGCCAGCCCAAGGGCGTGGTGGTGTCCCACGGGGAAATCGCCATGCACTGCCAGGCCGTGATCCAACGCTTCGGCATGCGCCCGGACGATTGCGAGCTGCATTTCTATTCGATCAACTTCGACGCCGCCACCGAGCGCCTGCTGGTGCCGCTGCTCAGCGGTGCCCAGGTGGTCTTGCGGGCCCAGGGGCAGTGGGACGCCGAGGGCATCTGCGGGTTGATTCGCGCGCATCGGGTCAACGTCCTCGGCTTCACCCCCAGCTATGGCAGCCAGTTGGCGCAATGGCTGGCGAGCCACGGGCAAACCCTGCCGGTGCGCATGTGCATCACCGGTGGCGAAGCGCTGACGGGGGAGCACCTGCAACGGATCCGGGCGGCATTCAGCCCGAGCCTGTTCTTCAACGCCTACGGCCCGACCGAAACCGTGGTGATGCCGTTGGCGAGCCTGGCGCCGGAGCGATTGGAGGAGGGCGTTGCGAGCGTGCCGATCGGCAGCGTGGTCGGCGCGCGGGTGGCCTACATCCTCGACGCGCACCTGGCACTGGTGCCCCAGGGCGTCACGGGCGAGTTGTATGTGGGCGGTGCGGGATTGGCCCAGGGGTATCACCAGCGTCCGGGCTTGACCGCCGAGCGCTTCGTCGCCGACCCGTTCGCCACTGCTGGCGGGCGCCTGTACCGCACCGGCGACCTGGTGCGCCAGTGCGCCGATGGCCAGGTGGAATACCTCGGGCGGATCGACCACCAGGTGAAGGTCCGGGGGTTCCGCATCGAACTGGGGGAAATCGAAACCCGCCTGCTGGAACACCCGGCGATTCGCGAAGCGGTGGTGCTCGCCCTTGACCTGCCAGGAGGCAAGCAACTGGCGGCCTATCTGGTGAGCGATATCGCCGAACAGGACGCCGGGCAACAGGCGGCATTGCGCGAAGCCTTGCGCAGCCAGCTCAAGGCACAACTGCCGGACTACATGGTGCCCACGCACTTGATCCTGCTGGCGAACATGCCACTGACCGCCAACGGCAAGCTCGACCGCCGCGCCTTGCCGGCGCCGGACCCGGAGCTCAACCGCCAGCACTATGTGGCGCCGGCCAGTGCCCTGGAGCAGACCCTGGCGACGGTCTGGGGCGAGGTGCTGAACGTCGCGCAGGTCGGCCTCAACGACAACTTCTTCGAACTGGGCGGCGATTCGATCCTGTCCATCCAGGTCGTCAGTCGCGCCCGGCAGCAGGGCATTCATTTCACGCCCCGGGACTTGTTCCAGCACCAGACCGTGCAGACCCTGGCGACCGTGGCCAGTCATGTCGAGCAGGTGCGCGCCGAGCAGGGCCTGGTGAGCGGTGAGTCGGCGCTGACGCCGATCCAGCATTGGTTCTTCGAAACGCCGATGCCGAACCGTCATCACTGGAACCAGGCGCTGTTGCTGGAACCGACCAGCGCCCTCGACCCGCAGTGCCTGGAGCAGGCGCTGCGCAGCGTAGTGGAACAGCACGATGCCTTGCGCCTGAGCTTCGACGCCACCACCGGACACTGGCGCGCCGCACACCAGCCGCTGGCCGAGGCGCGGTGGCTGGAGTCGGTCCAGGTCACGTCCCTGGAAGCCTGCGAGAGCTTGTTCGCCGAAACGCAGCGCAGTCTGGAGCTGCCCACCGGGCCGTTGCTACGCGCGCTGTTGGCGCAGTTGCCCGAAGGCCGGCAACGGCTGTTGATCGTCATCCATCACCTGGTGGTGGACGGTGTGTCGTGGCGGGTGCTGATGGACGATCTGCAAACCGCTTACCGTCAGGTGGCCGCCGGCCAGGCGCCGCAACTGCCGGCCAAGACCAGCCCGTTTCGTGACTGGGCGGCGCGCCTGCAGGCCTACGCCGGCAGCGAATCCCTGCGCGAAGAATTGGACGGCTGGCGAGAACGCTTGAGTGGCCCGGCGCAGGCGCTGCCTTGCGCGCACCCTGACGGCGGTCGCCTGGAGCGTCACGCGCAAACCGTCAGCGTGCACCTGGACCGCGAGCTGACCCGGCAACTGCTGCAACAGGCGCCGAGTGCCTACCGCACCCAGGTCAATGATCTGTTGCTCACGGCGTTGAGCCGGGTGCTGTGCCGCTGGAGCGGCCATGAGTCGGTGCTGGTCCAGCTCGAAGGGCACGGCCGCGAAGCGCTGTTCGATGACCTCGACCTGACCCGCACCGTGGGCTGGTTCACCAACGTCTACCCGCTGCGCCTGCGCCCCGAGGTCAACGACCTGGGGGCCTCAATCAAGGCCATCAAGGAACAGCTGCGCGCCGTGCCCCACAAAGGTCTCGGCCATGGCGTGCTGCGCTACCTGGCCGACGAGGCCACGCGCGAGGCCATGGCCGTCTTGCCGCAAGCGTCGATCACCTTCAACTACCTGGGCCAGCTCGACCAGACTCTGGGACACGACGCACTGTTCCGAGCGCTGGACGCCCCCCTGGGGGCGATCCACGACGCCGACGCGCCGCTGCCCAATGAGTTAAGCGTCGACAGCCAGGTCAGCGGCGGCGAGTTGGTGGTGCGCTGGACCTACAGCCGCGAACGCCACGACGAACAAGCGATCAGCCAGCTGGCCGAGGCTTACCTCGATGAGCTGCGGCAACTGATCGCCCATTGCCTCTCGGATGAAGCGGGCGGCCTGACGCCCTCGGATTTCCCCCTGGCGAAACTGACCCAGGGCCAGCTCGACAGCCTGCCGGTTCCCGCCGCGCAGATCGAGGACGTCTACCCACTGACGCCGATGCAGGAAGGCATGTTGCTGCACACCTTGTTGGAACCGGGCACCGGCCTGTACTACATGCAGGACCGTTACCGCATCAACAGCGAACTCGATCCGCAGCGTTTTGCCCAGGCCTGGCAAGCGGTCATCGCCCGGCACGAAGCCCTGCGCGCCTCGTTCTGCTGGAACGTGGGCGAAGACATGCTGCAAATCATCCACAAGCCCGGTCGCACGCCGGTGGATTACCTCGATTGGAGCGAGGTGTCGCCAGACCAGCAGGAAGCCAGGCTGCAAACCTTGCTCAAGGACGAGCGCGAGGCCGGTTTCGATCTGTTGAACCAGGCGCCGTTCCACTTGCGCCTGATCCGGGTCGGCGCGGCGCGCTACTGGTTCATGATGAGCAACCACCACATCCTCATCGATGCCTGGTGCCGTTCGCTGCTGATGGACGATTTCTTCGAGCTCTACACGGCCCTCGGTGAGGGCCGCGAACCCCGGCTGGCCGTGCCGCCGCGCTACCGCGACTACATCGGTTGGTTGCAGCACCAGAGCCTGGCCGAGGCCCGGCAGTGGTGGCAGCGCAACCTGCAAGGCTTCGAGCGGACCACGCCGATCCCCGCCGACCGGCCGTTCCTGCGCGAACACGCCGGTGACAGCGGCGGCATGATCGTCGGCGACTGCTACACCCGCCTCGATGCCCGGGACGGTGCGCGCCTGCGGGAACTGGCCCAGGCCCATCAACTGACGGTCAACACCTTTGCCCAGGGCGCGTGGGCCCTGGTGCTACGGCGTGTGAGCGGCGACCGCGACGTGCTGTTCGGCGTCACCGTGGCCGGGCGTCCGGTGGAACTGCCGCAGATGCAGCGCACCGTGGGCCTGTTCATCAACAGCGTCGCCTTGCGGGTGCAGATGCCCGAGGACCATCAGCCGTGCAGTGTGCGCCAGTGGCTCGGCGGCCTGCTGGACAGCAACATGCAGTTGCGTGAGTACGAATACCTGCCGTTGGTGAGCATCCAGGAGGCCAGCGAGCTGCCCAAGGGCCAGCCGCTGTTCGACAGCCTGTTCGTGTTCGAGAACGCGCCGGTGGAGGTCTCGGTACTGGATCGCGCCCAGAGCCTCAACGCCACCTCGGACTCGGGCCGCACCCACACCAACTTCCCGCTGACGGCGGTCTGTTATCCGGGGGATGACCTGGGTCTGCACCTTTCCTACGACCAGCGCTACTTCAACGAATCCACCGTCCAGGGCTTGTTGGCGGAGTTCAAGCGCCTGTTGCTGGCCTTGGTGGACGGGTTCCACGGGGACATGGCCGAGCTGCCGTTGATTGGCGCCCAGGAACGGGACTTGCTGGTGCATGGCTGCAACCGGAGCGAGCGGGCCTACCCGCTGGAACACAGCTACGTCGAACTGTTCGAAGCCCAGGTGGCGACCCATCCGCAGCGCATCGCCGTCAGTTGCCTGGACGTGACGCACACCTATGCGCAACTGAACGCCCGCAGCAATCGCCTCGGCCATGCGCTGGTGGCCGCCGGCGTCGGTTTCGACCAGCCGGTGGCGTTGCTGGCCGAGCGGGACGCGGACCTGTTGGGCATGATCATCGGCAGCTTCAAGGCCGGTGCCGGCTACCTGCCCCTGGACCCGGGCCTGCCGAACCAGCGCCTGGAGCGGATCATCGAGCTGAGCCGCACGCCGTTGCTGGTGTGCAGCCAGGCCTGCCGCGCCCAGGCGTTGGCCCTGCTGGACGCGTTCGCCTGTTCCGGGCGGCCGAAGCTATTGGTGTGGGAAGAGGTGCAGGCCAGCGCTGCGTCGGTGCAAAACCCTGGCATCTACAGCGGGCCGCAACACCTGGCCTACGTCATCTACACCTCCGGCTCCACCGGATTGCCCAAGGGCGTGATGGTGGAACAACGGGGCATGCTCAACAACCAGCTCAGCAAGGTGCCGTACCTGGCGTTGAGCGAAGCCGACGTGATCGCCCAGACGGCGTCCCAGAGCTTCGACATTTCGGTGTGGCAGTTCCTCGCCGGGCCGCTGTTCGGCGCCCGGGTGGACATCGTGCCCAATGCCATCGCCCATGACCCGCAAGGCTTGCTGCAACACGTGCAGCACCAGGGCATCACGGTGCTGGAAAGCGTGCCGTCGCTGATCCAGGGCATGCTCGCCCAGGACCGCATCGGCCTGGATGGCTTGCGCTGGATGCTGCCTACCGGTGAGGCGATGCCACCGGAACTGGCCCACCAATGGCTGCTGCGCTACCCGGCCATCGGGTTGGTGAACGCCTACGGTCCGGCGGAATGCTCCGATGACGTGGCGTTCTTCCGCGTGGACCTGGCCTCGACCCGTGGCACCTACCTGCCGATCGGCACGCCCACCGACAACAATCGCTTGTACCTGCTCGACGGCGCGCTGGACCTGGTGCCGTTGGGCGCCGTCGGCGAGTTGTGCGTGGCCGGCACCGGGGTGGGGCGCGGGTATGTCAGCGATCCTTTGCGCACCGCGCCGGTGTTCGTGCCGAATCCGTTCGGGGCGCCGGGAGAGCGGCTGTACCGCACCGGCGACCTGGCCCGGCGGCGCCCTGACGGGGTGTTGGAGTACGTCGGGCGCATCGACCATCAGGTGAAGGTGCGCGGCTATCGCATCGAACTGGGGGAAATCGAGGCGCGTCTGCACGAACAACCCGAGCTGCGCGACGCGGCGGTGGGTGTGCAGGAAGGCGTCCATGGCAAGCATTTGGTGGGTTACCTGGTGGCCGCCGATTCGGCGCTGAGCCCCAGCGAGCGCCTGGAGCGCATCCAGCAGCGACTGCGGGCCGAACTGCCGGAGTACATGGTGCCGCTGCACTGGCTGTGGCTCGAGCGCCTGCCGCTCAACGCCAACGGCAAGCTCGACCGCAAGGCCTTGCCGGCCCTGGAGATCGGCCAGTTGCAAAGCCAGGACTACCAGGCGCCCGGCAATGAACTGGAGCAGACCCTGGCGGACATCTGGGCCGAGGTGCTGAAGGTCGATAGGGTGGGGGTACGCGACAACTTCTTCGAGTTGGGCGGGCATTCGCTGCTGGCGACGCAAATCGCTTCACGGGTGCAAAAGGCCCTGCAACGCGAGGTGCCGCTGCGGGCGATGTTCGAATGCAGCACGGTGCAAGCGCTGGCCCGTTACATCGAGGGACTGGCGGCCAGTGAAATCACCGGGGAGAAGGTGGATCGGCTGAACGACTTGATGGCCGAGCTGGAGGGGCTGTAGGGCGGCGGTGGCGGTGAGGGCCTCTTCGCGAGCAAGCCCGCTCCCACACCAGGCTTGTGAACACTGAGCCCCTGTGGGAGCGGGCTTGCTCGCGAAGGCGGTCGTGCGTGATGCGCCGCAACCCGAGGTTGACGCCTCGCCTTGCACGGCCCAGTCTCTCCAGGCCTTTTTCATTCACACAAGGAGGTCACCGATGCCTTTTGCGACCGTTGACGGACAACCGCTTCATTACCTGGATCAGGGCCATGGCCCGGTGGTGCTGCTGGGCAGCAGCTATTTGTGGGACCACACCATGTGGGCGCCGCAGATCGAGGCGTTGTCCCGGCATTACCGGGTCATCGCCCTGGACCTGTGGGGCCACGGCCAATCCGGGCAATTGCCCGAAGGCATGACCTCGCTGGACGACCTGGCTCGCCAGGCATTGGCCTTGATGGATCACTTGCAGGTCGACGGCTTCGACCTGGTGGGGCTGTCGGTGGGCGGGATGTGGGGCGCGCGGCTGGCGCTGGCGGCGCCGACGCGGGTCAAGTCCCTGGTGCTGATGGACACCTACGTGGGCGTCGAGCCGGAGCCGACCCGCCAGTACTACTTCTCGCTGTTCGACAAGATCGAAGCCAGCGGCAGCATTCCCGAACCGCTGTTGGACATCGTCGTGCCGATCTTCTTCCGCCCTGGCATCGATCCGCAGTCCTCCTTGTACCAGCAGTTTCGTGCGACCCTGGCGGCGCTGCCGACCGAGCGCCTGCGCGACAGCATCGTGCCGCTGGGCCGGATCATTTTTGGCCGGGACGACATCCTCCCGCGCCTGACTGAACTGGACGCCGGGCGCACGTTGGTGATGTGCGGCGACCAGGACAAGCCGCGCCCGCCGTCCGAAGCGCTGGAGATGGCCGAGCGGATCGGCTGCCCCCACGTGCTGATCCCGGATGCGGGGCACATCTCCAACCTGGAAAACCCGGAGTTCGTGACGCAGGTATTGCTGGAGTTCCTGCGCCGCTGACCTTGGCCTTCGCGAGCAAGCCCGCTCCCACAATTAATGGGGGATGTTCAAACAATCTGCGCCTGGCAAATATCCCTGTGGGAGCGGGCTTGCCCGCGAAGGGGCCCGCCCAGCCGACATCACTTCGGCCCGAGGATCTTCACCAGTTTGTCCGGCGAAGGCGCGCCTTGCTGTTGTTGCAGTTCGCCTTTGTCGTCGAGGTAGAAAATCGCTGGGGTCGCGGTCAGTTCCAGTTCGTCCATCAACTGCTGGTTGGCGTCCATTTTCGCCTGGATGGCCGGCGGGATGTCCTTGAGGGGCTTGAGGGCGCTGCCCTTGCCGGCCTTCTCGTGGGTCTCCAGGGCTTTCTCCGGGTCCTTGGCCGCCAGCAATGCCGCGGCTTTGCCTGGGCTGTCCTCGCGGATGATCCCCACCATGATGTGGCGCAGTTGCACCTTGCCGGCCTTGACCCAGGGCCGCGCCTGCTCCCAGAACATGTTGCAGTACGGGCAGTTCGGGTCGCTGAACAGGTACACCGTGCGCGGCGCGTCCGGGTTACCGTCGGCGATCCAATGGCTGGCGGCCATCTTCGCCCACATGGCCTTGGCCATCGGCGCATACACCAGTTTTTGCAGCGGTTCCACGCTCAGGTCCTTGCCGTCGGCGTCGTACAGGTTGCCCAGCAGCACGTGCTGGCCGTCCGGCGTCAGGTACAGGGCCATGCCTCGGTTCTGGTATTGCGCCGCGTAACCGCGCAGGCCGTCCGGGGCGTCGAAGGTGCCGATGATCTTCGCGCCCTTGGCTTCGATCTTCTTGATCGCCGCTGGCAGCTCTTCGGCCTGGAGCAGTGGTGCTTGCAGCAACGCGGCCGAAAAGCCCAGGGTCAGCAGGTGGCGGAGGCGGGGCATGGCGATTTCCTTGTGACAGGGTGGGGCGGCACGGGCGAACCCGGCGCTTCAAAATTTTCCAGGGCGCGGGCCAGGCTCGCTTCCGACAGCTCGCCTAGGTGGCTGCCCAGCAGGCGACCGTCGGCGCTGTAGAACAGCGTCGTCGGCAGGGCCATGGAGCCCACGGCCTGGCCGAGGCGACCGCTGCCGTCGAACAGCACGTTGTCCAGGCTCAAGCCCTGGGTGGCGAGGTAGGTGCTCACGCTCTGCATGCTTTCGGCCTGGTTGACGAACAGGAACGTCAGGTCCGGACGCCGCTGTTGGGCTTCTTCCAGTACCGGCATTTCACGCCGGCAGGGCGGGCACCAGGTGGCCCAGAGGTTGATCACCAGGGGGCCGCCCTGATAGTCGCCGAGCTTGACGGTCTGCCCGTCGGCGCTGCGCAGGTCGATGTCCGGCAGCCGCGTGCCCTGTTCGTAGATCGTCAGCGACAGGGACGCCACCAGCCAGAACAGCAAGCCACTGCCGACGCCGAAACCCAACGGCCGGCGCAGGGCCGGGCGCCGCCGCGCCCACAGCAATGCGCCGATCAACACCGCGACGACCCCCGACCAGGCCAGGAAACCGCCGTCGCGCAGGTCGACGATTTGCCAGGCATCGTCCTGGTAATGGTTCCAGTAGGCGACGACAAAGCCGACCCGCGCGGCCAGCAGGCCGAGCAAAAACAGCACGAACAGCACCGACTCGGGGTTCTCGCCACCGCGCTTGGCGACCCGCCAGCCCACGAAGGTCGCCAGCGCCAAGGCGCTGATCAGCAGCAGGTGGTTAAGGGCGATGGCAAAAGTGCCGAGGGTGAGCGTGAGCATCAGCGGGCATCCCTGGTGACGTTCCAGCGTTCCAGGAAGGCCTTGGCATCGACTTCCCCGGTGATCCGCTGGCTGCGGCGTTCTTCACCGTCGGCGCCGATCCACAACAGGCTCGGCGGCCCTGGCACCTGGTAGCGGCCCAGTAACGCGCGGCTGGCGGCGTTGTCAGTGGTGACGTCCAGGCGCAGCAGGCGCACGCCGTTCAAGGCGTCCTGCACGTCGGCGCGGCCGAACACCTGTTTTTCCATGATCTTGCAGGACACGCACCAGTCGGCGTAGTAGTCCAGCAGCACCCATTGGCCCTGGGCCTTGGCCTCGTCCAATTGCTGTTGCAGGGCCGCCGGCTCACTGACCGTGACGAAGGCGTCATGGGCCTTGGCGACCGAGCCGCCCGGCGCGGTGGCGGTGTAGACCTTGAGCGGCTGGAAGAAGTCATCGCTGCCGCCCGCCGCACCGACCACCAGGACGCTGCCCCACAGGCCGAACAGCAACGAGGCGCTGCCGCAGGCATAGGCGGCGCGGCCAAAACCTTCGGTCTGGCGCCAGGCACTGTACGCGGCGATCAACAACAGCGCGCCCCACAGCCCGATCCACAGCGAGCCATCGATCACCGGGCGAATCATCAACAGGGCCGTGCCCAGGAACAGGAAGCCGAACAAGCCCTTGAGCAGGTTCATCCAGGCGCCGGGCTTGGGCAGGAAGCGATTGCCCACGGTCACCAGCAGCAACAGCGGCAGGCCAATGCCCAGGCCCATGGCAAACAGGATCAGCCCACCGTGCAGCGCATTGCCGCCCTGGGCGATGTACAACAGCGCGCCGGCCAGCGGGGCGGTCATGCACGGCCCCACCAACAGACCGGACAGTGCGCCGAGGATGCCGGCGCCCACCAGGCTGCCACCGCGGCGCTGGCGCCCGGCGTTTTCCAGGCGGTCGCGCAGGGCGGCCGGCAACTGCAACTCGAAGAAACCGAACATCGGCAGCGCCAGCAGCACGAAGATCGCCGCGAACGTGCCCAGCAGCCACGGCTGCTGCAGCAACGCCTGGAGGTTGGCGCCCAGCAACGCGGCTAATACGCCCATGGCGGCGTACACCAGGGCCATGCTGATTACGTAGCTGCCGGCCAGCGCCAGGCCGCGCCGCGGGCCGGCGCCGCTGCCCACCACCAGGCCCGCCAGAATCGGCAGCATGGGCAGGGAGCACGGGGTGAACGCCAGCAACAGTCCCAGGCCAAAGAACACCAGCAGGCTCCAGCCCAATGCCCGTTGTTGCAGGCCGCTGGCCAGGGCCTGGTCCGGCGCCTGGTTGCCGGCGGCCATAGGTGCGGCGCCGCCCAGATCGACGATTTGCGTCTGGGGTGGGTAACACAGGCCCGCGTCGGCGCAGCCCTGGAAGCCGACCTTGACCTTGCCGGTGGCACCGGCCGGGATCTTCAGTTCCAAGGCCTGGCGATAGACCTGCTGGTCGCCGAAGAACTCGTCGCTGTGGGCTTCACCCTCCGGCAGCCTGGGTTTCTGCGCCTCGGCCAGGCCGTCGAACTTGAGCCGTTGCTGGTACAGGTAGTAGCCATCGGCGATCTGCCAGAACAGCTGCGTTTCGCCGGAGTCCAGGCGTTCGGAGGTGAACACGAAGGCCTTTTCCACCGGCAGGAAATCGGGTTTGGTCTCGAAGGGATTGGCGGCCTGGGCCAGGCCCGAAATCAGCAACAGCCACAACAAAAACAATCGACGCATGGATAAAGCCTTAGAACGAAGCAAGTGGAATGCACAATGGCGGCCGGCGATTAACCGTCGATTAACCCGGCGGCAACCGGGGCTCGGCCGCAATGATCGCCCAAATCGGGCGGACTCGTCGCATAATGTCGGCTTAATCGGCCGGCGGCCTAATGTACCTTTTTCCACGGGGCTTACCATGCACGTACTGGTCTGCGAAGACGATGAGTTGATCGCCAGCGGCATCGTCGCCGGCCTTACGGCCCAGGGCCTGACCGTCGAGCATGTTGCCACGGCGTCGGCGGCGCGGGCGATGGTCGGCGTGGCCGAGTTCGACGTCATGGTGCTGGACCTGGGGCTGCCCGACGAGGACGGCCTGAAGCTGCTCAAGCAACTGCGCCAGCAAGGCCTGGAGATCCCGGTGTTGATCCTCACCGCGCGGGACTCGGTGACCGATCGGGTCGATGGCTTGCAGGCCGGCGCCGATGACTACCTGCTCAAGCCTTTCGACCTGCGCGAACTCGCGGCGCGCCTGCACACCCTGTTGCGGCGCGTGGCGGGGCGCAGCGTCAACCTGATCGAACACGGCCGGTTGACGTACGATCCCAGCAGCCGGGAAACCTTGCTGGACGGCCAGCCGGTGGACTTGTCCCGGCGCGAGCAGTCGTTGTTGCAGGCCCTGCTGCACAGTCGCGGCCGGGTGTTGTCCACCGAGCAACTCAAGGACAGCGTCTACGGTTTCAACGACGAACTGGAGAGCAACGCCCTCAATGTCCATATCCATCACCTGCGGCGCAAGCTGGGCAACGGGATCGTCGAGACCGTGCGCGGGTTGGGTTATCGCCTGGGGCCTGCCGATGGCGGGGAGTCTTCCAAGTGATGAGCCTGCGATTGCGCCTGAGCCTGACCCTCGGCGCGGCCTTCGCCCTGATCTGGGCCCTGGCGGCGGCGTGGATGCTCAGCGACCTGCGCAACCAGATGATGTTTTCCCTCGACCAGCGCCTGGTGGCGTCGGCGCGGATGGTCGCCGGCCTGCTGGAGCAGTTGCCACCGTTGCCCAGCAAGGGCGACGGCACGCACTTCAGCGCCGAGCAGTTGAGCATCCCCGGGGGCATGGCCTGCCAGGTCAGTTCCTTGCGGGGGGAAATCCTGGCGCGCAGCCATGGCACCCCGGAGCAGGCCCTGGAAGCGGAGAAAATGGGTTTCCATGACCAGATGATCGACGGCGCGCCCTGGCGCAGCTTCACCCTGGCCCGAGGTGACGTGCGTATCACCACCGCCGACCGCCAGATCGAGCGCGAGGCCCTGAACATGTCGATCCTCCTGGCGGCCTCGGTGCCGGTGGGCGTGGCGCTGCTCGGCTGCCTGTGCCTGTTGTGGCTGGGCATCGGCCAGGGCCTGGCGCCGCTCAATCGCATGCGCGACGCGTTGATGCGGCGCAACGCCGATTCCCTGGAGCCGCTGCAGATCCATCCGCTGCCCAGCGAGCTGCGGCCACTGCTGGAGACCCAGAATCAGTTGTTCCAGCGCATTGGCAAGACCCTCGAGCGCGAGCGGCGGCTGACCGGCGATGCCGCCCACGAACTGCGCAGCCCGTTGACGGCCATCAAGACCCACCTGCAGGTCGCGCGCATGACCGAAGGCGCCGCCCGCGACCAGTCTCTGGCCCGGGCTGAGGAGGGCGCCGACCGCCTGCATCGAACCCTGGAGCAGTTGCTGCTGTTGGCGCGGGTGGAGGGTAGCCTGTCGTTCGACGATGGCGTGCAGTGCAATGCCGAGCAGGTCGCGCGGTTGGCGATCCAGGACGCGGCCAGCCATGATTCCCGGCGGATCAAGCTGCAACTGGCCCCAGGGTTGTCCGAAGCGCCGGTGCAGATGCCGGCGGTGCTCTCCATCGCCGCCGTGCGCAACCTGCTGGATAACGCCTTGCGCCACACCCCCGGCGATACCGAAGTGCAGTTGAACCTGGAAATGGTCGGCCAGCGGGTTCGCTTCCAGGTGCGCGACCATGGGCCGGGCATCGCCGCCGACGACATCCAGCACCTGACCCAACGTTTCTGGCGCAACGGCCAGAGCACGGGCTGCGGGTTGGGCCTGGCGATTGTCCAGGCCATCGTCCAGCGTTGCGGCTGCGGCCTGCATTTCGACAGCCGGACGGACGGGTTGCGAGTCGAGTTGACGGTGCCGGTGCAGTCGTTGCCGGGCTGACCCCCATACCTGGGACGAGCTTTTTCTCCACAGGCTAAATCCCGGCCTCGCTGGTGCGTTTCCACATCAGGAAACCTGCACATGTGTGCACAGCGAGGTCGAGAGATGCCAGTCGCCAACAGCCTTATCGAAGCACCACCGGCCCGGCTCAGCCCGGAGCCGGCCGAGACACTCTATCAATTCAATGAGTCGCCGCTGCTGGCCCGCCAGAACCGCCAGGAGTCCAATGCCCGCAGCTATCCCCGGCGCCTGCCTCTGGCCCTCAAGCGTGCCCGCGGCTTGCATGTCGAAGACGTCGAGGGGCGTACGTTCATCGATTGCCTGGCCGGCGCCGGCACGCTGGCGCTGGGGCACAACCACCCGGTGGTGATCGAGGCGATCCAGCAGGTGCTGGCGGATGAATTGCCCCTGCACACCCTGGACCTGACCACACCGGTCAAGGATCGCTTCGTCCAGGACCTGTTCGGCCTGCTGCCGGCGGCGCTGGCGGCCGAGGCGAAGATCCAGTTCTGCGGCCCCACCGGCACCGACGCGGTGGAGGCCGCCCTCAAACTGGTGCGCACCGCCACCGGACGCAGCACCGTGCTGTCGTTCCAGGGCGGTTACCACGGCATGAGCCAGGGCGCGCTGAGCCTGATGGGCAGCCTGGGGCCGAAGCGACCCCTGGGTGCCTTGCTCAGCAATGGCGTGCAGTTCATGCCGTTCCCCTACGATTACCGTTGCCCGTTCGGGCTGGGCGGCGCGCAAGGCGTGAAGGCCAACCTGCATTACTTGCACAACCTGTTGAACGACCCCGAGGCCGGGGTGCAATTGCCGGCGGCGGTGATCGTCGAAGTGGTGCAAGGCGAGGGCGGGGTCATACCGGCCGACCTCGACTGGCTGCGCGGCTTGCGGCGGATCACCGAGCAGGCCGGCGTGGCGCTGATCGTCGATGAAATCCAGAGCGGCTTCGGTCGGACCGGCAAGATGTTCGCGTTCGAGCATGCCGGGATCATCCCGGACGTGGTGGTACTGTCCAAGGCCATCGGCGGCAGCCTGCCGCTGGCGGTGGTGGTCTACCGCGACTGGCTCGACACCTGGTTGCCGGGCGCCCACGCCGGGACGTTCCGGGGTAACCAAATGGCGATGGCCGCCGGCTCGGCGGTCATGCGCTATCTGGTGGAGCATGACCTGCCGGCCCACGCGACCGCCATGGGTGAGCGCCTGAGCGAGCACCTGCGCATTCTGCAGCGCGACTTTGCGCAATTGGGTGATATCCGCGGTCGTGGCTTGATGCTTGGCGTCGAGCTGGTTGACCCCCACGGCACGCCGGACGCCCAGGGCCATCCGCCGGTGGATGGCCGCCTGGCGCCACGGGTGCAGCGCGAGTGCCTCAAGCGCGGGCTGATCCTGGAACTGGGCGGACGCCAGGGCGGCGTGGTGCGATTCCTGCCACCGCTGATCGTCACCGCGGCCGACATCGACCGGATCGCCGACATTTTCGGGCGCGCCTTGAGCGCGGCCGTCAGCGACGCCTAATTTTCATCCGGCCCCAAACGTTCCTTTCATACCCTGGCTGCGCATGCGCCGCAGTGAACCTCGAGCAAAGATGGAGAGACACCCATGACTTCAGTATTCGACCGCGAGGACATCGTCTTTCAGGTCGTGGTCAACCACGAAGAGCAGTATTCGATCTGGCCGGACTACAAGGCCGTTCCCGAAGGCTGGCGTACCGTCGGCAAGAGCGGCTTCAAGAAGGAATGCCTGGCCTACATCGAAGAAGTCTGGACCGACATGCGCCCGTTGAGCCTGCGCAAGAAAATGGAAGAACAGGGGGCTGGGGTTCATTGAGGTAGAACCTGTGGGAGCTGCTTTCCACAGGAGGAAAGCAGGGGAATACAATCCTGCAGTCATACCAGAACCCATGTGGGAGCGAGCTTGCTCGCGATTGGGAAGTGTCAGGCAACATTCATGCGGCTGACACACCGCTATCGCGAGCAAGCTCGCTCCCACAGGTTTTGGTTTCAGGCCTCTACATCACTTGAACCGCCGCTCCACCCCTTTCTCCACCAGGATCTTCGCCGATATCTCTTCCACGGAAAAATGCGTGGAATTGATATGCGGAATATTTTCCCGCCGGAACAGATTTTCCACTTCGCGCACCTCGAACTCGCACTGGGCATAGCTCGAATAGCGGCTGTTGGGCTTGCGCTCGTTGCGGATCGCGGTGAGGCGGTCCGGGTCGATGGTCAGGCCGAACAGCTTGTGCTGGTGGGCGCGCAGGGCGCTGGGCAGTTGCAGGCGCTCCATGTCCTCTTCGGTCAGCGGGTAGTTGGCCGCGCGGATGCCGAACTGCATCGCCATGTACAGGCACGTCGGCGTCTTACCACAACGCGACACGCCCACTAGGATCAGGTCGGCCTTGTCGTAATAATGCGTGCGGGCGCCGTCATCGTTGTCCAGCGCGAAGTTGACCGCCTCGATCCGCTCCATGTAGTTGGAGTTGTGCCCGATGGAATGGGACTTGCCGACCGAGTAGGAGGAGTGTTCGCTCAGTTCCTGCTCCAGGGGCGCCAGGAAGGTCGAAAAGATGTCGATCATGAAACCATTGGACGTTGCGAGAATCTCACGGATGTCCTGATTGACGATGGTGTCGAAGATGATCGGGCGGAAACCGTCGGTTTCGGCGGCTTTATTGATTTGCTGTACCATGGCCCGCGCTTTGTCGACGCTGTCGATGTACGGACGTGTCAGCTTGGTGAAGGTAATGTTTTCGAATTGCGCCAACAGGCTTTGACCTAAGGTTTCGGCCGTGATGCCGGTGCCGTCGGAGATAAAGAAAGCAGATCGTTTCATTTGCGCCTTGGGCCCTAGTGAGCTAGTGACGATTCTTGGATATGATAGGCGCGATTTGCCGGCCGCCAGTGGCCCGCATTCTCACTTATTTTCCAGGTCCAGGCCATATCGCCGGCAATCGCTCCCCTGGAGCCGTCGGTGCCTTGAGCTTTTCCAACACAGTTAGTGGAGAGATCACCTTGGTAGAGTACGTAGTTTCCCTCGATAAGCTCGGCGTCCATGATGTGGAGCATGTGGGGGGCAAGAACGCATCCCTGGGCGAGATGATCAGTAACCTCGCCGGTGCCGGCGTATCGGTGCCAGGTGGCTTCGCCACGACCGCTCAGGCTTATCGTGATTTCCTGGAACTGAGCGGCCTGAACAAGCAGATCCACGATGCGCTCGATGCCCTGGACGTCGATGACGTCAATGCCCTGGCCAAGACCGGCGCCCAGATCCGCCAGTGGATCATGGAAGCCGAGTTCCCCGAGCAACTGAACAGCGAGATCCGCACCGCTTTCGCCAAGCTGTCCGAAGGCAATCCCGACATCGCGGTCGCCGTACGTTCCTCGGCCACCGCCGAAGACCTGCCGGACGCGTCCTTTGCCGGCCAGCAGGAAACCTTCCTGAACATCCGTGGCGTGGAAAACGTCATCCGCGCCGCCAAGGAAGTCTTCGCTTCCCTCTTCAACGACCGTGCCATTTCCTACCGCGTGCACCAGGGCTTCGACCACAAGCTGGTCGCCCTGTCCGCGGGTGTGCAGCGCATGGTCCGTTCCGAAACCGGCACCGCCGGCGTGATGTTCACCCTCGACACCGAGTCGGGCTTCCGTGACGTGGTGTTCATCACCGGCGCCTACGGCCTGGGTGAAACCGTCGTACAAGGCGCGGTCAACCCGGACGAGTTCTACGTCCACAAAGGCACGCTGACTGCCGGCCGCCCGGCCATCCTGCGCCGCAACCTGGGCAGCAAGGCCATCAAGATGATCTACGGTGACGAAGCCAAGGCCGGTCGTTCGGTCAAGACCGTCGACGTGGACAAGGCCGAGCGCGCGCGTTTCTGCCTGACCGACGCCGAAGTCAGCGAGCTGGCCAAGCAGGCGATGATCATCGAGAAGCACTACAAGTGCCCGATGGACATCGAATGGGCCAAGGACGGTGACGACGGCAAGCTGTACATCGTGCAGGCCCGTCCGGAAACCGTGAAGAGCCGCACCCAGGCCAACGTCATGGAGCGCTACCTGCTCAAGGAAACCGGCACCGTGCTGGTGGAAGGCCGCGCCATCGGCCAGCGCATCGGCGCCGGCAAGGTGCGGATCATCAACGACGTCTCGGAAATGGACAAGGTCCAGGCCGGCGACGTGCTGGTGTCCGACATGACCGACCCGGACTGGGAACCGGTGATGAAGCGCGCCAGCGCCATCGTCACCAACCGCGGCGGGCGCACCTGCCACGCGGCGATCATCGCCCGTGAGCTGGGGATCCCGGCCGTGGTCGGTTGCGGCAACGCGACCCAACTGCTCAAGGATGGCCAAGGCGTGACCGTGTCCTGCGCCGAGGGCGATACCGGCTACATCTTCGAAGGTGAGTTGGGCTTCGACATCAAGAAGAACTCCGTGGACGCCATGCCGGAGCTGCCGTTCAAGATCATGATGAACGTCGGCAACCCGGACCGCGCCTTCGACTTCGCGCAGTTGCCGAACGCCGGCGTGGGCCTGGCCCGCCTGGAGTTCATCATCAACCGCATGATCGGCGTGCACCCCAAGGCGCTGCTGAACTACGACGGCCTGCCGCCCGAGATCAAGGACAGCGTCGACAAGCGCATCGCCGGCTACGAGGATCCGGTCGGTTTCTACGTCGAGAAACTGGTAGAAGGCATCAGCACCCTGGCAGCGGCGTTCTACCCGAAAAAGGTCATCGTGCGCCTGTCGGACTTCAAGTCCAACGAATACGCGAACCTGATCGGCGGCAAGCTCTACGAACCGGAAGAAGAAAACCCGATGCTGGGCTTCCGCGGCGCTTCGCGCTACATCAGCGAATCGTTCCGTGATTGCTTCGAGCTCGAGTGCCGCGCCCTCAAGCGTGTGCGCAACGAGATGGGCCTGACCAACGTCGAGATCATGGTGCCGTTCGTGCGTACCCTCGGTGAAGCGAGCCAGGTGGTCGACCTGCTGGCCGAGAACGGCCTGGCCCGTGGCGACAACGGCCTGCGCGTGATCATGATGTGCGAACTGCCGTCCAACGCCATCCTGGCGGAAGAATTCCTCGAGTTCTTCGACGGTTTCTCCATCGGCTCCAACGACCTGACCCAGTTGACCCTGGGCCTGGACCGCGACTCGGGGATCATTGCGCACCTGTTCGACGAGCGGAACCCGGCGGTCAAGAAGCTGCTGGCCAATGCCATCGCCGCCTGCAACAAGGCTGGCAAGTACATCGGCATCTGCGGCCAGGGCCCTTCGGACCACCCGGACCTGGCCAAGTGGCTGATGGAGCAGGGCATCGAAAGCGTTTCGTTGAACCCCGACTCCGTGCTGGAAACCTGGTTCTTCCTGGCCGAGGGGCAGGGCGCGGTCTGATTGAGTGAAGGGGCCTCACCGGTGATGTAAGCCGGGTAACCTTTGTGGGAGCGAGCTTGCTCGCGATAGCGGAGTGTCAGCCAAGATTATTTTGCTGATCCACCGCCATCGCGAGCAAGCTCGCTCCCACAGTTGTCTTTTTTTGTGCAAGAGCATTATGCAAAGCAGCAGCAACCTTTTTCCTGTCGCCCTGATCAGCGCCGAGCGACGCGGTGATCTGAGCGAAGACGTCTATCGCCTCAAGCCCGGCAACAGCCCGGACTACAGCGTCGAACTGGCCGTCACCCGCCTGGGCATGGCCGACGCCGGCCAGACCCGCGGCGTTCCCGTGATCCTGTTGCACGGCAGCTTCTCCAACCGCCGCTTCTGGTATTCCCCCAAGGGTCTCGGCCTGGGGGCGTACCTGACGCGCCTGGGTTTCGATGTCTGGATTCCGGAGATGCGCGGCCATGGGCTGTCCCAGCGCAACCAGGATTACCGCAACAACCGTGTAGCTGATTACGCCCGCTACGACCTGCCCGCCATCGGTGCTTTCGTGCGCGAGCAAAGTGGGCAAGTGCCGCACTGGATCGGCCACTCCCTGGGCGGCATCACCCTGGCGGCGGCGCTAGGCGGCCATTACCTGGGCGAGCCGGCCGTGGCGTCGGCGGCGTTTTTCGGCACCCAGGTCAGCCGCACCTACTGGCCGCTGAAGATCCCGCCGGTGGAATGGAGCGGGCGTTTCATTCTCAAGCGCTTTGCTCAACTGTCCGGCTCACGGCTCAAGCGTGGTCCGGAGGACGAGCCCATCGGCCTGGCCCTGGAAAGCATGCGCTGGTATGGCCTGTTCGGGCGCTTCGGCGATGCCGAGAAGAACTGGTGGGCCGGTTTGGCCGATGTCCAGGTGCCGGTGCTGGCAGTGAGTGCCGCAGGCGATCACCAGGACCCGACCTGGGCCTGCCGCAAGCTCTTCGAACAGATCGGCTCCGAGCACAAGCAGTTTGTCTGCCTGGGCCGGGCACAGGGGTTCAGTGAAGATTTCGGGCATGTCGAGATGCTGGTCAGCAAGGCCGCGCACACGGATGTCTGGCCGTTGGTGGCGCGCTGGCTGGAAAACCCCTGCGCACCGTTGATGGCAGAACAACCCAGTCTGGCCGAGGCGGTTTGAGGCGAAGGCCCTGACAAGAGCATTTCGCTCTGGTCGGCTTGCGGCTAAGATATGACGCTTGAAGCAGTTTCGGTCACAAACGGTTGCTCATTCAGTCTGACGTTCCAGCCTTACAGGAGTTGTTCGATGAACCATTACCTCACGCCTGACCTGTGCGATGCCTACCCGGACCTGGTTCAGGTGCTGGAGCCGATGTTCAGCAATTTCGGCGGCCGCGATTCCTTCGGCGGCGAAATCGTGACCATCAAGTGCTTCGAAGACAACTCGCTGGTCAAGGAGCAAGTCGAGCAACCGGGCGCCGGCAAGGTGCTGGTGGTGGACGGTGGCGGCTCTCTGCGTCGGGCCTTGCTGGGTGACATGCTGGCGGAAAAAGCCGCGAAGAGTGGCTGGGAAGGGCTGGTGATCTACGGGTGCATCCGCGACGTCGACGTCATCGCCCAGACCGACCTCGGCGTCCAGGCCCTGGCCAGTCATCCGATGAAAACCGACAAGCGCGGCATCGGCGACCTCAACGTAGCGGTGACCTTTGCCGGCGTGACGTTCCGTCCGGGCGAGTATGTGTACGCGGACAACAACGGCGTGATCGTCTCGCCAAGCCCGTTGAAAATGCCTGAATGAAGCGCTACAGCCATAAGGGATGAGGATGTTCGAGGAAGAAAACGCGCAATGGGGGCTGGTGCATGCCCTGGTGTTGGACGGTAAGGGCGGCGCGCGTTCCATTGCCCGGACCGACCTCGACGAATTGCAGTTGCAGGCCCACGAAAGCCTGTGGCTGCACTGGGATCGCAGTCATCCGCAAACTCACACCTGGTTGCGCAAATCCAGCGGCCTGAGCGAATTCAACTGCGACCTGCTGCTGGAAGAGAACACCCGTCCGCGCCTGCTGCCCCTGCCTAACGCCGAGCTGCTGCTGTTCCTGCGGGGGATCAACCTGAACCCGGGGGCCGAGCCGGAAGACATGGTCTCGGTGCGGATCTTCGCCGCTGCCCAGCGTGTGATCTCCCTGCGTTTGCGACCGCTGCGTGCCACCGATGAGCTGTTGGCGCAACTGGCCGAAAGCAAGGGGCCGAAGACCGCGTCGGAACTCATCCTTTATATGGCCCAGTACCTCACCAACAAGGTGCAGGACCTGGTCACCTGCCTCTCGGAAATCGTCGATGGCGAGGAAGAAAAACTCGATACCGACGAACGGTACACCCCCGAGCACGACGCCATTTTGCACATCCGTCGAAGGGCGGCCGGGTTGAAGCGGTTCCTGGCGCCGCAGCGGGACATTTTCGCCCAGATGACCCGGCTGAAACTGCCGTGGTTCGTCGAAGACGATGGCGATTACTGGAACGAATTGAACAACAGCCTGACCCGTTACCTCGAGGAGCTGGAATTGACTCGCGAGCGCGTGGGGCTTGTGCTGGAGGCCGAAGACCGGCGCCTGTCGGTGCGCATGAACCGCACCATGTACCGCTTCGGCATCATCACCGGGATTTTCCTGCCGATGAGTTTCCTGACCGGCCTGTTGGGCATCAATGTGGGCGGTATCCCGTTCTCGGCGAGCCCCTACGGTTTCCTGGTCGCGTGCTTGCTGATGGTCTGTGTGGCGCTGGGACAGTGGTGGCTGTTCCGGCGTCTGCGCTGGGTGTGATGAGGCTTCATGTGACCCGACGAAATCTGATCGCGTCTTCCACAGACATCACGAGAGGTGCGTATGCACGATCCGTTTGAACAGTCTTTGCGCGACATGCTCAAGGCTTCGCCGTCCAGCCGGGACGACGACGCATGCCTGGGACGTGTACTGAAAACCGCCAACCGCCAGGTCGGCGCCAGTGATCTGTTCAGCCTGCTGGGCCGTTGGCTGCCCGCGCTGATGATCGCCTTGAACAACGGGTCGGCCCATGTCGCGCCGGTTTCCCGCCGTAAACCTGTTACTCGCACCGCTGATAAGGCTGATTGAATATGGAACTTGATCTCTGGACCCAGAGCCTCGTCACGGCAATGACCGCGTTGTGGACCAAGGTGGCCAACTTCATCCCGAACCTCTTCGGCGCCCTGGTGGTGCTGTTGCTCGGTTTCGTCGTGGCCAAATTGCTGGACACGCTGCTCTCCAAACTGCTCGCCAAACTGGGCCTCGATCGCCTGATGGGCGGCACCGGCCTGACCAAGTTGCTGTCGCGAGGCGGCATCCAGGTGCCCATTTCGACCCTGGTCGGCAAGATCGTCTATTGGTTCGTATTGCTCATTTTCCTGGTTTCGGCGGCTGAATCCCTTGGACTTGAGCGAGTTTCAGCTACGCTGGACATGCTTGCGCTGTATTTGCCGAAAGTATTCGGCGCCGCGCTGGTGCTGCTGGTGGGTGTCCTGTTGGCCCAACTGGCCAACGGGCTGGTGCGTGGCGCCGCCGAAGGCGTGGGGCTGGACTACGCCGCCGGCGTTGGGCGAATCGCCCAGGGCCTGGTGATCATCATCAGTATCTCGGTTGCGATCAGCCAGTTGGAGGTCAAGACAGACCTGCTCAACCACGTGATCGTGATCGTTTTGATTACCGTTGGTCTGGCCGTTGCGCTGGCCATGGGGTTGGGAAGCCGGGAAATCGCCGGCCAGATTCTCGCGGGAATCTATGTGCGTGAATTGTATGAGGTTGGGCAACAGGTGCGTGTTGGCGAGGTCGAAGGTCAGATCGAAGAGATCGGCACGGTGAAAACCACATTGCTGACCGACGAGGGCGAACTGGTGTCGCTCTCCAATCGGATCCTGCTGGAACAGCATGTGAGTAGCCGCTAACCCGGCAAACCCTGCTAATGTATGCCGCCGCAAAATGCCTGCTATTCCAGGCTGCGGCGCACATTGACCTAGACTGTCGGCCCGACCTGTTTTGAACAAACCCCAATCGCTGTCCACGCGCTACGACCCCCGTGATCTCTCCGATGAGGAGTTGGTTGCCCGCGCGCATACGGAGCTGTTCCACGTAACGCGCGCCTATGAAGAGTTGATGCGCCGCTACCAAAGGACATTATTTAACGTTTGTGCACGGTACCTGGGGAACGATCGCGATGCTGACGATGTCTGTCAGGAGGTGATGTTGAAGGTGCTGTATGGGTTGAAGAACTTCGAGGGGAAATCGAAGTTCAAGACCTGGCTCTACAGCATCACCTACAACGAATGCATCACGCAGTACCGTAAGGAACGGCGAAAGCGTCGCTTGATGGACGCTCTGAGCCTGGACCCTCTTGAAGAAGCGTCTGAGGAAAAGGCGCCCAAACCCGAGGAGAAGGGTGGACTCGATCGCTGGTTGGTCCATGTAAACCCGATTGATCGGGAAATTCTGGTGCTACGATTTGTCGCAGAGCTGGAGTTCCAGGAGATCGCAGACATAATGCACATGGGTTTGAGCGCGACAAAAATGCGTTACAAGCGCGCTCTTGACAAATTGCGTGAGAAATTTGCAGGCATTGCTGAAACTTAGTTCGGCGCAAATATCTCTTACGTGTAGGCAAGTTCTGATAGACTTGCCGCCGAGTTGTCCCCCGGTTTGCGGGACTGCTTCACAATCACCAGATGGGGATTTAACGGATGAAACTGAAAAACACCTTGGGCTTTGCCATTGGTTCTTTGATTGCTGCCACTTCGTTCGGCGCTCTGGCACAAGGCCAAGGCGCAGTTGAAATCGAAGGCTTCGCCAAGAAAGAACAATTCGACAGCGCTCGTAACTTCAAGAACAACGGCAACCTGTTCGGCGGTTCGATCGGTTACTTCCTGACCGACGACGTTGAACTGCGTCTGGCCTACGACGAAGTGCACAACGCACGTACCGACGACGGCACCAACGTCAAGGGCGCCAACACTGCCCTGGACGCTCTGTACCACTTCAACAACCCAGGCGACATGCTGCGTCCTTACGTCTCGGCCGGTTTCTCCGACCAGAGCATCGACCAGAATGGCAGCAACGGTCGTAACCGTTCTACCTTCGCCAACGTTGGTGGCGGCGCCAAGCTGTACTTCACCGAGAACTTCTACGCCCGTGCTGGCGTTGAAGCTCAATACAACATCGACCAAGGCGACACCGAGTGGGCGCCAAGCGTTGGTATCGGTGTGAACTTCGGTGGCGGCTCCAAGCCTGCTGCTGCTCCAGTTCCAGCTCCGGCTGAAGTCTGCTCCGACAGCGACAACGACGGCGTGTGCGACAACGTCGACAAGTGCCCAGACACCCCTGCCAACGTCACTGTTGACGCTGACGGCTGCCCAGCCGTTGCTGAAGTTGTACGCGTTGAGCTGGACGTCAAGTTCGACTTCGACAAGTCGGTCGTCAAGCCTAACAGCTACGGCGACATCAAGAACCTGGCTGACTTCATGAAGCAGTACCCATCCACCACCACTACTGTTGAAGGTCACACTGACTCCGTCGGTCCTGACGCTTACAACCAGAAACTGTCTGAGCGTCGTGCAAACGCCGTCAAGCAAGTTCTGACCAACCAGTACGGTGTTGAATCGTCCCGCGTTCAGTCCGTTGGCTACGGCGAATCCCGCCCAGTTGCTGACAACGCCACTGAAGCTGGTCGTGCTGTTAACCGTCGCGTAGAAGCGCAGGTTGAAGCCCAAGCTAAGTAATTAGCCCACAGCTTTGGAAGAGCCCGGCTTAGGCCGGGCTTTTCTTTGCCTGGGATTTATGAAAATGAGGGGGGCGTTGCCGCAAAACAGTTGGTTAAACACAAAACCTGTGGGAGCGAGCTTGCTCGCGATAGCGGTGTGTCAGCCAGTATTGATGCTGCTGACCCGATGCTATCGCGAGCAAGCTCGCTCCCACATTAGGCTAGGTGTTGTTTGTTACAGCGCCGAAGCCTGAACCCACGCAGGCTGTGATGCGGTGAGTTCGGCAGCACCGGCCACCGCACCGATCACCAGGATCGCCGGGCTCTTGAGCTGGAAGGCGCTGGCATCGGCTTCCATCGACGCCAGGTCGCTGCGGCAATCACGCTGGTGGGGCAGGGAGGCGTTTTCGATCATGGCCACGGGCGTGTTTGCCGCCAGGCCACCGGCCAGCAACTGCTCGCGGATCTCGCTCAGCTTCGCCACGCCCATGTACACCACCAGGGTCGTACCGCTTTGCGCCAGCGCCTGCCAGTTCAGGCTACTGCCATCCTGGGTGTGGGCGGTCACCAGGGTCACGCCCCGGGCGACGCCGCGCAGGGTCAGCGGGATGTCACAGCGGGTGGCCCCGGCCAGGCCCGCCGTGATGCCATTGACCAACTCCACTTCGACACCTTGCGCCTGCAGCCACTGTGCTTCTTCACCGCCACGGCCAAAGATGCACGGATCGCCGCCCTTGAGGCGCACCACGCATTTGCCCTGGCGGGCATAGCGCAGCATCAGTCGATGGATGAACGCCTGAGGGGTGGAGCGGCAGCCACCGCGTTTGCCCACGGCGATGACGCGGGCACCGGGACAATGTTCCAGCACCGCCTCGTTGACCAGATCATCGATCAACACCACGTCGGCCTCGCGCAGCGCGCGCACGGCCTTGAGGGTCAGCAACTCAGGGTCGCCAGGACCTGCACCCACCAGCCAGACTTTTGCGTTCATAGTGTTTTCCTCACGAGAGAGCGGCCATCGGTTGCGCTGAGGCAACCAGCAGGCGCTTGATTTCCGGTACGCAGGAACCGCATTGCGTGCCACAGCCCAATTCCTTTTTCAGCCCCTGCAAGTCCAGGCCGCGTTCGATGCCGGCGCAGATCGCGCGCTGGCTGACGTTCAAGCAGTTGCACAGTGTCTTGCCGCCGCTACCGCCACCCACCGCCGCGCCGACATTGCCTGGCGGAGCGCTCAATGGCGCCAGCAGCCAGCGGCGCAGTTGTTCATCACTGCGACCTTCCTGCCACAGATTCTGCAACCAGTGCCGGGCGAGGGTTTCGCCGGCCAGGCGGATGGCGGTGATGCGACCGTTCTCGATCCGCACCCGTTTGCCGATGGCACGACGCGGATCGTCGTAGGCCAGCACCGGGCCGTCGATCAGCCCCAGTTGCTCGTCGATGGCCTGCAGCAGTTCGGGATCGGGCGCTGCGGCGCTGGCCGCGCGAATCACCAGCGCCGGGCGTTCACGGCCGGTTAGACTGAGGCTGACGTAGGCAAACGCCTCACAGAGCGGTCGAAGCGTCTCCAGATGCTGTTGAACATCGCCCTCGATCAATGTGAACAACTGCCAAGGCAGGTTCACCGGTTCCAGGCGTACGCCGCTGTGCTTGAGTTCCGGCTGTTTCGACAATGGGTCGAAGGCCGGTTGGGTCAGGCGGTTGACCCCACCCTTGAGGAACCGGTCACCCCAGTGCATGGGCAGGAACGCCTGGCCGGGACGCACGCTTTCGTCGCTGTCCACGGCCACGACCACCGCGCCGCGCCGGCTTTTCAGGCTGACCAGGTCGCCGGCCTGCAAGCGATGGCGCTGCAGTTCGTCAGGATGCAGGCTGAGGACGGCTTCATTCACATGACCGAACAATTGTGCGGCGGTGCCGGTGCGGCTCATGCCGTGCCATTGATCGCGCAGCCGCCCGGTGTTCAGGGTCAAGGGGTAGCGTGCGTCGCGCAGCTCCCTGGCGGCACGATACGGTTCGGCGACAAATCGCGCGCGCCCGCTGTCGGTGGGAAAGATCCCGTCTTCGTACAGGCGCGCGGTGCCGGTCGTGGCGCCTTCCGGGAAGGGCCATTGCTGGGGGCCGAGTTCATCGATCAGGGCATGGCTGATGCCGGACAGATCGAGGTCGCGCCCGCGGGTCAGGTGTTTGTATTCGTCGAACACCTGGGCCGGGCTGGCAAAGTCGAACAGGCTGGGCTGGCCCGGCCGCAGGCGTTGTTCCAGGCGCTGGGCGAAGTCCACGGTAATCGCCCAGTCCGGGCGTGCTTCACCGGGTGCGTTGACCGCCCGGCGAACGTGGGAAATACGCCGTTCGGAGTTGGTCACCGAACCCTCTTTCTCGCCCCAGCTGGCCGCGGGCAGCAGCAGGTCGGCGAAGGCGGCGGTCTCGGTGGTGCGGAACGCTTCCTGCAACACCACGAACGGACAGGCTTGCAGCGCGTCCCGTACCGCCGTCTGGTCCGGCATCGATTGGGCCGGGTTGGTGCAGGCGATCCACAAGGCCTTGATCTTGCCGCTGCGCACTTCGTCGAACAACTCGATGGCGCTCAGGCCCGGGTTGGCCGGCAATTGCTCGACGCCCCAGTAGTGGGCGACCTCATCGCGGTGTTCCGGGTTGTTGGCTTCCCGATGACCGGGCAACAGGTTCGACAGGCTGCCGGTTTCCCGTCCGCCCATGGCGTTGGGCTGGCCGGTCAGCGAGAACGGCCCCGCGCCCGGACGGCCGATTTGCCCGGTGGCCAAGTGCAGATTGATCAACGCGCTGTTCTTCGCACTGCCGGCGGTGGACTGGTTCAAGCCCATGCACCACAGCGACAGGAAACTCGGCGCGGTGCCAACCCATTCGGCGCACTGGTGCAGTTGTTCGACACTGATGCCGCACACCTGGGCGACCATGGCCGGGGTGTAGTCGCGCACCAGGTTCTTCAATTCAGCCAGGCCTTCGGTGTGGGCCTTGATGAAATCGCGGTCGACCCAGTCTTCCCACAGCAACAGGTGCAAAATCCCGTGGAACAAGGCGACGTCGGTTCCCGGCAGGATCGCCAGGTGCAGGTCAGCCAGGTCGCAGGTGTCGGTGCGCCGAGGGTCGATGACGATGATTTTCATCTGCGGACGGCGGGACTTGGCTTCTTCGAGGCGACGAAACAGGATCGGATGCGCGTAGGCCATGTTGCTGCCGACGATCATCACGCAATCGCTCAGTGCCAGGTCTTCATAGTTGCAGGGCGGGGCGTCGGCACCGAGGCTGCGCTTGTAGCCGACCACGGCCGAAGACATGCACAGGCGCGAATTGCTGTCGATGTTGTTGGTGCCGACCAAGGCCCGGGCGAGTTTGTTGAACGCGTAGTAGTCCTCGGTCAGCAACTGGCCGGAAATGTAGAACGCCACGCTGTCGGGGCCGTGCTCGGCAATAGTGGCCGCGAAGACGCTGGCGGCATGCTCCAGGGCGCTGTCCCAGTCGGTACGGGCGCGGGCCAGGCCCTTGCCCAGGCGCAGTTCGGGGTACAGGGCGCGGGCGGCGAGGTCGCCGGTCAGGTGCAGGGTCGAGCCCTTGCTGCACAGTTTGCCAAAATTGGCCGGGTGGGTGGGGTCGCCACTGACGCCGAGAATGCGCTCGTCGTCATGGTCGATCAGCACGCCGCAACCGACCCCGCAGTAACAGCAGGTCGAGGCAGTGGTTTGGTGGCTCATCAGCTTGCGTCCCGTAGCGCCAGCAGGACCCGGCCGTTTTCGACACGGGCCGAATGATGATGGGCGCAGCCCACATCCGGCGCCTGGGCCTCACCGCTTTGCAGGTCGATCTGCCAGTTGTGCAATGGGCAGGCCACGCGTTTGCCGTAGATCAGTCCCTGGGACAACGGCCCCCCTTTGTGCGGGCAACGGTCGTCGAGTGCGAAGACTTCATCGTCGCTGGTACGAAAAATCGCGATATCGCCTTTCGGGCCCTGGATGATGCGTGAGCCCAGGGCGTTGATCTCTTCCAATGCGCAGATATCCAGCCAGTTCATGCCGGCACCTCCAGGTTCTTCACGGGGATGACTTCGAACTCTTTTTTCAGCTGGGGTTGTTCCAGGCGCTGTTTCCATGGGTCCTGTTCCAGGGCCAGGGAAAATTTCAGGCGTTCATGCAGCGCTTTGCGGCGGGCCGGGTCTTCCAGCACGGCTTTCTTGATGTGCTCCATGCCGACCCGCTGCATGTAGTGCACGGTGCGCTCGAGGTAGAAGGCTTCTTCGCGGTACAGCTGCAGGAATGCGCCGTTGTATTCGCGGACTTCTTCGGCGGTCTTGAGCTTGACGAAGAACTCGGCGACTTCGGTCTTGATCCCGCCGTTGCCACCGATGTACATCTCCCAGCCGGAGTCGACGCCGATGATGCCGACGTCCTTGATGCCCGCCTCCGAACAATTGCGTGGGCAGCCCGAGACCGCCAGCTTCACCTTGTGTGGCGACCACATGTTGAACAGGTCGTGCTCCAGTTCAATGCCCAGCTGGGTGGAGTTCTGCGTGCCAAAGCGGCAGAACTCGCTGCCCACGCAGGTCTTCACGGTGCGGATGGACTTGCCGTAGGCGTGGCCGGACGGCATGTCGAGGTCTTTCCAGACGCCCGGCAGGTCGTGCTTCTTGATGCCCAGCAAGTCGATGCGTTGCCCGCCGGTGACCTTGACCATGGGCACGCTGTATTTATCGGCGACGTCGGCGATGCGGCGCAACTCCGCCGGCGTGGTCACGCCGCCCCACATCCGCGGCACGACCGAGTAGGTGCCGTCTTTCTGGATGTTGGCGTGGGCGCGTTCGTTGATCAGGCGCGACTGTGGGTCGTCCTGGGCTTCGCCGGGCCAGGTGGAGATCAGGTAGTAGTTCAGGGCCGGGCGGCAGGTGGCGCAGCCGTTGGGGGTGCGCCAGTTCAGGTAGCTCATGGTGCCGGCGATGGTCAGCAGGTGTTCGTCGCGGATCGCCTGGCGGATCTGGCCGTGGTTGAGGTCGCTGCAGCCGCAGATGGCTTTCTCGCTTTTCGGCTTGACGTCCGCCGCACCGCCCACGGTGTTGATCAGGATCTGCTCCACCAGGCCGGCGCAGGAGCCGCAGGAACTGGCGGCCTTGGTGTGTTTTTTCACGTCATCGACGCTGAACAGCCCGTGTTCCTGGATCGCCTTGACGATGGTGCCCTTGCACACACCGTTACAGCCGCAGACTTCGGCGCTGTCGGCCATGCTCATGGCTTTGTCCTGGCCCTGGTGGCCGACATCGCCCAAGGCGTTTTCACCGAACATGAGGTGATCGCGGATTTCGCTGATCCCGGCGTTTTCACGGATCTGGCGGAAATACCAGCCGCCGTCCGCCGTATCGCCGTACAGGCAGGCGCCGACCAGCACGTCGTCCTTGATCACCAGCTTCTTGTAGACGCCGCCAATCGGGTCGGAGAGGGTGATGGTCTCGGTGCCTTCGCCGCCCATGAAGTCACCGGCGGAAAACAGGTCGATGCCGGTGACCTTGAGCTTGGTCGAGGTCACCGAACCCTTGTAGGTGGCGAAGCCCAGTTGCGCAAGGTGGTTGGCGCAGACCTTGGCCTGTTCGAACAGCGGGGCCACCAGGCCATAGGCCGTGCCGCGATGGTTGGCGCATTCGCCGATGGCATAGATGCGCGGGTCGTAGGTCTGCATCGTGTCGTTGACCAGGATTCCGCGGCTGCACGGAATGCCGGACTTTTCCGCCAGCTCGGTGTTGGGGCGGATGCCGGCAGCCATCACCACCAGGTCGGCGGGGATGATGTCGCCGTTCTTGAACTGGACCGAGCCGACCCGGCCGTTGCCGGCGTCGTGCAGGGCCTGGGTCTGCTCGTTGAGGCGAAAGGTCAGGCCACGCTCTTGCAGCGCGCTTTGCAGCAATTGGCCGCTGGTCTTGTCCAGTTGCCGCTCCAGCAGCCAGTCACCGAGGTGCACCACGGTCACGTCCATGCCCCGCAGCTTCAAGCCGTTGGCGGCTTCGAGGCCCAGCAGGCCGCCGCCGATCACCACGGCGTGCTTGTGGGTCTTGGCGGTGTCGATCATGGCCTGGGTGTCGGCGATGTCGCGGTAGCCGATGACGCCTTCGAGCGTGTGGCCAGGGATCGGCAGGATGAACGGCGTGGAACCGGTGGCGATCAGCAGGCGATCGTACTCGGCCTCGGTGCCGTCCTGGGCGATGACCCGGCGCTTGACCCGATCGATCTGCACCACCTTGCGGTTGAGCAGCAGGTTGATGTGATTGTCCTGGTACCAGCTCAGGTCGTTGAGCACGATCTCTTCGAACGTCTGCTCGCCGGCCAGCACCGGCGACAGCAGGATACGGTTGTAGTTGGTGTGGGGCTCGGCGCCGAACACCGTGATGTCGTACAGCTCGTTGCTCAGTTTGAGCAATTCTTCAAGGGTCCGAACCCCGGCCATACCGTTGCCGATCATCACCAGTTTGAGTTTTTTCATCAGGGTTCTCCGCGAGCTCATGCCCGTTTCATCACGGCGATCGGGCTGACTCGGCCATTTTTTCGAAAACAAAAAAGGCGTCCCGCTAGCAAGCTAGCGAGGACGCCTTTGTCCTGGTCCCGTTCTCTCGGGAGGCACCGCCCTCATCGTTGGAGGCGTTGCCTTATGTCTGTTGCCAGGGGTTATGCAGTGGTTGTGCCAAGTGGGCCGAGGGTGTGGATTTATTGGGCGGGCCGCTGGTCGGGCGCGCAATGGCGGGATTTATTGCACCGAATCAAAGCGTATTGCCCGGTAATGGAGCGTTGAGGCTGGCGCATCGCGGCGCAAGCTTTGCTCCTGCATCGGATCCATTGTGGGAGCGGGCTTGCCCGCGAAAGCGGTGCGTCAGTCAACATCCATGCTGAAGGTGCTGACGCCTTCGCGGGCAAGCCCGCTCCCACAGGATCTCAGCTGTGAAATACCAGGAACAGCAGCACGATGTTCACCACCAGAGACAGCAGCGCCAACGTGCGCCAGACCTTCAGCGGCTCGCGTTCCAACAGTGGCCGGGGCCTTACGCTCAAGCTGCGACGTTCGCCCTGTTCCAGCAACAGCAGCCATTCCTCGGCGGTTTCGAAACGCTCGTCCGGGTCTGCCGCCACGGCGCGCTCCAGACTTTGCCCGAGCCATTCCGCCAGGTCCGGTCGATAACGGTGGGCACTGACCGGCACGCCAAAGCGCGGCCGCTGGAACGCCTCGATCTCGCCATAGGGGTAGTGGCCGGTCAGCAGGAAGTACAGGGTCACGCCCACGGCGTACAGGTCTTGCCGAGCGGTCGGCGCGTGGCCGGCGAAGGCTTCCGGGGCGATGTAGCTGGGCGTTCCGGGCAAGACGTTGGCCTGGTCTTCGGACAGCCCCGGGCAGTAGGCCAGCCCGAAATCCAGCAGGCGCAATTCGCCATCGTCCCCCAGGTGCAGGTTTTCCGGCTTGATGTCGCGGTGGTAGATCTGCCGTCGATGCAGCAGCCCCACCGCGCGCACCAGCCGTTGCGCCAGGTCCAGCCATTGTGCCAGTGGCAACGGGCCACCCTGGTCGAACAGTTCGGCCAGGGTCGCGCCGGGGTATTCGCGCATCACGTAATACAGGTGCTGGCGCTGGGGCACGCCATGGACTTCCGGAAATTGTCGACCGGCGACCCGCCTGAGAAACCATTCTTCGGAGAGCAGCGCTTGCCCGGCCCGACTGTCGTCCCGGAGCTGGCCGGGCAGGGTTTTCAACAGCCATGGCTGGCCCTGGCCGTCGTGCACCCGGTAGAGCAGTGATTGCTGGCTTTGACCGAGCAAAGCTTCGACCTGCCACCCCTCGAAGGCCTGGCCTGCTTTCAGCGCTGGGGGCAGGGGCCATTGCTGCAACTGGATCAGCGCGTCGCCGATGCTCGCTTCGCCCAAGGCGTCGACGCGCACCAGCAAGGCGCTGGCGTTGTCCTGGCTGCCGGCCAGGTGCGCGGCGTTGACCAGGGTCTGCGCTGCGCGATCGAGGTCCGGTTGGTCGCGCAGGACGCCGGCGATGGCCGTGTCCCCCAGGGCGGCCCAGACGCCGTCGCTGAGCAGGACGAAAGTTTCGTCGGGGCGCAGTTCGCCATCGAGGAAATCCAGCACCAGGTGTTGATCCAGCCCCAACGCTCGCTTGAGCACATGTTGCATGCCCTGTTGGTCCCAGACGTGGTCTTCGCTGATGCGATGCAGATGATCGGCGTGCCAGCGGTAGACCCGGCAATCGCCGACATGGGCGAGGGTGAAGCGACGGCCCCGCAGGACCAGCGCGCTGACGGTGGTGAGCAGCGGTTGCCCGCCACCGTTGGCTTGCAGCCAGCGATTCTGCGCCAGCAGCAGGCGATCCAGTGCCTGGGCCACGCCCCAGGTTTGTGGCGTGGCGTAATAGTCCAGAGCCAGCGCCTGCAAGGTCGACCGGGCCGCCAGCCCGCCGTCGGCGCATTGGCTCACGCCGTCGGCGATGGCGAACAGGTAGCCCTTGCTGGCGGCCAGGGCCGGGGCCGGGGTGACCAGGCGCAGGGCGTCCTGGTTTTCGTCCCGTGGGCCGATGGCGCTGGCTTCGGCAAAACTCAGTTGCAGGCTCATGGAGTTGGCTTACACCCGGGCGGCGGTGACGGCGGCCGAACCCCAGGTGGTTCTCCAGCGACGCTTGACGCCGTACAGGCCGAACCAGGCCAGGACGCCGAGGCTGGCGAACAACCACAGCGCCATCTGGTAGCTGCCGGTGCTCTGCTTGATCGCACCCATGCCCGCCGCCAGGGCGAAACCGCCGATGCCGCCGGCCATGCCGATCAGCCCGGTCATCACGCCGATCTCGCGACGGAAGCGTTGCGGCACCAGTTGGAACACCGCGCCGTTGCCTGCGCCCAGGCCGAGCATGGTGCAGACGAACAGGGCCAGGGCGGCGTAGGAGTTCGGCAGGTTGAAGCCCACCGCGGCAATGCAGATGGCCGCGACGGTGTACATGCCCAGCAAGGTGCGGATGCCGCCGAAACGGTCGGCCAGGGCGCCGCCCAAGGGCCGCATCAGGCTGCCGCCAAAGACGCAGGCGGCGGTGTAGTAGCCGGCCGTTACCGGGCTCAGGCCATACTGGTCGTTGAAGTAGCCGGGCAGGGCGCTGGCCAGGCCGATGAAGCCGCCGAAGGTCACGCTGTAGAAGAACATGAACCACCAGCTGTCACGGTCGCCCAGGGCCTTGAGGTAATCGGCCATGGATTTGGCTTTGGGGCGCTCGGGAGCGTTCTTGGCCAGCCAGGCGAAGAGGACCAGGGTCAGCGCCAGGGGGATGAGGGCGAAACCGAACACGTTGGTCCAACCGAACGTCACGGCCATGATCGGCGCGATCAACGCGGCGAGCACGGTGCCCGAGTTACCGGCACCGGCGATGCCCATCGCCTTGCCTTGGTGCTGGGGCGGATACCACTGCGAGGCCAACGGCAGGGCCACGGCGAACGAAGCCCCGGCCACCCCCAGGAACAGGCCCAGCAGCAGGGCTTGTTCATAGCTGTGGATGCCCAGCTTCCAGGCGCAGAACAATGCGCTGATTACGATCACCTGACCCACCATGCCGGCAGTCTTTGGCGAAATCCGATCGGCCAGAAGGCCCATGAACAGGCGCAGCACCGCGCCGGCCAGGATCGGCGTGGCGACCATCAGGCCGCGTTGCTGGGTGGTCAGGTGCAGGTCGGTCGAGATCTGCACCGCCAATGGGCCGAGCAGGTACCAGACCATGAAACTCAGGTCGAAATACAGGAAGGCCGCGAACAGGGTCGGGGTGTGGCCGGATTTCCAGAAGCTTGAATTCATCGCGCACCTCAGCGGTTAAAGTCTCGAAAATGAGTCAGTGCTTCGAGGTGGTGCGCCACAACGGCGACCCCCACCGACCCCGGACGTTGGGGCCAAAGCAAAAAAACGCCGCAACCCGAGTCGCCAAGCCAGGCGAAAAGGGTGTGCGACGTCTTTGTCGTAGGTGGGGCAACCGCCGTTGGTTACCTGTGAGGTTGCTTAAGCGAGATCTGTGCCAACCTGTGAGGGCTATCGCGAGCAAGCTCGCTCCCACGGTAACTTGGGGGGCTCAGAAAGGCAGTGCTCACCCTAAAGCCCGCTCCCACAGGTGACTTGGGGTGTTCACAAAGGCAGTGTTAACCCTAGAGCCCATGTGGGAGCGAGCTTGCTCGCGAAGGCGTCGGGCCAGGCGCCGCGGGGCGTTCAGCCGAGCAGTTCGTTCATGGCAATGATCTGCTCGGCCACCTGGATCAGCTTCTGCTGGCGGCTCATGGCCTGGCGGCGCATCAGGGTGTAGGCCTGTTCTTCGTTGCAATCCTTCATCTTCATCAGCATGCCCTTGGCCAGTTCGATGCGCTTGCGTTCGGCCAGTTGCTGGTCGCGGGCCAGCAGTTGGGCGCGCAGGGCCTGGTCGCTTTCGAAGCGGGCCATGGCCACGTCGAGGATCGGTTGCAGGCGTGCGGCGTGGATGCCTTCGACGATGTAGGCGCTGACCCCCGACTTGATGGCCTGGCGCATCACATCCGGGTCGTGCTCGTCGGTGAACATGACGATCGGTCGTGGCTGGTCGCGACTGACCAGCACCACTTGCTCCATCACATCGCGTCCGGGTGACTCGGTATCGATCAGAATCACGTCCGGACGCACCGTTTCGACGCGTGCGGGCAAATCGATGGTCAGGCCGGATTCGTCGATCACCTCGAACCCGGCTTCAATCAGGGCCGCTTTCAGGCGCCCGACTTTTTTCGCGGTGTCATTGATCAGCAGGATACGCAGCATGTGGAAGGCTCCTGTCAGCGACTGGCGAAAAGGGCGGCGGCATCGCTCAAGGCGTGCAGCTTGAAGCTTTTGGCATACCCGGCCGGGTCCGTGCCGTCCCAGGTGGTGCCGTCGATCAACAGGCTGCTGCGCATGTCCGGCAGCGGGGCGGGGATGTCCAGCGCCGCGCAGGCTTCACGGTACAGCGCGAGTTGCTGGACTTGCCGCGCCACGTCCAGGTAGTCCGGGTCCTCGCGCAGCAGGCCCCAGCGGCGGAACTGGGTCATGAACCACATGCCGTCGGACAGGTACGGCAGGTTCACCTCGCCGCCCGCATGGAAGCGCATGGCGTGAGGGTCCTGCCAACTGTTGCCCAGGCCGTCGGCATAGATTCCCAGCAAGCGCGGTTCGATGCAGTCCAGCGGGGCGTCGAGGTATTGCGGCGCACTCAACAGTTGTGCGGTGCTGCGGCGGTTCTCGCTGCTCTGCTCGATGAAGCGGCTGGCCTCGAGGATCGCCATCACCAGGGCCCGGGCGGTGTTGGGGTACTGCTCGACGAACGCGCGGGTGCAGCCTAGGACTTTTTCCGGGTGGTCGGGCCAGATGGTCTGGGTGGTTGCCAGGGTGAACCCCAGGTTCTGCTTCACCGCGCTGGCGCACCAGGGCTCGCCGACGCAGAAGCCGTCGATCCGCCCGGCCTGCAAGTGGGCGATCATCTGGGGCGGCGGCACCACCACGCTGTCGACGTCGGTCAAGGGGTGGATGCCCTGGGCCGCCAGCCAGTAATAGAGCCACATGGCATGGGTGCCGGTGGGAAACGTCTGGGCGAAGGTCAGTTTCGGGCGAGATTGGTGCACATGCCGTTCCAGTGCCTCAGGACTGGTCACGCCCTGGGCCTGCAAGCCGTGGGACAGGTTGATGCTCTGGCCGTTCTGGTTCAGCCCCATCAGCACGGCCATGTCGGTGGGCGCCACGCCGCCGATGCCCAAGTGCACCGCGTAGACCAGGCCGTACAAGCTGTGGGCGGCGTCGATTTCACCACTGACCAGCTTGTCCCGCAGGTTGGCCCAGGATGCCTGGCGCTTGAGGTTCAGGGTCAGGCCGTAGGGCTGGGCGAACCCCTGGGTGGCGGCCACCACCAGGGGGGCGCAGTCGCTCAGGGCCATGAAGCCAAGATTGACCGCGCTCTTTTCCGGGGCATCGCTGCCATTGACCCAGGCCAGGGGGTTGGCTGGAACTTCATTCATCGCGCATCACCTTCCACATGAAAGCGCCGCCATCCGGCTGGATGACGGCGCCCTTGTCCTCAAAACCGTGTGGCACTCATCCCGGCAACGGCATGGGCACCGATGAACGAAAAGGGTGCAAGGCATATGCCAGCCCGGTGCTCATCATCTTTGCATCAAGATTTCAGGCGCCGCGCCTTTCATCCTGTCGCTCCTTCCATTCGCCACGTTGCAGAGGAGACACCGGTGCAGGACACATCATCTCGCTCCACGGTATTGACTGACCCGCGCGAGCGGGTGGTGCACCTGCGGGTCGTCCAGGGCGCGGTGGCGCTGGACAGCGCAGGGGGCGGGCAGCGGCAGGCCCTGCCGAGCGGTTGGCAAGGGCTGGTGGTGCTGCGCGACCCGTTGCGGTTTTCCGGTGACCAATTGCACGTGCTGCCGGTCTGCCCGGCGCCGCTGGTGAAGTTGCAGGCGTTCTTCGACATGAGCGATGCCTTCGCCGCGAAAAGAACCGAGGTCGCGCCATGGGCCTTGTTGCCGGTGGCGGATGACGTCGTGCGGACTCCGGCGCGGCTCGAGCGCTGGTTCATTGAACAGGCGCTGGGTGGCACCCCGGGTTATCACGCCGTTGCACCGTTGTTGCGCCAGCATGAAAGCTACGGCCTGGTGCGTTTTTTGTTGGAGCAAGGCACCCGCAGCGAAAAGCTCAACACCCTCGCGCAGCGCTACGGGGTGTCGGTCTCGCACTTTCGCCGGCTCTGCCGGCAGGCCCTGGGCAGCGCGGCCAAACCGGCCTTGCGCGGGTGGCGCACGGCCCAGGCGTTGTTGGACATGAGCCTGGGCAACGGTTCGCTGACCGACGTCGCGCTGGCGTTCGGCTTTGCCTCTTCCTCGCATTTCTCCAAAGAAGTGCGCGAGCTGGTGGGGTTCGCCCCCAGCAGCCTGGCCGACATCACCTACCTGCCGGGCAAGTGAACCGATGAGCCGTCGCGCGTTGTCCCTGTCCTTGCTCCTGCTGCTCGCACCCCTCGCGGCGTGGGCCGACGTCTACAGCTTCGAAGCTCGCGAGCAGAGTGCGCGAACGTTTTTCAGCGAGCTGTCAGGCGTGCTCGGCAAGCCTGTCATCGTCAGCAAGGTGGCGGCGGCCAAGCGGGTGGGCGGCACCTTCGACTTGCGTACGCCACAGCAGACGTTCGAGCGCATCAGCGCGCAAATGGGCCTGATCTGGTACAGCGACGGTCAGGCGATCTACCTGTACGACGGCTCGGAAATCAAAAGCTCGATGGCCTCGTTGCAGACGCTGACGGTGGCCAAGCTGCTGGCGTTTCTCAAGCAATCCGGGCTGCACGACCCACGCTACCCGTTGCGCAACGACGGCCTGCGCACCTTTCACGTGTCCGGGCCGCCGATCTACGTCGACCTGGTGCTACAGGCCGCGCAGTTGATGGACAACCAGCGTTCGGAGCTGTTGTTGGGCAAGCAGCAGATCGGCGTGATCCAGGTGCGCAATACCTTCGTCAGCGATCGCCAGTACGAATTGCGCGATGACAAGGTGACGCTGCCGGGGTTGGCCAGCGTGATCGAGGCGTTGTTGCGCGGTGAGCCGCAGCCGGTCGAGCCCGCGGTGGCCCAGGCGCCCGGGCCACGGTCGCGGGCGATGATGCCGGTGTTTCCCCTCGAAGGCCTGGCGAACACGGCCTCGGAACACGACCCCACCGCGCCGCGCATCCTCGCGCGGGAAGTGGCCGCCGGCAACATTCGCGTGGTGGCCTACCCGGACACCAACAGCCTGCTGGTCAAGGGGCTGCCGGAACAGGTGCGCTTTATCGAGAACCTGGTGAACGCGCTGGACACACCCAAGCGCCACGTCGAGCTGTCGTTGTGGATCATCGACCTGCACAAGGATGAACTCAACCAACTGGGCATCAACTGGCAAGGCGCGGTGACATCCGGTGGTACGTTCAGTGCCTCGCTCAACGCCGGTTCGGCGACCACCCTCGACGGTGCGTCGTTCGTCACCCGCGTACTGGCCCTGGAGCGCACCCAGCGGGCCAACGTCGTGTCGCGCCCGGTGATCCTGACCCAGGAAAACGTCCCGGCGATCTTCGACAACAACCGTACCTTCTATGCGCCGCTGGTGGGGGAGCGCAGCGTCGACCTGCAACACGTGACCTACGGCACCCTGGTCAGCGTACTGCCGCGCTTCGCCCAGGCCGACGAGATCGAGATGTCGCTCAACATCGAGGACGGCAACGAGGTCGAGCGCCCGGCCCAGGACGAGCGCCAGGGCGCGTTGCCGACGGTGGGCCGTACCCGCATCAACACGGTGGCGCGGGTGCCCCAGGGCAAGAGCCTGCTGGTGGGTGGCTTTACCCGTGACGACCACGGCGAGCAGATCGGCCGGGTCCCGGTGTTGGGCTCGATCCCGTGGCTCGGCAGGTTGTTCAGCTATCGCCAGAGCCGCTCGGCCAACACCGTGCGGGTGTTCCTGATCCAACCCCAGGAAATTCGCCAGGCCCTTGAACCTGACACGAGCGAGCCGGGCGGCCCATTGCTCACCCCGGAGCAGCACGAGCGCTTGCGGCGTTCTTACTTCAGGCTGTCGCAACCATGAGCCTGCCGCCGGTTTCCATGGGCGGACGCGCCGCCCAGGCCCGCCTGAACAGCGAGAAGGCCGCCGAGCATCCGCAGCCGTCGGTCGACGCCTGGGCGGACGCGGACGACAGCGCCACGGCGGCGGTGGCGCAGCGCATGGTGCAGATCAGCGACGAGCTGTCGGCGGCGCTCACCCAGTTCCGTGGCCGGCGCTTGTTCGAGCTCAAGTCCGAAACGCCGACCGACACCTTCGAACGCGTGCTGGAGGACGACACCGTGCCCAAGGCGCGGCAGGTGCTGAGCCTGGCGCGGCTGGCGGACAAACCGGTGGCCTGGCTGCTGGACATGGCGCGGCAACTGTTCCCCGACGACAGCGACCTGGCCCTGGTGCTGCGGGCGTTGTTACGCCGACGCAACCTGCAACGCCCGACCCGCCAGCGCCTCGAAACGCTGTTGCAGACGGTGATTGCCCAAGGCTCGCCCAAGCGCATGACCGCCGGGATCAACGCGGCGCTCAAGGCGCGGATGTTCGGCGCGAGCATGGCGGTGCGGGCCGGCCTGCTGCGGGAAACCTACCGCGACTTTCTCGAATCCGACGACGGCCCGCTCAATGCCTACCAGGATTGGATCGCCCTGTACGGACCGTCGCAGCGCATGAACGTGCTGGCCTTCATCGAGGCCGCGTTGCTCACCGACATCAGCGCCCAGGACCCCAGTTGCTCGCACGCCGAGTTCGGCCAATTGCTGGGACGACTGACCGACCTCAAGCACCTGCGCTCGGCCGACGGGCTGTTCATCGACGCGTTGCTGGGCGATGCACTCGTCTGCCGGCACAACGCCGATGAGGCCGACTGGCTGGTGTTCCTGTTCGGCGTGCTGGCCTACCCCGATGACCTCGACCACTGGTTGCTCGGTGCGGTGGGCGAGCCGGTGCTGCTCAGTTCCCACCGTGACCGTTCGGCGCTGTTGCAGACCGTGCGCCGGCTCAGCCTGCGCTTGCCGCCGTCGTTGTTCGTCGATGAAGACGCGCCGGTGCGCCTGGCCCAACAGTTCACCCGCCTGGCCGATGTCGCCTATGCCCATGAATGCCTCGAACAGCGCCGCGCCGGCGGTTGCCCGTGATGCCGTCCCGGAGCCTGGCCTGAATGCTTAATGTGTTTTTGCGCAACGTCAGCGCGCGCCCGGAACTGCTGATCCTGAGCCTGATGGTGATGATCATCGCCATGCTGATCATCCCGTTGCCCACGGTGCTGGTGGACGCGCTGATCGGCCTGAACATCGTCATTTCGCTGCTGGTGTTCATGGGCTCGTTCTACATCGAGCGCATCCTCAGCTACTCGACGTTCCCGGCATTGCTGTTGCTGACGACGTTGTTCCGCCTGGCGTTGTCGATCAGCACCAGCCGGCTGATCCTGAGCCAGGCCGACGCCGGCGAGATCATCGCCTCGTTCGGTGACTTCGTGATCGGTGAAAGCCTGGTGGTGGGCTTCGTGATTTTTTCCATCGTCACCATTGTCCAGTTCATCGTCATCACCAAGGGCTCGGAGCGGGTGGCCGAGGTGGCCGCACGCTTCTCCCTGGACGGCATGCCGGGCAAGCAGATGAGCATCGACGGTGACCTCAAGGCCGGCGCCATCGATGCCGCCCAGGCCCGGGAGAAACGCAGCGTGCTGGAGCGTGAAAGCCAGTTGTACGGCTCCTTCGACGGCGCGATGAAGTTCATCAAGGGCGATGCCATCGCCGGCATCATCATTATCTTCGTCAACTTCATCGGCGGCATGGCCATTGGTGTCGGGCAATTGGGCATGGACATGTCCATGGCCCTGTCGACCTACACCCTGTTGACCATCGGCGATGGCCTGGTGGCGCAGATTCCCGCGCTGCTGATCGCCATCGGCGCCGGGTTCATCGTCACTCGGGTCAACGGTGACGACAGCAACCTGGGTCGCAACATGCTCAGCCAGATGCTCGGCAACCCGTTCGTGCTCGGTGTCACCGCGTTGCTGGCGGTTGGCGTCGGCCTGCTGCCGGGTTTTCCCTTGCTGACCTTCCTGGCCATCGCCAGCGCGCTCGGGCTGGTGGTGTTCGTGCGCCAGCGCAAGGCCTGGCGCCAGGGCTCGGCCGAACAGCGCGCCGAACCCGCCGGCCAGGACGCGCCGCAGGCCGATTCTGGCTTGCTCGAAGACGTCGACCACATCGCCACGGAGACCGTCGCACTGATGCTGCTGGTGCCCGCCGCACGCTTGCCAGCGCTGGAAAAGCAGCGGTGGGCTGCGCGCTTTCGCAGCCAGTTCTTCGTCGACTACGGCTTGCGCATTCCCGAACCCCGGCTGCGGGCCAGCGAAGCGCTGCCGGCGCATCAAGTGGCGGTGCTGATCAATGAGGTGCGCGCCGAACAATTCGACATTCACTTCGACCACTGGCGCCTGCTGGACTATTCGCCCGAGCTTGAGCCCCTGGGGTTCGCCCTGGTGCGCGGCAACGACAGCAATCGCCAGGGCGGGGTCTGGGTTGGCGCGGCCGACCGCGAGCGGGTGCAGCAACTGGGCTATCACCTGCGCCCGGCGGACGAGGAATGCTATCGCTGCCTGGTCACGTTGCTGGCGCGCAACATCCGCGAGTTTTTCGGTGTGCAGGAAACCAAGCAACTGCTCGACGAAATGGAAAGCCGCTATCCCGACCTGCTCAAGGAAGTGTATCGCCACGTCACCGTGCAGAAGATCGCCGAAGTGCTGCAGCGCCTGATCGGCGAGCGCATTTCCGTGCGCAACATGAAGCTTGTCCTTGAATCGCTCGCGCACTGGGCCTCCCGGGAAAAAGACGTGTTGGCGCTGGTGGAACACGTGCGCGGGGCCATGGCCCGCTACATCAGCAACAAGTTCGCCCAGGGCAACGACTTGCGCGTGCTGCTGTTGTCGCCGGAGTTCGAAGAGGGAGTGCGCCGAGGCATCCGGCAAACCTCCGGCGGCAGCTTCCTCAACCTCGAGCCGGCCGAATCGGAAGAGCTGATGGACCGCCTCAGTGTTGGCCTGGACAGCCTGCACATCGCCCACAAAGACCTGGTGCTGCTGTGCTCGGTGGATGTGCGGCGCTACATCAAGAAACTGATCGAGGGCCGCTTTCGGGAGCTGGACGTCATGTCGTTCGGCGAAATCTCCGAGACCGTTTCGGTCAATGTCATCAAGACGCTGTAGGGAGATCGTTCGTCAATGAACCTGCGCCTGGAACGACACGCCGCCCATCCCCTGCGCCTGAGCGGCCCGCTGATCGAGGCGGCGCTGGGCGAGGTGGTGGTGGGGGAGGTCTGTGAAGTGCGCCGACACTGGCGCTCGTCCGAGGTGGCGGCCCGGGCGCAGGTCATCGGCTTCAAGCCCGGCGCCGTGCTGCTCAGCCTGCTGGGCGAGGCGAAAGGCCTGTCCCGGGAGTCGATGATCGTGCCCACTGGCGCCACCTTGCAATTGACCTGCAGCGATGCCTTGCTCGGCAGTGTGGTCGATCCCCAGGGCCGCATCGTCGAGCGCCTGGCACCGTCGACGGCCGTGGCGCAACGGGACTGCCCGGTGGACGCCGACCCGCCGTCGTACCAGCAGCGGCGCCCGGTGGCGCAGCCGTTGCCCACCGGCATTCGCGCCATCGACGGCCTGCTGACCTGCGGCGTCGGCCAGCGCCTCGGCATCTTCGCCGCGGCCGGGTCCGGCAAGACCACTTTGATCAACATGCTGATCGCGCACACCGATGCCGAGGTCTTCGTGATCGGCCTGATCGGCGAGCGTGGGCGGGAGGTGACCGAGTTCATCGCGCACCTGCGCGAGTCGCCCCAGCGTTCGCGATGCGTGGTGGTGTACGCCACCTCGGATTTTTCCTCGGTGGATCGTTGCAACTCGGCGCTGCAGGCCACCACCATCGCCGAGTACTTTCGTGACCAGGGCCGGCGCGTGGTGTTGTTGCTCGATTCACTGACCCGCTACGCCCGCGCGCGCCGCGACCTGGCCCTGGCGGCCGGTGAAGCGCCGGCGCGGCGCGGTTTTCCGGCCTCGGTGTTCGATGCCTTGCCGCGCCTGCTGGAACGCCCCGGCGTGACCGCTGGAGGCAGCATCACCGCGTGGTACACGGTGCTGCTGGAAAGCGATGACGAACCGGACCCGATCGCCGAGGAGATTCGCTCGATCCTTGACGGCCACGTCTACCTCAGCCGTGCGCTGGCGGCCAAGGGGCATTACCCGGCCATCGACGTTTTGCGCAGCGTCAGCCGCGTGGCGACACAAGTCACCACGCCGCAGGCTCGGCAATTGGCCGCGTCTGCCCGGGACACGCTGGCCCGTCTCGAACAGTTGCAGGTGTTTGTCGACATGGGCGAGTACAGCCCAGGGGCGGATGCGGCCAACGACCGGGCGATGCAATGCCGCGACGCCCTCGAGCAGTGGCTGCGCCAGCCCACGGATGAGCGCTGCGAGCCCGATGAAACCCTGCGCCGCCTGCATGACATCCTCGCTTGATGGGCGCCGCCTGTTGGCCCTCAGTCAGTGGCGCCAACAGCGCGGTGAGCACGCGCTGCTGCGCGCCCAGCGGCAATTGCAGCCGTTGTTCCAGGAACGGCGCGGCTTCGAGACGCAAGAGGCGGCGCTGCTTGAACTGTTGGCCAGCCACCGCGCGAATGACTGCGTGCTGGATCACGGGCAACTGTTGGCGTTGCTGCGTACCCAGGCCGTCATCCGGCGACGGATCGATCTGCTGCGGGTCGAGCTTGACCGCGTCGACCAGCAGTGCGGAGCGGTTGAGCAACAGGTGCAAACCCAGCGCGAGTGCCTGCGTTCGTTGCAGCGCAAGCACCTTCAGCTTCAGGGTGCGGTCGAGCAGCAACGCCGCCGGAAACGGCTGGCGCAGATACGCCAGGAAGAACGGGAGCAGGAAGACATGACGGGGATGAGGCGATGAATCAGATTGTCGGGGCGCCCGCTCGGCCGGTGCAGACGTTGGAGCCCGTTGGCGAAGGGCGACTGGACGAGCCGCGGGACATGCTCGTCCCGGTGCAGGAAGAGGACTTGCCCCAAGGGGTGCTGGACCTTCTGGCGGCGTTGCCGGGTTTCCCCCGACGCCAGTTGGACAGCGGTCGGGGGTTGGCTCGGCATGCGATGCCTATCGTTCAGGAGGGCGACGCCGTCCAGCACCGCGACGCGTCGCTGAGCGGCACGGTCGCGAGGGATGTCGTGCATGAGCGAAGCGTGACCGCGAAGCCTTTGCCACAGGCGAGCCCGTTGTCCGAGGCGATGTCAGTGGCGGTGTCGTCACGGCTGGAAATGGCCGTTGAGTACACGAATCTATCCATGCAGGCGGCACCGATGGAGCCGGCGCCGGCCGAGCCGTTCGCGGCTGTCGAGCAAGCGCTGCGCATGTCCGCACCGAATTCGCAGGTTGTCCGTCTTGTGCCCGGCGCCATCCCGGCGCCACTTGCTCCCGTGGTCATGCCGACAGCGCCGGACGCAGGGGTGATGACCTCGCCGGGATTGCTGCAGGTGCCGTTCAACAACGGTGCGGCCAGCGGCCAGGTGACGATCCATCGGCTGCCGGACGAGTCCGCTCGCCTGATGCTCAGCCCCAGCAATGCTCTGGTCCTGGAGCAACTCAAGGAGCCTTTCGCCCAGGCGCGGGAGCCGGCCTGGCGATTGACCGACAGTGACGGCGAACAACCGCGCCAGGGGTCGCAGCAGACGCCGGATGACGATCAGGACGAAGCGCCGGAACATCCAGCGTGAGGGCCTTGAAGCTGCGGCGGGTCGATTCCCGCCTGCATGCCTGCACGCAAGCGATCGAGCGTTGGCGCCGGGCCGGTCGGACGGCTGGGTTGGGCCGGGTGCCCGACCGCTCGGGCTTCATCCAGTTTCGCGCGCAGGGCGACGGCGGGGACTGGCACGGGCTGATCCTGGCCCATGACTGGCTGCATCGAGCGTTGCCGACCTCGCCGTCGTGGGTGGGGCGGCAGAGCCCGTTGTCGAGCATCGTCGCTTTGTTCCGTGCGGTGCCTCGGCCCTTGCCGTTGGCGGTGGATGAGCTGCGCTACGGCCGGCTGACGGATATCGAAGGCGTAGAAAGAGCGTGGTCTCCGACGCACGACGTGCCCTGGTTGGACACGCCTCGCGGGCGCGTGTGGGTCACGCGCTTGCCGCCATCGGGCTGCGTGACCGAGCCCCTTGGGCCGGAAACCTGGCTCAAGTCATTGCCGATGCGCCTGTTGTTGCAGTTGGGCGTCAGTGAGCTGCGCGCTGCAAGGCTTCGGCGCCTGCACAAAGGCGATGTCCTGCGCATCACCGAGCGGACTCAGCACGGTTTGCTGGCAAACCGTTGCCTGGGCGTTTTCACATTCACCGAAGAGGGCTTACACATGCAACCGAGCGTGGCCGATGCCGATCCACCGATCCCCCTGTCACCTGGCCCGGCCGTCGATCCGAGCGCGCTGATGGTGCGCCTGGAGTTCGTCCTCGCGACCCACGACATCGACTTGGCGCAACTGTCGCGGTTCATCGACGGGCAACTGATCCCACTGGCCGCCGATGCCGCGCGGCACATCGAGATTCGCGCCAATGGCCGGCCCGTGGCCGTGGGGGAGTTGGTGCAAATGGAGGCGCAGTTGGGCGTCGAGCTGCTTAAGGTCTATCGGGACGGCCGCGATGAATGACGTTTCGCTGATCGCGCTGCTGGCGTTCGCTTCGCTGTTGCCGTTCCTGGTGGCGGCGGGCACGTGCTACCTGAAGTTCTCCATCGTCTTCGTCATCGTGCGCAACGCCCTGGGGTTGCAGCAAGTGCCTTCGAACATGGCGCTGAATGCGATCGCGCTGATGCTGGCGATCTTCGTCATGACCCCGGTGATGAAGCAGGGCCATGACTATTACAAGCACGAGGCGGTGGCCTTTACCGACCTCGAGTCGGTGGTGAATTTCGCCGAGAACGGCCTGGGCAGCTACAAGGATTATTTGCGCCGATACACCGACCCGGAACTGGCGCTGTTCTTCGAGCGCGCCCAGGCGGGCCAGGTCGATACCGACGCCGACCGGTATGCCGAGGATGACCTGGCGCCGTCGTTGTTTTCGCTGCTGCCGGCCTATGCGCTGAGTGAAATCAAAAGCGCCTTCAAGATCGGCTTCTACCTGTACCTGCCGTTCGTGATCGTCGACCTGGTGATCTCCAGCATCCTGCTGGCGCTGGGCATGATGATGATGAGCCCGGTGATTATCTCGGTGCCGATCAAACTGGTGCTGTTTGTCGCCCTCGACGGTTGGGCGTTGCTGTCCACCGGGTTGGTCAAGCAATACCTGACGTTGTTGGCATAGGGGCGGACGATGAACGACCTGGTCTATGCCGGTAACAAGACCCTGTACCTGATCCTGCTGATGGTGGCCTGGCCGATCATCGTCGCCACGGTGGTCGGCCTGGTGGTGGGGTTGATCCAGACCGTGACCCAGTTGCAGGAGCAGACCCTGCCGTTCGGGTTCAAGTTGTTGGCGGTCGCCGCCTGCCTGTTCCTGCTCTCGGGCTGGTACGGCGAAACCCTGCTGGATTTCAGTCGCGAAGTCATCCGCCTGGCGTTGGACTAGGCCGATGTCGATGACCTTGTTCTTCGAGCTGTACGCCGGGTTTGCCGCCGCGCTGCTGGGCGTGGCGCGCCTGGCGCCGATGTTCTTCATGCTGCCGTTTCTCAACAGCGGTGTGCTCACCGGCGTGCCGCGCCAGGCGGTGATCGTGCTGGTGGCGCTGGGGTTCTGGGCCTATGTGGGCGTTCCCGTGCCCACCCTCGATAGCCTGGCATTTCTTGGTTTGATGCTGCGCGAGGCGAGCATTGGCGTGCTACTGGGCGGGCTGTTGTGCTGGCCGTTCTGGGTGTTGCATGCCATGGGCAACCTGATCGACAACCAGCGCGGCGCGATGCTCAGCAGCACGGTGGACCCGGCCAACGGCGTGGACACCTCGGAGCTGGCGAACTTTCTCCAGTTGTTCGCCGCGGTGGTCTACCTCGAAGGTGGCGGCCTGCTGTTGATGCTTGAAACCGTTGCCCAGAGCTATCGTCTGTGCGCGCCGGCGAGTGGTTGCGCGATGAACCTGCCGGCCATCCATGCCTTGCTGGACATGCTGGTGGGCAAGACCCTGGTGATCAGTGCACCGGTGGTGGCCGCGTTGCTGGTCAGCGAAGCCCTGCTCGGCTTGCTTTCGCGCTATGCGCCGCAGATGAACGCGTTCTCGGTGTCGCTGACGGTCAAGAGCCTGGTGGCGCTGGTGGTGCTGATGCTGTACTTCGGCGTGCACCTGCCGGATGAAGTGCTGCGCATGGGCAGCACGTCCGCAGGCCTGGCCGACTACCTGGATGTTGAAGAGGGCGGGCATGTCGTCCAGCGCCTCGAAGACTGAAAAACCCACGGCCAAGCGGCTCCGGGATGCGGCCCGCAAAGGCCAGACGTTCAAGGCCAAGGACCTGGTCATCAGTTGCCTGACCCTGTGCGGCATCAGCTACCTGGTCTTCAACAGCTCGCTGGTCGAGGTCATGGAGGTCTACCGGCGGATCATCGACAGCGGCTTTGACGCCGACCTGCAAGCGTACTCGATGATGTGGGTGCTGCTGGGGCTGGAAGCGTTGCTGCCGCTGTTGCTGGTGTGCGTATTGACCAGCGCCGTGCCGGCCTTGCTGCAAAGTGGTTTTGCCTTGGCCAGCGAAGCGTTGAAACTCAATTTTGGCGCGTTGAACCCGGTCAACGGCTTCAAGAAGTTGTTCAGCCTGCGCACCGTCAAGGACACCGTGAAGGCGCTTTTGTACCTGGGCAGTTTCGCCCTGGCGCTATGGGTCGTCTGGGTCACGCAACGGCCGCTGCTATTTGCCCAACTGTTCGCCCAGGCTCCCGATCTGTTCGCGATCTGGGGACGTTTGTTGCTGGTGCTGGTGCTGGCGTTCCTGGCCTGTGTCGTGTTGATCGTCGTGCTCGATGCGCTGTGCGAGTACGGGCTGTTCATGAAGGACCAGATGATGGACAAGGACTCGGTCAAGCGCGAACACAAGGAGCAGGACGGCAACCCGCAGATCAAGGGCCGCCGCCGCGACCTGCACATGGAACTGCTGTCGGAACAGGTCAAGTCCGACGTGCGCAGCTCGCGCATGATCATCGCCAACCCGACCCACATCGCCATTGGCGTGTACTTCCGCCCGGAAATCACCTTGCTGCCGTTCATTTCCCTGATGGAAACCAACCAGCGCGCCCTGGCCGTGCGGGCGTACGCCAAGGAGGTCGGGGTGCCGGTGATCAACGACGTGGCCCTGGCCCGGCGCATCTTCAAGACCCACCAGCGCTACAGCTTTCTCCAGGTGCAGGAAGTGGAGCAAGTGCTGCGCTTGCTGATCTGGCTGGAGCAGGTGGAGCAGGCGTGAGGCCGATGTGCGCCCAGGCTCATGCACAACCCTGTGGCGAGGGGATTTATCCCCGCTGGGCTGCGCAGCGGCCCTAAACCAGACAACGCGGTGCGTCATGTCAATTGAGTTTGCCGTTTTGGGGCTGCTGCGCAGCCCAGCGGGGATAAATCCCCTCGCCACAAAAGATTTCTGCCGACCAGGGGAAGGCACTCACCGCAATGAGCGCAATTTGGCAGCGCCCCCCACCCGCGGTTTGGCTCAATGCACCCGTCAGCGACGCTGGCATTTTTTCAGGAGTGGGGCCGATGAGTCGCAACAACAAACAAGACGAGCAGGTGGCCCTGGAGGTCGTCGATGCGGTGCTCGCGGGCGCGGCGTTGAAAGACGTGCAGGGCATCAGTGACGAACACATGGCCAGCCTCTATGCCTTCGCCTTCGAGTTCTACGAGCAGGGGCGCCTGGACGATGCGCAGAAGTTCTTCCACTTCCTGTGCATCTACGACTTCTATAACAGCGATTACTGGATGGGACTGGCCGCCGTGCACCAGCTCAAGCAAGACCACCAGAAAGCGATCGACCTGTATGCGATTGCCTTTGCCCAAGGCAAGGACGACTACCGGCCAATGCTCTACACCGGCCAGTGCCACCTGGCCCTGGGCAAGGTTGGCAAGGCCCGGTTGTGTTTCGACTACGTGCTCGAGCACGCCACGCAAGACACGCTGCGCGAGCAGGCCAAGGTGTATCTCGACACCTTGGCCCACATGGAACAGCAATGTTCGGAGGACTGAACATGAGTGAGATCACCCGCCCCGCGTACCCGGGCGTCACGATGAACCGCGCCGAGGCCTTTGAGCGCTACGGCGCCGCCGCCAGCCAGGCCGCCAGGACCACGCAGTACCGCGAGGCGGGCCAGAAGGCCCTGGAGGACCTGATGTCGGTGCGCTACGAAGGCCAGGGTGGCCCGTCCACCGCCAGCCTGGGCCGGCCCGTGCTGCATCCGCCGCTGCGAGCCGACGGCAACAGGCAGGAAACCAATGGCGACCTGTTCACCTTGTTGATGGCGATGATCAGCGAGCTGATCGGTGAAGTCGACGTCAACAAACTGAAAAACCGCCTGGCGATGCTGCAGAGCATGGCGAGCGCCCGGCAACAGGGGCTGGAAAACCTCTCGGCCGATTACGCCGCGGCCCTCCAGGCCTGGGCGGCGGCCGAAGGGCAGGTCGGCAGCAGCCAGGAGCATCTCGAGCAATTGCATGAGCGGCTCGTGCATGCGCAGGGCTTGCTGGCCGAAAGTGAAGCCCGACTGGCGCAGTTGGACCCAGGGTCCGCCGAATACGCCGAGGAACTGACCCGTCGTGACCAGCTCAAGGGCGAGTTGGCGAGTCACACCCAAGCCTTTAACGCGGCGACCGAGGCCCACCTGAAATTGATCGGCATTGCCAATGCCTTTGCCAACACCTTGAGCGGTGTGGTCGCCAGGGTGGTGGTGTCGGGCATGAGCGGCTCCGCCACCCAGGACACCGATGAGAAAGCCCTCAGCAGCAGTGCACTGGCCTTGCTCAATCGCCTCAAGATCATCGAGTTGCTGGGTGAGGCGGCGCAGAACAAGGAGGAACTCAGCCAGGCGCTGTTCCAAGAGTTGCAGGTCAAGCTTCAGGAACACATGAAGCGTGAGTCGGATAAATACCTGGAGGAAGTCCGCAAGGCCGAGGCACTGCAGAAAACCATGGGCTGCATCGGCAAGATCGTCGGGGCGATAGTGAGCGCTGCCACCCTGGTCGCTGGCGTGCTGACCGCTAACCCGGTGCTGATCGCGGTGGGCGTGATCGGCGCGGCGGTGATGATCGGCGATGCGGTGGTGGAAGCAAAAACCGGCAAGTCATTCATGGCCGAGGCCATGAAGCCGCTGACCGTCGTCATGCAGGAAGCCATCAAGCGGTTCACCGAGCTCTACACCCAGCTCTTGATCGATTTCGGCGTCGATCCCGAAAAGGCCCGAGACATCGCCCAGATCGCCGGCATGATCCAGGGCGTGATCTCGACCCTGGCGGCGGTGGCCCTGGTCGCCATGGTCGGGGTGCAGGTGATCGGGCCAATGGTGAGTGCCGTCGCTTCGAAACTCGCTTCCGTGGCCGCCCAGGCAGCACCCGCCGCCATGCAAGCCATGAAGCAGATGGCGTCGTCGGTCGGTAACGCCCTGACGCAGGCGCTGACCCAACTGCGTGGTTTCATCACCCACGGCGCCGATCCGGTGACGCTGGCCCGTTATGCCGCGAACCTGGAGATCGCCCAGGCCCTGACCGAATTCGGCAGCGTGGCGGTGCAGGGCGGGTTGCAGATCCAGAGCGGCAAGCACCAGGCCCAGGCCGCCGTGCACCTGGCGGACGTGCGGGTGCGCATGGCGATCAGCGAGGAAATCAGCCGGTACCTGACCCAGGTGGTCGAGGACTACGGGCAAGCGATGCGCGACAGGACCCGACAGATCGAACAGGTCTTCGCCGACCTGCAACGCAGCCATGCCGTGAGCCTGAGCATGGTTCGGCATGTTTGAAATCAATCACTGACCCCAGGTATCCGAGATGATCAATCCTTACGCTACGACCGGGATCGCCCCTGTACGGGTCGATGCCAACCCAGAGCACCCGTCCAAAACGTATCGCTCCGGTTCCGCGGTGTTCGACGCGGCCACCGCCAGTCAGGTACTCGAACGCGACAGCTTCATCGCGGCGACTGAGCTCGAACGCAGAATCAACGCCTATCAGCCCACCGAAGCGGATGGGCAAGACTTCATGGCGGCCTCGATGATGCTCAGCGACGACGCGCGCAACGAACTGATCTTCGACCCCGGTGCCTGGGAAAAGCACGCCAACGTGTTGGTGGCCGCGATCATTGCGCTGAACATCGCGCGCGTCGCCAACGCGCAACTGCGCGGCCATTTCACCGTCATGGCATCCGACGCGGCCAAGGCCCAAGGCAGGGCCATCGTCGAGTCCGGCCAGGCGGCGCTGTACAGCGCCATCACCGCGGCCGTGGTGTCCGGCGCCGTCGCCGGCTTTTCCATGGTCAAGACCCTCCACGGGCAGGCGCTGAAACACGCCGACATCGATCTGCACAGGCGCAACGCCTTGGACGCCGGCAACCTCGAACGCGACCTCAAGCTGCAGCGCCAGCGGGAGGACTGGGACCCGAAGACCACCTACAAGATCAACACCCTGGATGATTTCGCCCGTCCGACCACCGTCGATTTCAGACCCAAGGGCGCCACCCTGACGCCCCAGGAACAGGCCTGGTTCGACGGTGAGATCCTCAAGGCCCAGAAGGTCGGCCAGACCTCCGACTGGCTGAGCCAGATGGGCAGCCAGGGCATCGAGAAAAAACTGGAAATCGGCCGCGCCCTCGGCGCCATGTCGATGAACTTAAGCCAGGTAGTGGCCAACGTGGTGCGCCTCACCGAGCACGCCGCCCGGGAGCAGGAAGTGCTGCAGCAAAGCGCGCAGAACAGCCAGAAGAGCCTGGCCGATGAAGTCGCGCAGAAAGACGCGGCCGAAGCCGCGTTGTTGCAGAAGCTGATGGACATGGTGATGCAGCTTTTCCAATCGCGCGCCGACGTCGTGCGTGCCGTTGCCGCTTGAGGGCATTCATAAGATGGACATACAAGGTGTCACCCAAACGCCTCGGCAAGCGACCTATGCCGATCATTCGGATCCCGCGCCGGCCCCGCCTGAAATGAGCGCGATGGGTCAGTCGGCCTTCCAACCGGTGGACGTATTGGAGCGTTCTTTCAAGACGCTCAATCGCCACCTCCAACGAATGCTCGAATGCTCGGCAGACACGATCGGTCGTTTGAAGAGCCTGACGGCCGAAGGCTTGGCGAAGATGGATCTCGCAGAGGCCTTCGAACAGATCCACGCCAAGCGCACACGGTCGCAGTTGTGGAGCTTGCAATTGCGTCAGTGCAGCGCGGCCATGACCGGTTGCATGAGTGCTCTGGACGAAACCCGGCTTCGCCAGCTCGAAAGCAAACAAGGCGAAATCCTGCGCGATCTCAAGGTGCACCTGGACAAGGACAAACCCATCGAGATCGCGGAGGCCCTGGACGCCTCGATCAATTCCTCGAACGATTTCTTCGAAAAGCTCCTCGAACTGATCGACCTGATCAAAAACGGCTACCTCGCCGGCTACGAGCACATCATCGCCGCCTATTCGGACTTCTTCGCCGACTTCAACGCCGAGATCACCGCGCAGATGAAGGACTGGATCGAGGGCGCGAACGACGGCAAGGACGTCAAGCTCGATGCCGGTGCCTTACGCGCCGCACTGACCCGGCTGATCGAAAAATACAGCCATCCCAACCCGGCCTCCGTGCTGTTTCCAAAACCCGGGGAAGGCGGCGCCAGCAAGGACGAAGCCGAGAAATGGCTCAAGGCCCTGGGCCTGCCCGGCAGGTGTCTCAAGCCAAACGGCGACGGCACCTGGTGCGTGGTCATCGACCTTGACCCGCTCACCCTCATGAAGGAAGGCCTGCCCGCCAGCGGCGGCACCGTGACCTGGGACACCGCCAAGTACAACCAGTGGCAGACCGGCTTCAACGCCCAGGAAGAACGTATGAAGAACCTGCTGCAGTCGTTGACCCAGAAGTATTCGAACGCCAATGCCTACCACGACAACTTCAACAAGACGCTGTCGGCGCATTTGAATCAGTTTGCGGATATGTTAAAGGCAATGTTGAATTTCTGAAAAAAACAAGGCGTCATTTTTTAATCCGGTATGGCCAGCGAATTATTTGGCTTGCCGGATTTTTTTATGGAGGAGGGATGCGATGGTGAGTTCATTGGAGCGGGTGGAAATTGAGCGGGAGGTAATAGAAATACTGTCGGGCAGCCTTATGCAGAGTGATCGGTTGATAGGCTCTGATTCGCAGTTGGTCAAGGATTTGTATGTGGACTCCATTGTTTTGATTGAGATGATATTGGAGTTGAATGAGCGGTTCGGTATTGAACTTTTCGAGGTGGAAGTTGCTGAGTGGAAGACGGTGCGAGAGATATGCAGATCGGTGGAGAGCTGTATAGTCCAAAAACTTTGAAGAGGCGCTAGGTTTGTTAGTTTTTATGAAGGGCACTTCAAGAATGAGCTAAAAGCTAAGCAAGGGGATGGTTTGTGCTAGTCGAGATGGCGGGGTTGAGGCAGTTAAATAGCTCCACTGCCTCTCTGCAAGCGTTTGAGACAGAGACCGTCGACAGATGGTCTCTTCTTGCAAGGGTTGGTTTAGTTTGTTTTTTTGCGTTCGTTCAATAAGCTGGATAATTCTTCATCAAGGATTTCAATGGTCAGCTGTTTGTCGAATAAATCTTGTTGATTGTTCGAGATCAGTTTCTCTAGCGCCTCGCTATTTATTTCGATTAATTCGTCATCGATGAGCGCTGCAACGTCCTCGGAGAATTCACGATGTTCGACTCCGTTGTGGGCTTCCATTTGATAAATGGCAAGCGTCGGAAGAAAAGAGGTTTCTATGTAGTTTGGTTCCTTGTAATCGGCCATATGTTTTTCTTCGCCGATCGTAAGTGGGGCGCCAGCTTCGAATTTTGCGAGCAGCAACGTGTTTAGCTTGTCGCTAATGACAAGTACTTGTAAGTGAGTTATCTGATCTTGAAGCATGCTGGTGAACGCTTCTTTGCTTTCTATTTTTATTTCTGGAAGTGCTTTGATGTCATTGTTTTTTTTGAAGGAAATAGATATGTCGGAGGCGGCCTTGCTTGTATGGGCCAAGGTCATGGTCGTACCCATGACGGCCGCATGCGTTTCCACGCTGTGCGGTTTTACTATAGGGAAATGATTCAAATCACCTTCTGCGTACAAGGTCCTCCCTGTAGGTTTCATTTCTGCCTCTGATATATATTTTGCCGTACGTACTTCATTGCTCGATTGGGATTTTGATGTGGCTAATTCGTATTTGGAAAAAGCATTTTTTTGTGAGGTTGAATCTGTTTTTGGGCCTTCTTTATATTCAACGTTTATATATCCTCCTGTCAAAACTTTTGATGCTAGTGTCCACCGATGATAGTGAGGGCTATCTTCTTCGCCCAAGCCGCTACCTCTGACGTTAAAAGAATGGAGACGGAGATTCCAACCCTGTTCAGGGTTGGACATTAAATAAAATTTACTAAAAAACGGCGCTTTAGCGGAGTTCTGCTTGCAGTTTGCTAATAAGTCATCGTTGGATTTAATATGTTCCAGAATGTCTATGAGGTCCTTTTTTGAAATGGGCTCGATGTCTGCGGTTACTCCAGGGCTTTGTTGAAAGCCGGACTCGGTTTCTGGGCGAAAGTGCTCGTAGCGATCACTGATCATTGAGAACACTTTTTGATAGGTTTTTTCTTTTTCTTGATTGTTGGAGGCCGATTTATTGGGCTCAGTGGTAGAGGTGGTTTCGCTTGTTGAAGGACGAACTGAAAAATTAGAAGCGATACTTGTAATGGTCATGGGTATTAGTTGCTTGGGAAAGGAATGGTTACGATAAAATCTCCTTTGAGACATCTGCTTGTAAAAAAAGCTCATGACTTTACTTGTTTGAAATTTAAGGTGGTCATTAAGTTCGCTGTATAGCCTAACGATAGCAATCCTACGGCTTTTGTCGTAAATTCTTACGGCTATAAAGTTAAAGTCCTACGGAATCCCCCCAAGCATCTTCCTATAGTCACGCAGCTCGTCATCCTGAGCCTGCCTACCGGCAGGCTCAATCGCGCTTCAGTCACTTTCTATAGAGAAGTCTCAGAGTATGGACAGTACAACTGATCAAACGCCGGGCAAGTCATTCGTTTTTGACCGCTGGCTATTGCAAGGCGATGGAACGCTGATGCGAGATGGACAAGGAGTTCATGTACCACCCAAAGAGTTGCAAGTACTGCGTTTGTTGTTGAATTCGGCGGGGAGTGTCGTTAGCAAGGACTATCTGCTGGACCATGCCTGGCCGCGGATGGATGCCGCAGAAGAGTCATTGACCCGCTGTATCTATGCGCTGCGCAAGTTGCTCATGAACAACAAGGATTACATCGCAACGGTGTACGGCCAGGGGTATCGATTCACCTGGCCGGTGGTTGTGCTCGATGCATCGGAGCCGGTGAAGACTGTGGCGCCTTCGCTGGCGGTCTTGCCGTTTCGCAATCTGGACGAGACAACTGCGCTGGATCTGCAGGACAGGGTGATCCGACAGTTGAGCATCGCGTTCGGCGAGGCGTTGCATGTGATGCCTTCAGGTGTGATCGCGGCCTGCAGCACATCGCAAACCGTGCATTCGTTGGTGAGGAAATTGTCGGCGGACTACTGCTTGAGCGGACGGTTTATCGGTTCGGGCGGGCAGCGACATTGGTCGGTGGAGTTTATCCGCGGCAGTGATCAGGCGTTGCTCCATGGGCAGACGCTGGACGCCCGCGATGCCGGCGAGGCGTTGGGCGCGCTGACGTGTCTGGTGGCCCAGCGCGTGCCCGGCCTGCGCCCGGTGGGTGATCGGTGTGGTGCCTATCCGGTGGCGGTGGCTTATCTCAACGGGCTGTGCCAAGTGCAACGACACACGGTCCAGAGCCTGCGCGATGCGGCGGTGCTGTTCAGGCAGTGTGTGAACCTCGATGCCGGGTACGCGCCACCGTGGTGCGGCATGGCCGATGTCTGGCTCGGGCAGGCGATGATCGGGGTGGTCGATCAGGAACGGGCCATCGAAGAGGCCCATGTGGCGGTTTCCAAGGCCTTGGCACTGGACCCCGGCAGCCTGCCGGCGTTGACGCGATTGGCCTTGCTTACCAGTCTGCGCGGCTGCGAACAGGCGGCCGAGGTGTTGTTCCGACGTTGCCTGTTGTCGGCCGATCAGGCGGACGTGTTGTACTTTCACGCCTGGCATCACTGGTTCTGGCGCCGTAACGAACTGGCTGCGAGCGTCATCGACCAGTGCCTGGCGCACGATCCCGATTGTGTCCGGGCCCGACTGTTGAAGGGGCGCATTGACGAGCAACTGACCTGGGCCGGCGAGCGGCGCCTGGCATGAGGGGGCGTCCAAATGCTTGGTTGTGCTGGCCGGTGTGTCTCGGTCTGGGCCTGGGCGTGACGCAGGCCAATGCCTGGTGCTGGAGCAAGGCCGGGCAGTTGCATGGCATCGAACCCGAGCTGTTGCAAGCGATTGCCGAGGTCGAGTCGGGGCAGCAGCCCGGCGCGATCAACCACAACCGCAACGGCACCCGCGACATTGGCCTGATGCAGGTCAACAGCAGCCATCTGCCGCGCCTGCAACGCCAGGGGATTACCGAGCGGCGGTTGCTGGAAGAGCCGTGCCTGTCGGTGGAAGTCGGGGCGTCGGTGCTGGCCGAATTCATCGCCCGCCATGGCTACAACTGGACGGCGGTCGGCGCTTACAACGCGGGCAACTCACCCCATCGCCAGGCCGCACGCCTGCGCTATGCGCGCAAGGTCTGGCAGCGCTACCAAGCGCTCACTCAGGGCCAGCCAGGACGACCTGCAACCGAACCGTCGGACGGATGAGCTTCGCCACGGGGCTTGCTCGGGATTCTGATCCCTTGCGCGGCACAACCGGCAGATTTCGATCAGGAAGCCTGTTTGCGCAGTGCCTACCATGGCGGCTCATTCGACTGCCCTGGAGTTTGGACGGTGACAGTGCCGACGGCCCCTACGCTACAGCCTTGCGTCCTGCGGATACTCAATGGCCCGTTGCAGGGCTGCGAGTTTGCGCTGGGCGAAGGCACCACGGTGTTCGTGGTCGGGGCGGTGGAGCTGTTGGAGGAGGGCGCGCTTTCGGCCAGTGTGCCTGCCGAGGCCATTTTCGTTCCACTGCAGACCGGTGGCTGTAACTTCGAGGTGCTGGCCGACCAGGCCACGCCGCAGGGCGTGCCGTTGCGGGTGCTCGGCGATTCGGTCGAGGTTCGCCATGCAGCCTTCCAGGCCAGGGTCCAGGTCGGTGGTTTGTACATCGCCTTGCGAGCCCAGAACGAAGTTTGGGCGACCGATCTTTTCAAGCATCCGAGCGCTGCGCCTGATCATGCAGCCGCCCCCATCGAGTGGAACCGCCCACGGTCCCGTTGGATCGCCTGCGGCCTGGTGCTGGCTGCACTGGCGATTGGGCTCGGCTTCGTGGCGCGACCGGGACCGGCGCCTGAAACCGCCGTTCGCGCGTTGATTGCCGGCGCCAGTGCCCAGGTACAGGTGCTGGGTGGGCGCGATGGGGCGGTGTACGTGTTTGTCTCCAGCGAGCGCGATGCCGGCTGGAGCCGTCAGGTGCTGACTCGCCACCCCGGCTTCGAGGGCACGGTGCTGCTGTTGGAGCAGGAGCGGCGTCGGCTGGAGCAGGTGCTGATCGACCATGACCCGCAACTGGCCTGGCATGTGCTCGATCTCAAGGATCCGTCATTGCCGCGCCTGTGGCTCAGCGCACAACGCAACCTGCTTACGCCCGACAGCCAGGCGCGCCTGCTCGAAACACTGCTGGCGGCGGCGCCGTATGCCCGCGATGTCGTGCTGCAGATGCAGGACGACCGAAGGCTGGCTGACCTGGCCCAGAGTGGTTTGCAACGCCTCTCGCTGGCGTTCAGCCGGGTCGAGCACAGCGACAGTGTCACGTTCGCCGTCGAGGGCAACTTGCAAGATGCCGAGCTGGCTGCGGCGCGCCAGTACGTCGACGATTTTTACCGGCAGTGGGGGGATCGCTACGTGCACTTCACCGTCGAGCTCAAGGACGACGCGCTCAAGGGCAAGTCGTTTCAAACCGGCCCCCAGGGCTACGTCAAGACGGGGTCTTCGTCCTGGCATTTTCTAAATCAGACAGAGTAGGTGACGCATGGCTGGTATCGGACTCCCCATCACATTCCCCGATGACTTTCTCGGTGAGCAGGCCGCGGCATTCGAAGAGGGGGCGAAGAAACTCAAGGAAGCCTTGGACGAAGCGCTGGAGAAGCTGAAAAACGATGCGTCCGACCCTGGGCTGCTGGCGGCCTACCAGACCGCGTTTTCCTCGTACACGGTCTTTCGCAACGCCCAGACGAACACGATCAAGGGCTTCAAGGACATCGACATGGCGATCATCCAGGCGGCGCGTTGACGCTTTCTCTTTCGGCTGGCCATCGCGTGTGACGATGGCCCTTTCATGAGTGCACCGTATGCCTTTGCAAGGTCTTTACCCGTCGGCCATCGAGCGGCTGGCCATCGCTGAATTGCATGGCCCCCAGGAGGGGCCGATCGTTTCGCTGGAGTCGCGACTGATCGACAGCTATGCCAGGGCTTTCGTTGACAGTGGGCAGGATGTCTCGGCCATCGGTCAGTTGCTGCGCCGCCCCGACGTCACCGACCCTGACGTGTTGGCCCAGTTGCAGGAGCTGACCGGGCAATACAACGTCGACATCAACTTGCTCAACGTGATGGTGCGCAAGGCCGTGGGCACCGCCGAAACCCTGTTGCGTGCCTCATGAGAACGAGCCTTTGTTGCGTGTTGCTGTGCCTGGCCCTGGCGGGGTGCCGCCAGCCGAGCCTGCTGGAGGGTCTGGATCAGCAACAGGCCAACGAAGTGCTGTCGGTGCTGCAGCGCAACAACATTGCCGCGGTGAAGGTTGACACCGGCAAGACCGGTTACGCGGTGAAGATCGATCCACTGGATTTTGCCGCCGCCGTCGACCTGCTCAACCTCTACGCGCTGCCTTCCAGGCCGCGCCTGCAAGTCTCCGAGATGTTTCCCGCCGACGCCCTGGTGGCCTCGCCCCGCGCGGAAAAGGCCCGGTTGTATTCGGCGTTGGAACAGCGCGTCGAGCAATCGCTGGGGGTGCTCGAAGGGGTGGTGTCGGCGCGGGTCCACATCAGCTATGACCTGGACGCCGGCGAGGGCGGTCGCAAGCCTGCGCCTGTGCACCTCTCGGCGGTGGTGCTGCATGAACGCGACGTCGAGGCGCAATTGCTGATCAACGACATCAAGCGTTTCCTCAAGAACAGTTTCGCCGCGGTGGACTACGAGAACATCTCGGTGGTGCTGTCCAGGCGCTCGCCGACCCAGCACGTTGCGCCGTCGCGGTTGACCACCCAAGGGTATTCGCCCTGGCCGTGGTTGTTGGGGGTGATGAGCGGACTACTGGTGGCCGGTGGAGCGGCCTGGCTTTACCACTTTGCCGGTGTGAGGCGACGTGATGTCGGACGTTGAATGCCTGCGGCGTCTTCTCGTCGAGCCTTTGGCTTACCTGCACCCGCAGCGCCTAGTGGTGCCGCCGGACTTCGAGGGCGAAGAGGCGCGCCGGCTGCTCAATGACATGCTGCGTGATGGGCTGGCGCTGCCACTGGCGCTGCCTTCGACAGCGCTGGGCGGCGTGGCAAAACAGTGGGTTCGCCAGTGGCGGCAGTTGCCCTGCGTGGCGTTGCTGATGGGGGCCTATCGGCTGTGGCCCACGTTGGCGCGAGGGGCGGCATGGCGATGCCTGCCGGCGTCGGTGCGCCGGTTCGCCGGCTGTCGCCTGGGGGCCCGCGGTGGCCTGCCGGTCGCGGGCCTGCCGGTTTCAATCGCGCAGGTCGAAGCGGCCGGCCTCAATGCGTTGTGGGGCTGGCACAGGCAGGTCCCACCGTGGCTGCTGGAGTGCCTGGCCTTGCAGTTTTCCGAACCGGTCGTGGGCTTGCATCGGCAGTGGCCGGTCCCTGAACCGGACCCGACGCTTTTCTTCCTGGCGGTGCAGCATGCTCGACTCGATCCGATCCATCGCTGATCTGCCCGTTGACGAAGACGTGCACCTGGCCCGCGAGGACATCGCTGCTGCCCGCCGCCGTCGACGCCTGCAACTCGAAGCCCAGCGCCGGGCCCGAGAATGTCTCGAACAGGCGCGGCGCGAGGCCGAAGCGGTGCACGCCGAGGCGTTCCGGCAGGGGTATGCCGAGGGCATCCTGCGGGCGGCCGGGCAGTTGGCGGAAGGCTTGTTGACCGCCCAAACCCTCGGCCAACAACTGCACCAGCAACTGATCTGGGCTGCGGGCGATCTGCTCGCCCAGGCCTTGGACCAGCCCCAATGGCTGGACGACATGCTGGCGCGCTGGCTGGTCGGGCAAGCCGGCGACAGCGACGCGGTGTTGCAGGTGTTATTGCCGCAACACTGTCGTCCGCGCGGCGATGAAATGCGCGAGTGCGTGGGCAAGCACTGGTCGGGTGAACTGCACCTGGAGTACCACTCGCAGGATCGCTACGTGCTGCGGCTAGCGGATCAACTGCTGGAGTTCGACCTGGAAGCCACGCGCGAGCGGCTCGCGCCGCGCTTGTTGGCGAGCATTGCCGACTTGCCGGATTCGGTGCGCGTGCTGGACCAGGCCGCGTTGCAAGCCCTGTCGGCGCTGTGCGCCAGTTTCGCCCCACACACCGCGCCTGCCGATGTGCCTTGTGAAGATTGAACCCGCACCCGGCACCGTTGCCCTCGATCGCGACGCCAGCTCCCCGGTGCAAACATTGGAATCGCGTTTGCTGGCCGCCCATGAACCATTGACCGCCACCAAGCGTCCTGACTCTGGCTTCGAGCAACTGTATCAATGGCTGTTAGGGATGGAGGGGCAGGGCGAAAAGGCCCTCTATGAATTTTTGCGCGGGCTGCGAGGGCCAGACGGCGACACCGCGGCGTACCCCACCGCAAGCGCATTGAAGGCGGTCACGTTGCAGGTGCTATTTCGATTGAAGGACGAGGGGCTGGAAAAGTCCCGGCTCTACAAGGAAATCAGCGGAGCCAATGGGCTGGCGTTTGCCATGGAGGTGTTTGTCACGGGGTGGATGCGTGAGGTGTTTGAGCCGATGGGGGATGAGGCGTGGGAGAGGAGTGAGTGGTGAGAAAGTTTTGATGGTTTATATGAGAGCAAGGAAAAATAACCATGCAAATTGGACAAGGTGCGAGCATTTCTACAGATGTCGCCCGAAGTGATTTCGTTTCATCTTCAACTAGTTCGGTAGAAACATCAGCGACGCTTGAATCTGTACTGCTGGACACTACTGATTTTCAATTGGACCAATTGGGGGCGCCTAAACATGTCGCAATGGGTTTTGTGCATCTGGGTAATGCCACGACGGCCTCGCTGAAGGAACTCTCTACCGACCTGGGACAGTACGATCGCGATATAACCGATCAGATTACGCAATTTGTCGAAACCGGTGTAACGCTTCACGAGCCTGACAGCCATGCAATTTTTGATTTAATAAATGAAAGGGCCGAAGGCTGCGAGAATCGTGAGGATCGCTTGAAGTCTGTACTTGAGGCTGGCATGGAACTGCTCGAATCCGCCAAGGGGCCAGGTCTCAATCTGTTGAATGTCGCCGGGAACACGGGGGTAATCATTGCGCTGACCACCTTGTTGCGCGAGTACGTTGGCTATCTCGTCGAACACGCTCTGGGTGCGGGTGATACACCTGAGGCCACGCGGGCATGGGCGGCTGTGGCGCTGGCAATGACGGGGCCAGCGTTGACGCTGATGGGGGCTATCCGCAGAGAGGTCTCAGGGGAGGCGAGCTGGAAATCTCGGCTGGGGAGTGTGTGCATAGCGTCTGCAGCGCTGGGAGGCTGTGTCGCGGCCGTTCTCACGGGAACGGCGTCAAAGCTTTTCCCTGCAATGGCCGGCGGGGTCGTGTACATCATGGCCCGGGCGCTGGCTCAATCCTTTTTCCCTTTGAAAGACAACGCAGGTTCCGCGAACGCAGCGTCAACCGCTGTTACAGCAGCGGCTTATGGCGCGTTTCAATTTGCATTGGCGGAACTGGGTAAGGTCATGCCATTGAGTGGGCCTGCCAGGGCCGTCGAGGCGATGGATCACGATTTCGGGGCGGACGCTATCAAAGCCGGATTGAATGCGCTCGGAATGGTAGCCGATGTGTCTACCTTGATTATCTGCAAGAGTTGGCATGTGCTATCCCCCCAGCCAGGGTCGGATTCGGTCTTTTCTGATCCGGAGTCTTTACGACAAATGGCGTTGGAGGTTCGCGCGGGTGTTCAGTGGCCCACCAGGACTCAATTAGCCGATGCATTCGTGAATGTGGCGGGGGCACGCCTATCGTATGGCCACGCTGTCAGTCTGGTCGTAGGTGCGGCAGGCGCTTTGTTGAGCGAGCACGACTTCGGAGAGGATACCCAGGGCCATCTTCTCAATGGCTGTTTCGCCGTGATGATGATGCTTCTTTACTTTCCACTTATCTTTGCCAACCTGAAGCAAACCAGTAACACCTATACGCTGCAGGAAACGACCACGGCTTGATCCAGCCCAAGAGTGGGCAGCCATCGGCTGCTCGCTCCCAGCGCTCCACCCCGGCTATAATCCGCGGCTCATTTCGTCGATCGAGTCAAACCCGCCCATGTACACCCTGGCCCGTGAGCTGCTGTTCAAACTTTCCCCCGAAACTTCCCACGACCTGTCCCTGGACCTGATCGGCGCGGGTGGGCGGCTGGGGCTTAACGGTTTGCTGTGCAAGGCCCCGGCGAAACTGCCGGTGACGGTGATGGGCCTGGAATTCCCTAACCCGGTCGGGTTGGCGGCGGGGCTGGACAAGAACGGTGCGGCCATCGACGGGTTCGCCCAGTTGGGCTTCGGTTTCGTGGAAATCGGCACCGTCACCCCGCGTCCGCAGCCGGGCAACCCCAAGCCGCGGCTGTTCCGCCTTCCGCAAGCCGAGGCGATCATCAATCGCATGGGCTTCAACAACCTCGGTGTCGACCATCTGCTCGCCCGGGTGGCGGCGGCCAAGTACCGGGGCGTGCTGGGGATCAACATCGGCAAGAACTTCGACACACCGGTGGAGCGCGCCGTCGACGATTACCTGATCTGCCTGGACAAGGTCTACGCCCACGCCAGCTACGTGACCGTCAACGTCAGCTCGCCGAACACCCCGGGGCTGCGCAGCCTGCAATTTGGTGACTCCCTCAAGCAACTGCTGGCCGACCTGGCCCGTCGTCGTGCGGAACTGGCGGTGATCCATGGCCGGCATGTGCCGCTGGCCATCAAGATCGCCCCGGACATGAGCGACGAAGAAACCGCCCAGGTGGCCCAGGCCCTGGTTGAGACCGGCATGGACGCGGTGATCGCCACCAACACGACCCTGGGGCGCGAAGGTGTCGAAGGGCTGGAACACGGTGACGAGGCGGGCGGCTTGTCTGGCGCGCCGGTGCGTGACAAGAGCACCCACACGGTGAAGGTCCTGGCCGCCGAACTGGCGGGGCGCTTGCCGATCATCGCGGCGGGCGGGGTCACCGAGGGACGGCATGCCGCCGAGAAGATCAGCGCCGGTGCGAGCCTGGTGCAGATCTATTCGGGCTTCATCTACAAGGGGCCGGCGTTGATTCGTGAGTCGGTGGATGCGATTGCGGCGTTGGGTTGATTCAGCCTTTCTGAAAATCGGGCAAATCCATTGTGGCGAGGGAGCTTGCTCCCGCTGGAGTGCGAAGCACTCCCGAAATCTGCTAACGCGATATGACTGAATCACCGTGTGTCATGGTGTTTGGGCTGCCGTGCAGCCCAGCGGGAGCAAGCACCCTCGCCACACCTGTGTTCACAGCCAGGCATCGGCGTTGTTCATAAGATTCCGGCAATAAAAAGGGCTCCTCGAAGGAGCCCCTGGGCCGTAGCCCGCCGTCCGGATGGGACGCGCGTGGTTAAATCGATTGGCACATCAGATTGTCGAGTTCTCGAGTGTTAAGCCCTGTGTCAGCCGACGGCGTGAAGTTCGTTGAGTCTATGGATACCCGCAGTGCCGGTCATACCGTCCCAGTTGTCGCCGCGTCCTTCTCGCCAGCCGTTGATCCAGGCTTGACGTACTGACGGTAGAGTAAAGGGGCAAAGCTCACGGGATTTACCACCAACGCCATATTGGTAACCGCGTAAAAATGCTCTTTCCAACGGATCACGCTTAAGTCTTCTCATAGGGTGTTGCCCTCACTTGTTGACTGTTTCTTTAGCGTCGGCCCTTGTCGGGGCCGGGGCAGAATCATTCTGCCGTTGGTGGCTCGTTGCCGGCGTGACGAGCCAAGGTGTTGGCGCCGTGGCGACGTCAACCTGTGTTGAGTTCTAACCAAAGCGTCACATGGATGGAATGATCGTTTTGTCATAAGCACGTAACAATAAAGATGTTAGGGCGATAAGTAACTTGATGTTCAGCGTCCGCTTTTGAGCAAGACCCCTGTATGATCAGCCCTGCGCTCAAAGGCGCGGTCCTGACCCGGATGAGAATGTCCTTCCGTTGCACTCGGGTACTATTCGACGAAAGGGTCGGGTTTTCACAATTTGTTGCACAGAATTTTTTATCTGCCCCCGCATCTAAGCTCTTTTAACCTGAGCGGCGAGGGTGGAGCGGCACACCTTCGTGCCACGCGGGTGCTCTTGAGAAAAGCACCTGACTGAACCCGACCCGGCAATGCGTTGCCCGGTCCACTTAGCCAAAGGCGCTGGAATCCCATGTCCGACCGTTTCGAACTCTTCCTCACTTGCCCCAAGGGCCTCGAAGGCCTGCTCATCGAGGAAGCCGTCGGGCTTGGCCTTGAAGAGGCGCGCGAGCACACCTCGGCCGTGCGCGGCATGGCCGACATGGAGACCGCGTACCGCCTGTGCCTGTGGTCGCGCCTGGCCAACCGGGTGCTGCTGGTCCTCAAGCGGTTCGAGATGAAGAACGCCGACGACCTGTACCACGGCGTGCTGGACGTCGACTGGCAAGACCACATGCTGGCCGACGGCACCCTGGCGGTGGAGTTCAGCGGACACGGTTCGGGCATCGACAACACCCACTTCGGCGCCTTGAAGGTCAAGGATGCCATCGTCGACAAGCTGCGTACCCCGTCGGGCGAGCGGCCGTCCGTCGACAAGCTCAACCCGGACCTGCGCATCCACCTGCGCCTGGACCGTGGCGAAGCGATCCTGTCCCTCGACCTTTCCGGCCACAGCCTGCACCAGCGCGGCTATCGCTTGCAGCAGGGCGCCGCGCCGCTGAAGGAAAACCTCGCCGCCGCGATCCTGATCCGGGCCGGTTGGCCGCGCATCGCCGCCGAAGGCGGGGCGCTGGCCGATCCGATGTGCGGCGTGGGCACGTTCCTGGTGGAAGCCGGCATGATCGCCGCCGACATGGCGCCGAACCTGCGTCGCCAGCAGTGGGGCTTCACCGCGTGGCTCGGCCATGTGCCGGCGCTGTGGAAGAAACTCCACGAAGAGGCCACCGCCCGCGCTGCCGCCGGGCTGGCCAAGCCGCCGCTGTGGATTCGCGGCTACGAGGCTGATCCACGGCTGATCCAGCCGGGCCGCAACAACGTCGAGCGTGCCGGCTTGAGCGAGTGGATCAAGATCTATCAGGGCGAAGTCGCCACCTTCGAACCCCGCCCGGACCAGAACCAGAAAGGCCTGGTCATCTGCAACCCTCCGTACGGCGAGCGGCTTGGCGACGAAGCGAGCCTGCTCTACCTCTACCAGAACCTCGGCGAGCGCCTGCGCCAGGCCTGCCTGAACTGGGAGGCCGCTGTGTTCACCGGCGCGCCGGACCTGGGCAAGCGCATGGGTATCCGCAGCCACAAGCAGTATTCGTTCTGGAACGGCGCCTTGCCGTGCAAATTGTTGCTGATCAAGGTGCTGCCGGACCAGTTCGTCACCGGCGAGCGTCGCACCCCGGAACAGCGTCAGGCCGAGCGCGAGCAGGCCCTCCTTGACCAGCAAGCGCCCGCGGCAACGCAGGAGCGCCAGTACAACAAGAATGGCAACCCGATCAAGCCGGCTCCTGTCCCCGCCCCGGTGGTGGAGCAGGCACGCTTGAGCGAAGGCGGGCAGATGTTCGCCAATCGCCTGCAAAAGAACCTCAAGTTGCTGGGTAAGTGGGCCAAACGTGAAGGTGTGGACTGCTACCGGGTCTACGATGCCGACATGCCGGAATACGCCATGGCCATCGACCTGTACCATGACTGGGTCCATGTGCAGGAATACGCCGCGCCGAAATCCATCGACCCGGAAAAGGCCTCGGCCCGGCTGTTCGATGCCCTGGCGGCCATTCCCCAGGCCCTGAGCGTCGACAAGAGCCGCGTGGTGATCAAGCGTCGCGAACGCCAGAGCGGCACCAAGCAATACGAGCGCCAGAGCGCCCAGGGCAAGTTCACCGAGGTCAACGAAGGTGGCGTCAAGCTGCTGGTCAACCTCACCGACTACCTGGACACCGGGCTGTTCCTCGACCACCGGCCGATGCGCCTGCGGATCCAGAAAGAGGCGGCCGGCAAGCGCTTCCTCAACCTGTTCTGCTACACCGCGACCGCCAGCGTCCATGCGGCCAAGGGCGGTGCTCGGAGCACCACCAGTGTCGACTTGTCGAAAACCTACCTGGACTGGGCGCGACGCAACCTCTCGCTCAACGGTTTTTCCGACAAGAACCGCCTGGAACAGGGTGACGTCATGGCCTGGCTGGAAGCCAGTCGCGACGAATACGACCTGATCTTCATCGATCCACCGACCTTCTCCAACTCCAAGCGCATGGAAGGGATCTTTGACGTGCAACGCGACCACGTCCAGCTCCTGGACCTGGCCATGGCCCGCCTCGCACCGGGTGGCGTGCTGTATTTCTCCAACAATTTCCGCAAGTTCCAGCTCGAGGACAACCTCGGCGAGCGCTACGCGGTGGAGGAAATCACCGCCAAGACCATCGATCCGGACTTTGCCCGCAACGGCAAGATCCACCGTGCCTGGAGGATCACGGCCCGTTGATCGATTGCTGATTGGATCCACGCAGGCCTTGTAACTCAAGGCTTTCAGCTCATCTTGGGGCTGGTCAAAATGATGGCTAATAGCTATAACTTAGCCTGTGGCCGGGTTGAACCTACTGCTTGGCCCTTTTTGAGTCGTGTTTATGGCCTTGCATCAGGTGCGCCCCAGGATCCTGGGCTTTATCAGCGAAGACGTCTCGGCCTGGCTCGTGGCAACGCTGGTCTTGCTGGCCGGCAGCTTTCTGACGGCGGTGCTGAGCTGGGCGATGATGAACCTGTTCGGCCAGCAACTGCGCCAGCGCTTCGAACTGCAGGCCGAGGAGCGTTTCAGCCGGATCGAGGAGCGCTTCCAGGAGCAGGAGCAGCGTCTGGATGGCCTGCGGCGCTTCTTCGCCAACTCGGAGTCGGTGTCCAATGACGAATTCCGCGGGTACGCCGAAGCCTTGTTGCGACGTACCCGGGCGCTTGCCTGGGCGCCCAGGGTGCGACGGGACGAACGGCTGGCGTTCGAACAGCAGGCGCGGGCCGAAGGCTCGATAAACTTCACCGTCCGTGAAGCCGACGGCAGCGGTGGTCTGCGGCCGGCCGCCGAGCGGGACGAGTATGTGCCGGTGCTCTACGTGCAAAGCCAGGCCTCCTATGGCTCGCCCTTGGGCATGGACCTGCTGTTCGAGCCCGTTCGGCGGGCCACCCTGGACCGGGCGCGGCAGAGTGGCCGGCTGGCGGTTTCACAGCCACTGGACCTGATTGGCGTCGATCCGGCCTTCACCCGCGGCGTGTTGCTGGCGGCACCGGTCACCCGACCAGGGGCCACCGAACCGTTCGGGTATGTGGTCGCGGCCATCAGCATGCGCCAACTGGCGGGCGACGGCCTGCCGACGGCCGGTCATGACAATCTGTCGATGCGGGTTATCGACCTGTCTGCGGACGATCGCGAGGAAGCCCTGTTCGAATCGCCCACCCCGGCCGGCCACAGCGAATTGTCGGAGACCCGCCGGGTGCGTCTGGCCGATCGCGATTATCGGGTGGAGCTGCGGCCCAGCCGGACGTTCCTGACAACCAACCACTCATCGGCGGCAAGCCTGGTGGTGCTGGGTGGCTTGCTCAGCCTGTTGCTCAGCGCCTTGCTTTACGTGCTGGTCAGCCAGCGGCAACGGGCACTGAAACTGGTGGAGCAACGCACCCGCGAATTGCGGGCCAGGGAGCAGGAACTGCGCGGCACCCATGGCCAGTTGCGCGGGGTGCTGGATGCGGCGACGGAGGTGGCGATCATCGCCACGGACCTGCGCGGCGTCATCACGACTTTCAACGCCGGCGCCGAACAGATGCTCGGCTACCCCAGCAGCGAGGTCCTGCAAAGCATGACCCTCGAAAGCCTGCATGTGCCGCGTGAACTCCAGGCCCGGGCCGCCCAGCTCGGTGCGCGTTTCGGCAAGCCGATCCCCACCTGTCACGCGATGTTGCTCGAGGGGGGCGAGCAGGGCGGCCAGCAGGCACGGGAATGGACCCTGGTGCGTCGCGACGGCAGCCATCTGACCGTGAACATGCTGGCCACGCCGATGCTCGATGACCAAGGGCTGTGGGTCGGGCACCTGGCGATCTGCATCGACATCACCGAACGCAAGCGCGTCCACGAAGCCTTGGCGGCACGGGACCTGTTGCTGAAGAAACTCAGCGCCCATGTGCCGGGCGGCATCTATCAGTTCAAGATGGATTTCAACGGCCGTTTCAGTGTGATCTACGCCAGCGACGGCATTCGCGACATCTACGAATTGGAGCCGCACGTGCTGGTGCAGAACGCCGAGGCGATTTTCTCGCGCATTCATTGCCTGGACGCCAGCCGCGTGCGCAGCTCGATTCGTGCGTCGGCTGATACCCTGAGCCCCTGGCGTGAAGAATACCGGCTGCAGTTGCCGCAGCGGGGCCTGCGTTGGGTCCGGGGCGAGGCCACGCCGGAGGAACTGCCCGGCGGCGGGGTGTTGTGGCACGGCTACATCTCGGATATTTCCGACCTCAAGCGGGTGGAGGAAGAACTGCGGGCGCTGTCGGTTACCGATGCCTTGACGGGGATTCGCAACCGCCGTTATTTCCAGGAGCGACTGACCTCGGAGATGTCCCGGGTCGAGCGCGGTTCCGGGGGGCTGGCGGTGATCATGTTGGACATCGATCACTTCAAGCGCATCAACGACCAGCATGGCCATGCGGTGGGCGACCGGGTGTTGCAGGCGGTCTGCCAGCGGGTTGCCCAGCGGTTGCGACGTACCGATGTGTTCTGCCGATTGGGTGGGGAAGAGTTCGTGGTGTTGTGTCCGGACACGGACAGCGAGAGTGCCTATGCCCTGGCCCTGGGACTGTGGGAAGGCTTGCGCTCGGCCCCGATCGAGGACGTGGGAATCGTCACCGCCAGCTTCGGCATCGCCACCTGGCGCGTCGGTGAGGGCGCCGATGCCTTGTTGCTTCGGGCCGACTCGGGCGTGTATGCCGCCAAGCAGGCTGGGCGGGATCGCGTGGAAACGCAGTTGGGATAGCGGTGGGTCAGTGAGTGATGATACGGCCGTGCCGCCGTCTTCGCGAGCAAGCCCGCTCCCACAGGTTGATCGTTGGCGACCACAGATGTGTGTTCACCGTAAATCCTTTGTGGGAGCGGGCTTGCTCGCGAAAGCGGTGGGTCAGTTTGCATTGATGTTGAATGTACCGCCGTCTTCGCGAGCAAGCCCGCTCCCACAGGTTGATCGTTGGCGACCACAGATGTGTGTTCACCGTAAATCCCTTGTGGGAGCGGGCTTGCTCGCGAAAGCGGTGGGTCAGTTTGCATTGATGTTGAATGTACCGCCGTCTTCGCGAGCAAGCCCGCTCCCACAGGTTGATCGTTGGCGACCACAGATGTGTGTTCACCGTAAATCCCTTGTGGGAGCGGGCTTGCCCGCGAAAGCGGTGGGTCAGTTGATGGAGATGTTGGACAGGCCTGGCCTCTTCTTCGCGAAGACGGCAGTCCAGACAAACTCAGCCGCAATCCTTTGCGGCGGTGAGGGTTACCAGTTGTAGGTCAGGTCGGTGGTGAGGGTGCGGCCCTGGCCGTAGTAGCAGTCCCAGTTGCTGCGGCAACTGGCGACGTATTTCTTGTCCTCGAGGTTTTCCATGTTCATCCGCACGCTCACGCCCTTGATGTGCAGCGGGGATTTCTCGAAGTCGTAGGACATCATGGCGTCGTAGACCGTGTAGGACGGAATCGTGAATGCGCCTTCGTAGTCGGTGCCGTAGCTCTCGCGCACATACCGTGCGCCGATGCCCGCGCCGAGACCGGCCAGGGGGCTGGCGCCGGTGAAGGTGTAGTCGATCCAGGCCGAGGCGGTCAGGGGTGGCGCACTGGCCGGGTGACGGCCTTCGCGACCATCGTTGTCCTTGGTGTACTCGATGTCGTTGCGCGACACCGAACCGATCACCCGTACGTTCTTGTTGAGGTTGACCTTGCCTTCCAACTCGATGCCCTGGGAACGCACTTCACCGGACTGGCCGCTGAAGCCGGGGGTGAGCGGATTGGACGTCACCACATTCTTTTGCACGATGTCGTAGACCGACACCTGGATAAAACCGTCGATAGCCTTGGGTTCGTACTTGATCCCGGCTTCGTACTGCTTGCCTGTCGTCGGCTTGAACGCGGTGTTGCCAAACCCGGTGTCAGTGACGGGGAGGAATGACTCCGAGTAGCTCACATAAGGCGTCAGACCGTTATCGAACAGGTAGCCGAAGCCGGCCCGGCCACTGAATTTTTCATCCCGGGTCTTGGTGCTGGTCCCGTCAAGCGGACGCTTGTTGTCGGTTTCGGCAAAGTCATAGCGGCCGCCCAGCGTGAGGAACCACTTGTCCCATTTGAGCTGGTCCTGGACATACAGCCCGGTCTGGCGAACGGTGTTGTCCCAGCGGTAGGGCGAGCTGAAATTGATCGCGCCGCCGTACACCGGGTTGTACATGTCGATGGCCGACGCGCTGCGATCGTACAGGCCGAGGAACTTCGACTCGAAATGGTAGTGGTCCACGCCCAGCAAGACGGTGTGGTCCAGTGCCCCTGTGTGGAATTTGGCCTGGGCAGTGGTATCGATGTTGTAGACCTTGTTGGTCTGCGACCAGTCCACCCCGTAGCGGCGCATGTAGCGTTGGTCGTTGGCCCCGGTGACCGGGTTGGCGATGAAGCCGTAGCCGTGCAGCGGATCCACGTACTGGTCATCGACCTGGGCGTAACGCGCGGTCTGCTTCAGCGTCCAGACGTCATTGAGTTCATGGGAGGCCTCATAGCCCACGACGAACTGCTCGCGGTTGTACTTGTTCACGTCCGGCTCGCCGAAAAAGGTCGAGCGGCTGTACTTGCCGTTCGGGTTCGGCAGCACCGTGCCGGAGGCGGGCAGGCCCTGGGCGGACGGGGTGTCGTGGTCTTTCTGGTACTGGGCGAAGAAGGTGATGCTGGTTTCGTCGCTCGGGTTCCACGTCAGGCTCGGCGCCAGGAGCATGCGGTTTTTCTCGACGTAGTCGATTTCCGAACCGGAATCCTCCGCCACGCCGGTCAGGCGATAGAGGAATTCGCCCTGGTCATCCAGCGGGCCGGCCAGGTCGAAGCCGAGCTTCTTGCGGTCGTTGTCGCCGGCGCCCAGGGTCACCTCATGCAACGGCGTGGCGGTGGGGCGCTTGCTGACCATGTTGACGATCCCGCCCGGCTGGTTCTGGCCGTAGAGCACCGAGGCCGGACCCTTGAGCACTTCGATGCGCTCCAGGGTGTACGGGTCGATCTGCAGGGCGCCGCCGGTGCTGCCGCCGCCGTAGGGCAGGTGCAGGCCGTCGAGGTACAGCGGCGTCGGAATGAAGCCGCGGGAAGTCGGTTCGTCGAAGATCGTCACCCGGTCGGAGAAACCGCCACCGGTCATGCCGGCGGTGTAGCGCAGGGCTTCGGTGACGCTCTGCGAGCCGCGCAGCTTGACCTCGTCCTGGGTGATGACGTTGACGGTCTGCGGCACTTCGTTGAGCGGCGTGTCGGTCTTGGTGCCGGTGCCGGTTTTTTTCGCGACGATCCCATCCACCGGCCCCCATGCCGACTCCTGGGTGCCCGAAATGTTGATCGGCGCCAGGTCCAGGCCCGCGCCATCGTTGCGGCTGCGCAGTGTCATGCTGTTGCCCTGGACGCTGTAGGCGATCGGGGTGCCCTGGAGCAACCGGGCCATGGCGGCGGCCGGCTCCAGGTCACCGCTCACCGCGGTGCTGCGCAGGCCACTGACGTCGGCCGGGTTGTAGAGCACTTGCAGGTTGGTCTGGCGACCGAACTCCTGCAACGCGCTGCCCAGCGGTTGCGCCTGGATGTTGATCGGCAGACTCTGGGCCTGGGCCGTCAGCGGCAGGCCCAGGACCAGCGCGCAGAGGACCGGGACATGCGGTCGAAACGAATGACGGATCAGTAGAGCCTGGGTGAGCGGTTTCAGTCCTAGCGGTGCTGGCATTATTTTTTCTCGTCAGAATGTTACTGAGAACTATTTCTATTGGCTGCTAGTAAGACGTTGGGCCTTTGGTAAACCGGAAAGACCCAGCGTCTTTTTTTAAAGAAATGTTCACCGTCAGGCCGGTTGCAGCTCGGTGACGACATGGCCGGCTTCCATACGCACCAACTGGTCGGCGATATCGAAGTAACGGTCGTCGTGGGAAATCACGATGATGGTCTTGCCCAGGCGCTTGAGGTCCGGCAGCAGCTCGGTGTAGAAAATCCGCCGGAAAGTCGGGTCCTGGTCGGCGGCCCATTCGTCGAACACCAGCACCGGGCGTTCTTCCAGCCAGGCGTTGACCAGGGCCAGGCGCTTGCGTTGGCCGGTGGACAGGTCGGTGGTGGTGAAGGTGCCGTCGCGCACGCTGACCTTGTGGGCGATCTCCAGGCGTTGCAGGTACTGGTTGGCGTCGTCGGGGATGTGGGTCTCGCCCTGCACGACGTCGTCGAACAGGTAGTAGTCGGCAAAGATCGTTGTGAACAGTTGGCGGTAGTCGTCGCGGTCCAGGTCGGTCACCGCCCGGCCATTGAGGCGGATTTCCCCCTGTTGCGGGGCATACAGGCCCAGCAACAGCTTGATCAGCGTGGTCTTGCCACAGCCGTTTTCTCCGACGATGAAAATGATCTCGCCCTGGTCGATGCGCAGGTTCACCGGGCCCAGGCGAAAGGGCGTGGCGCCTTCGACCGACGGGAAGCTGTAGGCCACGTTGTTCAGTTCCAGGCTTCGCACGGAGGCCTTGCGGTTGCCCGGGTCGCTGAGCAGCAGGTGTGGTTCGGGCGAGGAAAACCGTTCCGACAGCTCGGCGATCCGGCGGAAGGCGATCTGCGCGCGGCTGACGATCGGCAGGGTGCCGATCAGGTGTTCCAGCGGCCCCTTCATGTACAGCAGCACCAGCACGAAACCGCTCATCACCGCTTTGTCCGCGCTTGGCCACAGCGATTGCAGCGCCAGGGCCAGGCCGATGACCACGAAAAACAGCATGGAGCCTAGGGTCTTGGCGACCACGAAGATATTCACCGAGCGGATCTGTGTGTCGCAGATTGTGTCGGCGGTGCGTTCGATGCCCGAGACGAACATGCGCTGGCGACGGGGGCGGTGGATGCGCAGTTCCTTGGCGCCCTCGGCGATGGCGTTGTAGTGCTTTTGCAGTTCGTCCTCGTGTTCGCGGGCGTTCAGGAAACCCTGCATGCCGCGGCCCCGGGCGATGTACTGGATGACCGTGCCGATCAGGATCGCCACCACCGTGACCAGGAACATCGGCCACGACAACAGCGCCAGGTAACCCATGCAACCGAGTGTGACGGTCAGGGAAATGGCCAGCGGGGCGAAGGCGAAGGCGAAGTCGCTGATAGTGTCGACGTCGTGGGTCAGCACCGGGATCAGGCGATGGCTGCGATAGCGCTCGATCTGTTCGATGGGCGCCGACAGCACTTTTTCCCCCAGGGTCTTGCGCAAACTGGCGATGATTTTCTGGCCGACATAGTTGGTGCCGATGTCCGAGAAGATCGAGCTGGTCAGCGCCAGCAGGCACAGCCCGGCAAACACGCCGACCACCGTGGTGCTGAGGCCGTTGTCGGCGTGCAGGACCTGGTTGATCGTCGCCAGCAGCACCGTGACGCTGAGCCCGCCAAGCATGCCCAGCGCAATGGCGCCGATGACAATCAGCCGGAAAGGTTTGAGCAGCGTGAACAGCTCGTGCATCACCCCGCGTGTTGGTTGGTTCATGGCGGTTTCCCTGCTTGAAGAAAGGGCGAAGGCCCCCGCAGGTATTCATCGCAAGGGCTTGAGGACGGAGCGCGCCGGTTGTGTCGCGCCCCCCTGTAGAACGGTTGGAAGAACATGGGATTTAGCGACCGGTGTCCGTGGCGAGGGAGCTTGCTCCCGCTGGCCGCGCAGCGGCCTCTCGTCCCCTCAACCCGTCCGACACAACGCATGTCCAGGCTATGGGGGCACTGCGCGCGCCAGCGGGGATAAATCCCCTCGCCACAAAGTGCACTCCACAAGTGAATTCACGGGCTACATATCCCGCACCACCCGAAACCCCAGCCAATCCCCACGCGCATCGGGGTACGCCGCGTTACGGTTGCCCGAGCGGGAAAACACTGGCGCCTCGCCCCAGTCGTTGCCACGGATACGCCGCACCTTGCAGTCGCCGTCGAGCCAGGCGCTGCCGTCGTTCGGGGCGCCGGTGTAGCTGTCGTTGTAGCAATCGGCTGTCCACTCGTAGACATTGCCGTGCATGTCGTACACGCCGAAGGCGTTGGTCGGGAAGCTGCCGGCCGGCGAGGTGAAGTTGAAGCCATCGGCGGCGCCGTAGGTGTTGGCATGCCGGGCGATGCTGTAGTCCTTGCCTTCATCGAACGGGAAGGGGAACGGCCCGGTAGTGCCGCCGCGCGCGGCGTATTCGCGCACCGACTCGCTGGTCAGTCGGTAGGGCTTGCCGGTTTTCTTCGACAACCAGGCCACGTAGGCATTGGCCTCGTTGAAGTCCATGCACACCGCCGGGTGGCGGTCGCTGTATTGCTTGCGCGGGTCGCTGCCCTGGTAATCCGGGATGCCAGCCTTGCAGGCGCGGCCAGGGCGGTCATCACCGTCGGGCATCGTGTAGCCGGTGTCGCGCAAATAGGCGAACCATTCACCCTTCAACACGTGGAAGCGGCTGATCGCCAGCGGCCGGGCGAACGTCACCGGGTGCATCGGACCTTCGTCCGGCTCGCGGCCGACTTCGTCCGGCGGGGTGCCCATCTGGAAGGTGCCGGTGGGCAACACGACCATCTCCGGGCAATCCTTGCAATCGCGAAACACCTGGCCCGGTTGAGACGCTTCGGCGCCGCTGGGCAGCGGGGCGACCAAGGCCAATGCGGCAAGTACCTTCAGTGGAAAACGGTTCATTTTTTTCTCTCGATTAAAGTCCAACAAGCGCGGGTCAGATCGCCTGGTTCAACAGCGTCATGAAACGATCGATTTGGGCTTCGTTGTTGAGCAGGCCCGGTGCGGTGCGTATCACCGGCCCGGCATCGCGGTGAACGGCGTCGACGATCACGCGTTGCTTCATCAGGTCGCCGGCCACCTGGCCGCTCTCGCGGCCCTTGATGCGGAAAAAGGTAAAGCCGGCCGACAGCGCCGGGCTCAACGGCGTGACCAGTTCAACCTGCGGCATCGCCACCAGCTGTTTTTTCAGGTAGCTGTTGAGGGCGTGAATGCGCGCCTGTACCTCGGCCTTGCCCAGCTCCAGGTGCAGCTTGAACGCCTCGTCCACCGCCCAGCGGTGCTCGAAGGCATGGAAGCCGCCCGGGGTCATGACGGTGGAAAACGCCGTGGCTTCGGAAAAGGTCGGGATGATCGGCGTGACGTATTTGAGTTCGTCGCTGCGGCTGCACACCAGCCCCGTGCCGCGCGGGCCGAACATCCACTTGTGGGTGCCGGCGATGAAGAAGTCGCAGTTCATCGCCGCAAAGCCCAGATCCTCCACGCCGAACCCGTGCACGCCGTCCACCACGTAGACGATGCGTTGGTCATCGCGGCGGCCCTGGTTGTGCCGCTCCACCAGCGCACCGATCTGGTCGATGGGCAACTTCACGCCGCTGCCGGAGTGCACCCAGGTCATGCCCAGCACCCTTGTTTGCGGGCGGATGGCGCGGTCGATGGCGGCCAGGATCTCATCGTGGCTGGCGCGGTGGGCGTCCTCGAACAGCTTGATCTTGCGCACGCGGGTGCCGTCCCGTTGGGCGCGCAGGTCGAGGATGGTGTGGGTGGCGTAGTGTTCGTGGACGGTGGTGAGGATTTCCTGGTCAGGCTTGACCTGGACCCCGCCGTAGATCATCGCCAGGCCCTGGGTGGTGCTGCCGGTGAGGGCGATCTGCTTGGGGCCCGCTTGCAGATAGCGGCCGGCCCAGGTGCGCACGTTTTCCTCGCGGGCTTCGGTGATGCCCAGGTCCCAGTCCATCTGCAGGCCGGGGTTCTTGTCGAGGGCGGCGCGGTGTTGCTCGATGGCCTCGCGCACCGGGCGCGGGTGGGTGGTGACGAGGAAGTTGGCGAAATGCAGGTAGTCCGGATCCTGGTCGAACAACGAGCGCAGTTGCGCCCATTTATCCCGGGGCAGCGACGGCAGCGATGGGGTGCCGGCCGTGGCGGGCAGGCTGTTGGCCAGGGGTAGGCCGGCGGCGAGGATCCCGGCCCGCTTCAAGAACGTGCGGCGTTCATTCATGGCTGGCCGACCTTCTGGTTCGAGGCCACGGCCGGTCGCGCGGCCTTCTGGACCTGATCCCAGACCCGCAGGAAATTGCCGCCCCAGAGTTTGGCGATGTCGGCTTCGGAGTAGCCGCGGGTGAGCAATTCGGCGGTGACGTTGCGGATGTCGCCGACGTTTTCCCAGCCTTTCACGCCGCCGCCTTCGTTGAAGTCGGAGCTGATGCCTACGTGGTCGATGCCGATCTTGCGCACGGTGTAGTCGATGGCGTCCCCCAGGTCCTTGAGGCTGGCCTTGGGTTCTTCTTCCAGGATGCCGTAGAGCTGGGCGGCGTATTCACCGAACTTCTGCTCGGGCCAGGCGGCGATGATCGGATCGCCGGGCATCAGCGCCATGGCCAGGTTGGGCAGCGGCGGCAGATCGAAACGCGCGCGCAGGGCGTTGAGCTTGTCCTGGGTCTTTTGCGTGAGCGGGCGCAGGTACTGGGAGAAGCCGACGATCTGCACCACGCCGCCGCTGCGCTTGATCAGTTGCAGTTCCTTGTCGCTGAGGTTGCGCGGGATGTCCACCATCGCCCGTGGCGCGGAATGCGAGGCCACCAGCGGTGTGCGGCTCAGTTGCGCAACCTGCTCCAGGGCCTGGGTCGACATCTGCGACACGTCGATGATCACACCGAGGTCATTCAGGCGGGTCACCGCTTGCTTGCCGATGTCCGACAGGCCACCAAGGGCATCCGGCGAGTCGTTGAAGAACGGCAGCGGGCGCGAGGAATCGGCCCAGTCGTTGTTGCCGATGTAGCTGAAGCCGAACATGCGCATGCCTCGCGCCGTCCACAGGTCCAGCAGGTTCAGATCATCGCCAAGGGGGTAGGCGTTGAGCATGCTGATGAAAATCGCGAACTTGCCTTCACCGTGCAGCCGGCGAAAATCCTCCGGGGTGTAGGCGATGGCGACCTGGTTGGGGTAGTCGCGGACCAGCCCGGTGATGATCTTGTAGCGCACTTCCTGTTGGTTGCGTGCCTCCTCGACGAAGCCGGCGGTGGGCTTGTGCGGCGCGTTGGGGCCGTTCCACAACTCCGGCCAGCCGAACACCGTCAGCGCCGCGCCGGACAACTGGCCGCGATTGGCTTTCACCAGATCGAACTGGCCGTCGCCGTCCTTGTCGGCTTCGTGGCCGGCGGTGCCGAAATCCAGCGGCACGGTGATGTGGCTGTCGAAGGAGAGCAGGCGCTCATGCAGCGCCCGAGCCTCTTTCATCACCTTGACCGGGTAGCCGGGGTTGTCCCGCCACCCGTAGTCCCAGGCCGCGAGGCCACCGCCCACCACCAATGCCAGGGCCAGGGGCACGCCGGTGAACAGCGCCTTTTTCGAACGTCGTGTTGTCATTGCCGATCTCAGTCAGGTTCGCCTTTGCTGTCTGGGAAGAACGAGTGATCGGTGGGGAAATTTAGCGGTCTGGGAGGGCCTCTTCGCGAGCAAGCTCGCTCCCACAGGGGATCTCCTCCAGGTGGCTGACCTTTGTGGGAGCGGGCTTGCTCGCGAAGAGGCCCCCACAGTCTTTAAATTTGTCCCCCCAGCCATCGTCCTAGCTTGGATAACGCCCACCCCAGGGCTGAACACAGGTAAGGCAATGACGATTTCTCGACGAGGGTTCATGGCAGGCCTGGCACTGACCGGTGCCGCTGTGCCTGCGGTGTATTACGGACATCGCGAACTGACCCGCCCGGACCCGACCATCACCCCCGGCGAGGCGTCCTTCGATGTGGCGAATGTGGCGGGCCAGCGTCAGGCGGATACGTTGCGGGGGATCTGGACGATCCGTTTCAGCGGGCAGGAGGCCGGCCTTGCGGGCGTGCCGGACGACGATCTGCAGCTCTTCCTCGACATCGCCCACAAGGGCCGTGGCCTGGTGGGCTGCCTCGACACCGCCGAGCGGCTGCGCAGCGGCGGCGAGCCGCGCTACCGGGTGCTGGGTGACCTGGCCGGAACCGACCCCCGGCAGTTGAGCTGGCGGCTGGTCGATGGGGCGAGCGGCGTGCCGCGTTATGAATTCATCATGACCCTGGACGAAGTCTGGGCCGGTTTCGGCAATGCCGGCCCCGCGACCCTCAGCGGGCGCGCGTGGTCGTTGGATCGTCCGCTGGCCCAGCCGGAACTCGACAACCGCTTCATCGCCGTCAAGCAGCCATTTCCCGAAGCCCGCGACCGCGTGCCACTGAGCCCGGCGCTGTTGGCCTGGTTGGTGTCGCCCGAGCATCGCTTGTTCCATCAACTCTGGCATGCGACGCGGGACAAATGGCACACCCTGGACGAAGACAAGCGCAACGCCTTGCGCGGCATCGGCTGGCAGCCCGGACCAAGGGGCCAGGAGCGCGACGCTCGCGGGCCGCGCAAGGATCGCAACGGCTCGGGCATCGACTTCTTCTTCATGCACCGGCACATGCTGGGCACGGCGCGCTCGTTCCAGCCGTTGCCGTCCTGGCCGCGCTTCCCGTTGCCGCAACCGGAACTGGCGCGTGATCGCATTGGGTTCGCCCGCTATTTCGACAACCACGACGGCACGGCCTTGCCGCCCACCTGGCTGGCCGACGGCGACGAGCAGTACGCCCAATGGGTGAGCGACATCAAGACGGCCGAGACCTACCACAGCAATTTCCAGGTCTGGGAATCGCGCTACCGTGACCCGCGCTACCTGTCGAAACTGACCTTGGGCCAGTTGGGTTCGGAGATGGAACTGGGGCTGCACGACTGGCTGCACATGCGCTGGGCCTCGGTGCCCAGGGACCCGTCCAACGGCCACCCGGTGCCGTTCGCCCGTGACCCGGCCGACTTTGCCCAGCGCTGGTATGCAGCGGAAAACGACTTTCTCGGCGACCCGTTTTCTTCCCACGTGAACCCGGTGTTCTGGTCCTTTCACGGCTGGATCGATGATCGTCTCGAAGACTGGTTTCGTGCCCACGAACGTTTCCACCCCGGCGAAGTGAGCCGCCTGGACGTCAACGGCGTACCCTGGTTCGCCCCGGGCCGCTGGGTGGAAATTGCCGACCCCTGGCTGGGCCCGGACACCCACGGTTGCAGCACCACGCCGGGGCTGCAAGTGGGGCGTTCGGTGGAAATGGACCCGGAAACCATGAAACTGGCCCTGCGCATCACCTTCGGCAGCGATGACAAAAAGCTCTCCGAACTGTTTCGCCGGGTGCCGCAACGACCGTGGTATGCGCGCAATCTCAAGGCCAAGCCTGCTTAACCTTTCTGATTGGATGAACAGGGGCGGGAATTATTTGTGGCGAGGGAGCTTGCTCCCGCTCGGTTGCGCAGCGACCGCAAGATCTTAGGGCTGCTGCGCAGCCCAGCGGGAGCAAGCTCCCTCGCCACGGGTGTCACTTGGCTTGGAGGTATGCGTTTAGCGCGGCGCGGCGATGTCCAGGGCGCGGTTTGCTAGCAGTTCTGCCAACTCAAATCATTTGCTGGATGCCCAGCGCTCGCTTGCCACGGCGCAAGGCGATGTAGCCTGGCTGGGGAGTCCTACATTGCAACCTCAACAGCGCTGAAGAGAACGCAGTTGTGGCGAGGGGATTCATCCCCGTTGGGCTGCGCAGCAGCCCCAGAGCCGGCACCTCGGTGTGTCAGGGGTATTGAGTGAGCCGGTTTGGGGCTGCTGCGCAGCCCAGCGGGGATGAATCCCCTCGCCACAGGTGTGCGTGGCTTGGCTTGAGGAGTTGAGGGATGTTACATCACCCGCCACCCCCCACCCAACGCCTTGTACAACGCCACGCTGGCCTGGACTCGGGCCAGGCGCAGTTGCACGTTCATGTCCTGGGCGGCGTAGAGGGTGCGTTGGGTTTCCAGTACGGTGAGCAGGTCTTCGGCGCCGGCCTGGTAGCGGCGCTGGGCGATGTCGAAGGCGCTCTGGGCCTGTTGCAGTTCTTCGGCTTGCCACTGCCGTTGTCGTTCCAGGCCGTTGATGCCGTTCAAGGCTTTTTCGACGTCGGCGAAGCCGTTGATGATGGCCGCGCGGTAGGTTTGCAGCAGTTCTTCCTGGCGCGCGGTGGCCTTGTCCCGTTCGGCTTTCAGGCGGCCGTTGTTGAACACTGGCGCCGCCAGGCCGGCGGTGAGGTTGTAGACGTTGTTGCGCAACACCTGGTCGGCGATGTCGGCACCGCTGGCGAGGCTCAGGCCCAGGGTCATCGAGGGTAGCATTGCCGCGCGCGCCACGCGGATGTCGGCTTCGGCGGCGCTGAGGCGTGCTTCGGCGGCGGCGATGTCCGGGCGGCGGCGCAGCAGGTCGCTGGGCACGCCGGCGTCGATGGACGGCCAGTGCAGGCGGTCGAAGTCCTCGGCCTCGAGGCGGACCGCCTGCACCGGCTGCCCCAACAGCGTCGCCAAGGTGATCAGCGCCTCCCGGGCCTGTTGCTGCACCTGCGGCAGCCGGCGCTGCTGCGCTGCCACCAGGCCTTTCTGCTGGGACAGTTCCACGGCGGTGGCGCTGCCGGCGCCGTAGCGGGTCTGCACCAGGTCGAGCACGCTTTGGGCATTGGCCAGGTTCAGTTCGGCGATGCGTCGTTGTTCGCCCAGGGACAGCGCCTGGGTGTAGCTGTTGGCGACGCCACTGAGCAGGGTCAATTCCACGGTCGCCCGGTCGAACCGGCTGGCCGCCAGGGTGCCCAGCGCGCTGTCCCGGGCCGCGCGTTTGCCTCCCCAGAAATCCAGCTCATAGGTGACGCTGAGGTTGGCGTCGTAGTAATCCAGCGAGCGGTTGTCCCGGTCCACGTCCAATTGGCTGTAGCCCTTGCCGCGCAACAGTTCCTGGCGCGTGCCGTTGAGCCCGGCCTTGAGTTCCGGCAGCAGGGGCGCACCGGCGATCACTGCGTTGGCCTGAGCCTGGCGAACCCGTGCCATGGCGGCGGCGAGGTCGTGGCTGTCCAGGCGTGCCTGCTCGATCAGACGATTGAGTTGTGGGCTGCCAAATTGCGTCCACCATTGCCGGTTGTCTGCCTCGGCGGCGGGGGTTTCGAGGTGCTGCCAGGTCGATGGCGATTGGATGCCGCTGTCCGGGGGCGACAACGGAGTGCTGCATGCCGCCAGTAGCAGGCTGGCGGCCAGGAGGGTCAGGTGCGCTTTCATCGGCATGCATTCATTCACTGGTGAGGGCCGCGACGGGGTCGAGGCGGGCGGCCTTGCGGGCCGGCATGAAGCCAAACACAACACCGGTGGCCAGGGCGCAACCGAAGGCGCCGAACACCGCCAGCCATTCGAACGCCACCGCGATCTTGCCCAGCAGCAACGCGCCGCCCACCAGCAAGGCCAGGCCGATGCCAGCCAGGCCGCCGACCACCGAGAGCATCACCGCCTCGGTGAGGAACTGGCGCAGGATGTCCCGTTGGCGGGCGCCGGTGGCCATGCGAATGCCGATTTCCCGGGTCCGTTCGCGCACGGTCATGAGCATGATGTTCATCACGCCGATGCCGCCCACCAGCAGCGAAATCGCAGCAATCGCCCCGAGCATCAGCGACAGCGTCCCTTGGGTGCGCGCCTCGGCCTGGATCATCGCGGCGTTGTTGGTCAGTTCGAAATCCTGCTGGCCGTCGTGCAGGCGCAACAGGGTGCGGGACACCGCCTGTTCGGCCTGACGGACCTTGCCGGCGTCCCGGGCGGCGATCACCACGTATTCCGGATGCCGGCTACCGAACAGTCGCACGCTGGCGGCGGAGTAGGGCACGGCGATGCGGTTGTCGGCGTCGGAGTCGCCGGAGCTGGCGCCTTTTTCCGCGAGCACGCCGACCACCTGGAACGGTACGTTCTCGATCAGGATGTAGCGGCCGATGGGGTCGGCGACGTCCTTGAGCAGTTTCTGCCGGACCTTGTGGCCGATCACGGCGACCGCCGCCGCGCTGCGCTCATCGGCATCGCTGAAGTAACTGCCCTGGACCACCGGCCAATTGAAGATAAGCGGAAAGTGCGTGTCGTTGCCGCCGACGTAGCTTTTGTGGTCGAGGTTGCCGAAGCGCACACTGGCTTCGGCACCGTTGACCGGCATGATGCGTTGCACCTCGGGCAGGGCGGCGAGGGCGGCCAGGTCCTGTTCGCTGATGATGCCCTTGGTGGCGCGCGGGTTGGGCGCGATGCCGTTGAGGTAGATGATGTTGGAGCCGAAGGCGCCCATCTGGGCCATCACCTGGCGCTTGCTGCCTTCGCCCACCGCCAGCATCACCACCACCGACGCCACGCCGATGATGATGCCGAGCAAGGTCAGGGCGGTGCGGAAACGGTTGATCCACATCACCCGCCACGCGGCGTGCACGGCGTCGAGCAGTTCGCCTTTCCAGGCGCCGTTGTGTTCGCTGCCGGCACTCAGCCGCTGGCGCAGGTCCACGGCCTGCAACGCCTTTGGGTTGGCGCAGGGCGTCGCGGGCGCGCCGTTGGCGCTGTCGCTGATGATCGACCCGTCGCGGATTTCGATGATGCGCTTGGCCCGTGCCGCCACTTCGCGGTCATGGGTGATCAGGATCACCACGTGGCCCTGGCTCGCCAACTCGTCGAGCAAGGCCATGACTTCGATGCCGCTCTGGCTGTCGAGGGCGCCGGTGGGTTCGTCGGCGAGGATGATGTGACCGCCGTTCATCAACGCTCGGGCAATCGACACCCGTTGCTGTTGCCCGCCGGAGAGTTGGTGCGGACGGTTGCCGGTGCGGCTCGCCAGGCCAAGGCGTTCGAGCAGCGCCTGGGCCCGTGCGTGGCGTTCAGCGGCCGAGGTGCCGGCGTAGATGGCCGGCATTTCGACGTTTTCCTGGGCGGTGCCGGACGGGATCAAGTGGTAGCCCTGGAACACGAATCCGAAGGCTTCGCGCCGCAGCCAGGCCAATTCGTCGCTGCCCAGGCGGGCGACGTCTTCGCCGGCGAACCGGTACTCGCCGCTGGTGGGCCGGTCGAGGCAGCCGAGAATATTCATCAGTGTCGATTTGCCGGAGCCGGACGCCCCGACGATTGCCAGGAATTCCCCGGCATGGATCGACAGGTCGATGCCCCGCAGCACCTCCACCCGAGGGCTGTCGCCACCGCCGTAAGCCTTGCGGATGTCCCGCAGTTCGATCAGGGGCGTGTCCATTCAGCCTCCGCTGCCGGGCGCCGGGCCGATCAGCACCCGTTCGCCTTCATTCAGGCCTTCGAGCACCTGGGTGCGCAGTCGATCGCTGATGCCGGTGCGTACCGTGCGTGGTTGGACGTCGCCATTATCGGCCACCACCAGCACCTGGCCGGCGGCATCCTGCAACGCGGCGGTGGGCACGCTGAGCACGTCGCGGGCCTGGGCAGCGACGAAAAATACCTGGGCGGTCATGTCCGTCATCAGGGCGCGGTCGGCGTTGTCGACATCCAGCAGCACGGTGTAGAGCACCACGCGCTCGCTGCCGCTGCGGCCACCGGTGGGGCTGCCGCCCTGGCTGGCTTCCAGGGGGCGCGGCGGCACCGGGAGAATCTGGCGAACGCTGCTGCTCCAGCGCCGGGTGCCGCCGGCCAGGGTGGTGAAGTAGGCGTTCATGCCCGGTTTGACGTGACCGATGTCGGCTTCCGAGACCTCGGCCCAGACCGTCATGGGCGTCAGCCGGGCGATGCGCAGGATCAGCGGGGTCTGTTGCTGCGCGTTGAGCGTCTGGCCTTCCCGGGCGCCGACGGCGACCACGGTGCCGCTCATGGGCGCGTAGATCCGTGTGTAGCCCAACTCGGCTTCGTCGCTGCGCAGGCTGGCCTGGGCTTCGCGGATCCGGGCCTGGAACATGTCGATGCGCGCCTGGGTGGCCCGCACCTCGGCCTGGGCGGTCTGCACGTCTTCCTCGCGGGTTGCGCCGCCGGCCTGCAATTGTTGCTGGCGACGGGATTTCTGCTGGGCCAGGTCGTGTTGCGCCCGTTGCTCCTGCAACTGGGCCTTGAGGTTTTCGATGGCGAAGCGCCCGGCGTCCAGTTTGGCTTTTTGCGTGGACGGATCGATTTCCACCAGCAACTGGCCTTCGCGCACTTCGTCGCCGGCTTCCACGTGGATCTTCTGGATCTGTCCGGACGCCTGGGCGCCGACATCCACGTAGCGGCGCGGTTGCAGGGTGCCGAGGGCGGTGACGCTGTTTTCGATGTCGCCACGACTGACGGCGGCGGTCGCCCGGGCGGTGGGCGTCGGCGCGACGGCTTGCCAGGCGGCGAAGGCGACGGCGGGCAGCAGGGTGATGGTAAGGAGCCAGGCGCGTCGGGTAGGGCGGGGACGTTTCATGCAGGGTTCCGGCCGATGGGTTCAAGCCCGTCGTAGCAGGGGCAGGGACGGGAGGCTGTTCTGGTAAACGAGCGTTTTGGGCGGGAATTTACTGGTTGAAACACTTGGTAGCAGGTTGAGGAAGGCGCCGATGATGTGGCGAGGGGATTTATCCCCGTTGGGGCGCGAAGCGCCCCTAAAACTTGTCAACTCTTCGCGTCTGATACGCCAGGGAGCCCTCAACGGGGACGCTTCGCGCCCCAACGGGGATAAATCCCCTCGCCACAGCTTTAAATCTATATGAGAATTACTATAAATTACGCGATTGAATCTGCCACTATCGTGCCACTGCCTGTTCCAGGCACGCCGAGTGGACACAGGGATAGCGGTCGCAGCCATTGCGCACGGGAGTCATGTTGGAAAACTACTATCGCGAGCTGGTGTGTTTCCTGAACGCCAGGCTGGGCAGCCGCCAGGCGGCCGAGGATGTGGTGCATGACGCCTATGTGCGGGTTCTGGAGCGCGCCAGCGACACGCCCATCGAACAGCCGCGGGCCTTCCTGTATCGCACGGCGTTGAACCTGGTGATCGACGGCCATCGGCGCAACACCCTGCGCCAGGTCGAATCCCTGGACGTGCTGGACAGCGAAGAACGCTTCTTCACGCCATCGCCCCACACCTGTCTCGATCATGGCCAGCGCCTGGACATGCTCCAGCGCGCCCTGGCCGAGTTGCCGCCGCTGTGCCGCGAAAGTTTCCTGTTGCGCAAGCTCGAAGGCTTGTCGCACCCGCAGATCGCCGAGCGCCTGGGCATTTCCCGGGCACTGGTGGAAAAGCACATCGTCAATGCCATGAAGCACTGTCGCGTTCGGGTGCGACAGTGGGACACGCCTTGATTTGCCGCTGGCGATTCGCGCGGCGGTAAATTTTTTTTCCTTGTCCTCGTTCCTCTCAACAGACGACTTACCGGCCCTGCACTCGGGCCGGTCGGTTACCCCCAGGCTTTTCGCGCCCTGTTGAGGGGCTTCTCCAGAGGACACTGGAATGACACAGGCAATTGCATCGCCCATCGTTCACGACTTGATCGGCATTGGCTTCGGCCCTTCGAACCTGGCACTGGCCATTGCGTTGCAGGAGCGAGGGCCGGTCCAGGGCGAGCTGGACGTGCTGTTCCTCGACAAGCAGGCCGATTACCGCTGGCATGGCAACACCCTGGTGACCCAGAGCGAGTTGCAGATTTCCTTCCTCAAGGACCTGGTGACCCTGCGCAACCCCACCAGCCCTTATTCGTTCGTCAATTACCTCAAGCAGCACGGGCGCCTGGTGGATTTCATCAACCTGGGCACCTTCTATCCGTGCCGCATGGAGTTCAACGACTACCTGCGCTGGGTCGCCGCGCAGTTCGCCGAACAGAGCCGCTACGGCGAGGAAGTGCTGCGTATCGAGCCGGTGCTGCACCACCAGCAGGTCGAGGCGCTGCGGGTGATTTCCCGCGACAGCCAGGGCGAGGAATTCGCCCGCACCGCCCGTTCGGTGGTGGTCAGCGCCGGTGGCACGCCGCGCATCCCGGACGCGTTCAAGGCGTTCAAGGACGATCGCCGGGTGTTCCATCATTCCCAATACCTGGAGCGCATGGCAACCCAGCCGTGCATGAGCGGCCAGCCGATGAAAGTGGCCATCATCGGTGGTGGGCAGAGCGCCGCCGAGGCTTTCATCGACCTCAACGACAGCTTCCCGTCGGTCCATGTCGACATGATCCTGCGTGGCTCGGCCCTGAAGCCGGCGGATGACAGCCCGTTCGTCAACGAGGTGTTCTCGCCGGAATTCACCGACCTGGTGTTCCAGCAGCCCCACAGCGAGCGCGAGCGCCTGGTCAACGAGTACCACAACACCAACTATTCGGTGGTGGACATCGACCTGATCGAGCGCATCTACGGGATTTTCTATCGCCAGAAAGTCTCCGGCGTGGCCCGCCATGCCTTCCGTACCCTGACCACCGTGGAAAAAGCCACGGCCACCGACGCCGGTATCGAGCTGGCGGTGCGCAACAGCGCCACCGGCGAACTGACCGTGCGCCGTTACGACGCGGTGGTGCTCGCCACCGGTTATGAGCGGCAGATGCACCGTTCGCTGCTGGCCCCGCTGGCGCCGTACCTGGGCGATTTCGAAGTGGACCGGCACTACAAGTTGATCACCGATGAACGCTGCAAGGCGGCCATCTACATGCAGGGCTTCTGCCAGGCCAGCCATGGCTTGAGCGACACCTTGCTGTCGATCCTGCCGGTGCGCGCCGATGAAATCGCCGGCTCGCTGTATGACCATGGCAAGCACCGCGGGCAAGCGCGCCCGGTGCCAGACCTGCACCTGGCGTCGGCGTAACCGCCCACTGCCAGACTCCCCGTGGGAGCTTGCTCGCGAATGCGCTGGGGCAGTCGATGGCGATGTTGGCTGTGCGGCCGCTTTCGCGGGCAAGCCCGCTCCCACAATGGGCTAGGTGGCGACCACAGACTCAAGGCAAACCCAAAGTCCTGTGGGAGCGGGCTTGCCCGCGAAAGCGCTCCACCTGAATTTGCGCTGCATGGCAGGCAAATCCTCAGAAATTTCCTACACTCAGTCCACGCCTGCCGCCATTTGACAGGCCCATGGACGGTTCGCTGTTCTCCCGTATTGGCAGTCTGAACCCATCAGCCGGGTGTCCCGACTCGAACGCAGTCGGCGGCGTCCCGGGCCGACTACGCCAAGCGATACAACCTGACCCCGATGATGCAGCTTCTACGCACAGGCCTGGCGGCGCTGTTGCTGGGCTCGTTGAGTGTGACGCCACCGGTGGAGGCGGCGCCCGAGTCGTTGCAGGTGCTCGGGCGTTCGAACGTGGACGATTATTCGGTGTCCCTGGGCGCGGCGGACTGGGCCTGGCTGCGCCAGAAAGGCACGTTGCGGCTGGGCGAGTCGGCGCCGGACTATGCGCCGTTCGGCATGACCGGCGACGGGCGCCACTACGAAGGCCTGACCGCCGACTATGCGCAACTGCTGGGGCAGCTCTTGCACGTCCAGGTGGTGGTCCAGCGCTATCCGTCCCGGGCCGAATCGCTCCAGGCCCTGCGTGGCGGCGAGATCGACCTGCTCGGCAATGCCAATGGCTTCGAGGCCGGCGACCCGGACCTGGCGATGTCCCAAGCCTATGCCGATGACCTGCCTACCCTCGTGGCGCGCACCGACGACAGCCAGGACTTGCCGCCGGACCTGGCGGGCAAGCGCGTCGCGATGCTGTACCACTACTTGCCGCCGGACACCGTCAAGGCGTTTTATCCCGAGGCGTCCTTGCAGTTGTACCCCTCGACCCTCAGCGCCATCGGCGCCGTGGCGTTCGGACAGGCCGACGTCTACCTGGGGGATTCGATCAGCGCCCATTACCTGATCAGCAAGAACTACCTGAACAATGTCCAGCTGGCGGATTTCTCTCGCCTGGAGGTGCAGCCGTTCGCCTTCGCGGTCAGCCGCGACAACACGCGCCTGCTGCGTATCCTCAACGCCGCGTTGCAAGCCATTCCAGCTGGCGAGCGGATGAGCATCCTGCGCCGCTGGAGTGCCGGCGGCGCCAGCGTGCCGGGGCAGCAGGCGCTGCATTTCAGTGTCAAGGAGCAGCGCTGGCTGGACACCCATCCGCGGATCAGGGTGGCGGTCAACGAGCATTTCCCACCGCTGACGTTCATCGATGACCAGGGCCAGTTGCGCGGTATCAGCGCCGACGTGCTGGCCAGGATCAGCCTGCGCACCGGCCTGAAGTTCGATCTGCTGCGCGGCGGTTCGCTCAACGAGCTCATCGGGCAGGTGCGCAGTGGCCAGGCCGATGTGCTGGCGGCCGCGCCCGTCAGCCCCGAACTGGAAGACCAGTTGCGCTTCACCCGACCGTACCTGACCAACCCGTTCGTGCTGGTGACGCCGCGCAAGGTCGCGCTGACCCTGGACCAGATGGACGGCAAGCGGCTGGCGCTGATCCGTGGCAACGTGCTGCGTGACTACCTCTCGGAAACCTTTCCCGGCGTGCACCTGGTGCCGGCTGAAAACACCGCCGACGCCATGGCGATGGTGGCCGCCGGCACGGTGGAGGGCGCGGTCAATTCGTTGATCAGCGCCCGCTACCTGATTTCCCGCCAGTACCGCGACCGGTTGCAGGTCACCAGCACCGTCGGCACCTTGCCGGCTCGCGTGGCCCTGATGACCCGGCGAGACTCGACGCAACTGCATTCGATCCTGAACAAGGCGCTGCTGAGCATTTCCCCCGAGGAAATGGACGAACTGACCAACCGTTGGCGCAGTGAAGTGGTGATCGATGACAGCTACTGGCTGCGTAACCGCACGACCATCCTGCGTGGCTTCGCCATCGCGGCGCTGTTGTTGCTGGTGACCCTGGGCTGGGTCGTCTACCTGCGGCGCCTGCTGGAGCAGTTGCGCGTGGCCAAGCAAAGCGCCGACGACGCCAACCGCGCCAAGACCACCTTCGTCGCGACCATGAGCCATGAAATCCGCACACCGATGAACGCGGTGATCGGCATGCTGGAGCTGGCGCAGAAAAAAGCCGACCAGGGCGTCGTCGACCGGTCCGCCATCGAAGTTGCGTCAACGGCGGCCCGCGGCATGTTGGACTTGATCGGCGACATCCTCGACATCGCCCGCATCGAGTCCGGCAAACTCACGTTGATGCCCGAACGCGCCGCTCTGCATGAGCTGATCGAGTCGATGGCGCGCATGTTCGACGGGCTGGCCCGACAGAAACACTTGCGTCTGCTGCTGGACGTGGAGGCCACGCTCCAGCGCGATGTGTTGATCGATCCGCTGCGCTTCAAGCAGATCGTCTCGAACCTGTTGAGCAATGCCATCAAGTTCACCGACCAGGGCGAGGTCCGCCTGAAGGTGCGCGGCGAACCGGGCCTCGAGGGTGAACGCCTGGACGTGTGTCTGCGGGTCGAGGACACCGGCTGCGGGATTTCGCTTGAAGATCAGCGGCGGCTGTTCAGCCCGTTCAGCCAGGCCGGTCAGCATGCCTCGTCGGCCCGCGGCGGTTCCGGGCTGGGTCTGGTGATCAGTCGAACCCTGTGCGAAATGATGGGCGGCACCCTGAGGTTGAGCAGCGTGCCGGGACAGGGCACGCAGGTCGAGGTGCTGCTCAGCCTGCCGGTGCTCGACGCCCGGCCCGGCGTGCCGCGCGCCGAGACTGAGACTGAGACTGCGGTGGCGGCTCGGGCGCTGAAGATCCTGGTGGTCGACGACTACCCGGCCAACCGCTTGCTGCTGAGCCAGCAACTGAGCTACCTGGGGCACCACGTCCAGGTTGCTGCGGATGGTGAGCAAGGCCTGCGGGCCTGGCGCAGCGAACCCTTCGACGTGGTCATCACCGACTGCAACATGCCGTTGTTGAGCGGTTACGACCTGGCCCGCGCCATCCGGGCCGAGGAGCGCGCCCGTGACGTGCCGGCAACGCTGCTCCTGGGCTTTACGGCCAATGCCCTGCCGGAAGAGAAGCAACGCTGCGCCGAAGCGGGGATGGACGACTGCCTGTTCAAGCCCATCGGCCTGCGGGAGCTCGCCGCGCGTCTGGCCCAGGTCCTGCCGGAGGCGGCGCCATCGTCGCCCAGCGCCGGTTTCGACCTGTCCACCCTCGAACAACTGACCGGCAGCGACACCGACTCTCTCAGGCAGTTGCTGCGCGAACTGCTCAGCAGCCATGTCGAAGATCAAGCCCGGCTGCTGCGCCTGTCCGATCAGCGCGACTTGCCGGGCTTGGCGGACCTGGCGCATCGGATCAAGGGCGGCGCGCGGATGATCAACGCCCAGCCGCTGATCGACGCCTGTGAAGCCTTGGAAAGCGCCTGCCGCGCCGCCGACCGGAGCACACTGGCGCCCGCCGTGGAAGACCTGCGCGTGGTCATGGAGCAACTGGCGCAGCGACTGGCGCGACACATGGCCGCGATGCCCGGTCCGGGGGGCGCATGAAAGGGTTTGCTGGGACGAATCCCAACGTCATGAGGAATGCGTCCTTCTTCAATTTGGGAATAGTCCTACAGCGCCTCTCAAAAGCTTCCTCTAGCCTGACGCCCCTTACTGTTTACGAGCCGGTTCCCGCCGGGCGCGTTGCTATTGGAATGCCTGCCATGCCGAATAAAGCACTACGTATCCTGATTGCCGACACTCAACATACCCATCGAATCGTGCTGGAACGCCTGTTCAATCAACAGGGCTACTTCCGGATTGTCCCGGTGAGCGACGTGCAAGCGCTGCTGACGCTGGTGGAGTACGGCAGCGAGCCCTTCGACCTGGTGGTGGTCAACGCCGGGCTGGCGGAGGGGGCGCTGGACCTGCACGATTTCATCCTCTACAACCCGCAGGTGCGTCACGCCATGCTCTACAACGTGCAGCAGATCGGTCTGTCGCCGGTGCCCGCCGTGCGCCGTTCCAGCCTGCACCTGAGTCACGCCCCGTTGCCTGACCTGACCGCGTTGCGGCGGGTGACGGAGCGGGTCGATCCCCCGGCCAGCGAGCCGATGCAACCCTGGGGACGGTCCTTGAGGCAAGGCCGTGGTGGTTGAGGTGGGCCGTTGGTCCGCACTGTCGGCCCTGACAGGTGGCAGGGCCAGTCACCTGTGGAACAGTCCGCTGCAAACATGGCATCGGCGCCTTTTACATTGACCGGGGGAACAGCCTTGAAAGACGTATTGATCGTGGATGACCACCCTGTGATCCGAGGGGCGCTGCGGCTCATTTGCCAGAACGAAGGCTTCCACCGCGTCAGGGATGCCAGTGGCGTGGCCGATGCCAGGGACCTCATCAAGGAGGGCGCGCCAGACCTGGTGATCCTCGACCTGGTGATGAACGGTTTCGACGGTCTGGACCTGCTGGTCTGGATCATGGGCCAGTTTCCCGCGTGCAGCGTGCTGGTGTTCACCGCCCAGGATGCCCAGCATTTCTGCAACCGTTGCATCTCGGCCGGAGCGCGGGGCTTCGTGACCAAGAAAAGCGACTTGAAGGAACTGATCAAGGCCATCCATGCGTTGAAGTCCGGCTATGCCTACTTTCCACAATTGTCCGTGCGCCTCGACTTCCAGCAGCGCACCGAACAGCAGGCTCTGGAAAGCCTCTCCACGCGGGAACTGTCCATCTTGCGCATGCTGGCGATGGGGATGCGCGGCAAGGACATTGCCGAAAGCCTGTTCCTGAGCCCCAAGACCGTCAGCACCTACAAGACCCGCCTGTTGGAAAAGCTCGGGCTGAAATCGCTGGTGGGACTCTCGGATTTCGCCAAGCGCAATCATCTCTAAGCACTTTTTGCCAGGCAGCGGCGGACGTGAACGAGCTCGCTCCCACAGGGGGATCGTTCTTTTTATGGAACGCTAAAGCTGGTTTTTGCGGTCTAGTGCGTCAAAGGGTTGGGTTTTAAGCTGTGTCATCGAATCGCTACCCCTGATTGGGAGACACGGCATGAAAAACATCATTGGCCTCTACACCAGCCCCCGACCGCATTGGGTCGGCGATGGCTTCCCGGTCCGCACGCTGTTTTCCTACGACCACCTGGGCAAGCACATCAGCCCGTTCCTGCTGCTGGACCACGCGGCCCCCACCGAATTCGCCCCCACCACTGAGCGGCGTGGTGTCGGCCAGCACCCCCATCGCGGCTTTGAAACCGTGACCATTGTCTACCAGGGCGAGCTGGAACACCGTGACTCCACGGGCAGCGGCGGCAAGATCGGCCCCGGCGATGTGCAATGGATGACCGCCGCTTCCGGCATCATTCATGAGGAATTCCACTCCGAAGCATTCGCCCGGCAGGGCGGGTTCATGGAGATGGTCCAACTGTGGGTCAACTTGCCCGCCAAGGACAAAATGGCCCCGGCCGGCTACCAGACGATCCTCAAGGCCGACATTCCCAACATCGCCCTCAAGGACGACGCCGGCAGCCTGCGCCTGATCGCCGGGCAATTCGACGGACAGCAGGGGCCGGCCAGGACGTTCACGCCCATCGACGTCTGGGACATCCGCTTGAACGCCGGCAAGACCCTCACCCTTGACCTGGTCGAAGGTCACAACACGGCCCTGGTGGTGCTGCGCGGTTCGGTCCAGGCCAACGGCCGCGAACGGGTCGAGGCCGGTCAACTGGCCCTGTTCGATCGGGCCGGCGACCAGTTGAGCCTGCACGCCAATAACGAGGCGGTGGTGCTGCTGCTCAGCGGCGAGCCCATCGACGAGCCGATCGTCGGCCATGGTCCGTTCGTGATGAACAGCGAGCAGGAAATCCACCAGGCCTTCGGCGATTTCCATTCAGGGCGCTTTGGGCGGATGGACGACTGAAATAAATGTGGGAGCGAGCTTGCTCGCGATGGCGGCATGACAGTCAAAGATAGGGCGACTGTCGCACCGCCATCGCGAGCAAGCTCGCTCCCACACTGTTTTATGGTGTATCTACAGTATCTTCAACTTGTGCCACTCTTGCCGTCGATGACCTGCCTGGAGCTGTCCCGATGCTGTCCTTGATTTCCGACCACCCGTTGCTCTGTGCCCTGGTGTTGCTGGTGCTCGACCTGCTGTTGTGGCGACTGGTCAGCGCGCAGCGGACCTATTGGAAAATCGGCACGCGGCTGGTGATTTTCTCGTTGTTCAGCGTGCTGCTGTTCAACGAAGGCCTCAACCCGATGGTGCCGGCGCAGTGGGTCGACGACGTGCCCCGGCACCTGGCGGCCACCGGTTTGCAGATTGCCTGGTGGTTGTTTGCCGCGCGGACCCTGACGGAGTTGATCGGTGCGGCGATGATGCAGCGGGTTGGCCACACCGGGCGGTTGCTTCAGGACCTGCTCGGCGCGGTGATCTTCCTGATCGCTGTCATCGCGGCCCTGGCCTACGTGCTGGACCTGCCGGTCAAGGGCGTGCTGGCGACGTCCGGCGCGGTGGCGATCATCGTCGGCCTGGCCTTGCAGAGCACCCTGAGCGATGTGTTTTCCGGAATCGTGCTCAACACCACCAAGCCTTATCAACTCGATGACTGGATTTCCATCGACGGCACCGAAGGCCGGGTCACCGACATCGACTGGCGGGCCACGCGGTTGCAGACCTCCCAGGGCAGCATGGCGGTGATCCCCAACTCCCTGGCGGCCAAGGCCAAGATCATCAACTTCAGCCGGCCCAGCGACGTGCATGGTTTGTCCATCAGCGTCCAGGTCAGCCCGCACGCCCGGCCGCAAAAGGTCATCGAAGCGCTCGAGCGCGCCATGATCGGCTGCCGTGCGTTGCTCGCCAGCCCGGCACCCTGCGTGACGCTCAAGTCCTCCGGCAGCAGCGGGGCGGAATACGAAATCAGCGGGTTCGTGGCCTCGATGGGGCAAAAGCGCGACGTGCGCAATCAGCTGTACGACCTGGCGTTCCGGCATCTGCGGGCGTCGGGCATCAGCCTGTTGTCCACCACGGAAAGCGCGTCGGCCAGCGCGTTCTCGCGGCCCAGGGCATTGCTGGAAAGTTCGAGCATTTTCTCCACCCTGCGCCAGGAGGAAAAGGACACCTTCAGCCAGAACATGACCCTGCAGACCTTCCGCCCCGGCGACATGATCCTGCCGGCGGGAGAGGTCAGCGATCACCTGTTCATCATCGAATCCGGCGTGGTCAGCGTCACCCTCGTGCGCAACGGCCTGACGCTTGAAGGCGGACGCATGGGCCCGGGGGAGGTCATCGGCGAAGCGGGCATCGTCGCCGAGCAAGCCACGCTGGCGAACTTTTCGGCGAAGACGTTCTGCAGCCTTTATCGCATCGAGAACACCTACCTCAAGCCGTGCCTGGAGGCCCGTCGTGACATCAGCGATGCCATGAAGAACCTGCTGGACGTGCGCATCCACCTGGCCGAGAACCTGACGCGCGAAGCCCCCAAGCCGATCGCCAAGAAGCGCTTTCTGCAGTGGCTGCGTAGCCGGGCTTGAGCGAATCCTGAAGTTGCCCCGCCCCTCTGTGGCGAGGGAGCTTGCTCCCGCTGGGTTGCGTAGCGACCCCAGAATCCTTGCGCCTGCTGCGCAGTCGAGCGGGAGCAAGCTCCCTCGCCACAGGGGCGATATTTGCCAGCCCTTTTTGGTTCATGGCCCCTGCGCATAAGTCGCACCGATGGGCCCATTGGCTACCCGAACTTCCCAACAATTGGCTATTTGTCTTGCGCTATTGCAGGGCTAACGTAGCGCCACACCCACCTTTGTTCTGGAGTTCACCATGCAACCGCGCATCGATTTCTACACCGCTTCTCCTGACGCTTTCAAAGCGATGTTCGCCCTGGAAACCGCCGTCTCGAAACTGGGCCTGGAAAAATCCCTGATCGAACTGGTCAAGCTGCGTGCCTCGCAGATCAACGGCTGTGCCTTCTGCATCGACATGCACACCGCCGACGCCCGCAAGGACGGCGAGACCGAACGCCGCCTGTACGCGGTGACCGCCTGGCGTGAAGCTCCGTTCTTCACCGGCCGCGAGCGCGCCGCACTGGCCTGGACCGAAGCCCTGACGCGCCTGAGCGAGACCCACGCCCCGGACGCCGACTACGCTCTGCTGAGCGAACACTTCAATCCCAAGGAAATGGTCGACCTGACCGTGGCGATCAACGCCATCAACGGTTGGAACCGTTTGGCGGTCGGTTTCCGCAAGATGCCCGAGGCTTAAGCCCGCGCGGGTGATCGAGCCCGACAGCGATCCGTGGGGTATGAAGGGCTGGCCAGGCCTCAGACCTTCAGGACCCTGCCGCTGGCTGCCACCGCCACCAGCGCCAGGGCGATCAGCCCGAAGGCCACGCTCAGGCTGCTGCCATGGGCCACGAAACCGATCAACGCCGGGCCGGCCAGGATGCCGGCGTAGCCAATCGTGGTGATGGCCGGCACCGCGATGGCCTCTGGCATCAGCGTCTGCTTGCCGACCGCTGTGTACAGCACCGGCACGATGTTCGAACAACCGGCCCCCACCAACGCATACCCCAGCAGCGCCGCTTGCCACATTGGTGCCAGGGTTGCCAACAGGAACCCCGTCGCTGCGAGGGTCCCGCCGTAGATGATGATGCGTTTGGGTCCCAGGCGGCGCACCACGGAGTCGCCTGTCAGCCGGCCCACTGTCATGGTCAGCGCGAACGCGGCATACCCCAGCCCGGCATAGGCAGTCTCCACGCCACGTTCGGTGGTCAGGAACACCGCGCTCCAGTCCAGCACCGCGCCTTCGGCCAGGAACACGATGAAACACAAGATGCCGATAAATAGCACCACGCCGTGGGGAATCGCAAACGCCGGTCCCGAGCTCTCGCTGCCATAGGGCAACAGGTGCGGCGCGGCTTTGAGCAACGCCACCAGCAACAAGGCGTTGACCACCAGCGTCGCCCCCAGGGGCGACAACCCCAGGCCGAGCAGCGCGCTCACCCCGGCGGCACCGACGATCCCGCCGAGGCTGAACATGCCATGGAACCCCGACATCATGGTCTTGCCGCTGGCCCGTTCGACGATCACCGCTTGCAGGTTCACGGTGGAGTCCACGGTACCGAGCCCGGCACCGAACAGGAACAAGGCCGCCACCAGCCAGGGCAATGAGGTCATCGTCGCCAGCAGCGGCAACGCCAGGCAGACCAGGATCGTGCCGCCACTGAGCACCCGGCGGCAACCGAACCGCGCCGCCAGCGCACCGGAAATCGGCATCGCCAGGATCGAACCCACACCCAGGCACAACAACAGCAGGCCGAGCGTGCCTTCATCCAGGTTCGCCCGTGCCTTGGCGTAGGGCACCAGCGGTGCCCAGGCCGCAATGCCCACGCCGGCGATGAGGTAGGCAAGGCGGGTGGACATCTGTTCCAGGCGTCCGGGGACAAAAGTGGGCGGAGGGGTAATGGCGGTCATGAATCGTCCTTGGTTTTCGGGCAGTGCGGTCGGGTGACGCAGGCAAGGGGCCTATGCTTGCATATCCACTGACCGCACCGCGACCCCAAGGTGCCAGAACGCCGCCGTATCCTCCTTGCATCCGGTGGCTTTAGCGTTCCTCGAACAATTGGATACGCGCCACCTGGTCCGCCTCGATATCCAGAGCGAGGAGCGCGGTCAGGGATGCGGGCTCATCGATGCATTCGACGATCACCCTTCGCGCCGACGTGGCATGGGCCGACAAGTGCTTGGCCCGGCGCAACGCGCGCTTGACGGCGGGATCCACCGGTATCGGTGGCCGGCCTTTGCGCACGTTATCGCAAAAGGTCAGGGCGACCTCGCGTGGGGTGGGCGGCGGCGGTGAAGCCAGGCCAAGCTCCGCGAACAACCGGTTGAGCTGATCGGCGGTGGAAACGGCCCTGGGGAAACCGGTGAACGCCGAGGCTTGCACCACCAGTTCGACGATTTCCCCCGGCGCGAGGCCGGACGCCAGACCGGTCCTGAAATGCACGCTCAGGGGCGGCCCGACCATGCCGGCCGCAACGATGGCGGCCAGCGTTGCGCCTTCTCGCAAGCGTGGGTCGAGGCCGGGGCGACTCTGCAGATGACCGTACACCACGCCCACCGCCAGTTCGCCGAGTGCCGGCGCGGTGTGGAACAGGGCATCGAGGCGCGCGCCACCGTCGGGCACCAGTTCGATGAAATGTTTGCGGCCTTCGCTGTAGAGCTCGGCCATGGGGCTGGAAGAGGCTTTGCGGGTCATGGGAGGGGCGTCCTTGTGCCTGGGTTGGAAGAGCCAAAATACGGGTTCCCCTGGTCAGTGCGCACCTGTCGGAACTGACAGGTTACGACCGCTGTTTTTGCGTGTATGAGGTGTGCTTTTGGGGCTTGGGCCCTTAAAGTGGCGGCTCATCTGGCAGCTTCCGGACCCGATTCATGACGCAGTTCTATGATGCACGCGGCAATCTCTACGGGGTGGTTTCCCCGCAACAGGTGCGGGCTTGCGGTGTGGCCTTGCCGCCGACGGCGGCCCTTGCCGCACAGGCACGAGAAATTTGGGCTGCGGCGGCGATACAGGCGTTCTGTGCCTGGGCGCCGGGCGAGAAGCCGGCGGGGGCCAAGGACCATCGCAGCGACGGTCTGTTGATCGGGCCCTTCCAGGAGAAACCACCGTTCGATGTGTTGATCGTCAACACCGACGGCACCCTGGCCGAACGCAGCGGCAACGGTCTGACGATTTTCTCCCAGGCGCTGCGAGAGCAGGGCTTGATGCCGGACGATGGCGAATGTGTGCTGCAGGTTCATCATGACAAGCGCCAAGGCTTTTCACCGTTGCAGACTTCGGTGCGTGCCGCTGAGTTCGAGGGCCTGCAAGGCTTCTGGCTGGACCTGGGGCAGCCACTGTTCGGGCCGCAGGCAGTGGGTGCCCAAGGGGTGGACAGTGTGACCTTCGATCAACGAGACCTCAGTCGAGTACCTGCGCTCTGTGAGTTGAACCCGGCCTGGGGCCACAGTCAGTTCGTCAACCTGGGCAACCCGCACTGCGTGACGCTGGTGGAGGATGCCGAGGCGTTGCCGGCCAATGCGCAGATGGGCGCTGCGCCACTCTTGCAGGAACTGACCCGCATCGCGTTCGCCGCGCCCGGTGGCGACGGGGTTCCCTGTCCGCTGGGGGTGAACCTGCAATGGGGCTGGCGCGAAGCCGAAAGGCGACTGGCGGCCCGGGTGTTCGAGCGCGGCGAAGGGCCCACCGCCTCCTCGGGCACCAGTGCCAGCGCCGTGGCCTGCGCCGCGTGGCGGGTGGGTTGGGTGACAGCGGGGCCGGTCAGCGTAGTGATGCCGGGCGGCACGGCGCCGATTCTGTTGCAGGAAGAGAGTGGAGAGTTGGTGCGGGTGAGTCTGTTTGGGGCGGCCAGGGTCATGCCTTGAGGGAGTCGTGAGGCTGATGGCCTCATCGCGAGCAGGCTCGCTCCCACAGTGGATCTTCAGTAGTCATCAATCTGATGTACAACGCTGAACCCCTGTGGGAGCGAGCTTGCTCGCGATAGCGCCGGATCAGTCACCCCAGTATCAATTGATAGACCGCCATCGCGAGCAAGCTCGCTCCCACGGGACGGCATCAGAGGTCAGTCCAACTGCGTTCCGAATTCCACCACCGGCATCTGCCGCTTCATCAGCACTTCACCCTGGCGAATCGAGTAGAGCGGCAAGCCCTGGCTGCGGATCACTTCGTAGTCACTGTCGGCCGAGAGGATCAGCAGGTTCGCCGGGCGTCCGGGTTCCAGCCCGTAGCGCTCGCCCAGGGCCATGGCCTTGGCGCTGTTGTCGGTGACCAGGTCGAGGGCGCTCTGCAGGTTGCGGTAGCCGAGCATGTGGCAGATGTGCAGCCCGGCTTCCAGTACCCGCAGGATGTTGCCGTTGCCCAGGGGGTACCACGGGTCGACGATCGAATCCTGGCCAAAGCACACGTTCATCCCGGCTTCGAGCAGTTCGTTGACCCGCGTGACGCCGCGGCGCTTGGGAAAGGTGTCGAAGCGGCCTTGCAGGTGGATGCTCTCGGTGGGGCAGGACACGAAGCTGATGCCCGAGTGCCCGAGTAGCCGGAACAGTTTGGCGCAGTAGGCGTTGTCGTAGGAGCCCATGGCGGTGGTGTGGCTGGCGGTGACTAGAGCGCCCATGTCGCGGCTGCGAGCTTCCTCGGCCAGCACTTCGAGGAAGCGCGAGTGCGGGTCGTCGGTTTCGTCGCAATGCACATCCACCAGGCAACCGGTGCGTTCGGCCAGGTCCATCAAAAATTTCACTGAACTGACGCCCTGGTCGCGGGTGTACTCGAAGTGCGGGATGCCCCCCACCACGTCGGCGCCCATGCGGATCGCTTCTTCCATCAACTCGCGGCCGTTGCGGTAGGACTCGATGCCTTCCTGGGGGAACGCGACGATTTGCATGTCGACCAAATGGCGGTTCTCTTCGCGCACCTGCAACATCGCCTTGAGGGCGGTGAGCTGGGGATCGGTGACATCGACGTGGGTGCGCACATGCTGAATGCCGTGGGCGGCGAGGGCCTGGAGGGTTTTGCGCGCGCGGGTCCGGGTGTCTTCCTCGGTGATGGTGGCCTTGCGTTCGCCCCAGCACTCGATGCCTTCGAACAGCGTGCCGCTCATGTTCCAGCGCGGCTCGCCGGCGGTGAGGGTGGCGTCCAGGTGAATGTGCGGCTCGACGAAGGGCGGCACCACCAGGTTACCGCCGGCATCGAGGTCCTGAGGGCCCAGGCTGGGGGCCTCGGTCTGGCGGGCGATGCTGGCAATCAGGCCATTTTCCAGGTGCAGTTCATGCAAGCCTTCGTGGTTGCGCAGGCGGGCGTTGATGATGTGCATCAGGCGAGTCCCTTTCAGAGGTCTTGGAGTGGCGCGTCAGCAGAGCGAGCCCCCATGGCGCTGATCAATAGCACATACGCCAGAGAGTGGCGAGTGCCCTTTACGCAGTACATCGCGCGCGACGGTCAGCCCCGCGTCCCGGACACTGGGGTGTCCGCATTGGCGCCTATATATCGCAACACCGCCGCCACGATCGCCTCTGGCGCGTCCTCCTGGACAAGGTGCCCGGCATTGGGGACGGGCAGCAGTTGTGCGCCCGGAATCAACCGTTGCAGGGCCTGGCCGCGTTCGATGGGGATCCATTGGTCATTCTCTCCCCAGAGAATCTGCGTCGGGCAACGTACGCTGGTGTACAACCCCTCGACTTCGCGGGTGTAGCGCTCGTCCATTTGCGCGATCTGCCGATAGAACGCCGCCTGGCCGGTCTCGCCGAGCCAGGGCTGGACGTAGGGCGCCAGCTCCCGGTCCGGGATGTCCCGTTCGATCGCGCCGCGGATATAGGTCGGCACGATGGCCCGCTGGATGTAATCGGGCAGGCCGCTAAAGGCCGCTTCGTGCTGACGAACGTGCTGCACGAAAGGCGAGCCCCAGGGCGATAGCGCCACCGGGTCGATCAGCGTCAGGCTGCGGTAGTTCTTACCATTGAGCAGATGCGTGCGCAGCGCGGTGGCGCCGCCGAAGTCATGGGCCACCACATCCGGGCAGTCCAAGCCCCAGTGCGCCAGCAACTGCGCGAGCAATGGGTTCTGCACGCCGAGGGACACATCGGCATCGGGTTGCGCGGATTGGCCGTAGCCCAACAGGTCGAAGTAATGCACCCGGTGAGTGGAAAAGAAGAGTGGGGCGATCCGGTGCCACACATAGGACGAGAAGGGCGTTCCATGGACAAACACCAGCGGTGGCCCGTCACCCTGGATGGCGTAGCGAATGGAATGTCCGTTGAAGTCGTATACCTGATCCAGCTGCCAGTCGGTCATGGTCGATGCTCCGCCGAGAAGGGTTCAGGGGGTAGAGCATAGGCCAATGCAGGATGGCAGGAGCACAGTTGTGGCGAGGGAGCTTGCTCCCGTTGGGCTGCGCAGCAGCCCCGAAAGCGGCGACAACGATCGACCTGACGATGCAGCCCCAGGCTTAAGGGCCGCTTCGCGGCCCAGCGGGAGCAAGCTCCCTCGCCACGGGAACAGCGTGGGGTCACTCGCCGTGATAGATGCAGCCGCTGGTGCAGGTTTCATGGATGCGAATCGCGCTGAGTTCCGGCAGCAATGGCTTCAGCTCGTTCCAGATCCACTTGGCCAGGACTTCGCTGGTGGGGTTTTCCAGGCCGGGGATGTCATTGAGGTAGTTGTGGTCCAGACGCTCGTAGAGCGGCTTGAAGATCGCCTTGATCTCTGAAAAGTCGCGGATCCACCCGGTATGCGGGTCGATGTCGCCGCTCAGGTGGATCGCCACCTTGAACGAATGCCCGTGAAGGCGCCCGCACTTGTGGCCGTCCGGCACGTGGGGCAGGCGGTGGGCGGATTCGAAGGTGAATTCTTTGAAAATTTCCACAGGTTCGGGCTCTTTGAAAGATCAGTCGCGAGGCAGGCGGCGCAGTTTATCAGGTTGCCAACGGTGGTGCGCGGCCATGCTGACTAAAGGGTCAGCAATCGCTCGGCCAGGCCACCGTTGGCGATCAGCTCGAGAAACTCGTCACCGAGGCGGCGACTCTCGTCCATCGCCTTGCGCCAGTAGGTGCGGCGGCTCGGGTCATCGCCCATGAAACGCTTGAAATCGTTACGGTCTGGCAGTTTACCGTAGGGCAGGCGAGCCAGGTATTCCCGTGACGGCGCCAGTAACAGCACGTCCTGCAGGCGTTCGACGCTGGCCCGACGCCAGGGCAGGCCTTTGTCGAACCAGCCGGGGATGACCCGGTCGGTGAAGTGCGGGTACAGCACGATGTCGTTGCCGCTGTAGGGCAGGTCGAGGTGATAATCCAGCAGGCCACCGTCGCGGTAGGTGCCGGCGCCGGCACCGGGCAGGTCGCGCACCCCCTGCATCACCATCGGGATCGAGCCCGATGCCAGCAGCGCTTGGCGCAGGTTCGAGGCGTCCAGCGGCACGAAGCGGGACGGAAAGTCCTCCAGCGGATGCAGCGGCGGAGCCCGGCGCGGGTCGTGGATGATCAGGCGTTCGAAGTGCCTTGAAAGCCTTGCACGGCCGCGCAGGTTGTCGGCAATCACCGACGATAACCCCAGGCCCAGTCGCCCGCGATGGTCCTGTGCCAGCCAGCCGTGGCTCTTGACCACCATGATGTTGAGCCGGTAGTGCGGGGTTTCGAGGATCGTGTTGTCGCGGCCTTCGAGCAGGTCGTCGAGCATGCGTTGCGAGCTCTGGCTGACGCCGGCCATGGTCACGCCCTTGGCGAAGCTCTGTTCGTTGTACAAGGTGCCCAGGCGTCGGATTCCCTCGGCGGCATCCGGCAGGCAGGCACTGGCGAAGCGCCAGGAACCCACCGAGGCCCCGATCAGCGAGCGTTCCCGGGGCGCGGCAGGCAGCCACTCGCCGAACAGCGCCAGGTCCAGCCCCTGGATCCCCAGGGCTTTCGGGCCCCCGGCGGCACCTGGCAACGTGCCGACGTCGGCGGCATTCAGGCCGGCCTGGCGGATGCGTGCGAGCGCACGAGGGCCGGCCTTGAGGGTGAGGGCGGGGAACTTGATGTGGATGGCTGTCATACCGGTCTCGTGACTTGGGCAAGCGAAGGATTATAGCGACACACTCTATCTGTGGGAGCGGGCTTGCTCGCGAATGGGGTGGGCCAGCTTGCATCGATGTTGGATGTACTGACGCCTTTGCGAGCAAGCCCGCTCCCACAGGGATCGCGACTTTGACCTGGGTTCGATGATGGCAATTCAGTTTCAGTTAAGTTCACCCCGATACAGTTCCAAGGTGACGACTATAAAAAGGAGACAACCCATGAACCGCCTGACTGCCTTATTCATCGCGACCCTCATGGCCTTCAACGCGGGCCTGGCTCACGCTCGCGACTTGGGGGCCGATGAGTCCCGCAAGCTGCAAGACGCTGGTACCATCCTGAGCTTTGAAAAACTCGACGCCGCCGCCCTGGCCGAACACCCGGGTGCCACCGTCACCGACTCCGAGTTGGAAGAAGAGTACGGCAAGTACATTTACCAGGTGGAGCTGCGCGATCCCAAAGGCATCGACTGGGACCTGGAATTGGACGCCGTCACCGGCAAGGTACTCAAGAATCATCAGGATACGTAATGAAGCTTAATTTACGCGCCCGCAGCCGCTGGGCGCTGGCGCTGCTGGCGGTCTGTTCGGTGGTGGTGGCCCGGGACCTGGACCAGGACGAAGCCCTGCACCTGCGTCAGCAGGGCGTGATCCTGCCGCTGGAGCAACTGCTGCAACAGGCGCTGGACCTTCATCCCGGGGCCAAGCTGCTGGAGGCCGAGCTGGAAGAAAAGCACGGCGTCTATATTTACGAGGTCGAGCTGCTGGACACCGACGGCGTCGTGCGCGAACTGGACCTGGAGGCCGCGACCGGCCGTTTACTCAAAGATAAGGAAGACTGATGCGCCTGCTTCTGGTGGAAGATCACGTTCCCTTGGCCGACGAGTTGATGGCCGGGCTGACACGGCAGGGCTACGCCGTCGATTGGCTCGCCGATGGGCGCGACGCGGTGTATCAAGGCAGCAGCGAGCCCTATGACCTGATCATCCTCGACCTGGGCCTGCCGGGCGTGCCGGGCCTCGAAGTACTGGCTCAATGGCGTGCCGGGGGCCTGGCCACGCCGGTGCTGATCCTGACCGCGCGCGGTTCGTGGGCCGAGCGCATCGAAGGCCTCAAGGCCGGGGCCGACGATTACCTGACCAAGCCTTTTCATCCCGAAGAACTGCACCTGCGGATCCAGGCGCTGCTGCGTCGCTCCCATGGCCAGTTCAACCAGCCGACGCTCCAGGCCGCCGGGCTGCACTTGGACGAGGGGCGTCAATGCGTGATCCGCGACGGCACCGACATCCAGTTGACCGCCGCCGAGTTTCGGCTGCTGCGCTATTTCATGCTGCACCCCGAGCAGATCCTGTCCAAGAGTCATCTCGCCGAGCACCTGTACGACGGTGAAACCGAGCGCGATTCCAATGTGCTGGAGGTCCACGTCAATCACTTGCGACGCAAACTGGGCCGCAGCGTGATCGAAACCCGTCGTGGCCAGGGTTACCTGTTCGGCGGGCAGGCCCAATGAGCGACCTGCCGTGAGATCCATCCAGCGCCGCCTGAGCCTGGGCCTGATCGGTGTGATGGTGGTGGTGGGCCTGGTCCTGGCCCAAACCAGCCTCTGGCTGTTCGAGTTGGGTTTGCAGCGTTACCTGGAAGCCGGGCTGCGCAACGACAGCGAGAACCTGCTGGTGGCGCTGGTGCGTGGTCCGCAGGGCCTGCAACTGGATGAGCGACGCTTGTCGCCGGCCTACCAGCGGCCGTTTTCCGGGCATTATTTCCGCATCGACTTTGCCGATGCCCACTGGCGCTCCCGCTCGCTGTGGGACCAGGAACTGCCCCGGCTCGACCATCCGGGCCTGCACAGCAACCTGCAACTGGGCCCCGATGGCCAGAAGCTGCTGGTGCTGCGTACCGACTACCGGCGCCTGGGCCAGGCGATCTCCATCAGCGTCGCCCAGGACTACACCCCGGTACGTGACAGTTTCCGCCGGATGCAACAGATCGGCCTGGGCCTGGGGTTGGCGGGGCTGCTGCTGATCCTGTTGCTGCAACGCCTCACCGTGCGCCGGGCCTTGCGCCCGCTGGACCGGGCCCGGGAGCAGATTGCGCAGTTGCAACGCGGCCAGCGTTCGCAGCTCGACGAGCAGGTCCCGCGCGAACTGGAACCGCTGGTGGCGCAGATCAACCATCTGCTGGCCCACACCGAGGACAGCCTCAAGCGTTCGCGCAATGCCCTGGGCAATCTCGGCCATGCCTTGAAAACACCCTTGGCGGTGCTGCAGAGCCTGGCGTCGAACGAGAAACTCGATCCACACCCCGAGTTGCGCAAGCTGTTGCTTGAGCAACTCGAACAGGTACGCCAGCGCCTGAACCGTGAGCTCAATCGCGCCCGGTTGGCCGGCGATGCGTTGCCCGGCGCCCACCTCGATTGCGACGCCGAACTGCCTGGCCTGCTGGCGACGCTCAATATGATCCACGGCGAACACTTGCACCTGAGTTACCTCGGCCCTCCTGGCCTGCACCTGCCATGGGATCGCGAGGACCTGCTGGAACTGCTGGGCAACCTGCTGGATAACGCCTGCAAATGGGCCGACGCCGAAGTGCGCCTAACGGTGACCGAGACGGCCGGGGGATTCAGCCTGGCCGTGGAAGACGACGGCCCAGGCATCCCTGAAGACCGCCGCGACCAAGTGTTCAGCCGCGGCACACGGCTGGATGAACAGACCGATGGCCACGGCCTCGGGCTGGGGATCGTGCGCGACATCGTCGACAGCTGGGGCGGCAGGCTGGTGTTGGACGCCAGTGAGTGGGGCGGGTTGAAGGTGGTGATCGAACTGTCCAAGCGCTGAAGCCTGCACTTGCCCCTGTGGGAGCGGCCTCGCCTTTTGTGGCTGGCACAAATCCCCCTGTGGGAGCGGGCTTGCCCGCGAAAGCGGAGTGTCAGTCATGAATGTTTAGCTGATACACCGCCTTCGCGGGCAAGCCCGCTCCCACATTTGACGGAGAGAGGCCCGGCGCTTTGTGGCTGGCACAAATCACCACCTTGGCCCTTGCAGCTTGCCGCCGCTTCCTGCAAAGTCGCGCCCTTTTTGTCCGGTGGCTTTCCATCGCTGTGCTTTGAGGTAACGATGATAAATGCAGTAATTGCCGCGGTTGGCATCATGCTGGTGCTCAGCTTGTCTCGTGTGCATGTGGTAATCGCGCTGATCATTGGCGCGCTGGTGGGGGGCTTGACCGGGGGCTTGGGCATCGACGCGACGCTCAAGGCGTTCAACGCCGGCCTTGGGGGCGGTGCGACGGTGGCGCTGTCCTACGCGTTGCTCGGCGCGTTCGCCGTGGCGATTGCCAAATCCGGCATGGCCCACGCCCTGGCGGACAAAGCCCTGGCCATGGTGGACCGTCAGGACGCCGCCGGCGGGTCCGGCGTCAAATGGGTCTTGATCGGCCTGTTGGGCACCGTCGCGGTCGCCTCGCAGAACATCCTGCCGATCCACATCGCCTTCATCCCGCTGCTGGTGCCGCCGCTGCTCTATGTGCTGACCAAGCTGCAACTCGATCGCCGGTTGATCGCCTGCGTCATGACCTTCGGCCTGATCACTCCCTACATGTTTTTGCCGGTGGGCTTTGGCAACATCTTTCTCAATGAAATCCTGCTCGCCAACATTGCCCGCAGCGGTGTGGACGTCAGCGGCATCAACGTCACCCACGCCATGGGCATCCCGGCGTTGGGCATGGTGTTCGGCTTGTTGCTGTCGTTGTTCAGCTACCGCAAGAAACGCGTCTACGACCTGAAGAAAATCGCCCGGGTCGAGCAAGTGGCGGTGCGCTACAACCCGATGAGCCTGATGGTGGCCGGGTTGGCCGTGGCGGCGGCGTTCGCCATCCAGTTGCTGGTGGACTCGATGATCATCGGTGCCCTGGTCGGCTTCCTGATTTTCTCCCTGTCGGGCGTGGTGCGCTGGCGTGAGACCGACGACCTGTTCACCGAAGGCATGAAGATGATGGCGATGATCGGCTTCATCATGATCGCCGCCTCGGGGTTTGCCGAAGTGATGAAGGCCACGGGTGAAGTCCAGAGCCTGGTGGAGGCCTCGGCGGCCTGGATCGGCCACAACAAGGGCATCGGTGCGCTGATGATGCTGCTGGTCGGGCTGCTGGTGACCATGGGGATCGGTTCGTCGTTCTCCACGGTGCCGATCCTCGCGACGATCTTCGTGCCGCTGTGCCTGCAACTGGGCTTCAGCCCACTGGCGATCGTCTGCATCGTCGGCACCGCCGGTGCCCTGGGCGATGCCGGCTCGCCTGCCTCGGACTCGACCCTGGGCCCGACCTCCGGCCTGAACATCGACGGCCAGCACCATCATATCTGGGACACGGTGGTCCCGACCTTCATCCACTACAACCTGCCCTTGCTGGCGTTTGGTTGGGTGGCGGCGATGGTGTTGTAAGGGATATTCAAACAGGCTCAGGACCGAGCCGAACCCTTCGCGAGCAAGCCCGCTCCCACAAAAGATCTGCTGTGAACACCCAATAGGTGCTGCCAGCAGTCCAGTGTGGGAGCGGGCTTGCTCGCGAAGAGGCCATTAAATCCGATGACAAATCGGTAGACCATTCGCGCCAAGCTTTTTCACCTTGTCCTACAGTTTTGCCGTGCGCTGCCGCTAACCCAGCTAACCACGCCAATAACACCAACAAGAGTGAACAGCATGCGCCTGAGCCTGAAGGCTAAAGTCCTGTCCCTGGCAATACTGCCGGTCCTGTTGTCTGCGGTGATCATCAGCCTGACCACGGCCTTCATCCTAACGGAGCAGGCCGGCAAAGAGGTGCAGCAGACGCGCGAACGCCTGCTCGCGGAGGCCAAGGCGACGCTGCAGAACTACGTGGCGGTGGGGTTGACCGCCATCAAGCCGCTGTACGATGCCGCCGCTGCCGGTGACAACGAGGCGCGGGCCCAGGCGATCAAGCTCCTGTCGAACATCAGCTACGGCAAGGACGGCTACTTCTTCGGCTACGACTCCGAGACCGTGCGCCTGTTCAAGGCCAACAGCGCCGACGGCGTGGGCAAGAGTTTCAAGGACAACCGCGATCCCAACGGGGTCTACGTCAACCGTGACCTGGTGAAAGTCGCCAAGGACGGTACCCACTACCTCGAATACAGCTCGCCACTGCCCAACAGCCAGGAACTGGTGCCCAAGCTCGGCTACACCGAATACCTGCCCAAGTGGGACATGGCGGTCGGTAGCTCGGTCAACCTGGACGGCATCGAAGCCCAGGTCGCCCTGGTGGAGACCAAGGTCCATGAGCGCGTGCAGGGTGTGATCCTGAGCATCGTCGGCATCGCCGCCGTGGTGTTGCTGGTGATTGCCGTGGTGGGCCTGCTGCTGGCGAACACCATCCTGCGGCCGCTGCACCTGATGAAGGACAACCTCGATGACATCGCGGCGGGCGAGGGCGACCTGACCCGGCGCCTGGCGATCACCAGCCAGGATGAGCTCGGCCAACTGGCCGGTTCGTTCAACCGCTTCGTCGACAAGATCCACGGCCTGGTGCGGCAGATCACCGACATGACTTCGCAACTGACCGGGCTGGTGACGCAAGTGTCCGAGCAGGCCCAGCGCTCGGAGCAGGCCATGGAGCGCCAGCGCCACGAAACCGACCAGGTCGCCACGGCGATCAACGAAATGTCTTCGGCCGCCCAGGAAGTGGCACGCAGCGCCCAGGGCGCGGCCGTCGCCGCCCAGCAGACTGACGAAGAAGGCCAGTCGGCCAAGCGCGTGGTGGCCGGTAGCATCCAGCAGATTCATGCGTTGGTGAACGATATCCGCAGCAGCGGCGTGTCCCTGGACAGCCTGCAACAGGACGTGTCCTCGATCGTCAGCGTGCTCGGGGTGATTCGTTCGATTGCCGAGCAGACCAACCTGTTGGCCCTCAACGCCGCCATCGAGGCCGCGCGTGCCGGGGAGGCGGGGCGTGGCTTCGCGGTGGTGGCCGATGAGGTGCGGGCCCTGGCCAGCCGGACCCAGCAAAGTACCCAGGAAATCCAGGGCATGATCGACCGCCTGCAATCAGGCACCCATGCTGCCGTGGAGGCGATGCGCCGCTCCAGCGAGGCCGGCGACGGCACGTCGGTGCGGGCCAACGAGGCGGGCGCGTCCCTGGACACCATGGCGCAGTTGATCGGCACCATCAACTCGATGAACGCCCAGATCGCCAGTGCCGCCGAAGAGCAGACCGCGGTGGCCGAGGAAATCAACCGCAGCGTGCATCAGATCGCCGTCGCGGTGGACAATGTTGCCGACGAAACCCAGCTCGGCGCCCAGACCTCCCGCAGCCTCAACGAGCTGGGCCAGCGCCTGGGCAAATTGGTCGGCCAGTTCCGCATCTGACCGGCTGGAGCTGCCGAAGGCTGCGATCTTTCGCGCCCGATCCAGATGTGACGCCCGGGCAGCCGGGCCCTATCGGTCGGGGAGGATCGCAGCCTTCGGCAGTTCCTGTCGCGGTCCAACGGCCAATACTGGCCCCAGTGGGAGCGGGCTTGCTCGCGAATGCAGCGTGTCAGGCAATGTATTCACTTCTGACACACCACTTGCTTTCACAAGGAATGGCGGCAGCACCAGGCCTAGGCTCTGTCTGAAAAGCCTTGATACTCGTTCATGCTGCGTTGAAAACCGGCTCGGAATGCTCATTTACTCCAGTAAACTCCGCTTCCTCTCCGGTTTTCGCCTTGCCTGACCTTCGTCTCAAGACTTTTCAAACAGAGCCTAGCGCACATCCCGCATCAACAACCCGAACTGCAGGTCCACCGCATCTGGAATCGGCACATACACCACGTGCCCGTCCCCCGGTGCGACGTCGATGCCCTGGCCTTTGATGTCCTGCAACTGGTGCAGGTCGAAATGAAAGTTGCCCTTGGGGGTCATCAGTTCCAGATGGTCTCCCAGGCCGAAGCGGTTCTTCACCCGCACTTCGGCCAGGCGCTCGCGCCGTTCGCCGGTCAGCTCGCCGACGAATTGCTGGCGCGCCGACACCGAACTGCCGTTCTGGTAGTTCTGATACTCATCATGCACATGGCGTCGCAGGAAACCTTCGGTGTAGCCGCGTTGGGCCAGGGATTCCAGGTCGGTCATCAAGGTGCGGTCGAAGTCGCGGCCGGACACCGCGTCATCAATGGCCCGGCGGTACACCTGGGTGGTGCGGGCGCAATAGAAGTGCGACTTGGTGCGGCCTTCGATTTTCAGTGAGTGCACGCCCATCCGCGCCAGCCGGTCGACGTGCTGCACGGCACGCAGGTCCTTAGCGTTCATGATGTAAGTGCCGTGCTCGTCCTCGAAGGCCGGCATGGATTCCTCCGGCCGGTTCGCCTCCTGGAGCAGGAACACCTGGTCGGTGGGGGCACCGATGCCCAGGGTCGGCTCGGGCGTATAGGTTTGCACGATGTCGCCCACCAGGTTCTCGGTGGCCGGCTGCGCCGAATACTTCCAGCGGCAAGCGTTGGTGCAACTGCCCTGATTGGCGTCGCGCCGGTTCAGGTAGCCCGACAGCAGGCAGCGCCCCGAATAAGCCATGCACAACGCACCATGGACGAAGACCTCCAGTTCCATGGCCGGCACCTGCTGGCGGATCTCGGCGATTTCCTCCAGGGACAACTCTCGGGACAGGATGATCCGGCTCAAGCCCTGTTGCTGCCAGAACTCGACGCTCGCCCAGTTCACGGTATTGGCCTGCACCGACAAGTGGATGGGCATCTGCGGGAAATGCCGGCGTACCAGCATGATCAACCCCGGGTCGGACATGATCAGCGCGTCCGGCGCCATGGCGATCACCGGCTCCAGGTCTTTGAGGAAGGTCCGCAGCTTGGCGTTGTGCGGGGCGATGTTCACCACCACGTAGAAGTGCTTACCCATGGCTTGGGCTTCGCGTATCCCCAGGGCCAGGTTCGCGTGGTCGAATTCGTTGTTGCGCACCCGCAGGCTGTAGCGCGGTTGGCCGGCGTACACCGCGTCCGCCCCGTAGGCGAAGGCATAGCGCATGTTCTTCAGGGTGCCGGCGGGGGCGAGCAGTTCAGGGGCGGCGAGGGTCATGGTGGCGTCGGTCGCAAAAAGCGGCGAGGGTACGCCACGCCGGACCGGGCCTTATTGATGTGGATCAAGGCACAAGCGCAGAACCGACGGCACTCCGGCGATTCCTGGCTGACTAATGTGTAACCCGCCTCAGGACATGGAAAGCTGATGAATCGAAAGATGCTGCAAAACAAATCCCAGATGCTGTTACTGGTCCTGGTCACCCTGGCTTTCATCTGGATCCTGTTGCCATTCTACGGCGCGGTGTTTTGGGCGGTGATCCTGGGCATCGTCTTTGCGCCGATGCAACGGCGGCTGCAACTGAAGTTCGGCTGGCAGCGCAACGTCACCTCGTTGTTCACCCTGAGCACGTGCGTAGTGATCGCGATTTTGCCGGTGATCGTCATCGGCTTGCTGCTGGTCCAGGAAGGCGCGGCGCTGTACAAGAGCCTGGAGAGCGGAGAGCTGGACATTGCCGATTACCTGGCCCGCTTCAAGGATGCGTTACCACCGTACTTCCAGCACCTGCTGGACCGCTTTGGCCTGGGCAACCTCAATGGCCTGCGTGACAAGATCGTCAAGAGCGCCATGCAAGGCAGTGAGTTCTTCGCCACCCAGGCGTTCAGCTTCGGCCAGGGCACTTTCCAGTTCCTGGTCAGCCTGTCGGTGATGCTGTACCTGCTGTTCTTCTTTCTGCGCGATGGCCCTGAGCTGGTGCGCAAGGTGCGTGCCGCGGTGCCGCTGGCCGAACACCAGAAGCGGCGCCTGCAGTTGAAATTCAACCGCGTGGTGCGGGCGACGGTGAAAGGCAACCTGCTGGTGGCGATCACCCAGGGCGCGCTGGGCGGGTTGATCTTCTGGATCCTGGGCATTCCGACGGTGCTGCCCTGGGCGGTGCTGATGGCGTTCCTGTCGCTGCTGCCAGCGGTGGGGGCGGGCCTGGTCTGGGCGCCGGTGGCCGTGTACTTCCTGCTCTCGGGGGCCATCTGGCAGGGCGTGGTGCTGATTCTGTTCGGGGTATTCGTGATCGGCCTGGTGGACAACTTCCTGCGACCGATCCTGGTGGGCAAGGACACCAAGATGCCCGACTACATGGTGCTAGTCTCGACGTTGGGCGGGCTGGCGGTGTTCGGGCTGAACGGGTTCGTGATCGGCCCGTTGATTGCCGCGTTGTTCCTGTCGTGCTGGGCGCTGTTCGTCGAAACCGCGCCTCGGGTGCAGTTGCCCTAGGCGGTCAGCAGGTACGGGCCGATGCGTTGCGACATGGCCTGGGCGGCGGGCAGTGAAGTCAGCGGGCCGCTGATGGTTACGCCATCTTGCACCAGATACCAGCAGGCCAGCAGACCGCGCTCCCTGAGCGGGGCGGGGACGGCACTGCCAATGACAGACATGATTTGAACCTTGGGCATGGGAACCTCCATCAATCGATGGGGTTACCTTACGACTCAGCCGCGGTAACGAAAAATCAACCGGCTCAATAGTGGGAATCGATGTCGCTCAATCGACCACCAGATCGAGCATGTGCACCACTTCCTGCTCATGGAGCACGCCTTTGCGCACCAGATTCTCCGCCAGCAGTGAAATGAACTTGGCGGTTCGGTGGCCTTCTAGGTGCTTGAGTTCTGTGAGCGCGTTGTAGACCTTGCTGGAAGTGCACAGGCCAACGATGCGATGGGGATTTTGCGTGGGCATAGCTTCGTCCTTGTTGTTATGAAGCTGTTGTTGACGGACAGCGTCAGTGTGCGGCACCGCCATGACGCTCACGTGACAGCCTGGGTTGCAGGAAAACAAAGCAGGATTCAGACCATAATGCCTTTTTGGCGCCGGATTATTGTTCCGGTAGCGACCTCGACGAGCTTTTTCAGCCAGCAGCGTTTTTCTTTGGCCCATGAAAAAGCCCCTGAACCTTTCGATTCAGGGGCTTTTTTATTGCTGTCTGGCTCCACGACCTGGACTCGAACCAGGGACCCAGTGATTAACAGTCACTTGCTCTACCAACTGAGCTATCGCGGAATGGCGCGTATGTTACTGATTGGAAAAGAGAAGTCAAGCTTTGGGTGATGATTGGCGCGTTGCAAGGGCGGTGAGCGGTCCATTGCTCACCTGTTACCGCTTCAGCCAGCCTTAAATGCAAGAAACAAAAAAACAATGTGGGAGCGGGCTTGCTCGCGAATACGGTGTGTCAGCTAAGAATATTTCAACTGATACATCACCTTCGCGAGCAAGCCCGCTCCCACAGATCTCACCTGGTTCTGCTTTTAATGAGCAAGCCTCAGATCACCTGGACAATGGCCTGGGTCACCGCACCGATGTTGTTCTGGTTCAGCGCCGCCACGCAGATGCGGCCGGTGTCCAGGGCATAGATGCCGAACTCGTTGCGCAGGCGGGTGACTTGTTCAACGGTCAGGCCGGAATAGGAAAACATCCCGCTCTGGCGCGCGACGAAGCTGAAGTCATGCTGCGGCGCGGCTTTGGCCAGCATGTCCACCATCTGGGTGCGCATACCACGAATCCGCAGGCGCATTTCGCCCAGTTCCGCTTCCCACTGGGCGCGCAGCTCAGGGCTGTTGAGCACGGCGGCAACGATGCTGGCGCCGTGGGTCGGTGGGTTGGAGTAGTTGGTGCGGATCACGCGCTTGACCTGGGACAGCACGCGGGCGCTTTCTTCTTTCGACTCGCTGACGATCGACAGGGCACCTACGCGCTCGCCGTACAGGGAGAACGACTTGGAGAACGAGCTGGAGGCGAAGAAAGTCAGGCCCGACTCGGCGAACAGGCGCACGGCCGCGGCGTCTTCGTCGATGCCCGCGCCAAAGCCCTGGTAGGCCATGTCCAGGAATGGAACGTGGTTCTTGGCCTTGACCACGGCCAGCACGTTTTTCCAGTCTTGCGGGCTCAGGTCCACGCCGGTCGGGTTGTGGCAGCAGGCGTGCAGCACGATGATCGAGCGGTCGGGCAGGGCGTTGAGGTCTTCCAGCAAGCCGGTGCGGTTCACGTCATGGGTGGCGGCGTCGTAGTAGCGATAGTTCTGCACCGGGAAGCCGGCGGTCTCGAACAGCGCGCGGTGGTTTTCCCAGCTCGGGTCGCTGATGGCCACGACGGCGTCGGGCAGCAGTTGCTTGAGGAAGTCTGCGCCGATCTTCAGGGCGCCTGTGCCACCGACCGCCTGGGTGGTGATGACACGGCCGGCGGCGATCAGCGGGGAGTCCTTGCCGAACAGCAGGGTCTGGACCGCCTGGTCGTAGGCCGCGATGCCGTCGATCGGCAGGTAGCCGCGCGAGACATGCTGAGCCACGCGAATCGTCTCGGCTTCGACCACGGCGCGCAGGAGTGGAATGCGCCCCTCCTCGTTGCAGTAAACACCCACGCCCAGGTTGACCTTATTGGTACGGGTATCGGCGTTGAATGCTTCGTTGAGGCCCAGGATGGGATCGCGGGGTGCCAATTCGACAGCGGAAAACAGGCTCATTATTGCGCGGCTCTGAATGGAGTGAGGGGGGACGTGTCGCGCTCCAGCCGGATGCACTAGAGCGGTGCACAAACGGGGAGTTAGTATAGAGGCCATCACAGGGCAGGGCGACAGGCGATTCGGTTTTTACGGTAAGTATTTTCGATTTTTTTCGACCGTTAGTCTCTTCTCGGCGTCAAAGTCTGCAAGGCGTGTAGGACGTTCGTCTTGAAAGCGAAGGCATTCACCTCCACATTGTGTGCATTCCAGTTTTTTCCTCGGGCGACATCAGTCGTTTCGGTCTTTCTCGTTCCTGTTGGTTGGCCAGCAGGAGTGAATCCAGGGGTTATGTCATGTCTGAATTCCAGCTAGTCACCCGATTCCAGCCCGCCGGCGACCAGCCGGAAGCCATCCGCCTGATGGTCGAAGGCATCGAGGCCGGGCTGGCGCACCAGACGCTGCTCGGTGTGACCGGGTCGGGCAAGACCTTCAGCATCGCCAACGTGATCGCCCAGGTGCAGCGCCCGACCCTGGTGCTGGCGCCAAACAAGACCCTGGCGGCTCAGTTGTATGGCGAGTTCAAGGCGTTTTTCCCCAACAACGCGGTGGAGTACTTCGTCTCTTACTACGACTACTACCAGCCCGAGGCGTACGTGCCGTCGTCGGACACCTTCATCGAGAAGGACGCCTCGATCAACGACCACATCGAACAGATGCGACTGTCGGCGACCAAGGCGCTGCTGGAACGCAAGGATGCGATCATCGTCACCACCGTCTCGTGCATCTACGGCTTGGGCAGCCCGGAAACCTATCTGAAGATGGTCTTGCACGTGGACCGTGGCGACAAACTCGACCAGCGCGCCTTGCTGCGCCGCCTGGCGGATCTGCAATACACCCGCAACGACATGGATTTCGCCCGGGCGACGTTCCGGGTGCGCGGTGACGTGATCGATATCTATCCGGCCGAATCGGACCTGGAAGCGATCCGCATCGAGCTGTTCGACGATGAAGTAGAGAGCCTCTCGGCGTTCGACCCGCTGACGGGGGAGGTGATCCGCAAGCTGCCACGGTTCACCTTCTACCCCAAGAGCCACTACGTCACGCCACGGGAAACCCTGCTGGACGCCATCGAAGGGATCAAGGCCGAGCTGCAGGAGCGCCTGGAATACCTGCGCACGAACAACAAGCTGGTGGAGGCCCAGCGCCTGGAACAGCGAACCCGTTTCGACCTGGAGATGATCCTCGAGCTGGGCTATTGCAACGGTATCGAGAACTACTCGCGCTACCTGTCGGGGCGTCCGGCGGGTGCTGCGCCGCCCACGCTCTACGACTACCTGCCAGCCGATGCCTTGCTGGTGATCGACGAGTCCCACGTCAGCGTGCCCCAGGTCGGCGCGATGTACAAAGGCGACCGCTCGCGCAAGGAAACCCTGGTGGAGTACGGCTTCCGCCTGCCGTCGGCACTGGACAACCGGCCGATGCGCTTCGATGAGTGGGAAAGCGTCAGCCCGCAGACGATTTTCGTCTCGGCGACCCCGGGCAACTACGAGGCCGAGCACGCGGGGCGGGTGGTCGAGCAGGTGGTGCGACCGACCGGCCTGGTGGACCCGCAGGTCGAGGTGCGGCCGGCCTTGACCCAGGTCGACGACTTGCTCTCGGAAATCACCAAACGCGTGGCGCTGGAAGAGCGGGTGCTGGTCACCACGCTGACCAAGCGCATGGCCGAAGACCTCACCGACTACCTGGCCGACCACGGCGTGCGGGTACGTTACCTGCACTCGGACATCGACACGGTGGAGCGGGTTGAGATCATCCGCGATCTGCGCCTGGGCACCTTCGATGTGCTGGTGGGCATCAACTTGCTGCGCGAAGGCCTGGACATGCCGGAAGTGTCGCTCGTGGCGATCCTGGACGCCGACAAGGAAGGCTTCCTGCGTTCCGAGCGTTCGCTGATCCAGACCATCGGTCGGGCCGCGCGTAACCTCAACGGCCGGGCGATTCTCTATGCCGATCGCATCACCGGTTCCATGGAGCGGGCCATCGGCGAGACGGAACGGCGCCGCGACAAGCAGATTGCCTTCAACCTGGCCAATGGGATCACGCCAAAAGGGGTGTTCAAGGACGTCGCCGACATCATGGAAGGCGCCACCGTGCCCGGCTCTCGCAGCAAGAAGCGCAAGGGCATGGCGAAAGTCGCCGAGGAAAGCGCCCGCTACGAAGCCGAACTGCGCTCGCCGAGCGAAATCACCAAACGCATCCGGCAGTTGGAAGAAAAGATGTACCAACTGGCCCGGGACCTGGAGTTCGAAGCGGCGGCGCAACTGCGCGACGAGATCGGCAAGTTGCGTGAGCGGTTGCTGGCTGTCTGAGGTTGTGTGGCGACCTTAAGGGCCTCATCGCGAGCAAGCTCGCTCCCACAGTGGGCCGCGTCGTCCAGGCTGCAAGCGGTCTTCTGTGGGAGCGAGCTTGCTCGCGATGGGCGCGACTCGGTCCGACGACGAGCCACACAAATCCCGCTCTCACTGGAGCCCGCCCGCCATCGCCTGTTACCATTCGCCCCCTGTTTGACCTCCGCTTTTATCTTCTTTTCCGAGACATGCCATGACCACCGTCCGCACCCGCATCGCGCCTTCGCCCACTGGCGATCCCCATGTCGGCACCGCCTACATCGCTTTGTTCAACTATTGCTTTGCCAAGCAGCACGGCGGTGAGTTCATCCTGCGCATCGAGGACACCGATCAGTTGCGTTCGACCCGTGAGTCCGAACAGCAGATTTTCGACGCCCTGCGCTGGCTGGGGATCGACTGGAGCGAAGGCCCGGATGTGGGCGGTCCCCATGGTCCGTATCGCCAGAGCGAGCGCGGTGCGATCTACCAGCAGTACTGCCAGCAACTGGTGGACATGGGGCATGCGTTCCCGTGTTTCTGTACCGCCGAAGAGCTGGACCAGATGCGCGCCGAGCAGATGGCCCGCGGCGAAACCCCGCGCTATGACGGGCGTGCGTTGCTGCTGTCCAAGGAAGAAGTCGCCCGCCGCCTGGCCGCTGGCGAGCCCCATGTGATCCGCATGAAGGTGCCGTCCGAGGGCGTCTGCGTGGTCCCGGACATGCTGCGTGGCGACGTCGAGATCCCGTGGGATCGCATGGACATGCAAGTGCTGATGAAGACCGACGGCCTGCCGACGTACTTCCTGGCCAACGTGGTCGACGACCATCTGATGGGCATCACCCACGTGTTGCGCGGTGAGGAATGGCTGCCATCGGCGCCGAAACTGATCCTGCTCTACGAGTATTTCGGCTGGGAACAACCGCAACTGTGCTACATGCCACTGCTGCGTAACCCGGACAAGAGCAAGCTGTCCAAGCGCAAGAACCCGACTTCGGTGACGTTCTACGAACGCATGGGCTTCATGCCCGAGGCGATGCTCAATTACCTGGGGCGCATGGGCTGGTCGATGCCGGACGAGCGCGAGAAGTTCTCGCTGCAGGAAATGGTCGAGCACTTCGACCTGTCGCGTGTTTCCCTGGGCGGCCCGATCTTCGACATCGAGAAACTGTCCTGGCTCAACGGCCAGTGGCTGCGGGACCTGCCGGTGGAAGAGTTCGCCGCGCGCGTGCAGAAGTGGGCGCTGAACCCCGACTACATGATGAAGATCGCCCCTCATGTGCAGGGCAGGGTGGAGACCTTCAGTCAGATCGCACCGCTGGCCGGCTTCTTCTTTGCCGGTGGCGTGACGCCGGATGCGAAGCTGTTCGAGTCGAAGAAACTTTCGGGCGACCAGGTGCGCCAGTTGATGCAACTCATCCTGTGGAAGCTTGAGAGCTTGCGCCAATGGGAGAAGGACAGCATCACTGCGACCATCCAGGCCGTGGTCGAGTCCCTGGAGTTGAAGCTGCGTGATGCCATGCCGCTGATGTTCGCCGCCATCACGGGCCAGGCCAGTTCTGTGTCGGTGCTCGATGCGATGGAAATCCTCGGGCCGGACCTGACCCGTTTCCGCCTGCGCCAGGCCATTGATCTGCTCGGCGGCGTGTCGAAAAAGGAAAACAAGGAGTGGGAAAAACTGCTGGGCGCGATCGCTTAAGCGGTCGATGAGGCAGGGCACACCCCGGTTTTCCGGGGTTTGTCGGTAAGTGATTGTTATCCCGGCAAAAAATTTTCGAATTTGTTGAAAATAAATTTGACAGCCCTCCGATACGCCCTTAAGATTCGCCCCGTCCTCAGCGATGAGGGGCTATAGCTCAGCTGGGAGAGCGCTTGCATGGCATGCAAGAGGTCGACGGTTCGATCCCGTCTAGCTCCACCAATTTACACTTCGAGGTCTGGCCACACCGGCCTTGAAGCGATCAACACTCAGCGTTGATCAGTTGTATAGAAGGGTTTGCGTCCCCTTCGTCTAGTGGCCTAGGACACCGCCCTTTCACGGCGGTAACAGGGGTTCGAGTCCCCTAGGGGACGCCAGTTTTACAGAAGCGATGTTGCAAGATGTCGCTCCGCCGCGAGGCGAAAAACCTGGGGCTATAGCTCAGCTGGGAGAGCGCTTGCATGGCATGCAAGAGGTCGACGGTTCGATCCCGTCTAGCTCCACCAATTTACACTTCAAGGTCTGGCCACACCGGCCTTGAAGCGATCAGTTCTCAGCGCTGATCATGTTCAGAAGGTTTGTGTCCCCTTCGTCTAGTGGCCTAGGACACCGCCCTTTCACGGCGGTAACAGGGGTTCGAGTCCCCTAGGGGACGCCACGATTACCCGCTCTGCGGGATTTTATAAGGGTCATTCAATTCTTGAATGGCCCTTTTGTTTGTCTGGCGTTCGGCCAATTCTCCTAACCTTTGAAAACAGGCTTCTGACCGACGGGCAGATATTCCGCTTGCGGAAAATTATTATATGGATAATATTTCAATCGTAATATTCGGAGGCGACGATGAGCGATAAGAAGGCACAAACCCGCGAACGCATTCTCAAGGCCGCCAGTGCGGCGTTGATCAAGCATGGCCCGGCTGAGCCGAGCGTGGGTGAGGTGATGGGCGCGGCGGGTCTGACGGTGGGCGGTTTCTATGCGCACTTCGAAAGCAAGGATGCCTTGATGCTGGAGGCGTTCAAGCAGTTGCTCAGCCATCGTCGCGACTTGATCGCCGGCCTGGACGCAGGGCTGACCGGTGAAGAGCGGCGCACGCTGTCGGCGGCGTTCTACCTGTCGCGCAAGCACCGCGACTCCAGCGAACAAGCCTGCCCGATCCCGGCCTCGGTGGGTGAGCTCGGACGCCTGCCGGATGAGTTTCGCGCGGTGCTCAATGAACACATAGAACTCATGGCTGCGCAGTTGGCGGCCAGCCCCGAAGACACCGACAAGGCCTTGGCCGACATCGCCCTGATGGTCGGCGGCTTGTCCCTGGCGCGGGCGCTGGGCCCTGGAGAGTTATCGGATCGTTTGCTGCGCGCTGCCAAATCGGCGGTGCGATGAGCTAAGGCGCAAGCCCTGGAGATGAGCAATGGACAGGTTGAGCTGGATTCGTGGTGTCAATGGCACGCTTGGGCGGGTAGCGCCGCGCCTGGTGGCGAAGAAAATGCGCTCGCTGTTCATGCGTCCGCGAAACCTGCCGCCACGGGACTGGGAACTGCCATTGCTGGCAACGTCCGAGCGCATCACCTTGCGCTTCGGGCTTTCGGCCCTGCGTTGGGGCAAAGGCCCGACCGTCCTGCTGATGCATGGCTGGGAAGGGCGGCCCACGCAGTTCGCGGCGCTGATCACGGCGCTGGTGGACGCCGGCTACACGGTGGTGGCGCTGGATGGTCCGGCCCATGGCCGTTCGCCGGGGCGCGAGGCGAATGTCCTGTTGTTTGCCCGGGCCATGCTTGAAGCCGCCGCGGAACTGCCGCCGCTGCAAGCAGTGATCGGTCATTCAATGGGCGGTGCCAGCGCCATGCTGGCGGTCCAGTTGGGGTTACGCACCGAGACGCTGGTGAGCATCGCCGCCCCCGCGCGCATTCTTGGCATATTGCGCGGCTTTGCCCGGATGATGGGCCTGCCGCCCCAGGCACGTTCGGCATTCATCCGTCAGGTGGAACTCGACGTAGGCATGCCGGCCTCGAAGATGGACGTGGCGCATTACCAATTGGACATCCCAGGGTTGATCGTCCATGCCGAGGACGATACGTCGGTCTCGGTCAAAGAGTCGCAGGTGATTCATGAGGCCTGGTTCGACAGTCGCCTGCTGCGGCTGCCCCAGGGTGGGCACCAGCGGGTACTGGCTGATCCGCGGGTCATCGACGGGGTGCTGTCCCTGCTGGCCGGGCGCAGTTTGCAGGCGCGGCAATCGGCTTGAGCATCCGGTACACTGCCCCGATCCATATTCGACCGGGAGAGGGGCATGGGCTGGGATCGGGCAACGCCGTTCATCATTGATCTTCAAGTGAATGCCGAGGACATCGACGGGCTGGGTCACGCCAACAACGCGGTGTACGTCACCTGGCTCGAACGTTGCGCCTGGCGCCACTCACAGCGCCTGGGGTTGGATCTGGTGGAATACCGGCGCCTGGACCGCGCCATGGCGGTGGTGCGGCATGAAATCGATTACCTGGCGGCGGCCTATGAGGGCGATGAGCTGCAACTGGCCACCTGGATCGTCGACTGGGACCAACGCCTGAAGATGACCCGACACTTCCAACTGGTCCGCCCCCGTGATAACGCCACCTTGCTGCGGGCCCAAACCACCTTTGTCTGCATCGAGCTGTCCAGCGGCAGGCCCAAGCGCATGCCGGCGGAGTTCATCGACGGCTACGGCCCGGCGGTGGAGTCCCAGGTCGCGCCTGGTGTCATCACCAGCTGACCCACCGCCTTCGCGGGCAAGCCCGCTCCCACAAAGGATTTACGGTGGACACACATCCTGTGTCCGCCAACGATCAACCTGTGGGAGCGGGCTTGGCCGCGAATGCGGCGGTACATTCAACATCAATGCAAACTGACCCACCGCTTTCGCGAGCAAGCCCGCTCCCACAGAGATTTATGCTGAATGCCGGATATGTGGGCAAAATCCGGTAAACTGCCGCACGTTTTTCCGTTGAGTGTGTGTTTCATGCAAATTGCCCTGGCGCCCATGGAGGGGTTGGTCGACAACATCCTGCGCGATGTTCTGACCCGCGTTGGCGGAATCGACTGGTGTGTCACCGAGTTCATCCGCGTCAACGATCGCCTGCTCACGCCGGCGTACTTCCATAAGCTCGCCCCGGAGCTGCTGACCCAGGCTCGGACCGCCGCCGGCGTGCCGCTACGGGTGCAATTGCTGGGGTCCGACCCGGTGTGCCTGGCGGAGAACGCAGCGTTGGCCTGCGAGCTGGGCTCTGAGGTGATCGACCTGAACTTCGGGTGCCCGGCCAAGACCGTGAACAAATCCCGCGGTGGGGCGGTCTTGCTCAAGGAGCCGGAACTGCTCAACCAGATCGTCGAACACGTACGCCGCGCAGTGCCCCGGCACATTCCGGTAACCGCCAAGATGCGCCTGGGCTTCGACAGCCCGGACGGCGCGCTGGTGTGTGCCACGGCGCTGGCCGAGGGCGGTGCAGAGCACATCGTGGTGCATGCGCGGACCAAGACCGACGGCTACAAGCCACCGGCTCATTGGGAATGGATTCCCCGAGTCCAGGACGTGGTCAAGGTGCCGGTGTTCGCCAATGGCGATATCTGGAGTGTCGAGGATTGGCGGCGTTGCCGCGAAATCAGTGGCGTCGACGACATCATGCTCGGTCGCGGCCTGGTTTCCCGTCCAGACCTGGCTCGGCAGATTGCCGCTGCCCGGGCCGGCGAAGAAGTGGTGCCGATGTCCTGGGCCGAACTGCAACCGATGCTGCAAGATTTTTGGGGGCAAGTGGTCGAGCAACTGACGCCCCGCCAGGCCCCTGGCCGATTGAAGCAGTGGCTGGCGATGCTGACGCGCAATTACCCCGAGGCGGTGACGTTGTTCAGTGCGTTGCGCCGGGAGACCGAGCTGGAAGCGGTGGGGCATTTGTTGGGTGTGAAGCGCACGGAAGCGGCCTGAAAAAAATTTCAAAAAAAGCTCTTGAAAAGTATTTGGCGGCCCCTAGATAGGGGTTACGCGATGCCGAATTCGGGTCGCGGAGACAAAAAACCTTGCTGAATTTTTCAGGAGATTTGAATCATGAGTACTGCATTTTCGCTGGCCCCACTGTTCCGTTCCTCGGTAGGTTTCGACCGTTTCAACGACTTGTTCGAAACCGCGCTGCGCAACGAACCAGGCAGCAGCTATCCACCCTACAACGTGGAAAAATACGGTGATGATCAATACCGTATCGTGGTCGCCGCCGCAGGTTTCCGGGAAGAAGACCTGGACCTGCAGGTGGAAAAAGGTGTGCTGACCATCAGCGGCGGTAAGCGCGAGGCCAGCAACGACAGCGTGACCTACTTGCACCAGGGCATCGCCCAGCGTGCATTCAAGCTGTCCTTCCGGTTGGCGGATCATATCGAGATCAAGTCCGCTGGCCTGAGCAACGGTCTGTTGAGCATCGACCTGTTGCGGGTCATCCCGGAAGAGGCGAAAGCCAAGCGCATCCCAATCAACGGGGTGCAGCAACAACCTGCGTTGCAGAACTGATGCATCGCCACTGAAAAAGGGCGCCGAAAGGCGCCCTTTTTCATGTCCAGCCTTTCACCTTCAGGGCAGCAGCCGTTCAAACGCCTCCAGCGGCAGCGGCCGGCTGTGCAGGTAGCCCTGGTACAGATGGCAGTCGAGCCCTTGCAGGAATTGCAGTTGTTCCAGGGTTTCCACGCCTTCGGCGATCATTTCCAGGTTCAGGCTGTGGGCCATGGCGACGATGGCGCGGATGATTTCAGCGTCGTTGGGGTCGCAGGTGGCGTCGCGCACGAACGACTGGTCGATTTTCAGCGTGTCTACCGGCAGGCGCTTGAGGTAGGTCAGTGATGAGTAGCCGGTGCCGAAGTCGTCCATGGCGAAACTCACCCCCAGTTTTTTCAGCCGGCGCATCTTGCCGATGGTGTCGTCCAGGTTCTGGATCACGATGCCTTCGGTGATCTCCAGTTTGAGCATGGAAAAGGGCAGGCCGTGGGTGACCAGGCTGCTTTCGATGCGTTCGACGAAGTCGCTCTGGCGGAACTGCCGGGGGCTGATGTTCACGCACAGGCTGAATCGCCGCGGGTCGATCCTGCCCCGGGCGATCAGGTCCTTGAAGCCGACACAGGCCTCATCGAGGATCCAGGTCCCGACTTCGAGGATCAGGCCGCTGTCTTCCAGCACCTTGATGAACTCGTTGGGCGACTGGGCACCCAGTTCCGGGTGATGCCAGCGAACCAGGGCTTCGGCGCCGACGATGCGGTTGTCCCGGGCGTCGACCTGGGGCTGGAAGTGCAGGCTGAATTCGCCACGGGCCAGGGCCTGGCGCAGGTCGGTTTCCATTCGCAGCCGTTCGCTGGCGGCTTTTTGCATGGTGGCGTGGAACATCTGCGAAGTGTTGCGCCCTGAATCCTTGGCGCGGTACAGCGCAATGTCGGCGCGCTTGAGCAGGTCGGCGGGCGTGGAGCCGTGGTCGGGAATCAGCGCCATGCCGATGCTCGGCGTGACTTGCAGGCGCTGGCCATCGAGGAACATCGGCTCCGAGAGCAGCTCACGCAGGGTGTCGGCCAGTTTCTGCACTTGCTCGCTGACGGCGGCACGGTTGCCCTCCAGCCCGCTGAGCAGCACGACGAACTCGTCGCCGCCAAGTCGGGCCACGGTGTCTTCCAGGCGTACGCTGGCCTCCAGTCGCGCCGTGATGATCTTCAGCACGGTGTCGCCCACGGGGTGGCCGAGGGAGTCGTTGATGTGCTTGAAATGGTCCAGGTCGAGAAACAGCAGGGCACCGCGCAGGTTGTGGCGCTTGAGCAGGGCGATCTGTTGGCTCAGGCGGTCCATCAACAGGGCGCGGTTGGGCAGGTTGGTCAGCGGGTCGTGGTAGGCCAGGTGGCGGATCTGCGCTTCGGCATTGCGCAGCAGGCTGACGTCTCGGGCGGTGAGCAACAGGCAGGCGGTTTCGTTCAGGGTGATCGGCTCGACGGACACCTCCACCGTGAGGATTTCCCCGCGCTTGTTGCGCCCGAGCATTTCCCGGTGGTGCACGCGGCCCTTGAGTTGCAGCTCGGCCAGCAACGCCGTGCGCTGTTTTTCATCGGCCCAGATGCCCACTTCATAGACTGTGCGGCCCAGCACCTCGTCGGCACGGTAGCCGGTCAGGCGATAGAAGCCGTCGTTGATCTCCAGGTAGCGGCCGCTTTCGCGTTCGGTGATGGTGATGGCGTCGGGGCTGGAGTGAAACGCCTTGGCGAATTTTTCCTCGCTGGCCTTCAGGGCCGCTTCCGAGCGCTGCTGGTGGGTGATATCGCGCAGGGTGGTGACGATACAGGGCTGGTTGCCGACGTTGATCTGCCGGCTGGAGATCACGCAGGTCAGTGGCTGGCCGTCCTTGTGGTGGACGACGATGGCGACATTGCTCAGCGATTGCTCGCGAATCACTCGTTCGATGCGCTGCAGGCTGCTGCCCGAGGCTTCCCAGAGGCCGATTTCGTCGGCGCTGAGGCCGATCACGTCCTTGGCGCTCCAGCCGAAGGTCTGGGTGAAGCTGGAGTTGATCTCCAGGAACCGGCCGCTGTCCTGGTGGGTCACGCAAATCGGGTCGGGACTGACCTGGAACAGCGTGGCGAATTTCTCTTCCGAGGCCGCCAGGCTCTGTTCGCGCTCGACCTGGTCGGTGATGTCCAGCAGCGTGCCGGCCATGCGCAGGGGGCTGCCGTCTTCGTTGCGGTAGAGGCGCGCGCGGCTTTCCAGGTAGCGGGAGCTGCCGTCCGGCAGTTGCACGCGGTAGGTCAGTTGGTAGTTGCCTGCCGGGCCTTCGCGCAGGCTGCGGTAGGCATTGCGCATATTGTTGCGTTCTTCATCGGGCACCCCTTCGAAAAACGCATCGAACGATTCATGGAACGCCTTGGGCTCCAGGCCATGCAATTGCGCGGCGCGTGCGGAGCCGTAGAGCATGCCGCTGGGAATGTGCCAGTCCCAGGTGCCCAGTTGCGCCGAGTCGAGGGCCAGGTCAAGGCGCTCCTGGCTGTCCTTGAGGGCCTGTTCGGCGAGTTTGCGCTCGGTGGTGTCGAGAAAGGTGCTCAGCAGATAGGGTTGGCCCTCGAGCTCGACCTTCTGCGCGCTGAGGATGCCGTTGTGGATCTGGCCGTTACTGGCCCGGAACTCCACTTCCATGCTGACCAGTTCGCCCTTGGCCTTGGTCGCCTGCACCAGTTTCTGTCGTTGGCTGGGGTCTACCCACAGACCCAGCTCCAGGGTCGTGCGGCCGATCACGGCATGGACCGGCCAGCCGAACAGGCTTTCGAAGTACTGGTTGACCTCGCTGATCAGGCCGTCTTCCTGGCGCGTCAGCAGCACCATGTTCGGGCACAGGTGGAACAGCGTGGCGAAGCGTTTCTCCGAGCTGCGCAACGCCTGCTCGCGTTGGCGCTGGTGAGTGATCTCGCGGATCACCCCGATCATGCGCGGGCGCCCGTGTTTGTCAGGCTGGACGCTGCCACTGATCTCCAGCCAGTGCAGGCTGCCGTCGGGCCAGACGATGCGGTGGTGCATCGCCTGTTCCAGCGGCGCGCCGGCCACGGCGGCGCGAAAGGCGCGGATGGCCCGGGCGCGATCTTCGGGCAGCAACAGGTCCAGGTAGTCCATGTCCGCCGGCAGCGGTTGGCGCGGGTCGAAGCCGAAGAGTGCCTGGGTTCCGCGGGACCAACTGATCTGGCCCGTCTCGATGTCCCACGACCAGGCGCCCAGCCGCGCACCGTTGAGCGCGGCCAGCAACTGTGGCGCACTGTCCCAGCTTTGCTCGGACCGCTTCGGGTCAAGCGCCTGGATACGCGGCAGGGGCGGTAGGGGATCTACGGGTTTGGGCATTCTCTGGCGAGCCTTGGGCAGGTTTGGGACTTAAGCGCGGGTGGCGTGGCGCTACAGGCGTCGCACAACCTATGCCTGAGTCCCTGGCAGATCGATTTGTGCGTCCAGTAGCGCCATGAAGGCCCGTGCAGCATTCGACAGCGTCCGTTCGGTGTGCAAGATATAGCCTAGCTGGCGAGTGAGCTGTATGCCTGGCAAAGGAATACGCGCCACCTGTTCGTCGAGCATGGTGCGCGGCAAAACGCTCCAGGCCAGGCCGATGGAAACCATCATCTTTATGGTTTCCAGATAATTCGTGCTCATGGCGATGTTGGGCGTCAGGCCCTGGGCCTCGAACAGCCGTCGCACGATGTGATGGGTGAACGTGTTGCCGCCAGGGAAGACCGCGGGGTGCAAGGCGATGTCGGCGAGGCTGACGGCGCCGTTTTCCAGCAGCGCATGTTCCGGCGCCACCACGAAATCCAGCGGGTCGTCCCAGACCGGCGTGGCACGCACCAGCGTGTGCGGTTCGGGGGCGAGGGTGATAACCGCCAGCTCCGCCCGGCCATGGAGGATTTCCTCGTAGGCCACTTCCGAATCCAGGAACTGAATATCCAGCGCCACCTGTGGGTAGCGTCGGGTGAATGCCCTCAACAGCGGTGGCAGGCGGTGCAGGCCGATGTGGTGGCTGGTGGCGAGGGTCAGTCGCCCGGTCACTTCGCCGGTCAGGTTGGTCAGGGCGCGGCGGGTATCGTCCAGTACATTGAGGATTTGATAGGCCCGTGGCAGCAGCGCGCGGCCGGCCTCGGTCAGGCCCACTTCACGGCCCAGGCGGTCGAACAGGCGTACGTTGAGTTGTTGTTCCAGGCCGGCAATGCGCTTGCTGATGGCCGGTTGGGTCAGGTGCAGGCGTTCACCGGCGCCGGAGAAACTGCCCGTCTCGGCGATGGCAATAAAGGCGTTGAGGTTGGCGAGGTCCATGGCGGTCGGGGTCGAATTCCAGTTGGTTATGCAAAGTATAAAAAATATGAATTTGAGTTATTCAATGTAACCCCATAGCATCAGCCTCACAAGCCAAAGGGTTATTGAAACGTTCAAGCCCGGGGCATAGAAACAAGCTGATGAGGAACCGTCTGATGGCCGGCAAAACGCTCTACGACAAGCTCTGGGATTCGCATTTGGTCAAGCAGCGCGACGATGGCTCGGCGCTGATCTATATCGATCGTCACATCATCCACGAAGTGACGTCGCCGCAAGCCTTCGAAGGCCTGCGCCTGGCTGGGCGCAAGCCGTGGCGCATCGACGCCAACATCGCCACCCCGGACCACAACGTACCGACCACCCCCGAGCGCAAGGGCGGCATCGCGGCCATTGCCGACCAGGTCTCGCGCCTGCAGGTCCAGACCCTCGACGATAACTGTGACGAGTACGGCATCGTCGAATTCAAGATGAATGACGTGCGCCAGGGTATCGTCCACGTCATCGGCCCGGAGCAGGGCGCGACCTTGCCCGGCATGACCGTGGTCTGCGGCGACTCGCACACTTCCACCCACGGCGCATTCGGCGCCCTGGCCCATGGCATCGGTACTTCCGAGGTCGAGCACGTGCTCGCCACCCAGTGCCTGGTCGCCAAGAAAATGAAAAACATGCTGGTTCGCGTCGAAGGCAAGCTGCCGTTCGGTGTGACTGCCAAGGACATCGTCCTGGCGGTGATCGGCAAGATCGGCACCGCCGGCGGCAACGGCCATGCCATCGAGTTCGCTGGCAGCGCGATTCGCGACTTGTCCGTCGAAGGCCGCATGACCATCTGCAACATGTCCATCGAGGCCGGTGCCCGCGTGGGCCTGGTGGCGGCCGATGAAAAAACCGTGGAATACGTTAAGGGTCGTCCGTTCTCGCCAAAAGGCGCGGAGTGGGACATGGCGGTCGAAGCCTGGAAGGACCTGGTGTCCGACGCCGACGCCCACTTCGACACCGTGGTCGAACTCGACGCCGCCCAGATCAAACCGCAGGTCAGCTGGGGCACTTCGCCGGAAATGGTCCTGGCCGTTGACCAGAACGTCCCGGATCCGGCCAAGGAGATGGACCTGGTCAAGCGCGACTCTATCGTCCGTGCCTTGAAATACATGGGCCTGAGCGCCAACCAGGCGATCACCGACATTCAGCTCGACCGCGTGTTCATCGGCTCGTGCACCAACTCGCGGATCGAAGACCTGCGCGCTGCCGCGGTGATCGCCAAGGGCCGCAAGGTTGCTTCGACCATCAAGCAGGCCATCGTGGTGCCAGGCTCGGGCCTGGTGAAAGCCCAGGCTGAAGCGGAAGGGCTGGACAAAGTGTTCATCGAGGCCGGTTTCGAATGGCGTGAGCCGGGGTGCTCGATGTGCCTGGCGATGAACCCGGATCGCCTGGAGTCGGGCGAGCATTGCGCTTCCACCTCCAACCGTAACTTCGAAGGCCGTCAGGGCGCCGGTGGCCGTACGCACCTGGTGAGCCCGGCCATGGCCGCGGCAGCGGCTGTCAACGGCCGTTTCGTCGACGTCCGCGAATTGATCTGAAGGAGCGCAGCATGAAAGCTTTTACCCAGCACACCGGTCTTGTCGCGCCTTTGGATCGTGCCAACGTCGACACCGACCAGATCATTCCCAAACAGTTCTTGAAGTCCATCAAGCGCACCGGTTTCGGCCCGAACCTGTTCGATGAGTGGCGCTACCTGGATGTGGGCCAGCCGTACCAGGACAACTCCAAGCGCCCGCTGAACAAGGATTTCGTACTCAACGCCGAGCGTTACCAAGGCGCCAGCGTGTTGCTGGCCCGCGAGAACTTCGGCTGCGGTTCGAGCCGCGAGCACGCGCCGTGGGCCCTGGAAGAGTACGGTTTCCGTAGCATCATCGCGCCGAGCTACGCCGACATCTTCTTCAACAACAGCTTCAAGAACGGCTTGCTGCCGATCATCCTGAGCGACGCTGAAGTCGACGAGCTGTTCCAGCAGGTCGAAGCCAACCCGGGTTACCAGTTGCAGATCGATCTGGCGGCCCAGACCGTCACCCGTCCCGACGGCAAGGTGCTGGGGTTCGAGATCGATGCCTTCCGCAAGCATTGCCTGCTCAATGGCCTGGATGACATCGGCCTGACCCTGCAGGACAGCGATGCGATTGCCGCGTTCGAGGCCAGGCACCGGGCGAGCCAGCCTTGGCTGTTTCGCGATGCCTGATTGATTTGAGCTTTAAATAGGCAGGGCCGGCCTCTTCGCGGGCAAGCCCGCTCCCACAAAGTTTTGCGAACATCCAGTGTGGGCGCGGGCTCGCCCTCGAAGACGGCAGCAAAAACACCACCAGGCTAACCCCAAAAAAGGAAGTGCCCATGACCAGCACCGCCCACAGTCAGGTTGTACAGAAACAATTCGGTGAACAGGCCTCGGCCTACCTGAGCAGTGCCGTGCACGCCCAGGGCGCCGAGTTCGCGCTGCTGAAGGCGGAGCTGGCCGGTCATGAGCAGGCGCGTGTGCTGGACCTGGGATGCGGTGCCGGCCACGTGAGTTTCCACGTGGCGCCGCTGGCCGGTGAAGTGGTGGCCTATGACCTGTCACAGCAGATGCTCGATGTCGTGGCCACGGCGGCTGCGGAGCGTGGCCTGGGCAACATCACCACGGTGCGCGGTGCCGCCGAGCGCCTGCCGTTCGCCGATGGCGAGTTCGACTTCGTGTTCAGCCGCTATTCGGCGCATCATTGGAGCGACCTGGGCCTGGCGTTGCGCGAAGTGCGCCGCGTGCTCAAGCCGGGTGGGGTGATGGCGTTCATCGATATCCTGTCGCCGGGCACACCGTTGCTGGACACCTACCTGCAAAGCATCGAAGTGCTGCGCGACACCAGCCATGTGCGCGACTATTCGGCTGACGAATGGTTGCGCCAGGTCAGCGAGGCGGGGCTGTACACCCGCAGTCTTTCGCGCCAGCGCCTGCGGTTGGAATACCAGTCCTGGGTCGAGCGCATGCGCACCCCCGAGGTGATGCGCGGGGCGATTCTGGCGCTGCAGCGGGCGATGGGCGATGAAGTGCGTGAATATTTTGAGATTGAGGCCGATGGTTCGTTCAGTACAGATGTACTGGTGCTGTGGGCCGAGCGATAGCATTTTTCCTGGTGCGACCTGGGTTTAGAACCTGGTGCGTGCCGATAGAGCAAACGAGGAAAGCATGAGCAAGCAGATTCTGATTCTCCCCGGCGACGGTATTGGCCCGGAAATCATGGCCGAGGCGGTCAAGGTCCTGGAGTTGGCGAACGACAAGTACGACCTGGGCTTCGAGCTCAGCCACGACGTCATCGGTGGCGCAGCCATCGACAAGCACGGCGTGCCGCTGGCCGATGAAACCCTGGAGCGTGCCCGTGCGGCCGATGCCGTGCTGCTGGGCGCCGTGGGCGGCCCGAAATGGGACAAGATCGAGCGTGACATCCGCCCCGAGCGCGGCCTGCTGAAGATCCGTGCGCAACTGGGCCTGTTCGGTAACCTGCGTCCGGCGATCCTCTACCCGCAACTGGCCGATGCTTCGAGCCTGAAGCCGGAAATCGTCTCGGGCCTGGACATCCTCATCGTCCGCGAGCTGACCGGTGGTATCTACTTCGGCGCACCCCGTGGCACCCGTGAGCTGGATAATGGCGAACGCCAGGCCTACGACACCCTGCCGTACAGCGAAAGCGAAATCCGCCGCATCGCCCGGGTCGGTTTCGACATGGCCCGCGTGCGGGGCAAGAAGCTGTGCTCGGTGGACAAGGCCAACGTGCTGGCGTCCAGCCAACTGTGGCGCGAAGTGGTCGAGCAGGTGGCCAAGGATTACCCGGACGTCGAGCTGAGCCACATGTACGTCGACAACGCCGCCATGCAACTGGTGCGTGCGCCGAAGCAGTTCGACGTGATGGTCACCGACAACATGTTCGGCGACATCCTGTCCGACGAAGCGTCGATGCTCACCGGTTCCATCGGCATGTTGCCGTCGGCGTCCCTGGATGCCAACAACAAGGGGATGTACGAGCCATGCCACGGTTCGGCGCCGGACATCGCCGGGCAGGGCATCGCCAACCCGTTGGCGACCATCCTGTCGGTGTCGATGATGCTGCGCTACAGCTTCAACCGCAGTGACGCGGCCGACGCCATCGAGCAGGCGGTCAGCGTGGTGTTGGACCAGGGCTTGCGCACAGGCGATATCTGGTCGGCCGGTTGTACCAAAGTCGGTACGCAGCAAATGGGCGATGCAGTAGTCGCCGCGCTGCGGAATCTGTAATCTTTCGGGCCCACTGCTTCGACGGTGGCCCACTTTTGTATAGGTGTAGTTGCGATGAAACGTGTAGGTCTGATCGGTTGGCGCGGCATGGTCGGTTCCGTGCTCATGCAGCGAATGCTGGAAGAGCAGGATTTCGATCTCATTGAGCCGGTGTTTTTCACCACCTCCAACGTAGGTGGCCAGGGCCCGTCCGTGGGCAAGGATACCGGCGCGCTCAAGGATGCCTACAGCATCGAAGAGCTCAAGACCCTCGACGTGATCCTGACCTGCCAGGGCGGCGACTACACCAGCGAAGTCTTCCCCAAGCTGCGTGAAGCCGGCTGGCAGGGTTACTGGATCGACGCCGCTTCCAGCCTGCGCATGCAGGACGACGCGGTGATCATTCTCGATCCGGTGAACCGCAAGGTCATCGACCAGCAGTTGGATGCGGGCACCAAGAACTACATCGGCGGCAACTGCACCGTCAGCCTGATGCTGATGGGCCTGGGCGGCCTGTTCGAGGCCGGCCTGGTGGAGTGGATGAGCGCCATGACCTACCAGGCGGCGTCCGGTGCCGGTGCGCAGAACATGCGCGAGCTGATCAAGCAGATGGGCGCGACCCACGCCGCCGTCGCCGATGACCTGGCCAACCCGGCCAGCGCCATCCTGGACATCGACCGCAAGGTGGCCGAGGCGATGCGCAGCGATGCCTATCCGACCGAGAACTTCGGCGTGCCGCTGGCCGGCAGCCTGATCCCGTGGATCGACAAGGAACTGCCTAACGGCCAGAGCCGCGAAGAGTGGAAGGCCCAGGCTGAAACCAACAAGATCCTGGGCCGCTTCAAGAGCCCGATCCCGGTGGACGGCATCTGTGTGCGCATCGGTGCCATGCGCTGCCACAGCCAGGCGCTGACCATCAAGCTGAACAAAGACGTCCCGATCGCCGACATCGAAGGGCTGATCAGCCAGCACAACCCATGGGTCAAGCTGGTGCCGAACAACCGCGACATCAGCATGCAGGAGCTGAGCCCAACCAAGGTCACCGGCACCCTGAACGTGCCAGTGGGGCGTCTGCGCAAGCTGAACATGGGTTCGCAATTCGTCGGTGCCTTCACCGTCGGCGACCAGTTGCTGTGGGGTGCGGCCGAGCCGCTGCGCCGCATGCTGCGGATCCTGCTCGAGCGTTGATTCGATGTGGCTGTGAAAGAACCCGTGCCTTGTGAAAGGTGCGGGTTTTTTTATGGTTACAGATAAACGCGTCCTTGTGGGAGCGGGCTTGCTCGCGAAAGCGGTATGTCAGTTTGCACCTGCGTTGAATGTGCCCCCGTCTTCGCGAGCAAGCCCGCTCCCACAGGTTCTTTGTTCGCCGCGAAATCCCATGTGGGAGCGAGCTTGCTCGCGAGGAGGCCAGTCCAGGCACTGCAAGTCCCCCAGCCAATTGCCTGCATACCCACCACCCGGTAAAGTGCCGCTCCCCCCGTGTTACCTGAGGTAGACCCATGAGCCAGTCCTTTGATATTGCCGTGATCGGCGCCACCGGTACTGTCGGCGAAACCCTTGTCCAGATTCTCGAAGAGCGCGATTTCCCGATCGGCAACCTGCATTTGCTGGCCAGCAGCGAGTCGGCCGGCAGCTCGGTGCTGTTTCGTGGCAAGAACGTGCGGGTGCGGGAGGTCGCTGAATTTGATTTCAGCAAGGTTCAACTGGCGTTTTTCGCCGCAGGCCCGGCGGTGACCCTGAGTTTCGCCCCGCGTGCCACGGCGGCCGGCTGTGCGTTGGTCGATCTGTCCGGTGCGTTGCCGCCGGAGCAGGCGCCGCAGATCGTGCCGCAAGCTAACGCCCAGGTGCTGGCCGGCCTGGCAAAACCTTTCCAGGTCAGCAGCCCGAGCGCTTCGGCCACGGTACTGGCCATGGCGCTGGCGCCGCTGCGCGAGTGTCTGGTGATGCAGCGCGTCAGCGTGACCGCCCACCTCGCCGTGTCCACCCAGGGCCGTGTCGCCGTGAACGAGTTGGCGCGCCAGACCGCCGAACTGCTCAACGCCCGCCCGTTGGAGCCGACCTTTTTCGATCGGCAGATGGCGTTCAACCTGCTGGCCCAGGTCGGTACGCCGGACGAGCAGGGTCACACGCTGCTGGAAAAGCGCCTGGTGCGCGAATTGCGCCAGGTGCTGGAGCAACCTTTGTTAAAGATTTCCGGTACTTGCATTCAAGCGCCGGTGTTTTTTGGCGATAGCTTTAGCGTGACGGTGCAGACGGCCGATGCCGTCGACCTGGCGAAGGTCAATGCGGCCCTCGAAGCTGCGCCGGGTATCGAGCTCGTGGAGGCGGGCGACTACCCGACGCCGGTGGGCGATGCGGTGGGGCAGGATGAGGTCTACGTCGGGCGTGTGCGACTGGGTATCGACGATCCGGCTGAACTAAATATGTGGCTGACGTCAGATAACGTACGCAAAGGCGCGGCGCTCAATGCGGTGCAGGTCGCTGAGTTGTTGATAAAAGACTTGCTGTAAAAGATACTTGGCGTCAATTTGTCGAATGGTTCTAGCTGGGCGCTATGCTTGGCCAGAGAGCTGAAGGCGAACCTCCCTCCGGGGGCTTCCCGGGACATGAGTGAAACGATCGCGCGCACCGTCGCTTCGGGGCTGCGCGCAATGCCTTACGGCAGCGGCATCAATACCTTCTCGCTGGCCGAGGAATGTTCAAACAAAGGAAGAGGCTATGGTTCAAGTTCGCAAACTGGTGTTAGCAATAGCGGCCGCCTCGGCGCTGTCCTCCGGTATGGCGCAGGCGCTCGGGCTTGGGGAATTGACCCTGAAGTCGACGCCGAACCAGCCCCTGGTCGCCGAGATCGAGCTGCTCGACGTCCAGCAGTTGACCGCCGCCGAAGTCGTGCCGAGCCTGGCCTCGCCCGAAGACTTCGCCAAGGCCGGCGTCGACCGCCAAGCCTTCCTCAACGACCTGAGCTTCACGCCGGTGATCAACGCCAATGGCAAGAGCGTCTTGCGGGTCACCTCCAGCCGGCCGCTGTCCGAGCCGATGGTCAAGTTCCTGGTGCAGGTGATGTGGCCCAACGGTCGCCTGTTGCGCGACTACAGCGTGCTGCTCGACCCGTCCAAGTTCTCCCCGCAGGCGGCGGATGCTGCCCGGGCGAAACCGCCTCAGGTGGTGTCCACGCCGGTCACCGGTGCCACCAAGCCTTCCCAGTACACCACCACGCCGCGCGACACCCTATGGGAAATCGCCGCCAAGGTGCGCAACGGCGGGTCGGTCCAGCAGACCATGTTGGCGATCCAGGCGTTGAATCCGAATGCATTCATCAACGGCAACATCAACCTGCTCAAGACCGGCCAGGTGCTGCGCTTGCCAGACTCGGTGCAAAGCACCGCGCTGCCGCAGCCCCAGGCCATTGCCGAAGTCGCCGCGCAGAACGCCGCCTGGCGTTCGGGGCGGCGTGGCGTGGCGGGCGCGGGCCAGCAACAGCTGGATGCAACCCGGCGTGGCCGCGGTGAAGGCGCGCCGGCCCAGGCCGCTGGTCGCGATAACCTGAGCCTGGTGTCGGCCGAGTCGGCGAAGGCGGGCGGCAAGGGCAAGGGCGCTGCCGGTGATGCCCAGGCGCTGAGCAACAAGCTGGCGGTGACCCAGGAGAGCCTCGATTCGGCCCGCCGGGACAACGAAGAGCTGAAAAGCCGCATGGCCGACCTGCAAAGCCAGTTGGACAAGCTGCAACGCCTGATCGAATTGAAGAACAATCAGCTGGCCAAGATGCAGGCCGAAGGTGGCGCAGTGCCGCCTGCGGGTGAAGCGGCCCCGGCGATGTCCGCGCAATTGACCCCCGCACCGGCTGCGCAAACGCCGGGGGCGCAGGCTCCGACTGTCGCGCCCGAGGCTGCTCCCGCACCGGCCGCCACCCCGGAAGCGACACCGCCGGCCACGCCGATCGAGCCAGCGCCGGCGGCTTCCAATGAGCAGAAGTACAACGATCTGCTGACCAACCCGGTCCTGCTGGGCCTGGTGGGCGGCGGCGTGTTGATCCTGCTGTTGCTGCTGTTGTTGCTCGCCCGCCGCCGCAAGGCCCAGCAGGAAGCCGAGAAACATTTGCGCATGGCCCGAGCCCTCGAGGAGGAGGCCGACTTCTCCCCGGAGCTCGATCTGCCCCCGAGCAGCTTCGAGGGCATTGAAGTTCCACCTCCCAGCGTCAAACTCGAGCCAAAACCGGCGCCTGCGCCAGTGCCCAAGCCGGCCCCGCTCGTTGCCCCGGTGATTGTCACGCCGCCGATTGCCGCGCCCTTGGTGGCGCCTGCCGCCGAGCCTTCGGATGACGTGTTGCCCCTGGCCCAGTCCCACATCGACCGCGGTCGCCTGAACCAGGCCGCCGACCTGCTGGAACAAGGCATCAAGGCCGAACCCCAGCGCAGTGACCTGCGGCTGAAGCTCATGGAAGTCTACGGCCAGCAAGGCGATCGCGATGCGTTCGTCGCCCAGGAGCGCCAGCTCGTGGCCAACGGCGACAACTACGCCCAGGTCGAGCAGCTCAAGAGCCGTTTCCCTGCCATGGTCGTGGCGACCGGCGCCGGCCTGGCTGCGGCGGCACTGGCCGCCGAGCTGGATGCGCAGTACGTCAAGGACCTGCTGGAAGACAAGCCGTTGTCCGATGAGGAACTGGACAGTGCCTTTGACCTGAGCCTGGATGACCTGGAAACGACGCCGGTGCCACCGGCCGCCGAGCCGATCGCCGAGCTGGATGCATTCCCGGAAGACGACGACCTGAGCTTCGAGTCGGTGCTCAAGCAGCAGACCGAAGCCAACCAGAGCCTCGATGACCTGTCCGAGTTCGACCTGGACCTGGGCGCCGATACCCCGGCCCCGACCGCAGCCCTCGATGACGAGGACTTCCTGTTGGATCTGGGCGACGACCTCAAGGGCTTCGACTTGCCGCCGGCCGATGCGCCTGCGTTGCTCGACACTCCGTCCGACGATCTCGAGCTGCCCGCGGATTTCGACCTGTCCCTGGCTGACGAAATGGATGTCCCTGGCGCGCCGAAGGACGCCTTCGAGTCCGAGCTGGACGACGTCAATGCCGAGTTGGACCGCCTGTCGGACAGCCTGAGCGAGCCAACCTTCACCGCCGAAGATGCGCTGGCCGGCGCCGAGGACGAGCCGGATTTCGACTTCCTCAGCGGCACCGACGAGGTGGCGACCAAGCTCGACCTGGCCCAGGCCTACATCGACATGGGCGATAATGATGGCGCCCGGGACATCCTCGGCGAAGTCCTTAGCGAAGGCGATGCTACGCAGAAGAGCGAAGCGCAGGAGATGTTGTCGCGCCTGGCGTGAATCAGTGGTTATACAAAAAATGGCAGCCGGTGAGGCTGCCGTTTTTATTTGTGGGTCATTCACGCTGCTCTTGTGGCGAGGGAGCTTGCTCCCGCTGGGCTGCGAAGCAGGCCTCTCTATGGCACGTCGAGCACTTTTGCGAGCGCTGCGCACTCGAGCGGGAGCAAGCTCCCTCGCCACAAGGACTTGTCTTGGTTTGAAAACCATCTGAACCCCTGTGGGAGTAAGCGTGCTCGCGATAGCGCCAGCCCATTCAACACAGATCACCCGCCGGACTGGCATCCCAAGCCATCGGCCTTATAATGCCCGCCTTTGCGTCCCTCAGCAGGCTGTAATTCCTTGGCAAACATAGACAATCCGGCCGCCGAAATGGCGGCCGACGGCTTTTTCCGGATCGCCCTGGGCGTTGAATACAAGGGCTCGCGCTATCGGGGTTGGCAGCGCCAGGCTTCTGGTGTGCTGACGGTGCAGGAAACCCTCGAGAATGCGCTGTCCAAAGTCGCCGACTCGCCGGTGTCGCTGCATTGTGCCGGTCGTACCGACGCAGGCGTGCACGCCTGCGGCCAAGTGGTGCATTTCGACACCCAGGTCGAGCGCTCGATGAAGGCCTGGGTGATGGGCGCCAACATCAACCTGCCGCACGATGTCAGCGTCAGTTGGGCCAAGGTGATGCCGGCGCACTTTCACGCGCGCTTCAAGGCTATCGCCCGGCGTTATCGCTATGTGATCTACAACGATCAGATCCGCCCGGCGCACCTGAACGAAGAAATCACCTGGAACCACCGTCCGCTGGATGTCGAGCGCATGGCCGAGGCGGCGCAGTATCTGGTCGGTGTGCATGATTTCAGCGCGTTCCGCGCCGGCCAGTGCCAGGCCAAGTCGCCGATCAAGGAGCTGCATCACCTGCGCGTGACGCGGCACGGCAAGATGATCGTGCTCGACATCCGCGCCAGCGCATTCCTGCACCACATGGTGCGCAACATTGCCGGTGTGTTGATGACTATTGGCGCCGGCGAACGCCCAGTGGAGTGGATCAAGGAAGTGCTCGACAGCCGTATCCGCCGCTCCGGCGGGGTGACCGCGCATCCGTTCGGCCTGTACCTGGTGCAGGTGGAATACCGCGATGAATTCGAGTTGCCCGAGCGTTACATCGGGCCACATTTCCTCACCGGCTTCTCGGAACTCGACGGCTGACGCCTTTCGCAGCATTTGCTACCATCCGGGACTTTCACGGATTTGCCTTGGAGTTTTCACGACATGTCGGCCGTTCGCAGCAAGATTTGCGGGATCACCCGCGTCGAGGACGCGTTGGCGGCGGTCGAGGCCGGAGCCGATGCCATCGGGTTGGTGTTCTACGCCAAGAGCCCGAGGGCGGTGACGGTGCAGCAGGCGAGGGCAATCATCCAGGCCTTGCCGCCGTTCGTGACCCCGGTCGGGCTGTTCGTCAATGCCAGTCGTTGCGAGCTGGGCGAGATACTCGATGCGGTGCCGCTGGCGCTGTTGCAGTTCCATGGCGACGAAACCCCGGAGGACTGCGAGGGCTGGCACCGCCCGTACATCAAGGCGTTGCGAGTCAAGGCGGGCGATGACATCGCCGCCGCATGCGAGACCTTCGCCGGAGCCAGCGGTATTTTGCTGGACACCTACGTGGAAGGCGTTCCCGGGGGTACTGGCAAGGCGTTCGACTGGTCACTGGTGCCCAAGGGGCTGAGTAAGCCGATTATCCTGGCCGGTGGCCTGACGGCAGAGAATGTGGCCGAGGCCATTCGCCAGGTTCGTCCGTATGCGGTCGATGTGAGCGGCGGCGTGGAGCAGGGCAAGGGGATCAAGGATCCGGCAAGGATTCGCGCGTTCATGGCGGCTGTACGCAGTAGCCAGTCGCCAATGTGACGGCTGGCAGACTGCCGCCGTCCATACCTGCACTGTACACAGCAGGCAGGCACCGCCTCCGGGTGGGCCGATAGCGTAGTGGCAACCACGATGAAGCGGTTGCCGGGATGGCTGAGGAAGGTTGGGTTGCACGCAGGTCATGTCTCGCGCTGACCGTGGTGGCCCTTCGGCCCTCGCCGCACAATGAATTTAGCTCAAGGGCATACTCGGGGCCGCGAACCAGAGCGTTCGGGCCGCCGGTACTGGAGAAAGAAAGCATGAGCAACTGGTTAGTAGACAAACTGATCCCTTCGATCATGCGTTCCGAGGTGAAGAAAAGCTCGGTGCCTGAAGGTCTGTGGCACAAATGTCCTTCCTGCGAAGCGGTGTTGTATCGCCCGGAGCTGGAAAAGACCCTGGACGTGTGCCCCAAGTGCAACCACCACATGCGCATTGGTGCGCGTGCCCGTATCGATATCTTCCTGGACGCCGAGGGCCGTGAAGAGCTCGGCGCCGACCTGGAGCCGGTGGACCGCCTGAAGTTCCGCGACGGCAAGAAGTACAAGGACCGCCTGACCGCTGCCCAGAAGCAGACCGGCGAAAAAGACGCCCTGGTGTCCATGAGCGGCACTTTGCTGGGCATGCCGGTGGTGGTCTCGGCGTTCGAGTTCTCCTTCATGGGCGGTTCCATGGGTGCCATCGTTGGCGAGCGTTTCGTTCGTGCCGCCAACCATGCCCTGGAAAACCGTTGCCCGATGATCTGCTTCGCCGCCTCCGGCGGTGCGCGGATGCAGGAAGCGCTGATTTCCCTGATGCAGATGGCCAAGACCTCCGCGGTGCTGGCACGCTTGCGTGAAGAAGGCATTCCATTCATCTCGGTGCTGACCGACCCGGTCTACGGCGGTGTCTCCGCCAGCCTGGCCATGCTGGGCGACGTGATCGTCGGCGAGCCTAAGGCGCTGATCGGCTTTGCCGGCCCACGCGTGATCGAGCAGACCGTGCGTGAAAAACTGCCCGAAGGCTTCCAACGCAGCGAATTCCTGCTGGAGCACGGTGCCATCGACATGATCATCCATCGCCAGGAACTGCGTCCGCGCCTGGGCAACCTGCTGGCGCAACTGATGGGGCTGCCGACGCCGAAGTTCGTCGCCGCTCCCGTCGAGCCGATCGTGGTTCCGCCGGTGCCTGCAGGCCTATGACCCAACGTACCCTGGGCGACTGGCTTGCCTACCTCGAGCAGTTGCATCCGTCGGCCATCGACATGGGGCTGGAGCGCTCGCAAGCGGTAGCGTCCCGCATGGGACTGGCCAAGCCGGCGCCCCGGGTCATCACCGTTACCGGCACCAACGGCAAGGGTTCGACCTGCGCCTTCCTGGCCTCGCTGCTGCGGGCCCAGGGGTTGAACGTCGGTGTCTACAGTTCGCCGCACCTGCTGCGCTACAACGAGCGGGTGCAGGTCAACGGCGTCGAGGCCACTGACGCCCAACTGTGCGAAGCCTTTGCCGCGGTGGAAACCGGGCGGGGCGAGACTTCCCTGACCTATTTCGAAATGGGCACCCTGGCGGCGTTCTGGCTGTTCGCTCGGGCAGGCCTCGATGCCGTGGTGCTGGAAGTCGGCCTGGGCGGGCGCCTGGATGCGGTCAACCTGGTGGACGCCGACATCGCCTTGGTCACCAGCATCGGCGTGGACCATGCCGATTACCTGGGCGATACCCGCGAATCCGTGGCGTTCGAGAAGGCCGGTATCTTTCGCCAGGGCGCACCTGCGCTCTGCGGCGACCTCGATCCGCCTCAACCGCTGCTGGACAAGGTCCGCGAGCTGGGCTGCCCATTCTTCCTGCGTGGGCGGGATTTTGACCTGGCAATGACCGAGCAGCACTGGCAATGGCGCGGCAGCGATGCCCAGGGCCAGCCAGTGGAACTGCGTGACCTGCCGCTGCTGGACCTGCCGATGGAAAACGCCGCGCTGGCGCTTCAGGCCTACTTGCTGCTCGGCTTGCCGTGGGAGGCGGGGCAGATTGCCGAGGCGTTGCAGGCAACGCGCGTTGTCGGGCGGTTGGATCGTCGCCAGTTCGAGTGGCAGGGCAAGCGCCTGAACCTGTTGCTGGATGTCGGGCACAATCCCCATGCCGCGCAGTACCTGGCCGAGCGTCTGGCCCGGCGGCCGGTCGTGGGGCGGCGCCTGGCGGTATTCGGACTGCTGTCCGACAAAGACCTGGATGGCGTTGTCGAGGCGTTGGGTGCTAGTGTCCAGCAATGGGCGGTGACGCCGCTGGACTCGCCGCGTTCGCGTCCGGCGACCGAGTTGCAGGCCACTTTGCAGCGTCACGGTGCTGCTGTACAAAGCTATGGCAGTGTGGCCGCCGCGCTGGAAGGGCAGTGCGCCGCGGCGACGGCCGATGACGAGATCCTGTTGTTCGGATCATTTTTTTGTGTTGCCGAGGCCCTTCAATGGCTGGCCCGGCGCTCCACGGAGGACGCGGCAGATGGCAATGCTGGATAAGGCGTACAAGCAGCGCATGGTCGGTGCCCTGGTGTTGGTGGCCCTGGCGGTGATTTTCCTGCCGATGCTGTTTTCCCGCCAGGACGAGCAGCGCCAGATCACGGTGGATGCGCCGGCTGCGCCCCAGGCGCCTGCCGTGCCGCCCGTGCAGGTAGAGCCGGTGGCGGTGCCTGAACCACAGGCACTGCCCCAGGAACCTGTACCGAGTGACGAGGAGCTGGCGCAGCAGCCAGCTGCGCCGTCGACGCCTATCGCACCCGCACCCGCTGCGCCAGCGCCGAGCAAACCGGTCGTCGCGCCGACGCCTGCTCCGGCGGCGCCTGCCGTCAAGCCGGCCCCGACCCAGCCGATTACCGCCGCACCCGCCAAGCCGGACACCACGCAAAGCCGTGTGGATGCCAACGGCCTGTCGGTCAGTTGGTCGGTGCAACTGGCCAGCCTGACCAGTCGCGAAAGTGCTGAAAGCTTGCAGAAAAACCTGCGCAGCCAGGGCTACAACGCTTATATCCGCTCCGCCGATGGCAAGAACCGGGTATTTGTCGGGCCGTTGATCGAGCGCGCCGAGGCCGATCGCCTGCGTGACCTGCTCGGGCGCCAGCAGAACCTCAAGGGTTTCGTGGTACGTTTCCAGCCAGAGCGTGGTTGACCGGCGATTTAGCTGATTTGAATCACGCAGCTTACCGACAGCCCTGGGCTCTGCTAAAATGCGCCGCCTTATCCGTCTGCAGGCTGCACCGTGCCATTTACCTGGGTTGACTGGGCGATCGTTGCGATCGTCGCCATCTCCGCTTTGATCAGTCTGAGCCGAGGCTTCGTCAAGGAAGCCCTCTCGCTGCTGACCTGGATCATCGCGGGAGTCGTGGCCTGGATGTTTGGTGGCTCGCTGTCCCAGTACCTCGCCGGATACATCGAAACCCCGTCGGCTCGCGTGATCGCGGGCTGTGCCATCTTGTTTATCGCCACCTTGCTGGTCGGCGCAATGATCAATTATCTGATCGGCGAACTGATTCGCGTCACCGGGCTTTCCGGGACGGACCGGTTCCTGGGCATGGCCTTCGGCGCGGCGCGTGGCGCGTTGCTGGTGGTCGTGGCCGTCGGGCTCCTGAGCCTGGGGCCGGTGCAGCAGGATACGTGGTGGCAGGAGTCCCGGCTCGTGCCACAATTTCTATTGGTCGCAGACTGGTCTAAAAACCTGATTCTGGGTTGGAGCAGTCAGTGGCTTGCCAGCGGTATCAGCGTACCCGCTGAAATACCGTTCAAGGAGCAGCTCTTGCCGATGGCCAAAACGCCGCAGTGAGTGCTGTTCAGTTCAGATCCATTAAGTAGGGGTTGCGTCGCATGTGTGGCATCGTCGGTATCGTCGGTAAGTCGAACGTCAATCAGGCGCTGTATGACGCGCTAACCGTGCTCCAGCACCGCGGCCAGGACGCTGCCGGTATCGTGACCAGCCATGACGGCCGGTTATTCCTGCGCAAGGACAACGGCCTGGTGCGTGACGTGTTCCACCAGCGTCACATGCAGCGCCTGGTCGGCCACATGGGTATCGGCCACGTGCGCTATCCGACGGCGGGCAGCTCGACGTCGGCTGAGGCCCAGCCGTTCTACGTCAACTCGCCATACGGCATCACCCTGGCGCACAACGGCAACTTGACCAACGTCGAGCAGCTGGCCAAGGAAATCTACGAATCGGACCTGCGCCACGTCAACACCAGTTCCGACTCGGAAGTGATGCTCAACGTGTTCGCCCATGAGCTGGCCCAGCGCGGCAAGCTGCAGCCTACCGAGGAAGATGTGTTCGCGGCGGTGACCGACGTGCATAACCGTTGCGTCGGCGGCTACTCGGTGGTGGCGATGATCACCGGCTACGGTATCGTCGGCTTCCGCGATCCCCACGGCATTCGTCCGATCGTGTTCGGCCAGCGTCACACCGACGAAGGCGTCGAGTACATGATCGCCTCCGAAAGCGTGTCCCTGGACGTGCTCGGTTTCACCCTGATTCGCGACTTGGCCCCAGGCGAAGCGGTCTACATCACTGAAGACGGCAAGCTGCACACCCGCCAATGCGCGACCAACCCGAGCCTGACCCCCTGCATCTTCGAGCACGTCTACCTGGCGCGCCCGGACTCGATCATCGACGGCATCTCTGTCTACAAGGCCCGCCTGCGCATGGGCGAAAAGCTGGCCGAGAAGATCCTGCGCGAGCGCCCGGACCATGACATCGACGTGGTCATCCCGATCCCGGACACCAGCCGCACGGCGGCCCTGGAGTTGGCGAACCACCTGGGCGTCAAGTTCCGCGAAGGCTTCGTGAAGAACCGCTACATCGGCCGTACCTTCATCATGCCGGGCCAGGCTGCGCGGAAAAAATCCGTACGCCAGAAACTCAACGCCATCGAGCTGGAATTTCGCGGCAAGAACGTGATGCTGGTGGATGACTCCATCGTACGCGGCACCACGTGCAAGCAGATCATCCAGATGGCCCGCGAAGCCGGCGCCAAGAACGTGTATTTCTGCTCGGCCGCTCCGGCGGTGCGTTATCCGAACGTCTACGGCATCGACATGCCGAGTGCCCACGAACTGATCGCGCACAACCGCAGCACCCAGGACGTGGCCGACCTGATCGGCGCCGACTGGTTGATCTACCAGGACCTGCCGGACCTGATCGAAGCGGTGGGCGGCGGCAAAATCAAGATCGAGCAGTTCGATTGCGCGGTGTTCGACGGCAAGTACGTCACCGGCGACATCGACGAGGCCTACCTGAACCGGATCGAGCACGCGCGTAACGATGCGTCCAAGGCCAAGACCCAGGCGGTCAGTGCGATCATCGATCTGTACAACAACTGAGTGACGAACCGGCCCCGAGGGGCCGGTTTGCGATTTGAAGGAGTGGCAGCATGAGTCAGGATTGGGATGCCGGTCGGCTGGACAGCGACCTTGAGGGCGTAGCGTTCGACACCCTGGCGGTGCGCGCGGGTCAGCACCGCACACCGGAAGCCGAACATGGCGATCCGATGTTCTTTACCTCCAGCTACGTATTCCGCACGGCCGCCGATGCGGCAGCGCGGTTTGCCGGCGAGGTGCCAGGCAACGTCTACTCGCGCTACACCAACCCGACCGTGCGCGCTTTCGAAGAGCGCATTGCCGCCCTGGAAGGCGCCGAGCAAGCGGTCGCTACCGCTACCGGCATGGCGGCGATCATGGCGGTGGTGATGAGCCTGTGCAGCGCCGGCGACCATGTCCTGGTTTCGCGCAGTGTCTTCGGTTCGACCATCAGTCTGTTCGAAAAATACTTCAAGCGCTTTGGCGTGGAAGTCGACTACGTGCCCCTGGCGGACCTGTCCGGCTGGGACGCGGCGATCAAGCCCAACACCAAGCTGTTGTTCGTTGAATCGCCCTCCAACCCCTTGGCCGAGCTGGTGGACATTGCCGCGCTGGCGGAAGTCGCCCATGCCAAGGGCGCCATGCTGGTGGTCGACAACTGCTTCTGCACCCCGGCGCTGCAACAGCCGCTGAAACTGGGGGCTGACGTGGTGGTGCATTCGGCGACCAAGTTCATCGACGGCCAGGGCCGATGCATGGGTGGCGTGGTGGCCGGTCGCGGCGAGCAGATGAAGGAAGTGGTGGGGTTCCTGCGCACTGCCGGGCCGACCCTCAGCCCGTTCAACGCCTGGATCTTCCTCAAGGGCCTGGAAACCCTGGGCCTGCGCATGAAGGCGCACTGTGCCAACGCCCAGGCCCTGGCCGAATGGCTGGAGCAGCAGGACGGCATCGAGAAGGTCCATTACGCCGGTCTCAAGAGCCATCCGCAGCATGACCTGGCCCAGCGCCAGCAGCGCGGCTTTGGTGCAGTGGTGAGTTTCGAGGTCAAGGGGGGCAAGGAGGGCGCCTGGCGCTTCATCGACGCGACCCGGTTGATTTCCATCACCGCCAACCTGGGCGATAGCAAGACCACCATTACGCACCCGAGCACCACGTCCCACGGTCGCCTGTCGCCCCAGGAGCGTGAAGCGGCGGGTATTCGTGACAGCCTGATTCGCGTTGCGGTCGGCCTTGAAGACGTGGCCGACCTGCAAGCCGACCTGGGTCGCGGGTTGGCGGCCTTGTGATCGAGTTGGCAACGCCGCCGGGCGGCACTCACGGCCGGGTTGCACTGGTCACGGGGGCCGCGCGGGGCATCGGCCTGGGCATTGCTGCCTGGTTAATTTGCGAAGGCTGGCAAGTGGTGTTGACCGACCTGGATCGAGAGCGCGGTTCCAAGGTTGCGAAGACCCTGGGCGACAACGCCTGGTTCATCGCCATGGACGTGGCGGACGAGGCGCAGGTCGCCACCGGTATCGCCGAGGTGCTTGGCCAGTTCGGCCGTCTCGACGCGCTGGTGTGCAATGCGGCCATTGCCGACCCGCACAACATCACCCTGGAAAGCCTGGACCTGGCCTACTGGAATCGGGTCCTGGCGGTGAACCTGGGTGGGCCGATGCTGCTGGCCAAGCATTGTGCGCCGTACCTGCGTGCCCACAACGGCGCGATCGTCAACCTGGCCTCGACCCGCGCCGCACAATCGGAGCCGGACACCGAAGCCTATGCGGCAAGCAAGGGCGGCCTGCTGGCCCTGACCCATGCCCTGGCAATCAGCCTCGGGCCGGAGATCCGCGTCAATGCCGTCAGTCCTGGCTGGATCGATGCGCGCGACCCTTCGCAGCGCCGTGCAGAGCCACTCACCGATTCCGATCACGCCCAACATCCGGCGGGCAGGGTAGGGACCGTGGAGGACGTGGCGGCGATGGTGGCATGGCTGTTGTCGCGCAATGCCGGTTTTGTCACGGGCCAGGAGTTCGTGGTGGACGGCGGCATGACCAAGAAGATGATTTACAAATAAGTCCATGGGCGCGCGGCGCTTGAAACTGTTTTGAAAAAACTTCAACCCTGCTATTGACTTAGCTTCGGTACCTGCGTAAATTTCGCGGCCTCAGCAAAGCAAAGGGTGATTAGCTCAGCCGGGAGAGCGTCTGCCTTACAAGCAGAATGTCGGCGGTTCGATCCCGTCATCACCCACCATGTTTCAAGAGAGTCTTGCGAAAGCAAGATGGAAGCTGTCAAAAGCCTCCACCGACGCGCAGCGGTAGTTCAGTCGGTTAGAATACCGGCCTGTCACGCCGGGGGTCGCGGGTTCGAGTCCCGTCCGCTGCGCCATATTTTCCGAAGCAGGTTCGCCTGGTTCGAGATCAATCCCAAGGGGCTGGTCAGACGAGTTAACTGGACGCAAGTCCACAGCGATACGCAGCGGTAGTTCAGTCGGTTAGAATACCGGCCTGTCACGCCGGGGGTCGCGGGTTCGAGTCCCGTCCGCTGCGCCATATCTGCTTCGAGGCCCACTGAACGCCTTGAAGCCAGGAAGAGCGCCAAGCGCCTCTTCTGATCGATAGCAAAAACCCTGGTCGAAAGACCGGGGTTTTTTGTTTCTGTCATTCGGCTTTTTGCTTGCCGTGCCCGGCGGGCTGCTTGGCAGCCCTTCTGTGGTCCTGCGAACGCTAGGGCGCTGGCCTCAGAACCCAAGTCTATCCCGCAGCCCGTAATACCATGCACCCATCGCCGCAAACGGCGTACGCAGCAGTTGGCCGCCGGGGAACGGGTAGTGGGGCAGGTCGGCAAACGCATCAAAACGCTCAGCCTGACCACGTAGCGCCTCGGCCAGGACCTTGCCTGCCAGGTGCGTGTACGTCACGCCATGGCCACTGCAGCCCTGGGAATAGTAGATGTTGTCCCCCAGGCGCCCGACCTGAGGAAGACGCGACAACGTCAGTAGGAAGTTTCCGGTCCAGGCGTAGTCGATCTTCACCTGTTTGAGCTGAGGAAACGCCTTGAGCATTTTCGGTCGGATGATGGCCTCGATGTTCGCCGGGTCCCTGGCGCCGTACACCACGCCACCCCCGAAGATCAGGCGCTTGTCGCCGGTCAGTCGGTAGTAGTCGAGCAGGTAATTGCAGTCCTCGACACAGTAATCCTGCGGCAACAGACTGTGGGCCAACTCGTCCCCCAGTGGCTCGGTCGCGATCACCTGGGTGCCGCACGGCATGGATTTGGCAGCCAGTTCCGGCACCAGGTTGCCCAGGTAAGCATTGCCGGCCACGATGATGAACTTGGCCCTGACCTTACCCTGAGGCGTATGCACGACGGGACTGGCGCCGCGCTCGATACGCACTGCAGGTGACTGCTCATGGATGACCCCGCCGAGCGACTCGACGGCCGCTGCTTCACCCAAGGCCAGGTTCAGTGGATGGATATGCCCGCCGCTCATGTCCAGCATGCCGCCAACATACTCCTCACAAGCCACCACCTCGCGAATGCGACGCTGGTCCAGCAACTCCAGCTGGGTATGCCCGAAACGCTCCCATAAGCGCTTCTGCGACTCCAGGTGGCCCATCTGCTTGGCGGTCAGGGCGGCAAACACGCCACCGTCCTTCAAATCGCACTGAATCTGATACTTGGCCACTCGTTCCCGAATGATCCGTCCGCCCTCGAACGCCATATTGCCCAGCAATTGCGCCTGTTGAGGGCCGACGCTGCGTTCGATCACATCGATGTCACGGCTATAACTGTTGACGATCTGCCCACCGTTGCGACCCGACGCACCGAAGCCCACCTTGGCCGCTTCAAGGACGGTGACCTTGAAGCCGTTTTCCAGCAGGAACAGCGCAGAGGACAGGCCGGTGTACCCCGCACCGATTACACACACATCCGTCTCGACCTCACCCTGCAGGGCTGGGCGCGACGGAGCCGGGTTGGCCGACGCGGCATAATAGGACGCTGGGTAGGATGTGTTCGCCATTCTGCAACCTCTGTTTTATATTTTTTACGAATGCGCCGATCCTACCCGAGATAAAAATCGGCCGCCAGCCACTGCAATATCTTCGTCGCGTGGGCGAAATTAAATATTTTGCATATTCATAGGGTTAGGTGAAAAAAAGGTGTTGACACCCCTTTGGAATTCCGTAGAATGCCGCCTCACAGCAGGCACGTAGCTCAGTTGGTTAGAGCACCACCTTGACATGGTGGGGGTCGTTGGTTCGAGTCCAATCGCGCCTACCAAACAAAATCCGCTCTGCTGGGCGGTCTAGAAGGGGTTACCGGAAACGGTTGCCCCTTTTTGCTTTCTGCCCTTGGGCAAATTTTGGGAATATTTTGGGCAAACGACCACCGATCACACCTTCAGGTCTGCGCTCACCTTCATGTACACCACCGCATCATCGCCATGGCCAGCCAGGTAGTGCTCAGTCATCTTGATGTCTGCGTGCCCCATCAGTCCTTGGATATATTCCTGCGGAAAACCCTGCTGCTCGTATAGCCACGCGCCCAGCGCCCGGATCTCGTGAAAGGTTGGGCGCTCGCCGGCCGGGATGTCATCGTAAGCGTGAGAATCATCGCGCGCTTGAGCGAATGACTTCGTCAGGTAGTCTGGCGTTACCGCGTTCCAGTGGAGCTTGGCATCCAACTGCGCGCGTTTTCGGGCCTTCGGGGAATAGTGGATGAGGTACGGACAAACGACCGGTGACCGCATGCACTCAGCAACGACCTCACGCAAATCCGGGCCCATAGCAATCTCCAGGTGTACGGGCTTTCCGTAATTCTGCGTCTTCCCGGGCGAAACCTTGATGGTGTTCTGCTCAAGGTCGACGGCCGACTTCGGCCACATCACGATATCTTCTCGCCGCTGCAGACTCAGCAGCCCCAGCCTGATGGCGCGTTTCAGCCAGACCGGTGTTCCCACGTAGTTCAAAATCGTGTTCAAGCCCTCGACAGTGTGCCGCTGGCGCTTCTTCTCGGCCTCTTTCTTTACCAGGGTCAGCTCGGCCGAGTTTCGCTCGCACAGGCCCTTGGCCACTGCAAATGCAAAGATCTGGACGAGCAGTCCGCGGTGCTTGGTGTAGGCGTTGTTCTCGAAGCCGTCCAGGTATTCGGCCACTGTAAGCACGTCCAACTGACCCATCATCAGATCGCCAAGATCCTCCCGGTACCGGGCCAGCTTGAACTTGATTTCCTTCAGCGTTCGCTCAGCATAGTTCCGCGTGCCCAGCCAATCCTTTTCAAAGCGTTCCAGACAACTACTGAACTTCGGCGCCGCCTCACCGGTGATCATCGCCAACAGGGAGCCGTCGTCGGCCAGCAGCGGCAACAGCTTGGCGTTGGCGGCGTTGGCAAGCTTTATCGCCTCTGCCATCGGCTTGTTGATGCTGGTCTTCTTCCCTGTGATCGGATTTTTGTACTGCCAGTATTTCCCGTTAGGGTACAGATTGGCGGGCAGATTCCGGTTCTTGATGGTCCTGGCGCGCGGGGGAGCCATCAGACTACCTCCATCATCTTCGCCAGCAGTGGATCATTTGATCCCGTTACCGCTGCCTGCAGGTCCACAAAATACATCCCGCCTTTTATTTCCCCGATCACTTCGCCTTCTTCGATCCATTTCTTTAGCTGCTGGACGCTTGGCTTGCCGCCGGCGTACCTCAGCTTTCTGTACTCGCTCACCTCCATGAGGCGGGGGAGCTTTACCGTAATTTGGGCAATGACTTTCGCCATGATGATGCTCCAGGCCGTGCTCGGCTCTATCTTCGAATTTGTCTTGCGATACGTTTTCGGTGTTCGTGATTTGTCTCGCGTCATGGCCTATTTGCCACGCGAAGCGGGAACGCCTCACCTTCCCATTTGCCTGGCTGGCCGCGTATATCGCCGTACTGCCCGTATTGATGAGGCTTCTTGCTCGAGAACAGTTTCTCGCACGCTTCGAATCGGGACCGATCGGTATCGAGTGCGATCAGTTCCTGCCCCGCCATCGAGCCGACCTGGAGCCACCCCAGTTTGTCCCGTCCGCAGTTATCGGTCTTGAACAGGCGGTAACGGTTCCTGTGCCCGGTACCCGGAGAAGAAGACTCAGTGTTCAGGTAAAACGATATGGCGCCTAAACGGACGCGCAGGACTGTTTTAGCCATCTGATCATCCCTCCGATTCAGTCACTATGCTCAACTTGAGGTTGATTCCGCAGGCCTGGGCCAACTGCATCAGTTCGCTAACCGTGGTGCTGGGCTCCTGCATGGCCTGGCCGAAGCGAGCCAGGCGGGAGCCGAGTTGGTTGAATTCGTTATGAAGAGCAGGCCGGCTGTCCCGGGGCGGTGTGGCTGTCATGGCTGCACCGCCGTTTCTTCTACGAAGGGGGCGACGGGGGTGGCTTTGATAGGTAGTCCGCGCGGATCTGTATTGGAGTTGTTCCTTGAAGCGGCCCGCTCGAGTGCATCGGCTAGGGCATCCAGCATCAGCTCTTGGCGCCGATTGCTGTCTAGGTGATTCCGGATAGCCTGAACAATCACGCTGTTCATGCTGCGGTCTTCGAAGACCGCCAGGGCCTCCACATCAGCTCGCATGTCGTCCGGCAGGCGCACCACGAATTTGTCAGCGGTGCGGGAGTCGTATCGCTTCATGGTTGCTTCTCCTTGGTCTCGGCTGAATGCCATTTGTTGAGGATGTGGACGACGACGCAGGTGGTGCAGATAAGCCACAGGACTGAGCCAGCGAAGCCGATCAGAACTGCCCCTGTTGAGCTGCTGCTGAGCATTTCCGGCGCGGCAAAGACAAACCAGGCAACCGTGAGTGCGACGTAGACGAACATGAACATCAGCACCTCAAACAGTCGTGTGGCCGACAAGCGTTTTTGTGTCATAACTTTCTCCAAGTCGAGCGGATCCCGGCCGCGTAATAGGCATTTGCAAAAGATGATTGGTGTCTCGGTCACCTGGGCGGCGAAGGAGAGAAAAATAAATTAGCAAAAGCTAAATAAAGTTACAATTCAATTTGCTAAATATCTGTTGCTCCCCTTGAATGAAGGGGTGTCCCCCCATTCTTGGTCGGCAGCAACAATGCTATGGCGAAAGGTGTGACGTTGGTTCGCTGGCTGGGAGTCGCGAGCTTGGCTTGAGCAACCATTTTGAGCTCGCTCGTAAGCATCCGATCGAATACCGTTGCAGACCTAATGGCATAACGGCATTATTTGAAAAATCCGGACTGCAAAGTACGCCGGGAGCTAGCGCCATAGGAGAGGTAGGTTGTCAGGGATTCTTCAAGCAGTGAATTTTATGGGTCGTATCGGGAAGAGGGTATCTGCTGGAAAGCCTTTGAAGCTTCGATCAGATTATTACTCTCCTGGTTACATTGTCGTCCTGACTGCCCATTTAAGACGCTATAACATTCCCAAGGCAGCGGTGACTTTTGTAGACGCTCGCAATGCCGGCTATTTCAGCGCTATGGGCTTGTCTAAAGCGCTTTGGGGGGAAGACGACTATGCTCAAGCCAGGAGCAAGGCGGGCGCCTACAACGCCCCTCTTACACATTTAGACTCCAAAGACGCCGTAGACGATGCTACCCAGCAGATAAATGGGTGTCTTCGGAAAATGGCCGCAAACTCTCCCTACTTCAATTATAAGGAGAGCGAGGCATTCAAGGAGCTCATGCACGTCGTCGGGGAGCTGCATGACAACGTTTGGTCTCACGGCATGGAGCGGGGATTTTCTGCTGCGCAGCGAGCAAAATCCGTCAAGAAAGGCGTAATAGAGTTTGCCCTGGCGGACACTGGGCTAGGTTTTTTAGGGGAACTACTTTCGTCGGGCATCGCTCGAAAGTATGGGATATCGACAGATCGCGAAGCACTTGAGTGGTGTATTCAAGAAGGTAACTCTAGCAAGCTTGCCCAGCACCTAGACGATTGGGGCCAGGCGCTCCCTGAGGGCCATGTGGGGGACTCGCCATTTGGTGGTGCTGTTGGCACCAGAAGCGTGACGAATGGCAATCATCATCAAGGTCTAGGGCTTGCAAAATTAATTTCACTAGCAAAACGTTACGAAGCCGAGCTATACATTGTGTCTGGAACGGCTATTTTGCAGCTCGAGAAGGGGCATTTGAGTTTTACGGAATCGAAATTCGCTTGGAAGGGTGTCGCAATTTCGCTGACCCTTCAAGAGTCGAAGATGGCCCAAGCTCAGGCGACCCCGGCGTCTGCCGATATAGATGACATTATGAACCAACTGAGGGGCTAACTATGGAAGCCTATACCTTTGAGAGAACGGATCTCGCATCAAGAAACCTGGCCGCTCAGGAGCGCCGGGCGATTCTCGCCCAGCTAGAAAACGGCCCAAAATTCACAATAGATTTGGGGAACGTACATTCGATTTCTGAATCATTTGCGGATGAGCTCTTTGGCGTCATGGTTCTGGAGAAGGGGGTGAGTTATGTCACGTCTCATCTGCGCCTAGTCAACGCCAACGAGAGCGTTCTACGTTCAATTGCCATTGCAATGAAACGTAGAAGCGCCGCCGCTTAACCGATAGTTTCAGCACAGGAAGCCCGGCCCAGCGCCGGGCTTATTGTCCCTGATCTACCAGGTCGTCTCTACAGCTCCCTTAAGCCGTCCGTCGTGCTGCTGCTCTGTCTCCATTCGGTGGTCAGGCTCTTCAAGAGATTTGGGCAAGCCGCCATTCCCTCCAGTTTATGAGCGTTATTGAACGCCGGTTGCCTGTGCTTCGCCAGCCGTTGGCACAGTGTTTTTTTTCTCATAAATAGACTCAGCTTACTCACTTATTGGCCGATGGCTTCTAAAGGAACCAAGGAGCCGTCGGAATGAGAAATAATCAACCGGTAACACAGCGTGAGATCGCACTCGCATCTCAGCAAAAGCTCATCTCGACCACAAACGTTCGGGGGGTGATTACGTACTGCAATGATGCTTTTGTAGAGATCAGCGGTTTTCAGAGAGCCGATCTGATTGGTGCTCCGCAAAATATCGTCCGTCATCCTGACGTTCCTCCTGCCGTTTTCGCCCACATGTGGGCTGCTCTCAAGCAAGGCCGGCCATGGATGGGGATCGTCAAGAACCGATCCAAAAATGGTGATCACTATTGGGTTAACGCCTACGTCACGCCAATATTTGAAGGCAGCCAGGTAGTGGGATTCGAATCGGTTCGAGTAAAACCAACCGCTGATCAGATACGCCGCGCTGAATCCCTTTATCAGCGAATCAGCAGGGGGAAACCGGCGGTTCCTCGCCGAGACCACTGGCTGCCCGCATTAATAGATTGTCTGCCCTATGTCGTCATAGGTTTGGCAGGTTCCGCTTTAGGATTGTTCTTCAGCGCATTTGTTGCCATAGCCATAGCTATAGGCATAGCAGTGCCAGTCGGATTGCTTTCTTCGCGTTGGCGGAGCCGCGGCACTATGCGTCTGTTGCAGATGGCTGAACCCTCTACCTCAGACTCGCTGATCGCTCAGATGTACAGCGATTCGAGCGGACCAGAAGCTCGCCTAGAAGCAGCCTTTGTCAGTCAGACGTCGCGCCTGAAGACTTGCCTGACACGATTGCAAGATACTGCCGAACAACTGAGTGCCCTAGCCGAGCAATCTGACGTACTCGCTACTGGTAGCTCAAAAGGTTTGCATCGCCAGCGCATAGAAACCGAACAGGTGTCTGCTGCAGTCAACCAAATGGCTGCGACCACTCAGGAAGTTGCTAGCCACGTTCAGAGAACAGCCGATGCCACACAACAAGCCAACTTGCTGACCGGTCGAGGCCGTGATGTCGCTCGGGATACCCGGGAGGCTATAGAACGCCTTTCTGTGGTTGTTGGCGAGACAAGTCTAACGGTCTCGCAGTTGGCAAGGGACAGCAGCGAAATAGGTACGGTCGTCGATGTGATCAAAGGTATCGCTGATCAGACCAATCTGTTGGCATTGAACGCAGCTATCGAGGCGGCGCGCGCAGGTGACATGGGGCGAGGATTCGCCGTAGTTGCGGATGAGGTTCGGCAACTCGCTCAGCGCACTTCGCAGTCAACGACTCAGATTCATGACCTGATCACTAAGCTTCAAGTGTCGTCCAGCGCCGCAGTACAAACTATGGAGAGCGGTCATCGTCAGGCCCAAGAAGGCGTTTCTTGGGTACTTGAGGCCGACAAGGCCTTGCTAGGCATTAGTGAGGCAGTTTCAAACATCACTGAAATGACCACGCAGATTGCTGCCGCCACAGAAGAGCAAACAGCCGTCGCCGAAGAGATCAGTCGTAACATCACGACGATTTCCCAATTGGCCGATCAAACCTCTGAGCAGGCGAACCAATCGGCAAATCTCAACAAGGAGCTGACTAAGACGGCCTCCACACAGTACTCGCTCGTTGAGCGCTTTAACCGATAGCTGGAGACGGCCTAGTGCGGGCCGTTGCCTCAGGGCGCAGGAAATGCGGCGACCAGCTCCTCGAAGGTCGCTCTATCCTTCTCCAGATAACTGGCTCCTTTGTGAGTCATCGCAATTTGCTTATCGCCGATCTCTACGATGTCAACGAAACCGAGGAGGGCGTGCAGATCGTATCCCTGGGCCCTGACGATCTCTAGCCCTTCTAAACCTTCGGCGGCGAGCTCGTCAGCGATGCGTCGCGCCTCCTTTTGTAGATTGAATAAATCAATTCCTACTGAGGACCGGAACCTGGAGTGATGGCGGTAGATGATTGTGTCCGGCCGCCCCGATGTCGCCAGGTAATAAGCGTGCTTCCCCTCCAGTGCTTTGCGCTGCGGGTGCTTTAGTCCGCGCCGGATAACCCAGGCGCCGTTTGGCCCTCTGCCGCTGATGTGAGGGATTAGGACCAGTTGGCGTACCCAAGGCGCATAGTCGAAGAAGTTGATGGGGAGGGCGGGGCGGCCTAGATGCAGTTCGGAGCCCCCACACCTGAAACTCGACGGGTGACTGTCAACAGAGGACCAGGACCCGAACGGCTCATGCGCTCGCATCAATTTGATGATCGCTGGGATGAGCTCCTGCGATTTACGTCCCATCATAGGCTTGCAACGGTTGAAGTACGCTACATCATCGGCATTGTCCTCGGCTGGCAAGAGGGCGAGCATCTCCTCTCCAATTTCTATGAGTTCCCACTCCCAAAGACCATCGCGCTGCATATCCACTGCTTCGTGATATTCATTGTTGTAGGTGCGCAGTTGTTCGTCCCGGAGTGGAATAACATCGGTCTCCCGTGCAGCTCGGCCAGCATGAGGATCAGCTTTAATTGATGCGATTGCTGACATCCAATCGCATCCTGGGCCTGACCAGATAGGGAGTGCCTCTGGGAACGCTACACCTGATGCGTTCTCGATTGGATTGCCTGGGTAGTAGCGAACCAGGGAAGGGGCGCCGAAGAAGGACCTGGCCCAGACCCTGGTGGTGGGTAAGGGCCCCTTGGTTTGCACACCTATTACCAGGTCCAAGTCGCCGCACGTCATTGCGCCCCGGACATAGGATCCCACGACCCAGACCGAGGTGATTTCGATCTCACCAGTGAACTCGCCATAGATGTCCTTGTGCGTGATGGTGCGGGCAAAGCACTCATCAAGCCTCTGGCAGATCCGGATCAGCTTCTTGGTGAATGACTCGCGGGGATACCGTTTTTCAAATGCGGACATGCGCTGGCCTCAGCAGGCGGCGGGGGAGATCGAACGTATCACTCCTGGGATTCAAATCACCATTAGCAACCAGTACAGGAGGGCGCCGCCTGGCTCGACCGCGCGGGCAGATGGACGTATTCCACGACGCTGCGCTGGCGGCCTAAATTATGTCTCTGCTTGAAGCAGTAACTCAGTGAGCAGACTTGGCAAATCAACATATACCAAATCATTGATATCGGTCTTTGCCGATTCTTTCTCACCATCTTTAAGGAATTTCCTCACGCACTTCAAGTGCCTCCGAAGTTGTTCTGATCTCTCCCATCCGGGTTTAACAGTATCAATCAGAGGACTGACCGTTTGGATAAGCTCGCTGGATAGGCGGAGCAGCTCTGCCTCGTCTCCATAATCCCACTGCCTATGGATAGAGAGCGCTTTTAGATATGCGCGGTGATAGGCCTTCAGCGGCGCAATACTCGTCATATTATTCCTCTGAGCTGGCTTTTCTGGGCAATTAATCGATCTTGGCTGGTAAATATTTTTTATAGAGGTTGAACAGGTTTGCATATACCTCAAGAGTCTCAATAATCTGACCTTTAAAGGCTTCGAGCTCCAACTCCCGGTTAGAGTTGATTAAATTTTTTTCTTCCAAGAATATTGCAGCAAGCTCTACCGCTGTATAGATCCTGTCAGCGTCTAAGTTTATCGTCGCCTCGATCATCCGCTCCCGCAAGTGATTTACAATTGCTGTGAGCAGTATTTCTGCGGATTGTGCCAAGTCAAATGACATTTGCTCAGCAACTTTTTGTTTTTCCGCAATTTGCACCATCAGAAAATAGCGCTCTATTCTCAGGTCGATAGCGGCTAGTTTTTGATCTACGTAGCGGCGATCCCCTATAACACCTGCCAACGAATATTTTAAGATGTCTAGTCTAGCTAGCTTAAGCTGTTCTATGATGTTTTCAGCATCCTTTCTAATCTCTCTAAACTTTACCACGTTGCCTACAACTGAAAACTCTTGGATTTCCGATGAGAAGGCGATTGCGCAACCAATAATTGCGAATGCGATGATTAAAGCTACAAACTCAGCGCCCGAAAGTTTTGTAAGTTGTAAAAGATAAAGGGCTAAAATAAAAATGAGAATAAAGACTGTAAATCCAGCCACTGCAGATTTATTTTTCTCAACGTTCCAATCTATTTTATTCATCTGGTCCTACCTCAATTGATAGCAGATCACAAATTCGAATCACGCCGGCCAATGCATCAGAGAGTAGCGATGGAGTCATCTACTTTGAGCATATCTTGGATGTCGCTCGCATAGCTGCTGGCAGAGTCGGCAGCTGAGTATGCGTAATCAGCGGAGTCTCTAGCCTCCATGGCGAAGTATGCGGACGCACCAGCCAATATCAACGTAATCAGATTGGTCGCTATCAAAATTTTTAGCAGCTTATTCGTGTCCATATCGTCTCCTGAGTTAGGCAGTATCAATATCCCACTTAAACGAACCACGCCAGCTAACGGGCTATGTTGTTGACGTCGAGACGGTCTTCCGTATTCCTGTGCATTGTGGGTATCGAGAGCAGCCAAAGAATGTCCTGCCAGCGTAGCGCCCTTTCTGAGCTGTGCGCTGAACGACGTCGTTTCCGCAGAGGGGGCAAAGCCCGCGCTGGGCCCATTCTGATGCAGGTGGTTTTGGTGGAAGCAAGGCCAGGGCCGCCTCACGTTCTCTACGATCCTGTGCTTTAGATCGTCCACTAAAGAAGGCGTAGATAGCGAAACCGGCGCCGATGATCAGAAAAAATATAACTCCGCCAACGCCTCCGCGACCGCGTCCTGAGCTTCGCCCCCGGCCCGAGCTTCGACCTCCACCCCGGCCGCCCCGTGCAAGCACCGGGGCCGCTGTGGCCAGCAGCGCCAGCATCAATAGAGCCCTACGACCCACGTCCTTTTTGTTCATGCTGGCTCCGTGCTTTATCAGCGGTTTGCTGACTGTACCGATCCCAGGTGTCGGCCTCAATGCCTTTCATCGCGGCTGTCCTGGTTGTGTGCCTACTATGGGCAGAAGGGCTATTACATTTTGCTAACGGACTAGATAGACTGGCTGCTATTGCTGGTTGGATAGGCAGCTAACTCTGGCATAGGGGGAGTTGCGAGCTTCACCATAGCCCGTAAATCTGACTCCCTAACCGACATGGAGGGGGTATGAGTGTAGTAAAAAGTTATTTGGCCGGCAAAAAGGCAGGATATATATCGTTAAAAGATTTGATAGTTGGTGTTTCGGAGTCCAATGAGTGCAGCCATGGCGAGGCGGCCCTGGCTATTGCCTCTGTTATAGCAGAGCATCGAATTACCACATATAAAATGGAAGGCTTCTCTGCTAAGGATTTATTTAAAATGGCTGATGCTGCGCTTGTTGAAGCTAGTGAAAATAATGACTTTAATGTAACTATTAACTATAGGCTGGAGGAGCAGTTTCCAGATGATATTCCATTCTGATTACAGTAACCTCTTTATTAAGGAAAAGGATATTATTCCAAAGCTGAAACAGCTGGGTTTTGCCCTGCCTGATAGTTGGTACGGAATAGGAGGTTCTGCGCCGCGCTGGCATAAGCTTTATGTTGGCAGACGAATGTTTTCTGCTGCAGAGGTTGTCAAGATTTTATGTGGGATAGATCCAGCATATAACGGTCCTCTCGATGGGGCCGATGACCTTGAATATGACCGATATATGGCATTGTTTATTGACTCTGTAAGGCATGGAGAGCTTGTGGGTAAGGTCGACGATACTCGTGAACAAGCCTACCTTTGGGAGGTTTCACATGACGATGTCAGATCTTGGTGTAAGGTCAACTCACTGGACTGGCCTTTTCGTCAAGCGAAAAACATTGAGCAAGACGATTTGTTGAGTGCTACTAAAGAGTTAGAACGAGTAGTAGAGCTTCAAGGGTTTCTTAATAGTGACCTTAGGGAGGAGGTGATGGCTCGGCTTGAGGCGGAAAAACGAGCAGAACAGGCCGAGTTGGCGTTAGAAGAGTGCCGACAGGAATTAGCGTTGGCGCGCTCTGGACGTGGAATGACCAATGCAAGATTAGCTGCTGAGGGCGGTAAAAAGGGCCTGACTTTTCCTTATGCCACTAAACAGCTAGAAGCCATGCGCGACGCCGCACTGGCTTATTGGATGGATCACGACAGATCGAAACCTGCACCTTATGGCATCCAAAAGACAGTCGGGACATTCTTGGCTGCTCGTACTGGAGAGAACGCTCGAAAGCTTGCAGAGCTAGCGGCAGCCATCAAGCCTGACGATCTTCCAAAAGGCTGACATAACAACCTGACATAGTGTCATGTCAGTATGTCAGGTGTTCCTGACAAGTAACTTGAGCCTTAATCTGTTTCCAGTCCCAATCAATGGCAGGAAACAGATATGTCCGAATTAATAGATCGAAATGCTTTACAGATAGCCAATACCGTCATTCGTATGCCCGAGGTCGAGAAGATCACCGGCCTAGCACGCTCGACGATCTACAAACGCTTGAAAGCCGATCCAACATTCCCACGGCCTGTTCCTCTAAGTAACGCCAATACTCGCGGCTCACCTGTTGGATTTGTTTTGGCTGAGGTCCAAGAATGGGTGAGGCTGCGTATGACGATGAGATGCGCATCTATGGCGCAAAGGTATTCTGAAAATGACTAGAAGGGTGCGGAGTCATTCCTTTGGATAGCGCTTCCGAAGCTTGGGGCCCTTTGGAGTCGCGGTAAAGCCAACCATTTGATCAAGCTCTCCAAGTGCGAAGAACGCTCGTTTCAGTGCTTCGCTGATCTTCTCATTGGACAGGCTCCCATCTTTCGTTCGATGTGTCTCATCAAGACTTAAAAGCAGTGCGTCCTTGTTGATGCTGGTGGTCATCCGCATCGGAGGAGGGGGGGCGTCGTCACTATTTTCAGCATCTGGGACGATGCTCACCTCAACAGAAAGCCCCTTTTTCCGACCCGTTTCTATGAGGATATCAATGAGTTCACCTATACCCATTGACTCGGCGCGATGTGATGTAAAGCTTTCTTCAAGGCGGGAGATAATCTCCGCGTGCAACGAGCGAGAGCCTTGCCTGGCGCTTTCATCCAGCCGCTGACGAAGCTCGCTCGGCATGCGTATGGGATAGGGGGATATGGCGTGGCGATCGTTCATGACTGACCTGAGTTTTGTATTAAGGGCAGTATGCGAAATGAATCAAAAAGACTCAATGAGTCAACTTGACTCTTTTTTTGGTTGAGTTAATATGAGTCCACAAATGATGCGGAGAAAGGTATGAAAAACGCGCACAAGGTGGCCCCCTACAGCTTGCGGATTGACGAGCAGCTTAAGGCGCGGGCGAGGGAGGCTGCTGTAGTACATCGCCGCAGCCTGAATGCAGAGCTTGAACAGTTGATTGAAGAGGGTTTCAAGTGGCGGGAAATTCAAACAAGCAGGCCATAGCCTGAAACGAAGAAGCCCCGACGAGGTGAGATTCGTCAGGGCTTCGGGAAACGAGATCAGCTTCGAGGAAGAAATCGTCATGAATAAGCATACCGAAGTAAACGAAAAACTCAATGCTGGCGCTGTTAAAGGGCCAGTGACCGTTGATTGCTCCTTCACCCCTTGCAACAGTGATAGGCAAGAATTGTTTGCTGTTCGTCCTGGCGTACCGGCAGAGGACGCTCTTAACGAGGCTTCCTGCATCCTGAGCGAGCTTAAGGGGCAGCTCGAGTTCATGGCGATGGGGAGCGACGATATTCCGTGTATCAACGCCTGGTCGTTTCTTCGAGCAGTGGTTTCCGCGAAGGCTGTGATCGATTCTGTTCACGAGGGTCTGGAGAGAGTGCGATGAATACTTCAGTCATTCAATCCGAGCAGCTTTCTGGTAGCGCGACACGTTTTGCGAACTCTGAAAACGTGTCGCGTGCCGAAATCGTTAGCCTTGTAGATGGCGAGGCAGTGACAACCACACTCGCCATCGCGGCAGGATGCGAAGTGGATCATGCCAGCGTTATCAAGCTGGTCCGAACCTACCAAGCTGACATGGAAGAGTTTGGAGGGGTCGGATTTGAAATCCAGACCTTTCAAACGGCTGGCGGCCAGCAAGCAAGGGAGATTGCGAAACTCAATGAGCAGCAATCGACATTGCTCCTTACCTACATGCGCAACAGCGGCATCGTCCGCGACTTCAAAAAGCGACTGGTAAAAGAGTTCTGGCGCATGGCTCACGCCAAGCCTGCTTTCGATATTGCAATTCTCAACGATCCTAAAGTTCTGCTGGCCTTGCTGACAGATAACGTCCGCAAGGTTGTCACCCTGGAAGCAGACAACACCGAACTGACCAAAGAGAACCATCTTTTGGAGGCGAAGGTTGGGCGGGACGCCCCTAAGGTAGCCTTCCATGACATGGTCACGGTGTCGCACAAGACGTACAACGCCGCCCAGGCCGCGAAGATCATCGGTACCGGCCGCACCAGACTGCTGCAGTTCATGCGGCAGAAGGGGTGGGTGACTCGGTCGAACGAGCCGTACCAGGCGAAGATCGAGGCCGGCCTGCTCGATGTGAAGCTGGGCACCTTCGAGCATCCAATAGACGGCGCGGTGCCAACGTGCTCGACGCTGATCACTGGCAAGGGGCTGACCAAGCTTCAGGCGATGTGGCAGAGCAGGGAAGAGGACTTGCTGACGTAACAGTGAAAAGAGCCCGGCCTCGCGCCAGGCTCTTTGCGTCTGGCTCAAGGCCGATCGGCGTTAGCCTTCTCTAGTAGGCCTGCAATGCCCTCGAGCAACACCAAGTCCGACTCCTTGAGTCTTCCCTTCGCCGCGGCTCTGGCTAGTTTCTCGATAACAGCGATCGCCTTAGGCGAAGCATTTTGTTGCATGGCCTGATAGGCCGGCGACTGGTCACGCACAGCATCCTGGCGAGAGAACTCGCCTTCGATGACATTCGCACCGTACCCACCCGGGTTGACCAGAACACCTGGCGCTAGGCCAATCTTCTTCTCGAGATTGAGCGCCGCTTTCTCGCCCAAACCCCTGTGCCCGTTGAGGATCTGGGACAAATAGGATGCGTCCAGATCGTGCTGGTCGGCGAAGTCTTTCTGACTGAGTGGGCCGATTACGCGCCGCAGCGCTTCGACCCGAAGAGTTTTCATATCCATGGGCGGATATTGTCCCTGCGTTAGCAAACAGTAAATTATAAAATGCTATTGCTATTTAATTTAGCAATATGTAATGTAAAGCCTCTTAGGAGGAACACCATGACGCTAATTGAACTCATGCGCTCTCTGGACGCCGTTTCGCTGGACTCCCTGGCTAAGCGTTGCGACACCAGTGTGGGCCAACTCAGGCAGGTTGCTCTCGGCTTTCGTCGTGCCAACCCCGCCCTCGCTATCAAGCTCGAGCGCGAAACGAAGAGGGCGGTGGTCTGCGAAGACCTACGACCTGACATTGATTGGGCGTACCTGCGTAGTTCATCCACTGGCTCTGCGCAATCTGTCGCCTGATCCGATGAGCAAAGTTTCGTTCATAGCCAGGATGTACCGCCACGACAACCGCCAAGAGGTTTCCCGAATGGAACAAGTACATCGCGCAATTCATGAGGCAGTGCTTGATGCGGGGCCAAAGCAGTTGGCTCACCTGATGGGAATGAGTCACACCGCTCTGCTCAACCGCAGCAACCCAAACGACGATTCGCATCGGCTAAATCTGGAGCATTTTTTACAAATATTGGTGCACAGCAAGAACCCTGAGCCGCTGCAGCTTCTGGCGAATGCCTTGGGCTATGCACTGGTGCCGCAGGTTAAGCCTGACGGGGTCAGCCTGGTTCAAGCATTGGTTCATTTGGCAGCTGAGTCGGGTGATGTCTCTCGTGCTGTACACGACGCTATGGCAGATGGGCGTGTAACGCAGATCGAGAAAGCAGGAATCCAACGTGAAGTCAGCCATGTGCGGCAAAGCTTGCTGGTGTTGGAGGAGTCGGTGAAAGCGGCGTGAATGGCCGGCGAATGAATTTTGCTCGGCCCAGAAAGCAACAAACCCGGCGGGAACCGGGTTCATCAATCGTCCTGTGCAACCAGGACAACACATCTCGCAGAGGTACTAATCATGGCACAAGCAATTCGTAATGAACAAGCTCGCGTACTGGCAACGATTAAATTTCCGCTTGTGCGTACTCGCGATGATCTTAGCTTTACTGCGCGTGACTCGGAAGGACGCCTCATCAACTGGCCTAGGGACAATCCAGGTGTCGCTTCGGATTGGGAGAAGGGAATGGCTTTCGTTGACCAGGAGGTGAGTTCGCTGGCTGCGTTCAACGAGACCGAAGCGTACGAGGCGATCCAGTTCGCGATCGTAGGAATGGGAGGCCGCGCCACCTGCTTGGAAATTGGATTCGCTCAGCAGATAGCCAAAGCAGCTGTGCTGGGACTACGAGCCATGCGAAACGGCGAGGCAGAGTTTGCTCCGATGGAACAGGAGGACGATCAATGAGTCTCTCCACCGATGTCACCACTGTCGCCGTCTCGCATCAGATATCTGAATTTCTCGCGGTTGAACCTGAGCTCTTGCACGACGCCGTAATTGATGCGCGGGACATGTGCTCAATGAACTTTGCCCGGGAGGAGCACCGGAAGCTGGAGAAAATCCTGCTGACCTTCGTGATTCCGGCCATGGGCGGCTACGACAATGAGCTGGCCTGTGACATAGCGCGCCACATCGAGCAGATGCGCACCTTCAGCGGTAACTTTTGCTGGAAACATCGGCACTTAGGCGCGTCGCACGGTGTAGTGGGCAACCTAAGCGAGCCGGGGAAAGGTGGACGCAATGAATAAGTATCAGCCACCCCATGAGGCGCCGCTGGCCACCGTTATCGACGAAGCCTACATGGAGCGATTCACCAACGATCAACTGGCCTACAAAGCCTGGATTGGCACGGACTTGGTGCAAGAGGTCCTGTGGAGTGAGGAGAGTGCCCAGTACTGCATGCAAGACGCCAAGTTCGAAGCATCCCAAGCCTGCATAGCCCTCCGCGTGCTGGTGCGTCGCCTTACAGGCATGGACGCTGACACCCTCCGCCAGGCTGTGCTGCAACGGCAGTTGGAGGCGCTGGTTCTGTGCCCCGAGGTTGATCAATTTCCGGTAGGGGAGACCGTGCAGTGAACACCCGTCTCCAAACGCAAACCGCAGAGAAAGGTCCGGTGTCGGTGATCGCCGGTCCATGGCCCAGCTATGCGTCGTTCAGGTCCCTCCCAGAGCGAGAGCGCTGGGTGCTGTATGGCAGCGCCAAAGCGTACCGTGAGGCGCTGGAGGACCAAGGCCTGATCATGGCGGAGGGTTACGACGATTTCGTCCGTCGCGTGACTGGGGAGCTTGAGCTATGAGCATGGAGTTAATGGTCAAGGCCATGAAGACCAAAGTGGGCAACCCGTTGCGCAAGCTCGTATTGATCAAGCTGGCTGATAACGCAAGCGATCAGGGTGAGTGCTGGCCGTCGTACCAACATATCGCCGACCAGTGTGAGATCGGACGCTCCACCGTGAAGCTGCATATCCGTGAGTTGGAAAAGGCGGGCCTTCTTCGTCGAGAGTACCGCCGGAAGGGCGAGTTGAATCAGTCGAACGTTTTTCACTTGTCGCTTGATGGTGGGGCAGATCCTGACCTAGGGGGTGGGGCAGGAGATAACCCACCTGGGGCAGGAGATAACCCAGGGGGTGGGGCAGGAGCTGCCCCCAGAACCAGTCACTCTTCCGAACCAGTCAAGGAACCTAAACCTACGGTCACTTCAGATACGCCAGAAGGGTTCGAACAGTTCTGGAAGTTGTATCCGAAAAAGAAGGGACGCAAGGACGCTGCCAAAGCCTGGGCGAAGCTGAAACCGAACGGTGAGCTACACCAGACCCTCATCACCGCTCTTGGCAGTCACTGCCTTTCCGAAGACTGGACCAAAGACGATGGGCGCTACGTCCCTAACGCTTCAACCTGGCTGAACGGAGAGCGATGGACCGATCACCTGAAACCCACTACGCCCACCAAGCAATCGGCCTACACCGGCCTGCCTAACCATACGCTTGAGTACCCGGAGGTAGCACATGGCGCGAACTTCTAACTTCTGCCCGCAGCCGCGTGTCCGCTTTTTCGACATCGAATGCTCGAAGCATGGCCAGGTGAGCAGTTCAGAGACCGAGCAGTTCGATGGCTCCATGCTTGCGCGCGGATGTAAGAACTGCCACTGGGAGGCGTTGAACATCGCTTCAGCAGAGAGCGAGGAACATATTAAGGCTCGCAACCGCAAGAAGGCCGAAGAACTGAACAAGCTGCTTGTGGGTTCGGGGATCACGCCGCGGTTCAGCAATTGCACCTTCGGCAATTACAGAACCTCCGGAGGTGTGGATGCCATGGCGAAAGCCCTGAAGATTTGCGAGGGCTATGTTGATCAGTTCCACGAGAACTATGAGGCCGGTCGCTCATTGATCCTCTCTGGAAACGTGGGTAACGGGAAAACACATCTGGCATGCGCGATAGTCCAGGCCGTGATTCGAGAGCACCGGGCGACGGCCGTTATAGCCTCTGCAGCTGAGATCATTCGAGTATTCAAAGGGGCAATGGAACGTGGTGTTGGATACACCGACCGGGATATTCTGGATGAGCTCGCCAGTTTTGATCTTTTGGTTATCGATGAAGTGGGGGCTCAGGCGGGGACCGCCTATGAGCTGGGTGTGCTTCACGAGGTGATTGATCGGCGCTACCAGTTCGTTCTACCCACCGTGCTGGTATCGAACCTAGCTGCAGCTGACCTGGGACGCTACATCGGAGATCGAGCCCTGGATCGACTTCGCGAGGGCGGGGGCCAGGCCGTTGGGTTCAGTTGGACGTCGGCGCGAGGTGCCGTATGAACGAGGGGCGTGATTTATTCAGCCTGGAAGCGGAGCAAGCCGTGATTGGTGCGCTCATGCTGGACAAAACCTTAGTGGACGACATCTTCGGCGCCCTCACCACTGCCGATTTTTACTTCGACGACAACGCAGCGCTCTTTGAGGAAGCGCAGGCTTGTCACGAAGCGGGAATGCCTATCGACGTCGTCACAGTCGCCATCAGTCGTCGATTGCTCCCGAGCGGTAGTACCACCCTTGGCTATGCCGGTGATATCGCCCGCAACGTCCCGTCGGTGGCGAACTGGAAGACTTACGCGCGGGTGATAAAAGAGCGCGCCGTGCTTCGCCAACTGGTCGCGGTATCCCGGGAGATTGAGGAGGGGGCAAGCGCAAATAAGCCCTTTCCAGAGATCATCGCGAGCGCCCAGCAAGCAATGGCGGACGTGCGCGATCTTGAGGGTGACGAGCCAAAGTATCGCCGCCTTGATGAGTGGATGGGTGACGCCGCCAACACCGTTAACGATAAGAACCTCGGCATGATACCGGACTGGCCTTCGTTTGGATTGACCGATCTCGACGAACTGGTCGATGGGATACGTCCCAAAAAGATCACCATCATCGGCGGCCTGCCCGGTAGCGGGAAAACCACCCTCGCGCTACAGGCGGCTCAGTACAACGCGATCAAAAGGAATGACCCGTGGCTAGTCTTTTCACTGGAGATGCCTGGCGAGGAGCTCGGGCTTCGCGCAATAGCCTCGCTCGGCGGTATTGAGCTGCAGCGCCTTTCAAAGCCTGCCAGTAAACGCGGGATGCGAGACGAAGACTGGCGATCGATGGTGGGCGCGGTTGCTCAAGCGAACGGTGCGCCACTGTTCGTGGTTGAAGATCCCGTTCAAACGCCGTCCAGCATTCGTGCAGAAGCGCGCAGGTGCCAGCGCGAGCACGGTCTCGGCGGGATCGTCGTCGACTATCTGCAACTGGTCAAAGCTGAAACGAAGGGCAGGACACGCAGCGAAGAGGTCGGCGCTATCAGCAAGGCCTTTTTGCGAATCTCGAAGGAGCTCGATGTTCCAGTGGTGCTGCTTTCCCAGCTCAATAGGGAATCCACGAAGCGCACAGGCAAGAAACCTCAGTCGAGTGACCTCCGTGACTCGGGCGAAGTGGAGGCAGATGCCAGCTGCATCATCTTGGTTCATCGCGATATGGATAGCGAAGAAGGCCAAAACGGCTTAACCGAAATGCTCATGACTAAATGCAGGCACGCCCGGGTTGGCAGCTGCGTCGTGCAGCAGCAAGGACAGTACGGGCGTTTCGTCAACTTTGCAGGCCGCGAGCCCACGCAGGAGGAGGTCGAAGCAAATCGCCCCTTCGCTGGCCGCATCAAGGGGAGAGCAAATCATGAGTAACGTCGGAGCGGCACTGCCGCGCAAAGCTATGAGCGACGTCGAGTGCCAGTTCTTGAAAGTCGCCGGCGATGAGTTGGCCAAGATAAAAATGGGCGGCCCGGCGGCGCTGGCGGCTCTTTTGGATATGGTCGCGAGTTGGCACTCGAGCCGCTTGCAGATTGGTTTCCATGACTACGGTCAGCGCTGGCTGCTGGAGGGCAATGCAAAGAAAACTGCCGCTGACCGGTTGCTTCGAGACCTGTTTGGCCTGAATGACCCTGACCCGAGGAAAGCAGCATGATGATTCGCAAGCCATTGCAGCGCCCCTTGGGCGATACTGAGTACATGCTGGAACAGTGGGGTTGGTGGCGAATGGACGGAATGGGCATTCCCAGCTACGCCTCGCCGATGAGGGCGATCATGCGGGAAGTGATGCCGGCCACCACCAAGTCCTACGTCATCACTGATGAATTGGCAGGCGTCGTCGACGGAGCGGTTGCCAGGCTGTGTAAGCGCGATCAGCAGATGGGCGACATGATATGGCTTTACTACGGGGCAAAGTGGGCTGCGGTGCGTGTCGGGCGTCACTATGGCGTGAGCGAAGGAAAGGCTCGCGAGCTGATAAAAGCCGGCGTTGCCTGGGTGGATTGCGTCCTGGAGCGGGTGAGGGACGCCGCGTAAAAAAGAGTTGTCCATATGGAATGGCTCTGTTTTCATGGCACCGTGTTCAGCTTTTCAAGCGCGACACCTCAGCGAAAGCCCGGCCATCGCGCCGGATGTTGATTGCCCGCTCATCGTTCCTATAGCACTTCCTGGCTAGGCCACCCCTCACACCTGTATGCGCAGATCCTGCGCTCCACAGAGGAGATACGCTATGGTTGACGACGACAATGGGCCAGAAGCCCCATATCCAGGGCCAGATGAAGATGCTCCTGACACCGGCGAGGATCATGATTCGGGTCTTGGCCAGGCTGAATCTGAGCCGAAGCAAGGCGAAGGCGAGAGGCCCGCAGACTGGGATCCACCTCCTGGGAATCCCGGGTCTGACCAGGATGCCCAAACAGGGCGAGGAAACGGCGGAGCTTGATAGACACCGAGCCAAGCTAAATGCGACACAGAACCCGGCCACCGCGCCGGGTTTTTTGTTTATGCTTCTTGATTGGGATCTCTTTTGAAGTTCTCAGTGGCGGTGCGGAGCGTTTCAGTTAGGTCGTGTTCGCAGCTATCCGCTAATGTTTTCATTGCGTTCATCATCATGATCAAGCCATCACGAAGCTTCGGATCGATCTCTGAATTATCAAAGTGGTTCTCAGCGACACGCAGCATCCGGTCAAAATCTTCACGGTTAAACATGGCAATCTCCCCCATGGAGCTTGAAATATAGTATCCCTGAGATTAAGCCGGGTTTTTTATTGCTTCGATTTCACCTGTAGCCAGGACAGCCTTCGGGGCGGCCTGGACGCGGTATAGCCGGAAGTCACGCGTCACGAAAGAACACCGGCAGCCCGCGCACTCTGTTCACACCTGACTTCCAGAGTGGCGCGAGACTGGAACGGCGAGATCGATGCATTGGGGCGTCGGCGCCGTGATAGCCTTTGGCGGGCGGAGGGGAAAGACCCTCACATTATGCGGATGGTGACTGAGTGGCCAAAGGTTGAAGTTCCGGGTTATGCCGGTCCCATGGCTAGTTGCCTGAGGTGGTCGCCACGACCAACACCAAGGGCGCCGCAGGTTCGAACCCTGTCCATCCGCACCTATTCACGCCGCCTCAACAGTAAGCGTTACGCGCTTTCCAAGAGCGGCCAGGGCTTTCTCGATCGCTTCCATTTTGGAGGTGTGGAGGAAGTCCACCAGGCGGTCGCCTTGGGTCTGGGCAACACCCAGTAGGCGGCACAGATCGGCCTTGCGCATATCCCGCGCCATCATTTCGTTCCACAGCGCGATCTTCGCCACGGTTACCGCCGGCAGGTGGAAGACGTGTTCACCTTCCTGGGGAGCGGATGCGGTTGGAATCGCCCGGCGCTGATCGACGTACAGCGACAGAGTTGTCTCGATAGCGTCCATCGCCTCACGGATCGCATGCTCGACGTCATCGCCAAAGCTGTTCAGCTCTGGCAGGTCCCGGCAGGAGACAGCCACACCGGTGGCATCCTGTTCAAATCGAATTGCAAAGTCGTACATGGTCACTCCTCGGAGGTGATCGTTCAGCTTGCAGAATGGCAAAGGGGGCCCTTAGAGCCCCAGTTGTTTAATGATCGCTTGCGGGTCGGTTCCGGCATCTCCTTGGAGCCGTGATCCGCAAAGGTTGTCTTGTTGCCGTTTGGGGTGGTGACTTTGAAGTGGCTTCCTTTGCCTGCTTCGAAGGTCACCCCTTGGGCCTTCAACCATCGTCTGAACTCGCTGAGCTTCATCACCTCGCTGGTTGTTTGGATGAGTTCAGTACACAACAGATTTGTGGTAATGCAACAACAATGTTGTATTGGCTGGGCAAGGTTTAGAAGTCCTTTTTCCTAAAGGTTTTATCGCCCGACTGATCGTTGCTGATGGTCAGGGAGCCTTTTGAGACCGCATAAGTTGTGCTGGCATCACCTTCGGAATATTGGTTTCTCCAGCGGCCCCATTGGTTTGTGTCGTCCATGAATCCAGACCAAATCACCCGGTCACCGGTCACTTGGCAGCGATACCTGAACGAGTCTCCGTCTGGGCGTCGGTAGTAAATCTCCGGGTATGGGTCGACAGTGCGCGTTTTCATTGTCTTGGTAGGCCGCCCCATCTCAACTGAAATTGCTGCCTTGCAAATATCTGCGCTAGTGAAGTCTTCCGCTTGTACCGCTGCAGTGACTGTCATCAAGCCTGTGAGCGCTACCACCAGATTTATTTTCATACCTTTCTCCTTGGTTTGTTGGTGAAGGGATATTACATGGCCTATGGCCTCTTTCTCATGCCCACGGAGTCGAGCGCATGGAGTATCTACAGCGCCTGCTCGACAAGATCGACAGGTTCGAATTGGTGATCGCGGGCCTTATTGGTGCCGTAGTCGCGAGCTGGTGGCACAAGGACGACTTGTCCGACTGGCGAGCCTGGATGGTGTTCCTGATCACTGGGGTTGCCTGCTCGCTGTACCTGACGAGCATGGTCAGCACCTACTTGAACGTCACCGAGCCAAAGATCGTTGCCGGTATCGGCTTTCTGCTGGGCACCTTCGGCGGTTCTCTTCTGGCTGCCATCAACCGGGCAATCAAAGCCGCTGACCTCTGGGCGCTTATCCGCCAGCGGTTCGGGGGAGGCAATCCACCATGAATCTTGAACTGATCAACTCCATCGCCTGCGGCTTGATTGCCTTGTGGGCGACCTGGTGTGTCCTCAGTGGCCGGGTGCGGGATGGGATCCTGGGCAAACTGATCTACTCGGCGGTCGCCATCAGCGGCTTTGTCGTGATGACGCGTAGCCAGAACGTCTTCTTCGGCCCGACCACGGCTGGCCTGACGCTGCACATGTCCCTGGCGCTTGCCGGGCTGCGCCACGTCTTCATGGTTATCTGGTGGCAGCGGGTTAAGGCCTGGCTCTGCCGCACGATGAACTGCGAGCACTGCATGGGTTGCGACAAGGCTCCAGGCGGGATCGACCGTCGGTCAAAGTAAGTCGCGACACCTTTCGCGAGTCAGCAAATTGTATCGCGACATGGGAGAAGGCATGACCGCAAAGCTCGTTGAGTTCAAGCGTGAGGGATGGCGCGACGCCGCCAAGACGCTGCGCAAGATCGCAGATGACCTCGATGCAGGCGTGCACCCTGAATGCACTGTCGGCGCATTGACCCTGATGGGCCCGAAAGGCGAAGTTTCAGTGTTCGGGCTGTGTCCTAAATGCGATGACCTGCAATGCCTCGGTGCGATGCGCCTGGGTGAGCAGAAGCTGATTGATGTCTTACTCTGGCCTTGACTGCTAGGTTGATATTCTGCTGTCAGAAAGCCATGCTGTTGGCTCAATGACTCTAGGAGTAGGGCGATGTCGGATTTTAAACAGGGTGACTTGGTTAAGCTAAAAAGTGGTGGTCCAGTAATGACGATCTCCTATGTGGACGACGTGGAGCCACCAGTAGAAGAAAAGCTGCTTCCCGACCAGAAATTCAGCATCACGATCTTTTGCCAATGGTTTGATCAGAAGAACATTCTGCAAACAGCAACGTTCAACCCTGAAGTCCTCGTTAAATACTGACTTTTATATGTTTTGCGGTTTAGATCGTTAGCTCGCCCAAATTGGCCTCAGCTTCTCTGGCGAGCTAAATGACCTCTGTGCTATTAAAAAACATGTCTGCGACTAAATGGTGTGCCGCAGTCGAGTGCGGCAGGGGCGCTCTAAGCGTGGCCTTTTGTTGAGTTTCGCTTTTCGCAGTCTGCTATCGCATCCGCCTCATCGTCGAACTCTCCGTATCGCTCGCCATCCTCAATGCGTTCGACGACATACCAATACTGGTTTGCTGGAGTGGCCTGAATGACTTCTCCAGGACGGATTGACTGGACGACGACCTTTGGAACCTTCCGCACCTCATATTCGTTGGGCATTGGCACTTCCTTGCGTAAATGGATATTCACCAATACCGGCACCCAGCCATTATTTCAAGCTCGAGGTGATCCATGGACAGGCCATTTCCGCCGGTGGCACTAGTTGAGCTTTCAGAGCTATCCGACTTCGGTATTCGTCTGACGCCGGCCCCTGAAGTCTGGGCGTGGCTCCAAGCCGAGATCCTCGCCGATACCGGCAGCATCCATAACCCAGACCATGCCCATCTTCTGGACGCAGACATCCGGGTCATGTGGGCCTCGTCGAGCTTCAACAAGCAAGGCCGCACTGTCCTGGGTCAGGCCGAGCAGGTAGCGTTCCGCGCTGGTGGTTGGCAAAAGGCCCGGATGGAGCAACAGATGCGTGATTGGTTCGGTGATGTGCCGGCCTACATCATCACCCTGGCTGCTGACTACTGCGCCCAATGCAGCGACACCGACTTCTGCGCCCTGGTTGAGCATGAGCTGTACCACATCGCCCAGGCGAAGGATCAGTACGGCGCGCCCAAGTTCACCCAGGAAGGATTGCCTAAGCTTGAGATGCGCGGACACGACGTTGAAGAGTTCGTCGGTGTGGTGCGTCGGTACGGTGCCAGTCCTGATGTTCAAGCGTTGGTGGATGCTGCAAACAGTCCTGCTGAGGTGGGGAAATTGAACATATCGAGGGCCTGCGGAACCTGTCTGCTCGGATTGGCCTGACCCCTGACAGACCTAAGACGGAATTTACCCTATGGCAGTCCTGAGCAATGAGGTGAAAGGCTTCATCGTTCAGGCCTTGGCGTGCTTTGACACCCCCTCTCAGGTTGCAGCCGCTGTCCGGGAGGAGTTCGGGATAGAGGTGACGCGCCAGCAGTGTGAGGCCCAGGACCCGACAAAGCGTGCCGGGCGAGACCTGGCGAAGAAGTGGGTGACGTTGTTTCACGACACCCGCAAGCGATTCCGAGAAGAGACGGCCGAGATCCCTATTGCCAACCGAGCGTTCCGGCTTCGCGCCATGAACCGATTCGTGGAGAAGGCCGAGACGATGAAAAACATCGGCCTTGCCATGCATATCCTGGAGCAGGCAGCGAAGGAGGTCGGGGACGTTTACGTGAATCGCCATCGGAGGGATGAACCAGACGACGAGCCGGCAATCCCGACGCGCATTCAGGTCGACGTGGTGGATGCGAGGAAGCCGAATGCCGAGCCTTAACGTTCCGCAGTCGCAGTTCCTCCTGTTGTCTCACAAGTTTCGCGCATTCGTTGCTGGGTTCGGCTCAGGGAAGACCTGGGTCGGATGCTCGGCGCTCAGCAAGCACTTCATGGAGTGGCCTGGCGTCAACGCCGGTTACTTCGCCCCGACTTACCCACAGATTCGAGACATCTTCTATCCCACGATAGAGGAGGTGGCATATGACTGGGGGCTGAAGACCAAGATCAACCAAGCGAACCATGAGGTTCACATCTACAGCGGCCGACAATATCGCGGCACTGTGATTTGCCGATCGATGGAGAAGCCGCAGACCATCGTTGGTTTCAAGATCGGTCACGCCCTGGTGGATGAGCTGGACGTGCTGACCGCAGTCAAAGCGCAGCAGGCCTGGCGCAAGATCATTGCCCGGATGCGCTACAACCTGCCGGGGCTGAAGAACGGGGTAGACGTCACCACGACACCTGAGGGCTTCAAGTTCGTCTTCCAGCAGTTCGTGAAGCAGCTACGCGACAAGCCTTCACTGAAGGATATGTACGGCCTGGTTCAAGCCAGCACCTTCGACAATGAGCTGAACCTGCCGGACGACTACATCGAGTCACTGATGGAGTCGTATCCGCCACAGTTGATCCTGGCGTATTTGAAGGGCCAGTTCGTCAACCTGACGTCCGGGACGATCTACACGGCCTATGACCGCAAGCTGAATCAATGTTTCGACACAGTCCAGCCTGGCGAGCCGCTGTTTATCGGGATGGACTTCAACGTCGGCAAGATGGCAGCGATCACACACGTCAAGCGTGACCAGGGGCTGCCCAGGGCGGTTGATGAACTGATTGATGGCTACGACACGCCTGACATGATCCGGCGGATCAAAGAGCGGTATTGGCAGCACGACGGCAACGACTTCAAGAAGACGTGCGAGATCAGGATTTACCCGGATGCTTCGGGCGACTCGCGCAAGTCCGTTAACGCCAGCATCACCGACCTTGCCATGCTCAAGCAGGCCGGGTTCGCGGTCATCGCCCCAGCGGCAAACCCGCCAGTGAAGGACCGAATCAACGCAATGAACGCCGTCTTCTGCAATGCGCAGGGCGAGCGCCGCTACCTGGTCAATCCATATACCTGTCCGACCTATGCCGATGGCCTCGAACAGCAGGTTTGGGGGGCGAACGGGGAGCCAGACAAAACCGCCGGTATCGATCACGCGAACGACGCTGGCGGCTACTTCATCCACCGCGAGTACCCGATCATCAAACCGGTCACCGCAATGAAAATGGGGGTCGCTCGATGACGGACGTCACTTTCACCCGTCCCGAGTACACGGCGGCGCAGTACCGCTGGCGCTTGGTGCGCGACGTCTGCAAGGGCTCGGAAACGGTCAAGGCTGCGGGCGATTACTACCTGCCCAGGCCGAATGCCTTGGACAAGTCCCAGGACAATCGCGACCGGTATGACGCATACAAGAAGCGCGCAGTGTTCTACAACGCCACCGGGCGCACGAAACACAGCCTGGTGGGCGCAGTGTTCCGTACCTGGCCGACATTGACCGTCCCCGGCGCACTCGACTATGTGTCGAAGGACATCGACGGACAGGGAGTCAGCATCTACCAGCAGTCGCAGTCGGTCATCGGGCATTTGCTTGAGGTCGGTCGTCACGGGCTACTGGTCGACTATGCCGCTGTTGAGTCTGGCACCGTAAGCAGGGCCGACGAGCAGGCGGGACGCGCCCGCGCAAACGTCGCCAGCTACCCAGCTGAATCGATCCTCAACTGGAGGACGCGCCAGGTTGGCGGCCAGCACATGCTGAGCCTGGTTGTGCTGCGCGAAAAGATCGATGTCGACACTGACGACGGCTTCGGCAGTGAGCAGGTTGTGCGGTATCGCGTGCTGCGCCTGGATGCCACTGGCGTGTATACCCAGGAAGTTTGGGAAGAGGGCTCCAGCAAGACGGAGATGACGGTGGCGCCCTTCGCTCCATTGAACGGTTCCGGCCAGCGCTGGCGGATCATCCCGTTCCAGTTCCTGGGCAGCGAGAATAACGACACCAGCATCGACGATTCGCCGCTGTACGACATGGCCGAAGTGAATATCGGGCATTACCGCAACAGCGCGGATTATGAGGAGGCGGCCTACTTGGTGGGTCAGCCTCAACCCTGGATGTCAGGCCTCGATGAGCAATGGCGCGACCATCTCGAAAAGGCTGGGATATTTCTGGGCTCCCGGGCTCCTTGGTTGCTGCCTGTCAATGGCGCGTGTGGCGTCTGGCAGGCTCAGCCAAACACAGTTGCCAAGGAGGCCATGGACGCCAAGAAGGAAGACATGGTGTCGCTCGGTGCTCGACTGATCGAGCGTGGCAGTGCAGTAAAGACCGCAACCCAGGCCGACAACGACAGTGCCGCCGAGCACAGCGTTCTCTCTCTGGTCGTGAGCAACGTCAGCGAGGCTTACAGCCAGTGCCTGGCCTGGATGGCTGAATTCGCGAACGCCCCTGGTGAGGTGGTCTACAAGCTCAACCAGGACTTTAGCCAGATCACTCTGGACGCGACGATCCTGGCCAGCCTGTTCAATGCGGTGCAGGGCGGTAAATTACCGTCGTCCGACTTCTGGCAGTACCTGCGCGATCGCGGTGTTATCAATCCCGAAAAGACCGACGACAAGATCCGTGACGAGCTTGAGACAGAGAATCCTGGCCCCGACCTGGATGATGACGAGGGGAATCTGAATGGCGGCAAACCAAGCAATCCTTGACGCTACCATCCGGCACGCCGTCTTCCTTGAGCAGTTGAAGTCGGGAGAGGTGGCGAAGTTTGCGCCATTTCTCAAAGAGATTGACCGCTCGATTCGCGAGCGGCTGACCCGGGCGGATCTGACGGATTACACGGTCGCCCGCTTGGAGCGCCTGCTGAGTGAGGTCGACAGCCTGCTATTGGGCATCTTCGACCGGTACAGCGAGAGGCTGAACCTCGACCTGGTGGATATCGCCAATTACGAGGCCGAATTTGAGGCAACCAGCCTGACACGGGCAGCACCGATTGGGGCTTCGTTCGATGCGGCGGTGCCTGGGGCTACTGCGATCCGCGCGGCAATCCTCACAAACCCGCTTAGCGTGCGCGGTGCCGACGGAGGGAAGCTGCTCGAGTCGTTCATTGATAGCTTCACCACCACCGAGCGGCAACGCCTCACAGGCGCGATCCGGCAGGGCTTTTTCGAAGGCCAGACCAACTTCCAGATCATCAAGAACATTCGCGGCACCAAGGCGCTTCAGTACAACGACGGCATCCTGGCAACAACGAACCGTAACGCCGGCGCCATTGTCCGGACGGCGGTGCAGCACGTCGCCACCCAGGCGCGCATGGAGACGCTGAAGGAAAACAGCGACATCGTTCAGCAGATCGAGATTGTCGCCACTCTGGATAGCAAGACCACCGTGAAGTGCCGGTCACTGGATGGTCGCCGTTTCCCGCTCGACTCTGGGCCAAGGCCGCCATTTCACATCAACTGCAGAACCACTTTTGTGCCGGTAACACGCTTCAGCGCACTGTTCAGCAAAGACGCCACGCGCGCATCTATCGGCGGCAGTGGTCCGCAGCAGGTGAGGGCAGACCTCGGCTATTACGAGTGGCTACAGCAGCAGCCGGCAGCGTTTCAGGACAAAGCCATTGGCCCGGTCCGCGCCAAGTTGTTCCGCGAAGGCGGCCTTAGCATCGAGCGGTTCTCCGAGCTGCAGCTTGATCGTAACTTTTCACCTCTGACTCTTGTGCAGATGAAAGCTTTAGAGCCTCTGGCGTTTGAAAAAGCCAGGCTGTAGCTTCCCAAGCTCATCAGAACGGAGCGTCTAACTTGGTTAAACATCTGAACATTTTCGAAAGGGAAACTTTGTCAACTATCTTCCAGTGTGTCATGGCCAATCCGACTGATTCAGTTCTATGCAAGGCCAAACGCGATGAGCTGAAGACATTGACCGAAAGGCCGGTGCGCGAAGGCCGGCTTGAAGGAAACATATACGACGCAATGTTGACGGCCTTTATTCAGCACCCCTGGATGTATGGCACAGGTAAGGGGTTGGAAAGCATCGAAATAGCGGAGCGGTACTATCCGTTTGGCGAGGACGAAGTAAATACTTGGCGCCTTGAGAGTGATCTTGGGCTTTAGTAACTCCTACTAAGAAACTTGTTAGAAAACCCGCTCCGGCGGGTTTTTTTGTGCCCGCAGGCAGGGCCTGCACCTACGTCTCTGGGAGACAACCAATGCTGAAATTCCAACTGGATACCCTTGAAGGGGTAGATGAAGCCGTGCGCGCTCTTTACACCGAGAAGGACGGCAAGTTCGTGCTCGGCATCGAAGGACTGCCACAGCCTGAAGACGTATCCGGCCTGAAGGCCAAGGTTGATGAACTGCTCGGCGAGAAGAAGGCGGCCGAGAAGAAGGCGCGGGAAGCCGAAGAGGCTGCACGGCTCGAGCGTGAAGAGCTAGCTCGCAAGTCCGGCAACGTCGAAGAACTTGAAAAGTCGTGGTCCGAGAAGTACAGCAGGCGCGAGGCCGAGCTCAGCGCAATGCTCGAGCAGGAGCGCGGCACGCTGAGCACGCAGATCAGAGATCTGACTGTTGGCCGTACTGCAACTGATATCGCGTCAGCCCTGGCAATTCCAGGCAGCGCCAAAGCCCTGTTGCCGCACATCGAGCGCCGTTTGAGCGTCGAACAGCGGGATGGGAAGCCTGTTGTGGTCGTTCTCGACCAGCAGGGCAAGCTCTCGGCGGCAACGCTTGACGAGCTGAAAGCAGAATTCGCAAACGACTCGGCCTTCGCGCCGTTGATCGCGGGTAGTAAGGCATCTGGCGGTGGGGCTGCGGGTGCTGGAGGTGGCGGCGGGGCCGCAAAAGGAAAAATCGGCGGCACCAAAGAGGAACGACAGGCCGCGATCGCGAGCCGGTTCCCGGATCTCCCTCAATCGTAAGGAAATAACTCATGTCCCTGTCGCAAATGCAGGTTTTCAACCAGTACATCATGCCGGCGACTCTCGAGACGCTTGATCAGTATCTCGCCGCTTTCAACGCCGCCAGCCGTGGTGCAATCGTGCTGTCTCCGGACGGCTTCACCGGTGACTTCCTCCAGGAGTCGTTCTTCCAGACCCTGGCTGCTGCCCAGCGCCGCGTGGATCGTTACAGCACCAACGCAGCCGTTGCTGCCACCGACCTGACCGAGCTGAAGAACACCTCGGTGAAAGTCGCCGGCGGCTTCGGTCCGATCCGCTACGAGCCATCGCAGATGACCTGGCTGGAGCGCCCAACCGCGCAAGGCATTGAAGTTGCCAGCCGCGCGTTTGCTGAAATCCTCCTGAAGGACCAGCTGAACACCGCGATCGCCGCTCTGGTTGCTGCAATCACTGTCCAGGCCGCCGCGGTCAATGATGTCTCGGCTACTGCGGGCATCACCTACGCAGCCCTGAACAACGCTCACGCGAAGTTCGGTGATGCGAGCCAGAATCTGGTCACCCAGGTAATGCAGGGCACCAGCTATCACAAGCTGGTCGGCCAGAACCTGGCGAACCAGCAGCAGCTGTTCCAGGCGGGCAACGTTCGTGTGGTGGATATCCTGGGCAAGATCTCCGTCGTGACGGATGCCCCGGCACTGATGCAGGCCGGCACCCCGAACAAGGAAATCATCCTGTCTCTGGTGCAAGGTGCTGCGCTGGTTCACGACGGCCGAGACATCATCAGCAACGTCCAGACCACCAACGGCAAGGAGCGTATCGAAACCACGCTGCAAACCGACTACACCTTCGGCCTGGGCCTGAAGGGCTACACCTGGGACACCACCACCGGCGGCAAGTCGCCAACCGACGCCGAACTGGCAACCGGCACCAACTGGGACAAGACAGCCACCAGCATCAAGCACACCGCCGGTGTCGCTCTGATCGGTGACGCCTCCAAGTGACCCCTCAATGACTGCGTCAGGGTTTATCACCCTGGCGCAGCGGAGTAACAGCTATGACCGATAAAAACATCTGGTACCTTCCGGGCCCATTCCACCGCTACGAAGACGACGTGAAGGCGTTGGCCAAGAAGGCCGGTTTGCGCATCATCGATGCGAGCGCTACCGAGAACCGCGAAAATGAGGCTGATAGCCCGCCCAAGGCAAAGCTGAAACCCGAGTATGCAGCGGACGAAGCCGAAGCCGAAACCAATCCAGCGAAGATGGGTGTGGCAGAATTGCGCGACTGGCTGACTGCCCGAGGCGTCGAGTTCGACCCGAAAGCCCCGAAAGCCGATCTTGTAAAACTCATTCCTGCGGAATAACTCATGACACTCATCATTGAGGACGGTACCGGCAAGCCTGACGCCGAAAGCTACGCGAGCGCCGCAGATCTGGTCATGTACGCCGACAAGTTCGGCGTGACTATCCCTGCGGAGGAGTCGGTGCAAGAGGCATTGCTGCGCCGGTCTGCCTTGGTGATGGATGGCATGACTTGGAAGGGCAGGAAGATGTCGAGCAACCAGGCGATGGCCTGGCCGCGCCGGGGGGTTGAGCTGGACTGCGAAATTAAGCCCAACAACTACCTTCCGGCTCGGATCCAGTACGGCCAGATGGCCCTGGCTGCTGAAATTCATCAGGACGACATCGATCCACCGGACAAGCGTAAGGGGGCCGTGACGCTGGAGCGTGTAGAAGGTGCGGTAACTCGCGAATACGCGACGATTTCCAACACCAGCGGCCGGCTGTTGCCTGCGGCGCCGGATCGGCCAAGCGCGACCCAGTTCGCCGACTATCTCCAGCGACGGGGATTGTTTGCGGTTAGGGCCTGAATCAAAAGTTCTCCATTTGCCTGGTTTTGCAATAGACGAAAACATTGGCTAAGTCGTCATCAGTCGCCGCTGACACGAGGTCAGTCAAGGTTCTGAAGTCGTATGAGTCGAACGGGACGTAGTGTCGGGCATATTGAGTTATCAATTCATCGGTAAACTCTTCTGCGCACGTCCCCGCCAATGCGACGCGAATGGCCTCTCTGAGAGCCTGCCTCGCCGGGAGTTTGTCAACGCTCGTAAAGTCCGCGGACGCTTTGACGAGGCGGTTAGCCGCCGCGACCAATAGCTGCAATCTTTCCTTGTTAGTCATGGAAATCCCTATTAGGTAAATATATGGCCTTCTACGACGAAATGGCCGTGATGGCTATGGAGATGATCACAGAGTTCGGCCAGCCTGTGATCATCAGCAGGACGGAGCCGGGCGAGTACGATCCCAATCAGGGAGCTGAAGTGCCAGGCGCAACCGTCGAACAAATCGCCCAGGGCATCCTGCTCGACTTCACCGGCCAAGAGTTCCAAGCCAACAGTCTCATCAGGCAGGGCGACAAGAAGCTGAAGATCGCCGCGCAAGGCATGGCCTGGGTGCCTGGGTTGCTCGACAAGGTGGTTGCCCAGGGCCGAACTTGGTCGATTGTTCCTCCGATGAAAGAGGTCAACCCCGCCGGCACGCCGGTCCTATATGAATTGCAGGTCCGGTCGTGAGCCTAGCGGGTGCCGGACAGTCCGGCAGTTTCGCGCTGAGCCTTGCCGAGTTCGCTCAGCAAGCAACCGAAGCCATCGACGCCAGCGTGCGCGAAATCATCATTGAGGTGGGAACCAGCCTGATCCGCATTTCTCCCGTGGGTAACCCGGAGATATGGGCTCAGAACGCTGTGGCGGCCCGGTACAACAAGGCTGTCGACGACCACAACGCCGCTCTGCGCAGTGACCCGGCCAATCTCACCAAGGGCGGGCGACTCAAGAAAGGCCGCAAGCTCAACGACGGCATGGACGTCAAGGCGCCCGAGGGATACGTCGGTGGGCGGTTCCGTGCGAACTGGCACATCTCGCTTGGCGTAGTCGAGAACGTCACCTTTGACGAGGTGGACCCGAGCGGCGTCGAGACTACCGCCGCTCTGGTGGCTGCGATGAGCGACTTCACCGCCGGCCAGATGGCCTACATCATCAACAATTTGCCTTACGCGATCCCGCTGGAGTTCGGCCATTCCACCCAGGCCCCTGGCGGCATGGTCCGGGTAACCGTGGCACGCTTCCAGCAGATCGTGCAGGAGGCCATCAGGAACAACCAGGTATGAGTCATGCAATCATCGCCTCGATCTACGAGGCCAAGCTCATCGCCTGGAACAATGCCAGGCCGCAAAAGTTGAAGATCGTGTTCGAGAACATGGCCTACACCCCGGCAGCGGATGAAACCTACTTGCGAGCGTTCACGATCCCCGGCGATACCGCGAGCAACACGCTGGGCGGCGACCACCGTCTGTTCACTGGTGTGTTTCAGGTAAGCATCATCGCGCCGGCGGGCACCGGCAAGACCAAGACGAATCCCATTGCCGACGAGCTAATCGGACTTTTCCCCCTCTACGTGCGGGATACCAAAAACGGTTTTGTCGTCACGCCAATGACCCCAGTAGAGATGGGCCCTGGCATCACGGGCGATTCAACCTACACCGTACCGCTATCGTTCTCATACCGGTCCGACACCACTCCATAACCCGCCCGTTGGGCAAATCCTGGACCCGCCTTTGAGCGGGTTTTGTCATTTCTGCAAAGAGGAAAACCCATGTCTGTTTATTTCCCCAACGGGGCAACACTTTCGATTTCCAGCGGATTCGCTGCCGCCAAGCTGATTTCTTCAATCAGCAACGCGAACCCGGGTGTCGCTACCAGCGCCGCCAATGGCTTTGCCAATGGCGATATCCTTCTGATCACCTCCGGCTGGGAGGACATCAATGAGCGAGCCGTCCGTGTATCCAACGCGGCCGCTGGCGCGTTCACCCTGGAAGGCATCGACACCTCCAACGTGGCTTTCTTCCCTAATGGCATCAGTGGAGGCACCGCGAAGAAAGTTACCGGCTGGGTAGCCGTCAACCAGGTGATCGGCAACTCCATGTCCGGCGGCGAGCAGCAGTACTGGACTTATGCGCCGCTAGAGGCGCGTCGCGACAAGCAGATCCCGACCACCAAAAATGCGCAGGCGTTCGCCTTCCAACTGGCCGACGACGACAGCCTGGCCTGGTACGAAGAGCTCGATAAGGCCGATCGCGAAAAGGAAGTGCGGATCCTGCGCATGTCGCTGCCCAACGGCAAAACGATCTACTACGCCGGCTATGCCTCTTTCAACAAAACCCCAACGCTCGTGCGAAACGAAGGCGCGGCAGTCTCCTTTGGCTTCACCATCAACGCTGAAATCACCGCGTATCGCGCGCCTGTGGCTGCCGGCGGCGGGGCTTAATCATGGCTAAGTTCAAGATTGCCCAAGCGCCGACCTTCCCGGGCACGGTGATGATCCCCGTAGTTGGCCAAGATCCGGTGAAGGTTGAATTCACCTTCAAATACCGAAACCGGATTGAGCTGGCGGCGCTATTCGATGAGTGGAACCAGCGTCGCAAGGATGGATTAGATCGGTTCGGCGACAAGCCTACCGTGTCCGAAATTGTTGCTGTCGACACCGAAAACCAGATGCGGCAGATCAAGGATCTGGTTGTTGGCTGGGAGTTCGGCGATGAGTTCAACGACGAGGGAATCAAGGCGCTGGTGACCTCGTGCCACGGAACAACCGAGGCTGTTGTAGATGCTTACCAGGCTGCTTACGCCAAGGCCCGCACGGGAAACTGATTCGCGCCGCCCGCGCCCTGTATGAGCCTCCTCCCAATGCAGAGCAGCTTGCCGCATTTGGCTGGGACGCTGAGGACGTAGAGGAAGAGTTTGAGATTTGGCCATGTCTTTGGTCTGCCTTCCTCTTGTTCAACAGGATGTCCACTCAATGGCGTGCCGGCGCCGGCGGCGCAATCGGTCTCGACTACAGCTGCATCCGCGACGTGGCCGGCTTCCTCGGCATCAAGAAGAAAAAGCTCGCTGAAATCTTCCCTGACCTGCAGGTGCTGGAAGGCGAAGCCCTGCGCGTCATGGCGGAGGAAAGGGAAAACAGCCCGTGACCACGGGCATTTATTCAAGGTGAGTCGATGAACATTGCAGAACTCGGCGTCAAGATCGACTCGGCCGATGCAATCCAGGCGAAAACTAGCCTGGATGACATGGCGAAGGCCGGTGGCCGGGCCGAGCAGTCCGCCGTTTCGCTGATGAACGAAATGCAGGCGCTGGAGAAGTCGCTGTCCACCAGCGCTAAAACCACCCAAGACCTGGCGAAACAGCGTGACGCGCTGGCGAAGCTGACCAAGACAGGCGCCTATGGAGAGGCTGAGGCCGCGAAGATCTCGGCGCAGCTCGACAAACAGCAGGTAGCCCTGGCCAAGTCGGCCATGGATGAGCAAAAGGCCCTGAACAGCCTGCTGGGCGCCATTGATCCTGCTCGCGCTGCGCTGGCCAAACTGGATACCCAAGTTGAGCAATTGGGCAAGCATCTCGACGAGGGGCGAATCAGCCAGGACCAGTACAACAGCGCTCTGAGCAAGATCGACAAGGACTACGACAAGCTCGAAAGGACCGCTACCGGCTTCGACAAGCTGCGCCTCGGCACTCGGCAAGCTCAGGAGAATGTCGTTCAGCTCGGTAATGCGCTTTCTTCCGGCGATTGGGGCAGCGGTGTGCGCGCCGTAGCCCAGTTGGGCGCCGGAGCAGGAACGGGCGCTGCAGGGCTGCTCGCTATCCTTGCACCGCTGGCTCTCGCCACTGCGGCCGTCGGCGGTTTGGCCTATGCCTACCACAGGGGCAGCGAGGAGCAAGACACCTATAACAAGGCCCTGATCCTGACGGGGAATTTTGCTGGAAAAAGTGCTGATCAGCTGGGGGATATGGCGCGCCAGGTTGGCGCAACCGTCGGGACGACAGGGCAGGCTGCTGAAGTACTGGCCCTGCTGGCGGACAACGGCAAAATCGCAGGCGACAGCTTTCTCGGCATCACCCAGGCTGCAGTGTCGATGCAGGAGGCCACCGGCAAGGCTGCCAAGGAAACGGTCGCTGAGTTCGCAAAGATTGCTGACGACCCGGTGAAGGCATCGGCAGCGCTGAACGAGCAGTATCACTACCTGACGGCCTCGGTCTATTCGCAGATTGCTGCGCTGGAGAAGCAAGGCGACCACGCCGGTGCTGTGAAGCTGGCGACCGAGCAGTATGCCGATGCAATCAATGAGCGCACCCCGCGGATCCTGGAGAACCTGAGTTTCTGGGAAAAGGGTTACAACGCAGTCGCCAGGGCGGCGGACAGCCTAAAGAATATCGGCCGACCAGACCTCGATTCTGACATTGAGCAGGCTCGGCGCGATTTGGCTGGGGCGCAGTCCGGCGATGTTGGCTTGTTTCAGAACAAGCAAGAGATGATCGATCTCTATCAGAATCGTCTGAACATGCTGGAGGATCAGAAGGCTGCCCAAGCGGATATCGCCAAATGGGAGGGTGAGCAGGCTAAAGCCCAAGCCGACGCCATGTCGTCGATGGCAAAGGTCGATGCTCTCGCCAAGTCTGCGTGGACGAATGAGCAGAAGCGCAACGATGCGATCAAGGAGTACAAGCGGCAGATTGAGGACATCCGTAAGGTCGCGCCCAACGACCCGCGCCTGAATCAGGCGGTAATTGACAAGAACCTGGCGAACATCAACGATCAATTCAAAGATCCGAAGGCCGCCGGAACGCAGGTCGATTTGACCGGCTTCAACAACGCCAAGAATAACTTGGCGGTCATCACCGAAGAGTACAAAAATGCCCAGAAGGAACTGGACGCGGCGCAGAAAGCAGGACTTGTTTCCCAGGCCGACTATGCGCTTAAGCGCGAAGCGCTGATCGGTAACGAGCGCGACGAGGTAACCGCTGCCTACGAGGCGGAGATTGCGGCTCTGGAGGCGGCCAAGGGCAAGAAGACCACAACTGCCGCGCAGAGCATCCAGCTGGATCAGAAGATCGCCGATGCGCGTGCTGGGATGATCAAGGCGCAAAAGGATGCGGATAGCCAGCTTGAAGTATTGGCTACCAACGAAACCGGGCGACTCGCCAAGCAGGAGCGAGCGATCAGTTCCTACGTTCAGGCGCTGGGCCAGCAGCAGCGAGCCCTAGAACTGGCTGGCAAGCGCGCCGTGCTGGGCGTAGGCCAGGGAGATCGCCAGAACGCGCTCAACGGTGAATTGAACAGCCAGCAAGATCGGTTCGCCCAGCAGGTGCTGGAACTTGAAAATCAGCGGTCCGACCCTTCGCGAAACATGTCGGATGAGGAGTTTGCTCGCAAGTCCCAGGCTCTCGCAGATGCGAACAAAAAAGCCACTGATCAAATCCGCCAGAACTATGCAGATGTTGAAGCCGCCCAGGGCGATTGGACAAAGGGCGCGACATCGGCGTGGGCCAACTACTTGGATTCGGCGCGCAACATTGCCGGCCAGACGAATGCGTTGTTCGGTAACGCCTTCAGCTCGATGGAAGATGCCGTCGTCAACTTCGCAATGACCGGGAAGGGCTCGTTTTCGGATTTCACCAAGTCGGTGTTGGCGGACATGGCTCGGATTGCTACCAGGACGGCAGCGTCGGAAGGGCTCAGCGCGCTCTTCGGCCTTGCCGCATCCGCCGCCGGCTCGTACTTCGGCGGCGCTTCTTCGGCTGGATCTACCCAGGCCGGATACTCCGGCGACCTATCAGGCTTTACCCCGGGCAGCATTCAGGCCAAGGGCGGCGCCTGGTCGGGCGGCGTGCAGATGTTTGCCAATGGCGCCGCATTCACCAACTCCGTGGTCAGCAAGCCGACAGCGTTCGGCATGGCTGGGGGCGGGATCGGGATCATGGGTGAGGCCGGGGAAGAGGCGATCATGCCGCTGACTCGCACGGCCGGCGGCCAGCTTGGCGTGCGAGCGGTAACTGGCGGTGGAGGAGGTAGCGGGGGGAACGTGTACAACTTCCCGGTCGCTGTATCGGTCCAGACTTCTGGCGCTGGCGGCACAACCCAGGAGGACACAACCCAAATGGGCAAAGGCATCCAGCAAGCGGCCAAGGCTGAAGCAGAAATCGCAATTGCCAGAGGCTTGCAGCCAGGCGGCGCAATCTGGCGCGTTATCAACGGGAGGGGCTGATGGCCATCGAGATATTCACCTGGCCCACCCAGCGCGGCGACTCGCCCGAGATCACCTATCGGGTGCGGACCTCGCAGTTCGGTAGCGGCTACAAGCAAACGGCAGGCGACGGGCCTAACAACAAGGAAGACTTCTACCCGATAACGGTCATCGGCCAGAAAGCCATGGCGCTGGAGATCATGGGCTTTCTGGATCGGCACGCCGGAGCGAAGGCCTTCCTGTGGACGACTCCGCTCGGGGAGCTGGGTCTGTTCACCTGCATCAATCCAGTTCCGACTCCAATCGGTGGCGGGATTTACAAACTCACTGCCACTTTCAATCGGGCTTTCCAGCCATAAGGGGCAATCATGCCGCTGATCAGTGACATCCAAGTGCTTGAGCCTGGCAGTGAAGTGCTGCTCTTCGAATTGGACGGGTCGGACTACGGCGCGGATGTGCTGCGCTTCCACGGGCACACCATCCCGCACACCGAGGCCGAGTTGATCGTCGCCGGTTCGGCTGCGGACGAACTTCCGGCCAAGGCCATCTGGTGGCAGGGCAACGAGTACGGCGCCTGGCCGCTGCAGGCTGATGGCTTTGAGGCGAACGGTGACGGAACTGCTGTTCGCCCCACGTTTTCGGTCGGTAATGTCAACGGCCGGATCACCGCGCTTTGCTTGGCGTTCGAGGACCTGGTGGATTTCAAGCTGACCATGCGTCACACGCTGGGCACGTACCTGGACGCCGAGAATTTCCCCGCCGGCAACCCTCAGGCCGACCCAACCCAAGAGACGATCGAGGTCTGGTACATCGACCAGAAGACGAACGAGGACGGGGAGACGGTAACCTGGGAGCTTGCCAGCCCGGGTGATGTGGGCGGCGAGTCCATCGGCCGCCAGGCCACGACGCTGTGCCACTGGTGCCTCACCGGTGGCTACCGTGGGCCGAACTGCGGCTACACCGGCCCCTACGTCACCAAGGACGGAGTCGTCACCGACAACCCGGAGCTGGACGAATGTGATGCCACCCTGGGCCGCGGCTGCATCCCACGCTTCGGTGAGGGAAACCCGCTGCCTTTCGGCGGATTCCCTGCAGTTTCCCTGATAGCCCGGAGCTGACCATGCGCAAACACATCTTGAGCGCGATCCAGGCTCACGCTGCGGAAACCTACCCAGCCGAGTGCTGCGGGCTTCTGCTGGCCGTTGGGCGAAAGCAGCAGTACTTCCCGTGCCGGAACACCGCAACCGAGCCAAACGAGGAGTTCCGCATCGATCCCGAGGAGTACGCCGCGGCGGAGGATCTGGGCGAGGTGATCGGCATTGTTCACTCCCACCCGGACGCCACCAGCAGGCCTTCGCCCCGGGACCTGGCCACGTGCGAAGCAACCGAGCTTCCCTGGCACATCCTGAGCTGGCCGGAGGGCGACCTCAGAACGGTGGTGCCCACCGGCGAGACGCCACTGCTCAAGCGGCCATTCGTGCACGGCGCGTGGGATTGCTGGCAGGTCTGCGCTGACTGGTATAAGCGCGAGTGGGGCCTGGAGTTCGAGGCCTTCAAACGCGCCGACGGTTGGTGGGAGAGCAAGGACAATACCAGCCTCTACGAGGCGAACTACGAGGCCGCCGGCTTCTACCGGGTCGATCAGCCGCAGCGCGGCGACATGGTCGTGATGGAAGTTGGCCGGACAGTGCACCCGAACCACGCAGGAATTTTCCTCGGAACTGATCCAGGGTTGCCCGGCGAAGCTACCGAGACCTTCGGCCCCGGACCTTTCCTGCTGCACCACCTGTACGGCCGGCCGTCAGAGGTCATTGTCTTCGGCGGGCCTTGGCTCGACCGGACGCGCCTGATCCTAAGGCACAGAGACGCACAACTAACTAAATCATGCGGCGCTGCCGCTGGAGGAATTCATGAGCAAACAACAAGCAGGATGCGTGCATGAAGAGGCGAAAATGAGAGCTGAAGCCGACCAAAAGACCGCAGCTCTCATAAGCCAAATTACTTGACGGGGCCCTTCACCCGCTTAATATCATCGATGTAGCGCTGCAGGCTTAGATTGAAGATTTCTTTATTGTCCGCGATCAGATAGTCGCCAGAAATATGCGACTCGAGACGCGCCACGTACAGGTCTTCATCCAAAACACCAGCATGCTTCAGACTGGCGGCGAGACATTGAAAAGCTGCATCAAGAGCCCTCAGCTCACTTTGAGTTACGTCGTATGCCACATTGACCTCCAGGTCATAAAAGCGCCGACATTGGCGCAATCCCAGTCCTTGGGTTTGCAGGCGAAGGACTGGGGAATCCGTTGCGTGAGGGCAAGAGGCTACTATCGGAGCGGGGCGGGGCGTTACTGGACATCCGTACATCTAGACGCTCTTTGGATCCAACCCGTATATTGCTGTTATATCCACCAGCGGCGAGGTAGATTCAATGGGGTACGGCAGCAACGAAATGGTGGAGCAGGCCGAACAAGAGATGGAAGAGTATCGTGAGGCCTGGATCAAGAAAAACGCGAAGCTGCGGGTTCACAGTGTGCAGGATCTAGAGCAGCTTTGGGATGACATGCAGAACGATCCATATCACGCTGATGAAGATATGCAGTCTTATTCAGACCCAACAATTGATGATCGTTTAGCGGAGCTTGAAAAAGCTCGGAAACAGGCTGCTGATGCTAGAAAGGCGAAGACCGATGCTAAGAAAGGCATCGCGAAAGGGCCGGCAGATGATTTTATCGATTTTTAGTTCCTGGATTCAAAGCAGAAGCCCAGCCCCTCCGCTGGGCTTTTTCATTTCTGATATCTTTTGGCCATCTTCCACAGGAGGGACCCCATGAGATTTTTTGTAGGCGCGGTGGCTGTTGCGTTGGTGGCGGGGTGTGCTACCTATACCGCGTCACCAAAGGTCACATCTCCAGTACCCAGTGATCGACTATTGAGCTTTCAAGTGAGGCATGCTGATTCTGCAATAATGATAGTCACGCGGGATGATGGTTATATGGCCGGAGGCGGCTGCTACACCGCGGTACTTATCGATGGAGTTCTCGCAGGTCGCCTCGGTGCCGGGGAGAGAGCGTCTTTCTTCCTGTCCCCTGGACGCCACGTCTACGGTATTTCGGGTGATCCCCTGGGCAGAGGGTTGTGTGCATTGCAGATTGGTCAGCCACAGAAGGAGTCCTCCAGCGATTTCAAGGCGGGCGAGACTCAAAAGTATCGGATATCCGGAAGCAGCTCTGAAAGCTGGCTGGATATCCGACCGACAACTATGTGACGCTGATCTGTGCTTGCTGAAAGATCGGGTTTTTCACTGAGGGAGCGACATGCGGATTTTGATAGCAGCTGTAGCGGTGGCTGCATCTTATTCGACACCGTCAACGGCGATGGCGTCTGACGACTTTAAGGTGCAGGTTCTTACTCGGGCTCTCGCTTATCGTGAATGTGTAGAGTCATATGCTCGTGCTCACTCTGGCCCAGGCGCATCCCCGACTGAGATTGCAGACGCCTCGAATTTTAGGTGCCAAAAGCAGTTTGAAGAGTTCAGGAGCTACTATCAGGCCAACATCGTAGATAGCTTCCCTATTGACGCATCCAGCGCAAAATCTAAAAACGTTACCACTCAAGCAAAATCGTATTTGCAGGCGCAGATGATCCAAAGCTTGAAGGAGGTGCAGGATGCTGCGAAAGACGAGGCGGCGGCCATAGTGATCGAGCAGAGAAACCGATGACACAAAGCTCAGCCGCGCTCTGGGCTTTTTCGTTCTAGCTGACAGTGAGTGGGCAGTTAGGATCACTACTTTGTTTGGAAGCTTTTTGAGTCACAGCTAGCGTCGATTTGGCATTTGTTGACTGGTACCAACGGGCCGCTTGGCTTGACAGCATCGAGTCTGTGCATCGTTAGGACGCCGGCGTGGTAGCTACCAGTTACACCTGGGAAGCCTTTTTTCTCTCCATCTTTGAAGCGCCCATCATAGAGTTTCACGATGTCACCACTCTGCGGGGCGAGGCCTACAGAGACACGTCCTGACGGTCTGCAATAAATCATCATCACCACGTTCGTGCGATGTCCGTTGGGAGACTCATCAAAAACACGAACAATATCGTGGCCACCCGGCTCGTGGCATCTCTTTGCTGGGATGGAGGCTGACACTCCTTCCGCCCAAGGCTGATCAGCGGATGTGGACGGCATATAGAACATCAGGTTGATACCAATCAGGGCGTCAGCCGGAAGCGGATCGAGCCAGTCTTCGACAGTGTTCCTAACGCTCACGAGCGCAGGCTCGAAATTCTTTTTGATCAGGTCGGTCGTTGCCTCTAAGCCAGCTCCGCCGATGGCGGCGATTATTGCAATAATTCCTTTTGAAAGATGCGTTTTGAAGACAGTCATCGTGCGCGGTCCTTGCAGTTGGGTATGGAGGGGAGGCCCTTTTCGTCAATGGACTCGTAAGTCGCCAGCAATGTTATCTTGGAGCTATCTTCCACAGGAGTGACCCCATGAGATTTTTTGTATGCGCGGTAGCTGTTGCTTTGGTGGCTGGGTGTGCGACCTCCCCAGTACCGTCCAGCGAGGCGGACCCAGTGCCGGCATCAAGGCTTTTCGCGTACCAGGTCCCAGCAAACGGCGATTCAACACTGGTTGTAACCCGAGACAAAGGCTTTGTGGGCGGCGGTTGCAATACCACAGTGAGCATCGACGGGCGACGAGCGGCGGAAATTGGTTCGGGCGAGACCGCGAAATTTCGGGTTTCTCCAGGCGAGCACATTGTCTCGGCATCGTCCTGTGGCAGCGGCCTAAAAGAGCGGGAAACCAACATCAAGTCCGGCAGCACCAAGAAATTCAGGATATCCATAGACTCAGCGATGAGCATGGATTTATCACCCACCATGCAATGACAAGAAGCCGCCTCCGGGCGGTTTTTTTACGACCGGAGAAAAAGCCTTGGCGGCCACGCTCAGCAACAACCAAGCCATGACCACCATTCTTCTTTCCGGCCCGCTTATCAAGCTCTTTGGCCGGGTTCATTATCGTGAGCTCGGCAGCAGATCCGTGGGCGAGGCCTTCAAGGCGCTGAAGTGCACCTTGGAGGGATTTGAGGCGGCGATCAGGAATCTTGAAAGAAAGGGTATGCGCTTCGCGATCTTCCGGAACCGAAAGAATGTTTCCGAGAAGGATTTTGCCCTCGGCGGGGCGCAAGAGATTCGCATCGTACCGGTCGTTTCGGGGAGCAAGCGGGCCGGGCTGCTCCAGACGATCATCGGGGCCGTACTGATCGTCGCCGGCACCTACTTCGGGCAGACCTGGGCCGTGCAGCTTGGTGCCGGCCTGGTCGCCGGCGGCGTCATCCAGATGCTCAGCCCCCAGGCCTCCGGACTCAAGCAGAGTGCAGGCCCGGAGAACGCCCCGTCCTACGCCTTCGGCAGCGCCAAGAACACCACGGCCAGCGGCAACCCTGTACCAATCTGCATCGGCAAGCGCCGGTGGGGTGGAATGATCATTTCCGCATCGATCTACGCCGAAGACAAGGCTTAACCAGAACGCAGCAAGCAGGCCGCCCATGAGGCGGTTTTTTTTCGCCTGGAGGAAAGTATGGGCGCAGCACGCAAGATGGATATCTACGGCGAGAAAAGCGGCAGCAGCAAGCCGAAGTCGCCAACCGAAGCCCGGGACAGTCTGCGCTCGACCAACTTGGCAAAGATCTTGATCGCCGTGGGCGAGGGTGAATTCGACGAAGCCCCCACCGACTACAGCATCTACCTGGACAACACGCCGATCCGGGATGCCAGCGGCAACTACAACTTCCCAAACGTGAAGTGGGACTGGCGGCCCGGGTCTGTGGATCAGACCTACATCCCAGGCATCCCGTCGGTCGAGAACGAAACCACGCTCAACGTCGAACTGCGTAGTGATTCGCCGTGGGTACGCTCGATCACCAATACCCAGCTCTCGGCCGTGCGTATGCGCTTCGCCTGGCCGGCTTTGCAGCGTCAGGATGATGAGGGCAACATCGTCGGCTACAGGATCGATTATGCGATCGACCTGGCTACCGACGGAGGATCGTATCAGCAGGTCTATCCAGATGCTGTAGACGGTAAGACAACCACGCGATACGAGCGATCTGTCCGCGTTGATCTGCCCGAGGCAACCACCGGCTGGCAGATCCGCGTCCGCCGTATCACGCCGAACCAGAACAGCAACAAGATCGCTGACACCATGCTGATCGCCGGCTATACCGAGGTGATCGACGCAAAACTGCGCTATCCGAACACCGCGTTGTTATACATCGAGTTCGACGCCGAGCAGTTCACCAACATTCCGGCCGTGACCTTGGATTGCAGGGCTCGGAGGTGGCCGGTGCCGAGCAACTACGACCCAATCGCCAGGACCTACACCGGCACATGGGATGGGACGATGAAACAGGCCTGGACCAACAACCCTGCCTGGATCACCTACGGGATTTGCACCGAGGACCGTTTCGGCCTGGGCAAGCGCATCAAGCCGTTCATGGTCGACAAGTGGGAGCTGTACCGGATCGCGCAGTACTGCGACCAGCTGGTGCCGGACGGCTTGGGCGGGACCGAACCGCGTTTCCTGTGTGACATGAACCTGCAGGGCAAGGCCGATGCCTGGACGCTACTGCGGGACATTTCCGGTATTTATCGGGGCATGACCTATTGGGCCCAGGGCCAGCTGATCATGCAGGCCGACATGCCGCGCGCTCAGGACTTCGACTACGTCTTCACCCGGGCGAACGTCATCGACGGGAAGTTCTCCTACGGCAGCGCCTCGGCGAAGACTCGCTACACCAGGGCCCTGGTCAGCTACGACAACCCGGCGAACAACTACGACACCGACGTCATCCCGTTTTCCGACCTGACTCTACAGCGGCGCTATGGCGACCGGCCAACTGAGCTGAGCGCCATTGGCTGCACTCGGGCATCCGAGGCCCAGCGCCGGGGCAAGTGGGCGATCCTGAGCAACAACTTGGACCGCACCGTCACGTTCAAAACCGGCATGGAGGGCGTGATTCCGCTCCCGGGTCACATTATCCCGGTGGCCGACTCGCTGCTGGCTGGCAGGGAGATCGGCGGGCGCATTTCTGCCGCCGCCGGGCGGGTTGTGACCCTGGACCGTGATACCCAGGCTAAGGCCGGTGACCGCCTGATCATCAACCTGCCAGGCGGACGCGCGGAAGGCCGCACCGTGCAGAGCGTGGCTGGCCGAGCGGTCACCGTGACAGTCGCATACAGCGAGGCGCCCCGGGCGCAACTTCAGTGGGCGCTCGATGCGGATGACCTGGCGATCCCGCTGTATCGGGTGCTCAGGACCAAGCGAACCACCGAGGGCGACTTCGAAATCAGCGCGCTGCAGTACGAGCCGAGCAAGTTCGCGAACATCGACACAGGGGCGCGCCTGGAGGATCGCCCGATCAGCGTCATTCCGATCACTGTCGTTCCGGCGCCGGCGAGCGTGACGGTCGCGTCGACCTCCTCGGTTGTTCAGGGGCTGGCCGTTGCCACGATGACCATCAGTTGGCCCGCCGTGGATGGGGCCGTGGCGTACGACGTCGAGTGGCGCAAGGACAGCGGGAACTGGATCAAGGTGCAGCGCACCGGCTCGACCAACGTGGACGTGGTGGGCATCTATGCAGGGGCATACATGGCCCGCGTGCGTGCCGTCAGCGCTTTCGACATCTCGTCGACCTGGCGCAACTCGGCACTGACTGACCTCAAGGGGAAAGAAGGTCTGCCGCCGGCGGTGTCGTTCCTGACGGCAGCGTCGCTGCTGTTCGGCATCGGCCTCAAGTGGGGTTTCCCGGCCGGCGCCGAGGACACCCAGCGGACGGAGATCTGGTACGGGCCCACCAACGTGCTGGCGAACGCCACGAAACTGGCCGACCTGGCGTATCCCCAGAGCGACTACGCGTTGCAGAGCCTGTTGGCGGGCGCCACGTTCTTCTTCTGGGCGCGCCTGGTGGATCGCACCGGCAATATCGGACCGTGGTACCCGGTTGGCAACGGGGTGATGGGGCAGGCCAGTTCGAATGCGGGGCCGATCCTTGACCTGATCGCGGGGCAAATCGGCGAAACGGAGCTGGGCCAGGACGTCGTCGATAAGATCAACCTGATCCCCGGCCTTCAGGATCAAATCGACGCGCTGGACGGCCTGTCGGCCTACAAGCCGGGTGAGGTGTACGCCAAGGACAAGATGGTGGTTCAGGACGGTCGGATCTTCCAGGCGAAGATTCAGGTGCCGGTCAACACGCCGCCGCCGAACGCGACCTATTGGATCGACGTGGGCCAGTCGGTGTCCACTGCCAATGGCTTGGCGCAGCAGGTGGCCACCAACACCGTCAACATCACCGAGCTTGAAGCGACGGCCTCTTCCTTCGAAGCGCTGCGCGCCTCTTGGCGCGACGACAACGGGGAGGGCGACCTAGCTGATGCGCTCAAGGGCTGGACAAGTACCGCGGCCATAGCGACCGAGGAGAAGGTCCGGGCTTCTGAAACTGAGGCCTCGGCCCGGCGGCTCACCACGCTGGATGCGCAGGTGGCAAGCAACGCAGCCAACGTCACCCAGCTTGAGCAGGTGGTGGTCACCAACCAGCAGGCGACGGCGCAGCAGTTGACCCAGTTGAGCACCACGGTCGGTGACCAGCAAACCGCGATCCAGCAGAACACCTCGATCATCAACAACGTCAGCGGGAAGGTGGAAGCCAGCTGGTCAGTGAGCATGCAGTACAACTCCGGTACCGGGCAGTACATCACCGCCGGGGTTGCCCTGGGCATCGAGAACGGCCCGGCGGGGCTGCAGAGCCAGTTCCTGGTCAGTGCTGACCGGTTCGCCATCGTCAACACGATCGCCGGCGGCGCTGTCTCGGTGCCGTTCGCGGTCCAAGGCGGCCAAGTGTTCATGAACTCGGCCTTCATCCAGGACGCATCCATTGGCGTGGCAAAGCTCACCCAAAGCATTCAATCAGCCAACTATGTCCCTGGCCAGAGTGGGCTGAAGCTTAACTTTGTGACGGGTGAGTTCGAGCTGAATAGCACGACAGGCAGCGGTGGTCGACAAACCATCAATAACCGAGGTGGCAAGGTTTATGACGAGAACGGCGCCAAGCGCTATCAATGGGGAGATTTATCAGCATGAGTTATGGGATCCGGGTATGGGATGCCGATGGAACGCTTCAGTTGGATGAAAACTCATTCACGATGAGAGCCGCTGCGAGTTATCTAGTTACGTTCCCCAACAGCGGCATAAAGCAAAGCCAGACGTTTTCTGCTCCGGGATGTAACACAGCCAACTCTGTCGCAATTCTCGTTCCTATTGGCGCCTACAACGACAATGCGAGGCAGCACGAAGCGGCCATGCAGGACAATGGAACCGTCATTGTTTACAACTACATGACCGGCAACTCCGCAGTCATGAACGTATCGTCTGGAACTATGCGATTGATTGTTGTGAGGTTCAAATGAGTTATGGAGTTGAGTTTACCAACACAAGCGGAACTGTAGTCCTGGACTCGGAACTGGCGCGAATGTGTGTGATTGCGAGCGGCACACTTGCAGCAAACATCAACTCCGTTAATTACTTTCCCGTAGCGGTAACAACTCAGGAGCCTCCACTCGTTTTCGTCAGGCTCATTAATCCAGGAAACGGTTTGATAGGTCAAATCGGAGGATTCGTACCGCTCGGTACTCCGGGTAATTGGACTGGCTTCGTCGTCGGATCATCTTATGTTGGGAGTAGTCAGTTCGCACCTGGCGATTGGTTTGCTTGCCAGTTTGGAGGCCAGCAAGTTGCCCAGTTTGGGATGCGTTTATGGGATGGGGCTGGTAAAGTCCTGTTCGATTCAGGTACGCCGGCCGCTAGATTCACAAGATTTGCTCAGAACTGGACTTACGCGAAAAGTATTCAAAGCGATACAACCTACTACAACAACTATTACACGATTGATTTTGCTTTCGATAATACTGAGTTTCAGCTGATCAACCAGTTCGGCATGAAGCTGATTTCCACTGACAATGTTGGTAGAACTATCGGTAGTTGGTGGGACTGGCCTTCCAACAGACTTTGGGCAGTAACTGGCGCATTTGGTAACCCCTACGACTTTCATCTGCCTGCGTTATTTGCCAAGCGCTTCGTTAATTAATTAAGGATAATATCCTATGCCCTGGTATAAAACTGGGACGGTTGCCGTCACCCTGAATTCCAATGCCGTGACAGGCACCGGCACTTCATTCATCGCGAATTGCCGGGTCGGCGATGCGTTCCGCGGGCCTGATGGCCGGTGGTATGAGGTGACCAACGCGCCGAGCGATACGTCGCTCTCCATCGACCCGCCGTATCAGGGGGCGACAGCTTCCGGCGGCAGTTATGCGCTGGCGCCAATGCAGGGCTACGTCAAGGATTCGGCCGATGCCTTGCGCAGCCTGGTGAACACCTACGGCGCCAAGCTCGCAGCGCTGGGAACAACCGGCAACTACGACATCCTGCCTGTCTCCAAGGGCGGTACCGGCGGCACCGACCAAGCGACGGCACGCACCGGCCTGGGCCTGGGGTCTGCCGCGACGGCCTTGGTACAAACGAGCTCAACGGATATTACCGCCGGCCGGCTTCTGGCAGTTGGTGCATTTGGCTGGAACGGCGGGACCTGTATCGCCTTGCCGGTGACCGACGTCCGCACGATTACAACTCCTGGCGAATACGCCTTGGGCGCCGGCGGCACCAACCTGCCAAATAACACCCAGGCCTGGTACCTGCGTGTCGTGCGGCATACAACGCTTGTTCTTCATGAGCTTAGGGGGATGACTGCGGTAAACGCCGGCCAGATTTGGACGTGCGCCTACACCGGCTCGACGTGGGAGGCTTGGTCGCCACGGGCGGCCGGCGGCGCTAACTCGGACATCACCAGCCTCACGGGGCTGACTACGGCGCTCAGCGTTTCCCAGGGTGGCACGGGCGGCAAAAACGCCGCGGCCGCACGTACCGGCCTCGGGCTTGGTACCGCTGCCACGGCCAACGTCGGCACCGCCGCTGGTAACGTAATGGCGGTTGGCGCGGGCGGCTGGCTGGGGCCCTCAACGATCGACAACAGCAACGCGAACAACGCGAAGACCACTGGCCTCTACAGCTTGAGCAACGCGACCAACGCGCCCTATACCGCAGTCCAGCTGCTGTCATCCGATTGGGGCGGCGATTCGCGCTGGCAATCACAGCTCGCGCTCGGTATCTCGCAGAACAAAGCCTACTTCCGCTCGATCATGAAGGATCAATCCGCCGCCACCACATGGGCGGAGATCTACCACACCGGCAATACCACCCGTGCCGCCGACGGCACCCTGAAGGCGATTTGAATATGGCCAGAGCAGCAATCAATGTGTTGGGCGCATCCGGCGCGACCTATGACTTCGTCACCCAGGGAGACACCGCGGTCACGTCCGAGCGAGTGTCGAAGGGCATTTACAAGATTTTCGGGTGCCTGGGCATGGTGCCGTTTCCGCCCGTTGACGATGGGTGGGGGTACACGGTCAACCAAGTGGACAGCCGGGCCGATATCGAAACCGATTTTGCCGACGGCGCACTCACGGTCACTGTCACGAAGGACGGCCAACCGTACGACCTCAAGCACATGATCACCCTGCACATCTTGGTGCCAGATCCTGTGCCCGTGGAGGTGCCTGATCAGCCGGCCGAGGTGCCCGTGGAGAGCGAAGAGACGCTCCCCGAGGCCTGAAGCAGTCGCCAAACGCCACCCGCCATTGAGCGGGTATTTTTTTGCCTGGAGAAAGCCATGCCTTCTACCGAAACCCGCGGGGTGCGCAACAACAACCCCGGCAACATTGATTACAACCCGGCCAACCAGTGGCAAGGGCAGCTCCCGCCGTATCCGGCGATCGAGAAGCGCTTTGCCCGGTTCGATACACCGGAGAATGGTATCCGCGCCCTGGGCAAGCTGCTGCTGACGTATCAGCGCAAGCATGGGCTCAAGACGGTGAAGGCGATCATCAGCCGCTGGGCACCGTCAACGGAGAACGACACGGCTGCCTATGTGCGCGCGGTGGAGTCGAACACCGGTACCCGGCCCGGGGCCGAAGTGGACCTGAGCCAGTCGGCGGTTATGGCGGGTTTCATCAAAGCGATCATCCATCACGAGAACGCAGGGTATGCCTACCCTGACGCGGTGCTGGCTGAGGGAGTGCGGCGGGCTCTCGCATGACGCCGGTGCAGAAGCTGGCCGGCCTAGTGGTGCTGGCCCTGGCGCTGATGCTCGGCGCCGCGGGCGTGACCTGGCAGGTGCAGGAATGGCGGATGGGCAAGAAGCTCGCCGAGCAGGCCGGCTTGCACCAGGCGGACTTGGCCAGCATCAGTAGCGCCGCCACGGCCCAGGCCCGTGCCGAGCAGGATAAGCGCCTGACCCTGGAGCAGCAGCTGTCAGCCAGTGAACAAACCCACTACAAGGAATTGAGCGATGCTGAAAAACAACAGGATCGCCTGCGCGATCGCCTTGCCACTTCTGATTTGCGGTTGTCAGTCCTTCTCGACACCACGGATCCAGCCAGTTGCAGCCCAGTGCCTGCCGCCGCCGGCGCCGGCGGCGTGGCTCATGGAACCCGTCGAGCCCAACTTGACCCAGCGCATGCTCAACGAATTATCGCCATCACCGACGACGGCGACCGGGGGCTGATCGCGCTGAAGGCGTGCCAGGCGTATGCAAAAGGAATATCTGGAGGAAGGTGAAAACAGTCCGGCTGCAGTTGGTGCGGCGAATATTCGTCGTTTCCTTGCCACTACTACCTTTCCCTGAGCGGCTAGAATATTCTGACGTTGATATGGCCGGGGCAAAGGAATGGACAGGTTGACGAAAGACGAAATAGAGGGCGCCCTGCATGAATTGCTGCCTGGCTGTACCGTTGAGTGCACCTTCAGTCCAGATGGAACCACCTCTCTATTAATCGGAGGTGAAGATGGTGATAGCTTTGCGGTTGTCGGTTTAGTCAGAAGCCAATATCGAGGCGAAGCCGGTCTCAAAAGGCTGGCCCGTTATATTGCCGAAGACATCGGATTGGCGCGCCAGCGCTTAAGGACCCGGCGGGTCCAAAAGGTCTCTTCCGATGCTCCCCAAGTTAATGCGCCTGCTCTGTCGAATAAAACACGTCATTGAGGCCTGGAGACTCGGTCACTCGGGAAAATCCGGATTCAGGACGGGCTGATATCCAACGTTAGGAGGAATGCGCCCGATCATCGGCCACCGGTCATGAATCCAAGCGTACTCTGGGGGCGGGGAGGTGGTGACAACGTACACGCGCTGCTCTTCGCCATCGCCCAGCACCAAGCATTCCAGTCCGTAGCCTTCGTTCATGTCAAACCAGTGGGAAACCCGCTCTCCGTCCTTCTCCATGTATCGCTGCACCAGGCCTAGCGCCCGCCGTGGGTGATATTTCTCCCATCCCCCACGTTCTAGCGTTTCAAGCTTTGCCCACCCCCCTGATGGGCCGGTGCCTTCTTCTTCTCGGCGCCGGCCCCATCGCACCCATCCAAGATCTGTCCCGTCCGGAAGCAGCACGGGAAACGCTGCCCTTGGATTCGGGAAGTACACCTTGACCCGTTCGTACGCGCGGTTTTTGTCCGCTGCCTCAACTCCACCGCACATATCTCACCCTCATTTGCACTGGTCCTGGACAGATGACACCGTTGCTCCTGTGGAAGTTTGCTCGGGAATTAGCGGTTTTTCGACGAAACCTTTGCCGGCGCAGGGCCCACAGTCCTCGCGCTTGCCAAACCGGTCCAAGCAGGTTGGGCATTGGACGAATCTCGCCATTTCATAGAAAGGCCGGATCCTCAGTAGGATCTTCAAAAGCTTGTTTTCGGTGGCAACCTGGATAAGGTCGGTCATCCAACGATATACGTCCGGATCATCAATCTTGTCGTAGATGACTCCTCGGACCATTCCCTGCGTTTCGACTAAGTCAAACTGTCGACCATCCTTCAGCGTGAGGACCAAGCCTTCCACTGTTCCATGCAGATGGTGGTAGTCCTGGTTTAGCTCCAGGCCGTTCTCCGTGTGATAAATCTTGCCATCAAACCCACGAATCTCTGACGAGTTGTCTTCGTCGAGCGTCAATACAGATTGGAATAGAGTTCCAAACCTCGGCCCACCGCCGCGGGGCATGACGTCGTAGCCATAGGAGGAACGATAGACCACTGGGTTCGCATGCAGCTCTTCTATTGCGAGCCAGTACGCGGCGTTCGCCATTTCGTCCATGTCGAACTGCTCAAGCCTGTCGATCAGGTTTTCTTCTGCAAGCCTGGCGCTCATGTCACGAAGGATTGAGCGGTGCGCCTCCGGGTTCGCTCGGCGAAAATCTTGGTCATCGAGCGTATCTCGCCATTGCTTAATCCTTAGCGCCTTGGCCTGTTGGAAGTTCATGAAGGAATCACTTATACAGATACTGGTTATATGTACAGTAATCGAGTCAGGAGGATGCCGGCGAGAGGGAGCCGACGAGCTGTAGCGGAAAGAGGCGACGTTGGAGATATTTACAATTCTTGTACGTGTTTTTATATTTTGTACAGGTTTTGCGAAAAGGTAATGACGAAGTGACCCCGCTCGAAAAATTGGTTTCGTGGCATGAAAGCTGGTCCCTAATCAACCAGACCGTCAGATGTAAAGGCTGCGGTGTAGAGCAGGCAGAAGCCGACAGGGAGACTGCATTTGCCCATCGTCCGAACTGCAAAAATGCGAGATTCCACCCCCAGCCTTGGGACGCCTTGGATGAGGTGAGAGACGCATATTGGATTGCCCCGCCTGAATCTGCATCGACGGCAGAATAGGGCTTATTCGGGGGTGTTTATCACGGCCAGTGCCGTTTTCACGAATTCATCGTTCCGTTCGAGAGTAGCCAACGCCCCACGGACGTTTTGATCGACGACGGCGGAGCCGTTCACCGCGGCCCAGTTGGACAATTCCATAATCGCTGCCTCCAGAGCGAGCTGGTTTTCGGCAATCTTGGTGAGCAGTTGAGGGAGCAGATCGAGGTTATGCATTTATGACTCCTACTTCGTAGAAATCAGCGTAGCAGGGGAGTGGTGTTAGGTCGGTAGAACGCCGGAGGCGGGGGGGCTACTGTAGGAATATACAACGCCAACTTATTGATTCTTATAGGGAGAAAGGACGGTTTGCGAAGGCGCATCTATGAGGTATTTATACTTTTAAATCAATTGGTTGTCGTTGCCTATCAGTCACCTTGACATGGTGGGGGTCGTTGGTTCGAGTCCAATCGCGCCTACCAAACAAAATCCGCTCTGCTGGGCGGTCTAGAAGGGGTTACCGGAAACGGTAGCCCCTTTTTGCTTTCTGCCATTTGCAAAACTCTTGCAAAACCCCCACCTCAGAACGCCAATTCGGCGCCCACCTCGACGTACTCAATCGTCTTTTCCCCCATTCCCTTCCGGATATTGCTTGGTCATAGACGAACCACTTGTTCTTGTACGAAGCGTTAGGTGTATAACTGTTGGGGCAAACCCGCAAGAACTCAGGCAGGAGGCGCCGCTGCTAAGAGCAGGGGGGCAAACGGTTTACCATGTCCAATGACACCTTTCGATTCGAAGCACACCAGTCACTTTTAGAGCTGGACGCCGCCACAACCAAAATGATGATGCTGGTGGTTGCTGGCGAGGTCTCAGGTTGCCTTTGGAAGGAAGCCTTTTCTCGGGTTGGTTCCGCCTACACGGCTCTTGCGAGCGTCGTGGCTGGAGTTCAAATAGACCCGATGCCAGCTTTGGATGGCCGCTCGAGTGATGATCTGATCACCCCGGAAAAGTGAGAATGGATGGGGCGACATATTGAAAAAAGTCCCGTGATCCGTTTCCAGGCTGTCCGCTAGTAGTGGTAACGTCTGCGCCGCAATCCTTGAGACAGCCAGATGAATCATCGAAGACCCGCTAGCGTTACAGCAGCACCTGCTGGCGTGCCGGGCACTGCCCACCCACCTATCTGGTATTACGGTCCTGAAATACCCATTATCGAAAGCAATGGCATGGGCGTTTTTGGCTTCTCTCTTGCGTTGCTTCTGCTTTTACCGGCCTATGGGCTTGTGACGTTCCTTTTCCCAGGGCCGGAGGTCATGCATGGGGTGCAGCCTGACCATGGTGAGAGCCTCACAGGGTCATCCTTTATTCTGTTAATGCTGGCCAGTGCAGTGTTCATCGGTGCGTTCTTTGCGTGGATTGTCCCTGCGCCTCAAGTGCGGGCTTTCACGTTTGACGAAAACCAGCAGATGTTGACCCTCACCATCACTCGTCGTGGCCTAAAAGCCACTGAAGTGCGCGTGCCATTTAGCCAAATCATTCACATCCGTCCTTGCGTGCTCGCAGCGTTTGATCACGATGGCTATTTTCTCGTCGCTTATCGGGGGGCGAAGGGTAAGGTTTTCGAATACCCGTTAGCGCACGGTACCTCGCTGGAAAACATTGAGTTTCATAGTGCGTGGTTACGTGGAATGTTAGGGGAGCGGATGTGCGAGATGCTAAATCTCGACAAATGAAAGCAACCTAAAGCCAGCCTGACCTGGCGCACTATTGGTCGGCCCCATCAGGTATTCAGCTATGCGGTCTTCCTTGCCGGGCAAGGCCCGGGCGGTGGTGTGGAGGCGTTACGCAGCGTGTGCGTCGCGTTCTTCCTCCCAAAGGACGAAAGGCCAGTTGCCAGGGGATTTAAATAGCGCTGTCACAAGATCGATGGGGTTGCGAATGCCCGTTCAGGTGGTGGCTGTTTTCAAGATGGCCGGATGGCAATAAAGCTGTCTGTTGCCGAATGGGTTGGACTGGTATGAGAAAAGTAGTTTTGGCTCTTTTGTTGGTCACACTGGTAGCCTGCATGCCTTATCAAACAGTGACTTCGACCGATCCGAACTGGATGCGTCTTGGTGGAGATGAGCCTGAAGGCTACCCAAGGACGTTTGTCGAGAACCTGGGCGGTAATTGCGCTTTGGTTACCGAATCGTGGTCTGAGGGAAGAATCAACGGTCGTCTGCTGTGGACCAAGAAGCAGTCTCGAAAGGCTGTTACCTGCCCATAGGCGTCTTTGTAAAATCGCGCTTTCCAAACAAACACGGAGCCTGCTTTCACGCGTCAGGCTCCTGCCGAGGATGGCTTTCACCAAAGATTTTTCGTGTTCGCAAGGATATCGAAAGCTTTTGCAGAACCTACGTATGACAAGTGCCCTGAATCACGGTACATGGGCACTCCGTCTACAACGGTGCGGCAAACCGTGTCATCACACAGTGCATTGCTTAGACGAATGACCCGTATCGCGTATTTCGTTTCAATGGTATCGAGCAACGTAAGGACGCCGGCGTTGTATTCCCTGTAGTTCTTTAATGGGATGGTGCAGTCGTGTGCAGTTGTGCTGTTGGACAGCTGCTGCTGCATGCAGCTGATATTTTCATTGCCTACGGAGGGAGGTGGGCCAATGACGATGACTTCTTTGCCGATCCGCTTAAGCTCGCTGATGGTCCTGCCCAGGTCATTTTCAACTTGATCAAGGCTTGTAGGCACTATGCGAGTCGAACCCTTGTCTTGTTCGTCCCTTGTCAGCATTTTGTTGGTGGGCACGGTGTATTGCCAAAAAGAGGCGGCAAGGATGACCGTCTCAATGGTTTTGTCTGCTTTGATCGCAGAAAATACAGTGTCGTTAAATGCTATGCAGTAATTTGCTAGCTTCCCTGCATCTGCTCGTGCCGGGTTGTAAGGCGCAGTATCCAAGAAGGGAGGGCAAGCGCTGTAGGTCGCCTGTGCGATCCCTCCTTTTCTGTGGTTCTTAACTCCCTCGATGGTGTGCATGGCATAGGAATCGCCCCAGACTATATTGCGAGCCGGGGTGGAGGTTCGGCATTTTTCATCGTTCTTGAACAGATAGTTGTCGCAAGCTTTATCAAGGCCGTAATTGGGCCGTAACAAAGCGTCGAAATCTACTTGATTATTGTTGTGTCGGGTTGCGGTGTATTGGATTGATACCAGTACGGCCGCTCCGAGAGTTATCGTCCATGTCAGTCCGGCTTGAGGAATCAGGGACCGACGACTGGGTTGCTCAACGAAGATGTAAAGAACCCCCGCACATAACAGCGATACTAGAAACAAGGATATTTGACTAAACAGTGTAAGCTCATTAGGCAGTACCGCGTGTGCGAAAACAATGACCGGCCAATGCACTAGGTACAGGGAGTAGGAAATATCGCCAAGCTTGACAAGTGGTCTGATAAAAATGGACGTATTGGCTATCGTGCTATTGGCCCAGATGATGAAAAGGGTCGAGAGGCATACAACAACTGCTGCCGGTCCTGGGTGGCCCCATTTAATTTCCATCGTGGGGATGATTAGAACTGCAAGGATGGCCAGTAAAAATACGGGGCGGGGAATCTTTATGTTGAATTTCTGGGCAGCCAGATAGCCGCCCGAGCCGATCAATAATTCCCAGCAACGCGTGGGCAGCAGGAAAAAAGTCGCTGAGGGATGGGTTTGTTTCAGGTACAGGCAGGCTAAGAGGCTGCCGATTAAGACAGTGATAACAATGCGCAACCAGAGGCGAGCGGGGCTGAGAATAAGAATAAGTGGAAAAATCAGGTAATACTGTTCCTCGACAGCCAGAGACCATAAGTGCAGCAATGGCTTGGTGGACGCATCTGCATCAAAATATCCAGTCTGATTCAATAGAACAAAATTGGTAGTGTAGGTCACCGCTCCTGCAACTTGAGAGAGCAGGTTCCTGTTTTCCATCGGAGTTAATAACAGATAGGCGCCGATGCAGGTGGCTAAAATTGTCACGTAGGCAGCCGGCACCAATCGTTTGGCGCGCCTGTAGTAAAAATCAGAAAGATCAAAGCCTCCATTGGTTATCTTGCTGGCGATGATTCCGGTAATTAGATACCCGGAGATGACAAAGAATATATCTACGCCTAAAAAACCAGCTTTCAAAGCTGTGAAGCCAAGGTGATCTATCACTACAAATGCTACGGCAAGCCCCCTGAGAGCTTGTATGTCGAGCCGAAAATTCATACGTCCTCTGTACATTATCAAGCTGCTGTCCGGCAGCTGTTTCTCATTCAAGGTTGCGGTCACGTGCGCTTAGCGTGCACGCTTTCGGGTTTTTCATCCTCTAGGCTGGATGGTGGGGTTGCACCTCGGGACTGAGCGTAGCAGCTGGAGGCAATGAGGCCAGTGTGGATGTTACCAATGGGAGAGCGCTGTAGGAGTCTTCGACAATTCATCGATTTTTTGGGAGCGTTCTGGGGATTTCCACCGCTGTGCGTCGATTAAATTTCTTGTAAATGAGGGGTTTGGTCCTATCATCCGTTGAGCGGAATGCAGGGGGCGATTCGAGGCCCGCACTGCATACGAAAAATTGCAATGGGGGGCTCAAGTAGGGTTGTCTGAAGCTCCGCGCTGGTTTCTGTTATAGCCGGCGTTGAGACGTCTGCGCCAAATCTTCCTGATGGACCAACTCTGTTTCGTCCGCGAGCTGGGGGTAGGCTGCGGGGTGGTTAATGGGCGCACTGATGATCTTGCGTGGGATTTTTATAAGGCTGTACGTGACTATGCTAATAAACTCAAAAAAACTGCTGTTTCTTTTCTTCTGTTTGGCGATGTCCTGTGTTTCTGTACAAGCGCAGCAGTCAGATCTACTCAAGTTTTATGCAGAGGGCTCGCCCAATTATCCTTGGGCATTTGGAACCAGCAAGGAGTGTGATGCGACAGTGGGGATGTCCAGTCGGACAAAGAATTTCAGGTCCCCAAGCAAGCTGGCAATACGGGGTCTTGAGGCGGCACTGTCCGGAGACCTTGCCGGTGCTGTGGTGTGTGAAGAAAAGTTGAGAGTTTTTGAAAAGATGAGAGATGGCGGTCTCTTTTATGCCTTTATGGATGATTACATAGATGCGTGGCCTTTCCAGCTCAGGGCGCCTTGGGTATCTGCTTTTACCCAAGGCATTGCGCTTGAGTTTTATATGGAAATGGCAAAAAAGACGGGAAACATCTACTACAAAAACAAGGCTGAAGCGATTTATTTGTCATACTCGATGCCCGTTGACAAAGGAGGTTTTGCCAGGACTGTTGGCAAGGATGTGTTGTTTGAAGAGTATCCGGTAAACGAACGGATTGCGGTGCTGAATGGTAATTTGATTGCAACCATTGCCTTGTATGATTATGCGCAGTTTTCTAAAAGCAAGGCACCCTTGCGACTGGCTACTCGATCAGTTGCCTGGCTTGAAAAAAATATCCAAAGCTATGTAATTCAACGCCCTGAATACCCCGGGCCGATTTCGGCGTACTCTCTGGCTCCTTCAAGGCTCGATGTGCTATTTAGATTTTATCTGACCCATGAAACGCTAGATGTTTTTTCTATAAAACTGGCTGCGAAGGATGTTTCGAGGAGCATTCTTCCCGGTACGCCTGGAGACCATGATATTACTCGGGATGCAAGTCTGATCGTGTCTGCGGACATGAATTGGTCCGAGCCGTACAAAGAGTCGAAACAGCCACGGACTGATTTCAGGAAAATAGTCGAAGCAGCAGGGGCGTTTAACCATGCACCCTTCAGGGTGGAGGTAAAGACGATCGAAGAGTTGAGCTCCTTGAAGCAAGGTGCTTCCCTTGAGGTGTCCTACAGGGCCCAGGGCAGTTCCGATGTACAAATTTCCGACGGGAAGACGTTCTACAAAATAGGCACGTTAGGCCCTACTCGTGGGGAGGTTGTGACGGTGGTATTCGAGCTTCCCGCAGCAGCTATTGCCAATCTCACGTTTCCCGTTGATTTGAAATACAACGTGTTGTATCTGGAGCACAACCAGAAGCTGCTGGAGATCGTCGCAGGCCTCTCTGAATCTGACGTGTTGAAAAAATATGCGACGTTACTAAAGCGGTAATCAGTAAATGATCCAGTCACTTGCAGCGCAAGTGCAGCCCTGATCTGGCGTTGGGGATCATCTCCCACTTCTGCTCGTGATAAGGGTCAGGGGTGTCACGTTTGCGTTGCCAGGTAATCGATGGCCTCACGGTACTTTGCAATGCGCTCCAGATCTTTTTGGCTGGGTGTGCCCAGGCGTGACAAGTCACTGTTCTCCGCCAGGTCGGCCAGTTTCACCCGGCGCGCCATAGGGTCACGTGCGGCGCGTTCGATAAAGGCCTGATAGGTTTCGCCGTCGCGCTTGGTGAGTGAATCGATGGCATTCAGAGTCGCTTCGCTGAAGCCTGCATCGCGCAGGTCTGCCAAGGTAACGGCAGTGTCTTCGACGACGTCGTGCAACACCGCGACGATGCGTTCTTCGTCACCGGATAGACGCAACATGACTTTCAACGGGTGCAGGATATAAGGAGCCCCCCCTTTATCGGCTTGCCCTTCATGGGCCAGCGCGGAAATCGATATGGCTCTTTCAAGCGTACTCATTGCTCGCTTCCCCTTGTCAGTCCTTGGTTTCCTATCGGTCATTTCCCTGGGCGCATTTTGGGTAGACGTTCGGAAAGTCCAGCGCAAGTATAGGGCTCGGCTCGCACGTGAGCCCAGCGTACAGTGGAGCGTCTTGATCCAGGTTCCGAAGAGAGTAAGGCAATGCCGAAGAAACATCAGGAAAGCACCGCCGTGACGGCTGCCGACATTGAGCGCTCTATCCAGGCGTTGAACAAGATGGCGGAACGTCTTTGGGGCGACGGTCGGGAAGCCGAGGCGAAGGCGCTATTGGGCGCTTTGGATGCTTTGAACAGGGCGCTCGATCGCATCAGGATTGGCGAGAGCCGCAGGGTTCTTCATTGACCTGAAGACAGTGTAGGGCCCCGGGTTAATGCCCCGCCTGCGCCATGAGCGCCTGTTCCCGCAACCACTCACTGAACCTGTGCACCACCGACTGGCGCTCCCGCCCCGGCACGCACACTACGCTGTATCGCGCGCCAGCCAGGCGAATGTCAGGCCGATAGCCGACCAGTTGTCCACGAGCGACCGCTTCGGCAACCAATACATTGCTGGCAAGCACCAGGCCATGCCCGATGATGGCGGCCTGCAGGGCGTGCTGTTCCTCGTCGTAGCGTCGAAAGCGCGCGGTACCCAACCAGTCCGGGGTGCCTGCCTTGGCGCACCAGGTCGGCCAGTCGACCGCTGCGCTTGAGCTGCTCAGCCAGGGCACGTCGATCAACTCCACGGGTGAGTCGGCGGTGGGCGGTTGCCAGTCGGGGCGGCAGTAGGCGCCGAAGAACTCTTCCAGCAACGGTTGCTGGAATAGCTGAGGATCAGGCGTGAACTGGGCGCGGATGGCCAGGTCGATGCTGGCGTCGCGGAGCAGGTCGACCACCTCGTTGCTGCTATGCAGCCTCACGTCGATGTCCGGGTATAACCGATGAAAGTCCCCGAGCCGAGGGATCAGCCACAGGCTGGCGAACGCCGGGGTGGTGCTCACCACCAGCGACTGTGAAGCGCAGGGCGGTGACAGCGCCTGCAAGCCGTGCTGGATGTCCAGCAGGGCGCGGTGCAATTGTGGGTGAAGGCGCTCGCCGTCGGCGCTCAAGCGCACGTTCTGGCTGGAGCGTTCGAACAATCGCACGCCCAGGAATGCCTCGAGGCTCTTGACTTGATGGGAGATCGCCGCCGGGCTGACGTGCAGCTCCTGGGCCGCCGCCTTGAAGCTGCCCAGCCGTGCGGCAGACTCGAAGCCGCGTAAGGCGGTGAGGGGCAGTTTGGCAAACATGGGCGGCTGGATTACTCGGGTTGAGCGTGGCTCAATTTAGCTCATTTGTACGCGTCGGCTCAACTTGCCAGGCTGTGGTCCCGCACTGCCAACAGGAGATCACCCCATGCAAGGCGCGCCCCGTAAAATCCTCCAGGCCGTACTCTATGAAGCCGGCGGTGTGCTGTTCGTGGCACCGGCGCTGGCGCTGATCTATGGCCAGGGCATGGGTTATTCGACCCTGTTGTCGCTGGTGATTTCTGTCGTCGCACTGGCCTGGAACATGCTTTTCAACGGTCTGTTCGAATGGTGGGAACGCCGTCAGCACAACCGTCATCGCAGTTGGCGGCGACGGTTGCTTCACGCCTTGGGGTTCGAAGGTGGCTTGACCCTGATCCTTACCCCGGTGATCGCGGCGTGGCTGGGCATCAGCCTGTGGCTGGCGCTGGTGACCAACCTGGGGTTGTTCGTGTTCTTCTTTTTTTATTCGCTGGTGTTCCAGTGGGCGTTCGATCGGGTCTTCGATGTTCCGCTCTCGGCGCAGCCTGCCCGGCCACTCGAAACAAATTGAACTGCCGGTACCGCAGGCAGCCCAACGGGGTATCACTCGGAGGGCAACGCCATGGCAGATGAAAAAGAACAGCAACAACCCAACAATGACACGCCGGCTCATGCCACTGAGCAAGAGCGTGAGCGTCTGAAGGATTTCAACAAGGACGGCATTCCGCCCGGTTCTTCGTGAGTGCTGGAATAGAACGGTTGAGCACCCACAACGCCCTGCGCCGTTCATCCATTGCCCCGCACTTGCGATGTTCCGCTGCCTCTTATGTTTTAGCGCGGCTGTCCCGCGCGCCAGAATGGAGAGCCAGCATGGAAATCGACGAAAATGCGCCTGGAAACAGGTCCCAGCAGGAAGTCACGCGCGGCACGGATAACGAAACAGGTCACGACCCCAGCAAGGATGCACCTGAAGTCCCGCTGCCGCCGGACGACGACGCACCTATCGAAGAGGATATGTCCGATGTGAATGCCGCCGATTCGGTGACGACCGAGCATCCCGACCCTCGATGATGATGCCTTTGCTCCTGAAGCCCGGCCACTGCGCCGGGTTTTTTGAGCCCCAAGTCTGGCCTGCGCCGGTTTCCCTGATGCTATTGAGTACCTGAACATTCACTGTTCGTGTTCCCCGCCTCAGCCTTGTTCGAAGAGGCGTTCAAGAACTACTTCGACACTGTCGTGAGTGGCAATACCCGTCATCAGTTTCGCGGGCCTCAATAGCTTGAGGCGCGAGGGCCTGCACATCCGTGGAGAAGTGCGGGCCCTCGCCAAGCAAAATCGCTACCGCAAACTCATCCCTTGGAACGGGTTCCAGCCTTGCTCGCCTTTGACTTCTTTCAAGTAGTAGGCGTAGTTGGTCATGATGGCGTACATCACCGAGGTGGCACCGTTCAGGCCGGCGTTCAGCGGCTTGGGGAAGTCCATGCCCAGGGCCGCGAAGATCACGCTCAGCACAATGTTGACCAGCAATATGATGCCCAGCAGGGCCAGGTTCTTTTTCCACAGGCCCAGTACGAACAGGTAGATGGGACCGAAGAAAAACGCGATCACGTTGGCATTGATGAGGATTTTTTTCTTGAAGCCGGGCAGCTTCTTGAGGGCTTCCTTGTAGCGCGGGTCGGTGGGCGCGCCATAGGTGTCAAAGAAGTTGAAGCGTTCCTGCCATTTGGCGCTGTATTTTGCGCTGTTGTGCACGTGTTCGGTTGCGCTCATTTTTTGCTGCTCCTGGTGTTCCATTAAACGAAGTTGTTCTTCCGAGAAATCCTGTGCTCGGCTTTATAATCGTTCGGATGGAAAAATGCCCCTGCTCGCTGAAGCGGCCGTTCAATTTGTGATGGGCATCACTGTGCGCAGAGTTCTCACCTGAAGCAGGAATCCGTGGCGAGGGCGCAAGCCTCGCCACAAGAAGCAGTATTCGCGTCGCCCGTCAGAACGCCAGCGCAGCGGCCTCTGCGAAGCCATGTTCCGGTACACCCGCCATGAAGTGCAACGGTATCGGCTGTTTCTCCTCGATCGGCGAAATTTCAAAGCTACCGACTATTTGCCCCTGGAGCGCCCCCAGCCGTATCGACTCTTCTTCCTTTGCCTTTGCCATTCTCGCGTGGTTCGCTGCGATTTCGTTGAGAGTTGACACGGTACATCTCCGTTTGCTGACCCTAGCCTTGATTGATTTGCCGCCGCGTCAGAATCACGTCGTTCTTGGCTGCTGGAGCAAGCCGAAGCAAACCCTAAGCCAGACACGGTCACCGGTTGATCTTGTTATTGGAGAGGCGACGGATGGCGGTTTGCCGTGGAAGCCCTAGCCCAGACCCCGCGACGACGCTGCAACGTGCCAACCATGCCTTAGCAATAAGTCATTGATAATACAAACCGGGACATTCGAGTCGCCGTCCAGCTGGTACCCGTGCCGCTTATTGCGGATCGACGCCATAGGCGCCTGGCGCGGGTGTCGCGTTCCTGTACATCACGATCACGGCGATGCCGATCAAACTGGTGGCGCATGCCAGCTGCAGGCTGACCTGTTGCGTGCCGATGGGCGCGGCCAGCACGGCGACCAACAGCCATGCCAGCGGCGTGTAACGTGATAGGCGACTAATATCATCCTTGGCGTCTATATAGGCAGCCATCTTCCCTTTTTAGTGAGAACCATCATGTTTGAATCGCGCTCGTTGATGGCTGTACTGACCTGCTTCGCCCTGGTGGCCGGGCCTGGGGTTGTCGTGGCAGACCCAGGTAACGGCAAGGGCAATGCCCCATTCGACCAAGGGCCCGGCCATGGCCAAGGCAAGGGTGGGCAAGGCCACAAGGGCGATCAGGGCAATCAAGGCAACCCGGGAGGGCAGGGTAACCGAGGTGGCGGCGACTGGCATAACGGCCCCAGTATCGACCGCGGCGGCGTGCTGGGTGTGATCGGTGGCTATCGTGACTACTGGAGTCCGGGGCCTGCGTTGCCGCCGGGGATCCAGAAAAACCTCGCCCGGGGCAAGCCGCTGCCACCGGGCATTGCCAAGAAACTCGATTCACGCCTCTTGGGCCGGTTGCCGCACTACGACGGTTATGAATGGCAGCAGGTAGGCACCGACCTGATCCTGGTGGCCATCGCCAGCGGCATTATCTATGAAGTGCTGAACGGCGCGTTCGACTGACACGTTGGACAGTCAGTGAAACGAACCTTATGTGGGAGCGAGCCTGCTCGCGATGACGGCCTGTCAATTACTGCATTATTGGCTGAACTGACGCTATCGCGAGCAAGCTCGCTCCCACAGGTTTCGTCTCAGTTTTCAAGTTGGCGCAGGCGCTTGTACAAGGTGTTGCGGCTGACCCCCAGCCGTCGCGCCAGATGCGAGATATTCCCGCCGACGGCCTGTAACTGCCTGTTCAAGTCCTCGGCATCGTTCAAGTCCACCGCCAGCGGTTCGGGGGTGTCTACCGGCTCCATTTCAAGGTCGACGAAGAAGTCGTCCGGCAGGTGTTCCGGGCGGATCGGCTGTTCCTCGGCCATGGCCAGGGCGACTTGCAGCACGCTGCTGACTTGGCGCAGGTTGCCCGGCCACGGGTGGCGGTCGAACAGTTCCAGCACCTCCCGACTCAGGCCGGCCCATTGGGTCGGTTCACGGTGGTGTTCCCAAAGGCGTTTGAACAGGGCCTGTTTGTCGCTGCGTTCGCGCAGCGGTGGCAGTTCGAGGGTCAGGCCGCCGATGCGGTAATAGAGGTCTTCGCGAAAGCGCCCCAATTGCACCTGTTCACGCAGCGAGCGGTTGGTGGCGGAAATGATGCGGATGTCCACCGGGAACAGCTCGGCGCTGCCTACCGGTTGCACGCAGCGCTCTTGCAACACCCGCAGCAGCCGAGCCTGGGTCGGCAGGGGCATGTCGCCGATCTCGTCGAGGAACAGCGTGCCGCGGTCGGCCTTGCGGATCAGGCCGATGCTGCCCTTTTGATTGGCGCCGGTGAAGGCGCCTTTTTCGTAGCCGAACAGTTCCGACTCCACCAACTCGGCGGGAATCGCTGCGCAGTTGACGGCAATGAACGGTTGTTTGCAGCGCGAACTGGCCTGGTGAAGGGCCTTGACGAACACTTCCTTGCCGACGCCGGTCTCGCCATGGATCAGCAGCGGAATGTCTTTCTCCAGCAGGCGCTCGGCCTGGCGCACGGCTTTTTCCACACGGCTGTCACCGAAGTGCAGAGTGTTGAGGTGGATGACGTTGGCGGCAGGCGCGGGGGCCGGCGAAGGGGGGGCTTCGGTGAATACCCGCGCCTTGATCGAGACCTGGCTCGGCCGCCGCAGCAGGCACTGGAAGCGGTTGCGTCCAGACGCTTGCAGGGCGAACGGCAGGCCATCGGGCTGGTTCAGCAGTTCCAGCAGCGAAACCTTGAACAGGCTTTCGATGCTGACCCGTGACAGGCTCAGGCCCAGCAGGTTGTCGGCCCGGCGGTTGGCGGAAAGCACCTGGCCGCTCTCGTCGAAGATCAGCAGCCCGGCCCATTGGCTGTCCAGGTTGTTCAGCCCGGTGTTGAAGGTCAGTTGGAAGTGTTCGCCGCGAAACAGGTTGAGGATCAGCCGGTTCTCCACGGTCTGGCTCATCATTTTGACCATGCCCAGGGTGTGGGAGGGCGGCAGGTAGCTGTCGCTGGAGACGTCCAGCACGGCGATGACCTTGCGCTCGGCGTCGAAGATCGGCGCGGCGGAGCCGGTCATGAAACGGTTGGCCTTGAGGAAATGCTCATCGTGCTCGATGTGCACGGCCTGCTCGCAGGCCAGCGCGGTGCCGATGGCATTGGTGCCGGTGCAGCGTTCCATCCAGCTCGCCCCGGCGCTGAAACCGTGGGCCAGCTTGGGTTCGATGAAACGCTGGGTGCCCCAGGACGTCAGGACCTGGCCCTGGTTGTCGGCCAGCATGATCAGGCAATTGGAGTTGCTCAGGATGTTCTCGTAGTACGGCAAGACTTCCTGGTGGGTGGTCTGCACCAGTGAGTGCTGGCTCTCCAGCAACTGGGCGATGCCATCGGCGGGCAGCGGGTCGAAGGCCGGTATGCTCTGATGGTTCAGGCCGAAAGCGCGGCAACGGGACCAGGAGGCCTGGATGATGGCCTCGTGGGACAAGGCGGGGGCAGGTGCGGCCATGGGGCACTCTCGCAGGTGCTGTTTTTATTGTGGTGGTGAGTCTCGCACATACTCCTTGTGCAGGGGCAGGTCTGGATAAGACTCAATTCACATTCCCATGTAGGAGCGGGCTTGCTCGCGAAAGCGGTGGCTCAGCTATACACGTGTCGGCTGATATACCGCTTCGCGGGCAAGCCCGCTCCCACAGGAGGATTGCCTGCGGCCCGGCTAAAGCATTCCAGTCAGTGTTGTTCAAATTTGTTCATTGTCAAGGCTCGAACTGTTCAGTTGTTCAATCCGAGTTGTTCACTTTTGTTCATCAACGAACACGTTTTTTTGAGAAATCCCGGACAGACGCAGCTAGATCAATGGCTTGCATTTTCTGGCACGGCTTTCGCTTTGAAGCTCGGGTCGCTTGACTCCAAATAATAAAAAGGCCGAGCCATGTCATTAAAGCTTGAGCACATCTGTCGCACCGTCGAAGGCCAGACCTGGATCGACGATGCCAATCTGAGTTTCGAACCCGGATCCTTCAACGTCCTGCTGGGCCGCACGCTGTCCGGCAAGACCAGCCTCATGCGCTTGATGGCCGGGTTGGACAAGCCCGACAGCGGACGCGTGCTGATGAACGGCGTCGACGTCACGAACAAGCCCGTGCGGCTGCGTAATGTGTCGATGGTCTATCAGCAGTTCATCAATTACCCGACCATGACCGTCTTCGAAAACATCGCCTCGCCGCTGCGCCAGGCGGGTGTGTCCGACGAGGTGATCCAGGACAAGGTGCTGCAAACCGCCAGGATGTTGCGCATCGAGAAGTTCCTCAAGCGCCATCCGCTGGAGCTGTCCGGCGGCCAGCAGCAGCGCACCGCTATGGCCCGGGCGTTGGTCAAGGACGCCGAGCTGATTCTGTTCGACGAGCCGCTGGTGAACCTCGACTACAAGCTGCGCGAGGAACTTCGCCAGGAAATGCGCGAGTTGTTCCAGGCCCGCCACACCATCGCCGTCTACGCCACCACCGAGCCCAACGAGGCCTTGGCCTTGGGCGGTACCACCACGATCCTGCACGAAGGCCGGGTCATCCAGAGCGGCAAATCGTCCTCGGTGTACCACCAGCCGCAAACCGTGCTGGCCGCCGAGCTGTTTTCCGAGCCGCCGATCAACCTCATGCCGGGCCGCATCGCGGGCAACGAGGTAAGTTTCGCCAATTTCGTGCACTTCCCGCTGAACGTCGACCTGCGGCCGGTGGGCGAGGGTGAGTTCCGTTTCGGCGTGCGCCCCAGCCATATTTCCCTGGTGCCAAGCAACGACGATGACCTCGAGCTGGCGGTGACCGTGGAGGTGGCCGAGATCAGTGGTTCGGAAACGTTCCTGCATGTGCGCAACGAGCATTTCCTGCTGGTGCTGCATTTGCCCGGCGTCCATGAATACGACGTGGATGCGCCGATCCGCATCTACATCCCGACCCATAAACTGTTTGTCTTCGATGCCCAGGGCAAGTTGGTCCAGGCGCCGGGCCAGCGCATCGCGAGGGTTGCCTGATGGCTGAAATTCGTTTGCAGAACCTCGCCCACAGCTACACCAGCACCCCGGCGAGCCCCGAAGACTATGCGATCCGCGAGATGAACCACATCTGGGAGCAGGGCGGCGCCTATGCCTTGCTCGGGCCCTCGGGCTGCGGCAAATCCACTTTGCTCAACATCATTTCCGGCCTGCTCAGCCCGTCCGAGGGCCAGGTGCTGTTCGACGGCAAGGCCGTCAACGAACTGAGCCCGGAGCGGCGCAACATTGCCCAGGTGTTCCAGTTCCCGGTGGTGTACGACACCATGACGGTGTTCGACAACCTGGCGTTCCCGCTGCGCAACCAGGGGCTGGCCGAGGCGCGGGTCCACACCAAGGTGCAGGAAATCGCCGAAGTCCTCGACCTGCAGAACCTGCTGGACAAGAAGGCGCGCAACCTTACCGCCGATGAAAAGCAGAAGGTCTCCATGGGGCGCGGGCTGGTGCGCGACGACGTGTCGGCGATCCTCTTCGACGAGCCGCTGACGGTGATCGACCCACACCTGAAATGGAAGCTGCGGCGCAAGCTCAAGCAGATCCACGAGCAGTTCAACATCACCATGGTCTACGTCACCCACGACCAGTTGGAGGCCTCCACCTTCGCCGACAAGATCGCCGTGATGTATGGCGGCCAGATCGTCCAGTTCGGCACGCCCCGGGACTTGTTCGAGCGTCCGAGCCACACTTTCGTCGGCTATTTCATCGGCAGCCCGGGGATGAACCTCATCGAGGTCACGGCGCAACCCGGAGGCGTCGGTTTTGCCTCGACCCACCTGCCTTTGTCGGGCCCCCTGCAACAGCGCGTGGCCGAGGCCCAGGGCAAGCGCCTGAAGGTCGGCATCCGGCCAGAGTTCGTCCATGTCTGGGACGGCCCCTACGACGACGCGATGCGCGCGCAAGTCGTCCACGTCGAAGACCTGGGCACTTACAAGATCCTGACCCTCAACCTCGATGGCGCGCCTTTGAAAGTGCGCCTGGCCGAAGACAAGCCTGTGCCGGAAGGCACCGCGTACATCAGTTTTCCGGCCCAATGGTTGATGGTCTATGCCGATGAATACCTGCTGGAACCGTTGAGCGAGGTGCAGCCATGAACAAGGTGCAGAACAACAAAGCCTGGTGGCTGGTGCTGCCGGTGTTCCTGCTGGTGGCGTTCAGCGCCGTGATCCCGATGATGACGGTGGTCAACTACTCGGTGCAGGACATCTTCGACCAGTCCAGCCGCTATTTCGTCGGTGCCGACTGGTACAAGCAGGTGCTGCTCGATCCGCGCCTGCACGACTCGTTGCTGCGCCAGTTCATCTACTCGGCGTGCGTGCTGCTGATCGAGATCCCGCTGGGCATCGCCATCGCCCTGACCATGCCGACCAAGGGCAAGTGGTCGTCCCTGGTGCTGATCATCCTGGCGATTCCGCTGCTGATTCCGTGGAACGTGGTGGGCACCATCTGGCAGATATTCGGCCGCGCCGACATCGGCCTGCTGGGTTCGAGCCTCAACGCCCTGGGCATCAACTACAACTATGCGGCCAACACCATGGACGCCTGGGTCACCGTGCTGGTGATGGACGTCTGGCACTGGACCTCTTTGGTGGCCTTGCTCTGCTACTCGGGGCTGCGGGCGATTCCCGACGTGTATTACCAGGCGGCGCGGATCGACCGGGCCTCCAACTGGGCAGTGTTCCGGCACATCCAGTTGCCGAAGATGAAGAGCGTGCTGTTGATCGCGGTGATGCTGCGTTTCATGGACAGCTTCATGATCTACACCGAGCCGTTCGTGCTCACCGGCGGCGGGCCGGGCAACGCCACCACGTTCCTGAGCCAGACGCTGACGCAGATGGCCATCGGCCAATTCGACCTGGGCCCGGCGGCGGCGTTTTCCCTGGTGTACTTCCTGATCATTCTGTTGGTGTCGTGGCTGTTCTATACCGCCATGACGCACTCCGACGCCAACCGTTGAGGCCCGCACGATGAGCAAGAAAAAGCTGGTTCCATTGCTGATCTACATCCTGTTCCTGCTGGTGCCCATCTACTGGCTGCTGAACATGTCGTTCAAGAGCAACACCGAGATCCTCGGCAGCCTGACCCTGTGGCCCCAGGACTTCACTTTCCACAACTACAAGGTGATCTTCACCGACCCGAGCTGGTACACCGGTTACCTGAACTCGCTGTACTACGTGAGCCTGAACACGGTGATTTCCCTGGCCGTGGCGCTGCCGGCGGCCTATGCGTTCTCGCGCTACCGGTTCCTGGGGGACAAGCACCTGTTCTTCTGGCTGCTCACCAACCGCATGGCGCCGCCGGCGGTGTTCCTGCTGCCGTTTTTCCAGCTGTATTCGTCCATCGGGCTGTTCGACACCCACATCGCCGTGGCCCTGGCCCACTGCCTGTTCAACGTGCCGCTGGCGGTGTGGATCCTCGAAGGCTTCATGTCCGGGGTGCCGAAAGAAATTGACGAGACCGCCTACATTGACGGCTACAGTTTCCCCAAGTTCTTCGCCAAGATCTTCATCCCGTTGATCGGCTCCGGCATCGGTGTGACGGCGTTCTTCTGCTTCATGTTTTCCTGGGTCGAATTGTTGCTGGCCCGCACGCTCACCTCGGTCAATGCCAAGCCGATCGCCGCGGTCATGACCCGCACCGTGTCGGCGTCCGGCATCGATTGGGGCGTGCTGGCGGCGGCGGGGGTGTTGACCATCCTGCCGGGCATGCTGGTGATCTGGTTCGTTCGCAACCACGTGGCCAAGGGCTTTGCCCTGGGCCGGGTCTGAGGAGTCGATGATGGAATGGATGAACTGGACCGTCCCGACGGCGGCGTTTTTTGGGGTCATCGCCTTGTTCCTGATCGGCATGACCACTTGGGAGTTGCGTTCGCCGAGCATCCCTCGGCGTGGTTTCCTGCCGATTACCACGACCCGTGGCGATCGGTTGTTTATCGGTCTTCTCGGTAGCGCCTACCTGCATCTGCTGGTCATCGGCGCCACCGACTGGAGCATCTGGACAGCGTTCGCGTTGTCTTGGGTGTGGCTGTTGGCAGTGATGCGGTGGGGCTAGTCGCGCGTATTTGACGATCAGGCTCTCAAATCCAAACAGGAGGTCTCTATGTTCAATAAAAACAATAAGCTGCGACATAGCGTTTCATTGGCAGCCGCACTGGCACTCAGCGGCTTGAGCGCTGTGGCCTGGGCTGACGCCTATGAAGACGCCGCTAAAAAATGGATCGGCAGTGAATTCAAACCGTCAACCTTGACAGCCGAGCAGCAGCTCGAAGAGCTCAAGTGGTTCATCAAGGCCGCTGAGCCGTTTCGTGGCATGAAGATCAACGTGGTGTCGGAAACCCTCACCACCCACGAATACGAGTCCAAGGTACTGGCCAAGGCCTTCACCGAAATCACCGGGATCCAGTTGACCCACGACCTGCTGCAAGAAGGCGACGTGGTGGAAAAGATGCAGACGGTGATGCAGTCGGACAAAAATATCTATGACGGCTGGGTCAACGATTCGGACCTCATTGGTACGCACTTTCGCTACGGCAAGACTGAATCGATCACCGACCTGATGGCCAACGAAGGCAAGAACTTCACTTCGCCGACCCTGGACCTCAAGGACTTCATCGGCACCTCGTTCACCACTGCGCCGGACGGCAAGCTGTATCAACTGCCCGACCAGCAGTTCGCCAACCTCTACTGGTTCCGCGCCGACTGGTTCGAGCGTGCGGACCTGAAGGCCAAGTTCAAGGAGAAGTACGGCTACGAGCTGGGCGTACCGGTGAACTGGTCGGCTTATGAAGACATCGCCAAGTTCTTCAGCGAAGACGTCAAGGAAATCGACGGCAAGCGCGTCTACGGCCACATGGACTACGGCAAGAAAGACCCATCCCTGGGCTGGCGCTTCACCGATGCCTGGTTCTCCATGGCCGGCGGCGGCGACAAGGGCCTGCCCAACGGCTTGCCGGTGGACGAGTGGGGCATCCGCGTCGAGGACTGCCATCCGGTCGGCTCCAGCGTGACCCGCGGCGGCGACACCAACGGCCCGGCGGCCGTGTTCGCGACCACCAAATACGTGGACTGGCTGAAGAAGTACGCGCCACCGGAAGCGGCGGGCATGACGTTCTCCGAATCCGGCCCGGTGCCGTCCCAGGGCAACATTGCCCAGCAGATCTTCTGGTACACCGCTTTCACCGCCGACATGACCAAGCCGGGCCTGCCCGTGGTCAATGCCGACGGCACACCGAAATGGCGCATGGCACCTTCGCCGCGCGGTCCATATTGGGAAGAGGGCATGAAGCTGGGTTATCAGGACGTGGGGTCCTGGACCTTCATGAAGTCCACGCCTGAGAAGCAGAAATTGGCGGCCTGGCTGTACGCGCAGTTCGTGACGTCGAAAACCGTGTCGCTGAAGAAGACCATCGTTGGCCTGACCCCGATTCGTGAGTCGGACATCAACTCGCAGGCGATGACCGACCTGGCGCCCAAGCTCGGTGGCCTGGTGGAGTTCTACCGCAGCCCGGCCCGCGTGCAATGGACCCCGACCGGGACCAACGTGCCGGACTATCCGCGCCTCGCGCAACTGTGGTGGAGCCACATCGCCGAAGCGGCCAGTGGCGAGAAGACCCCGCAACAGGCGCTCGACGGCTTGGCCAAGGACCAGGACGCGATCATGACGCGCCTGGAACGCTCCAAGGCCCAGGCGACCTGCGCCCCGAAAATGAACCCGGAGCGCGATGCGCAGTACTGGTTCGATCAACCGGGGGCACCGAAGCCGAAGCTGGCGAACGAGAAGCCTAAAGGTGAGACCGTGAGCTACAGCGAACTGCTGAAGTCGTGGGAAGCGGCCCGCAAGTAAAGCGTCTGACAGTGAAAGACAAACGGCACCGAAAGGTGCCGTTTTTTTTCGTCCAGCCCCCTGGTTGATTGGGGTGGATTTGAGCCTTGCGGCTGGCGCGAGCCTTGTGGGAGCGGGCTTGCCCGCGAAGGCGTCAGCCCATCCAGCCTCTCAGCAAACAGACCCACCGCCTTCGCGAGCAAGCTCGCTCCCACAGGGGGTTGGTGGTGTTTGCAGGTGCTTGATTCACTGCACTCATCTGTGGGAGCGAGCTTGCTCGCGAAGGCGGCCTGCCCGTCGACCCATCCCTTGGGCGGATCGGCTCAGCCGGCCTTGGCGGCGTTCACCTGGGGCGCTCCGGCCACGGGGGAAGGGCGAGGTTTGAGCAAGGCGTCCAGTGCCTGGCGATACTGCCGGCCGGCCAGGCTCATGCTGTTGTTGTGGGTGGCACCCGGCACCAGCAGCAGGCGCTTGGGCTCCTGGGCGGCGTTGAACAGCTGTTCGCTGAAGCGTGGCGGTACGTAGCGGTCGGCGGCGCCATGGACCACCAGCAAGGGCATGTTGATCTCGTGGATCTTGTCGATGGAATCGAATTTCTGCGACAGCAACCAGCGTACCGGCAGCGACGTGTCGGCCATGGCCGTGGCGACATCGCCCAGGGACGTGAAGGTGGATTCGATGACCAACCCGCGGGCCGCTACGACGCTGCCGTCTTTCGCCGCTTTCTGGCCCAGTTCCGCTGCCAGGTCCACCGCGACGGCACCGCCCAGGGAGTGGCCATAGATCAGCCGCAGCGCCGGGTCGGGTTGCAGCGTTTCCAGGCGTGCCCAGGCGATCCGGGCGTCTTCGTAGACACTGGCTTCCGAGGGCAGGTCGCCATGGCTTTTGCCAAATCCCCTGTAGTCGATCGCCAGCACCGAAAAGCCCAGGTCCCTCAATTGCTGGATGCGAAACAACTGCCCGGTCAGGTTCCAACGCACACCGTGCAGGTACAGGATCGCCGGCGCACTCTTGCGCTCGGCCGGCCACCACCAGCCGTGGATATTCTCCCCGGCCTTGAACTGACTGGGCTTGAGGTCGAACTCCTGCACGCTGCTCGGCAAACCGCTGAACCAACTGGCCGTGCCGGGCTCGATCCTGAACACCAGCTCGCGCTCCTTGTGCTGCAACACCGCGCAGCCCACCGGCAGCCCGACCACCATCGCCGCCATGCACAGCATCGCCAGCCAGCGCCGACCAGGACGAGGAAGAAAAAAAGAACGCATCGAAGGGTTTCACTACTCAAGACGGAAAGATGCCTTTTAACAGATTCGCCCGAAGAGTGGCGTGATTTCAGACGGCTGCGGGCTTGCGCTCATGCGGTCGTCGGATTCTGCGTGGGAGTGGGGCGTGCACATAAATCGATACCCATTGCGTGGACGACCTTGAGTACGGTATCAAAGCGCGGCTTCGCCCCCCGGAGCGAAGGCCTTATAGAGACTTTCACGGCCCATACCGGAGTCTTTGGCTTCGCCTCACTCGAAAACTCGACCCCCTAAAACATTGAGGACGATGCCATGATGACTCAGGCCTCCAGAGACCAGGCCCGGACGAATGGAACAGGCTGGCGCGGCGGCGACGGATGCCTGTGGCGAACCGGTTGGGGGCAGCGTGATGTCCATTATCCGCCGGTCAGTGCACGTCCCCATACTCAGCCAGCCGCAGAGGCTGCCGCTTGCTGCCGTAGGGCACTTTGGGCACGCCCGCCAGGCGCTTGTGCAGCACCTGGGTCAGTGATTCGCCGGGTGCCAGGCTGGCGTCGCCGAAGTCGCCGTCCAGGTCCTGCGGGTGGACGATCACTTCGAGTGAGCCATGCTCCGGCGGGGCTGCGTGGTCCAGGTCGGCCGGGGTGCAGACGTAGTCGGCCGTCGCGCCGCTGAGGCTGCGCATGCGTCGGTTGAGCAGGGTCTTGAAGATGCGTTTGGGCACGTTCAGGTTTGCCCCCAGGTTGCGCGCCAAGCGGATGGGCACGCCATGGCGCTCGGCGAAACGGGCCACCAGCTCGCCGATGGGCCAGATGTTGTGCACGTGTTGGTGGGAGTCGAGGTGGCTGGGGTGCAGACCGTGGTCCAGGCAATGTTGCCATTGCGCCTCAAGTTCGTCTTGCACCGCCGCGAGGTCTTTTGAACCCAGGCGCAGGCAGTAGCGCGACACGTTGAGGTCGAATTCGCCGTTGGGGGCACAGAACGCGGGTCGCGAGGTGATTGCCTGGCTCAGCGGCGCACCGTGGCTGAGGTTGAAATGCAAGCCGATACGTCCGTTGAGCAGGGGTTGACGGGCCAGCTCGCAAGCCTGTTCGAACCCTGGCATGTTGGCCATGGCGGTGGCGGAGCTGATCACGCCGGCCTCGAAGGCTCGCAGGATGAGTGCGTTTTCACTGAGGCAGAGCCCGAAATCGTCAGCGTTGACGATCACTTGTTGAGGCATTCACGTTCTCCTGGCGCTTGGAAGTGGGGGGCAAAGGTGTTGCGGCGGCCGGGCGCTTGCGTAGCCATGGCTTGAGACTCTTCCATAGTCGCAAGGCGAACCCCAGGACCAGCCCGCCGGGTTGCCATGAATAAAAACTCCAACGCCAGTGTTCCAATTGTCCGGTCATGCGTTCATGCAGTTGATGGCTGGAGTTTTCCAGGCTGACCCGGGACGCATCGACCCAGCGCCAGTTGTCCTCCAGCCCCCAGCGGATCCATTCCTCCAGCAGTACCCGGCCGCTGCCCAGGTCGGCATGCTCCGGCAGGAACGCCAGGTTGTAGTCGTACAGTCGGCCCTGTTCCAGCAGGCCCAGTCGATAGCTGATGCAGCGTCCTTCCAGCTCCAGCACCACCACGCGCACCAGGCCTTGGGCGGCGAGGGCGGTGAAGGCGTGTTTCATCCATTGCCGGCGCACCGGGTCGGAGAAAATGCCGACGCCTTCTTCACCTTTCCAACTGGCCGACTCGACCTCGGCAAGTTCCTGCAGCAGCAGGCCCATGCTGATGGCATCGGGGGTCAGTCGACGGATCTGTGCGCCGCATGCGGCGATACGCTTGCGTGCCTTACGTAACTTATAGCGTGGATCGCCGGAAATTTCCTGATGGTCACTGTCGCTGATCAGATGCACCGGGACCCGGCAGCTCAACCGCCGCTCCCCGGTGGAGCTCAATGCCATCCAGGCACTCAGCGCGCTTTGCTCGCCGACGGCCTCGACCACTTCATTCAATTGCAGCAACGCGTGGGGCAGTTGTTGCCGGATCTGCATCAACGCCTGGCCCATGCTGTCAGCGTCGACGCGCACCAGCAGGGCGATGCGGTCCGCCAGCGGATGACCCAGGTGACGCAGCACCCGGAACCGCAGCCCGCCGATGCGCTCGCGCGCGCTGACCAGGGGCAGGCACAGGCTCAGCGCCTGGTCTTGCCAGCCCAGCAGCACGTGCAGGTCCTGGCCGGGTTGCAGCGCCAGTTCCGCCGCTTGCAGCCAGGCCAGGTTATTGAACGGCGTGTAGTCGGCCACCCGGGTGCGCAGCTGCTCATAAGCCGTTGCCGGGAAGTCCGTGGCGAGCAGTGAGCGTCGCCATTCGAAGCGGATTGCCATCAGGCCGCCGCCGCCGTGGGGGCGGGCTGGGCCGGTTTGCGAAAGGTATCCAGCACCGAGCCGGTGTAGAACGTATCGCGGAAGAAGCGCCAACGCCCGAACAGGCAATACACGTGAGTGATCTGGCCGCGCTCCTTGAAGTCCATGCGGATGTGCATCTTGATCGCCGGGATGTTCTGCAAGTCGCAGACATCGACCATCTTGGTGCAGCCTTTTTCCGCCATGATCCTCCACATGTCCTGCTGGACGTCCGCCGACATCTGGGTTCCCCAGTAAGCGCGGGTCATCTCCCCACCGAACTGGAAATACTCGCCCGGCTTGATCGGGAACAGGCAGCGATAGAAATGCCGATCGAAATAATCTCGGATACTGCCCCAGGCAAACCCCACGGCGTCGCCCTGGCCGTCCAGGTACATCAAGCCGGTGTAGCCTTCGGCCGCCAGTTCGCGCATGGTTTCGACGCGGTCGCCGAAGTACTTGGCAAACGCGTCGGCATTGCTGACCTTGATGAATTCCCGGCGCGCCGGCGGGTAGGGCTTGAGGTTATGGGGCGGTAGCGGGACTCGCACGTCGTGTTCCAGCCACACCAGTTGCGAGTGGAAAAACACGAAGTGCCGGATCACCTGTTTGAACACGGCGCGCAGGCCTTTCTTCTGGATGCGATCACGCAGTTTCTGCAGTACGTTCATGGTGCCTCCTGACGGGTGGCGGATTGAGGAATGGAAGAGGTGGTCCAGCCCAGGGCAAACAGGGTTTGGCCTGGCAATAGAAAATGGATTTGCCCGGCTTCGCAGGTGAATGAGGCGCTGCGGCTGCGGTTGTCCGGGCCGAAATACACCAGGGTTGCCTGCGCCTGTGGACAGAGCCCGGCGTCGATATCGACCTGTTGCGCCCGAGTGCTTTTGTTCACGCCCAGCAGGCCGCGCTGCATGCCGGTGGCCATGGCCAGTGCGTCGACTTCGAAGGCGTCGTTGTCCAGGCGTAACACCTGGTCGAACCAGTGCTGCTGGATGAACTGCTGGGCCAGGCCCACCGGCTTGAGCTCGAAGCGATCGTTGTCCAGGACCCTCACCATGCCCTTGGGGTACTCCGGCTCGTCGGCGGCCTGGAACCAGTTGAGCATGTCGAGCAGGCCATCGGCGGAGGCGTTGATCACCACCGAGGTCCACCACAGGGCGGCGTAGTGGGTTTCCTGGTCGTAGGGGCTCAGGCTCGAGCCGCTGGACATATTGGTCTGGTCCAGCAGCAGCGCCTTGCGTGGCCGGCCCGTGGCGTCCAGGCCCACCAGCCTGGCGGCGCGCCGCACACTGCTGCGATACACCCGTGTCGCCAACAGGTCGCGAATCATCCATTCATGCCAGGCCAGGGCGTCGACCTGGTCGCCGTACTGGGCCAGCAGGCGCCGGGCCCAGTCGATGCCGCGTTTGTCGGCGGCGTTTTCGGCCAGCGGACCGTTGGTGAACCGGGAGCTGGCCGGGATCGCGATGCGCACCCCCGCGCGGACGTTGGCGGGCAGGGCGCGGACCTCATTGGCCATGCTCTCGAACACCGCCTGGTAGCTGGCGAAGTCGGGGTAGTTGAGGTTCGGCTCATCGGCGAAACCTAAGTAATGCACACCTTTGCCGCCCAGGGCGCGGGTGGACTTGAGCCAGGCTTGCAGGCCGCTGTTGCTGGTCCGATCGGCCACAAGGTCGGCCTTGCGTCCGCTGCCGGCAAGCAGGGTAATGTCCTGGTTGATGCCGAAGCGATCCTGGTACAGGCGCCGGAACCGATCCTCGTGGTCGGGCTTGGCGGCGGTCACGTCGACCATGCTGTAGTAACTGGCCGCCTGGGGCTTGAGTGCATCGATGACCGCGTAGGCAGTGGGCGGCGGCATGACGTAAGGCAGCGAAACCCCCAGTTTCGGCGTGTTGCCCAGCACCTCGGGGTAGACCTTCAACTGCACGTGCCCCGGGTCTTCGCGAAGCGGCTGCAGTTGCGCCGGGGCTTGGGCGAACAGGTTGGCAGTGCCGTCCAGCCAGAACGCCGCCTTGCCGTTGCCCAGCAAGTGCAGGCGCCAGACCTGCTCGACGTCGGCGACCGGCAGGGCCACTTGGTCGAACTGCCAATAGGCGGGGTACGGCTTGAGGTTCAGTTGCAGTTGTTTGCCGTCGGCCACGCGCCGGGCTTGCAGGCCGCGCACGCCACCGTGGAACTTGCCCGCCAGCACGGCACGCTCGCCCGCGGCGACCTTGAAGTACAGTTCGTCGCCGTCATGGGCTTCGGCGCTGAAGTGCACCTTGGCCGGGGCGAACAGCGCCTGGGTGCGTGCATCGTGTTCAAGGGTATAGCGACGGAAACTGTAGCCGGGGATTTCCAGCCGATAGCTGGCGGGGCCGGGCAGCAAGGGCCATTGCTGCTCGCCGCGTTCCTGCTCGGCCTTGATGAGGCGTTCACCCACCAGGCGGCCCTGGCCATTGAGCAGGTAGATATGCTCGGCATTGGCGTTGGCTTGCCAGGCCGGCACCCAGCGCACGGTCACGGTGTCTGGCCGATCGGTCTGCAAGTACAGGCTGCCGTCGCGAATGCCGGTCCAGGCCATGGATGCGCCATGGGCCGAGAGCGCCAGCGCCCACAGGCAGGCGCCCAACGCCCAGTGCCGCGTCGTCCTTTTGGCGAGCAAGCTCGCTCCCACAGGGTTCGGTGCCGCGCCTGTGGATGCGAGCCAGCTCGCGAAGGCGCACGGCCAGGCGCCAGGAAACTTCATGCCGATTTCCCCAGTAGCATCTGGCGCATCGGCAGTAAATCGCTGGGCAGGATGATCAGTGTCTGCCACGGCGCCACGCCGCTGAGGCGGCAATACATCGCCAGCAGCGCCAGGGTCACGCCCAGGTAGGCGATGGACGATGCGGCGGCGGCACCGACGATGCCATAGCGCGGGATCAGCAACACATTCAGCGCCAGGTTCAGCAGCGCCCCCAAGCCCATCAAAAACGAGACAGCACCGGGCCGGTTCTTGCCCAGCAGGTCCAGGCGCAGGATGCTCGCGTAGCACAGCCCGAACAGCCCCGGCAGCAGTGCCAGCAGCGCCGGATACGCCGGTTGGTAGGCGACGCCGAACAAGGTGACGATCAACCATTCGCCGATCAAGGCCATGCTCAGGCAGGCCCCCAGCATCACCGTGGCGGTCAGGCGCAAGGCCAGTGGGGTCAGGCGCTGCATGTCCCGGTCCTGCTGCAACAGGCGCTTCATCAGCGGTGTGGTGACGGCTTCCGGCACGATCAGCAGCAGCTCGGCGGCGGCGCTGGCCATCGCGTAGTGACCCAGGGCGGTGCTGCCCAGCAGGGCGCCGATGAACAGGTAGTCGGAGCGCAAGATCACTTGCTGGAACAACAGGTCCGGGTGGCTGCGGGCGCCGTAGCGCAGCAGCTCGTTCTGGCCGCTGCGATCCCATTGCAGGGTGACGTCCTGGTCCCGGCACAGCCAGACCCAACCGGCCAGCACCACCAGGCTCAGGCCGGCCAGCCAACTGATCAACGCCGCTTCCAGGGCCGCGTCTTTCCAGAGCCAGAACAACGCCAGGAACAGCAACAGCGGCGCTACCGATTCCACCAGGCGCAGGGCATTAAAGGCGCCGACGCCGCCGGACGCGTTGTGCAGGGTCAGCAGGCCGCTCTTGAGCACGGTCAACGGCACGGCGAGCAACAGCAGCCAGGCCAGTAACCCCAATTGTGTGGTGACGTCCAGGTCAGTGCCAAACTCGCGCGCCAGCGCCACCACCAGCAAGGTCAGCAGCCCGGCCAGCAGGCAACCGAACACCAGCACCTGGCTGAGCAACAAACCCATCGAACGCTGCTGCGCTGCCTGGTAGCCGACGGCGGAGTTCAGGCCGCCGCTGGTGGCGGCGCTGATCAGGTCCGGCAGGGTGCTGAGCAGGGCGAACAGTCCCCGTTCGCTGGGCCCGAGCACCCGTGCCAGCAGCACATTACGCAGCAGGCGCAGGCCGATCATCGCCAGGCGCGTCCCCATGCTCAACAGCAGATGCTTGAGGTAATGACCACGGCTCATGAGCGTGTTCCTCGGCGAATTCGCCAGGCCAGCAGTTCAGGGTGATGAGCGTTGCGTTGGCTGACGCCGAAGCGCGGCAGGTTCAAGGGGTCGCCGTCGTGGCGGTACAGGCCGGTCTCGGTACCCAGGGCAAACGGATAACCGTGGGCGGCCACCTGCTGGCGCACGCGGGCATCGTGGTCGCCGTTGGGGTAGCAATACACCGGCAGGGGTTGTGCGCAGCCGTTTTCCAGGGCGATGCGGCTGCGCGACAGTTCTTCGTGCAGGCGCTGGTCGTCCAGCCCGGTGAGGATCGCGTGGCTGGCGCCGTGAGGGCCGAAGCGAATCAGGCCGGAGTCTTCCAGCATGCGTACTTGGGACCAGTCCAGCGCCTGGGGCTGGGCGCCATGGGGACAGCTTTCGGTGAGGTCGCTCAGCACCTGTGGGTCGAGGCTCTTGAGGCTTTGCAGGTAGTGCACGAGCGCCAGGCTGCGGCGGTCGTCGTCGATGTCATCGAGCAGCACCGGCAGTGGCCGGCCGACCTGATGCAAATGTTCGATCAGCGAGTGACGCGCCACCTGGCCGTGGCTGCCCCAGAGGGTTTCGCCGAGGGTTTCCCACCAGAAATGTTGACGGCTGCCGATGAAGTCCGTGGACAGGAAAATACTCGCCGGCACCTGGTACTGGCGCAGCAGTGGAAAGGCATTCATGGCGTTGTCGCGCCAGCCGTCGTCGAAGGTCAGTGCCACCCGTGGGCGGTTTGGCACGTGTTCCGGGTCGGCCAGCAGCAGCGTCATCAAGGGCACGCAATCGAAGTGGCGTTGCAGCCAGAGCAGCAGGTGCTCGAAGGCTTCCGGGCCGACGCACAGCTCGTTGCGATGGGGCAGTTCGGCGGCGCGGTCGTTGCTCAGCACCCGGTGCAGCATCAGGATCACCCCGGCACCGCGCAGGGGCCCGCGACCCAGGGCCGTGTTCAGGTACAGCCAACCGCCGGTGCGCTTGAAAACGTGTTTGATCGACATCGGCCATCCTCCTTTTCAGCGGTTCTGCTCGGGGTTCCATTGGCTGTAGCGCTGGCCCCGCAGAAACTGCCACAGCCCGATGCTCATGCCCGCCAGCGTCACCAGCACGAACGCGGCCAGGCGAAAGGGTCTGGGCAGGCGGTGCTGCGAGTCCATCAGCCCGAGCAGCGCCATGCTGTAGCCGATCAGTTGTGCCAGCAGGCTCAGGCGATAGAACGGATGCTCGTTCCACAGCCAGGCATTGCTCAGCAGCAACGGCAGCAACAGCACCGGCGCCAGGCGGCGGATCAACTTGTGGCTGATCAACCCGATGGCGTAGAGCCCATGACGCAGTGGGTTGAGCAGCGCGCGCCGCTGGGCCAGGCTTTGCAGGCCGCCGACGGTGACCCGCTGGCGGCGACGGAACTGCTTGTCGGCCTCGTCCACGCCCTGGTCGAGCACCCGAGCCCGTGGCGCATAGACGATGCTCTTGCCGGCGGCCGGCGCGCAGGTGCTGAGGAAGAAGTCATCGTTGACCTGCGCCGGTATGGGTTCGAACAGTTCGCGCCGCAGTGCCAACAGCGCACCGTCGGCCGACACCATGCAACCGGTGCGGCTTTCCACCCGGCGCAGCCAGCCTTCGTAGTGGCGATACAGGCTGTCGCCCAGGCTCAGGCCTTTGCCTGGCACGGGGATTTCCATGTGCCCGGCACACGCGCCCACTTCCGGGTCGCTCAGCGGCGCCAACAGGTGGCCGAGGGTGTCGGTGGCCCATTGGTTGTCGGCGTCGGTGAAAACCAGGATCGCGCCGCGGCTGTGGGCCACCCCGGTGTTGAGGGCGGCGGCCTTGCCTTGGCGGGGCAGGTCGAGCACGGTGATGCGCGGGTCCGCCACGTTGCGCGCGCAGGCCACCGTGTCGTCGCTGGAGCCGTCGCTGGCCAGGATGATCTGCAGCGAATGGGCCCGGTAATCCTGGGCCAGCAAGGTGCGCAACTTCTGTTCGATGTGCCGCGCCTCGTTATGGGCGGCAATCACGATGCTGACGTCCATCGGCACCGCTTTGGCGTAGTAGCGCAGCGGAAACAAGGGGGCCAGCAGGCTCAGGATCACCGGGTAGCCAAGGTAGGCGTACACCGGCAGCAACAGGCACGACCAATAGATGAATTCAGCCACGGGCAGGTCTCCTGACGGTCCAATGACAAAGATTGAGCAATAGCGCGGCGCCGGTCAGGTGCAGGCGCACCCCATGCAAGGCCCACAGTTGCAAGGTCAGGCGCGGGTCACGCCGGCTCTGGCGCAGGCTGAGCAACAGCGGCGGGAGTGCGGTGATCAGCAGCAGCATCAGGGCCAGGCGCGGCTGGCCCTGGAGCAAGGCGAGCAGGGCCAGGACGTCCAGCGCCCAGGCGCCCACGGACAGCGCCGGGAAGCGCAACAGCCGCAGGCTCGGGCCATGGCTGCGCAGCAGTTGCAGATGACTGCCCTGGCGCCACAACTCCTTGCTCATCCATTCGCGCCAGCTGCCTTCGTAACCCCAGTGCAGGGCCACGCTTTCGTTGACCAGCAGCAGCTGCGCGCCGGCCTGGCGCAGACGCAGGGAAAAATCCTTGTCCTCGCCGGTGCGCAGGGTTTCGTCGAAACCGCCGATCTGGGCGAACCAGGTGCGGCGCAGCAACAGGTTGGCGCTGGGCAGCCACTGCACCCGGTGCAGGCGATGGGCCCCCGGACGCTGGCTGCGACGTTGCCAGGCTTCGGCGAACCAGGGGGCTTGGCGCGGCGTGTCCAGGTCGAGGCCGAGCACATCGCCCTGCTGGCCTTCGAGTTCCAGCAGCAGCTTGAGCCAGTTGGCCGGCATTTCGATGTCGGCGTCGATGAACGCCAGCCAGTCGCCGTGAGCCACCGCCGCACCGCGGTTGCGCAGCGCGCCGATGTGCACGCCGGGCACGATCAGCACCCGTGCGCCCAGCTCGCTGGCGATGTGTGGGCCGCGGTCGTCGGAACCGTTGTCCACCACGATCAGCTCGCACTCCAGCTCGGCCTGACGCGCCGCTTCCCGGGCCGCCAGCAGTGTCCGGCCAATGTGTCGGGCCTCGTTGTACATCGGGATGACGATGCTGATCCGCTTCATGGCTGGGTCTCCCGTGGCGCGCCCTGTTCGGCTTCGTAGCGCAGCACGCTGGTGAGGGCGAGCATGATCCACAGCAACTTGTGGTTCGGCGCACTGAGGAACATCAGGAAAAGGGTCAGCGACAGGAAGCTCATGCCCAGGTGCGTCAGCAGGTCGGCTTGCGCCCAGTCCCGGCGTTGCAGCCAGAGCTGGCGGGCGTGCATCAGGTTGTACAGGCCCAGGCCGAGCATGCCGACGAACATCAAGCCGCCCGGTATGCCGATCTCACTGAAAATCTCCAGGTAAGTGTTGTGGGCCCGGCGATACAGGTCCCCCAGCTTGCGATTGGCCGAGAACGCCTTGGCGTAACCGGTGGGTGCGTAGTGCAGGGGGAAGGTCCCAGGGCCTGCGCCCAGCACCGGGTTCTCGCGGATCATCTGGCTGCCGACCACGATGTACGAGGCGCGCCGTCCGAGGGACTCGTCCTTGTGGGCATTGGCGCCGGCACTGAGGATGCTCAGCGACTGGATGCGTGCCACGTAGCCGGCCGGCAGCACCGCGACCGCCAGCGGGACCATCAGCGCCAGCCCGAGCATCGCGAACCCCAGGTGCCGCGGACGGATCCGTGGCAACTGCGCGCGGTAGTGGTACAGGCCGATGATCAGGCTGAGCAGCAGCACCACCAACCCCGAGCGCGATTCGGTCTTGGTCATCCCGCCCAGCAGCAGGACGAGGCAGCCACCCCAGAACAACCGGTACAGCAGGTACGGGCCACGCACGATCAGCAGCAGGGCCAGTGGCACGGTGAAAGCGATTAGCAGGGCAAAGGCGTTCGGGTCTTCCAGCAGGCCGGACGCGCGGCCCTGGTCCTGGTACTTGGCCGAGAACATCGCGAGCACGCAGGTGGCGGTCACGCTCAACGTCACCAGGCGGCAAAACATGTCCAGGTTCAGTTCGCGACCGATCAGCAACGTGATGCCGAACAGGATCAGGCCCACGCTCAGTTCGCGAAAATGGGTCATGGACAAGTCCATGTTTTCCGTCAGCAGCATGCTCAAGCCGTAGAGCAGCATGAAGCCGATCAACGGCCGCCAGATGTTGCTGCGCAGGCGCGTGGCGGGAATCTGGTGCACGGCCAGTTGCAACATCAGGATCAGCGCCAGGGCCAGGCCGAAGAACTTGGTGCCGGAGAAAGCGTTGTCCTTGAACAGGCCTTCGAAGGGCACCAGGGCGGCGATGCCCAGCAGCCCCCAGCCGGGCTTGCGGTACAGCACGGCGACACCGACCAGGCCCAGCACCGCGCCTGGCGCCAGGAACGGATAAGGACTGGCCAGCAACGCCAGGCAAGCCAGGCCCAGCAGGCTGATGATCGAGAGCGGGACGATCATGGGTGAGCCTCCTGTGCCGTGCGGATGTAGAGCTGCGACCAGCGCTCGGCCAGCGTGCGCAGATCGTAGCAATCCTGCTGGGTGCGGCGGGCGTTGTCGGCGAGGATCCGCGCCAGGGGCGGTTCGCTGAACAGCGTCTCGATCTGTTGCGCCAGTGCGTGGCTGTCGGCCGGTGTCGCGAGCAGGCCGTTGTGCCGGTCCTGCAGGACATCGGGAATGCCGCCGACGCCGAACGCCACCACCGGCACACCGGCCTGCATGGCTTCGAGCAGGATCATCGGCGTGCCTTCGGTGCGCGAGCTGATCACCAGGGCATCGAGGCGACTCCACCAGGCGTTCATGTCGGTCTGGTAGCCCGGCAGCTCGATGCGCGTCGGCAGGCCGGCGTCGTTGATGCGCTTGAGCAGCGTCTGGCGTTCCGGACCGTCGCCGAGCATCACCGCATGCAGTGACGAATGCCGCTGGCACAGCGGGATCATGGCGTCGAGGAACAGGTCCGGGCCTTTCTCGCTGCTCAAGCGCCCGACGTAGCCGACCCGCCAGCGCTGTTCATCGGCGCGGTGGGCCGGCGGCGCGGTGACCGCCGGCAAGCCGTTGGGGATCACGTCGAGTTTCGACGCGCGCACGCTGGCCTGGCGATGCAGGGCGGCAATGCTCTCGGCCACGCAGACCACTCGCTTGACCGAGCCGGTGCGGCACAGTTGCAGGCTCAGCCAGGTGTAGAAGCGCTGCTTGGGGCTGCGCGGGGTGAAGCCGTGCTGGGTGATCACCAGTGGCAGGCGCAGCAACGTGGCGGCGGACCAGCCGAACAACAGCCCCTTGAAGTTGTGGGTGTTGATCAGCGGCCGGTCCTCGCGGCGCTGGCGCAGGTGCTGCAACAGCTCGGCCCAATTGGCGCAATGGCGGCAGTCGACCCCGGCCTGGCGAAAGCGCGTGATCAAGGTCGGCGGCGCCGCCAGGAACAGCACCTGGTGCTGTCCGGGCGTGGCCAGGCAATGATCGAGCAGCATCCGCTCGGCCCCGTAGAAGCCGCCGCTGTCGAGCAGGTGAATGATCGACAGGGGGCTGCTGTGGCGGGTCGGGCCGAACGGCGCGTTCAATTGCGCACCCAATGGACAAGGCTGGGCAGGCTCCAGTTGCGGTGCGGGTTGACCTGGTCGGGGGACTGCTCGTTGATCACCAGCAGCACCGGTACATCCAGTTGTTGGCTGATCTGGGCCGGATGCTTGAAGCGATGGTCGAAGAACTCACGCACATAGACCAGGGCGATCGCCAGCAACAGGCCGCTGAACAGGCCGAACGCGATGATCAGCATCGGTTTGGGGAACGCCGGGGCGGTCGGTTCGAAGGGTGGGCTCAGGACCCGGGCGTTGGACAGGTCGCTGTCCAGCGAACGGGCGGTGCTGGCTTCGGCGAACCGTTGGGCGTAGGTGGAGAACGCCGCATGCAGGGCGTCGATCTCGGTGTCCATCTGCCGCAGCTTGCTCTGGGTTTCCTGCAATTGGTGGATGCGTTCCTTGAACTCGGCGATGCGCTCGATCTTCTGGTTGATCACCGAGCTGACCACGGCCAGGTCGGTGGTGCGTTCCTGGATTCGGTTGCTCACCACCTTCAGGAACTGCTGGCGGGTGCGCACGATCTGCTCCCGGGCCAGCAGCATCGGTTCGCTGCCGGGTTGGAAGATCGCCAGGTCATTCATGTAGCGGGCGACCTGGCCGGTCAGTTGCTCGCCCAACTGTTTGATTTCCCGGTCTTCGAAGGCGATGTTGTCCACGGTGGTGGTGAAGGTGAACGGGAAGGTGTAGTCGTTGAACCGCGAGCTGTTCGCCGACGCCAGGCTGGTCTTGAGGTAGTCGAGCCAGCGTTGGCTTTGCAGCAGGCGATCCTGGTACAGGTTCAGGGCCTGTTCTTCGGTGTTGATGGCGTTCAGGCGGAAGGTGATTTCCTCCTTCGGATCCGCCGAGCCGACGCCTTCGAGCAAGGTCAGGCGGGTGCTTTCCAGGCCGTCGAGGCGATGCTGGTACTGGCTTTTCTTCTGTTCGTAGAAGGTTTGCGGCAGCTCGATCGATTGCAGTTCCTGGCGACTGGCGAGGTAGTTCTGCAGCAGTTGTGCGACGAACCGGGTGCCTTGGGCCGGGTCACCGAAGCTGTAGACGATGGAGATGACGTTGGAGCCGGGCAGGGTCTCGATCTTGAGGTTTTCGACGGCTTCGTCGGTCAGGGTATCGAGCACGGTGTCACGCACCGGATCCACCTCCAGCCCCAGCGCGTCGCGCAGCGGGTTGATGGCGTACTCACGCAGTGGCGTGGTGATGTAGCGCTTGAACGGATCGCTCACCCACCTGTTGAAGATGCCGGGGCTGGGCGTGTACTCGCCCTGATCGCGCAGGGTGCTGATGGTCTGGCGGATCAGCGCGGGCGAACGGAGGATATTGCTCTCGGTTTCCATGTCCGCCAGGGACGGTGGAATGAACGTGGCGTTCTCCTGGTTGAGCGACGTGGTGGCGTCGCCCTGGGAGATTTTTTTCGACTGCACGATCACCTGGGCGGTGATATCGAAGCTCTGCTTGAGCATCAGCGGCAACACCAGGGCGATGACGGCGAAAATCAGGAAAACACGCTTCACCCACTGCTTGTTGGCGAAGAAGATCCTGAAGAACTCGTGCAGATAATTTTCCTTGGGATTCATGTCGATCACCTGGGTCAGTTGCTGTTGCTGCCTTTGTTATCGAGGCGGTAGCCGAAGCTGACCCCCACGCCCTGGAACAGCACCACGTCGGCCAGTTGCCTGGCGAGTTCGCCGGCGCTGGCGAGCTTGGTCTTGGGTACGAACAGCATGTCTTCGGGTTGCAGGTAGGCGATTTGCGACGCGTCGCCGCTCAGGGCTTTTTCCACGTCGTAATGCCGGGCTTCGACCTGGTTGCCGTTGCGGCGCATGATCACCACCGAATCGAGCCGGGCCTTGACGTTGGTGCCGCGGGCCAGGGTCAGCGCCTCAAGCACCGAGATCGGCCGGCGGATGGGGTAGGAGCCGGGTTGGGCGACTTCACCGAGCACGTAGATCTCGTTGCCGGCGGTGGACTTGAGCAGCACATCGACGGTCATGTGTCCGGGCAGTTGGGCGTAACGCTCATTGAGAAACGCCTCCAGCTGGGTGACGGTCATGCCTTGCAGCGGCACGGCCCCGATTTCCGGAAAGCTCGCATAGCCGTCCCGGCCCACGGTGATTTCCCGGCTCATGCCGGTGCCGGGGTGACTCAAGGTGCTGCGCAGGTTGTTCTCGCCGGCCAGCGGGCTGGTGACCAGCACCGTCAACTGGTTGCGGTTGGGTTGGAAGAGCATTTTCTGGTCGTAGGCCCGTTGCACCGCGAGGCGGGCTTCGTCGGTGGTCAAGCCGGCGACCTTGACCGCGGTGTTGGCGCCCGGCAGTTCAATGCTGCCATCGGGCATGACCTGTTGCGTGCCGTTGAGCTGGCTGGCGGCGGTGAAGTTCAGGGCCACCTGGTCACCCGGTTGTACGCGGTAGGCCTGTGGGCCGGTGGTGCTGATGTGAAAGATCACATCGAGCACATCCTGAGGCCGCAGGGTCTGCTCGACCTTGGGCATGTCGGTGGCCTGGGCGTTGGCCGGCGCGGCCGTGAGGATCTGCACCGGCATCGAACGGGTATCGGTGGTGCTGGAGCAACCGGCGAGCGGCAGCAACAGCAGGACAAGTATTCTGGCGTTCATCTCGTCATCCTTCTGCACGCTTACAGGTTGTTGTAGAGCCATTTGGGCATGTAGTACTTGCGGCGGTTGAACACGCTGCCCACCACCTTCGCGCCGGCCTGGGACAAGCGCTGGCGAGTGGCCTGGGCCACTTCCCAGCGGGTGTCTTCACCGCGCACCACCAGCACCACGCCGTCCACCTGGGTGCTGAGCACCAGCGTGTCGCAGGCCGAATACACCGCGTCGGCGTCGATCACCACGAAGCGGTACTGCGCCGCCAGTTGCCGGAACAGCGGGCGCAGTTGCTCGGGGCTCAGGCGTTCGGCATTGCGGCCCAGGCGTCCGAGCGGCAGGAAATCAAAGGGCAGGCTGGAGATCTGCACCACGCAGTCCTGCAACAGGGGCGGGGCGAGGCTGTTGAACAGCAGGTCGCTGAAGCCACGCTCCTTGTACAGCGACAGTTGCTGGCTGAGGTTGCGCGGCGAATGGCTGGCATCTACCAGCAACACGCGCCCCGTGCTCATCTGCGCCAGTTGAGCGGCCAGCGCCATGGCGCTGGTGCTGGTGCCGGTGCCGGTGTTGGCGGCCGTCAGCAGCAGTATCCGCAAGGAAGGGTCGAGCACGGTCGAGGTCAGGTTGGTCTCGCTCGGGCTTGCTATGGTGAGAATATTCGTCGAACCGTCCATTTAACTCGCTCCGTGGCCGCTGAACACTTTGAAGGGGGTCATCATCAGGATCTTCAAATCCAGCATCAGGCTTTGCTCGGCGATATAGCTGAGGTCCAATTCCACGCGCTGGTCGAAGTCGATATTGCTGCGCCCGGAGATCTGCCAAAGGCCGGTCATGCCGGGGTAGATACTCAGGCGCACAAGGTGGTTGTCCTTGTAGCGGTAGGCGTTGAACGAGGTCGGCCGCGGGCCCACCAGGCGCATGTCGCCGGTCACTACATTGATCAGGTTCGGCAGTTCGTCGAGGCTGCTGCGTCGCAGGAACCGGCCGATGGGCGTGATGCGCGGGTCGTTGTCGATCTTGAAGTCGATGGCATCGACGCCGTGTTTGTTGAGGTGGCGCAGCGACTCCTTGAGGGCTTCGGCGTCGGCGACCATGGTGCGAAACTTGTACATGCCAAAGACTCGGCCGCGGTAGCCGGTGCGCTTCTGCACGAACAGCACCGGCCCCGGGCTTGAGAACTTGACCAGCAGCGCCAGGCCCAGCAGCAATGGGCAGAGCATCAGCAGAATCGTCAGGGCACCGAGGCAGGCCATCACCCGATTGGTCCGTGAGACCGTCCAGGGCCGGCCGCCGTCGCGGCCGGTCAGCCAGCCCCGGCCTTGGCGGTGGATGGCCGCGTCGAGGCGCCTGCGGTGGTCGGGGTCGACACGTTTGTCGCGTCCGGGTGCGTTGATCGGTAGGTCATGCTCATGTCGGGTCATAGACTCCTCCGCTGAGGTTCGTGCGCAGGTTCAGCCGCGAGCGGCGGGTGGGCAGCAGGCCGCGCGTAGTACTCCAGAAACCAGGCGATGAAGCGGCCGAGGCCTTCGTCCAATTCGATGCGCGGCTGGAACCCGGTGGCCCGCGCCAGGCCACTGGCGTCGGCGCAGGTGTTGAGTACGTCCCCGGCTTGCAGGGGCAGCAGTTCGATGCGGGCGCTGCGGCCCAGGTGTTTTTCCAGCAGCGCCACATAGCTGCGCAGCGCCACCGGGTGCTGCCCGCCGATGTTGAAGATCCGCCAGGGCGCCCGGCTGGTGGCCGGGCCCGGTTGTTCGCAGGCGTCTTGGGGCGTGACATGGGGCGGGCGGTCGACCAGCCGGGCGATGCTCTCGATGATGTCGTCGACGTAGGTGAAATCCCGTTGGTGCTCGCCGTGGTTGTACAGCGACAGCACCCGACCTTCGGTGATGGCGCGGGCGAACTGGATCGGCGACATGTCCGGCCGGCCCCAGGGGCCGTATACGGTGAAGAAGCGCAGCCCCGTGCACGGGATGCCGAACAAGTGGCTGTAGCTGTGGGCCATCAGCTCATTGGCTTTTTTGCTGGCCGCGTACAGCGACAACGGATGGTCGACGTTGTCCTGCTCCGAGTACGGGGTGTGCGGGTTGGCGCCGTACACCGAGCTGGAAGAGGCGTAGATCAGGTGCCTGACCGGGTAGCGGCGGCAGCTTTCCAGGATGTTGAGGAAACCGCCGAGGTTGCTGTCGACATAGGCCCGCGGGTTCTCCAGGGAATAGCGCACGCCGGCCTGGGCGGCGAGGTGGATCACCACCTCCGGGCGGTGGTGCTGGAACAGCGCATCGATGGCCGGTGCGTCGCTCAAGTCGATCCGGGCCAGCGGGAACTCGCCGGCCTGCTCGTGCACCCAGGCCACGCGGTCGTGCTTGAGCTGCGGGTCGTAGTAGTCGTTGAAGTTGTCCAGCCCGCACACCCGATGGCCGTCGCGCAGCAGGCGCAGCACGCAATGTGCACCGATGAACCCGGCTGCGCCGGTCACCAGGACATTCACGCTTGCGGCCCTGGTGCAGCGGTGTCCGGCAGGGTGTGCCGCAGGCCGATGCCGCGATACAACAGCCCGGCGGCGGCCAGGTGTTCGGGGTTGTACAGGTTGCGGCCATCGATGATCACGCGGGCGCGCAACTTGCTGGCCAGCAGGTCGAAGTCCACTACGCGGAAGTTTTTCCACTCGGTGCAGATCACCAGGGCGTCGGCGTCTTCCAGGGTGTCATCGCGGGTGGCGCACAGGTTCAGGTCTTTGCGGTAGCCGTAGAGACGGCGGCATTCGGACATGGCTTCCGGGTCATAGGCCTGGACCCGGGCGCCTTCGCGCCACAGCGCTTCCATCAGGTAGCGGCTGGGGGCTTCGCGCATGTCATCGGTGTTGGGCTTGAAGGCCAGGCCCCAGATGGCAATCGACTTGCCGGACAGGCCGTCGGGGAACTGCTTGGCGAGTTTCTCGAAGAGGATGTGCCGCTGGCTGTCGTTGACGTCGGTGACACTACGCAGCAGGCGCAGGGGCATGCCGCTCTGTTCGGCGGTGTGCAGCAGGGCTCGCAGGTCCTTGGGGAAGCACGAGCCACCGAAGCCGCAGCCGGGGTAGATGAAGTGATAGCCGATGCGCGGGTCTGAACCGATGCCTTTGCGCACCGCTTCGATGTCGGCCCCCAGGCGTTCTGTGAGGTTGGCCAGCTCGTTCATGAAGCTGATGCGTGTGGCGAGCATCGCGTTGGCGGCGTACTTGGTCAGTTCGGCGCTGCGGTTGTCCATGAACATCAGTTTTTCGTGGTTGCGGCAGAAGGGCGCGTACAGCTCGCTCATCTGGTCGCGGGCCAACTGATCGGCGGTGCCGACGATGATCCGGTCCGGGCGCATGCAATCGGCGAGGGCGCTGCCCTCCTTGAGGAATTCGGGGTTGGACACCACCCGCACATTCAGTTGCTTCAGGCCCCGGCGTGCCAGCGCCTGGCGGGCGCATTCGGCCACCTTGTCGGCCGTGCCCACCGGCACCGTGGACTTGATGATCAAGGTGCGGTCGCTGTCCATGAAGTCGGCGATCTGGCGGGTGACGCCCAGCACATGGCTCAGGTCGGCTGAACCGTCCTCATCGGCGGGCGTGCCGACGGCGATGAAGATCAATTCGCCGTGATTGACCGCATCGCTGGCCTGGGAACTGAATGCCAGCCGCCCGGCCTTGATGTTCTCTTCGAGCAAACCGGACAGGCCCGGTTCGCTGATAGGCGGCACCGCTTGTTGCAGTTGCCGGATCTTGTTCGGGTCGATGTCGATGCACAGCACGCGATGCCCGACATCGGCCAGCGCGGCGGCCTGGATCAGCCCCACATACCCCGTTCCAAATACGCTCACGTCCATTCTTGGCGCGCCTCGCAAAAACCCGTTTATGTAACTCGGATGAAACTGTTATGAGGGGGTATAGCGCAGCCTCAGAAAAGCGTGTCAGCAAAATGACAGTTGTCAGTGTTGGCAAAACTCGAAAGAACAGGGCCTTTTGATATCAAGTTATTGACTGTCTTGGAAAAGTCTCTGTTTTAAAGGGTTTTAGAGGCGTTTAAGAAAGCGATGAACGGTCATAATCCATAGATTTTTCGATTTTAAGAGCCTTAATCGTGTCATTTTTGGGCTAACTTTTTTTTGACGCGCTCGTTGGTCAGGGCATTTCTTGCACTTTGGAAGGCCGCTGCTACTGTGCAGAAACGAAGCCTGTCCGAGCACCGCAAAAGCGCCGCTTTCCTGGCGCCGGAACGCGCCTCTTTTCAACGTCGCGACCCACCGAGAACGTCATGACCCGATACCTCAAGGAACTGTTGCTGGTGCTGTACCTGGTTCGGGGTCACGAGTACTACCTCGATCGTCTGGGCGCGCTGGGCGTGGGTGTTGCCACACTGCTGTTCGGCGCGATGTTCGTGGTGCTGGTGATTGCCTTATGGCTGGCCGCGCACATTCGCCTGGCGCTTGTGCGGCACCTGTTCGCCCTGGTGATGTTCGTCTCGGCGGTGTTCTTCGAGGTGTACACGCGGGTCACCGACAGCTACCTGACCTACAGTCAGTTCGTGTCGCTGGTGTATTCGGGCGGGTTCATCCAGGAGGCGGCCTACCAGTATCGCGAGGTGATCATCAGTGCCATGGCCGGTGGCCTGTTGCTGTTGCTGGGTGTCGGGCTCAAGCCGCGGCGGCGGCTGGCGATCCCCGGATACCTGCCCATCGCCGCACCGGTGCTGGGCGTGCTGTTACTCAGTGGGGTGCTGTTCGTACGGGCGGGGGAAGGTGCCCGCGGGTTACCGGTGATGTACACGCCGCTGGCCTACTTGAACCTGTTTCTCTACGAGGCCTGGCACAACACCGTCGGCCCTCGGGAACCGGTGGATATTGCGCGGTCAACGGCGCCCATCGACCACGATATCGTGCTGATCATCGATGAAAGCATTGCCGGCAACTACCTCGACATCAATACCCCTTCCGGCGTGCACAGTGGCCTGGAAACGGCGCCGGACGGCGTGGAAATTTTCAACTACGGGTATGCCGCCTCCATCGCCAATTGCAGCGCCGACACCAATGTCACCCTGCGTTATGGCGGCACACGCGCCGACTACATGCGCATCAACAGCACCCTTCCATCGATCTGGCAGTACGCCAGGAAAGCGGGCCTGCGCACGGTCTACATCGACGCCCAGCGCACCGGCGGCAACTTGCAGAACCTGATGACCGACCTGGAAAAACAGGACATCGACGCCTTCGTCCAGTTCGACCAGGTGCGCGTACGCGACCGCGACATGGCGGCCGCGGCGAAGCTGGTCGAACTGCTGGGTGACGGCCAGGCCGAGCTGGTGGTGATCAACAAGGTGGGCGCGCACTTCCCGGTCCACGACAAATACCCCGACGATTTCATGAGCTATCGACCGGCCCTGCCGCGCGGGCAGTATCAGGACGTGGCCGACACCGGCAAGCGCGACGGTTTCAACGGCCAGAACGACGATTGGGTGTTGTACCGCAATGCCTATCAGAACACGTTGCTGTGGAATGTCGGGGAGTTCTTCAGGCGCATTTTCCAGCAGGCCGACCTGAGCCATGCCGTGGTGATCTACACCTCCGATCATGGCCAGGACCTGCATGAGCGCGGCAACCCGGGCCTGAACACCCACTGCGGCGGCGACCCGGTGGCAGAGGAGGGGCTGGTGCCGTTGGTGGTCATCCAGGGCAAGGCCTTGCACACCCTCGACTGGCGTGATGCCCTGGCGCAGAACAAGGACCGCTCGAGTCACTACAACATCTTCCCGACCCTGTTGCAGTTGATGGGCTACGACACTGCTGGCGTCGAGTCGGTCTATGGCAGGTCGCTGGTCCAGCCTACCGATGACGATTTCACCTTCAACTACCGCTTCAACGCGCGCCTGGGGGCGAAACCGGCCTGGCGGCACATCGACCTGAGCCACATCGTCACCCCGAAACCGACCCAGGCAGAAATGGCCGTGGGGCATTGATCAGGTCGCCCACTGTTGGGCCTGTGGGATCGTGCCAGGTCGGGCCCTGACTGATCGCTGGAAATTAACGCTAAACGAACGTGCCTCCAGCCTCTGACAAGCGGGCGAGCGCAATAACAATGCACTAACGAAGGGGCTTGGCGCATAACTCCGCTATCCTGAGCCTCACGTTCCCCATCCGAGCCTTTCCATGCTGGAAGTCCGTGACGTTTTCAAAAGCTACAGCACACCCCAGGGCCCGCTGCCGGTGTTGCAGGGCGTCGATTTGACGCTGGCGCCGGGCAGCAGCCTGGCGTTGATGGGGGAATCCGGCAGTGGCAAGAGCACGTTGTTGCATCTGGTTGCCGGGCTGGACAAGGTCGATCGCGGCAGCATCCGCAGTGACGAGTACCGGCTCGACGGCATGAGCGAAAGTCAGCTGGCCAACTGGCGGCGTACGGAAATCGGCCTGGTGTTCCAGCAGTTCAACCTCATCAGCAGCCTGTCGGTGGCGGACAACCTGGCGTTCCAGGCGCGGCTGTGTGGTCGGCACGACCCGGCCTGGCAGGCGCACCTGGTGCGGCGGCTTGGCCTCGCAGATCTGCTGCGGCGTTATCCCGAGCAGTTGTCCGGCGGCCAGCAGCAACGGGTGGCGCTGGGTCGGGCGCTGGCATCGCGCCCGCCGTTGTTGTTGGCCGATGAGCCCACTGGCAGTCTTGACGAGGCCACCAGTGACGAAGTGCTGCAATTGTTGTTGGAATTGCTGGCCGACAGTCCCACCAGCCTGCTGATGGTGACCCACAGCCCTCGGGTGGCCGCCCGCCTGGCGCAGCGTGTGGTGTTGCAGGGGGGGCGGCTCGCGCAGGTGGCCCAGGGGTGATGATTTTTCTTCAGACCCTCAAGGCGCTGCTCAGCCATTGGCGCCGGCATCCGGTGCAATTTTTCAGCGTGCTCACCGGGCTGTGGCTCGCCACCAGCCTGTTGACCGGCGTGCTGGCACTCAACAGTCAGGCCCGGGACAGTTACGCCCGGGCCAGCCAGCTCATCGGCGGCGAGCCGCAGGCCAGCCTCAGCGCCCCCGGCGGCGGGCCGTTTCCCCAGCAGTGGTTTGTCGATCTGCGCCGCCAGGGCTGGCCGGTGTCGCCGGTGGTGCAGGCCCGGGTGAACCTTGAAGGGCCCGATGACCTGCGTCTGCAACTGATGGGCATCGACCCGGTGTCGCTGCCGCCCGGTGCGGCACTGGCAGGGCAGGCGCGGGACATGAGCGAGGTGGTGGCGTTTTTCAGCGATCCGGGGCGCACCTGGATCGCCCCGCAGACCCTGCAAGCGCTGGGGATGGGCGAGGGCGATCGGCCTCGGACCGTCGATGGACGATCCTTGCCACCCTTGCACGTCCAGCCGGACATGGCCCCAGGCATGCTGTTGATGGACATCGGCTTTGCCCAGCAAGCCCTCGGGCTGCCGGACCAGGTGTCGCGCTTGCTGCTGCCCGCCACCTTCAACGCAGCCTTGCCGGAGGCGTTCAATGGCCGGTTGCAGTTCAAGCGCGCCGATGAAGAAAACAACCTGTCGCGCCTGACCGAAAGCTTCCACCTGAACCTCGATGCCCTGGGGTTTCTGTCGTTCGTGGTGGGGCTGTTCATTGCTCACGCGGCGATCGGCCTGGCGCTGGAGCAACGCCGCAGCCTGCTGCGAACCTTGCGGGCCTGCGGGGTCAGTGCGCGGCGACTGGTCACCAGCCTGGCCCTTGAACTGGGAGTGCTGGCGTTGCTCGGCGGCGTGGCCGGGGTGCTCAGCGGGTATTGGCTGGCGAGCCTGTTATTGCCGGATGTCGCTGCGAGTTTGCGCGGGTTGTACGGCGCCGAAGTGGCCGGGCACTTGAACCTCAGCCCGTGGTGGTGGCTCAGCGGAATCGGCCTGAGCCTGCTGGGTGCGCTGCTGGCCGGGGCCGACAGCCTGCTGCGGGCGGCGCGCCTGCCCTTGCTGGCGTTGGCCAACCCCCAGGCCTGGCACCAGGCCCATGCACGCCGGTTGCGCCGCCAGGGTTGGATAGCGGCGTTGGCCGCATCGATCGGCGCGTCGGCGTTGATCTGGGGCGACAGTCTGGCCAGCGGTTTTGTCCTGATGACGGCGCTGTTGCTGGGCGCCGCCCTGGCCTTGCCCGTGCTGCTCAACAGCGTCTTGGATGGGTTGTTGCGTCGTAGCCGCTCGGTGCTGGGGCAGTGGTTTCTCGCCGATTGTCGCCAGCAACTGCCGACGCTGAGCCTGGCGCTGATGGCCTTGTTGCTGGCGTTGGCGGCGAACATTGGCGCCGGCAGCATGACCTCGGGTTTCCGCCAGACCTTCAACCATTGGCTTGAACAACGGCTAACCTCGGAGTTGTATGTCAGCCCGCAAACCCCGCTCCAGGCCGCAGCGCTGCACGCCTGGCTCAAGCAGCAACCGGCCGTCACCGCGGTGATGCCCAACTGGCAAGTCTCGGTGCCCCTGCGCGGGTGGCCGACAGACCTCTTCGGCATCATCGATCACCCTGCGTATCGCCAGCACTGGCCACTGCTGGAGGCGTCCGACGGCGACCCGTGGGCGCAACTGGCCGATGCCGACACGCTGATGCTCAGTGAGCAACTGGCGCGGCGTCTCAAGGTGACGATCGGTGAGCGCTTGACCCTGCCGACCCCGCAGGGGCCATGGACGCCACGGATCGTCGGGATCTACGCCGACTACGGCAACCCCAAGGGCCACGTGCTGATCAACGCCGACCACCTGCTGGCGCACTGGCCGCACTTGACGCCGTATCGCTTCAATCTGCGGATCGAGCCGTCCGCGATCCCGGCGCTGGTGAACGCGCTGCAAAGTCGCTTCCACCTGGATGACAGCCGTATCGTCGATCAGGCCCGGCTCAAAGGCTGGTCGACCCAGGTGTTCGAGCGCACCTTTGCCGCCACCGCCGCCCTCAACAGCCTGACCCTGGCGGTCGCCGGCGTCGCGTTGTTCATCAGCCTGCTGACCCAGAGCCAGAGTCGCCTCGGCCAGTTGGCTCCGTTGTGGGCATTGGGGGTGACCCGCCGCCAATTGATGCTGCTCAACCTCGGCCAGACTTGGCTGCTGGCGGTGCTGACCCTAGTGCTCGCGTTGCCGCTGGGCATCGCCCTGGCCTGGTGCCTGGACACGGTGATCAACGTGCAAGCCTTTGGTTGGCGGCTGCCGTTGCAGGTCTTCCCATTGCAACTGGCCCAGTTGCTGGCCCTGGCGATGTTCGCCACGCTGCTGGCATCGGCCTGGCCGCTGTACGCGTTGTACCGTACGCAACCTGCGGATTTGCTCAGGCATTTTTCCGAGGAAGGACCATGAAGCTCAGCGTTGGCCTGATGCTGCTGGCGTTGTTGCTCGGCGGCTGCGACAACCCGCCGGCGCCGAAGAAGGGCTTTGCCGGCCTCGGCGACCAGGCCGTCGCCTTCACCCCGGTGGTGCCGGGGTGCACGTTCAGTTTTCCGGCCGATCATGGCGCCCACGAAGGCTTTCGTATCGAGTGGTGGTACGTCACCGCCAATCTCAAGGACGCTCAGGGCCGTGACTTCGGCGTGCAGTGGACCCTGTTTCGCAGCGCCTTGGACGCCGCGCCCCAGGCCGACGGCTGGCGCAACCAGACGATCTGGCTCGGTCACGCGGCGGTCACGTCCGCCACCGTGCACCATGCCGCCGAGCGTTATGCCCGTGGTGGCGTAGGGCAGGCCGGGGTGCAGGCGGTGCCTTTCAATGCCTGGATCGATGACTGGCAGTTCGGCACCCAGGCGTCGAGTGCCGATCCGTTGGCGGATATGCAGTTGAAGGCCCACGACTCGCGGTTCAGCTACGCACTGCGGCTTACTTCGACCCGACCGTTGGTGCTGCAAGGGGACAACGGTTTCAGCCAGAAGTCCGAGCAGGGCCAGGCTTCCTATTACTACAGCCAGCCGTTTTTCCAGGCCAGCGGCCAGTTGGAAATCGACGGCCAGCGCTACACGGTCAGTGGCCCGGCCTGGCTGGATCGGGAGTGGAGCAGCCAACCGCTGACGGCCAACCAGACTGGCTGGGACTGGTTCTCCCTGCACCTGGACAGCGGCGAACACCTGATGCTCTACCGCATGCGCCACAAGGACGGCGCGCCCTACCTTACCGGCACCTGGATCGATGCCCAGGGCCATTCGCAAACGTTGCAGGCCGGTGACATCGAGCTGGCGCCGCTGGGCACGGCCAAGGTCGCCGGCCGTGCAATGCCGGTGCGCTGGTCGATCAAGGTGCCCGGCAAGCATCTGGACGTGACCACCGAAGCCTTGAACCCTGCCGCCTGGATGGACCTGCGCATTCCCTATTGGGAAGGGCCGGTGCGGCTGGAGGGCAGCCACGGCGGCAACGGCTATCTGGAAATGACCGGCTATTGATAATCGCCGGAACTCCCCGCGAACCTCGGCCCTCATAGCTTATGAACGTCTCGCAGGAGCCCGCTATGAGCGATGACCTCACACCTGGGTCGCTGGCCGATTGGCAGCGGCTGTTCGATGACCAGACCTATTGGCAGCAATCGCCCGATGCTCATTTCACCGCGCTGATGCAGGTGGCCAACGACCTGTTCGGCCAGGGTGCCATCGATCTGGAGCAGTGGCAGGCGTTGAAGGCCAAGGCCGAGCAACTGCACCAACGCTCCCCGCAGGCCAACGTCGCGCAAGAAGTCGACGACCCCGATGCCTGATTGCACGCTTGAAAAAGACTCAAGGAGTCCGCCATGAAACACCGCACCGAATCCACCCAGCGCAACCCTGACGAACCGGCGATGCCCGGTGAGGTGGAGCGCGACAACGACGCGCTGCGCCCTAATGATCCTGCCAAGCGCAAGCATGAGGGCGGCGATGAACAGGCGGGGGATACCGACGCGCAGAAAACTGCACGGCGTGGTTGATGCGTTGTATGCCCGTTCACTCGGTTGCGGGGCGCTTAAGTGCTCGGCGTTGCCGATTTTAGAAGAGACGGGTCAATGGCTGTTTAACTTACCGAGTCCCGTTGCAGGACTCGGCATGAAGTTTTTTTGTACTGCTTGATTGTTTTTGTAGACGTGTCTGTATAAGTGTTACCGACACGGTGGTTGCACTCGGCACTGTAATAAAACCCTGAGTTTTAAACAGTGCGCCATACATAAACAATTATTTAAACGTGGTCGGCGGACATACTCTGCAGCTTCCACTATGATTGTGTCCGTTCGCCCAGTGTCAGGCTCTTTACCAGTGCATGGAATGCCGAGGCCATTGCACTGGGCGAACACCCTTGGCGTTAATGTTCTCCTCTTCCCGTGCACACCGCCAAACCAGCCCTGGCGGGTGCATCGAGCATCTGGCTGGACCTAGCCTGCGGCAGGTGCGCGCCAGTCATCGCTGCCCATCGTGCCGCATACCTCGTGGTTCCAGGTGATCTTGCGATACGAGAAATGCACGTCTTCCAGATGGGTGAAGTGCGCGTTCGCCGGATCCTGGCAGTTGAACATGTAGTCTTTGATCTCGACGATGACCGCGTCAAGCATCGTGGTGGTGAAGTAGTGTTCCTGGGTGCCCTCAGCCGAAGTCCGCATCCACTGGATCTCGACTTTTTCCAAGGTTTCACCACTTGTGAGCGCTTGCTGTAGCAGAGGCGTGGCCTTGTCGAACACTTTTGTGATGATCAGAGGATGATGCACGCGCTGGCTGGTCGTTTGACCGGATTGGGAGTCTCGCGGGCGGGTAATGTGGTGTTGGAAACCTTGCACCATGATCTGGTCTTCACGACCCTCCTGGTAGATGTTGCCAACCGATTCGGCCGAAAAGGCACCGGCTGTGATCAGGCCTTGCTTACGACCTTTGATAACCATGTACGCGGGGGTAGCCAATGGATGCTCTCCTTCCTGGATAGCCTGGGACGGAAGTCGTGCCAGGGGACCCGACGGTTATCAAGAGCTATGCCATTTCTTAAAAGATCATATAAATCAATCTATTGAGTGAGTTGTCGGCCTATGGCTATCGCATCTGGGCAGGAAAAGCGCCTCAAGGCTTGCGCGGATCAACGCAGTTTCCTGCCGACGTACCCTACAGTCCGTTCCTACACGCCCAGCGCGGCCATGCATTCATCGATCGAGCGCTGCTGCGTCTGCGCATACAGCCCCAGTTCATCAATGGTCGAGCGTCCCAGGGCTTCTTCAAAGGCCTGGCGGTTGGATTGCCCGGCGTAGTGGCTCTGGGCGGCGTCGCCAAGGTTCGACTGGAAGATGCCAGCGGCACTGACGGGCAGGAAATCCTCGTACACGAGGGGTTCGGCGCGCAGGTAGCGCAGTTCCAACAAGCGTTCCAGAGGGGCCTGCGGTTCGAGGGTGCCCTTGGCGGCGAGGCCTTCTGGCGTCACGAAATAGCGGAAGTAGGCCAGTGCCTGGTGACGCAGCGCTTCGTGGTCGTCCGGGAAGGCCGCGAAGTGCTCGCTCATCAATGCGTCGTAGCGTAGAGCATTGGCCTCGTTGGGGAACTCGCCCAGCGCATCGCGGGCCGCGTTCAGCAGTTGGTCGTAGAGTGCTCGGCCCTTGGGCGTGAGGGCGGCGCCGCGTTGTTCGATTTCGCCGAAACGGGCGCTGTGACTGCCCTGGCCGTCGGGCTGATCGGTGAAAGCGACGGGTTCATCGAGGGCCTTGAAGCTGGTCTGGCGCAGCAGGATAGGGCATTGGCGACGGGGCGGGCCTTCGATCACCGCCTTGGGCGTGATGCCCTGCACGGGCATCTGGGCCTGGACGATGTCGATGTCCAGGGTCCGCGGCGTCAGGTGGTTGATGTGCGGGCCCTTGAAGGCCACCACGTCGGCGATCAGCCGATGTTGCGCGCTCAGTTGTCGGTATTGGTCCGCCGTGACAGTGGCGCTGTGGTGCCAACGGAAGGTTTCCAGGGCCTGGCGGACAAAGTCGTCCGCCTGGGGCTCGGTCAGGCCTCCCTCACGTTCGGCGAGGGCAATGAGTTCCAGCGCGCCAGGGGTGAAGATCTGCCGCCTGGCCAGCACGGATTCGGCAAACGCTCGCAGTTCGGTGTTCTCGATCAACTCCAGGCGCAGCAGGGAGGTAAACACCCGGAACGGGCTGACCTGCAACGCGCTTTCATGCACGGCGCGGAACGCGGTGGAATGCACCGGCACCCCGGCCGGCGTGAGGTCGTAGTAGCCCACCGGCTGCATGCCCATGACCGCGAACAGTCGCCCCAGGGTGTTGAGCTCTGCCGCGGTGCCGACGCGGATCGCACCGTGGCGTTCCAGGTCCAGGCGTTGCAGTTCGCCGGTGCTGCGCAGGTGCGCGGCCAGTGACGGGTCTTCGGCCAGCACCTGGGCGTTGGTGTGCTCCACCAGCTTCATCAACGCGCCATACAACGGCACCTCGTCGCGGTACATGTCGGACATCGCTCGGGAGAAGCGTTGACGGATCAGGTCGGGGCTGACGAAGCTCATGGTGGGCGTTCCTGGCTATGGCTATCGGGAGGAAGAAGTTGCACGAAAGATCGCAGCCTTCGCCGGTGCCGACAAACGAAGAATCTTCAGGACTTCATTCTGCCAGGGACTGACCGGTGCCAGGGGGCGGCTACTGCCCCAGACCCTTGAGAAACTCCCGGTACAACGCCGCGGTTTTCCTTGGTTTCTCGACCATGGGCATGTGGCCGACCCCGTCCCAGATTTCCACCCGCAGGTCCGCGATACCCTTGCTCCACACCGGCACGCTGCTGACGTCGATCAGCCGGTCCTTGCGGCCCCAGAGCAACAGCGACGGCGCGCGGATCTGGGACAGGCGCGGTTCCATCGGCGGGCTGGCGCGAAAGTCGACGAAGATCTCCGCCAGTTCATCCCGGCGCTGCTCGTAGCGTTGCGCCAATGCCGCCAGCACCACGCTCGGCACCCAGGGCGGCGAGGCCATGGTCATGGCGTAGAACGGCGCGAACTCATCCCGCGAGTGCACAAGGAACGGGTTATGCCCTGCGGCCAGGTGACGCTCCATGTCGCTCGGCTCGGGTGCGGTGACGCCGGCGGGGTCGATCAGCGCCAGGGTCGATACGCGCTCGGGATAGGTGGCCGCCAGCCATGCCGCGAGGTAGCCGCCCATGGAGTTGCCGATCACATGGACCTTGTCCAGCCCGCAGGCGTCGAGCAACTCGATGGCGCGCCGGGCCTGGGTCGGGATGTCGTAACCGCCGCCGGCCTTGAAGCCGGTCTCGCCATGGCCGGCCAGGTCGGGAACCACCACCCGGTAGTCGCCGACAAAGTGCCGGGCAAAGCGCAGCCAGAGGTTTTTGTCAGCGCTGTAGCCGTGCAGCATCAGGATGCTGCCGGACGCTTCATAGGGTCCGCCCTGCCAGGTCGATACGGTCATCTCGCTGATCGGCACGGTGATCTTGTGCAACCGGTAAAGTCGCGCCTCCAGGGCCATGCTCAGGTCATACAACACATGGCCGATGCCCGGATACGTCAACCAGCTCCAGGCGATAAACACGGCAAGAACTGCGCACAACACCAGCATGTCACGCCCTCCATGGGTTACGACAGGATGTGATCCGCCGGCTTCAGCCGGCGGGTCAGCCAGTAATAAGTGAAGCTGAAACCTGGGAACATCGCGATCACATGGCCGCTTTTGCTTTGATACCAGCTGTGACAGCCGCCGGATTTCCAGACGGTGCGCTGCATTTCCCGGTGGATCATGTCCGTGTAGCGTCGTTCCGCCGCTGGCTGCACTTCGATGCAGCGCAGGTTTTGCCGCTTCACCGTGCGGATGCAGTCGAGGATGTAGTTCATCTGCGCTTCGATGATGAACAGCGCCGAGGTGTGGCCGATGCCGGTGTTGGGCCCGGTAACGATGAACAGGTTGGGAAAGCCCGGCAGGCTGGTGCCCAGGTACGCCCGTGGATATGGGTCCCAGACTGCGCGCAGCTCGGTGGCGTGCTTGCCGGTCACCGGGTAGGAAATCACCCCGTCGGTGGCGTCATAGCCGGTGGACCAGACGATCAGGTCCAAGGCGATGTGCCGGCCGTCGCGGGTGATGATGCCGGTTTCGTCGAGGGCGGCGATGCCTTGTTCCTGCCCGTGCACGCTGACGTTGGGCCGGCACAGCGCCGGGTACAGCGTGCTGGAGAGGATGACGCGCTTGCAGCCGATCAGGTAGTCCGGGGTCAAGCGCTTGCGCAGCTGCGGGTCGGGCACTTGGCGTTTCAGCAGTTTCAATGCCTTGCGCTGGACCATGCGCACCGCCGGCCGCGAATACTTGAAGGCAATCACGCGGGTCTCGAATTGCCAGTAGATCGACCAGCGCAACAGCGTGCGCACCGGGGCCAGGCCCAGCAGCCAGCGCTCCAGGCGGTTGAACGTGTGATCGGGACGTGGCAGCACCCAGTGCGGCGTGCGCTGGAACACGTGCAGGTGCTCGACTTGGGGGGCGATGGCCGGAATCACCTGGGCGGCGCTGGCACCGCTGCCGACAATGGCCACGCGTTTGTGGCGATAGTCGTAGGCAGGGTCCCACTGGTTGGTATGAAAGGCCTGGCCCTTGAAGCGCTCCCGACCGTCGAACGCCGGGATCACCGGCTGGCTGAGGGGCCCGGTGGCATTGATCAGGAACTGTGCGCGATAGACCTGGTGGTTGGTCTGGACCACCCACTGCCGGGCACTGTCGTCCCATTCCACACGCTCTACGTTCGTCCCCAGCCGCACTTTGTCCCGCAGCTTGAAACGCGCGATCACGGTTTGGGTGTAGCGGTGCAATTCATCCTGCCCGGCGAACATCTGGCGCCAGTCGTAGGTGGCGAACGACAGGGAATACAGGGGAGAGGGAACGTCCACCGCCGCGCCAGGGTAAGTGTTCTGGCACCAGGTGCCGCCGAAAAAGTCCCGACGCTCGATCATCAGGAAATCCTCGAACCCTGCTTTGAGCAGATTGACCGCCGCACACTGGCCTCCAAACCCGCTGCCGATGATCAACACCTGGTAACTGCCCATGGGCCTCCTTCCTCGGGATGTGCCGGACCCCCTTGTCATGTATAGCCAAAATTCACGGCGAGCCAAGGCTTTTGATGAGGCAAGCCTCGGCAAATGTCCCAATCAGCCCTCTGCGGTCTAGAGCCCTGGTCCAGAGTCGGGTAGGGTGCCTGTGCACTCTTTCGCAACGAACAAGGATGAAATCATGACGATGACCGCTCTTCGCACCCGCCTGGCCGTCAGCCTCGGCCTGAGCCTGGCCCTCGGCGCGCTCTCGCCCGTTGCCTTCGCGCAGCCCCAGCAGCAGGTCCTGGCCCACGCCGAACAGTACAAGGGCGAGGCCCTGAAACTGCTGGAACGACTGGTCAACATCGACTCCGGTTCCGGGTATATGCCGGGCCTGACCCAGGTTGGCGACATCACCATCGAAGAATTGAAAAAGTTGGGCGCCACCATCGAGAAAGTGCCGAACTCGGACGGCACCCAGCACATCCTTGCGACCCTCAAGGGCAGCGGCAAGGCGAAGATTCTGCTGATGGCCCACATGGACACCGTGTTCAAGGAGGGCTCGGCCGCCGAGCGTCCGTTCCATATCAAGGATGGGCGGGCCTACGGGCCGGGGGTGATGGATGACAAGGGCGGCATCGTCGCTGGGGTCTATGCCTTGAAGATCCTCAAGGATCTGGATTTCAAGGACTACGCACAGATCACCTTCCTGCTCGATGCCAGCGAAGAAACCGGCTCGGACGCCGCCACCGACCTGATCAAAAGAACCGCCAAGGTCCATGACGTGACCCTCAACCTCGAGCCGGGCCGCCCGGCGGATGGCCTGGTGGTGTGGCGTAAGGGCAGTGCCACGGCGTTGTTGGAGGTCAAGGGCAAGGCGTCCCACGCCGGTGTTGCGCCGGAGCTGGGGCGCAATGCGGCGATGGAAGCGGCGCACCAGATCCTGCAGTTGGGCAAGCTGGGCGATGCCGAAAAGAAAACCACCATCAACTTCACGGTGATCCAGGCCGGTGACCGCACCAATGTGATTCCCGACAAGGCCAGCGCCAAGGCCGACGTGCGCGCGGCGGTGCCGGAAGAGTTCGACCGCCTCGAAAAAGACCTGGCCCGGGTGTCACAAGACAAGTTGATCGCCGACACCGAGGTCACCACCAGCCTCAAGCGCGGCCTGCCACCGATGCCGCAGACCGCGGAATCGGATCGCCTGATGGCGATGGCCCAAGGCATCTATGGCGAACTGGGCCGCAAACTCACCGAAGAAGGCAGCGGCGGCGCGGCGGATGCCAGCCTCTCCGCCGGCGTCGGCACGCCGACGCTGGACGGCTTTGGCATCGTTGGCGGCAACATTCATACCCCCGAGGAATACGCCGAGGTCGAGAGCGTGGTACCGCGGGTTTACCTGTTGTCGCGGATGATCATGGAGTTGGCGAAGCGATAGCTGCGCCCAATAGTGTGATCGACTCAAACCCTGTGGGAGTGGGCTTGCTCGCGAAGGCGGTGTGTCAGTTGATGAAGGGTACCTGACACTCCGCTTTCGCGAGCAAGCCCGCTCCCACAAGGGTTATGTGTTGGTTGACTAACGCGGGTCGACGTTATCCAGCGCCCGGTTCGCCAGCAGGCTGCCGAGCTCGATCAACTGCTGGATGCCCAGCGCCACATGCCGCCTGGAGCCGTCCAGTTCAAACGCCAGGTCGCTGACCATCGCATTGGCCGACGCCAGGGTTTCGCTGAGGTTGGCAAGCAGGCATTCGGTGTCGATGCCGTTGACGACGGTGAAAAGTTGGCCTGGATCGGAGGTGGGTTCTGTGGGCTTGGGCTTGAGGTAGAAGTCGAGGGCGCGGTCGGCGGCTTTGTCGAAGGCGCTTGAGTCCGGATCGGTTTCCGGTGGGTTGGGGGTAACTTTGAACATGATGAAACTCCGATGCATCTGAATGGGAGCCATCGCCTTTTCGCTACCAAACGAAGGGTGGTGGCCATACGAAGGTTGGTAGACCGGGCATCGGAGCCGGCGCCTCCGAAGAGACCCTGCGCATGGCCACCAAAAAGCGAAGTGCGCATTGCACTTGCAGAGGTGACGCTATGCACCGAAAGCCCGGGCTACCAAACCCGATCACTGATTTGTCAGCGACCGGAAAACGATAAAGCCCAGCCCCAAGGTGCACAAGCCGGCGGATTCTGGCGTAGTTGTAGGCAATGGCGCAAGGTGAGGGCGCCTGTGCCTACACCGAAACGAACGGAGTAAACACGCGTTTCCTGTGGCGAGGGGATTTATCCCCGTTCGGCTGCGAAGCAGTCGTAAAACCGGCTGGCACGGTTCCTCTGTCACACCGCAGCGTCTGGCTTTGGGGCTGCTTCGCAGCCCAGCGGGGATAAATCCCCTCGCCACAGGGACACAGGGACACAGGGAGCTGCCAAGGTCTCAATAAACCCACACCTCCACCCGCCGATTGCGGATCCGGCCTTCATCCTCGCTGTTGGCCGCCACCGGCATCAGCGCGCCGAAGCCACGTACCTCGCGCAGTGTCACGCCGTTCTTGACCAGTTCGCGGCGCACGGCCATGGCCCGCAGTTTGGACAACAGGTCGGCGCGTGCCGGGTCGTCCTTGGCGTCGCCGAAACCCACCAGCGTCACGCGTCGATCGAGCTTGCCGTGCTGCTTTATGTAGTCGAGCACCCGCCCCAGGTCCTGGTGGGCCTTGTTGTCGAGGCTGGCGCTGCCTTCTTCGAAGCGGAAGTTCACGGACAGGCGTTGTGCATGGCGACTCAGGGCCTGGTAACCCTCGGGCATCAGCGCGTTTGGCGTCACCGACATGGCTCGTACGGTCTGGGCGATGAAGCCGTTGGTCGCGACGATGGCCTGGCCCTTGTCGCTCTGGGTGAAGTCGACCAATGCCTGGGCCCAGGGGTTCTGGTCCCACGGCGGCAGGTAGAAGAACAGCCGGCGGGACAGCGGGTAGTCCTCGGTGGCGATCAGGGTGTTCAGCGGCAACATGGGTTGGGAATCGCCGTCGACGATCGCCAGTGCCTTGGCTTGGCGTACGTAGGGCAAACCGATGAAACCGATGCCTTGCGGGTCCTGGCTGACGGCGTCCGACAACTGTTCGCTGGATTCGAAGCGTCGCGCTGTAGGATCCAGCCGCTTGCCTTGTCGGCTGAGCACCAGTTCCTTGAAGGTGTCGTAGGTGCCCGATTGTTCATCCCGGGCGTACAGGTGGATCGGTCCGCCCACGCTGCCCACCGCTTCCCAGGTCTTTGCCTCGCCGCTGAAGATCTTCGCCAGTTGCACGGTATCGAGCTGACGCAGCGGGTTCTGGGGATGAAGGATGATCGCCAGGCCGTCGATGGCAATGACCTGCTCGGCGGCAGGACTTTTCAGATCGCCGAGGGCTGACAGTTCCTTCAGCTCGCTGTCCTTGATCGGCCGGGATGCGGCCGCCAGGTCGGTGCTGGCCTGCTTGAGGGCGGCGAAACCGGTGCTGGAGCCGTGGGCAGCGATGTCGACTTCGACCCGACGACCATCGCGGGTCTGGCCGACGATGCGCTGTTCGTTATCCCGGCCGGTGATTTCGGCACTGACCTTGAGCAGGCCCTGATCTTCCATCAAGCCCTTGACCAACGCCGGCCCCAGCGCCGCGCCGATGGTGTTGGAGCCCTGGATGCGCAGTGCCGGTCCACGCTCAGGCACCGGCAAGCTGCCGGCCCACGTCGCGAGCGGCAACCAGAGCCCCATCAACACACCCAACCACAGCCGCATGCCGGCACCTTCAGAACCTGAGGAAGTGCCGGAAGATTAAGTCAGTCAGGTGACTGAAAGATGACAGCGAGGCGACCGATCCATCTGTGGCGATCACAGACCCAAGGCAAACCCAAAAAACTGTGGGAGCGGGCTTGCCCGCGAAAGCGGCCTTACAGCCAACCTCGCCATCGACTGACCCACCGCCTTCGCGGGCAAGCCCGCTTGTGTCTGAGTAAGGGAATAAACTCTGGGGTGAGAGGGGTAGATGGCAAGCTGTGAGTCCGCGGTGCTTGAAGCACGATTGGGAGCAAAGCTGCCATCTACCTTTCTACTCTGGCCCATAAGCCCGAACAGTTGGACGAGCGGCACTCGAATCACAAGCGTGGGCAAAGCCAGAGCACTCTCATTTCTGAGTGTAAGAGGGTTTTGCCATGATTTCCTGGGTCGGTATCGATATATCCAAATCAAATCTCGTCGTTTGGGTTCGACCACAGAACCAAGGCTGCGAGGTCCCCAATACGCCTGAGGGTTTTGCACAACTGGTCGAACAGCTAAGCCCGTACACGATTGGCCGGGTGTTACTGGAAGCCACGGGCGGCTATGAACGAAAGGTTATGGCAGCACTGCAGGAGGCAGGTTTCAATGTGCTCAGGATCAACCCTCGTCGGGCTAGAGCCTTCGCCGTAGCAATGGGCAAGAATGCCAAGACCGACCCCATCGATGCGGCTGTTCTTGCCGATTTTGCCGAAGCTCTGCATGCGTCTCACGAAAAGCCCATTTCACCTGAGCGTGAAGCACTGCGGGAGCTGATTCAGCTGCGCGAACACTTCGTCCAGCAACGAGATGACAACAAGCGCCGGCTACAGCAGGCTCAGCTTCCGGCGGTTATCGAGGTGATCAAAGATCATATTCGCTACCTGCAAATCCAAATCAAGCAGTTTGGCAAAGCCATTAATCAAAGCATGCGTAAGCTGGATGCGGAGAAAGCCGACCGACTCACATCAGTTAAAGGGATCGGCACTGTGGCGACTGCTAGTTTGTTGGTTTACCTGCCTGAGCTCGGTGAGCTTGATCGCAGAGAGATCGCGTCCCTGGCGGGAATCGCCCCCTACAACGACGACAGTGGCAATCACAGCGGCAAACGTCAGATTTACGGAGGAAGAGCGCGGGTCAGACGTGCGCTTTATATGTCGTGCTGGGTTGTCATCCGCTATCACGCCGACTTCAAGGCCCGGTACGAAGCACTTCGAGGGCGAGGCAAGAGCGCGAAAGTCGCGCTCATCGCCTGCATGCGAATATTGCTAATCAGACTGAATGCCATGCTTCGAGACGGCACTGAATGGCGGTGACGGGTGGTAGAGGTAAGACAGTTGCTCCCACAATGGGTTCTGTGGCGACCACAGACCCAGAGCAAACCCAAAAAAACTGTGGGAGCGGGCTTGCCCGCGAAAGCGGCCTTACAGCCAACCTCGCCATCGACTGACCCGGCGCCTTCGCGGGCAAGCCCGCTCCCACAATGGGTTCTGTGGCGATCACAGACTCAAGGCAAACCCAAAAAACCTGTGGGAGCGGGCTTGCCCGCGAAGACGGCGTTACAGCCAACCTCGCCATCGACTGACCCGGCGCCTTCGCGGGCAAGCCCGCTCCCACAATGGATTCTGTGGCGATCACAGGCTCAAGGCAAACCCCAACCCCTGTGGTGGCCCAGTACCTGTGGTTGCGGTCAGCTCAGTTGCAGCCAGATCGGTGCATGGTCCGACGGCTTTTCCATGCCCCGCAGTTCATAGTCGACGCCGGCATCCTTGACCCGGTGCAGCAGGCCATGGGAGGTGAGGATCAGGTCAATGCGCAGGCCGCGCTTGGGTTCGTCTTCGAAGCCGCGGCTGCGGTAGTCGAACCAGCTGAAACGGTCGCAGACGTCAGGGTTCAGGTGGCGGAAGCTGTCCACCAGGCCCCAGTTCTTCAAGCGGGCCATCCACTCGCGTTCCTCCGGCAGGAAGCTGCATTTACCGGTTTTCAGCCAGCGCTTCATATTGTCCGGGCCGATACCGATGTCGCAGTCTTGCGGGGAGATGTTCACGTCGCCCATCACCACCACCGGCTGATCGTTGCTGAAGCGGCTTTCCAGCAATTGCTGCAAGTCGTTGTAGAACCGTTCCTTGGCGGGGAACTTGGTCGGGTGGTCGCGGCTTTCACCTTGAGGGAAATAGCCGTTCATGATCGTCACCGGCACACCGTTGGCATCGGCGAAGGTGCCCCAGATGAAGCGCCGCTGGGCGTCTTCGTCGTCGCTTTCGAAACCCTTGTACAGGCTCAGTGGCGGCTGGCGGGAGAGCAGGGCGACGCCGTAGTGGCCCTTTTGCCCGTGGTAGTGCACGTGGTAACCCAGGGCCTGGATCTCGGCCAGCGGGAACTGCTCGTCGTGGACCTTGGTTTCCTGCAGTCCGATCACGTCCGGCTGGTGCTTGTCGATCAGCGCCGCCAGCTGATGGGGACGGGCGCGCAGCCCGTTGATGTTGAAGGAGACGATCTTCATGGTCGGCAGTCCTGGCAAAACTGCGATGCTAGCTGACATGTCGGAAGGGGGCCAGCGTGGCAGTAGGACAAATGCGCTGCTAATGTCCTTTGCTTGTAGGAACGATCACAGCCCTGCCGGGTTCGTAGTCAATAAGAGCAGGGCCTCACCGAGCCCGCCCAGGAGATCCGCCACCATGCCTGAAACCGCCACCGCCCTCGCCGACATCCATATGCTCGACAGCGGTTATTCCCGCGAAGCCCGTTCGTTGCTGTACCAGGCCTATCGCCATGAGCCGACCTTCAGCTTCCTGTTCGAATCCGAGCGTCCCGGCTACGAGCAGCGAGTGCGGGCCACGGTGCGGGAGTTGGTGAAGCAGCATTTTCTCCAGGACCTGCCGGCCATCGGCCTGCTGGTCAATGACCGGCTTATCGGCATCGCCTTGATCGCCCCGCCACAGCGGCGCCTGGGCATCACCGAAAGCTGGGCGTGGCGGTTGCGCATGGTGTTGAGCACGGGGTTTCGCTGCACCCGGCGCTACCTGGAGTACCACGCGGCGGTCACGGCCTGCCTGCCGTCGGATGCGGTTCATGTGTTGCCGTTGCTGGGCATTCACCCACAGTTCCAAGGCCAGCATTATGGCGAGCAATTACTCACGGCCGTGCACAACTGGTGCGCGGTGGATGAGCATTCCCAAGGCGTTGTGCTGGACACCGGCAACCCCCGTTACCTGGATTTTTATAAGCGCCAAGGCTACGAGGAAATCGGCGAGATTGCCGTAGGACCGATCCGCGAACACGTGTTTTTCCACGCCAATCCGCAGGTCCTGCACAGCGCAACGGCCTGATCGGACGAACTTTTAGGACGAGTCTGGCTCTATCAGGCTCCCAAGCCCGTGATAGCATCCGCGCCATGAATGTTTCAGGAAGAATGACCAGCGGCGTGCTCATGCTGTCCCTCAGCTGCGCGGCGCTGGCGAACAGTGAACTGGAGGTACGGGTCAAGCCGGCCAACGACGCACTCAAGGCCAACGTAGAAGGTTACATCGGTGGGGTGGGCGATCGCGACGAAGAGGCGCTGTTGCGCTTCAGCCGCGGCGCCGAGGAGCAGGCCCGCAAGGCTGCCCAGGCGCTGGGCTACTACCAGCCGCAGATCGACAGCGAGGTCAAGGGCGGCAAGGACCCGCGCCTGGTCCTGAGCATTGACCCTGGCGAACCGGTGCATCTGCGCAACGTGACCCTGCGCGTCGAGGGCCCGGCGGCGTCCCTCAAGGCGTTTCGCCTGCCGGACGATCCCGGCCTCAAGCCCGGTGCGGTGCTCAACCACGGTCGTTACGAAGACGCCAAGCGACTGATCCAGAACCAGGCCTCGCGCTACGGTTTTTTCAGTGGGCGATTCACTCGCCAGCAATTGTCCGTGGACCCCCAGGCCGGTATCGCCGACATCGAATTGATCTACGACAGCGGCCCGCGTTACGCCCTGGGCCCGGTGAATTTCGAGGGCGATACGCCGTTCGACGAAGACCTGCTGCGGCGCATGGTGCCGTTCAAGGCGGGCACCCCCTACGACTCCGAACTCATTGCCGAGCTCAACCAGGCCTTGCAGTCGAGCGGCTACTTCGAAGGCGTGCGGGTCGACGCGGCACCGACCGCGGCCACCGATAACGTGATCCCGGTGGCGGTCAAGCTCGACACCCGCAAGCCCCGTACCATGGGCTTGGGCCTGGGGTTTTCCACCGACGTCGGCCCGCGGGCCAAGGCCAACTGGACGCGCCACTGGGTCAATCCCCAGGGCCACAGTTATGGCTGGGAGGCCGAAGTCTCGGCGCCCCGACAGAACGTCGGCCTGTGGTACGACGTGCCGCTGGACCCACCGCTGACCGACAAGCTGCGCTACGCCGGCGGCTACCAGTACGAAGAGTTGGCCGGCACCGACACCCTCAGCAAGCTGCTGACCGTCGGCCCGGAATGGCACAGCAAGTTGCCCAGCGGCTGGCAACGGGTGGTATCGCTCAAATGGCAGCGCGAGGAATACCGCCTCGGCGACGATTCGGGCTTGAGCACGTTGCTGATGCCGGGCGTCAGCTATTCCTACCTGCGCAGCGACAACCGCATCGACCCGCACAACGGCTACCGCTTGCAGTTCGACACCAAGGTCGCCAAGGAAGGGCTGGGTTCGGACAACAACCTCGTCTACGGCACCGCCATGGTCAAGGGCCTGACCACCGTGTTCGACAAGCACCGCCTGCTGGCCCGCGCCCAGGTCGGGGGCAGCGCCACCAATGGCTACAAATCCATCCCGCCGTCCCTGCGCTTTTTTGCCGGCGGCGACCAGAGCGTGCGTGGCTACGACTACCAGAGCCTGTCACCGGAGAACGCCGAGGGTGATCGCATCGGCGGCCGCTACATGGTGGCCGGCAGTCTCGAATACCAGTATTCGGTCGCAGAGAAATGGCGGGTGGCGACCTTCGTCGACCAGGGCAATTCGTTCAACAATCTTGAATTGCCAAGCCTCAAGACCGGCGTGGGTATCGGTGTGCGCTGGGTGTCGCCGGTGGGCCCGATCCGCCTCGATCTGGCCCATGCGCTGGACGATGAGGGTGGCATTCGTTTGCACTTTTCCATGGGGCCCGAATTGTGAGTCGTGGTTTGAAGGTAACGCTGCTGGCGTTGGGTACGCTGCTGGCCGTGGTGGTATTGGCGCTGGGCCTTATCCTGGGCAGCGCATTCGGCAGCCGCTGGGCCCTTGGCCTGGTGCCCGGGCTGAGCGTGGACAATTTCCAGGGGCGCCTTGGCGGGCAATGGAGCGCCGATCATCTGCTGTGGCAACAGGACAGCAGTCGGGTAGAAATCGATGGGCTGATCTTCGCCTGGTCGCCGCTGTGCCTGACCCGTCTGACCTTGTGCATCGAACGGCTCAAGGCCGATCAGATCAGCCTGCAATTTCCGCCTTCCGCCGATGAGCCGAGCAGCGGTCCGATCAGCTTGCCCGACCTGGACTTGCCGGTGGCCATCGAACTGGGAGAGGTGCAGGTCGCTCGCCTGCTGTTCAATGGCAGCGAGCAACTCAAGGGCTTGCAATTGGCGGCCCATTGGACGGCCGAGGGCTTGCGGATCGACTCGCTGCAACTGCAACGCGACGCACTGAGCCTACAGCTTTCCGGTCTGCTGAAGCCCGGCGCGGACTGGCCGCTGAAGGCCGCCGGCCAGTTGACTCTGCCCGCACCGACAGGCGTGCCCTGGACCCTGGACTTGAACGTCGATGGCGACCTGCTCAAGACGCTCAACCTCAGCGCTGACAGCCGCGGTTACCTGCAAGGCCGTCTGGTGGGCGAGCTGCAACCCTTGGCCGACCACCTGCCGGCCAAGGTGCGCATCACCGCCGACGGCTTCAAGGCCAGCGCCGACCTGCCGGACACCCTGGTGCTCAATCAGCTCGAGTTGACCGGCGAGGGCGACCTGGACACCGGTTACCAACTGCTCGGCAAGGCGACCCTGCCGGCCGAGAAAGGCCCCGTGGCGTTGCTGCTGCAAGGCAAGGTGGACGCCAAAGGCGCGCAGATCGCCGCCTTGGACCTGGACGCTGGCGAGCAGCAGAGCCTCAAGCTCAGCGGCCAGGTGGACTGGCGCGAGGGCCTGAGCGCCGACGCCAAGATCGCCTGGCTGGATTTCCCCTGGCATCGGCTTTACCCGCTGATCGATGAGCCACAAGTGAGCGTGCGCCGCTTCGACGGCGAAGTCTCGTACACCGATGGCAACTACCTCGGCCATTTCCAGGCCGCATTGGATGGGCCCGCCGGCGTCTTCAGCCTGGGCAGCCCGTTCAGCGGCGACCTGACCCAGATCCATTTGCCGCAACTTGAGCTCACCGCCGGCCAAGGCAAGGCCGAAGGGCACCTGGACCTGCAATTTGCCGAGGGTATTGCCTGGGACACGGCCCTGGCATTGTCGGCCATCAACCCGGCGTACTGGCTCGGCGAATTGCCCGGCACCCTGGCGGGGCCGTTGCGCAGCAAGGGGTCGATCAACAACGGCACCCTCAACCTCGACGCGGACCTGGACCTCAAGGGCAAGCTGCGCGGTCAACCGGCGCTGTTCCAGGCCCGGGCCAGCGGCGCCGGCGAACAATGGAACCTCAGCGCGCTGGACATCCGCCTGGGGGACAACCGCATCAACGGCAGCGCCAGCCTGCAACAGACGCTCACCGGCCAGGTCGACATCAAGCTCGCGCGTCTGGCCCAGCTCTGGCCGCAATTGCGCGGCCAGGTCATGGGGCGCGTCGAGGTCGCGGGGACACTCAAGGCCCCTCAGGGCAAGCTCGGCCTGCAAGGCACCCAACTGGCGTTTCAGGACAACCATCTTCAACGTCTGAACCTGGACGCAACCCTGGACAAAGCGCAGCGAGGCAAGGTCGACCTCAAGGCCAGTGGCATTCGCGCCGGCGACACGGCGCTGGGTGTGCTGACCGTCAGCGGGCAGGGTGATATCAAGCAACAGACACTCACCCTGGACTTGCAGGGGCCGCAACTCGACACGACATTGGCGCTGGATGGCCGGCTCGACCAGGGCAACTGGCGCGGACGCCTGGCCAGCGGTGACGTCCAGGCCGGCGGCCAGGCCTGGCGCCTGCAAGCCCCGGCGAAACTGGAGCGCCTGGCCAACGGCACGCTCAACGTGGGCGCCCATTGCTGGCGTTCCGGCCAGGCCAGCCTGTGTGGTGAAGACCAGCGGCTGATGCCGGAGCCGAAGCTGCGCTATCACCTCAAGCAGTTCCCCATCGAAAGCCTGGCCCAGTGGATGCCCAAGGATTTCGCCTGGAAGGGCCAGCTCAATGCCGACCTGCAACTGGACTTGCCGGCCAGCGGCCCGAACGGGCGGATCCTGGTGGACGCCAGTGGCGGCACGTTGCGCATCCGCGACAAGGAACACGAGCAGGCGCCGTGGCTGGACTTCCCCTACCAGACCCTGACCCTGGACAGCCGCCTGACCCCCAAGCGCATCGACACCCAACTGAATTTCGTCGGCGCCCGGCTCGGTGAGCTGATGCTCCAGGCGCAAATCAACCCGCTGCCGGCCAGCAAACCCCTCAGCGGTTCGTTCCGCCTGACCGGCCTGGACCTGTCCGTGGCCCGGCCATTCGTGCCGATGGTGCAAACCCTCACCGGCCACCTGAACGGCAGCGGGACCTTGTCCGGGGGCTTGCTGGCGCCCCAGGTCAACGGCAACCTGGTGCTCAGCGACGGCGAAGTGTCCGGGCCTCAACTGCCGGTCAGCCTCGAAGCCCTGCAGGTGCGCGCGATGATCGCCGGCGACACAATGCGGCTCAACGGTGACTGGAAAAGCGGCAAGGACGGGCAGGGCAGCCTGACCGGGGACATCGGCTGGGGCGAGGCCTTGAGCATGAACCTGGCGCTCAAGGGCTCGCATTTGCCGGTCACGGTCGAGCCGTACGCGGTGCTGGATGTGGCGCCGGACCTCGACATCACCCTGCAAGGCGAACGGCTGGCCATTGCCGGCAAGGTCCTGGTGCCCAAGGGTGAGATCACCATTCGCGAACTGCCACCTTCCACCGTCAAGGTCTCGGACGACACGGTGATCGTTGGGCACCAGACCGAGGAGGGCAAGCCGCCGATGGCCATGGCGATGGACATCGACGTGATTGTCGGCCAGGACAAACTCGCGTTTGCAGGCTTCGGCCTGACCGCCAACGTCCAGGGCCAGGTGCACATCGGCGACAACATGGACACCCGCGGCGAACTCTGGCTCAACGACGGTCGCTACCGGGCCTATGGGCAACGGCTGACGGTCCGTCGCGCGCGCCTGCTGTTCGCTGGGCCTATCGACCAGCCTTACCTGGACATCGAGGCAATCCGCCAGACCGACGATGTGATTGCCGGCATCCGCTTGAGCGGCAGCGCCGAGCAGCCGACCACGCAGATCTTCTCGGAACCGGCCATGAGCCAGGAACAGGCGCTGTCCTATCTGGTGCTGGGTCGGCCGCTGAGCACCACGGGCGAGGACAACAACATGCTCGCCCAAGCGGCGCTGGGTCTGGGCCTGATGGGCAGTGCCGGGGTGACCACCAGCCTGGCCAACAACCTGGGCATCAGTGATTTCCAACTCGACACCCAGGGCAGCGGCGATACCACCAGTGTGGTCGCCAGCGGCAACCTGTCGGAAAAACTCAGCCTGCGCTACGGCGTCGGCGTGTTCGAACCGGCCAACACCATCGCCTTGCGTTACAAGCTCAGCAAAAAGGTCTACCTCGAAGCCGCCAGTGGGGTCGCCAGCTCCCTGGACATCTTCTACAAGCGCGATTTCTAACCGTTCCCCAAAACCTCAATGTGGGAGCGGGCTTGCTCGCGAAGAGGGTGAATCAGCTGATGAAGATGTTGGCTGACCCACCGCATTCGCGAGCAAGCCCGCTCCCACATTTTGTTTCTGTGCCTGCCCTCATGAATAGCAAGCTAACTATTTTATTTGACATTTGCTGCCTAAGCAGTAATATCTCGACATACATTCACTGCCTAGGCAGCAAACGGTGCTCAGATGAAGCATTTCACCCCAGACGAATTCCACAAGTGCCATCTCGGCATGCTGCTCGGACGCGCCGCGCTGCTCAAGGATCGGATCATCGATACCCACATGGAACCCGTCGGCATCACGGCCGCGCAGTTCAAGGTGTTGATCATCATGGCCCAGCACGGCATCGACACACCCGCCGAGCTGTGTCGCTACCTGTCCCTGGACAGCGGTTCGATGACCCGCATGCTCGATCGCTTGCAACAGAAAGGTTTCCTCGCTCGTCAACGTTCGGTGGATGATCGGCGGCAAGTGCTGCTGGTGCTGACCGACGCCGGCCAGGCCCTGGCGGATCGGCTGCCGGTGATCGGTGCCGACGCCATGAACCAGTTGGCCAGCGCCATCAGCCGCGAGGAGCTGCAAACCCTCGAACAGATTCTCAAGAAAATTCTGCTTGCCGCCGGTGATCCCATCACCGTGTTGCGATTGGGGGACAAATGAAGCGTAAGACCTTGCGTACCCGCCTGAGCCTGGTGCTGCTCGCCATGAGCCTGGCCGGTTGCGCCAGCTATAGCGGCCTGAAGACCGAAGGCGTCAGCCTTGAGGCCCAGAGCCTCAAGGCCGGGCAATCGCTGAACGGTGTCAAGTTGTCGCCGGCCGCATGGCCGAAAAACGATTGGTGGAAAAGCCTGGGCGACCCGCAGCTCGACGGCCTGATCCGTGAAGCCTTGCGCGACAGCCCGGACATGCAGATCGCCAGCGCCCGGGTGCATCAGGCCAGTGCCGCCGCCTACGCCGCCAATGCGGCGCGCCTGCCCACCCTGGATGCCAGCGGCGGTGTCAGCCGTTCGCGTCTGTCCCGCGACGAGGACCCGGCGGGCGAGGGCGGTGCCTACAGCACCTTGCGCACGCTGGGGGTTAACTTCAATTACACCTTCGACCTCTGGGGTGGTCAGCGGGCCGCCTGGGAAGCCGCGCTGGGCCAGGCCCGTGCCGCCGAGATCGACCGCCAGGCAGCGCAACTGACCCTGGCCGCCGATGTGGCCCGGGCCTACAGCGACCTGGGCCAAGCCCACATCATTCGTGACCTGGCGGCCGAAGACCTCAAGCGCACCCGGCAGATGCTCGACCTGAGCAAGCGCCGTCTCAACGCCGGGATCGACAGCGAGTACCAGTTCCAGCAGACCGAAAGCCTGGAGGCCAGCGCCGATGCGACCTTGATCGACGCTGAGAAACGCCTGCAAAGCGCCAAGATCGCCTTGGCGGTGCTGTTGGGCAAAGGCCCGGACCGGGGCAGCGAAATCGCCCGGCCCAACGTGCTGCAATCGAGCGCGGTCGCCTTGCCGTCAAACCTGCCGGCCGAGTTGCTGGGCCGTCGCCCCGACCTGGTGGCCGCTCGGTGGCGGGTCGAAGCGGCGAGCAAGGACATCGAGGCCGGCAAGACCAACTTCTACCCCAACCTCAACCTGAGCGCGGCGGCGGGGGTGCGGTCACTGTTGGGCGATGCGATGTTCGGCTCGCCCAGTCGTTTCTTCAACGTGGCGCCGACGGTCTCGCTGCCGATCTTCGATGGCGGACGCCTGCGGGCTGACCTGGATGCCCGGGACGCCGACTACGACCTGGCGGTGGCGCAGTACAACAAAAGCCTGGTCCAGGCCCTGGGGGATGTCAGCGACACCATCAACCAGCTGCGTGACATCGCCCGCCAGATTGGCGCCCAGCAACATGCCACTGATATCGCCCAAAGCTCATACGACACCGTGGTCCAGCGCTACGGCTCGGGCATCGGCAATTACCTGGACGTGCTGAGCATCGAGCAGCAATTGCTCCAGGCCCAACGTCAATTGGCGAACCTGAATGCCGAGCAGATCGACCTGTCGATCCAGCTGATGCAGGCCCTGGGCGGTGGTTTCGAACCCCAGGCCCTGGCTGCGGCCACACCGGCCTCTGCGCCGAATAACTGATTCGAGGGACTTGTCATGGCCACTGCCGACACTACGCAACCTACCCAAAACCCGCAGGACAGCGGCAACCCGCGCAAGCGCAAGGTCATGCTGCTGGCCCTCGCGGTCATCGTCATCCTCTGCGGCCTGGGCGTCTGGGCCTGGCACGAGCTGTACGGGCGCTGGAACGAAAGCACCGACGATGCCTATGTGAACGGCAACGTGGTGGAAATCACGCCGCAGGTCACCGGCACCGTGGTGAGCATCGGTGCCGACGACGGTGACCTGGTGCGCGAAGGCCAGATTCTGGTGCAATTCGACCCGAACGATGCCGAAGTCGGGCTGCAGAGTGCCCAGGCCAACCTGGCCCGCACCGTGCGCCAGGTGCGTGGCTTGTACAGCAACGTCGACGGCATGCGCGCACAGGTCAATGCCCAGGAAGCCGAGGTGCAGAAAGCCCAGGAGAACTACAACCGGCGCCGCAACCTGGCGGCCGGCGGGGCGATCTCCCAGGAAGAACTCTCCCATGCCCGGGACGACCTGACCTCGGCGCAAAATGCCCTGGCCAATGCCCGGCAGCAACTCAAGACCACCAGCGCCCTGGTGGATGACACCGTGGTGTCGTCCCATCCCGACGTGCAGTCCGCCGCCGCGCAACTGCGCCAGGCCTTCCTCGCCAACGCCCGCAGCACCTTGATCGCACCGGTCACCGGCTACGTCGCCAAGCGTACCGTGCAGTTGGGGCAGCGGGTGCAGCCGGGGACGGCGTTGATGGCGGTGATCCCGCTGGACCAGTTGTGGATCGATGCGAACTTCAAGGAAACCCAACTGCGTGATATGCGCATTGGCCAACCCGTGGAGATCGAGACCGACCTTTACGGCAGCGACGTGAAATACAGCGGCACGATCGACAGCCTCGGTGCCGGCACCGGCAGCGCGTTTGCCTTGTTGCCGGCGCAGAACGCCACGGGTAACTGGATCAAGATCGTCCAGCGGGTGCCGGTGCGCATTCATGTCAATGCCCAGGAACTGAGCGAGCATCCCTTGCGGATCGGCTTGTCGACCCTGGTCAACGTCAACCTGCACGACCAGAGCGGCCCGGTCCTGGCTCAACAGCCTCCGCAGAAGGCCACCTTCAGCACCCAGGTCTACGACCGCCAACTGGCCGATGCCGACGCGATGATTGCCCGGCTGATCCACGAGAACAGCGCCGCGGCAAGCAAGACGGTACAGCGTTAGCCCTTGATGGCGCGCTCCCACGGGCAATTGCAGTGAACACCGATCCTGCGAGCGCCCGGGCCCGATGTGGGAGTGGGCTCGCTCGCGAATGCGCAGTTTCAGGCAGCAATTATTGAATGTGGAATCGCCTTCGCGGGCAAGCCCGCTCCCACAGGTTCTGTATCTGTGTCTTGAGTTGGACGATTCCGCCACCTTCGCTTCATAGGGTTTCGTAATGAGCAATAACGCGTCCTTCACACCGCCCAGCCTGTTGCTCAGTACCATCGGGCTGTCGCTGGCGACGTTCATGCAAGTGCTCGACACCACCATCGCCAACGTGGCCTTGCCGACCATTTCCGGCAACCTGGGCGTCAGCTCGGAGCAGGGCACGTGGGTGATCACCTCGTTCGCGGTGAGCAACGCCATCGCGCTGCCGTTGACCGGTTGGTTGAGCCGCCGGTTTGGCGAGGTGAAGCTGTTCCTGTGGGCGACGATGCTGTTCGTGCTCGCTTCCTTTCTATGCGGTATCTCCACCTCGATGCCCGAGCTGATCGGCTTCCGCGTGCTCCAGGGGTTGGTGGCCGGGCCGCTGTACCCGATGACCCAGACCTTGCTGATTGCCGTGTACCCGCCGGCGAGGCGGGGCATGGCCCTGGCGTTGCTGGCGATGGTCACGGTGGTGGCGCCCATCGCTGGTCCGATCCTGGGCGGCTGGATCACCGACAGCTACAGTTGGCCGTGGATTTTCTTCATCAACGTCCCCATCGGTGTTTTCGCGGCGATGGTGGTGCAGCAGCAGCTCAAGGCGCGTCCGGTGGTCACCAGCCGCCAGCCGATGGACTACGTCGGGTTGATCACGCTGATCATCGGCGTCGGTGCGCTCCAGGTGATCCTCGACAAGGGCAACGACCTGGACTGGTTCGAGTCGAACTTCATCATCATTGGCGCGTTGATTTCGGTGATCGCCCTGGCGGTGTTCGTGATCTGGGAAATGACCGACCGCCATCCGGTGGTCAACCTGCGGCTGTTCGCCTATCGCAACTTCCGTATCGGCACCATCGTGCTGGTGGGTGGCTACGCCGGGTTCTTCGGCATCAACCTGATCCTGCCGCAGTGGCTGCAGACCCAGATGGGCTACACCGCCACCTGGGCCGGGCTGGCGGTGGCGCCCATCGGTATCCTGCCGGTGCTGATGTCGCCCTTCGTCGGCAAGTACGCCCACAAGTTCGACCTGCGCCTGTTGGCCGGGCTGGCGTTCCTGGCCATCGGCCTGAGCTGCTTCATGCGGGCAGGCTTCAACAACGAAGTGGACTTCCAGCACATCGCCCTGGTGCAGTTGTTCATGGGCATCGGCGTGGCGTTGTTCTTCATGCCGACGCTGAGCATCCTGATGTCGGACCTGCCGCCGCACCAGATTGCCGATGGCGCCGGGTTGGCGACGTTCCTGCGGACCCTGGGCGGCAGCTTTGCGGCGTCGCTCACCACCTGGATCTGGATCCGTCGGGCCGACATGCATCATGCCTACCTGAGCGAGAACATCAGCACGTTCGAACCCAGTACCCGCGAGGCCCTCAACCAGCTCGGCGGCGCGAGCGCGCCGGCGTATGCCCAGCTCGATCAGATTCTTACCAGTCAGGCGTACATGCTCTCCACCGTGGATTACTTCACGTTGTTGGGGGGGGCGTTCATGGGGTTGATTGTGTTGGTGTGGTTGGCGAAGCCGCCGTTTGCGGCGAAGGCGGGGCCGGCTTCGGCGGGACATTGATTCTTCAGTGGGGGCGATCTTCTGGTGGGAGCGGGCTTGCCCGCGAAGGCGGTGGGTCAGCCAACATCTTCATCAACTGATCCACCCTCTTCGCGGGCAAGCCCGCTCCCACAAGGGGATCTGTGGTGAACACACAGAATGCTTCGCAAGCAGCTTCCACTCTCACGGTAGAGAAAGGACGGCTCAGTGAGTGGGGCCTGCCAGTTGGGGCGCAGGGGTGAAGGGGAAGGGGGCGAGGGTGTAGCCCTGTTCATCCACCTGCAGCGCCCAGCCTTGCTTGTCCCAATCCCCCAGCACGATGCGTCTCGCTGCATGTTCGCCGAGTTGCAGCTTGTGGATGGCGGGGCGGTGGGTGTGGCCGTGGATCAGGGTCTGTACGCCGTACTGCTGCATGATCCGCGGGATTTCTTCAGGCGTGACGTCGACGATGTCATTGGCCTTCATCCGTGTCTGTGCCCGGCTTTCGCTGCGCAGTTTACGCGCCAGTTTCTGCCGGCTGCCCAAGGGCAGGTGGCGCAGGATGAACAGCGTGACCGGGTTGCGCAGCCAGCGCCGCAGCTTCATGTAGCCTTCATCGCGGGTGCACAGGCTGTCGCCATGCATCAGCAGCACCGGCTCGCCGTTGAACTGCACGACACTCGGGTCCTTGACCAGGGTGCAACCAGCGGCCTTGCAGAAGGCCTGCCCCAGCATGAAATCGCGATTGCCGTGCATCAGGAAGATGGCCGTGCCGCTGTCGCTCAATGCGCGCAGGGCCTGGCAGATGGAGCGCTGGAACGGGGTCATGGCATCGTCGCCGATCCAGGCTTCGAAAAAATCGCCCAGGATGTACAACGCTTGCGCCGAGCGGGCGCGGGTGGCGAGTAAATCCAGAAACGCCCGGGTGATGTCCGGGCGCTCCTCTTCCAGATGCAAATCTGAAATCAGTAGTATCACTCAATGATCTCGGCTTTCTCGATGATCACGTCTTCTGCCGGGACGTCCTGGTGGCCAGCTTTGGACGTGGTGGAAACGCCCTTGATGCTGTCGACCACGTCGGTGCCTTCGATCACTTCACCGAACACGGCATAGCCCCAGCCCTGTACGGTCTTGGCGCTGTGGTTGAGGAAGCTGTTGTCAGCCACGTTGATGAAGAACTGCGCGGAGGCCGAATGCGGCTCCATGGTGCGGGCCATGGCAATGCTGTACTTCTTGTTCGGCAGGCCGTTGTCGGCTTCGTTCTGGATGCTTGGGCGCTTGTCTTTCTTTTCCTTCATGCCCGGCTCGAAACCGCCGCCCTGGATCATGAAGTTGCCGATGACGCGGTGGAAGACGGTGTTGGTGTAGTGACCGGCCTGGACATACTCGATGAAGTTGGCGACGGTCAGCGGCGCCTTTTCTTTGTTCAGTTGCAGAACGATGTCACCGTGGTTGGTGGTCAGTTTGACTTTGCTCATGATCGCTACTCTTTCTAGGAATTCTTGGGTTTTGGGGCTGTGAGGCCCGCAACCGGTCTGGCTATGATCGGCCAGGCTGGGCAGTTTAGCCTGCCAGGCACGAATTTCGAGGCTGTTTTTCATCGGGTCGTCGATTAAATTCAATCGTTTGCCGGCCTGGCCTGTCAGGTGCTTGACAGCATCGGCTATGATACGGGCTTTGATTTATCAGGCCGCACCCGGCCGCGCACTTGTCTGTTCAAGGATCCTATGAGCAAGCCCACTGTCGACCCTACCTCGAATTCCAAGACCGGCCCGGCCGTGCCGGTCAATTTCCTGCGCCCGATCATCCAGGCGGACCTGGATTCGGGTAAGCACACACAGATCGTCACCCGTTTCCCGCCGGAACCCAACGGCTACCTGCACATCGGCCATGCCAAGTCGATCTGCGTGAACTTTGGCCTGGCCGAGGAGTTCGGTGGCGTCACGCACCTGCGTTTCGACGACACCAACCCGGCCAAGGAAGACCAGGAATACATCGACGCGATCGAAAGCGACGTCAAGTGGCTGGGCTTCCAATGGTCCGGTGAAGTGCGCTATGCCTCGCAGTATTTCGACCAACTGCACGACTGGGCGGTGGAGCTGATCAAGGCCGGCAACGCCTATGTCTGCGACCTGACCCCCGAGCAGGCCAAGGAATACCGTGGCAGCCTGACCGAGCCGGGCAAGAACAGTCCGTTCCGTGACCGCAGCGTGGAAGAGAACCTCGACCTGTTCGCCCGCATGCGCGCCGGTGAGTTCCCGGACGGTGCGCGGGTGTTGCGCGCCAAGATCGACATGGCCTCGCCGAACATGAACCTGCGCGACCCGATCATGTATCGCATCCGCCACGCCCATCACCACCAGACCGGTGACAAGTGGTGCATCTACCCCAACTATGACTTCACCCACGGCCAGTCGGACGCCATCGAAGGCATTACCCATTCGATCTGCACCCTGGAATTCGAAAGCCATCGTCCGCTGTACGAGTGGTTCCTCGAGCACCTGCCCGTGCCAGCCAACCCGCGCCAGTACGAATTCAGCCGCCTGAACCTGAACTACACCATCACCAGCAAGCGCAAGCTCAAGCAACTGGTGGACGAGAAGCACGTCAACGGCTGGGACGACCCGCGCATGTCGACGCTGTCGGGCTTCCGGCGTCGTGGCTACACGCCGAAATCGATCCGCAATTTCTGCGAGATGGTCGGCACCAACCGTTCCGACGGCGTGGTGGACTTCGGCATGCTGGAGTTCAGCATCCGTGACGACCTCGACCACAGCGCCCCGCGCGCCATGTGCGTGCTGCGCCCGCTGAAGGTGGTGATCACCAATTACCCGGAAGGCCAGGTCGAGAACCTCGAGCTGCCGTGCCATCCGAAAGAGGACATGGGCGTGCGCGTCCTGCCGTTCGCCCGGGAGATCTACATCGACCGCGACGACTTCATGGAAGAGCCGCCAAAGGGCTACAAGCGCCTGGAACCAGCCGGTGAAGTGCGCCTGCGCGGCAGCTACGTGATCCGCGCCGACGAAGCCATCAAGGATGCCGATGGCAACATCGTCGAGCTGCGCTGCTCCTATGACCCGGACACCCTGGGCAAGAACCCGGAAGGGCGCAAGGTCAAGGGCGTGATCCACTGGGTGCCGGCTGCCGCCAGCGTCGAGTGCGAAGTGCGCCTGTACGATCGCCTGTTCCGTTCACCGAACCCGGAGAAGGCCGAAGACAGCGCCAGCTTCCTGGACAACATCAACCCTGACTCCCTGCAAGTACTCACCGGTTGTCGTGCCGAGCCATCGCTGGGCAACGCACAGCCGGAAGACCGTTTCCAGTTCGAGCGCGAAGGTTACTTCTGCGCGGATATCAAGGACTCAAAACCCGGTCGTCCGGTCTTCAACCGTACCGTGACCTTGCGTGATTCCTGGGGTCAGTGATCAAGTCTTAAGGGAAACCCTGTGCTAACGATCTACAACACGCTCACCAAGAGCAAAGAAGTCTTCAAGCCGCTGGATGGCAACAAGGTGCGCATGTACGTCTGCGGGATGACCGTGTACGACTACTGCCACCTTGGGCATGGCCGCAGCATGGTCGCCTTCGACCTGGTAACCCGCTGGCTGCGCTACAGCGGTTATGACCTGACCTATGTGCGCAACATCACCGACATCGAAGACAAGATCATCAATCGGGCCCGCGAGAACGGCGAGCCCTACGATGCGTTGACCGCCCGCATGATCGAGGCCATGCACGAGGACGAGGCGCGCCTCAATATTCTCAAGCCGGACCTGGAGCCTCGTGCCACGGATCACATTCCCGGCATGCTGGCGATGATCCAGACCCTGATCGACAAGGGCTATGCCTACGCAGCGGGCAATGGCGACGTGTATTACCGCGTTGCCAAGTTCATGGGCTACGGCAAGTTGTCGCGCAAGAAAATCGAAGACCTGCGCATCGGCGCACGCATCGAGGTCGGCGAGTCGAAAGAAGACCCGCTGGATTTCGTGCTGTGGAAAGCCGCCAAGCCGGGTGAGCCGAGCTGGGAATCGCCGTGGGGCGCCGGGCGTCCGGGCTGGCACATCGAGTGCTCGGTGATGTCCACCTGCTGCCTGGGCGAGACCTTCGATATCCATGGCGGCGGCAGCGACCTGGAGTTCCCGCACCACGAGAACGAGATCGCCCAGAGCGAAGCGGCTTCCGGCAAGACCTACGCCAACGCGTGGATGCATTGCGGCATGATCCGGATCAACGGCGAGAAGATGTCCAAGTCCTTGAACAACTTCTTCACCATCCGCGACGTGCTCGACAAGTACCACCCCGAGGTCGTGCGTTACCTGCTGGTGTCCAGTCACTACCGCAGCGCCATCAACTATTCGGAAGACAACCTCAAGGACGCCAAGGGCGCCCTGGAGCGTTTCTACCATGCGTTGAAAGGCCTGCCGAGCGTGCCTGCCGCCGGTGGCGAAGCCTACGTGGCGCGGTTTACCGAAGTGATGAACGACGACTTCGGCACGCCGGAAGCCTGCGCGGTGCTGTTTGAAATGGTGCGTGAGATCAACCGCCTGCGCGAGAGTGATCTCAATGCGGCGGCGGGCCTGGCGGCACGCCTGAAGGAACTGGCCAATGTGCTGGGGGTGTTGCAGCTCGAGGCGGATGACTTCCTCCAGGCCGGTGCCGAAGGCCGCGTGGACGCCGCCGAGGTCGAGGCATTGATCCAGGCGCGCCTGACCGCGCGGGCCAACAAGGACTGGGCCGAATCCGACCGTATCCGCGATCAGCTCACCGCCATGGGCGTGGTGCTGGAAGACGGGAAGGGCGGCACGACCTGGCGTCTGGCCGACTAGAATCTTTTAGCGTTCGCAATACCCCTGTGGGAGCGGGCTTGCTCGCGAATGCGCTGTATCAGTGAGTGATTTGTTGACTGATACGCCGCATTCGCGAGCAAGCCCGCTCCCACAGTTTTTTTGCATGCCAACCCTGGCAATCATTGTTTTATGAGCTAGTACTGTCAGGTCGACCCGACGTTCACTGACAGGCGCCTCTCTCATGTTGGCTCATTGGTCTCTCGCGGCAATTCATCTCCTGGCCTTCGCCCTTGGCTTCTGGGCGGTGCTGACGCGCGGCACGGCACTGCGGCGCGTGGCGGATGGCGCGGACGCGGTTCGCAACGTGCTGGTGGCGGATAACGTGTGGGGCGTGTCGGCGCTGGTGCTGTTGGTGACCGGGGGGATGCGGGCGTTCGCGGGGTTCGAAAAAGGCTCGGACTACTACCTGCATCAACCGCTGTTTCACCTGAAGATGACGCTGTTGCTGCTGATCCTGTTGCTGGAAATCGCGCCAATGATCGCCCTGGTCAAATGGCGCATAGCCTTGGGCAAGGGCATGGCTGTCGATCCGTCACGGGCTGGCCGGTTTGCCCGGGTCAGCCACATCGAAGCCTTGCTGCTGGTCTTGATGGTGGTGGCGGCCACCGGCATGGCGCGGGGTGTGAGCCTGGGCTGAGCTGCCACGCGCGCCTGCTTCACCGCCATTAAAACGAAACGTCTGACAGCCAGGCTACGAGCCATGCCATTAGTATCGGTTCACGGGCTGGACGACAATCAAGAGGCGGGGTGGATCGGGGTAAGGCTCGATCGGCCGGAATCTTTAGCCAGCCATTGCGGCGATGCAAACGGGCTGGCTACGGACTGCTGCAAGGCTCAGGGCGTTTGCGGCTTGTCGGGGGCGGTGAGGCCTGCCTGAATACGTTGGTAGATCTCTTCGCGGTGTACCGCGACGTTTTTCGGGGCGTTGATGCCGATCCGGACTTGTTGGCCGCTAACGCCCAGAATGGTGATCGTGATGTCGTCACCAATGTTTATGCTTTCACCGACTTTGCGGGTGAGTATCAGCATGGTGTTCTCCTTGATTGCTTTATAGGGCACCTGATTCAGACAGTGCAGATGTCGGTACTGCTTATAGATTAGTGCTAAGTGTCACAACGTGGGTGCCTCTTTCTGACGTGCAGACGCAGCATTAATTCCCAGAGTGAATTCCCAGGGTGCGACTATACAGAGACGTCGGGCAGGATTCTCGTGTTTTGAGCGTCGTTCGCGGGGTTCTTGCTGGATGTGAGTGTTAAAATCCGTGCCTCATGTCTTCCAGGGGAAACGTTGTGCGCAAATTGGCTTGGGTTATCGCGGTATTGATGCTGGCTGGGTGTGGTGAAGGGCGTGACGCCGAGGCACCGAAGCCCAAACCCGCCGCGACCTCCGCGCCGGCTGCCGCTGCCGCGCCGCAATGGGCGGTCGAGGTTCGAGGCGAGACCCCGCAAGCGATCAGCGACCTGACCGGGTGGCTCATCGAGCACAGCTTCATGTCGACCGTGGTGCGGGAAAATGGCAAGGAGCGAGTGCTGGTCGGCCCATTCAACTCCAAGGCCGACGCTGAAGCAGGTCAGGAGAAAATCACCGCTGCCCTGGTCCGGGCGAAAAAGCGCAACATCGAGACCCTGGTGGTGGATTACCCGACGGCCCAATAATCGGGCAGCACCCCATCAACGGTGGGCGCGAGCTTGCTCGCGAAAGCGTCGGATCAGTCAGCATTGATGTTGGCTGATATACCGCCATCGCGAGAAAGCTCGCTCCCACAGCCGATTGTGTTTTCACTCGGGTGAGTCAGCCGCAGGCCTTGAGGTCCACCGGCCCGACGAACTCGTTACCGTGCCCCATGACGCACGCCACACTCTGGTTGCGTTGGCGTTCCCAGCTTTCGACCGGGTAGGTCTTGTCCCAGGCTTCGTACAGGCGTCTGTCCTGTTTCGACAAGCGCAGGCCGTACTGCTTGCTCATGTAGAAGTAGGTGCGGGCGATCATGCCGCGAATGGACGGGCGGGGCATGACCTTCTTGGCCTTGAAATCCACCTGGGTCAGGCACGAACCGTATTGGCCCTTCTGCACCGGCAGCCAGCCGAAGCTGAAATTGTTCCGGTCGCCATTCACTTCGCCAATGCTCGGCACCAGGTTATGCAGGTCGGCCTCGGCCCGTTGATAGACCGGGTCGTAGCGGGTGCATTGTTTGCGGCCGCCTTCCTGCCAGCATTGGCGCTGATGGCCGATCTGCCACGCCGGAACAATGTGCTCCCACTCGATGCGCGCGGCGCGGCTGGCATTCTTGCGCGGCACGTAGCCGCAAGCCGCCAGGTTCACGCGATTGCCGGTGTACTTGCAGCCGCAGTAGAACTCGGTGGATTGCGGCGCGTAGAGTTTCCAGGCGATTTTCTTGGCTTCGTTGAAGGTGCGCGGCGCAGCGGCCTGTGCCCCCATCGCGGCGAAAGCCAGCAATAAAGCAAAACAGCGAACACTCATCACGCTCAATCTTCCTTCGGCACAACCCAGAAAACCTGCACACCGCCATCGTCGCGATAGGCGAGGGTCACGTTGTCGTTCTCGTCGATTTCTTCCAGCAGGCGTTCCCACTCATCCACCGGCTCATCGGGAAGACGGAAGATCAGGGCGGCCTTGGCTTTTTGAGCGGTGGGACCGTTGATGATTTTCGAGACGCGAAGGGCGAGTCGTGCGTAGGCGTCTAAAGGGGAAGTTGCAGCGGAGGGCGGGGCCACAGGATTATCCTTATTAAGCTGTACGTGCATACAGTATTTAACCGTAGGCATTTACGCAACTACTTAAAATTCAAGAAAATCGTCTGACAGCGCTTTTGGCGTTTTGATGTAGGAGGAGAATTTTTATTTGCAGCCGCGACAGATAAAGCCGACCGCTGTACCTTCAACCGGTGGCCTGGGCCGGGCACTCGATCGCGCCTATCGCGACGTTGACAAATCAGCAAACCCTTACCATAGTTCACTTCACGCAAACGTTTGCGCGGCGTTCCGTGCATTGATTTGCCCACAATAATCATAAGATCGGAGTGAACCCATGAAGTTGCCATTCGCTGGACGTCTCCTCGCTGTCGCCATGCTCGCGGCCGCATCCGCTGCGCTGCCTCTCTCCTCGGCATTTGCCCAGACCGCTGAAAAACCCAAGGTCGCTTTGGTCATGAAATCCCTGGCCAACGAGTTCTTCCTCACCATGGAAGACGGCGCCAAGGCCTATCAGAAGGAACACTCCGCCGATTTCGAGTTGATCTCCAACGGGATCAAGGATGAAACCGACACAGCCAACCAGATCCGTATCGTCGAGCAGATGATCGTGTCCAAGGTCGATGCACTGGTCATCGCACCCGCCGATTCCAAGGCGATGGTGCCGGTGATCAAGAAAGCCGTCGACGCCGGTATCACGGTTATCAACATCGATAACCAACTCGATCCCGCCGTGGTCAAGAGCAAGAACATCAATGTGCCGTTCGTAGGCCCGGACAACCGCAAGGGCGCCCGCCTGGTCGGTGAATACCTGGCCAAGCAGCTCAAGGCCGGTGACGAAGTCGGCATCATCGAAGGTGTTTCCACCACCACCAACGCCCAGGCGCGCACCGCAGGCTTCAAGGACGCGATGGAAGCGGCGCAGATCAAGGTCGTGTCCCTGCAATCGGGCGACTGGGAAATCAACAAGGGCAACCAGGTGGCCGCCTCGATGCTCAGCGAATACCCGGACATCAAGGCGCTGCTGGCCGGCAACGACAGCATGGCGGTCGGCGCCGTCTCCGCCGTGCGCGCGGCGGGCAAGGCGGGCAAGGTCCAAGTGGTCGGCTACGACAACATCAATGCCATCAAGCCGATGCTCAAGGACGGTCGCGTCCTGGCCACGGCCGACCAGTTCGCTGCCAAGCAGGCGGTGTTCGGCATCGAGACGGCCCTGAAGATGCTCAAGGGCGAGAAAGTCGACAGCGGTGCCAACGGCGTGATCGAAACGCCGGTCGAGCTGGTTACGAAGTAATCATCCTGGCGATGTAGCGGTGCTCGCCCATCCGGGCGAGCGCATGGAGAGTCTTTATGTCCGTTTTTGACCCGAACGCTGTCCTGTCTGTCAGCGGCATCGGTAAAACCTATGCCCAGCCAGTACTGACCGGCATCGACCTGACGTTGATGCGCGGGGAAGTGTTGGCGCTGACCGGTGAAAATGGCGCCGGCAAAAGCACCTTGTCCAAGATCATCGGCGGGCTGGTGACGCCGACGACCGGGCAGATGCAATTTCTGGGGCAGGACTATCGTCCCGGCAGCCGTACCCAGGCGGAAGAGTTGGGCGTACGCATGGTGATGCAGGAGCTCAACCTGCTGCCGACCCTTTCCGTGGCGGAGAACCTGTTTCTCGACAATTTGCCCAGTTGCGGTGGCTGGATCAGCCGCAAGCAATTGCGCAAGGCAGCCATCGAGGCCATGGCCCAAGTGGGGCTTGATGCGATCGATCCGGACACGCCGGTGGGTGAGTTGGGCATCGGCCACCAGCAGATGGTCGAGATCGCCCGCAACCTGATCGGCGATTGCCGTGTGCTGATTCTCGATGAGCCGACCGCCATGCTGACGGCGCGGGAAGTCGAGATGCTGTTCGAACAGATCACCCGCCTGCAGGCTCGGGGCGTGTCGATCATCTACATTTCCCATCGCCTCGAAGAGCTGGCACGGGTGGCCCAGCGCATCGCGGTGTTGCGTGACGGCAACCTGGTCTGCGTCGAGCCGATGGCCAACTACAACAGTGAGCAACTGGTGACCCTGATGGTCGGCCGGGAGCTGGGCGAGCATATCGACCTGGGCCCCCGCCAGATCGGTGCGCCGGCGCTGACGGTCAAGGGCCTGACCCGTTCCGACAAAGTCCGCGATGTGTCCTTCGAAGTGCGCAGCGGCGAGATCTTCGGCATCTCCGGCCTGATCGGGGCCGGGCGTACCGAGCTGTTGCGGTTGATCTTCGGTGCCGATATCGCCGACAGCGGCAGCGTGGCGCTGGGTTCGCCAGCCAAGGCGGTGAGCATTCGCTCCCCGGCCGATGCGGTGGCCCACGGTATCGCGCTGATCACCGAAGACCGCAAGGGCGAAGGCCTGTTGCTGACTCAATCCATCGCCGCCAACATCGCGCTGGGCAACATGCCGGAGATTTCCAGTGCCGGCGTCGTCAATGGCGATGCAGAGCTGAGCCTTGCGCAGCGGCAGATCGATGCCATGCGCATCCGCAGTTCCAGCCCCACGCAATTGGTGTCCGAGCTGTCGGGCGGCAATCAACAGAAGGTGGTGATCGGCCGCTGGCTCGAACGCGACTGTTCGGTGCTGCTGTTCGACGAGCCAACCCGTGGCATCGACGTCGGCGCCAAGTTCGACATTTATGCGTTGCTCGGTGAACTGACTCGCCAGGGCAAGGCGCTGGTCGTGGTGTCCAGTGACCTGCGCGAGCTGATGCTGATCTGCGACCGGATCGGCGTGCTCTCCGCCGGGCGCCTGATCGACACCTTCGAGCGCGACAGCTGGACCCAGGATGACTTGCTGGCGGCCGCGTTCGCCGGCTACCAGAAACGTGATGCGTTGCTCAACGAGGCAGCGCCTAGGGAACTCTCATGAAAACCGTATCCGCCGTCGGTAAATCGAGTGGCAACTTCTATGGCCTGGGCACTTACCTGGGCCTGGCCGGCGCGTTGCTGGCGATGGTCGCGCTGTTCTCGACCCTGAGCAGCCATTTCCTGTCGTACGACACCTTCAGTACCCTGGCCAACCAGATTCCCGACCTCATGGTGCTGGCGGTCGGCATGACGTTCATTTTGATCATCGGCGGCATCGACCTGTCGGTGGGGTCGGTGCTGGCGCTGGCGGCCTCGACCGTCAGCGTGGCCGTCCTCGGCTGGGGCTGGAGCGTCTGGCCGTCGGCCTTGCTCGGCATGGCCGTGGCGGCGCTGGCGGGCACGGTCACCGGCTCGATTACCGTGGCATGGCGGATCCCGTCGTTCATCGTCTCCCTCGGCGTGCTGGAAATGGCCCGGGGCCTGGCGTACCAGATGACCGGCTCGCGAACCGCCTACATCGGCGATTCCTTCGCCTGGCTGTCCAACCCGATTGCCTTCGGCATTTCCCCTTCCTTCATCATCGCCTTGCTGGTGATCTTCATTGCCCAGGCCGTGTTGACCCGCACGGTGTTCGGTCGCTACCTGATCGGCATCGGCACCAACGAAGAGGCCGTGCGCCTGGCGGGCATCAATCCAAAGCCCTACAAGATCCTGGTGTTCAGCCTCATGGGCCTGCTTGCGGGTGTTGCGGCGCTGTTCCAGATTTCGCGCCTGGAAGCCGCAGACCCGAACGCCGGTTCCGGGCTCGAATTGCAGGTGATCGCGGCGGTGGTGATCGGCGGCACCAGTCTGATGGGCGGGCGTGGCTCGGTCATCAGCACCTTCTTCGGCGTGCTGATCATCTCGGTGCTCGCGGCAGGCCTGGCGCAGATCGGCGCCACCGAGCCGACCAAGCGCATCATCACCGGTGCGGTGATCGTGGTGGCGGTCGTGCTCGATACCTACCGCAGCCATCGCGCCAGTCGGCGAGGCTGAACCATGGCAACGATCAAGGATGTGGCGGCGCTCGCGGGGATCTCCTACACGACCGTGTCCCACGTGGTGAACAAGACGCGGCCGGTCAGTGAGGAGGTGCGGCGCAAGGTCGAGGCGGCCATCGAGCGCCTGGACTATGTGCCCAGCGCGGTGGCCCGTTCGCTCAAGGCCAAGACCACCGCGACCATCGGCCTGCTGGTGCCCAATAGCCTCAACCCTTACTTCGCCGAACTGGCCCGGGGCATCGAGGACTACTGTGAGCGCAACGGTTACTGCGTGATCCTGTGCAACTCCGACGACAACCCGGACAAGCAGCGCAGTTACCTGCGGGTGTTGTTGGAAAAACGCATTGACGGCCTGATCGTCGCCTCGGCCGGCGGCGATGTTGGCCTGGTCGAAGGCTTGACCGGGGTGCGCACACCCATGGTGATCGTCGACCGTGGGCTCGACGGCATCGACGCCGACCTGGTGCGCATCGATCATGAGTTCGGCGCGTACCTGGCGACCCGCCACCTGCTGGAGCTGGGCCATCGGGACATCGCCTTCATCGGCGGGCCGGCCGACACCAGTGTGGCGCAGATGCGCCTGGCGGGTTACTGCCGGGCGCTGGAAGAGGCGGGGATCGAACGGCCGGTCGAACACATGCTTGAAAGCGATTTCACCAGCACCGGTGGCTACCGTGCCGCCGCCGAACTGCTTGACCGGCAGCCGCCCAGCGCGATCTTCGCGGCCAACGACATGATCGGCATCGGCGTGCTGCGCGCCGCCGCTGAGCGCAACGTGCGCGTGCCCAGCGAATTGTCGGTGATCGGTTTCGATGACATCCAGATGAGCCGCTACGTCTACCCGGCGTTGACCACGGTCGGGCAGTCGATCCTGCAACTGGGCGAAATGGCCGCCGAGGTGCTGCTGCGCCGCATCGCGACGCCGGGCCTCGCCACTGACCAGCGGATCGTGACGCCCAGCATTGTCTTGCGAGAGTCGACTGCGCCGCTGTCCGGCACATTCGCCCAATACCGCTGAACCGAATTGATGAGTACTGATGTATGCCAGCAAAAGTAGTGGTAATAGGCAGCCTGAACATGGACCTGGTCACCCGGGCACCGCGCCTGCCCCGTGGCGGTGAAACGCTGATCGGCCAGTCGTTCTCCACCATCCCCGGCGGCAAGGGCGCCAACCAAGCGGTGGCGGCCGCGCGCCTGGGCGCGCAGGTGGCCATGGTCGGGTGCGTGGGCAGCGATGCCTACGGCCAGCAATTGCGTGGAGCACTGCTGGACGAGGGGATCGATTGCCAGGCGGTCGGTGTCGTGGAAGGCTCCAGTGGCGTGGCCCTGATCGTGGTCGATGACAACAGCCAGAATGCGATCGTGATCGTGGCCGGTGCCAACGGTGCGCTGACTCCCGCCGTGCTGGACAGCGTCGATGAGGTGCTGCAAGGCGCCGATGTGATCATCTGCCAGCTCGAAGTGCCGGACGCCACCGTGGGGCACGCCCTCAAGCGTGGCCGCGAACTGGGCAAAATCGTCATTCTCAACCCGGCACCGGCGTCCCATGCGTTGCCGGCGCACTGGTACGGCTACGTCGATTACCTCATCCCCAATGAAAGCGAAGCCGCGGTCCTCAGCGGGTTGGCGGTGGACTCCCTGGAGACCGCCGAAGCCGCCGCGACGCAGTTGATGAGTGCGGGCGCCGGCAAGGTGATCGTGACCCTGGGGGCCCAGGGCCTGATGTTCGCCAACGGCAGCAGCTTCGAGCATTTCCCGGCGCCCCGGGTCAAGGCAGTGGACACCACGGCGGCAGGCGATACCTTTGTCGGTGGTTTCGCCGCGGCCCTGGCGAGCGGCAAAAGCGAGGTCGAGGCGATTCGTTTCGGCCAGGTTGCCGCCGCGCTGTCGGTCACCCGCGCGGGCGCGCAGCCCTCTATCCCCACCTTGCAGGAAGTACAGGCGTTCAAGGCATGAAAAAGACTCCGTTGTTGAATGTGGCACTGTCGCGACTGATCGCTTCGCTGGGTCATGGTGACAAAGTGGTGATCGGCGATGCCGGCCTGCCGGTGCCGCCAGGCGTCGAGTTGATCGACCTGGCGTTGACCCATGGCATTCCTGATTTTGTCAGCACCCTGAAAGTGGTGCTCAGTGAGATGCAGGTGGAAAGCCATGTCCTGGCCGAAGAAATCCTCGAGAAGCAACCCGCGGCCCTGACGACACTGGATGCCCTGCAGGCCGAGGGTGCGCTGGGCACGCGGACGATGGTCAGCCACGAGCAGTTCAAGATTCTTAGCCGACAGGCTCGGGCGATCATTCGCACAGGAGAATGCTCTCCGTACTGCAACATCGTGCTGATCGCCGGGGTCACGTTCTAACCCGTCGTTGTCGTGTTCTTTCAACCTTGCACAAGGAGTGCGCCATGCACCGCTATGCTCAGAAAATGCATCACCTGTTCCGGAGCCTGCTGCTTTTGTCCCTGATCACCGCTACGAGCGCCCACGCGGCGGAAAAAATCGACTTGATCATCGACACCGATCCTGGCGCCGATGACGTGGTGGCGCTGTTGTTCGCCCTGGCTTCGCCGGAGGAACTGAACATCCGCGCCCTGACCACCGTCGCCGGCAACGTGCGCCTGGACAAGACCTCGCGCAACGCTCGCCTGGCGCGGGAATGGGCAGGGCGCGAAGAGGTGCCGGTCTATGCCGGGGCGCCGAAGCCGATGATGCGCACGCCGATCTACGCCGAGAATATCCATGGCAAGGAAGGCCTGTCGGGCGTCACCGTGCACGAGCCGAAGAAAGGCCTGGCCAAGGGCAACGCCGTCAACTACCTGATCGACACCCTCAAGGCCGCCAAACCCCATAGCATCACCATTGCCATGCTCGGTCCGCAGACCAACCTAGCGTTGGCGCTGGTCCAGGAGCCCGACATTGTCCAGGGCATCAAGGAAGTGGTGATCATGGGCGGCGCGCACTTCAACGGCGGCAACATCACGCCGGTGGCTGAGTTCAACCTGTTCGCCGATCCCCAAGCGGCCGAAGTGGTGGCCAAGAGCGGGGTGAAACTGACGTACCTGCCGCTGGATGTGACCCACAAGATGCTCACCAGCGAAGCGCGCCTGAAGCAGATCGCGGCGGTCAACAACAATGCCAGCAAACTGGTCGGCGACATCCTCAACGAATACATCAAGGGCGACATGGAGCACTATGGCCTGACTGGTGGCCCTGTGCATGATGCGACGGTGATTGCCTACCTGCTCAAGCCACAACTGTTCACTGGTCGTTCGGTCAATGTCGTGGTCGACAGTCGCGAGGGCCCGACGTTCGGCCAGACCATCGTCGATTGGTACGATGGCCTGAAAGCGCCGAAGAACGCCTTCTGGGTCGAGAACGGTGATGCCCAGGGCTTCTTCGACTTACTGACCGAGCGCCTGGCGCGGCTCAAGTAAGCGGTCTCAAGCAACAGACCTGTGGGGCCCGTTCGGCTCCCACGGGTTGTTCATGTCGCCTCAATCCACCGCATCGATCAGGCTCGGATAGCGCTCGAATGCCTGCTGGATAAAGCCGCGGGCGACTTCCGTTCCCAACTCCTTCACCAACAGTTCTATGCCGATGATCGCCAGCTCTTCCGGGCTGCTCGGGCTATAGGAACTGTGGCCCTCCGACCATTTGGCCTTGATGGTGGCTTCGATGCTGAGGGTGCTCATGGTGATGCTCGCGCGTTGGAGGGCTGTGGGCTGAGTTAAACATTTTTGCCCGGGGTTTGGCACTGCGACTTAGGCATCAGGGGAGGGCTGTGCGACACTTGGCCTTTGATTCTTTCAGGGAGAGCTGCAGTGCAGATCGATTTGAACGCGCCAGGCGGCCTGACCTTGGAGGCGGTTCGCCAATTGCTTGCCTCAGCCAGCGATGATGAGCATACCCAGCTGCGTGTGACCCGGGAGGGCATCGCCTACCTGTCGTCGGGTGTGGTCGGTGGCACCGATATCGGTGGCTTGCTGTTCCGCCTCGAGACCTGGGCGAAAGGTTCCGGCTACGTGGGGTGGGTCGCCGCCAGCGATGAGGTCTGGGTGATGCAGATCTATAACGCGCTGAAAGACAACTGGCCGAATCCACCCTTCGATTACATCGACGTTTACTGAGCGGCGTTCATATTCAGTCACGATTGAGCGCTGAACGGGGCGTTGGCCTCAGGCAAACTGCCGGTTTTCGCAGGTGGCAGGCTGATAGGGCCGGTGTTGAAACCAAAGCGCCGTTTAGGCTGTCGCACGTTCTCTGTTTATTTATCAAGAAAGGAGGCTTCATGCCTTGGAAGCTTGCGTCATTGAGTACTGCGCTGGTCGTTGCGCTCTTGAGCGGTTGCAGCAGCACATCCGAGTCGACCCCCGATCCAGTGGCCACCGAAGCCGGTAACGGCCGCTGCGACGCAAAAGGCGCTGAATTCGCCATTGGCAAGCAGGCCTCGCCGCAATTGCTGGAGCAGGCCCGTACGCGCGCCGGGGCGCAGAACGCTCGCATCCTCAAGCCCAATGACATGGTGACGCTCGAGTACCGTTCCGATCGGCTGAACCTCACGACCGATGCCAAGCTGGTGGTCAATCGAGTCAACTGCGGCTAAGCGTAAGGTTTACCGCCGCCCATAAAAAACCCCGTCACATGGACGGGGTTTTTTAGCGCGCCGAGAAATTACTCTCCGCGAACCTGTGCAGCTTGCATACCCTTTTGGCCTTTCTCAGCCACGAAGGAAACGGTTTGGCCTTCTTTCAGGCTCTTGAAACCGTCGCTTTCGATAGCTTTGAAGTGTACGAACAGGTCGTCACCGCCACCTGTAGGAGTGATGAAGCCGAAGCCTTTTTCATCGTTGAACCATTTAACGGTGCCGGTTTGGCGATTAGACATGGTGTATCTCCAAGAAACATATATTTTCAGTGTACTGTGCTGCTCAGGCCAACTGGGCACACCCGGGTATCATAGTCGAAATGTTCGCTTTGGGAGCCCCCCGGACGTGCTGTTTGCCAATCAGTCGTGTTTTCTTTACCACCCGTTTCTGCTGAAAG